>Ga0209507_1000025_pt1 | contig 379405 bp, 304 predicted proteins | sample AD_UKC028_MetaG_FD_184414 | JGI IMG/M metagenome (GOLD analysis project Ga0209507, IMG submission 184414) | Active sludge microbial communities of municipal wastewater-treating anaerobic digesters from USA - AD_UKC028_MetaG (SPAdes) (version 2) | ecosystem: Engineered > Bioreactor > Anaerobic...
CCTGGTGAACCACGAGGCCCCGGGCTTCGCCTGCGGGGATCCGGCCAACACGGCCTGCGACAACCCGGACTCCTGCGACGGCGCGGGCGCCTGCCTGGTGAACCACGAGGCCCCGGGCTTCGCCTGCCCCGACCCGCTCTTCTGCAACGGCGACGAGGAGTGCGACGGGGCCGGCGCGTGTGCGCCGGGCATCAACCCGTGCCTGCCCGAGAGCGACTGCAACCGCTGCAACGAGGCGGAAGACAGCTGCCTGGATCCGGCGGGCGCCGCGTGCGGTGATCTGGGCGACACCGAGTGCACCCACCCGGACAGCTGCGACGGGAACGGGATCTGCGAACCCAACCACGTGGCCGAGGGCACGACCTGCTACGGCGTGGACCCGGAGGAGTGCAACTCGACCTGCGACGCGAACGGCCTCTGCAGCACCACCACGGCCGCGCCCGATCTGACCGTGTGCACCACGGACAGCGGCGCGGGCCTGGAGGGCATCTGCTGCGCGTCGGTCTGCAGGGCGGGCGGGGAGTGCTGCGCGGCCATCGACTGCGACGACGACAACACCTGCACCACGGATGCCTGCGACGGGAGCTTCCTGTGTGACAGCACCTGCCCGGATCCGGCATGCATGGTTCTCGAGGTGACCGAGCCGGCCACGGTGGACGTGGCCACCCCGGTGAGCATCCAGATGTGCCCGGACGTCCGGGACGTGAGCGACTTCGTGTGCTACTCGGATCGCAACTGGGACAGCGTGTTCCTCCACCAGGACTTCGGGACGGACCTCTCGGGGTTCACCCTCAACACGAACGTGACGGTGACCCGCCAGCAGGAGGTCGACGGGAACTGGTTCGCCCAGGTCTGTGGGAACGGCTCCTACATGCGCGCCAGGATCGACGCCACCGGGTTCGGGGACATCCTGGTGCGCGCGACCATGTGGGACATCGGCCTCGGCAACAACCAGTTCCTCGAGATCCGCTACTCGCTCGACCAGGCGAACTGGAAGGTGCTGGCGCTCACGGGCGACGACGCGGTCGAGATGGAGGGCAGGACCGTGTTCCAGGTCATCCTGCCCCCGGAGGCGGACAACGCGGCCGCAGTCTACGTCGACTTCTTCCAGCGGAGTGGCGCGGGCAACCCCTGCGCGGCCGTGGACGACGTGACCATCGCGGCCCTGCTCCCACTCGCCGCGGGTGCCAACCTGCTCACCGCCGACTTCCAGGCGGGCTTCGCGCCGTTCACCGAGGTTGACCCCCAAACGGAGGATGTCTATCGCAACTCGTTCTTCGGCGACTTCTACATCCAGATGGACGACAACGTGAACGAGAACATCTACTCCGTGACCATCGACACCACCGGGGTGGACCCCTACGACCTGCTCATCCTGGGCTGGAACTGGTACACCTGGGGGACGCTCGAGCCCGGGGACTACTTCCTGGTCCAGTACTCGCTGGATGGCGCCCGGTGGTTTCAGCTCGGGGCCATCGGCCACCAGGATGGCTGGGCCGCGGACATGCGCTACCGCGCGTTTCTGCCGTGTGAAGCCTACGGTCAGGCCAGCCTCCAGGTCCGGTTCATCGGGCCTGACTACTCGGCTGTCGCGGATGACACCGAGGGAATCATCGTGGACGACGTGAGCCTGGACGTGATGCGACCCGCCTACCTCGACGTGTTCGGGCCCTTCACCGACATGACCAACGGCCACTACACGGGCAGCATGACCTCGAACCCGGACGGCACCTTCGAGGTGATCTGCCGCTACGGTTGCTCGCTGTGGTCGGATCCGGACCTGGTCCAGGTGGACCCGTAGGCGCCCCTGCCGCTCCGTTGCCCCCCCCCGCCCCTCCGGGGCAGAGGGGGCCTGTTCCTCCGGGCCCGGAATCCTGGTAGGATGCGACGATCTCCAAACTCAGCCCGGCTGGGCGGCGTCTCTCCCGGGCTGGAGCGTTCAGGAGCAGAGCATGAACCTGACTCGAATTCCTTGGTACGCGGGGCTGGCCCTGGCCCTCTCCCTGGCGGCCTGCAGCGACGACGTGAGCGGACCGAACCAGCCGCCCGTGGCGGTGGCCGGCCCGGATCGCTACACCCTGCCCGGGACGCCGGTGACCCTGGACGGCAGCGGCTCCTACGACCCCGACGGGGACACCCTGTCCGGCTACGAGTGGACCCTGCTGGCTGCCCCCGCCGGAAGCCAGGCCTCGCTCGATCCAGCCCAGGCGCGCCAGCCCCAGGTCACCTTCACCCCGGACATCCGGGGCGCCTACGTGTTCGGCCTGGTGGTGAGCGACGGCCAGCTCGCCTCGGCCCGCGACGTGGCCCAGGTGCTCGCCGAGGACGTGCCGTGCACCACCGCGGCCGACTGCCCGGACGACGGGCTGTGGTGCACCGGCACACCCGAGTGCGTGGACGGGGGCTGCGTGGAGACGCCGCCAGACTGCACCGACGCCGACGCCTGCACCCAGGATCTGTGCAGCGAGGCAAACGACCAGTGCGACCACCCGCCGGTGGTGAACTCGCCGCCAGAGGACGTGGCCACGGTCGGGAGCTGCTCGGACGGCGTGGACAACGACTGCGACGGGCTGACGGACGGGGCCGACGCGGGTTGCGTCGCCTGCAGCGTGGCCGGGGACTGCCTGGACGACGGGCTGTGGTGCACCGGCACCCCCGACTGCGTGGGCGGGGTGTGCGTGGAGACGCCGCCGGATTGCAGCGACACCGACGTGTGCACCCAGGACCTGTGCGACGAGGAGCTGAACCAGTGCGCCCACCCGCCGGTGACCGACCCGCCGCTCGAGGATCTGGCCACGGCCGGGAGCTGCACGGACGGGCTGGACAACGACTGTGACACGCTGACCGACGACGCTGACCCGGGCTGCGCGAGCTGCGAGGACGTCGGGGACTGCCCGGACGACGACGACGTGTGCACCGGGGTGGACTGCGTGGCCGGCGCCTGCCAGTACCCGCCCGCCAACGAGGGCGGCGCGTGCGACGACGGGCTCTTCTGCACGGACCCGGATGTGTGCACTGCGGGCGTATGCGGCGGCCCGGCGCGCGATTGCAGCGGCGCGGCCGACACCTGCAACACGGGCGCGTGCGACGAGCAGGCTGGCGCCTGCGTGCCCGTGCCGGTATCGAACGGCACCTCCTGCGGGCCGGGCGACTGCCAGGGCCTCCAGTGGACCGGCCCGACCTGCGAGAACGGGGCCTGCAGTGGGAGCGACGTCCAGGACTGCAACGACGGCAGCCTGTGCACGGACGACAGCTGCGACGCCGCCGCCGGCTGCGGCCACGCCCCGGCCCACGAGGGTGAGGAGTGCGGCCCGCGCTCGTGCGACGCCCTGGCGTGGAACCGGGTGGTGTGCCAGGCGGGCCTGTGCGAGCTGATCCAGCTGGCCGAGGACTGCGACGACGGGAACCTGTGCACCGACGACGCCTGCGACGCGGCCTCGGGCTGCGCGAGCGCCAACAACACCCTGGGCTGCGACGACGCGGACGGTTGCACCGTGGGCGACACCTGCCAGGGCGGGGGCTGCGTCGGCGCGCCCCTGGACGAGGACCTGGACGGGTACGGGCCGCTGAACCTCGGCTGCGGCGAGGACTGCGACGACACGGTCTTCGCGGTGAACCCCGGGGTGTTCGAGGGACCGTTCGGCGACGCGGTCTGCGCGGACGGCGTGGACAACGACTGCGACCTGGCCATCGACGATCTGGACTCCACCTGTCTGCAGTGCCAGGGCGACGGAGAGTGCGACAACGGCGACTTCTGCGACGGGGCCGAGACCTGCGTCGGAGGCGCGTGCCTGGCCGGCACGAGCCCCTGCCTGCCCGAGAGCGAGTGCAACCACTGCAACGAGGACGCCGACAGCTGCTTCGACCCGGTGGCCACGGCCTGCGGCAGCCCGGGGGACTCCGCCTGCGACGACCCGGACAGCTGCGACGGGGCGGGCACCTGCCAGCCGAACCTCGAAGATCCCGGCGTCGCCTGCGGCGACCCGACCGACACCGACTGCTCCGACCCGGACAGCTGCGACGGCGCGGGCGCCTGCCAGCCGAACGACGAGCCGATCGACACCTCGTGCGGCAACTCCAACGACACCGAGTGCGACAACCCGGACAGCTGCAACGGCGCGGGCCTGTGCCGGCCGAACTACGTCGGATCGGGCACCGCCTGCGGCAGCGCGAGCGACACGATCTGCACCGATCCCGACAGCTGCGACGGCAGCGGGGTGTGCCAGCCCAACCACGCGCCCCCCGACACCCCCTGCCCGGACGCGGCCTACTGCAACGGCGCGGAGCGCTGCGGCGCGAACGGCTCGTGCATGGCGGGCACCAACCCCTGCCTGCCCGAGAGCGACTGCAGGCACTGCAACGAGGATGACGATGGCTGCTTCGATCTGCTGGGTGCTGCCTGCGGCTCGAACAGCGACACCGCCTGCGACGACCCGGACACCTGCAACGCCACGGGCACCTGCCTGCTGAACCACGAGACGGCCGGCACCTCGTGCGCGGACGCCTTCTATTGCAACGGCGCGGAGCAGTGCGACGCGGACGGCGCCTGCCTGCCGGGCGCCAACCCCTGCCTGCCGGAGAGCGACTGCAACCACTGCAACGAGGATGACGGCAGCTGCTTCGACCCGCCGGGCACCTCCTGCGGCGATGCGCTCGACACGGCCTGCACCGATCCGGACAGCTGCGACGACGCCGGGGTGTGCCTGGCGAACCACGCGGCGGAGTTCAGCCCCTGCCCCGACGCGCTCTACTGCAATGGCGAGGAGAGCTGTGACACGGATGGGGCGTGCGCGGACCGCGCCGACCCGTGCCCCGGGACCGAGTGCAACACCTGCCAGGAGGATGGCGACTCCTGCTTCGACCCCGTCGGCACGGTCTGCGGCGATCAGGATGACACCGAGTGCACCAAGCCGGACACCTGCAGCGGGGACGGGGCGTGCGCCCCCAACCACGCCACCGAGGGCGCGGCCTGCCAGGGGGCGATGACCGAGGAGAGCTGCGACTCGAGCTGCCGCTCCGGGGTGTGCGACGACGGCCTCCCGGCCGCGGATCTGACGGTCTGCGTCGACACCGGCGGCAGCGTGGGCATCTGCTGCTCCGCGGCCTGCCGCGCGGGCGGAGAGTGCTGCGCGGCCAGCGACTGCGACGACCTCAACGGCTGCACGACCGACGCGTGCTCGGGCACCTTCGTCTGCAACAACATCTGCTCGGACCCGAACTGCATGCAGCTCGACGTGACGAGCCCCGCGGACGTGGGCCTGCCCACACCGGTGACCCTCGACATGTGCCCGGCCGCGCGGGACGTGAGTGACCTCGTGTGCATCTCCAGCCGCAACCTGGATGCGCTGTTCCTGTACCAGAACTTCGAGATCGACCTCTCGGGCTTCACCACCAACGGGCAGGTGACTCGCCAGGTGTTCGGCGGCAACGGGTACGCCCGCATCTGCCAGAACGGCTCGTACCTGCGCGTCCGCCTGGACACCTCCGGCCTCAAGGAGATCATGGTGCGAGCGACCCTGTCGGATCTGTCCATGGACAACGACGAGATGGTCGAGGTGCGCTACTCGCTGGATGCCGCCAGCTGGAAGGCGCTGGCCCTGATCGGCGACGACACGGCCATCACGCAGGGACCGACCACGTTCCTGCTCCTCCTGCCCGCGGAGGCCGACGACGCGTCCGAGGTCTACATCGACTTCTACCAGCGCGGCGGCGATGGCTCGGACTGCGTGGCCGTGGACGAGGTCACCATCATGGCCATGCTGCCCTATCCCGCGCCGGCCAGCCTGTTGTCGGCCGACTTCCAGACCGGCTTCGCTCCTTTCAACGAGGACGACCGAGAACCACAGGACGTGGAGCGGATCGACCTCGGTGGGGGCAACTGGTGGGTGCGCCTCGACGACAACACGAGCTCGAACATCTACTCGGCCAGCATCGACACCACAGGCGTCGATCCCTACGAGCTCCTGGTGCTCGGCTGGGACTGGTACGCCTACGGGAACCACGACAACGGCGACTACTTCCTGGTGCAATACAGCGTAGACAACACCAACTGGGTCCAACTTGGCGCGATCGGGCACGTCGACGACTGGGACACGGACCTCCGGTACCGCGTGCTGTTGCCTTGCGAGGCGTACGGCGTCGCGGGCCTGAGGGTGCGCTTCATCGGTCCGGGCTCGGGCGCCTCGGCCGCCTCGGACGGCGAGGGCGTGTACATCGACAACGTGAGCCTGGACGTGTGGCGGCCGGAGTACCTCGATGTCTTCGGCCCGTTCACCGACCAGACCAACGGCATCTACACGGGCGACATGACCTCGGATCCCGACGGCGCCTTCAGCGTGATCTGCCGCTACGGCTGCACGCAGTGGTCGAACTGGGACCCGGTCACGGTCAACCCGTAGGGCGCGCCCGCGGCGCTCAGCGGTTGTACAGCAGGCTGTTCGGCTCGACCGGGCACTCCTCGGCGATGCGGATGCTGCTGGCGATCTTGCCCTCCGACCGCAGGCGGAAGAGGGCGGGCACCAGCTCGTCGCGCACGTCGGTGGGGCGCATGGGGTTGATGAAGATGCGCGTGCCGCCCTCGAAGCCGGCCGGGTTGGACACCCGCCACTTGAGCAGCACGTGGAAGGGGATCTTCTCCAGGCAGTCCCGCGGCTGGTAGTACCACTCCTCGTTGCAGGAGATCTCCGGGCCCTGGGCCGCGTGGGCGGCCAGGATGAGGTCGCTCATGCCGCCCAGCGCCTCGGGCGGCAGCTCGAACGGCCGGAGCTGCCTGGCCTTGCAGTAGATGGCCACGGTGGGGTTCCTGTGGCCGTAGTCGGCGAACATCACGGCGTGCTCGTTCTCGGCCATGACCAGGTTGTTGTAGGAGGCGAAGTTGACCACCAGCGCGTTGTAGAAGTTGGGATCGCTGCGGCTGGCCAGCACCTCGCGCGCCAGCGAGGTGCCCCAGTCGTCCAGGCCGACCACCTGCTTGTGCAGGTGATCGAAGGAGGCCCCGGCTGGGCGCAGCCAGTTCTGGAAGACCACCACGTAGCGCACGTAGCGGTTGCAGTCGTAGATGTCGCGGATGGTGTCCGCGGTGAAACGCGTATACTCGAAGTGCTCGTCCGGGCTGAGCGAGCCCGCGCCCATGAGGTTGTGGGCCCCGCCGGTCACCGCCCCCGGCTTGTAGTGGCGCGCGCCCACGATGAGCTGGTGGCAGCCCAGGAAGAAGGCGTCAGCCTCGTCCAGGAGCTCGCGTTCGCTCAGCCTGGCCACCTCCTCGGGCTGCTGGCCGCGGACGCGCTCGAGCTTCCGGCGCACGAGCTGCACCAGGTGCTCCCGGCCGGCCGGGTCGCGCTTGTAGGCCTCGGCCCACTCCCGCTGGCGCCCCAGGCCGCGGTAGTCGTAGTTGCGCTGCCAGTACTCCAGGGTGACGATCTCGAACAGGTTGGCCATGCGCCGGAAGGTGTGGCGCGTCTCCGGGAGCTGCCTGGGCATCAGGTGGTGGTAGGTGCGGTAGCCCGCGCCGTCCTTCACCCGCCGGTCGATCTCGGGCGGGGTCTCCAGCAGCCGCTGGGCGCAGAAGGCGCAGTAGGCCTCCGGCTCGCTGAGCTTCTCGTCCTGCTGGCTGAGGAGGTCCTCCTTGCGCAGCGGCCGGCCGCTCCGGCCCGGGACCCACCAGGCCGTGCGCCCGGTGAGCGGGTTGGACATCTTGAGCGTGCCGTCCGGCATCTCGACCAGCGGGTTCGTGTAGTGGAACGGTTGCATGCGGACCAGGATAGCAGTCGGCGTCGCGGTGTTCAAATCGGCTCCCGCCCGGATGCGCGCGGACTTGAAGGCCGCGCGGGGTTGTGGTAGGTGCGCGCCTGGAGACGAGGAGAGCCAAGCCATGACACGCCTGCGCGAACGCATCCCCCGTGAGAAGTTCGAGGACATCTTCAGGCCGATGGTGCGCGAGGTCGGATCCCGCGAGGTGATCCTCAGGATCAACGCGGCGGCCCACGTGGCCATCCCGCGCCAGACCAAGCTCGCGGACCTCATGCCGAAGCTGGCCGTGCTGGCCTACGAGCGCGAGAAGCCCCAGGTGGACGAGGCCCTGGAGACCCTGTGGGGCATGTACTTCGAGCACCGGCTGGGGGAGGGGGCCGAGGCCTTCGACCAGGCCTCCGAGGCGCTCAACAAGAGCCTGGAGCAGGACCGCGTGCCGACGGAGCCTGACAAGCGCGCGGTCACCGCCGCGGCCATCGGCGGGCTGGTGGAGGTGCTCAAGAAGGCCGACTTCTCCGACCTCGACGTGGAGGCCGTCTTCCGCATCAAGGCCTTTCCCGAGGTGCTGGCGCTCTACCTGGAGCGCCCGACCGCAGGCTGACCCTCGCCCTCCAGGAAGCACTCCAGGCAGCGGACGTCCTCCAGCCCGTCCGGGGCGCCCTCGAACGGATCCCCGTCCAGCGCGCACAGGTCGGCCGGGTCGCCCGGCCTCAGCCGGCTGGCGGGATCCCAGCTCAGGCAGAGGGCCTCCCCCAGGCTCAGACCCTCCTCTGGGTGGAACCCGCCCGCGGGCTGCCCGTCCCGCGTGGCGCGCTGGACGGCCCAGCGCACCGCGGTCCACGGCCTGGCAGGCACCACCGGCGCGTCCGAGCCGACCACCAGCGGCACCCCCGCCCGGCGCAGGGAGGCGAGCGGGTAGGCGCCCTGACCGCCCTGGGGCAGGAGCGCCAGGCAGGCCTGCCAGTCGAGCGCCAGGTGGGCCGGGTTCACGCACACGCACACCCCCGCGCGGCCGAGCCCGGCCAGGTCGTCCGGGTGCACGTGCTGGCCGTGCTCGAGGCGATCGCCGGGCCCGAGCACGCGGGCGGCCTGGCGCACGGCCGCCTCCCCGATGGCGTGCAGCGCCACCCGCCGCCCCGCGCGGTGGGCGTCGGCCACCAGCTCCGCGAGCTCCGCGTCGCGGAAGGTGGCGCGGCCGGTGTCGATCCGGCCGAGGTAGGGCCGCAGCATCCAGGCCGTGCGCGAGCCGAGGCTGCCGTCCCCGAAGAGCTTGAGGTACCCTCGGGTCACCCGCCCGCGCCGGTCGCCGGAGCGGAAGTCCGCGGCCCCGGGCGCGCCGAGCTCGTGCGCCAGCAGGCTGGTGGCCACCTCGAGCGGCAGCCAGGCGGGATCGGGCGCCTCCCACAGCGCGCGGTCGAGCGCGAGGCCGCTGAAGTCCTGCACCCGCGTGATCCCTTGCCCGCGGAGCTCGGCGGCCAGCACGGCCAGCCCGGCCCGCAGCGCCGGTCCCTCCAGGCGCGGCAGGGCCTGGCGCAGCGGCTCGGCGTCCGCCTCCTGCAGGGCTCCCTCGCCCCGCGGATCGAGGCCGGCCGCGGCCAGCGCGCGGGAGTTGGCGAACAGGCTGTGGAGGTCGGTGCTGGCCACGGCGCAGGGCCGGTCGGGCACGGCCCGGTCGAGCAGCGCCCGCGGCGTCCCGCCGAAGCCCTGGAAGGCGTGCAGGTTGAGCTCGAAGCCGAGCGCCCAGCTCCCGGCCGGCGCCCGCGCCAGGCGGGCGACCAGCTCGTCGGCCTCGCGCACCCCCCCGAGCGCGGCGGCCGTGGCCCGCTGGACCATCTCCAGCAGGTGCAGGTGGGCGTCCTGGAAGGCGGGTGCGAGGGTCGCGCCCGCGAGGTCCCGCACCCGCGCCCCGGGGAAGCGCGCCCGGAGCTCCACCGTGGGGGCGGCCGCCAGGATCCGGCCGGCCTGCACGGCCACGCCGGCGTCGTCGAGGGGAGGGGCGTCCGGCCGCAGCACCCGCCGGGCGAGGAGGAGTCGGACGTCGGACACGTCAGACCTGTCCGACATGTCTGCCGTCAGGTGGCCTTGGCTTCGGGGCGGGCGGCGGGCTTGACCAGGGCGGCGAGCACGGCTGCCAGGAGGCACAAGCCGCCAGAGATCATGAAGGCCAGCATCCAGGCCTCGACGCCCTTGCCTTCACCCGCGTCCTTGAACATCCCGGCCATGATGGGCCCGACGATGCCGCCCACACCGTAAGCGGTGAACATGAAGCCATAGTTCTGGCCCACGTTCTTGGTGCCGAAGGTGCCCGCCGTGGCCATGGGGAACAAGGAGAAGTTGCCGCCGAAGTTGAAGCCCGTCAGCGCCAGGAAGACATACAGCATGACCAGGTTCCCGCCCACGAAGTAGAACGCCACCATGAACAATCCCTGGGAGGCGGTCATGATGATGACCGAACGTTTCCAGCCAAGGAAATCCGAGAAAGCGCCCCACGCGATGCGGCCAATACCGTTGGCGATCGAGAAGCCGATGGCGTAGGCGGTGGAGGCCGCGGCCGAGGCCACCGCCAGATCGGTGAAGCCCCCCGTGGCCATGAGCGCGTCACGACCGTACAGCTTGTTGATGCCGATCAGCATCAGCCCAGCCATCGCCGAGAAGATGAATGCAATCCAGATCAGGTAGAAACCTGCACTCTTCAGCATCCCGCCAGGCAGGAGATCGGCCGCGGGCTGTGCAGCCGGCTTGTTCCCCTTGGGCGCTTGCGGGTTCCAGCCAGCCGGCTTCCAGCCTTCAGGCGGGTAGACCATGAAGAGTCCGCCCAGGATGACCGCCACACCGAAGACGATACCGTAGATCAGGAAGGTCCCCAGCACGCCCTGGCTTGTCAGTAGGTTGCCCCAGGTGCTTGCCAGCTGGACCCAGAGCAACGCGCCAAAGCCGAAGCCAGCCACCGCGATTCCGGTGATGAAGCCCTTCTTGTCAGGGAACCACCTCATGCCCACGGCGATGGGGCACACGTAGGCCATGCCGATACCCGCGCCGCCCACCAGGCCGATGAACACCAGCTGCAACATGAAGGTCTTTCCCAGCAGGCCGGCAAGGACATAGCCGACACCTAGCAGCACTCCGCCGATGATGGACACCTTGCGGGGACCGATCTTGGCCTGCAGCTTGCCTGCCAGGACCATGACCACGGCGAAGGTGGCCAGCCCCACCGAGAAGATCCACTGGGTCTGGGTGGTGGTGAACTTGAAGTCACCAGCAGGGTCTGTCAGTTTCCCGGTGAACACGCTCCAGGCGTAAATTGCACCAAGGCAAAGCTGGATGAGCAGCGCGCCCAGGACCACGAGCCACCGGTTCATGACCTTCTGCTCGGTCATCGTTCGCTCCTTGAAGGAAGTTTCCCTGAAATCGTGCCGAGCGATACCACCTGGTTGACTGGCCTGTCAAGGGCCGCCCGGGGCTTCTCCGGAAGGCCCAGCCGTGTCAGGATGCGCGGGCGATGGACGAACGGATCCCCGAGGTGCTGGCACCGGCCGGCGACGGCGAGGCGCTCGAGGCGGCGCTCGCGGCCGGCGCCGACGCGGTCTACCTGGGGCTCCGGGAGGGCTTCAACGCCCGCTCGCGCGCGGCCAACTTCGGCCTCGAGGAGCTGCCGGGGGCGGTGGCGCGGGCCCACCGCGGCGGGGCCCGGGTCTACCTGGCGCTGAATACGCTGGTCTTCGACGCGGAGCTCGAGCGGCTGGAGGCGCTGCTGCGCGGGGCGCTCGCGGCCGGCGTCGACGCGCTGATCGTCCAGGACCTGGCCGTGGCGCGGCTGGCCAGGGCGCTCTCGCCTGCGCTGCCGCTGCACGGTTCGACCCAGATGACCCTCTCCAGCCCGGCCGCGCTCGAGGCGGCCGCGGCGCTCGGGCTCCGCCGGGTGATCCTGCCCCGCGAGCTCCCGCTCGCCGAGGTGCGCGAGCTGGCCGCGCACAGCCCGCTCGAGCTCGAGGTGTTCGTGCACGGGGCGCTGTGCATCTCCTGGAGCGGCCAGTGCCAGGCCAGCCTGGCCCTGGCCGGCCGCTCGGCCAACCGCGGGCTGTGCGCCCAGCCCTGCCGCCAGCCCTACCAGCCCGTGCTGGACGGCGAGGCCGCCTCCCCGGGCAGGCCGTGCCACCCGCTCAGCCCGCGCGATCTCGCGGCCCACAGCCTGATCCCGGAGCTCGCCCGCCTGGGGGTGGCGGCCTTCAAGATCGAAGGGCGGGGCAAGGGACCGGGCTACGTGGCCGCCGCGGTGGCCTCGGTGCGGGCGGCGCTCGACGGCGCGCCGGCCGGCGAGGTGGCCCGGCTGCTCACCGAGGCCCAGGCGGCCTATTCGCGCGGGCTGACCTCGGGCTTCCTGGCCGGGGCCGATCACCAGGCGCTGGTGGACGGGGGCGCCCCGGGCCACCTGGGGGCCTACCTCGGCCGGGTGGCCGAGCTGTGCGGCCAGGAGGTGCGGGTGCTGCGGGAGAAGCCGCCGCTCGGCCGCTCCCCGACCCCGCCCTGGCTCCCGCCCGGGGTGGTGCCCGGGGCGGGGGTGATGATCGAGGATCTCGCGCCCAAGGGGGCCGGGGGCGAGGTGGCCCGGGTCGAGGAGCGGGGCGACCTGCTGGCGCTGACCTTCGTCCGACCGGGCCTCGACGTCTCCAGGGTGCGGCGGGGCGCGCGGGTGTTCCTGGCCGCGCTGCCCGGCCAGGCCGTCCGCCTGCGGGAGCTCCTGGCCCGGGGGCCCGTCCCCAGGCCGGCGCGGCGGGCCCGGACATGGAGGCTCGAGGCCGGACCCGTCCTCCCCGGGCTCGTCGCGGGCGCGCGCGCAGGCCTGCCCGCGCTCGCGGCCGGGGACGCCCCGGCCCTGTCGGTCCTGTGCCGCAGCGCGCGGCAGCTCCAGGCCGCCCTGGCCGCGGGCGCGGCCGAGGTGGTGCTGGAGCCGCCCGTGTCGGGGGAGGGGCTGGAGGCGCTCTGCCGCCAGGCTCGTGAGCTCGGCCTCCGGGTGCGGCTGGCCAGCCCGCGCGTCGATCGGCCGGGCGAGCCGCTGGCGCCGCTGCTCGCGCTCCACCCGGACGGGCTGCTGGTGCGGAGCCTGGGCGGGCTCCACGCGTTCGCGCGGGCCGGCGCGGAGGCGCCCGCGGACTGGGTGGGTGACGCTTCGCTGCAGGCCGCGAACTCGCTCGCCGCCGCCTGGCTGCTCGGGCGCGGGTTGCAGGCCGTGACCCCGGCGCCCGAGCTGGGCCCGGACGAGCTCCTGGCGTTGGCCGCGGCCATCGGCCCCGCGCGCCTGGAGGTGGTCGCCGCCCAGCACCTGGTGCTGTTCCACACCGAGCACTGTCCCTTCGCCCGGCTGGCCTCGACCGGGCGGGACGCGCGCGAGTGCGGGCGGCCCTGCCTGCGCCGCCGGCTCGCCCTCGAGGACGCCCAGGGCGCGCGCCACCCGCTGGTGGCGGAGTCCGGCTGCCGGGTGAGCGTGCGGCAGGCCCGGCTCACGCAGCTCGCCCCGGAGGCCCTGACCAGGCTCCGCCGGGCCGGGGTGCGCCGCTTCCGCGTCGAGCTCCTGGACGAGGGCCGCGGGGAGGCGCTGGAGGTACTCGCGCGCCTGGCCCGCGCCCTGTCCGCCTGACGGGTCCGGCGGCCGGGTGCAGGGCTTCAACCTCGGGCCGGGTCGTGCTAGCCTGCGCGGCATGACCACCCCCCACGCCTTCGACGTGCTCAGGGAGCGCGGCTTCGTGTCCCAGGTGACCGACGAGGCCGCGGTGCGCGCCGCGCTCGGCGCCGGGCCGGTCACCTTCTACGTGGGCTTCGACCCCACCGCCTCCAGCCTGCACGCGGGCTCGCTGCTGCCGCTCATGGCCATGGCGCAGCTCGCGCGGCTCGGGCACCGGCCGATCTTCATCCTGGGCGGCGGCACGGCCATGGTGGGCGATCCCAGCGGCAAGACCGAGCTGCGGCAGATGCTCACCCCCGAGCAGATTCGCGAGAACGGCCTTGGGCTCCGGCGCCAGTTCGAGCGCTTCTGCCCGCTGGACCAGGGCCAGGGGCGGGTGCTGGACAACGCCGAGTGGCTGCTGGCGCTCAACTACATCGAGTTCCTGCGCGACATCGGGCGGCACTTCAGCGTCAACCGCATGCTGGCCCACGAGAGCTACAAGATTCGCCTGGAGCGCGGCCTGAGCTTCCTGGAGTTCAACTACCAGCTCCTGCAGGCCTACGACTTCCTCCACCTGTCCCGCCGGTACGGCTGCAGCCTGCAGATGGGCGGGGACGATCAGTGGGGCAACATCGTGGCCGGCATGGACCTCATCCGCCGGCTGGAGGCCAAGGAGGCTCACGGGCTGACCTTCCCGCTGCTGACCACCGCGACCGGCGAGAAGATGGGCAAGACCGCGCGCGGGGCGGTGTGGCTCGACGCCGCGCGCACCAGCCCGCACGACTTCTTCCAGTACTTCCGCAACACCGACGACCGGGACGTGGAGCGCTTCCTCAAGTTCTTCACCTTCCTGCCGCTGGACGGGATCGCCCGGCTGTCCGCGCTGAAGGGGGCCGAGCTCAACTCCGCCAAGGTGGTGCTCGCCTACTGCGCGACCGAGATCGTCCACGGCGAGGCGCAGGCGAAGCTGGCCCTGTCGGAGACGCACGCCCTTCACCCCGGTGACAGGTCGATCGACGCCGCCCTCTCGTTCCTGGGCATGGCCGGCGCGATCCCCGAGGTGGCCCAGGGCCCTCAGTCGAGCAGCATGACCTCGACCACCTACACCTCCCGGCGAATCCGTGAGGGGGTCCTGGTGGTGGACGCCTTCCTCGAGGCGAAGCTGGTCAAGTCGAAGGGCGAGGCCCGGCGGAAGATCGCCGAGGGGGGGCTGCGGGTAGGCGAACGCGTCGTGAAGTCGCACGAGGAGAAGCTCGCGCCCGAGGAGTTCGAGGGCGGGAAGCTGGTCATCTGGTTCGGGAAGAAGAAACCTCACCTGATCACCATCGAGGATGATGAGTAGACGGGGGATCGCGGCGATGAACGCTTCCAGGGTGGCGCTGGGGATCTGGATCCTGCTGCTGGCGGGTTGTCCGTCCTCCCCGGAGGGCGTGGAGCTGAGGGTCCTGGGCGGCGGGGCGGGCCTGCTGTTCCAGGCCGGGGACGGGATCGCCAGCCCGGCCGACCCCACCGGCCTGGCCGAGGCCGCCCGGGCGCGGCTGGAGGCCTTCGGGCTGGGCGGGGCGGTGGTGGACTGGGCCGCGGCCGGCCAGCTGCGCGTGCGCCTGCCGGGCGCCGGCGCGCGCGAGGCCGAGCGGGCGGCGCGGCTGCTCAGCGGCACCACGCGGCTGGCCTTCAGCCCGCTGGTGGGCGACCAGGGCTTCTTCGAGGCGCTCCGGACCCGGCTGCCCGCGGACGGCAGCGTGCGGCTCGAGGCGGATCGGGTCAGCGGCCTGGACCCCGGGCGCGCGGTGCGGCTGTGGTACCTGACGGCCGCCACGCGGACCGCCCTGGAGACGCTGCTGCAGGGCGTGGAGCCGCCCGCGGGCGCGCGCCTGGCGCTGCTGGACGGGCCGGGCGCGGCCCTGGCCACCCTGGTCGAGGATCCGCCCGTGGTGGTGAATCCCCTGCTCAGCGCGGTGGAGGTGCGCGACGACGGCGCCGGCGGGGCCCTGGTGGCCGCCCGCCCGGCCGAGCCGTTCCGCGCGCCGCTGGCCAAGCTCATGCGCCGCAGCCAGAACCGGCCGGTGGCCATCCTGGTGGACGAGGCCCTGGCAGCGCTCCCGCTGGTGCTCGAGCGGGAAGGCGATCAGGAGCTGCTGATCGCCCCCAGCCCGCTGGTGCCGATGGCCGAGGCGCGCGCCCAGGCCGAGCGCCTGGCCGCCCAGCTCCGGCCCTGGGGGCTGCAGGTCGGCATGCGCGTGCTGCGGCAGGAGATCACTCCCCCGGGGACGACTCGCTGATCGTACGGCGTGCGGCGTGCATTGAACGCCGCCCGGACCTCTCACTTCAACCAGGCCGCCAGGCGTTCCTGGATCTTCTCCTGGGTGAAGCCGAAGTGCTCTGCCAGCACCTCGGCCGGGCCCGAGGCGCCGTAGCCCTGCATGCCGATCACCAGCCCGTCCGGGCCGACCAGGCGGTGCCAGCCGAAGTCGCGGCTGGCCTCCACCACGGCCACCCGGTGGCCGGCCGGCAGCACGGACGCGCGCCAGTCCGCGGGCTGCGCCAGGAAGAGCTCCAGCGAGGGCATGCTCACCGCGCGGAGGCCGAGCGCCCGGGCGGCCGCGGCCGCGGGAGCCGCCTCGGAGCCGGTGGCCACCACCACCGCCCTTGGCGCGCCAGGCCTCTCCTCCACCAGCACGTACCCGCCGCGCCGGAGGTGCTCGGGTCGGAAACCGGCCGGGCGCTCCAGCACCGGCAGCTTCTGGCGGGACAGCACCAGGGCCGTCGGGCCGTCCAGGCGCTCGAGCGCCAGCGCCCAGGCCGCGCCGACCTCCAGCGGATCGGCCGGCCGCAGCACCGCCAGGTTGGGGATGGCCCGCAGGCTCGCGAGGTGCTCGATCGGCTGGTGGGTGGGCCCGTCCTCGCCCACGAAGAAGCTGTCGTGGGTGAGCACGTACACCGTCCGCAGGCCCATCAGCGCCGCCATGCGCATGGCCGGTCGCATGTAGTCGGCGAACACCAGGAAGGTGCCCCCGAAGGGCACGAAGGCTCCCGACAGCGCCAGACCGTTCATCACCGAGCCCATGGCGTGCTCGCGCACCCCGAAGTGCAGGTTGCGCGCGGCGAAGCGCTCCGGCCCCACCGAGCCCAGGTCCTTGAGCTCCGTGTTGTTGGAGGGGCCGAGATCGGCCGAGCCGCCGACGAGGCCGGGCAGCAGCGCCGCCGCCTTCTGCAGCACCTTGCCTGACAGCGCCCGGGTGGCGTTGGCCTCGCGGCCGGCCGCCGCGAGCAGCGCCTCGAACAGCCCCGCGGGCGGCGCGGCCTGGTGGAGCTGGTCCCACAGCGCCGCCTTGTCCGGGTTGCGCTTGCGCCAGGCGGCGAAGCGGCCCTCCCAGGCCTCGCGCTCGGCCGCGCGCCCGGCCAGGCGCGATTGCGTGTAGGCGCGCACCTCGGGCGGCACGTGGAAGCTGGGCTCCAGCGGCCAGCCCAGGGCCTGCTTGGCGGCCCGCACCTCGTCCGCGCCCAGCGGCGCGCCGTGGCAGCTCGCCTTGTCCTGCTTGCCCGGGCTGCCGTAGCCGATGTGGGTGCGGGCGCAGACGAGCGACGGCCGGCCGGTCTGGGAGGTGGCCGCCAGGAGCGCCTGCCCGACCGCGGCCCGGTCGTGGCCGTCCACGCGGGACACCTGCCAGCCGTAGGCCTCGAAGCGCCTGGGCACGTCCTCGCTGAAGGCCAGGGAGGTCGAGCCCTCGATGGTGATGTGGTTGTCGTCGTACAGGAAGACCAGGTTGCCGAGCCCGAGGTGCCCGGCCAGCGCGGCGGCCTCGGCGGTCACACCCTCCATCAGATCGCCGTCGCCGCACACGCCGAAGACGCGCCAGGCGGCCGGGGAGAACTCGCCGTCGGCCAGCCTCGCGTCGAGCAGCTTGCCCGCCAGCGCCAGGCCGACCCCGTTGGCGAAGCCCTGGCCGAGCGGTCCGGTGGTGGTCTCCACGCCCGGGGTGTGGCCGCGCTCCGGGTGCCCGGGTGTGCGTGAACCGAGCTGGCGGAAGCGCCGGAGATCATCCAGCGACAGGTCGTAGCCGTGCAGGTGCAGCAGCGCGTACTGCAGCATCGAGCCGTGGCCGGCCGACAACAGGAACCGATCGCGGCCGGGCCAGTCCGGCCGGGTCGGGTCGAAGCGCAGCAGCCGGTCGAACAGCACCCAGGCTGCGTCCGCCATGCCCATGGGCATGCCCGGGTGGCCGCTCTTGGCCTGCTCCACGCCGTCCACGGCCAGGAAGCGCAGGGTGTGTACGGCCAACTGCTCCAGCTTCGCGTCCATGCCCATGTCGCGTCCTCCTTCGCGCGCGCTCACTGCCCCAGCAGGTGGCGCTGCAGGAAACGGGTGGTGACCAGGTTGGCGAAGTCCACGTTCGTCTTCTTCACGAACCCATGGCCCTCGTCGCGGGCCAGCAGGTACCACACCTCCCCGCCGCGGCCGCGCACCTTGGCCACGATCTGGGCGGCCTCGGCGGCGGGCACGCGCGGATCGTTCTGGCCCTGCAGCACCAGCAGCGGGGCGCGGATGCGCTCGGCGTTCGACAGCGGAGAGATCATCTCCAGGAACATGCGCATGCCGGGCTCGCGCTCGTCGCCGTACTCCACCCGGCGCAGATCCTGGCGGTAGGGCTGGGTGTTCTCCAGGAAGGTGACGAAGCTGGAGATGCCCACGTAGCTCACCCCGGCCTTCAGCCGATCGGCGTACATGGTCAGGCTGGCGAGCGCCATGTAGCCGCCGTAGGAGCCGCCCGAGACCGCCACGCGCTTCGGATCCAGCTCGGGCCGGCTGGGGAGCCAGTCGAGCAGCGCGCCGATGTCGCGCACCGAGTCCTCGCGCGCCTTGCCGTCGTCGAGCGCCAGGTAGGTCTTGCCGTAGCCCGAGGAGCCGCGCACGTTGGGGCTCACCACCGCCAGGCCCAGCTCGGCGATGCGGTAGTTCATCAGGCTCTGGTACCAGGGCCGGGCCTGCGACTCCGGGCCGCCGTGGATCGAGATCACCACCGGGTAGGGCGGCTGGAAGCGCCCGGCCGGCGGCAGGTAGAGCAGCGCGGGCACCCGGCGCTTGGCCGGCCCGTCGTCGTCGAAGGTGGGGAAGTCCACCAGCTGCGGCTCGATGAGCTCCTCGGGTGAGAGGCCGGCGAGCTCCGAGAACGTCCAGCGCTCGAGCGCCCGCGCCTTCGGGGCGTGCGCGAACACGTCTCCGGGCAGGCGGCTGCCGGTCAGGCTCAGCGCCAGCCGGGCGCCGTCGCGCTGGAAGCGCAGGCCCGATAGCACCCCGCGCGGCAGCTCGGGCGCGGGCAGCGCCTTGCCCGTGGCCGCCGCCAGCAGCCGGAGCTCGCTGAAGCCGGCCTGGTTGACGACCAGGGCGAGCGTCTTGCCGTCGGCCGACAGGTCGAACGCCTCCACGTCCCAGCCGAGCGCCGCGGTCACCGGTCGGGGCTCGAAGGCGGCGGCAGGCGCCGCGTCCTGGACCAGCAGCCGCAGGAACTCGTGGCCGCGATCGGATACGAGGTAGATGCGCTTGCCGTCGGGCGAGAAGCGCGCGCCGCCGTAGGCCACGCCCTTCTCGTCCGGCGGGCTCAGCGGGCTCTTCTGGCCCGAGGCCACGTCCAGGCGCCACAGGTGGCGCTCGCTGATCGAGATCTCCTGGCGGACGAGCAGCGTCTTACCGTCCGGAGAGAAGTCGAGCGGCAGCCACAGGCCCTCGAGCTCGGCCAGCAGCCGCGCGCTGCCGGGCTGCTCGGGGTCCTGCAGGTAGAGGTCGAAGTCCTTCCCGTTCCTGCGGGTGCTGGCGTAGGCGATCTGTTTCCCGGCGCGGTCCCACAGCGGCGCCTCGTTCTTGCTCCTGCCGTCGCTGAGCAGCACGGCCTCGCCGCCTGCGAGGGGCTGGCGGTAGAGCTGGAAGAACTCGTCGCCGCCCCGGTCCTTGCCGAACACGAAGTAGCCGCAGCCCTTGCGCGGGCAGGCCCGGGCGAAGGCCACCCGGTCGGGGAAGAAGGTGAGCTGCTCGCGCCGGCCGCCGGCGAAGGGCACCTTGTGCACCTGGGCCGTGTCGGCGAAGCGGGTGATGATCAGCATGCCCTCCGCGCCGGGCAGCCAGTCCTGGAAGTAGGCCGCGCGCACCTCCTGGTAGCGGGCCTGGCGCGCGGCCAGCGCGGCCGGCAGGTCCGGGATGCCATCCGTGACCAGGTTCTCGCCCGGCCTGACGACGGCCGCGGCGGACGCGTCCTCTGGCGCGGGCGCGACGGGGGCCGGCCAGGCGGCCTGAGCCACGAGCAGGACCAGACCGAGCAGGGTTCCGGCGACCGAGCGCATGGCCACCTCCAGGGCGGGCCACGGGCCGCCCGTCGGGTGAGAAGCAAACCACGCCCCGGAGCGGTGGGTCAACCCCGGGCGCGGGCGGTCACAGCTCGTAGAGCGACGCGCCCAGGCGCTGGTAGCCGCGGTCTCTGGCCATGGCGTCCAGGTGGAGGGTGGACCAGTCGGTGAAGAAGGGCGCCTCGTCCCCCGACCAGGTCTTGACGTATCCCTTGCAGAGGTCGCAGACCTCGAGCCTGAGCTCGGGCTCGTCCTCGAGCTCGAAGATGGCGAGCTGGGCCTCGTCCGTGGAGCCGCAGTGCGGGCAGCCCAGGCGCCGGACGGGCCAACGCGTGCCGCACAGGCCGCAAGCGAGGCTCCGCCGCCGCCCCTCCGCCTGCTTGGTGAGCAGCGACAGGGCGGGTTTCGCGCCGCACGTGGGGCAGTGGTCGGGCGGCCACAGCCGGCCCTCCCGCCAGGCGGCGAAGGACTCGATCGTCGGTCCCAGGGCGTGGGCCAGCGCCTTCCAGGCGAGGTAGCGGGCGGTCCCGGAATGGGGCAGGCTGGCTGCGTCCTCGCGTTCCAGGGCGATCGCCGAGAGCACCTCGGCCTTGCGGATGTGTTCGTGGAGCGCGCGCAGCTTGCCTGCGAGCGGTTCGGGCAGGGCCGCCCTGGCCAGGGACTCACCGAGCGCCGCGAAGGTTCCCGCCGCCTCGGCCAGCAGCTTCGGCCCCGCGGACTGGCTGCCGAGCAGCGGGACCCCCGCCTCGAACTCGGCCCGGTACGGCTCGAAGTCCGTCTCGGTGGGCCCTGGCTGAGGCAGGCGGCGGAGGCACTCGTGGACGGTCGCCTCCAGGTGGGCGATCGGCTCCAGGAACGGATGGCGTTCGAGCCAGGCTTCCATTCCCTTGCTCATGGGGCGGATCCTAGGCCCCTTCTTCCTTGGACAGGACCGGCAGGTAGCGCGCCCCGAGACCGATCAGCAGGGCCGTCAACGCGAACAGGCTGATGGGGATAGCCCACTCGATCAGGCTCGGGATGTAGCTCGTGGGCGCGATCTGCGGCATGGGCCCCTTGAGGTCCATCCCGAAGATCACCACGTTCATCCGGTTGAAGATGATCCCGCCCATGGACAGGAAGGCCGCGATGCCGAGCAAGGACGGGGTCCTCCGCACCTTGGGCGCCGCCAGCATGAGGATGGGCACCACCCCGCCCAGCACGATCTCGATCAGGAACAGGACGCCCAGCCCGCCCGAGAACGCCGCCCCGAGTTGGCCGCGCACGGCCACGTCGGCCACCCGGACGGTCTCGTAGAGGAGCAGGCTGCCGAGCGCCACCTTGCCCAGCGTCGCGAGCTGGTTGATCCTGAGGGCCCGGCCGAACACCTTGGCCACCCCCATCTCGATCAGGATGACGAGCGCGATCCCGGCGGCGATCGACGACAGGAAGAAGGCCACCGGCATGATGGGCGACCACCACAGGGGGCTCAGCTTGTCGGGCATGAGCAGGAACAGCGAGCCGAGCGAGCTCTGGTGCATGGTGGAGAGCGTGACCGCGGCGATCGCCAGCATGATCGGAACCGGCCGCACGCCCTGGCGGGGCCTGAAGAAGAAGGCCAACGCCCCGAAGATCGCGAACGCGGCCCCGGTGTAGATGAAGCTCCGGGACATGAGGTAGACGAACAGCGTCACCGCCACGACCACGTAGACCGGCGCCCAGGTGACCCACAGCGCGTACAGCTTCTTCCAGCCGAGCCGCTCCAGGGGTACGGGCACGAACTCGAGCGCCAGGATGGTGACGTACAGCCCCACACACCAGGAAACCTCGAACATGGCCGAGTGCTTGGGCGCCTGCACCGCGAGCTGCCAGAAGTGCCACGGCAGGCCCAGGTCCGCGAGCAGGGTGACCATGACGAAGCTGTAGCTCAAGAGGCCCATCAGCACGGCCGTCCGGCCGATGGAGTAGAGATCCTTGCGCTGGAAGACGTAGATCATCCCGGCCGTCGCGAAGGCCCCGGCCGCGATGGCGATCCACACCAGGTCGAAGACGATCCACAGGCCCCAGGCGTAGGTGTCCGACAGGTTGGTGCTCCCGCCCAGCCCGAGCGCGAAGCGCGCGACCAGCGCGACGCCTCCCAGGACCGCCAGCAGGGCGAGCACCAGGTTCGGCAGGGTGACGAGCTTCTTCGGGACAGGGGCGAACTCCACGTGCGGGTCGTGGGCCTCGGCCTTGCCTGCGGCGGCCTCGGCCGCGGCGAGCTTCTGGCCCCGCTTCCTGAGGGCGTACACGCCGCCCAGGAGCGCGCCCACGGTCAGCACCGCGGGCGGGACCGCGCTCAAGGCCGGCGTGCTTCGGGCCGGGTAGCTCTCCAGGCCGACCCTGGGCAGACCGAGCTGCTCGAAGGGCACGCTCGCCAGGTACAGGACGCCGGTGCCCCCCGCTTCCTTCTCGCCGTAGATCCCGTCGACGTAGCGCTCGGGGTTGGCGGCGATCCGCTGCCGGGCTTCCTTGAGGAGCTCGTCCCGCTCACCGTACCGTAGCGCGCCCGTCGGGCAATGGCTGACGCAGGCGGGCTTGGCGTGGGAGGCCAGGAAGCCCTGGGCGTCCTCGGGGGAGAGCTTCTGTCCGTTGCGCTCTTCGGGGGCCGTCTCCTGCGCCCGGTCCGCGCACATGGTGCACTTGTGGATCCTCGGCGCGAGCGAGTCCCAGTCCGCGGTCGGGGCGCCGAAGGGGCAGGCCCACATGCAGTACCGGCAGCCCAGGCACTTGTCCGAGTCGTAGGTCACGGGTCCTTCCGCGGTCTTGACGAGCGCCGTGACCGGGCAGGCCGAGGCGCAGGCCGGCTCGAGGCAGTGCATGCACTGGCGCTTGGCGGCGATGTAGCGCAGCCCGCCAGGGGCCTTGGGATCCTCGATTTCCTTGAAGGTCACCAGGGTGAAGGTCTTGGCCGAGAGCAGCTTGGGGTTCTGCAGCCCGAGCCCCGCCGCGGGCAGCTTGGTCTCTTCCGCCCGGAGATCGTTCCACTGCTTGCAGCTGGACTGGCACGATCGGCAGCCGATGCATCGGGTGGTGTCGATGAGGGTCGCTTTGCTCATGACCTGGCCCCCCTCTCGCCACGGTTCGCCAGGCTGATGCGGACGAGACACGCCTTGGACTCCTGGCACCAGGTGTTCGGGTCTCCGGCGTCGATGGTGAGCTCGTTGGTGCTCGGGCCTTGGGACAGGCCCTTGAACCCCCAGTTGTAAGGCATCCAGGCGATCGGGACCTCCTGGCCGTCGATCTGCATGACCTGCATGCGCTTGGTCACGACCGCCTTGACGGTCATCGCGCCGCGGGCCGAGGCGACCTCGACCAGGTCGGAGGTGCGGATGTCGAGCTTCTGGGCGAGCTGCTCGGGGAGCTCGATCCAGGGCTCGGGCACGAGCTCGTTCAGCCAGGGGACGTTGCGCGTGACCGAGCCCGCGCACCAGTGCTCCGCCAGCGAGGAGGTCATCAGCACGTAGGGGAAGTCCTTGGCCGTCCCGACCGGCTGGAGATCCTTGAGCCTCGGATAGCTCAAGCACGGGTTGTTCTGCACCTTGGGGTGGAGCAGGTTGGCGATCGGGCTCTCGACCGGCTCGTAGAACTCGGGCAGCGGCCCGTCGACCGGCACGCCCGAGCTGTCTTTCGGCATGCCCTCGATGTCGGGATCCGGGGACTTGTAGGGCACCGCGATGAGCCGCCCGACTCCCTCGGCGCTCATCCGGAAGGCGCGCTGGCCGTTCGGGGTCGCGGGGCCGTCGGTCTTGACCGCGACGTCCGGGGTGTCGTAGCCGGTCCACTCCTGCTTGGCCTCGTCCCACCAGACCAGCGGATGCTCGGGATCGAAGGGCTTGCCGTCCTTGTCCGCGGACGCCCGGTTGTAGAGGATGTGCATGTTGCCGGGCCAGGTCCAGGCGAAGCCCGGGTAGATGCCGAGCCCGCTCGGATCGGTCTTGTGGTCGCGGCGCTTCGAGAGGTTCTTGCCCTCGGCGAAGACGCCCGCCAGGATCCACGAGCCCGAGGAGGTCGTGCCGTCGGCCTTGAGGTCGGGGATCTTCCTGATGAACTCCTTGGTGGTCAGGTCCCGGCCGTTGATCTCCTTCAAGACCTCCTCGGCCTTGCTGGGGCCGTCGTCGTAGGCCCAGACGGTCCGCTTGAAGATCTGGTCCCGCTCCAGGCTGGAGTCCCGGTAGAGCGCGCGCAGCTTCTTGTAGAGCGCGTCGATGATCTCGATGTCGCGCCGGGCCTCACCCGGCGGATCCACCGCGGCGTAGCGCCACTGGACGAGCCGGCCCGAACCGGTGATGCTGCCTTCCTTCTCCATGAAGTAGCTCGCGGGGAGCAGCAGCACCTCGGTCGGGATGGACTTCGGATCGACCCCGGGCTGCTGCCAGAAGCTCGAGGTCTCCGTGTCCCAGAGCTCCTGCACGACCAGCATCTCGAGCTTGGCCAGACCCTTGGCGACCACTTTCAGGTTCGGCTGGGTCACCATGGGATTCTGGCCGATGGTGTAGAGGAACTTGACCTTGCCCTCGAGGGCGTTCTCGAAGATTTTGAAGATCGAGTAGTTGGCGGTGGCGTTCTTCTTCGGCAGCCAGCCGTAGCCGAATTCGTTCTCCGGGGTGGCGGCCTCGCCGAACCAGGCCTTGAGGCCGTTCACCAGGAACTTCGCCCGGAAGGTCCCGCACTTCTTGGTCCAGGCCTTGAGATCGGGCTCGGTGTGGCTCGGGTAGGCCAGGTAGCCCGGCATGTAGTTGTAGAGCACGGCCATGTCGCAGGCGCCCTGGACGTTGGGTTCGCCGCGGAGCGCGTTGACGCCTCCCCCGGGCTTGCCGATGTTGCCCAGGAGGAGCTGCAGCACACCGTAGCAGCGAATGTTCTGCACTCCGACCGTATGCTGGGTCATGCCCAGCGCGTACATCACGGTCCCGGGCTTGTGCTTGGCCATGGTCTCGGCGATGAGCTTGATCTGCTCGGCGGGGATGCCCGAGATCTTCTCGCCGACCTCGAGCGTGTAGCGCGAGAAGAACTGCTTCAGCTTCGAGAACACGGTCCGGGGATCGTCCAGCGTCTCGGCCTTGAGGGGTTTGTGGGTCTCGGGGTCGAGCGCGTAGCTCCACTTGCTGGTGTCGTACTTGTGCTTCTGGGCGTCGAAGCCCGAGAACAGCCCGTCCTCGAAGCCGAAGTCCTCTCCGAGGATCGAGAGCGCGTTGGTGTGGGTCTTGACGTACTCCTCGTCGAACAGCTTGTTCTCGAGGAGGTAGTTGATGACCGCGTTCAGGTAGCCGATGTCCCCCCCGGGCCGGACCCGGGCGAAGATGTCCGCCATGGTGGACGTGCGGTTGAAGCGCGGGTCGACGTGGATGACGATCGCTCCCTGCTCCTTGGCGCGCTGTACCCAGCGCATCGAGGCCACGTGGTTCTCGGCGGCGTTGCTGCCGCCGATCAGGAACAGCTTGGCGTTCTTCAGATCGACCCAGTGGTTGGTCATCGCGCCGCGGCCGAATGAGGCCCCCAGACTGGGGACCGTGGGGCTGTGTCAGAGACGTGCCTGGTGTTCGACGATCACGCTCCCGGCTGTCCGCGCCATCTTCTGGAAGAGGTAGCACTCCTCGTTGGTGTTCTGGGCGCCGCCCAGGAAGGCCAGCGCGTCCGTCCGGCGTACGGGCACCTCGGTCTCCCCGTCCCGCTCGGTTTCCATCCAGGTCGCCTCGCGGACCTCTTTCATCTTCCGGGCGATCTTGTCCAGGGCTTCATCCCAGCTGATCTTCTGCCACTCGGTGCCGCCCGGAGCCCGGTAGAGAGGGGTCTTGGCCCGCTGGTCCGACTCGTGGGTCGCCCGCATGGCGGCCCCCTTGGAGCACAGCGCCCCGCGGTTGACGACGTGATCGGGGTCGCCCTCGAGGTTCAGCAGCTTCCCATCCCGGACGTGGCAGACCATCCCGCAACCACAGGAGCAGAAGTTGCAGGCGGTGGTGAACTCCTTGGCCCCCAGGAGTCTTGCCTGAGAGGCTGCGCTCTGCAGCGCCTTGGCGTCCGCGCCGATGTCGCCGAGCGCAATTCCTGAAGTCCCCACACCCGCCCCTGCCACGACGCTGCCCAGAATCTTGAGGAAAGACCGTCGGTTCGTGATCATCGAGACTCCTCTCGTCCTGTTTCGAACAGACGGGAAAACTTCAATAAAATCTGTGATTGGTTTCCCCGGCACATAGAGTCGACCGAAATTGACTCGTTTGTCAAGAGGCTTGAGAAGGATCTTGCTGGTAGTAGTCGCGGAGCAGATCGTAGAGCTCGGGCAGGTGCCTTTCGAGCTGCCTGGGCTTCTCGAAGAAGGCCTCGGTGGCCACGGCGAAGAACTCGGCCTCGTTCGTCGCCCCGTAGGCGCGCAGCACCTTGCGCTCGGGCGCCTTGCGGGCGCGGAGCCTGAGGTAGTGCTGGCTCATCACCCGCGCCCAGGGCGCGTAGGCCGCGAACAGGCCGAGCTCGGGCGTGCCGTCGAAGCCGCCGTCGGCCCGGTCGAGCGCGTGGGCGAACTCGTGGGTGGCGGTCTCGTGGCCGTCGGCCTGGTTCTGCAGCCCCTGCACCACCGCTTGCCAGGAGAGCACCACCGTGCCCCAGGCGTGCGCCTCGCCCAGCGCCGCCTGGCCGTCCGGGTGGGTGTAGGCGCCCGGGTACACCAGGATCTCGCTCAGCCGGTCGTAGGGCCCGAGCCCGACGTGGAGCGCCAGGCGCACGGCCGCGGCCGAGATGGTCACCCGGTGGTCGTCCTCGACCACCAGCCCGCCCATGCCCAGGAAGTGCTTCTCCCAGGCGAAGAGCTTGAGCAGCTCCTCGAACCGCGCTCGGTCCGCGGGCTTCAGCGCCGCGGCGAACGGCACGCGCGAGGCCAGGATGGCGCGCCAGGCCTCGGGGAAGGGTCGCTTGCGGAGCCGCCTGCGCCGGAGCCAGGTGAAGGGTCCGGCCACGCGTTCACTCCAGGTCCACCGGACCCGTGGTGCATGCGTTGCCGGCCACGGAGCAGTCCGGGCTGGTCGTGCCGGTCAGCTCGAAGCCCAGGTCCTCCAGGGTGTTCACCCGGATGCGGCCCACGCCGCCGCCGCCGCCGCCGCCGGTGCGGCCGTTCTCCCCGGCCACGCCGGCCTCGGTGCCGCCGCTCAGGGCCCCGCCCCGCCCGCCGGACCCGGCCGGCCGGTTCCCGGCGCCCGAGCAGCCCAGCCCCCCGTCCGCCGTGTCCGCCGCCGGGAGGCCGTCCTCGCCTCCGGTGGGCGTGCCCGGCGGGCAGTAGAGGCCCCAGTCCGAGTAGTCCGTGCGGGCGCCGCCGCCGCCGCCGCCGTTGGCCGCCAGGAGGCCGGCCACCTCCACCACGGGCGCCTCGAGCAGGATGCCGCCGCCCGCGCCGCCGCCGCCGGCCGCGCCCCAGTTGTCGGCCGAGGAGGTGCCGCCGCCCCCGCCGCCGGCGTGGATGATCGCGCCCGTCTCGACGCGGATTCGCTCCCCCGCCACGAGCTGGATCGCGCCGCCGCCGCCCCCGCCGTCCCCGGCCCAGTTGAAGGCACCGCCGCCGCCGCCGCCGCTGCCGCCCAGCAGCGGGCTCAGGGTGGTGAGCCCGCAGGCCGAGCCGCCCGCCCCGCCCGGCCGGGTGGTCTCGCTCGGGGCCGTGCCGTCGCCACCGTCGCCGCCCGCGCGGCCGAAGGCGCCCCCGCCGCCGCCGGACTGCAGGTAGGGATCGGCGCCCTGGTAGAGCCCGTGCAGGCCCGGCCCTGCGCCGTAGCCGTCCCCGTCCTCGGCCGCCACGTAGCTCGCGCCGGTCCAGTAGGAGCCGGCGCCGCCTGCGTATCCGCCCGCACCCGCGCGCCAGCCCTCGGCGCGGGCGTCGAGCGCGCCGCCCAGGATGAGCTCCTCGCAGGCCAGCAGGGCCAGCGCCCGCGCGCCGACCACCCGCAGGGTGATCCCGGCCGGGAGCTCCACCCGCTCGAAGACGAACACGGCGATGTCGGGCGGCGCCCCGTCTGCGTCCGCCGGCTGGACCTGGATGTGGAAGGGCTCGTGCGGCGCGCCGTCCAGGGTTCCGAGGTCCGTGTCGATCTCGGCGTCCCCCAGCAGCACCGGGAAGGCCGGGGCACCCGCCTGGCACAGCCAGGCCGGATCCACGTTCGAGGGCCGCAGCCGCAGGCAGCGCGGGGGCTGGGCCTGGGCGTCGCAGCCCAGCGGGCAGGCCTGGCCGGGCACGCAGGCACCCGCCTGGCAGGTGTCGCCCAGGGTGCAGGGGTCGCCGTCCTCGCACGGGTCGCCCTCGCCGCCGGCCTCGATCCGGCAGGTGCCGGCGCCCTCGTCGCACACGCCGCGATCGCACGCGCCCGGACCATCCGGGCAGTCGCGTGGCGTCGTCCCCACGCACTCACCCTGGACGCACTGATCGCCGAGCGTGCAGAACAGGCCGTCGTCGCAGAACTCCCCCTCGCGGGCGGGCGCGGACAGGCAGGCGTCGCCCGCCTCGTCGCACACCCCGGCGTTGCAGGCGTCCGCGGCCGCGCTGCAGTCGGTCACCTGCGCAGACAGGCAGGCGCCCTGCTGGCAGCGCTCGCCGGCCGTGCAGAAGAGCCGATCGTCGCAGGCCTCGCCCTCCCGGGCCGGGCGGGGCAGGCAGGCGCCGGTCGCGGGGTCGCACGCCCCGTCGTTGCAGGCGTCGGCCGCCGCGGAGCAGTCCAGGGGCGCCCCCTGGCACAACCCGCCCAGGCAGGCGTCGGCCTGGGTGCACCAGTCGCCGTCGTCGCACGGGTCGCCGTCCGGGGCCGGGTCGCCCGTGCAGCGGTCGCCGGCCTCGTCGCAGCTGCCCGTGGCGCAGGAGCCCGGTGCGGAGCAGTCCCGGGCCGCCCCCTGGCACTGTCCGGCCTGGCAGGTGTCCCCGACCGTGCAGAACTGCCCGTCGTCGCAGGGCGTGGCGTCCGGGGCCGGGTTCTCCAGGCAGCGGTCCGTGACCTCCTCGCAGGCGACCGCACGGCAAGGGCCGCTCGGCACGCAGATCCGGGCTTGCCCCCGGCACTGGCCCGCGGCGTCGCACACCTCCTGCTCGGTGCAGTAGAGGCCGTCATCGCAGGCGACGCCCTGGGCGCGTGGCACCGCCCGGCAGGCCTGGCTGGTCTCCTGGCACAACCCGTCCACGCACGGCCCGTCCAGGAGGCTGCAATCGGGAGGGGAGCCCGGGGCGCAGTGCCCCTCCGCGCCGCCGTCGTGCTGGCAGATCTCGAGCCCGTTGCAGTACACACCGTCGTCGCACTGCGGATCGAGCTGGCAAGGCTCTCCCCGCACCCGCACCAGGACCAGATCCCGCTCGGAGGAGAGCCGGCCGTCGGAGACGCGAAGCGCGAGCAGCCAGCGGCCCTGGGCGGTCGGCACGAAGCGGGACAGCGCCAGATCGGGCGGGATGAGCACGCCGCCCGTGAGGGATCCGGGCGGGGCGGCCAGGACCGACCAGCGGAAGTAGATGCGGTCGCCGTCCGGGTCGAAGGAGGCGCTGCCATCCAGGGCCACCTCCGTCCCCAGGTCCACGGTCCTGTCCGGGCCAGCCACGGCCTGGGGCGGCTGGTTGGGACCGTGGACCGACCCGCTGCAGGCCGCGGCCGATACCATGGCCATGAGGGCCCAGGCGATGCACAGAAAACCTATTTTATTCGAAGACATGGGCACCCCCGACGTCCGGGCGGGCACCGGCCCGATCATTCTAGGCCCATTCGCACGCCTGGAGCAACTTCCTCCGGCCAGGCCCTTGATTTCAGGACAAGGGATGGGCAAATATAGTTTGCCCTGGTTCCAGGGATGCGGGTGTGGTACGCACCGAAGCCCCGCAGGAGGACTGCATGACGCAGGGAAGGTACGGGATGAGTGGTCTATCCACGGGTGTGTTGCTGTCCGCCCTGCTCCTCGCCGGCCCGGGGGCCTCGGGCTGCGGAGAAGAGGTGGCGCGCACCACGGGCTCAATCCATCTGGAGGCCCCCTGGTCGGGCACCTGGCCCGCGGAGGGGCTGGTGGTGGTGGCCCTGTTCAAGGTGTCCCCCTGGGATGCGGCCTTCGAGCCCGGTCCGCCCGCGGCCTATCGCGTGATCTATGAGCCCGACGGGCCCAGGCTGGCGGCGGACATCGCCGAGCCCGGGGTGCCGTTCGATACCTACCAGTCGCTGGTCCTGGCCTGGCAAGACCCCGACCCGCCCGAGCAGTCGGCCCACATGCTGCCCATGGCGGTGGCTGGCACCGACCTCGCCCACCTCGAGGCCGCCGCGCCGATCGAGCTGAGCGCCGAGGCGCCCGACGCCTCCGTGGATCTCCCGGCGGTGGTGCTCGATGCCACGGCGGACGAGATGCGCAGCCGTTACGCGCCTGTGGGTACATCCGTGGGAGGCTGATGCGCCGCGGCCTTCACCTGCTGCTGGTGACGCTCCCGACCCTGGTCTGGGCACCCGTCCACGTTCTGGCGGCCTCGCCCGGAGCCGAGGAGGCCGAGCCGGGCGCCGAGCGGCCTCCGCCCGCGGAGCCCGAGGACGAGGAGTGGAAGGCCATCCTGTGGGCCATGGAGGACCAGGAGGCCGAGGCCGAGGTCATCACCGTGACCGCCGACCGGATCGAGCAGGCCGCGGACGAGGCGGCCGCGGCCCTCACGGTGCTGGACGGGCAGGCCATCGAGGACGCGGCGGCGACCGACGCCACCGCGCTGCTGGAGGCCGCGCCCGGGGTGGACGTGCAGCGCATGAGCCCGGGCGGGTACGGCAGCAACGTGAGCATCCGCGGCTCCTCGGACTTCAAGCCGGGCGGCTTCGGCAACCGCGTGCTGGTGCTGCTCGACGGACGGCCGATCAACGCGCCCGACACGCACGGGGTCGACTGGAGCGCGCTGCCGCTGTTCGATCTGTCGCGCGTCGAGGTGCTGCGCGGGCCGGCCTCGGCGCTGTACGGCTCCACGGCGGTCGGCGGCGTGGTGCAGCTCTTCACGCGGCCAGCCGCGGACGGCGTCGAGCTGACCCTGGGACAGGGCTTCGGCGGCGACGAACCCAACCAGACCCGCATCGCGGGTAGCGCCGCCACCCGCTTCGACAGCCTCGGGCTGCGGCTGTCGGGCTGGTACCAGAGCTACAACGGGCTGGTGCCGCCCGGGGAGGGAGAGGCGCGGTACAACTCGGACAGCCAGCTCTTCGGGCTGCGGCTGACCGGGGACGGCCGGCTGAGCCCGGAGCACCGCCTGGACGGGGAGCTGAGCTGGATGGGCAGCGCGGGCGGCAACCCCGGGTTCGAGGGCACCTCCGAGCGCAGCCGCTCGCGGCGCTTCGAGCGGGACACCCTCGGCGTCCGGCTGGGCCACCGCTACGACCGCGGGACCGGGCTGCGGACCGAGACGGATCTGTACTGGAACAGGTTCGGGTCGGTGGTGGCCGATCCGGGCGGGGGCAACCCCAACGCCTACGACACCGACCGCGCCGGGGCCCGCTCGCTGGTGCACTTCCTGCTCTGGGACGCGCTGCTCAACACCGCCGGGGTCGAGCTCGAGTACCACCGCGTGGCCGGCGACGTGTACGCGCTGGGGGAGGGCCCCTACGACCTGGTGGCCGGGGCGATCTTCCTGCAGAGCCAGCTCCTGCTCGACTTCGGCCTGGAGCTGACCGGCGGCGTGCGGCTCGACACGTGCTGGTTCAGCACCCACCAGTCCTACACCTCGGCCAGCCCCAAGCTGCGGGTGGCCTACCGCCCGGACGAGGACACGGTGCTGTGGGCGGCGGTCAACCGCGGGTTCCGCGCGCCCTCGGTGGGCGAGCTCTACCTGCGCTACGAGACCTCCTTCGGGCTGGCCTTCCAGGGCAACCCGGAGCTCGAGCCCGAGGTGCTGTGGGCCTTCGAGCTGGGGCTGCGCCGCCAGTTCTTCGCCGACCGGCTGAAGCTCGAGCTGGTGGCCTTCTGGAACGAGGGCTCGGGCACCATCGAGTTCGACTACCGCACGATCCCGGTGTCGGCCGCCAACCTGGAGGGCTCGCGCACCTTCGGGCTGGAGCTGGCGTTGACGCTGACGCCCACGCGCTGGCTCGAGCTCCAGGCGGACGCCTCCTGGATGGACTGCCGCGACACCGAGGACGGCAGCCGGCTGCTCTACCGGCCGGAGTGGAAGGGCGGGCTGTGGGCCATCCTGCACGGGGGCGGTTTCCGGCTGACCGGTCACGTGCACGGGGTGGCCGCCCGGCTCTACGACGACTTCCTGGCGGGCGGCATCACGGGCATCCCTCGCCGCAGCCTGCCGGGCTACCTGCTGCTCGACTTCGGCCTGACCTGGACCGCCCCGCACGACATCGAGCTGTCCGCCTACCTGCGCAACGCGCTCGACGAGCGGGTGTACGTGATCCAGGACTACCCCTCGCCCGGCCGGGAGATCTACGTCGAGACGCGCATCCCCTTCTGACCGCGCGCCTCAGCGGGTGACGCGCTCGAGCCCGAGCAGCAGCGCGGTGGAGCCAGGCAGGCAGCTGGTGATCCCGGCCGACAGGCTCAGGCCCTGGCCCCGGGCGCGGGCGGTGCGCTCGGCGGCCAGGGCCCCGGGCGCCAGCCCACCCGCGAGGTGGGCCAGGCGCTGCTCGTCCCAGCGCCGCGCTCCAGCCGCCGCCTGCCCGCCCGCGACGGCCAGGTCGTAGAGCGCTCCCGCCCAGGAGAGCCAGCCTCCGGCCACCAGGCCTCCCAGGTCGAACAGCAGCCCGCCCAGGGCGAGCATGGCCTCGTCCGCGCCCTGGCAGCGGTCGTGGTGGGCCCTGCGCGCTCGCAGGGCCTGGGCCACCAGGCTGTCGGGATCGAGTCCGGCCAGGAGCCCGCGGGTCAGGGCGGGGAACTTCACCATCACCGAGGGGCCGCGCTGCAGGCCGCGCTCGAGCGCGCGGGCACCGCCCTCCAGGGCGACCGCGGTGCTCGACAGGGCGCGGGTGAGCTCGTCCAGGGTGAAGGGCGGCCTGCCCGGCAGCGCGGCGCCCCGGGCCGCGATCTGCGCGAGCAGGTGGTCCCGGCCCGGGTTGCGCATGCGCAGGTCGAGCCCCTCGGCCGCGCGGCGATCGAGCCCCAGCGCCTCGAGCCGGGCCAGGCGCTCGCTCCCGGCGGGCGTGGCGAGCACGTCCGCGAGCACGGCGAGCGCCGCGCGCGAATCCCGGCTCGCCACGCGCAGGCCCCGGGCGGCCCGGCGCATCAGGCCCGCCCCGTCGGTCCGCAGCCGCAGCTCGACCTGCTCGCACAGCGCCGCGGAGATCGCCGTGAGCATGCGCGCGACCCGGGCCCGCCTCTCCTCGGGGTCGAGCCCGGGGGCGGAGCGCTCGAGCGTGGAGCGCAGGCGGGCCTCCACCTCCGCGCGGCCGAGCCGCGCGCAGTCCTCGAGCCGGAGGCCGTGCCGTCCGAACGCGAAGGCGACATGGATGGAGCCGAGGCCATCCCCGAGATCCCGGGAGAAGAAAGGGTCCGGGGCCAGTCCGTCGAGCATCCGATCGATACGCCCTGAGGCCGCTGGCATGGGCACCTCCCGACGCGGTGGGAAAGCACGTGGCGTGCCAGAGGCGAAACCCAGTCTTCACGGCCGGTTGCGAGGGTGCCAGGCGGAGGCCAGCGGTGGGGTGTCCGGTTTTTTCAGGCAGGGTGTCCGGAATCCGGACACGGGCTCAGTCGAGCTTGAACACGAACTTGTAGACGGTGTACGTGCCCACCGGCCGGCCGTTGATCGTGTGCGGAGTGAAGCGCCACGACTTGATCGCCTTGCGTACGGCCGGCTCGAACACCTCGTGGGTCTTGAGGAAGTTGAAACTCTCCACCTCGCCGGTGGGGCTGATGAACAGCTTCACCAGCACGATGGCCTGGAGTTTCGCCTCGCGGGCCGCGGGCGGGTAGTCGGGCTCGGACCCGGCCACCCGGCGCTTGCGGATGATCTCCACCGGCTGGAAGGTGGGCGGCTCGGCCTCTTCCACGGCCGCCACCACCGGGACCGGCGCGGGCTTGGGCTCAGGGGCTGGCGCAGGAGCCGGCGCCGGTGCAGGCCTGGGCTCGGGGGCGGGCGCTGGCCCAGGTTCGGCCGGCCTGGGATCCACGGGAGCCGGCTTGGGCGGCGGCGCTGCCCCCTCGGGCTCGATCTCGGGCTCGATCTCGATCCCTTCGATGCCAGCCGGCTTGGGGGCGGGCCGACCGGCCAGCGGGCCGGGCTTGGGGCGGACCGGCGTGCCCGGGCGGGGCTTGGCCGGGGCGACGACCCGGGGGCCGGTGGCCGGAGGGAGCGGCGCGGGCTCGCTCGGTGTCGCCACGCCAGGATCGGGCGCTGCGGCGTCCCCCGCGGAGGCAACCCCGCCAGCGTCCACAGGGATCGGTTCGGGGGGGGCCACGGGCTCGGCCGGCGGCCGGATGGGCTCGGCCACCGCGCCTGCGTCGGTGGGCTCGGACGCCGAGGAGCCGCCGCCGAACAGCTTGTCACGGAAGACGAACACGCCAGCTCCCGCGCCGCCCAGGAGCAGCAGCACCAGCACGATGGCCAGCGCTGGCGAACGTCTGGGCTTGTCCAGGCCGGAGAACAGCGCTTCTCCGGGAGGGGAAACTGGTTCGGCCGCGGGCGGAGGCGTGACCGCGGGCGGAGGCGTGACCGCGGGCGGCGGGGTGGCCGCGGGCGGCGGGGTGGCCACGGGCGGCGGGGTGGCCACGGGCGGAGGCGTGGCCGTGGCGGGTTCTGGAGCGGGCGCCTCGGCTGCCGGCGGCGGCAGGGGAGTGAAGAGCGCCGCGAAGGGCGCCTCCGGGTTGGCGCGCGCGGCCTGCGCCGCGCGAGCCTCCTGGTCCGTGGGCGTGGCCGCCGAGCCGGTTTCGTCCGGCGGGGCCGACACGGCAGGGGACTCCTCGGCCAGCGCCTCCACGTCTCCGCCCGCCTCGGCGCCCGCGGCTGCGGCCATCGCGGCCACGGAGTACTCGCCCGACTCGGTGGCCAGCGGGGCGCCGCTCTCGCCGCCGGTCAGCGCGGCCAGGGTGAACTCGCCCGACTCCGTGGAGGTCGTCGGTCCGCCGGCTGCGCCGGCAGGCTTGGCGGGCTTCTTGCGGGGGACCAGATCGCGCATGAAGGCAGCCAGGGTCTGCTTGCTGACCGAGGCGCTCCGATCGCGCAGGAAGACCTCCAGCCTGGTGAGCATCTCGCGCGCGCTCTGGTAGCGCCGCTCGCGGTCCTTCTGCAGGGCCGACAGGATGATCTCGGCCATCTCGTCCGGCAGCTTGGGATCGAACGTGCGCGGGTCGGGCACCTCGTGCTTGTCGATGGACAGGATGGTCTCGATCTCGTTCAACCCCTCGAACGGCCGGCGGCGGGTCGCCATCTCGAACAGCACGATGCCGAGCGAGAACACGTCGGTGCGCCGGTCGAGATCCTGGACCTGGGCGATCTGCTCCGGCGACATGTAGGCCGCCTTGCCCTTGAGCCCCGAGGGGTTGGTCTGGCTGGCGGAGCCGATCTTCTTGGCGATCCCGAAGTCGAGCACCTTCACCACGCCGCTGAAGGTGATCATGATGTTCTGCGGGCTGATGTCGCGGTGGATGAGGTTCAGCGAGCTGCCGTCGGGCAGGGTGAAGTTGTGCACGTAGTCGAGCACGTCGCACACGTCGCGGGCGATGGCCGCGGCGTAGTCGAGCGGGATGTCCTGGTTCTTGCGCGCGGACAGCTTGAGCACCCGGTCCAGGCCCACCCCGTGCACGAACTCCATGGCCAGGAAGTACGAGGTCTTGAGCTGCCCGACGTCGTGGACCTGGACGATGTTGGGGTGCTCGAAGCGGGCCAGCAGCCGCGCCTCTTCCAGGAACATCTTGACGCACTCGGGATCCCGGGCGTGCTGAGGCAGCAGCCGCTTGATGGCAACCGGCTTCTTGAAGCCACCCGCTCCCTGCACGTAGCCGAGGAAGATCTCGGCCATGCCACCCACGGCGATGCGCTTGAGGAGCTGGTATTTCCCGAACGCTACCGGCACGTTGCATCTCCCGGACGAGTCATGTACCCCGTCTGGATGTGGCGATTCCGGACCAACATGTCCGATGGACCCCTCGTTGTCAAGGCCGAGCCCGGGGGGTTTCGAGGCGGAGCGACAGCTCCCGGGCGAGGTCGGGCAGGGGCGCGGCCCAGCGGCCGAGCACCCTCCCTCTGGGATCGACGAGCACCAGGGTCGGTAGGGTCTGCACGCCGGCCGCGCGCTCGGCGTGCATCGGCAGGTCGACGGCCAGCTCGCCCCGCGGGTACACCTCGCGTCTGACCCGCAGCACATCCGCGGCCCAGGCCTGGCTCCGGCCGGCCGCGGTGAACAGATCCAGGGTGTCCACCGCCAGGCAGGACAACCCACGGCCCGAGAGGGCCGCGCAGGCCTGCTCGAACTCCCGCAGGGCCTGATCGCTGGCCGGCGAGAAGGTCCCCCAGAACAGCAGCGCCAGCGGCGCACCGCGCCGATCGCGGAGCGTGAACGGCCGCCCGTCCAGGGAGATCAGCTCGAGCTCGAGCGGGGCTCCCGCCTTGGGGGCCGGCGCGGGACCGCCCTGGCTCCGCCCCAGGAGCACCCCGCGCAGCGTGCCCCCTGCCAGCAGGTGCCAGCCGGCCGAGGGCCCGTGGAGCGGCAAGGTCAGCACCTGCCGGCCGCGCTTCACCTCGAAGAACACCGGCCGCCCCTCGGCCGCGCGGGCGAGGACCCGGGCCGCGTCGGCCTCGCAGGCGAGCTCCTCGCCGTCCCCGGCCAGCAGCCGGTCCCCGGGCTGGAAACCCGCGCGCTCCGCCGGACCGCCAGGGGAGACCAGCAGCACCCGCACCTCGTCGGCCTCCAGGTCGATCGTCGGCGCGGACACCGCGGGCGCGCCCGCGTCAGGCGGGCTCTCCGCCTGCGGGTTCGTGCAGGCAGCGGCCAGGGCCGCGAGCAGCGCCAGGGCGGGGGGCGGGCCACGCATGGCCTCAACCTAGCAGCCCTCGGTTCGGCAGGGAAGCGGCGCGGCCGACTTGACCGCCCGTCCGCCGGGACTGCATCATCCGCCGCGTGGGCGCATCCCCTGCCACCCTCCACCCTGCACGCGCCGCCCTGGTCCTGGCTGGCGCCTTGCTGGTCCAGCTCTGCCTGGGCGCGGTGTACGCCTGGAGCGTGTTCACCGGCGAGCTGCGCGACACCTTCGGCTTCGGCGCCGCCGAGACCCAGTGGGTGTTCGGGGTGCTGCTCGGCACGAACGCTCTGGTCATGCTGCTGTCCGGGCGGCTGCAGGCCAGCCTGGGTCCGCGCTGGGTGACCGCCGTGGGCGGGCTGCTGTTCGGCGGCGGCTTCCTGCTGGCGGGCTGGCTGCCGGTGAGCTTCGCCGGCCACCTGGCGGCGCTGGGCGTGGTGGCCGGGGCCGGCATGGGGCTCGCCTACGTGGGCCCGATCGCGACGGCCATGCGCTGGTTCCCGGCCCACAAGGGGTTGATCACCGGGGTGACCGTGGCGGGCTTCGGCCTGGGGGCGCTGGTGTGGGTCCAGGCGGCGGATGCCTGGGGCGGCCTGCTCGCCTCGCTCGGGTTGCAGGGCACCTACCGCCTGTTCGGCGGGCTGTTCCTGGGCGGCATCGCGCTGGGCGCCATGCCGCTCGGCGAGCCGCCGGGGGCGGCCCCCTCCGGGCCCGCCCCGGACCCGGAGGGCGGCGCGGGCCTCCTGGCCCTGGGCCGCGACCCCCGTTTCTGGCTGCTGTGCGGGACCTTCCTGTTCTCCGCCATGGCAGGACTGATGCTCATCGGCGTGAACCGCCTGTTCGGCCGGGACGCGCTGCTCGCCTCCGGCGCCTGCCCCGATCTCGCCTCCGCGGCGGCCGCCGCCTCCACGGCCTACGCCATCGCCTTCGCGGTGGGCAACGGGCTGGGGCGCGTCGCCTGGGGCGCGCTGGCCGACCGGCTCGGCTGGCGGCCGGTGTTCGCGGGCATGCTGCTCGCGCAGGGCGTCCTGGTCTTCTGCTTCGGCTGGCTGGGCGGCAGCCTGCTCGCCCTGGGGCTCGGGCTCTTCCTGACCGGCTTCAACTACGGGGGCAACTTCGCCCTGGTGCCGCTCGCCACGGCCCAGCTCTTCGGCCCGCGCGGCTTCGCCCTCAACTACCCCTGGGTCAACCTGGCCTACGGGCTGGCCGCGGTGGCCGGACCCTGGCTGGCCGGCGCGGTGCGGGACGGTCTGGAGGGCCAGGGCGCGGACGGCTGGGCCCCGGCCTTCTGGACCGCGGGCGGACTGTGCTGGCTGGCGGCGGGCCTGCTGGCCCTGCGACGGGAGCCTCCTCAGAAGACGAACTCGTAGGAAGACACCTCGTTGTCCCGGATGTGGATCACCACCTGGCGCTCGAGGTTCTTGCCGCGGTCGACCAGGTCGATGTGGTAGACGCCGGGCGCGAGCTTCATATCCACGACGGGTGTCCGGCCCACGAAGCGGCCCTCCAGGTAGGCCTCCATCTCGGGCCTGGTGCGCAGCCGCAGGAAACCGACCGGGCCCCGCTTCTCGGCGCCCTCGGGATCCTCCTCCTCCTCTTCGAGCTCGGGCCGGGGAGGCGCAGGCTCCGGGCCCGTGGCCAGCGCGGGCTGCGCGTCGGTGGGCTCGGGCGTGCCCGCGTCCGCCGCATCCGGGCTGCTGGCCGCCGGTCCCGCGTCGAGAGCCGCGACCGCGGCGAGCGGGCCCGCCCCCGGAGGACCGGGGACCGCGGCGCCGGCGTCGGGCACGGCGGGCCGCGCTGGCGGGCCGGACAGCAGCCACACCAGGCCCGCGCCCGCGAGCACCAGGAACAGCACGACCGCGCCCAGCGCGAACCAGGGCCCGCGGCCGCGCCTGGCGGCCGGGGCCAGCACCTCGGGCGGAGGCTCGCTGGGCGGCGGCAGGGGCGCCAGCGCCGGCGCGGGGCGCGCGGGCTCGACGCTCACCGGCCGGTGGGTCGGGGCGGCGAACACCTCGGCGGTGTTGCCCGACAGGTCCACCACGGGGGAGGAGTCCTCCTCCGGCAAGCGCAGGTCGGAGAACAGGTTGTCGCGCAGCTTCGGCTCGTCCTGGAGGGAGGAGATCAGCTCTTGCTTGCGGGCCTGGCGCTCGCCCAGCAGCTGGGCCGCGACCCGGCTGATCTCGTCCGGGGCGCTGCGGCCGGCCGGGGTGGTCAGGAACTCCAGCAGCTCGGCGCGGATCTCGGCCGCCTTCTGGAAGCGGGCGGCGGGGAAACGCTTGAGGCACTGCAGGGCGATCTCGGCCAGGCTGGCCGGGACCTCGGGCCGGAGCTCGCGGGGGTCGGGCACCGCCCCCTCGCAGATCTCCTTCATGGTGGCGTACTCGCCGCGGGTGTCGAACAGCCGGCGGCCCACCAGCAGCTCCCACAGCACGGCCCCCAGCGAGTACAGGTCCGAGCGGGAGTCCACGTCCAGGAACTGGACCTGCTCGGGGGACATGTAGCGCAGCTTCCCCTTGAGCATCCCGGTCTGCGTGGCCACGCTGCGGTCGGTGGCCAGGGCGATGCCGAAGTCGAGGATCTTCACCCGGCCGTCGTAGGTGACGAAGATGTTCTGCGGGCTGATGTCGCGGTGCACCAGGCCGAGCGGCTCGCCCTTGGGGTTGCAGGCCGCGTGCACGTAGTCCAGGCCGTTGGCCACCTGCAGCGCGATGCGGGCCACCAGGCCCGAGGAGAGCGTCACCGCCTGGCGCTGGCTCTCGCGCAGGAGCACCCCCAGGTGATCGCCGGACAGGTACTCCATGGCGATGTAGGGCTGGCCGCTCATGTTCTCGCCGGAGCGCAGCACCCGGACCACGTTGGGGTGCTGCAGGCTGGCCATGATGCGGCCCTCGTCCATGAACATGGCCAGGAACTCGGGCCGCTCGAGGAGCTGCTCCTTGAGCACCTTGAGCACGGCCAGGTCCGCGCGGGGGCCGTGGGTGGCCAGGTACACGTCGGCCATACCGCCCGAGTCCAGGTGAGCCACCACCTGGAAGCCGTCCACGGCCTGCCTGCGCACGTACTTCACCCGTTGGCCTCGTGGAAAATCCGCGGCCATGGTCAGGCAAGAGCGCTGGGCTGTCAAGTGGCGCCACACCCTGCTAGCATGGCCGGCGAACCAGAGACCACGGAGGCACCGCATGCCCGAGCGAACCCGGACCGAAGAGAACCTCTACAAGGCGTACGTGGGCGAGGCCAAGGCCTCGGTGCGCCTGCTGGCCTACGCCGAGCAGGCCGCGCGCGACGGCTACCCCCAGATGGCCCACCTGTTCCGGGCCGTGGCTGCGGCCGAGCGCGTGCACGCGCTGAAGCACCTGCGGCTGATGAAGGCGGTCGGCTCCACGGAGGAGAACCTGGCCAGGAGCTTCGAGCGCGAGGCGACGGTCAGCGAGAACTACTACAAGGAGTTCATCCAGGTGGCCGAGGAGGAGGGCGCGCGGGCCGCGGTGGTGAGCTTCGGCCAGGCCCGGGACGCCGAGGAGTTCCACGGCAAGCTCTACAAGGGCGCCCTCGAGCACATGCAGGAGGAACGCGATACGCGCTACCACGTGTGCTCCATCTGCGGCTACGTGGCCGATGGCGACCCGCCCGAGAGCTGCCCGGTGTGCAACGCCCCCCGCGACAAGTTCTTCCCGGTGGAATGACGCGAAGTTGCGATAGCCCGACACGTCGGGTAATGTGGGCGGCATGGAACGGCCGCAGATCACCCGAGAGTTCCTGGCCGCGGTGCCCAAGACCGACCTGCACCTGCACCTGGACGGGTCGGTGCGCCTGGCGACCCTGATTGAGCTGTCCCGCGAGGCCAAGGTCAAGCTGCCCTCGGACACCGAGGCCGGGCTGCGCGAGCTGGTGTTCAAGGACACCTACGCCGATCTGGTCGAGTACCTGGCCGGCTTCGGCCTGACCGGCAAGGTCATGCAGACCCGCGAGCAGCTCGAGCGCATCTCCTACGAGCTGGCAGTCGACAACCAGCGGGAGGGCGTGCGCTACGTCGAGGTGCGCTTCGCCCCGCAGCTCCACGCCCACGGGGCGTTCGACATGGTCGAGGTGCTGCAGGCGGTCTCCGACGGGCTGGAGCGCGCCAAGCGGGAGTTCAACGCGCGCGAGCAGGTGCGCGCCCAGCAGGAGCCGCCCTTCGAGTTCGGCATCATCGCCTGCGCCATGCGCTTCTTCAACGAGCGTTTCTCGGACTACTACCGCGACTTCGTCAGCCTGCACCGCTACTCGCATCCCGACCGCAACTACAGCCTGGCGTCCGAGCAGGTGGTGCAGGCCGCGGCCATCGCCCGGCGCGAGCGCGGGCTGCCCGTGGTGGGCGTGGATCTGGCCGGCCCCGAGGAGGGCTACCCGCCCGCCGACCACCGCGACGCCTACCTCGAGGCGCAGCGCAACTTCCTGCAGAAGACGGTCCACGCCGGCGAGGCCTACGGCCCGGAGAGCATCTTCCAGGCCATCACCGAGCTGCACGCGGACCGCATCGGGCACGGCACCTCGTTGCTGAACCCGGACGCGGTGCGCGATCCGGCCATCCTGGACAAGCAGCGCTACGTGGACGAGCTGACCCAGTTCATCGCCGACCGCCGGGTGACGCTCGAGGTGTGCCTGACCTCCAACCAGCAGACCAATCCGGCCTACCGGCGGCTGGAAGACCACCCCTTCGGGGAGATGATGCGGCGGAAACTGTCGGTCACCATCTGCACCGACAACCGCACGGTCTCCAACACCACGGTGACCGACGAGCTGCTCAAGGCGGTGACCACCTTCGGGCTGAGCCTGCGTCAGCTCAAGAACCTGATCGTCTACGGTTTCAAGCGCTCGTTCTTCCCCGGGCTGTACGCCGAGAAGCGCATCTACGTGCGCAGCGCCATGGAGTACTTCGAGCGCCTGCAGCTCCAGCACTTCCCGGATCTCGACGGCTAGAAACTCGAGCGCGGTGTCCCGCGCGAAGAGTTTCTTGTCCCGTGGCGCGAAGCGACACGGGGCTGGCGCCCTTCACCAGACCGCCGCCTCGAGCTCGGCCCATACCCCCTCGTCCCAGGCGGCCAGCGAGGGCAGCCGCGCGTCCGCGAGGGCGAAGCGCGGATCGCCCCGGCCGGTCTCGTCCGGCACCACCAGGCAGCGCATCGAGGCGGCCTTGGCGGCCACCAGCCCGCGCAGGCTGTCCTCCACCACCAGGCAGGCCGAAGCTGGCACGCCGAGCGCCCCGGCGGCCGCGATGAACACGGCCGGGTGGGGCTTGCCCAGCGGCTCGCCGTCGGCCGACTGGCGGTGGTCGAAGGCCCTCTCGAGCCCCAGCCGCGCGAGCACCGCGTCGATCATGGCGTGCGAGGAGGAGCTGGCCAGCGCGAGCTTCAGCCCGCGCGCCCGGACGGCGGCGACCGCCTCGCGCGCCCCGGGCAGGGCCCGACCCTCGGCCCGCACGAGGCGCTGCACGCGCGCGTCGAGCCGCTGGCCCACCTCGGCGGGCGAAGGGCCCGGCCAGGGCGTGCGCGCGAAGCGGAAGGCCACCACCTCCTCGGTCCGCAGGCCCATGCTGTCCCGGGCCTCGTCGAGGGTCAGCCGCAGGCCCACCTGGCCGAACACCTCGACCTCGGCCCGGGCCCACAGCGGCTCGGAGTCGATGAGCACCCCGTCCATGTCGAACAGCACCGCCTCGATCCGCCGCCCGCCCATGCCGCCCTCCGCCCGCGCCCGGACAGGTCAGGCCGACAGGCGCGCGAGCTGTTCCCGGGTGAGGAGCTGGCGGGCCAGCGCGTCGGTCTCCTGCTCCTCCAGCGTCCCGTTGCGCGGGCGGCGGCGCTTCTGCACCGCGGCCCGGGCGGCGCGCACCGCGTCCGGGCGGAGCAGCCCCTCGCCGAGCAGCGCCAGCGCGAGCTGGTAGGCGCCCTTGACGGGCACCACCCGGGGCGCGAGGGCGGCGAAGCTCTCGGGCGCGAGCCCGCGCTCGAGGTGGATGTAGATGCGCCCGACGCGGCCCCGCGGCTCGGGCAGGCCGGCCGCGAGCTGGTGGATGAGCTTGCGGTCCTCGGCCGGCACGCCGCGCCGCTGCATCTCGTCCTCCAGCCCGCCGGCCCCCAGCTCGCCCTCCAGGAAGCGCGCGTACACATCGAACGACTCGGCGTCCCGCTCCACGTCGTCGCCGAACAGGAACTCCCGGCACTGGGGCCGCCGCTGCCGGCCGGTCAGCAGCGCGGCCAGCTTGAAGCCCACCTGCTCCCTCAAGCGGCCAGGGCGCAGCTGCAGCACGGTGGTCACCCAGTCCTTGAAGATGATGCCGTCGAACTCGACCCCGTCGAGCAGCATCTTCTTCTCCACCACCTTGCGCAGGAAGGGCGGGCTGGCGGAGACGAAGTACAGCGGCGCGCAGGCGGGCTCCGCGCCCGGGCCGCGCCGGAGCCCGCGCAGCACCTCGGGCATGCCCGGGATGGCCTTCTTGTCTACGGCGAACTCGAAGGGGATGCGGGCCAGGCCGCCCATGGAGGAGAAGCGCGTGGACAGGTAGGTCTTGTCGATGTCCCAGACGAACACGTCCCCGCGGAAGCCCTCGGGCAGCGTGCGCTGGTCGTCGAAGTACAGCGGGTAACCGCTTCGTTTCATGGCTCCCCTCAGCGGTAGCGCAGCGAGAAAAGCTCGTCGCCCACGGGCAGCGCCATCAGCCGCTCGACGGCGTCGCGGGGCGACCAGCCCTCGAACAGCATGCCGTGCACGGCCCCCACGATGGGCAGCGCGAGCTTCATCGCCAGGGCCTGGGGGTGGACCGCCTGGGTGGTGGTCACCCCCTCGACCACGTGGGGCATGCTGGCCAGGATGGCGTCCAGGGCCTCGCCCCGGCCCAGGCGCTCCCCCACCTGGTGGTTGCGCGACAGCGCGGACGCGCAGGTTGCCATCAGGTCGCCGATCCCGGCCAGGCCGCCGAAGGTGAACACGTCCGCCCCCACCGCCACCCCGTAGCGGGCCATCTCGCCCAGCCCGCGGGTGACCAGCAGGCTCTTGGTGTTGTCGCCGAAGCCCATGCCGTCGGCCACCCCGCCCGCCAGCGCGATGATGTTCTTGAAGGCCCCACCCACCTCGGTGCCCACCACGTCCGCGCCGCCGTACACGCGCAGTCGGCCGCCCGCGAACAGCGCCTGGGTGCGCTGGACCACCTCCCGGAAGCGGGAGGCCACCTGGGCCCCGGCCGGGTGGCCCGCCATCAGCTCGGGCGCGAGGTTGGGCCCGGACAGCACCCCGATCTTGAGGGCGCAGGTCTCCTCGCGCAGCACCTGGGACATGCGCTTGAAGCTGCCGCGCTCGATGCCCTTGGCCACGTGCACCAGCAGGTGATCGCCCTCGACGCAGTCCCCGAGCAGCTTGGCCACCCCGCGGAACTCGCGCGAGGGCACGGCCACGAGCAGCAACGGCGCGCCGTGCACCGCAGCGGCCAGATCGTTGGTGGCCCGCAGCGCCTCGGGCAGCGCGCAGCCGGGCAGGTAGCGCTGGTTCGTGTGGCGCTGGTTGATCTCCTCGGCCTGCTCGGGTCGGCGCACCCACAGCAGCGTCCGGCGGCCGAGCCGGGAGAGCTGGCTGGCCAGCGCGGTGCCGAAGGCGCCCCCGCCCACCACCAGCGCGTCCAGGGAGTCGCGGGTCATGCCGGCACCCCCTCGGCGGGCAGGCCGCGGTCCGCCAGGCGATTCTGGTAGTAGAGCAGCAGGTTGCGGTCGATGTGCAGCAGCCGGTCGCCGCGGCGCTCCAGGGCCGGGTTCACGTGGAACACGCGCAGGTGCGCCAGCGCGTCCGCGAGCACCTGCACCGAGTCGCCGTCCCGCAGGGTCGCGTCCAGGCGCATGCGGCCGGCGGCCTCCTCGCGACGCATGGCCTCGCGCACGTGCTCGATGCGCCGGTAGGCCTCCAGGAGCGGCATGCTGGCCTCGGCCCCGCCGGTGCGCAGCAGCCGGTAGAGATCCAGGCCGCAGTTGCGCTCCTGCAGCCAGTGGAACACCACCCAGGCCACCAGGTGCACGCTGCCGAAGACCGTGTCCCGGCGGTAGGACTCCACGATGGCGCGGGCGAGCTCCCGGGTGTACTCCTGATCGCGCTGGGCGTCGAAGCCAGGCTCTTCGCCCGCGAGCACGTACCGCCGCCGGTCGACCGCGCGGCCGCGGGCGTCGAGCGAGCGGCCCTGCTCGTCCACCTGGTTGCCGAAGGGATCCAGCGGCCGCGACACGCGGATGTGGATGCGCGACTGGAGGTCGAACAGGCGCGAGACGAACTCGAACACCCGCCGCGGCCTGGAGAACTCGTCGTCCTCGATGATGTAGCGGCTCTTGCCGACCTCCTTGAGGTGGTCGTCGATCAGCGTCTCGGCCTCCAGCACGAGCTGGTAGTTGATGGTGCAGGGCACCACGAACACGTCCGGCCGCTGGCTGCCCGCTCGCAGGGAGCGCACGTAGGCGTCCAGGCCCATGCCCAGCAACCCGAGCTTCAGGCGGTTCTCGACGGCGCCCGACCGGCTGCGCGTGCCGCCGGGGAAGAACAGGTTGTGGTAGCCGAGCTCGATGCTGACCCCGGCGTAGGTCTTGAGGACCTCCTTGTAGATCGCGGCCTTCTTCTTGCGGTCCACCTTGTAGGCCCCGAGGTTGTGCATGAAGAAGCCGACCAGCCGGTTGTGGAACAGGTTCAGGCCGGCGCCGTACACGAAGGGCGGCAGGCCGAGCCGGTAGAGCATGTAGCCCACCAGGATGCTGTCCATGTGGCTGGCGTGGGTGGGCACCAGGACCACGGTACCCTGGGCCACGGCGCGTTTCAGCGCCCCGGTCTCGCCCGAGATCTCGAGCTGGTCGTCCAGCCGCGACAGCCCGGAGGGGATCTGCTGCAGCAGCTTCAGCGGGCTGACGGCGTTGAACAGCAAGGTGAGCGCGGGCGGCACGACCTTGGTGGTCAGGTGGTAGATACGTTCATCGAAGTGGCCCGCCACCTCGGCCGCGAAGCGGCCCACCACCTCGCGCAGGATGTCGCGCTGCTCGTCGGGGCCGGCCTTCAGGGCGCGGGTCTGGAGCTGGTCGTAGAACGAGAGCTCGCGCCGCGCCGGGCTCCGGTGCCGCTCCACCTCCAGCCGCCGCCGCTCGTCGTACAGGGTGTCGAACAGCGCCTGCTCGAGCTGCTGCGGCGTCGCGCCCGCCCGGGAGATGACGCGCTGGATCACCTCCGCCAGCACCCGCTCGCGGTCCTTGGCTCTCACGATTCCACCCCGCCTGAGTCAGTTCGGCCCTGAGGACACCCGAATTCGATTCGCGAGTCAAGGGATCCTGGTTTTTTTCATGCACGACAGGGTGTTGATCGCAGCTCGGCCTTGACAGGAGAGGGCAACCCACATAGGGATTGGGACGATTCATGCCCTGGAGCCCCTATTTGGGGCAGGGTCGGAGCAAACGTGGGATTGGACCGCCTGTCGCGCCAGGTCGGGGTGGCGTGGTTCCTCCTGGGGCTGGCGCTCTTCGGCTGCCTGCCGGCCCGGGCGGAGGAGTCGGCCAGCGCGCGTGAGTACGCGGTCAAGGCGGCCTTCATCCTCCAGATGGTCCGCTACGTGGAGTGGCCCGCCCCGGGCGACGCCGACGCCGAGGGCGACTTCGTGGTGGGCGTGCTGGGGGAGGACCCCTTCGGCCGGACGATCGACACGCTGGCCGGGCGCAGCACCCCCGCGGGACAGACCATCCAGGTGGTGCGCTTCGCCCGCTTGCAGGACGTGACCGATTGTCGCATCCTGTTCATCGCCCGCTCCGAGAGCAGACGGCTAGCCCGCGTGGCGTCGCGTCTGGGCCGGCGTCCGATCCTGCTGCTCGGCGACACCCGGGGTTTCGCCGAGCGGGGAGTGCACGTGAACTTCTACCTGTCCGGCGATCGCGTGCGCTTCGAGATCAACCTCGAGGCGGCCAGGCGCGCGGGCCTCGAGATCAGCGCCAAGCTGCTTCGCCTGGCGCGGATCGTCGTCGAGCCCGAGACGTAGGGGGCCCATGCGCGGCTTACGCGACGCGTCCATTCGCACCAAGCTGATCCTGCTGCTGGCCCTGGCCAGCGGCGTGGCCGTGGCGCTGGCCTGCATCGCCTTCGTGATCAACGACGTCCAGGCGCTGAAGGTGGCCAAGGCCCAGCAGCTCGCCACCCTGGCCGACGTGGTGGGCGCCAACTCCACCGCCGCGCTCGACTTCGGGGACGCGCGCGTGGCCCGGGAGACGCTGGCCTCGTTGCGGCTGCACCGCGAGGTGACCTTCGCCTGCCTGTTCGACGCGGAGGGGCGGGTGTTCGCCACCTACGCCACCTCCGAGGCCGAGCAGCCCCCGGCCGCGGCGGTGCCCGCGGGGCCCGTCTTCACCGAGTGGTCGACCCTGGAGGTCTCCCAGGTCATCGAGCAGCGCGGCGAGCGGCTGGGCGCCATCTTCCTGCGCGCCCACCTGCTGGAGCTCAACGCCCAGATCCGCGGCTACGCCATCACCGCCCTGGTGGTGGTGCTGCTGACCCTGCTGGTCTCGGGCCTGCTGGCCAGCAACCTGCAGCGCGTGGTGTCGGGCCCCATCCTGCGGCTGGTGGCGGCCACCGAGCGCATCGGCCGGGAGCAGGACTACGGCATCCGCGTGGAGAAGGCCAACCAGGACGAGCTCGGCCAGCTGGTGGACGCCTTCAACCAGATGCTGACCCGCATCCAGGAGCGCGACGAGGAGCTCGGGCGTTACCGCCAGGATCTCGAGGTGCTCGTGCAGGCGCGCACCACCGAGCTCCTGGATGCCAACCGGCGGCTGGTGCAGGCCTCGGAGCAGGCCCAGCAGATGGCGCTGCGGGCCGAGGCGGCCAACGTGGCCAAGACCGAGTTCCTGGCCAACATGAGCCACGAGATCCGCACGCCGTTGAACGGGCTGATCGGCATGGCCGAGCTGCTCATGGACACCCCCCTGTCGCCCGAGCAGGGCTCCTACATGCGCGTGCTGCACACCAGCGGTGAGGCCCTGCTGGGGCTGCTGTCCGACATCCTGGACTACTCGAAGATCGAGGCCGGCAAGCTGGATCTCGAGCAGGTCGAGTTCGATCCGCGCGCGGTGGTGGAGAGCGTGCTCGAGTTGGTCGCCATGGGCGCGCACCAGAAGGGCCTGGAGGTCGAGGGGGTGGTGGCGCCCGAGGTGCCGGCCCGGCTGCGTGGAGACCCGGTGCGCGTGCGCCAGGTGCTGCTGAACCTGGTGGGCAACGCGGTCAAGTTCACCCGCCAGGGCGAGGTGGTGATCGAGCTGACCGCGGAGGCGCCCGTCGAGGGGCGGGCCGCGCTGCGTTTCGAGGTCCGCGACACGGGCATCGGCATCCCCGCGGACCGCTGCGAGATGATCTTCGACTCCTTCTCCCAGGTCGACGCCTCCACCACCCGCGAGTTCGGCGGGACCGGCCTGGGCCTGGCCATCTCACGCCGGCTGGTGCAGCTGATGGGCGGCGCCATCGGCGTCCAGAGCCAGCTCGGCTCGGGCTCCACCTTCTGGTTCCAGGTGGCCCTGGAGGTGCTGCGGCCTGCCCCCGCGCCGGCCGTGTCCGGCGCGGAGCGCATGCTGCTGGTCAGCCGGCGGGACTCCACCCGGCGCGCGGCGGTGGCCTGCCTGGGCGCCGGCGGGCTGGCCTGCGATCTCGCCGCGGACCTCGAGCAGGCCGCGGCCGCCCTGGCGTCCGGCCGGTACCGGGCCGTGCTGGTGGACGTGCCGCCCGGGGAGCCGGCCAGGGTGGAGGCGCTCCAGGCGCTGCGCGCCCGGCTCGCGCCCGGCGGCCCGCGCTGGCTGGGGCTGGTGCCGGTGGAGCACGGGGCCCGCTCCGGCGCGCTGCTGGCCGCCTTCGACGGGCTGGTGTCCAAGCCGCTGAGCCTGGTCAAGCTCGGGGAGGCGCTCGCGGACGGGGTCGGCCAGCCCGGGCAGCCCGCGGGCGAGCCGGTGGCCGGAGCGAGGGCGGAGACGCGCCGCCGCCTGGTGCTGGTGGTCGAGGACAACCCGGTCAACCAGATGGTGGCGGTCAAGATGCTCGAGCGCCTGGGGTTCGACACCCGGCTGGCCTCCAACGGGACCGACGCGCTCGACCTCCTGCGACGCGAGCACTTCGATCTGGTCTTCATGGACGTGCAGATGCCGCAGATGGATGGTCACGAGGCGGCCCGGGCGGTGCGCGACCCGGCCCAGGGTGCGCTCGATCCGCAGGTGCCCATCATCGCGCTCACCGCCCACGCCATGTCGGGCGACCGCGAGCGCTGCCTGGCGGCGGGCATGAACGACTACGTGGCCAAGCCGATCGAGCCGCGGCAGCTCGAGGCGGCCGTGCGGCGCCAGCTCGGCCCGGGACTCGGCCTGGCGGGCGGGACACTGGCCGTCCAGCCGGGCGGCGCGCCGGTGTTCGATCGTCAGGCGGTCCTGGCGCGCCTCGGCGGCGACCAGGGGACGCTGCGGGAGCTGGCCGAGCTGTTCATGTCCACCGCGCCCGGGCTGCTGGAGGATCTGCGCCTCGCCCTGGCCGCGGACGATCTGGGGCAGGTGGCGCGGCGGGCGCACACGCTCAAGGGCGCTTGCGCGGCGCTGGGCGCGGCCAGCATGCTGGCCGCGACCGAGGTCCTGGAGCAGGCCGCCCGGGACGGGGAGGCGATCGGGGTGATGGAGCCGCTCGCGCGCGTGGGCGTCGAGTTCGAGCGGCTCGGCCGGGCCCTGGCCGAGCTCACCTGAGCACCCATACAAAGGCCCCACCCCCGGGCGGGGATGGGGCCGCTGCAGACAATGGCGGAAGTGCATGGGAATCGAACCCACCTGACGCGCTCATCGCGCGCCACGCCGGGTTTGAAGCCCGGGAGGCCCACCAGGACCCAGGCACTTCCGCGCACGAAGCTAGCATCCCCCCCGGCCTGCGCGCAAGGCACCTTCGCGGCCGGCTGGAACTCTGGCAGACTGGCGGGTGACCCTGGCGCGGGAGGCGGCATGCGACGCGTGATCGGAGTGGGGCTGTGGCTGGTGTGGCTGGGCGCGGGCTGCGGGGCCGGGCAGGCGCCGCTCACCCCAGCCCGCTGCCTGGCGGAGCCGGACTGCCCGCGGCCGCTCGTCTCCGCCCACCGCGGGCTGTGCGACGGTGAGCCGGAGAACACCCTGGCGGCCTACCGCTCGTGCGAGCGCCTGGGTGTGCCGATGGTGGAGGTCGACACCCGCGAGACCGCCGATGGAGCCGTGGTGCTGATGCACGACGAGGACGTGACGCGTACCACGGACGGCGGGACGCGCTTCCCCGGCCGCACCCTGGTCGCGCAGCTCAGCCTGCAGGAGTTCAGGAGCCTGGTGATCGACGACGCGCGCTGCGCCGAGGCGCCCGAGTCCCAGCCCGAGCGCTGCCACCCGGCCACCTTCGGCGAGGTGCTGGCGGCGACCGGGTTGCTGCTCGACCTGGACTTCAAGGCCGGTGAGGTGACCCGGGTAGCCGCCGAGGTGCGGACGGCCGGGGCCGCGGGGCGCGTGCTGTTCTTCGACGCGGACCTCGCGCACCTGCGGGCCTACCGGGCCGAGGTGCCGGGCGGGCTGGTCATGCCGCGCGGGCAGCAGCTCGAGGACTTCAGCGCCTTCGTCGCGCCGGAGGCGGCCGACCTGGAGCTGCGCTGGGCCCACGGCGATCCGGCCACCGCGGCCGAGGCGGCCGCCATCCTCCACCCGGCCGGCGTCCGGCTGTACCTGAACGGCTTCGCCGACGTGGACCCCTGGCTGGCCGCGGCGGCCGTGAGCGAGGACCCCACCACCCGCGAGGACATGCTGGCGCGGGCCTGGCAGGCGCTGGACGATCTGCGCGCGCGGGGCGCGGACGGCTTCGGCACGGACTTCGCCGCGCGGTACGTCGAGCGCCTCTATCCGGGGGGATTCTGAGCGGCGGGCGGGGCCCGCTCACCTGGGGGCGGGCGGGGGCACCTTCTTGAGGGGCGTCGGGCTGAGCGGCGCCGGGCCGGGCCCGCCGCGGCCCAGGGGCGCCACCGCGGGCGCCCGGCGCTTGAACACCCGCACGTGGTAGGGCACGCGCACCTCGGGTTGGTCCTTGCGATCCGTGCGCACGATCACCTCGCCCGCGCCCTTGTCGCCGCTGCGCATGGCGTCCAGCACGAGGGTGAACTCGCTGCCCGACTTCTGCGCCTTGCCCGCCACCAGCCCGTCTGGATCCTCTACCCCCTTCACCTCGAAGGGCTTGCCGCCCAGGGACCACAGGCGCACCGTCCTGGACACCGGCTTGGTGGGCGACACCAGGCCGAAGTCCACCACCTCCTGGTCGATGACCAGGTCGCCCGTCGCGTCGACGACCACGGGCAGGCGGGCCTCAGGCTGTCCGGGCAGGCCGGTCTGCAGCACCACCTCCGCCTCGAAGCGGCCCGGCTTGGGGCCGGCCTGGAAGCCGACCTCGAGGCCCGGCTGCCCGTCCACCTGGACCAGCTTGGCCTGGAGGGCCTGCGGATCGCTGGTGCGCAGGACCTGGAGCTTGGCGTTCGCCAGGTCGCGGCCGATGAGCTTGAGCTGCTGGCTGGCGCGGCTTCCCTTGAGGACGTTGCGCAGCTTCAGCCGCGGGGGCTCGAAGCCCACCTGGACCTCGACCGTGCCGGATATCTTGAGCTCGAACCTCCGGCGCGGGGTGTCGTTGGAGTACACGAACACGCTCTTCTCGAGCGCCCCCTGGCGGCCGGAGGTGTCGACGGTGACGTCGATCTTCGTCTCCCCGCCCGGCGCGACCTCGCCCGCCGCCGGCTTGCCCACGGTGGAGCCGCAGGAGGAGGACACGTGCTTGATCTTGAGCGGCGCGTCTCCCTGGTTCTGCAGGCTGAAGCTGTGCTTGACCTGCGTGCCCTGCAGGACCGCGCCGAAGTCGTGCTCCGGGGCCGCGCAGGCGATTCGCGGGCCGGCCTGGGCGGCCGGGGCGGCCTGGACCGGCTCCGGGGTCACGGGCGGCTCGGAAGGCTTCTGGCAGGACGCACCCAGGCCGAGCAGGGCCAGGAGCGCGGTCCACGTCGACAGCAGCGGGAGGGGCGTGTTCATGGTTTCTCCTTCGGTTCGCCAGCGGGCGGAGGCATGGGCCGTCCAGGGGCGGGGCAGGGCGGTGGCGCGGGCGGCTCCGGGCGGGCGTAGGCTCGCACCACGTACGGAAGCTCCAGCACGGGCTGGTCGGGGCGATCGGTACGGATCCTCAACCGGCCGCGCGGCGTCTCCGGCGCGCGGGCGAGCTTCAGCTCGATCCCCTGCGGCTGGCCCGCGCGGGCCGGGCGCGGGCGCAGGCGGGCGGTCACCGCCCCGGCGGGATCCTCGGCGCCTAGCAGGCGGAAGGCCTGCCCGCGGGCCGAGCGCACGCTGACCAGCCTGGCGGGCGCCGTGGCGTCGAAGGGATCGAAGGACACGGCGGGGCGGTCGAGGCCGAGGTCGCCCACGACCTCGGCCGCGAGCGCCAGGTGGATCCGGGGCGCCTCGGCCAGGCCCGTGCGCGCGCTCAGCCGGGCGTCGCGCGGTCCGGGCGTGTGCCCCGCCCGCAGCTCGACCTCGAGCTCGCTCCGGTCGTCGCGTTCCACGACCCGGACGGACCAGCCCTCGCTGCCGCCCAGCTCGAGGTCGTGCAGCCTCACCCGCTCGGCCAGCTCCCCGCGGAGTCCCACCACCGCCTGCCTGCGCTCGCCGAGGGGCACGGCGCCCAGGTCGAGGCGGTCCTCGGCGAAGGCCGCCGCCTGGGCCACCTCGCCCACCAGCCGGAGCGCCAGGGCCGGCCGGTCCGGGTCGTCGGACAGCACCTCCACCTGGCGCTCGATCGGGCCCAGCAGGCCTCGCGTGGCGAGCGTCACCTCCACCTCGGCCCGCTCGCCCGGCCCCAGCTCGGAGGCCTGCAGCACCGCGCGGGTGCAGGCGCACCCGGCCCGCAACCGCTCCAGGTGCAGCCGGCCCGGGCCGCGGTTGATCACCTGGAAGGTGTGCTCGAGCTCGGCCCCCTGCCAGACGCGGCCGAAACGGTGCTCGGCCCCGTCGCAGTCGATCTCCGGTCGCGCGCCGTCCGCCGGCGCCGGGGCCTCGGCCAGCGCGGGCTCCACCGCGGCCTGGCAGGCCGCCAGGCGCAGGGCGGCGCCCAGACAGGCGAGCGCGAGCAGGCTGGTTCGTGCGCGAGACATCGTCACCCCGCGGGCGTGTGGCCCGCGTTGCAGCACTACACGAAGGGGAACCCGGGGATCAAGTTTCACCGGCCCGCGCGGCTGGAAAGCGGCGTCAGCATGTCGAGCAGGTCGGCGGTCCGGCGGGCGCGCTCGGACAGGGCGTCGGTCATCAGCACCACATCCCGGAGCATCAGCTGGTCGCCGGGCTCGGCCCCCGAGGGCCCGCCGAAGACGCGGAAGACGATGGCCTTGGCGAGGCGGTCGCTCTCCTTGGCCAGCCCGTCCATGCGCTGATCCTCCAACATGCGCAGGTTCGGGTGGGCGACCTGGGATCGGAGTCGCTTCAGCACCTGCCGGCACGCCTCCAGGTTCACGTCCAGGAGCTGGGCGAAGTCCTCGCTCAGCTCCGGCGGCAGCACCACCCGCTGACAGCGCAGCGCGTACAGCAGGCTGCGAGCGGCGGTGAGCATGCCGGCCGTGGCGTCGGCCACCCCCGTGAGGTGACCGCCCAGGCCCGTCGTGGTGGGCGGACGGGGCCTGCCGCCCAGGAGCGGACGGGCCGCCAGGGCCGCCTCCTCCGCGGCGCGGGTCAGGCGGATCGAGGACTCGAAGGCCTCTCCCTGCCCGGACAGGAGGAAGGTCTCGACGGCCTCCTCGACGCGGTCGAGGAATTGCTCGCACCGCTCGACGAACGTGGGGAGCCATTCTTCCTGGCGGGGCGAGCGGTTGTGGAACAGTGGCACGCTGCTCTTCCTCGGGCGGTGAACCAGATCCCGCGGGCGGGAGAAAGCCCATCCGTCCAGGCAGGGCCTTCGCGTCAGGTGTACCCGAGGTGACAGGTGCGTGTCAACCGTGTGACGAATCGGCCTCGGCCAGGCGCAGGAGAGGCTCAGGGCGCCTTGGGGGGCGGAGCCTCCGGAGACCTGGTCGGGGTCAGCCTGAGAGGGGCCTTCTGGAGCTTGTTGGGCGGGGCCACCTGGATGGCCTGGCCCGGCTTCGCGCCCGGACCGACCGGCGCCGGTCCGCCGCGCACGAGCGGCATCCGCATGCCGGCGTTCGGGGCGCCCTTGGGCCGCACGTTGTACTGCGCCTCGAGGATCGGCTGGTCCGCGCGATCGGTGTGGATCTTGAGCGTCCCGCGCGGCGCCCCGGGCGCCTTGGTCAGGGTGAGCTTGAGCTGCTGCTCGACCCCCTGGGCCGTGACCTGGGCCGTGACCGCTCCGTTCGAGTCTTCGACCTTCTTGATCTTGAACGGCTTCCCGCCGAGCGAGCGAACCGTGAGAGTGGACTCGGGCGCCTTGCCGGCATCGAAGGCGGTGAACATCACGAAGGGCGCGGACAGGATGAGATCCCCCGTCACCTCGGCCGAGAAGAAGAACTTCAGCTCCTTGGCCGCCTCCTGATCGGTCTTGACCGCCACGTTGGCGCTGAAGCGCTCGGGCTTGTCGGGCGCCTGGTAGACGATCTTGATCACCACCTTGCCGTCCGGTTCCTTGGCCAGCTCGGCCTTGAGCTCCGGCCGGTTCGACTCGACCGACAGGATCTTGGCCTGCTCCGCCAGCTTGCCGGCGAGCTTGACGGTGTGCTCGGCGCGGGAACCCTTGAGCAAGGGCCTCAGGACCAGCTTGTCCGGGTCCAGGCTCAGCAGCACCTCGACGTTGGCGCGGATCTTGAGCTCGAACTGCGGCTTGGCCGGGTCGTTGGAGTACACCACCACGGTCTTCTCCAGCTTGCCCTGCCGGCCGCGGGTCGCCACCTTCACCTCGATCTTGCCTTCCCCACCCGGGGGAAGCTCGGCCGCCGAGACGACGGCCGCGGTGCAGCCTCAGCCACCCCTGGCGCGCTCGATCTTCAGCACGCCCGCGCCGGTGTTCTTGATGGCGAAGGTGTGCGTCACCTCGGCCCCCTGGCTGACGGTGCCGAAGTCGTGCTCGGGCGCCTCGCAGGCGATCTGCGGCGCCGGGCCGCTCTCCCCGGCCGGCTGGACGGCTGCGTCCCCGGCCTCCGGCGCGCCGGTCTTGGGGCAGCCCCAGACGGCCAGCGTCGCTGTGGCGGCCAGCGCGAGCGCGGCCGCCTGCATCCATGGTCCGTGTTTCATGACTCCTCCTGAGGTGGTCTCGGGTCCAGCGCGGGAGCCTAGCACCGAGCCCGGGGGAGGTTCAAGGAACGCGACGGGGCGCGCCTCGCGCCCGCAGCCTGGGCCCGCGGTTCCCGGGGAGCGTGCGGCGCGCGTTGACACTCCGCGCACCCGCGTGCTACATGGATACCCATCATGGCGATGCAACCTCCTGATTTGCGGTCGCTTTGCGACCTGCTCGTCGAGCGCGGGATGCTGGACGACGCGCAGGTCCGTTCGGTCCTGGTCAAGGAGAACGGCCAGCGCCAGCGGCTGCTGCGGGAGCAGGCCGCGGTGCGCTCCGGGCGCCACCGGGCCGAGATCCTGCCCTGGGAGCTGCTAGCCTCCTTCCGCCTGCCGCTGAAGGGCGAGCCCAACGCGGTCCTGGACGAGGATCGCCTGGCCAGGCTCCTGGCCGAGCTGTCCGCGATCCCGTACGAGAAGATCGACCCGCTCAAGCTCGACATGAAGCTGATCACCCAGGTGCTCTCGCGGCCCTTCGCCCGGCGCCACTCGGTGCTGGTGCTGCGCCAGGAGGGCCCGGACGTGGTGGTGGCGGTGGCCGATCCCTTCGACGTCGAGCTGGTCGAGAACCTGCGCCGGCTGATCGGCCGCTCGGTGCGGCCGGTGGTGTCCTCCAAGCTCGACATCCAGCGCATCATCACCGAGGTGTACGGCTTCCGCTCCAGCGTGAACGCCGCGGCCGAGGGCATGGAGCTGGGGACGGATCTGGGGAACCTGGAGCAGCTGGTCAAGCTGAAGGCGGTCGACGACCTCGAGGCCACCGACAAGCACGTGGTGGCGGCGGTGGAGTACATGCTCCACTACGCCTTCGACCAGCGCGCCTCCGACATCCACATCGAGCCCAAGCGCGATCACAGCCTGGTGCGCATGCGCATCGACGGCGTGCTGCACAACATCACCACGCTGCCCAGGGTGGTGCACAACGCGGCCGTCTCACGCCTGAAGATGCTGGCCCGCATGGACATCTCCGAGAAGCGCCGGCCGCAGGACGGGCGCATCAAGACGGGCAGCGGCGAGGCCGAGACCGAGCTGCGCCTGTCCACCATGCCGGTGGCCTTCGGCGAGAAGGTGGTGCTGCGCATCTTCGATCCCACCGTCCTGCTCCAGGACCTGTCGGCGCTCGGCTTCAACCCGCGCGACTTCAAGCTGTACGAGGAGTTCATCGTGCGGCCCAACGGGCTGGTGCTGGTGACCGGCCCGACCGGCAGCGGCAAGACCACGACCCTGTACTCGTCGCTCAAGTACCTGGCCAGCCCCGAGATCAACATCGTGTCGATCGAGGACCCGATCGAGATGGTGGTCGAGGACTTCAACCAGGTGGCGGTGAAGCCCAACATCGACATCACCTTCGGCTCGGCCCTGCGCACCATCCTGCGCCAGGACCCCGACGTGATCATGGTGGGCGAGGTGCGTGACGCGGAGACCGCCTCGAACGCGGTCCAGGCCGCGCTGACCGGCCACATGGTGTTCGCCACCCTGCACACCAACGACTCCGGCTCGGCCATCGGGCGCATCCTGGACCTGGGCGTGGAGCCCTTCTTGCTGTCCTCCACCCTGGTGGGCATCGTGGCCCAGCGGCTGCTCCGGCTCATCTGCGTCCAGTGCAAGCGCAAGACCTACCTCACCCCGGACCAGATCAACCTGCTGCACATGAAGATGCCCGAGGATCAGAACCGGCGCCTGCCCATCTACCACGGCGAGGGCTGCCCGGCCTGCCGCGGCACGGGCTACGTGGGCCGCACCGCGGTCTACGAGGTCATGCCGGTCAGCGACAAGATCTGCAAGCTCATCAACCAGCGCTCCGACACCAAGGAGATCATGAAGGTGGCCCGGCTGGACGGCATGATGACGCTGCGCGAGACGGCCATCAAAAAGCTGGCCCAGGGCCTGACCACCTTCGAGGAGATCATGCGGGTCACCGTGGAGTGAGCCCGCGCCGAACCCGAGGAGGACTGCGTTGCGCGAGCGAGGCCGGGACACCCGGCAGTGGATCGCCGAGGAGCTGCGGCTGCACGCCGACTCCGGCTACCCGGTCGTGTACCTGCTCACCCACGAGGAGGATCGCGCCAGGCGCCTGGTGGCCGAGGCCTTCCAGGGCAGCGAGCGCAAGGTGGCGGTGTGGAGCTCGACCGGGGGCCTGAAGAGCGAGGAGGTCGGGCGGGACCCCGTGCGGCTGCTGACGTCGCTGCGCGCCCCCGGGCCGGGGGTGACCGTGCTGCTCGACTTCCACGTGCACCTGGCCGACCCGGGCGTGGTGCGGCGGCTGCGAGACGTGGCCCCGGCCTGCGCCCGGGCCGGGCACCTGCTGGTGATCGTGTCGCCGGTGCTGCTGATCCCGCCCGAGCTGGAGAAGGAGCTCACGGTCCTCGAGCTGCCCATGCCGTCCCGCGCCGAGCTCGCGGCGCAGCTCCGGGGCATCTGCGCGGACGAGCAGATCATCTTCCCCGAGGAGTTCATCGAGGCGCTGGTGCGGGCCGCCCAGGGGCTGACCGAGGCCGAGGCCCAGCGCGTGTTCACCCGGGCGCTGCGCAAGGGCGGGGGCTTCAAGCTGGACGACGTGTCGCTGGTGCTGGACGAGAAGAAGAAGTCGATCCGCAAGGGCGAGGTGCTCGAGTTCTGGGAGCTGGACGAGTCGCTGTCCGAGGTGGGCGGCCTGGACGAGGTCAAGGCCTGGCTCGAGGCGCGCGCGCGCGCCTTCGGCGAGGACGCCGAGCGGTTCGGCCTGCCGTCGCCCAAGGGGCTGCTGCTCATCGGCGTGCAGGGCTGCGGCAAGAGCCTGACCGCCAAGGCGGTGGCCGGGAGCTGGCGCCTGCCGCTCCTGCGGCTGGACCTCGGCTCGGTGTTCGGCACGGCCTCGCCGGACGCCGCCATCCGGCGCTCGCTGCTGGTGGCCGAGTCGCTGGCGCCGGTGGTGCTGTGGCTGGACGAGATCGAGAAGGGCTTCGCCGAGGCCGCCGCCGGCGGCACGGCCCGCGTGTTCGGCTCGTTCATCACCTGGCTGCAGGAGAAGAAGGCCCCGGTGTTCGTGGTGGCCACCGCCAACGAGGTCGAGCACCTGCCGCCCGAGCTGCTGCGCAAGGGACGCTTCGACGAGACCTTCTTCGTCGATCTGCCCGACGTGCACGAGCGCCTGGCCATCCTGCAGGTGCACCTGCGCAAGCGCCAGCGCGACCCGGCCCGGTACGATCTGGCCTCCCTGGCCAAGCTGGCCGAGCACTACTCGGGCGCCGAGCTGGAGCAGACCGTGGTGGCGGGCCTGTACCGCGCCTTCGGTCAGGGCCGGGAGCTCGAGACGCTCGACCTGCAGAAGGAGCTGGAGGAGATCGTCCCGCTCTACGCCACCTACGAAGAGAAGATCAAGGCGCTGCGGGAGTGGGCCAAGAACCGCGCCCGCAAGGCCAACCGGGATTCGACCCTGGTGGACCTGTTCGAGCGCGAGTGAGGGAGGCCGGCCGTGAGGGTGGGCGTGATCGGCGCGGGCGCCTGGGGCACGGCGCTGGCCCAGCTGCTGGCCAGCAAGGGCGACGAGGTCCGGCTGTGGGCCTACGAGCCCGAGGTGGCCGAGGACATCCGCCAGCGCCACGAGAACCGGGTGTACCTGGCGGGCATCGAGCTGCACCCAGCGCTCGGCTGCACCACCTCGCTCGGCGAGGCCGTGGACGGGGCCGGGCTGGTGCTGTCGGTGATGCCGTCCCACGTGGTGCGCGAGATCATGGGCCGGCTGGCCCCGCTGCTGCCGGTCGGCGTGCCGCTGGTCAGCGCCACCAAGGGCATCGAGAACGACAGCCTGATGACGGTGGGCGAGGTGCTCGAGGACGTGCTGCCCATCGTCTACCACCCCATGCTGGCCTTCCTGTCGGGCCCCAGCTTCGCCCGGGAGGTGGCGCTGCTGCGGCCGACCGCGGTCAGCGTGGCGGCACGCTACGAGCGGGTGGCCGTGGCCGTGCAGCAGCAGGTGGCCGGGCCCACCTTCCGCGCCTACACCACCACCGACGTGGTCGGGGTCGAGCTGGGCGGGGCGCTGAAGAACGTGATCGCCATCGCCGCCGGGGCCGCCGACGGGCTCGGCCTGGGCCACAACGCGGTGGCCGCGCTGATCACCCGCGGGCTGGCCGAGGTCACCCGCCTGGCGGTGAAACGCGGGGCCAACCCGCTCACCCTGTCCGGGCTGTCGGGCATGGGCGATCTGGTGCTGACCTGCACCGGCGCGCTGTCCCGGAACCGCCAGGTGGGCCAGAAGCTGGCGCAGGGCCTGCGGCGCGAGGACATCGTGCGCGACATGCGCCAGGTGGCCGAGGGCATCCTGACCGCGCGGGCCGCCCACCGCCTGGCCACCCGGGAAGAGATCGACATGCCCATCTGCGCCCACGTCTACCGGATGCTGTACGAGGATCTGCCGGTCCAGGAGGCCGTGATCGGCCTGATGGGCCGCAGCCTGAAGAAGGAGATCTACGCCTGATGGCAGAACGCAGACGCAAGGATCGAAGGCGCGTCAACCTGCCCATCGTCACCGAGCGCCGCCGGGTGCGCCGCGAGCGGCGCGACGACCGGCGGACCCACGAGCGGGTGGCGGCCGAGATCATGGTCGAGGTGGAGACCAGCGGCCAGCGCACCTACCGACGCACCGCCAACATCAGCCTGGGAGGCGTGGCCTTCCACGCGCCCATCCCCTTCCGGCTGGGCTCCCAGGTGGGCCTGACCCTCCGGCTGGCGGGCCAGGAGGGCGGCATCCGGGTCGACGGCCGCGTGGTCGGCGCGGACGCGAGCGGCCGGGGCACGCGGGTCGAGTTCGTGGGGCTCGGCCCCGAGGCGCGCGCGGCCCTCGGCCAGCACCTGGAGCTGTTCGACGCTTCCACCCGGGTGGGCGCGCGGCCGCGGCTGCCCCCCGCGGTCGAGGCCTCGCCCCAGGTGCGCGAGGGCGTGCTGGTGCTGCAGAAGGAGCTGGCCGGCACCGAGTTCCGCCTGCGGGCCACCGAGCGGGTGATCGGCCGCGATCCCGCCCTGGCCGACCTGGTCATCGACCACCCCACGGTCTCCCGCCGCCACGCCCACGTCTACCTGCAGGACGGGCGGCACGTGCTCAACGATCTCAGCTCCACCAACGGCGTGCACTTCCGCAACAAGCCCGTGCGCAGCCTGGTGCTCCGGGACGGCATGATCTTCCGCATCGGCGCGGTCGAGGTGCAGTACCTGGTCAGCCGGGTGGTGTAGGCCAGTCGTGCGGCGTGCCCTGCTCCTGGTGCTGTGGACCGCGGCGGGCTGCGGAGCCGGCGGCGGGGCAGAGGAGCCGGGCCGGCTCTACCGCGTCGAGGGCGGGGCCATCCGGCTCCGCACGGGCGAGGCGCTCTACCTGCGCGGCATCAACCTGTCGAACACCTCGAAGTACATCGAGGGCCACCTGTACCCGCTGGAGGACGCGGATCTGGAGGTGCTCGCGGGCGGTGGCTTCGACTCGGTGCGCCTGCTCACCTTCTGGGAGGCCGTGATGCCCGCGGGGCCCGGGCTGGTGGACCCCGCCTACCTGGCGGGTCTCGCCGCGCAGGTGCGCCGCCTGGCCGCGGCCGGGCTGTGGGTGGTGGTGGACATGCACCAGGATCTCTACGGCAGCCCGTTCTCGCCGGGCGCCCCGCCCTGGAGCTGCCCGGAGGAGGTCCGCGCCGGGTACGAGCCCGCCGAGCCCTGGTGGGCGAACTACACCTCGCGCCAGGTCATGGGCTGCTTCGACCGCTTCTGGGCCACGCCCGCGCTGTGGGACGAGCTGGCCGCGGCCTGGGCGGCTGTCGCCGGGGCGGTGTGCGCGGAGGAGCGGGTGCTGGGTTTCGATCTGCTGAACGAGCCCTGGCCGGCCTCGGCGCTGGGCGACCCGGGCTTCGACAACGGCCCGCTGCTCGCGCTCTACCTGCGGCTCGCCCAGGCGATCGAGGCGGCCTGCCCGGGCCGGCTGGTGTTCCTCGAGCCGTCCCTGGGCGAGTCGCTGGGGCTGATGGAGCCGCTCGCGCCGCCGCCGCCGCTCGCCGACCACACCGTGCTCGCGCCGCACTTCTACCCCCGCGAGGTGCACGATCCCGGCGGGGTGTACGCCGGGGACCGCGCCGCGCTCGCCGAGGCGCTGGACCTGCGGCTCGGGCCGCTGGGCGCAGGTGGCCTGCCGCTGTGGATCGGGGAGTGGGGCGGGATGCCGGTGAACGAGAACTTCGCGACCTACCTCGAGGACGCGGGCGCGCTCTACGCCGACCGCTTCGCCGGCTCGGCCCTGTACGAGTACTCGGCCGCGGACGGCGGCTTCGCCTTCCTGGACGCCGCCGGGAGGCGGAAGCCGGCCTACGACGCACTGGTCAGGACACCCATGCCCGCCCTGCTGCCCGAGCGACCGACCCGCTTCGCGCCGGACTTCGCGCGGGGGACGCTGGCGCTCGAGCTCGGGTGCGTGCAGGGGCGCCGGCTGGAGATCCGCTGGCCGGACGGCGCGCCGGGCGCGTGCCAGGCCTTGCCGGCAGGGCGCCTGTCCGCGTTCGCCCGCGAGGGGCGTCGAGAGGAGGCGCGCTGCGAACAGGACGGGACGGTGAGCGTGGTGTGCGGGCCGTGACGATGGTATCGAGTGTCGAGTGGCGAGTGGCGAGTTGGACAGGACGGAGGCCTCATGGTCGCCGAACGAGATCAAGGGGCGGGCAGAGGGTGGGGGGCGCTGACCGCCGGGGACTGGATCGGGGCGGTGATCGCGCTGCTCACGGCCGGGGGGCTGGTGCTCGAGGGCGCGCTGTGGCTGCCGAGCTGGGAGGGCATGTTCCGGGACTTCGGCAGCAGCGCGGCCCTGCCCGGCCTGACGCGCGTGGTGCTGTGGACGCCCTTCGCCTTCCTGGCCGCCGGCCTGCCGCTCGCCGCGCTCGGGCTCGCGCTCCTGCCGCGCGGGCGCGGGCTCGCCTGGCGCCGGGCCTGGATCGTGGGGGGCTTCCTGCTGGGCTTGGCGGGCCTGGGTCTGGTCGAGTGGGCCGTGCGCCTGCCGCTGTGGCAGCTCGCGGACGCGATCTCGACGTGAGCTAGGGCTCGTCCTCGCCCTCGGCCGGGTCCTCGGGCTCCCCGGCGTCGTCCTCGTCGAGATCGTCGCCCAGGTCGTCGAACTCGTCGTCGGCGCCCGGATCCTCCTCGTCGTCCTCCTCGTCCTCGCTGTCCTCGACCCACTCGAGCGAGGCGATCGGGGCCAGGCCGAGCTCCTCGAGCAGGCCCTCCAGGCCGGGGCGGACCTGGCGCTCGGCCAGCGCCTCGGTCTCGGCCGGGACCATCACCCACAGCACGATCTCGAGGCCGCCGGCCTTCATCACCGCGTCCACTTCGCCCAGCTCCCGCGCGGCCACGGCCTCCTCCAGCCGCTCGAGCTCCGCGTCGCCCACCTCGCGCCGTTCGGTGTCCAGGTGGATTACGTAGCAGCCTGGCATGTGCCCTCCCGTCCCTAGCCCCGGGCCTTGGTCAGCGCGGCCTCGACCGCGGCCTGGTCCTGGCCGAGCGCCTCGGCCACCTCGGTGAGGATCTGCCGCTCGGACTTGCCGAGCTCGCCGTCGACCACGGCCGCCGCCGCCAGCTCGTCGAGCAACGTCGCCCTGGCCTCGTCGCCCAGGTCGGCGAGCAGCCGGCGCGCGTCTCCCCCGGCGTCCGCCTGGCGAGCGCGCTTCCGCTCCTCCGGGCTCAGGCCGAGCCGTTCGGCCAGCCTGTCCAGCAGCTCCCACTCGGCGTCCCTAACCTGGCCGTCGGCCAGCACGAGCTGGGTCACGGCCTGGCAGACGGCGATCTTCTCCTTGCCCTGCATGGCGTCCCTCCCTAGGCAGGCGCCCCCGGCTCGGGGGCGAAGATGGCGTTCTTCTCGGCGGCTCCGCTGCGCCACAGGATCTCCTCGGCGGCCGAGAGCATCGGCTCGAAACCCTGCTCCGCGCGGGCCGAGATCGGCAGCCCCCCCAGGCGACGAGCCAGCGCGCGCAGGCGCACGGGCTCGAGCCGATCGGCCTTGTTGAGCAGCAGCAGGCGGGGGGTCTCGGCCAGCCCGAGCTCCGCGAGGATGTGATCCACCGCGGCGATGTGATCGTCGAGCCGCGCGTCGGCGGCATCGACCAGGTGCAGCAGGAGATCGGCGTGGGAGAGCTCCTCCAGGGTGGCGCGGAAGGCGTTGATCAGGTCCCTGGGTAGATCGCGGATGAAGCCGACCGTGTCGATGAGGATCACCTCGCGGTCGCGCGGGAACCGCAGACGCCGGCTGGTGGGGTCCAGGGTGGCGAACAGCTTGTCCTCGACGAACACGTCGGCGTGGGTCAGCGCGTTGAGCAGGGTGGACTTGCCCGCGTTGGTGTAGCCCACCAGGGCCACCACCGGCAGCCCGCGCGCCTCGCGCTGGGAGCGGCGCACCGCCCGGCGCTTGGAGAGGCTCTCGATCTCGTGCTCCAGCCGCTTGATGCGCTCGCGCGCCCGGCGGCGGTCGATCTCCAGCTTGGTCTCGCCCGGGCCCTGGCCGCCGATGCCACCCACCAGCCGGCTCAGCCCGGAGTCCTCGGCCGTCAGGCGCGGCATGCGGTACTTCAGCTGGGCCAGCTCCACCTGCAGCTTGCCGTCCCCGGACAGGGCGCGGTTGGCGAAGATGTCCAGGATGAGCTGGGTGCGATCGAGCACCCGCAGCTCGGTCGCCTCGGCGATGGCGCGGGCCTGGGCGGGGTAGAGGTTGCGTCCGAAGATCACCAGGTCGGCGCCCTTCTGCAGCGCCTCCAGCACCAGCTCCTCGAGCTTGCCCTTGCCCACCAGGTAGTGCGGGTCGGGCTTGGGGCGCACCTGGAGCACCTGGCCGACCACGCTCACCCCGGCGGTGCGGCACAGCTCGCGCATCTCCTGCAGGTTGTCGTCGCCGTCGGCCGCGCGCTTGGCCACATCCACCAGCAGCGCCCGGTCGCGGCCCTCCTCGACCGGCGCGGCCTCCTCGGCCTTGGCCGCGAACTCCGCCTCCAGGGCGGTCACGAAGGCCAGGAAGTCGACCTCCAGCGCGTGCGGATCGGCGAACTCCTCGAGCCGCCAGGGCTCGGAGCCGTCCGCGCCCGGCAGCAGGTAGGCCCCGCGCACCCTGCCCGGCAGCCCGTCCGGCCGGATGCTCAGCGCGGCCACGTAGTCGAGGCGCAGCAGCCCCAGGTCGCTGAGATCGTCGCGGCTGAGGGGCTCGTCCTTGAGGTGCACGTGCACCAGCCTGAGGCCGCGGAAGTGCGCCCGGCCGGCGCGCAGCCGGCCGAGATCCGGCAGGTACATGCGGTGGTCGTTGCCCACCACGACCCACTGCACGTAGCCGCGCCGATCGAGCAGCACGCCCACCTGGCGACCGAGCTCCCGCGCCAGATCGCACAGGCTGCGGGCCAGCTCCGGGCTGACGATCTGCCAGGGCCGGACCCTGCGCTGGTGCAGGAGCTCGAGGCCGTGGAGCTGGTTGGCTTTCAGTCCATGGGTGTTGCCGAAGGCTTCCTTGATGGTCGTTCCTCCCGTCCCGCCGCGAATCTACCATCACCCGCTGGCTTGCGCCAGCCCGCCAGCGCGCTTGCCGCGCCCTCCCGGTCGGCGTACCATCAGCGCCGAATCGGGACTGTCCCGACCACACAAGGAGAGCCCGCATGACCCGCCCGGTGTACAGCCGCCTGGCCGCCCTCGCCCTGGCCTGCTCGCTCCTCGCCTTCGCGCCCGGCGCCTGGGCAGGGGAGGGAGAGGAAGCCCCGCCGCCTCCACCGCCGGAGCAGTGGGAGCCAGCGGGCGAGGTGGTGCCACCGACCCCCACCGCCGGGGCCGAGCCGCGGCCGTTCATCCCCAGCCCCCTGTTCAAGCTCGGGGACTTCGAGCTGGACGCCCACGCCCGCGTGCAGGCCCTGTTCGGCCTGGTGGGGGACGACGCCGACGTGGCCGCGGGCGACCTGCTCAGCGCCGATGGCTTCCGGCTGCGCCGGGCCCGGGTGGGCCTGGACGGGCAGATCGCCGCGGACTGGCGTTTCGCCCTCGAGCTCGACCTGGTCGACGAGGAGAACGGCGGCAGCTCGCTGATCGTGGCCAACGTGACCTGGGCCCCCATCGAGTACGTGTGGGTGCGGGCCGGCGCCGGCAAGCCGGGCTTCAGCCGCACGTCGCTGCAGTCCAGCGGCCGCATGCAGCTCATCGAGCGGCCGCTGTGGGTGAACCTGGAGCGCTCCACCAAGACCCTGATGCTCGATCTCGGCCACCAGGTGGGCCTGAGCGTGGGCGGCCAGGCCAGCCTGTTCTTCTACGAGCTGGGCGTCTACAACGGCGGGCGCGGGTTCTCGGTGGGCGATCTCAACGACGGGCTGCTGTACCTGGTCCGCCTGGGCGTCGGCATGGGCGAGCTGGGCGCGAGCGAGGCCGACCTCGAGGGCGGCGACTTCCGCTGGCGCTTCGCGATCAACGGCTACCTGAACTACGACGCGGCCGCCGAGATACGCGGCGCTGGCACCGACCTGTCGCTCAAGTGGAACGGCCTGGCCTTCCACGCCGAGGCCCTGTGGGCCAAGGCCATCCCCTCCGTGGACGGCGACGTGGTGAGCGTGCTGGACGAGAGCGAGCGCTGGGGCATGTACGCCCAGGCGGGCTACGTGCTGCCGCTCGACCTGTCCGCTTTGGACCTCGAGGTCGCGCTGCGCTTCGCCATCATGGACGATCAGGTGCACATCGATGACGAGGGCGACACCTGGGAGCTCACCGCGGGGGTGAACGTCTACTTCTTCGCGCACCACCTCAAGGCCATGGTGAACTACGTGCGCCGCGAGGAGCTGCACGGCGCGGACCTGTCCAACGATCTCGTGGCCTTCATGCTGCAGGCCATGTTCTAGGGCCGGCGAGAGGAGCCAGCCATGCGGCTTTGCCACACGGGCCTGGCCGGGCTGCTCGGCAGCCTGGCGCTCGCCGCCGCCCTGGGCGCCTGCAACGACGGGGCGCCCTTCGCGCGCGCCTACGAGATCCGCGATCGCGCCACGGCCATCGGCGGCCCGTCCGCCCTGACGGACGTGGGCGACTTCGTCCTGGAGAACGACCAGATCCGCCTCGGCCTGCCCAAGCGCGGCAACTCCACCGGTCCGGGCGTGTTCGGCGGCAGCCTGATCGACGCCGACCTGCAGCGCTCCGACCCCGCGCATCGGGCCGGGCGCGGGCTGGACCAGTTCGCCGAGATGTTCCCGGTCGGCAACCTGGCCATCCCGGCCGCGTGCCAGTCCGGGCCCGGCAAGATCGACGAGTTCTGCGAGCGGTTGCCCAAGGGGGTGACGCCCAGCGTGCGCGTGCTGTGCGACGGGCAGACGCCCTGCCGCACCTGCAGCGGGCGCCAGGACTGCGCCCAGCGCCGGGGGCAGATCGACCTGGAGCGGCTCGAGAACGCCGACTACGCCGACCCCGCCGATCCTACCCAACCCGGCCCGGCCGCCCCCGGCGAGGCGGCGGCCGTGGTGCGGGTGGAGGGCCAGGCCGGCAACTACCTGGAGGCGCTCGGGCTGGTGGCCATCGCCAACGTGAAGATGAGCTTCCGCTTCCGCAACGACTACATCCTGGAGCCGGGCTCGCGGGTGGTGCGCGTGCGCACCATGCTGACGGAGGCCAACCCGATCGACGGCGGTGTGCTCAGGCCCGCGGGCCGGCTGGTCCAGATGCCGGCCCTGACCGAGCCGCTGGCGCTGTTCGGCATCCTGCTGGGCAGCCGCTTCTTCCCCACCGAGCTCGAGGACATGGATCCGGGCGTGGCCGGCGGGGACTTCCTGTACTTTGGCGATCGCCTGTCCATCTTCGCCCCGGGCATCGGTTTCGATGTGTACCGCAACATGCGCGAGAAGTTCGCGATCGGCGCGGACCCCATCAACAACCCCGTGGCGGCGGACTACCTGGCCGGGGTGGGGGAGCACGTGTCCTACGCCGTCGCCTCGGCGGACGCCGGCGGCAAGTACCTGCTGCCCATCTTCTCGGGCGCGGTCACCGCCGGCTTCACCCACGGCGCGCACTGCGCCAGCGCCTGCGGCGGCACCCCGGAGCAGTGCGCCCGGGTCGTCGACTGCAGCCAGGTCCGCTCCTTCGTGTTCGAGCGTCTGTTCGCGGTGGGCGATGGCGACGTGGCCTCCGCGGCCGCGCCCATCCTGGCAGCCCGCGGCGTGCCGCTCGGCCGGGTCACCGGGCGGGTGGTGGACGGGCGGGATGGCCAGCCGGTCAGCGGCGCCGAGGTGCACGTCTACCCGGTGCCGGCCACCCTGGCCGAGTGCCACCCGGGTGGCAGCCCCCTGACCGCCTGGACGCTCGGCGCCGAGGACTTCGTCGCGCTGTGCCTGGAGCCGCGCAGCCACCAGGGCGCGGTCAGCCACCTGCGCACCGATCGGCGCGCCACCGATCTGCCGGCCGGGGCCTTCGACGGCCTGCTGCCCCCCGGCAGCTACTACCTGCTGGCCAAGGCCCACGGCCGGCCGGTCAGCCGGGTGGCGCGGGTGGACGTGGCGGCCGACGGGAGCGCGGAGGCCCTGCTCACCCTGGAGCCCCCGGCCCGGGTGGCCTTCGAGGTGCTGGACGAGCAGAACCAGCGGGTGCCGGCCAAGCTGCTGCTGGGCCAGTGCCTACCCGACTGCGCCGGCCGGCTGGAGGAGGAGTGCGCCGGGGACGAGGAGTGCGCCTCTGGCAAGTGCGAGGACGCCCCCGGCGGCGCGCGCCGCTGCCTGATCGACTCCTGCCCGGCCGGGCGGGCCTGCGATCTCGGCAGCCACCGCTGCACGGCGCGCGCGGGCTGCCGCGAGGACAGCCAGTGCGATCTCACCGAGCGCTGCCTGAAGTCGCCCGTCGAGACCGAGGGCCGCTGCGTGTGCACCCCCGGGGTGCACCGGCAGCCCGCCCTGGCGGAGGGCTCCTACCCGGCGGGGATCGCCCGCTACGAATACGCGCCCACGGGCGCCGGGGTGATCGAGATCGAGGCGGGCGCCTACGACGTGTGGGCCAGCCGTGGCATGGAGTACAGCCTGGACCGGCAGCAGGTGCAGGTGCGGCCCGGGCGCGAGACGCACCTGACCTTCCGCCTGCGGCGCGAGGTGGACACCGCCGGCTGGATGTCCGGCGACTTCCACGTGCACGGGGTGAACTCCTACGACGCCACCGTCAAGCACCGCGACCGCGTGGCCGGCTTCGCCGGCGAGGGCGTGGAGATCCTGTCCACCTCCGACCACGACTACATCACCGATCTCGCCCCCTACGCGCGCGACATGGGCCTGGAGCCGTGGGTCCACGCCCAGGTGGGGCTCGAGCTGACCACCGTGGAGATCGGCCACTGGGTCTCCTTCCCCGTGCGCTACGAGGAGTTCCGCGACGGCGAGCGGGTGCGCGAGCAGGGCGCCATCGACTGGACCGGCAAGGTGCCCGAGCAGCTGCACACGGAGCTGCGCGCGCTCGGCCGTTTCCCGCCCGAGGAGACGGTGGTGCTGGTCGCCCACCCGCGCGACGCCTTCTTCGGCTACTTCGACCAGTACGGCCTCAACGCCTACGATCCGTCCCGGGTGGAGGGCAGCCTGTTCGAGTACCTCCCGCCCATCCACGTGAACCCGCTGGGCACCCCGGAGCAGTTCTCCGGCACCTTCGACGCGCTGGAGCTGTTCAACTCCAAGCGCTTCGAGCTGATCCGCACCCCCAGCGCGGGCGAGGTGCGCGACTACAACCTGGCGCGCAAGGCCGTGCAGGCCATGGCCGCCCAGGGCGCGTCGACCGAGGTGCTGGAGGCCGAGCTGATCGCCGTCGATCGGGCCTACATCAAGGAGATGCTGCGGCGCACCCCGGCCGAGCAGGAGGCCCTGTGGGCCGCCGACGGCGAGGGCGACTGCGAGCTCTACACCTTCTGCAGCGCGGACTCCGACTGCGACCCGGACACCGGCGAGCGCTGCGACCGGGCGGGCATGCGCTGCGCGCTGCCCTGCGCCGGGCCGGAGGACTGCGACGGGCGCGCCTGCCAGGGCGGCTTCTGCGTGGCCGCCCTGACCCCGGCGGACCAGCCCTGCACCAAGCACGAGGGCGTGTTCGACGACTGGTTGCGGCTGCTCGACTACGGCGTGGTGCGCACCGGCATGGGCGACTCGGACAGCCACGCGCTGTTCACCCAGACCGAGGGCGGCCTGCCGCGCAACTGGGTGCGGCTCGAGGCCGAGAGCCCGGCGGCCGTCGACGAGCGCGCCCTGGCCCGGGCCATCCGCGCCGGGCGGGTGGTCACCTCCTACGGCCCGTTCGTGCAGGTGTGGCTGGGGGACGAGGAGGTGGGTGGCACCTACTCCCCGCCGGACGGGGCGACCAGCGCGCCGCTGCGGGTGCGGGTGCAGTCGCCCGGCTGGTTCGACGTGGATCGAGTCGAGATCTACCGCTCGGGCCACCTGGCGCACGTGCTGACCGGGGCCGGCGACGAGCTCGACCCCGACAGCCGCGTGGACGTCTCGGGCCTGCGGGTGCCCAACCCGCGGGTGGTCAACCTGGACGCCGTCTTCGACGAACCCGTGGGCGCCGAGGACACCTGGTACGTGGTCGTGGCCATGGGCCTGGAGGGCCGCGATCTGAGCCCGGTCTACTCCGCGCACCCCTACCTCAAGCTGGAGATCGGCGACATCCTCAGCCGCGCGCTGACCAGCGTGCCGCTGCCGATGGAGATCGACTCGGCCGCCGTCCCGCGCGTGTTCCGGGTCTACCCCTACGCCGTGGCCAACCCGGTGTTCCTCGACGCGGACGGTGACGGGCGCTACAGCGCGCCGCACCCCGAGCCGGCCTGGGCGCACGGGCCCCTGGCCGGGCGCTCGGCGCCCCTGTCCTCGGCCCGCATCGGCGGCAGCCCGCTCGCGGCGGCGGCCAGCGCGGGGGAGCAGCTCCGGGCACGCCAGCTCCGGCATTTCATGGCGCTGTTCGCGCGCGCCTTCCGCGCTCCCTGACGGCCCCCGCGCGGCTTGTCCGCGCTCCCCGCGGATGCTAGGCTGCAGCGCGATGCGCATCCCCGTCCCACGGCTCGTCCGCGCCCGCTGGGTGGCCGCCCTGCTCGGGCTGGCGCTCGGCCTGCCTGTCGCGGCGCCGGCCGCGGAGCCGATCGGCTGGCTCGAGATCCTGCCGCCCGGCCCCGGCGCGGCCGGCCCGGCGGCGCTGGCCGCCCGCGAGGCGCTCGGGACCCGCGGCCTGCCGCTGCTCGGGAGCGAGGAGCTGCTCGGCCGGCTGCGCGCGGCGGATCTGGCCGCGGGCCGGGTGCAGGCGGCCGGCCGGCTGCTGGCCGAGGGCCGCCAGCTCCACCTGGGGCTCAAGCTGCCCGAGGCGCTCGAGCGTTACCGCCAGGCGGTGGCCCTGCTCGAGGAGGGCTGCGTGCGCTTCTACGAGCCCGGCCGGCTGGCCGAGCCGGTGCTGCAGATCGGCGTGGCCGAGCACCAGGCCGGGCACCGGGCCGAGGCCGAGAAGGCCTTCATGCGCGCGGCCGCCCTGGCCCCGGGCCTGGAGCTCGACGAGGGCTACTACAGCCCTGGCGTGCGCGCCGCCTTCCTGGCCGCCCGCGAGCGGCTGGGGCCGCTCTCCCCGGGCAGCCCGCGCCCGGAGGAGTTGCTGCGCATGTGCCAGGCGGCCGGATTGCGAGGGCTGGTGGTGGTCTCCTCCGAGCGCGTCGGCGACAGGCCCGTCCTGCGCCTGGCGCTGTTCGACGCCACCCGCGCCCGCTTCGTGGCGCTGGAGAACTCCATGCTCGACGAGGCCGAGGTCGGGGATGGCGGGGCCCTGCTCGCCGAGCGGCTGTGGCCCCAGGCCCGGGTGCTGGCTGGAATTCCAGAGGATGGGGCAGACGGGTCGGATCAGGTGGACGGAGTGGACGAAGTGGACGAAGTGGACGGAAGCGTGGACGGCGGCGTGGACGGCGGTGTGGATGAAGTGGACGGATCCGACGGATCGGTCGGATCGATCGGATCGGAAGAGCCCCTGGCGATCCTGCCTCCGGATGGGGGGCCTCCGCCCCTGGAGGAGGAGCCACCCGCCTGGTACGTGCAGCACTGGTGGATCTGGCCGGTGGCGGCCGCGGTGCTCGGGGTGGCCATCGCGTTGCCGCTGACCGTGTTTCGCGAGGACGTGGTCGATGTGCGCGTGCGCATCCACTAGGTGGCGACTGGCGCAAACGCTGCGCCTGCTCGGCCTGCTCCTGGCAGCCGCGCCCGGCGCGGGCTGCCAGTGGGACGTGGGTCGGCTGGACATCCAGCTCGTGCACACCGCCCGCGAGGGGCAGAACCCGCTCGAGGACATCCGCTGGCTGCGCGTGCGCGTGGATGGCGAGGGGATGTCCCCGCGGGTCGCGGAGGTGGACGCCTCGGCCTCCTCGGCCCAGGCCTTCTCGGCCCTGCCGGTCGGGCAGGTCGTGCAGGTCAGGGTGGAGGGGCTGAACGGCAGCGGCTACGTGCAGTCGCGGGGGCTGTCGAGGCCCTTCGAGGTGCGGGCGGGAGATCAGACCCTGTACCTGTACCTGAGCCTGGTGGGGATGTTCTCGGGGCCGCCCTCGGCCACCGAGGTGAGCGCGCCGGGGTTCGCCGACCGCTTCCGCACCAGCAGCCGCACCGGGGAGGGGCGCGCCTTCCACGCCGGGGCCGAGCTGCCCGATGGCCTGGTGCTGCTGGCCGGCGGGGTGGGGGCCGAGGCGCAGGACGACCCGCTGGCCCGGCGGGACGCGAGCGTGGCCCTGCGGAGCGCCGAGCGCTTCGACCCCACCGCGGGGGCCTTCCTGCTGGACTCGTCCTGGCCCGAGTGCGTCGCGGACGAGCGGCTGTGCCTGAGCGCGGGGCGGGCCTTCTTCTCCCTGGATCGGCTGGTCGGGCGCGACACCTACCTGGCCGTGGGCGGGGAGCCGGTCGACTCCGAGTTCGCCGCCGAGACCTTCGAGCCCGAGGACGTCCACTTCTTCCCGGCCCGGGTCGGGCTGGCCAGGCCCCGGACCCGCGCCGGCCAGGTGACCCTGCCCGAGCCCACGCAGGCCGTGGTGGTCGCCGGCGGGCTGGACGCCGCGGGCGTGCCGCTCGCCTCGGTCGAGGTGTTCGACGCCAGCCTGGGCACCTTCAGCGAGGTCGGCGCGCTCGGCGAGGCGCGGGTCGCCCCGGCCATGGTGGCCACCCCCGAGGGGGTGCTGGTGATCGGCGGCTGGACCACCTTCCGGGAGTGGCCGGTCGAGCAGGCCGAGGACCGGACGGCCAGCGCGCGCATCGATCGCATCACCTTCGACGGTGGGCCGCGCGTGGAGAGCCTCGGCAGCCTGCTGCACGCCCGGGCCGAGGCCAGCGCCGTGCTGCTGCCCGATCAGGGCGAGGGCGCCCGGGTGTTCGTGTGCGGCGGCCTGCCCGGACCCGGGGACGCGCTGGACTCCTGCGAGCTCGTCGATCCGGCCACCGGCGCGAGCGCGGAGTCCTCCAGGGTCCTGCCGCGCTACCGGCACACGGCCACGCTGCTGGACGACGGACGCGTGCTCATCGCGGGTGGGTTCAACGACGACGGGCCCGCCTCCGCGTACAACAACGCGCAGATCCTCGATCCGCTGGGTGGACGGGTGACGGTGCGCAAGGACATGGTCGCCAAGCGCGCTGGCCACACGGCCCACCTGCTGCGAAACGGCATGGTGCTCCTGGTCGGAGGCCAGGGCGCCAACGGCCAGCCCGCCATCGAGGACTACGAGCTCTTCAATCCGTAGCAGCCGCGGGGGCGCCTAGCGGCCCTCGGGGTTGGACAGGCGCAGCAGGGTGCCGTTCACCCCGGGGATGTACACCTCGACCGGGTCGCACTCGATGCCGCCGTCCTGGACGCCGCCGTCGACCCAGCGATCCCCCTCGGAGCGGGGCGGGGTGCCCCAGATGCCCTCCAGCCGGACGGTGGTGTCGGTGCCGAAGGGGCACAGCAGGCCGTCGTGGCCCAGGTAGAGGGTCCCGTTCCAGCCGACGAACAGCGCCCAGGAGGTGTTCTGGCGCACGCCCTGGGGATCGACGCCGCCGTCCTCCAGGGTGGGCAGCTCGCCACAGTAGCTCTGGCCGAAGGCCCAGGTGCCCCGCAGGTAGACGGGCTCCATGCTCCACAGGTCGGGGTTCTCCTTCTTGAGCACGTGCCAGGCCCCGCCACCGTCGCGGCGCAGCACCATCCCGTCCAGGCCCACGGCGAACATCTCCGAGGTGCTGCGGCCCCAGATGCCGTTCAGGTGCGTGGTCATCACCCCGGGCGGGGTGAAGCCGGTCACCCGGCTCCAGGCATTGCCGCCCAGCTCCAGGATCGTGCCGTTGTTGCCCACCGCCACGAACAAGGGGTCGGCGCGGTCCCCGCCGCCGAACACGCCGCCCAGGCGCTCGGGGGAGAACCGCACCCAGCTCACCCGGGTGTGCGTGCCGGTGTCGTCGGTCCAGGTGAACACCTCGTCCCGGCGCATCTCCTCGAAACGCGCCAGCGTTCCGTTCCAGCGCACGATCATGCCCTCGGAGCCCACCGCCACCACGACCGGGTGGTGCTGGATGACGTCGGGCCCGGGCGCCGCGATGCCCCACACGTCGTGGAAGTTGCCCTGAACCGCCTGCGGGTTGGGGTTGGCCGGGTCCGGGTCGTTGACCACCACGGTCGGCAGCCAGGTCTCGCCGTTGTAGCGCAGGATGGTGCCGTTCGAGCCCACCGCGAACACGTCCGTGCGGGTGACCGCGCCCGTGGTGGCGTCGCGCAGCACGTAGCCCCACACGCCGTACAGGTCCTCGACCGAGCCCGAGACCATCGGCGTCCAGGCGCTGCCGTCGTAGTGCAGGATGGTGCCCGCGAAGCCCACCGCGTACACGTCCGTGGGGCCGGTGCCCCACGTGTCCATCAGGTTGATCTGTGGGGTGCGGCCCTGGAGGCCCGTGGCCATGGCCTCGAGGCCCCAGATCTCGCGCCACAGCGGGGCCGCGGCCTCGCACGGAGGCAGGCCCGCGTCCACCGCGTCCTCTCCGTCGCCGCCGTCGGTCGTGTCTTCTCCGCCGCCGCAGGCCGAGCAGGCCAGGCCTGCCAGCAGCAGCAGCCAGGCCGCCGACCTCCACGCCGCGATCGCTGGCCGCATCGATTCTCCTCCTGCCGCACGAGCTCGCGTCCTCAGGGCCCGAGCAGCTCGACGCTCACCGTCTGGGTCTGGCCGGAGCGCACGGTGATCGCCTGCGTGCGCTCGATCCTAAGCTTGGGGTTGAAAAAGCGCAACCGGTGCGGACCGGGCGCCACGCGCACGCGGAAGAGCGGGGTCTCCCCGGGCAAGCGCTGCCCGTCCAGCTCCACGAAGGCCCACGGGCTGGCGTTCAGGTTGAGGAAGCCCGGCGGCTCCTCGATGGCCGCGCCCGCGTCGGCGGGTGACGGGGCCGGGTCGCCAGGGGTGGGGGCCGCCGCGTCCGTTCGCTCGGCCGGTCCGGCGTCCGGCGCGCCCGCGTCCTCGGCGAGCGGCGCGCCCGCGTCCTCGGCGAGCGGCGCACCCGCGTCCTGGGCGAGCGGCGCTCCGGCGTCCTGGGTGAGATCCGTCGGGGGCGGCCACCCGATCCAGCGCAGGGCCAGCGCGAGCAGGGCGAGCAGCCCGCCGAAGACGCCCACGGCGGGCAGCAGGCGGTGGCCGAGCTTGCGCGGCGGGGGAACCTCCCGCGCCACCGGCGCCTGCATGTCGACCGTGCCCATGCGCAGGATCTCGTCGGTGCTGAGGCTGGTGGCGGCCAGGCGCTGGGCGGGCGCCAGGCGCTCGAGGAGCTGCTCGCGCGCGCCGCGGGTGCGGATCTCCCGGGTGATTTCGGCCGCGAACAGCCCGCGCAGGAAGTCCCCCAGGCCCTGCGAGGGCGCGGCCGCCTCCACCTGCGCCTGGACCCTGCGCAGCTCGACCGCCAGCGCCCGGCAGGAGGGGAAGCGCTCCTCGGGCGCGCGCGCGAGGGCCCGGGCCACGATCCCGTCCACAGCCGGGGGCAGCTCCGGCCGGAGCCGGGAGGGCGGCGGCGCCTCGGCCGCGCGCACCCGCTCCAGGCTGGCCACCTCGCTGTCGCCCTCGAAGGCGCGCCGGCCGGTGAGCAGCTCCCACAGCACCGCCCCGAGGCTGAACTGGTCCGAGCGGCCGTCCAGCGGGCGGCTCTCGGCCTGCTCGGGGGACAGGTAGCAGGCCTTGCCGCGGATGATGCCCTGGGAGGTCTGGTGCAGGCGACTGCGGGCCTTGGCGATGCCGAAGTCGGTGATCTTCACCTCGCCCTGGTAGCCCAGCAGGATGTTGTGCGGGCTCACGTCCCGGTGAACGATGCCGGCGGGTCGGTCGGCGGCGTCCCTGAAGGTGTGGGCGTAGTCCAGCCCGTCGGCCACCCCGGCGGCGATGTGCAGGGCGAGCGCCAGCGGCATGACCTCGCCCTTCGCGCGCAGGCGCTGCAGCGCGCTGTCCAGATCCCGGCCGCGCACGTACTCCATGGCCAAGAAATAGTCGCCGTCCTCCTCGCCCAGCTCGAACATCTGCACGATGTTGCCGTGGCTGAGTGGCACGCTGATGCGCGCCTCGTCCAGGAACAGATCGATGAACTCGCGGTTGCGCGCCAGGTGGGGCAGCACCCGCTTGATCACCAGGATCTTGGAGGCCTCCTCGACCGGGGCGGGCAGGAGCGCGCGGTAGATCTCGGCCATCCCCCCGGTGGCCAACAGCTCCTCGAGCACGTAACGCCCGAGCTTTCTGGGCAGGGTCTCCACGCGCAACGAGGTTAGCACGGAGCCCGCGCCGCGACCAAAAAATGGACCCCGCCCGCCGCGCGTGCTACCTTCCGGTCCAACGTGGATCCCCAGCTCGTCAACCTCTCTCCGCTCCTGGCGGCGCGGCGCATCGCGGACGATCTCCTGCGCCAGCTGGGGGCCGACTACTTCGCCCAGGCCGAGCCCGACGGACCCGGGTTCCGGCTGGACGCGGGCCGGCTCGAGCGGGTGGTGGAGATGGGCGCGCTGCGCGCCGCCGAGGAGTGCCCCTGGCTGCCGGCCGCCCCGGGCGATCTCGAGCTGTGCCGGCGCCACCTGCGCCACCGCCTGGTGCGCGCCCTGGCCGCGCGGGCCTGCCGCCGGCCGGCCCGGGGTTGAGCGGCCTTCAGGCGCCGGGACAGGCCGGGGGCGTGGTGATCGCCGCCGCCGCCGCGGCCTTCTGCTTGCGCCACTTGTCCATCTCGATGATGAACACGGCCACGATGCGCGGATCGAACTGGGTGCCGGCGCAGCGCCGCAGCTCGGCCACGGCGATCTCGTGGCTGAGCGCCTTGCGGTAGGCGCGGTCGGAGGTCATGGCGTCGTAGGTGTCGGCCACCGCCAGGATGCGCGCGTCGAGGGGGATCTCCTCGCCGCGTAGCCCGAGCGGATACCCGGTGCCGTCGAACTGCTCGTGGTGGTGGTAGATGGCCGGGACGATGTCCCGCAGGAACTCGAGCGGCTCGAGGATGCGGCGGCCCTTGTCGGGGTGCTCCTTGAACAGCTCGTACTCCTCGCGGGTCAGCTTCTGCGGCTTGTTCAGGGCGTCGAGCGGGATGCCGATCTTGCCGATGTCGTGCATCAGCGCCGCGGTGGAGATCTTCTCCTCCAGCGGCTTGTCCAGCCCCAGCCCGCGGGTGATCAGCCGGGCGTACTGCATGACCCGGTCCGAGTGGCCGTGGGTGTAGGGGTCCTTGGCCTCCATGGCGCGCGCGAAGCCCTGGATGGTCTGCTGGAACGAGCGCTGCAGGTTCTGGAAGAGCTGCGCGTTGTCGATGGCCGAGGAGGCGCGATCCGCCAGGATGGAGAGCATCTTGCGCTGTCCCTCGGCGAACTTGCGCCCGCGCGTGTAGGAGTACACGTTCAGCATGCCGATGATCTCCAGGCGGATCTTGAGCGGCACGCTGATGATCGAGCACACCGGGTGGTCCGCGGAGTCGTCGGTGAAGAAGCGCGTGGCCCGGTTGCCGTGGTACAGCACCGGTCGATCCTCCCGGTAGTGCTCCAGGATCTCCACCAGGTTCAGGGCCTCGAGCTTGTGGGCCGGCTCCTTGCCCTCGGGCGCGCGGCGCAGGCGTACCTCGAACTGGCCGGTGCGCTCGGCGCGCAGCAGCAGCGTGGTCACGTCCGCGTGGCTCTCGCGTAGCGCCGTGTCCACGATGATCTCGAGGATGTGCTCCAGCGACAGGGTCCGGTTCAGCTTGTCGGACAGGGTGTAGATGCTGAGCGCCTCCTTGAGCTGGATGTTCTCCATCTGCAGGCGCTGCTTCTCCAGCCCGCGCTGGACGATGTGGATGACCTCCTCGACCTTGAAGGGCTTGAGGATGTAGTCGTAGGCGCCCTTCTTCATGGCCTCGATGGCGGTCTCGACCGTGCCGAAGCCGGTCATGATGACCGTCAGCACGTTCAGCGAGCGGCGGTCGATCTCCTCGAGCAGCTCCAGGCCCCCCATCTTGGGCATCTTGAGATCGGTGATCACCAGGTTGTAGGCGCGCTGCTCGAGCTCGGCCAGGGCCTGCTGGCCGTCCTCGGCCGCGTGTACGATGTAGCCCTCCATGGTCAGGAAGTCGGACAGGATCTCGCGGATGACCTTCTCGTCATCGACCACGAGCACGCGGTGGGATTCGTCGTGGAAGGAGTACTCCAAGCTCGCCCGTCCCTCTTCCCTCGGCCACGCCCCGCCCCCGGGCCGCGGACACGCTCCATGCGTGTACCACGCGGGGCCGCTGGCTGTCAATCAACCCATCGGTCTGTCACGGTTTTTTGCTCAGCCCCGGGCGGTCTCGACGCGGTTGCGGCCCGCCTCCTTGGCCGCGTACATGGCCTGATCCGCGCGCCGCAGGAGGGAGGCGTCGCCCTCCCCCCGCCGCCAGGCGACCACGCCGGCGCTGAGGGTCACCCACAGCTTGCCGGCCGAGGTCTGGAAGGGCTGGTCGGCCACCGCCCGGCGCATGCGCTCGGCCACCATGCTCGCCTGGGCCAGGGTGGTCCGCGGCAGCAGCACCACGAACTCCTCGCCGCCCCAGCGGGCCAGCACATCGGTCGCGCGGCTGGAGGCCCTCAGGCGCTCGGCGAACTCGACCAGCACCTCGTCGCCCACCTCGTGGCCGTGGCCGTCGTTGACCCGCTTGAAACGGTCGAGATCCAGCAGGGCCGCCGCCAGCGGCCGCCGCCGGCGGGCCGCCCGGCCGATCTCCTCCGGCAGGCGTTCCTGCAGGTGGCGCCGGTTGTGCAGCAGGGTGAGTGGGTCGCTCTCGTTGATGCGCTGCAGGCGGGCGATCTCCAGGTAAGGCTCCGACACCTGCACCACCAGCCGGAGCAGGGCGAGATCCCGGTTGGTGAAGGGCGCCCCGCCGCGCCGGGCCACCGACAGCACCCCGATGCAGCCGCGCGGGGTCAGCAGCGGAGCGGCCAGGAGGGCGGTGGGCGTCCAGAGCTGGCCGGGCCGGTGCACGAACCGAGGATCGCGCCCGACGCGGTTGATCATGGCCGGCTTCTGGTGCACCGCCACCCAGCCGATGAAGCCCTCCCCGAGGCGGAAGGGGGTGTTGCCCCGGCGGTGGACCGAGGGCCCGCTGCGCGCGCTGGTCAGCAGGCGCTTGCCGCTGTCGTCCAGGAGCCGCAGGGTGGCCTGGAAGGAGCGGGTCAGGGCCACCGCGGTGTCGGTCACCGCGGCCAGGGTGGACTCGAGCGCCCGGCTCTTGCGCAGGCTCTCTCCCAGCGCCAGGCAGGCCTGGGCGACCTGGTCGAGGCCGCGGCGGACGGCCGGGGGCGCGTCGGTGGCCGGATCGCCGCGGCGCCTCTGCTTGCTACGCGTGGGCATGGCTGCCACCTCCGACGGACGGGACCGAGGCTGCTCCAGCGCGGCGGGGGAGTCAAGCTCGGCCGAGCATGGTCCGCGGGCGGAGGCCCGTGCTACCCTGTCGGGCCGGGGGCCCGAATGGAGGGCGGTCCAGGGTGGACACGGAGCGGCAGGCAGTGCTGGGAGTGGCGCGGGTGGCGGCCTGCCTGGGGTTGCTGGCGGCGCTCCTGCCCTTCGATCGCCTGGGCGGGCAGCCGGTCTGGCCCTGGTGGGGCCTGGCGGACGGCGGCCCGCTGCACGTGCTCGCGCTCCTCCTGCCGGCGGCCGGGGCGCTCGCCTGCGCCTTGCTCGCCTGGCGCTCCCCCGGCAAGGCAGCGCTCGCGGCCTGGCTGCTGGGGGCGGCGGCCCTGGCCTGGGCCGTGGGCTGGCTGGCCAGCCTGACCCCCCACCCCCTGCCGAGCTACGCCCACCTGGGGCTGGGCCTCCCGGCGCTGTTCGGCAACCGGCTGGGCGTGCTGGTGTGCGGCCTGGGGCTGCTGGCCGCGGGACTCAGGCTGGGGGCGCGCGGGTTCCTCGAGCCGCTCGACGGCCGCCGTCCGCTGGCCGATCCCTGGCCGGTCGCGCGCGTGCTCAGCGCGCTCGGCCTGGCCGGCGTACTGCTGACCTACCTCCTGCCCCAGCGGGGCGAGGTGCCGCTCGCGTCGCTCTCGGTCGCCATCGCTGGGCTCGTGGGGGGGCTGGAGGGAGCCGAGGAGCTGGCCCTGCTGGCCGGCCAGGTGCTGTCCCTGGGCCCGCTCCTGCTGGCGCTGGCCGCGCTGCCGCGGCTGGTGTGGCCCGCGCGCGAGCGCGGCGGGGCGCTACCCATGCTGGCCATGCTGTACCTGCCGGCGCTTGGTTTGCTGGTGGGCCTGCGCTCCCTGGCGCTCGATCCGGCCCTGGCGCTGGTCCACGTCCGCTCGGCCCTGGTGCTGACCTGCCTGCTGCTGGTGCTGGGCGTGGCGCTGCCGGCGGCCGTGCGCGGGGCCTGGTTCGAGATCCCCTGGCTGCTCGGGCGGCTCGGACGGGTGGACGTGGTGCTGGCCGTGGCCCTGTCCGCGCCCGACCCGGCCGTGGGCCTGGCGGCGGGCCTGGCGCGGCTCGCGCCCTGGGGCCGGCCCTTCGTGCGGCGGCGGCTCAGGCTGTGGCAGGCCGCCGCGGCCGAGGTGCCGGGCGCGGCCCCGGCCGACCTGTCTGGGGTGATCTGCTGCCTGGAGCGGCGCTGGCAGGAGGAGCGGATGAGCGGCGCGCAGGGGGCCGGGCCGCGGCCGGACTGGCCCTGGGCGCTGCGCTCGGTCTGGCCCGCCGTGCTCGCGCTCGCGTTGCTGGTCGGGCTGGGGCTGGCCGCCTGGGCGGTCGGCCGGCGCCCCGACCCTGGCCGGCCCTGGCCGCTCCGGCCGGCGGAGGCTGCGGCGGAGGAGGCCCTCACGCTCCGGCTGCCCGAGGTGGTGCTGGACATGAGCCGCGCCCCGCAGCCGCTCGAGCGCCTGCCGGGCTGGCCCGCGCTGGCCGCGGCCCTGGCCGGCTCGGAGCGCCAGGCGCCGGGCCTGACGCGCGCCCTGACCGAGCTGCTGGAGGCTGGCCGGCGCGGCGCCCGGCGCACGCTGAGCGTGCGGCGCGACCGCGATCGGCTCAACACCCTGCTGCAGACCGCCGGGCTGCCCTTCTACGTGAGCGCCCGGGTGCGCTGGTCGCCGGTGGACGGCGACGGCGGCGGGCTGTTCTACCTGATGGTCTACCGGGTGGTGGCCAACCCGCGCTACCGCCTGCTCGACGACGGGCGGGTGTTCAGCGTGCTGCACCTCAGGCGCGCCGACCGCCTCAACGTGATCGAGGGTTACATGGGCATGACCGAGGAGGCGGAGGCCTTCGTGACCGTCTACCTCGACCGGCTGGCGGACTACGCGGGCGCGCGCCTGGGCTCGGCCGCCCAGCGCTTCGGGCCGGTGGGGGACGCGCTGCGGCGCGCCTTCGAGGAGCTGGGCCTGCCCGCGGACGCCGAGCCGGACCTGACCGGGCCGCTCGGGGAGCGCGTCGTGGAGGGGCTGGCGCGGCACGAGCTGCACCACCGGCTGGCCGGGGTGGAGCCCGAGCCGCCGCTCCTGGTGTGGCGCCTGCTGGCGGCCTACCCCGAGGAGGCCGTGCGCGGGGTGACCGCGGAGCTGGGGGCCTACCTGGGCGAGCTCCGGCTGGACGGGGTCTACGCGCGGCTGCGCCTGGCCTGGATGCTGGACGAGCTGGACGACGAGGAGGGCGACGCGGGCGCGCACGGCTGGGCGCGGGAGTTCCTGGTCAGTCACCTGCTGGGCGACGATCTGTGCCAGGAGCCCGACTGCCGGACGGCGCTCGCGCGGCGCCTGGCGGCGCTGCCGGCCGAGGAGCTCGAGCGGCGCGTGGACCGCATGCACCGGACCCTGTTCGGGGAGCCGGCCCCGGTCTTCGAGCGCCTCCCGGAGCCGCCCGCCGCCGATTGACAAGCCAGGATCGGGGTGATTTGCTCGGGGCACAGGGCGGGGGCGGCGAGGACGGCAGGAACCCGGAGGCGGAGCTGAAATGAAGCGCATCCTGGTGTCGGGCGCGTTCGGGCAGATCGGATCCGAGCTCACCCTGGCGCTGCGTCAGGTGTACGGCAACGCCAACGTGGTGGCCGCCGACATCCGGCCCGAGTGTTCCCAGGAGATGCGCGACTCGGGCCCGGTCGAGGTGCTCGACTGCACCGACGGCAAGCTGCTGGCCTCGCTGGTGGAGAAGTACCGGATCGACAGCATCTACCACCTGCCGGCCCTGCTGTCCGCCGTGGCCGAGGCCCAGCCCCAGCGCGCCTGGCACCTCAACATGGGCGGGCTGATGGAGGCGCTGGAGGTGGCGCGCGAGCGCAAGTGCGCGCTGTTCGTGCCCTCCTCGATCGGCGCCTTCGGCCCGGGCACGCCCCGCGACGACACCCCGCAGGACACCATCCAGCGGCCCAACACCATGTACGGCGTGACCAAGGTCTCCGGCGAGCTCTTGTGCGACTACTACCACCGCCGCTTCGGGGTGGACGTGCGCGGGGTGCGTTTCCCGGGCATCATCTCCCACCAGACGTTGCCCGGCGGCGGCACCACCGACTACGCGGTCTCCATCTACTACGAGGCGGTGCGCAAACGGCGCTTCACCTGCTTCCTCAAGCCGGGCTCGTTCCTGGACATGATGTACATGCCCGACGCCATCAAGGCGGCCATCGACCTGATGGAGGCCGATCCCGCCCGGCTCAAGCACCGCAACGCCTTCAACGTGTCCGCCATGAGCTTCGCCCCGGAGGACATCTGCGCGGCCATCCAGAAGCACATCCCCGACTTCCAGATGGGGTACCAGATCGATCCGGTCCGCCAGGCCATCGCCGACTCCTGGCCGCGGCACATGGACGACAGCGCCGCGCGCGCGGAGTGGGGCTGGAAGCCCGTGTGGGATCTGGCCCGCATGACCGCCGACATGCTCCGGGTGCTCGGCGCGCGCTACAGCTTCCCCACCCAGCTCGGCTGAGCCGGCCCGCGCCCCCACAGCGCCGCCACCAGGAAGGCCGAGCCGAACGAGAACCAGGCGTCGGTGGCGAAGTGGCTGCCGGACACCACCCGGCCCGCGCCCACGGTAAGGCCCAGGGCCACCAGGGCGGCGGCCGTCGCCAGGGCCGCGCCCCGCCGGCCCGCGCGCCACAGCCAGAAGGCGAGCGGCGCGGCCACGAGCGCCATGGCCACGTGGCCCGAGGGGAACGACGCGCCCGCCCCGGGCCCGGCCGGTTGCCAGAAGGGGGTGAAGGCCGCGAAGTCCGGCCCGCAGTGGAGCGGCCGCACCCGACCCCACAGGAGCTTGAGCGCCTGGGTGAGGAGCAGCGGGTGGGCGAGCGCCTGGAACAGCACGTGCCAGGCCAGCGACCGGGGCAGCCGCCCCTTGGGCCGCGCCTGGGCCACGGCCAGCACGCACAGCGCCGCCACCACCGCCAGCCAGCCGGGGGCCTCGCCGAAGTGGAAGACCGCCTGGCCGAACGGGTGGCTGCGATCCATCCAGGCCCGGGTGAGCGCCAGGTCGTGCGGGGCGAGCAGCGCCAGGCCCGCGGCCCAGGCCGCCGCGGCCGCTCCCCACGCGAGCCAGAAGCGCCGGGCCGGGGACACCGGGCTCACCTCGGCCCGAACACGAGCGTGCCCAGCCGCACCCGGGTGGCGCCCTCCTCGAGCGCCACCCGGAAGGAGCTGGACATGCCCATGCTGAGGGTGGGGAGCGCGCCCAGGCCGCGCTGGCGGAGCTCGTCGCGGAGCTCCCGGGCCAGGCGGAAGCTCGGCCGCAACGCCTCGGCCTCGTCCACCAGCGGGCCCATGGTCATCAGCCCCTGGAGCGCGAGCCGCGGGCAGCGCTCGCGCACGTGCCGGGCGAGCGCGGGCACGTCCGCGGGCAGCGCGCCGTCCTTCTGCGCCTCGCCGGCCGAGTTCACCTCGAGCAGCACGGCCAGCGTCTTCCCGGCCGCCGCCGCGGCCGCCTGCAGGGCGTCGGCCAGCCGCTGGCTGTCCAGGCTCTCGAGCTGGTCGAAGAGCTCGACGGCCTTCTTCGCCTTGTTGCGCTGCAGGTGGCCGATCAGGTGCCAGGGCGCGGGCCGCCCGAGCCCGGCCCGCATGCGCTCGGCCTCCTGCACGTAGTTGTGGCCGACCCGCGCCGGCCGGCCGGCTGCGTCCGCCGCCTCGAGCGCGGCCCGCACCTCCTCGGGCGCGCGGGTCTTGGCGGCCAGCAGCAGCTCGACGCCGGGCGGCAGCTCGGCCAGGAGCGCGGACGTGCGGCGGCGGATGCCGTCCAGATCGAGCGGGGCGTGGGGCGCGGGGCCTGCCATGGCCGGCATGCTACCCCCCGGCTCGTGTCCCCGGCAACAACACTTAGAAGCGCGCCTGGGCCGCCAGGGCGAGCCCCAGCCTGTGGGGCTCGGATGGCGGGAGGCAGATCATGGAATACGAGAGGATGTTGAACCCTGGGCCACTTCCATGGTGTCTGGTGCCGCAGCGAAGGGGGTCGTGGCTGTAGGAGAGCTCCAGCAGCAGGGCCACGAGACCCGAGGGCACCCAGCGGAGGTCGAGCGCGAGACCTGGCACCCAGGGCGTGGCTGGCGCTCGACCCATGAGGAGGTGCCTGCCGTTCTCGTCGGCGATGCGGCCGCCCCAGGTGACTCCGTTCGAGGGATCGTCGTCAACCCATAGCGGTCCGATGTCCACCAACTGCCGGCGCAGGCTGCAATGCATTCCGGCGGTCAGTCCGGTCTCGGCGAAGGCGTGGTCGAACCCGAGCGCCAGCGCGAGCGCGTAACCGGGGTCGTCCTCGAAGTAGTGGGTCCTGTAGACTTGCTGCATGGCGAAGGTCCCGGAGGTCACCCACCCCTCGAGGAAGACCCGGAAGGCCTCGACCTGCAGCGCGGCCTGGAGCCCGAACGTCCACAGCAGACCCTCCTCGCCCTGGACCGCGAGCAGGCTGCCCTCGTGCATCACCGAGAAGGAGAACCCATCTCTCGGCTCCTCGGTCGCGAGCATGTCCACGAGGGCGTGATCGTTGCGCCGGCCGTGGAGATCGAGGGGCGGGCCGATGGGTTGCCCGCTGCGGTAGCCTAGCTGGTAGGAACCCCCGATCAGCAGCCGATCCTCGTGGGGGTCGGTCTGGAAGGCCCCCAGCTTGGCCCCGAACACCCAGCCCTCGAGCTCGAGCCCGCCGCCCAGCACGCCCCCGAGCGCCGCCTCGGCCGGGAGCGCGGGCTCGTCCTCGCCGTGGGGATGGCTCACGGCCGCGCCCTTGAAGCCGGCGACGAGGTGGCCGGGGCCCAGGTCCGCGCGCAGCAGCAGGCCCGGGACGAGCGGCCAGTCCTCCTCGCTGAAGGGGAACACGCCCTCGCCGCCCCAGGTCATGCCCCAGGCGTAGCCCATGCGCACGGGCTCGGCGTCGAGCGGGAAGAGCTGCAAGGAGAGGCGGCTCGGCCCGGCCGGGGTGGCCGCGAGCCGCCAGGCCAGGCCGAGGTAGGAGCCCGCGTCGCGCAGCAGCCCCTCGCCGTCTTGCTGGATGGGGACGAGCCAGCCGCGCAGGCCGAGCTCGAGGTCCAGCCCGCCGGCCAGATCCTCGAAGCGCGCGAGCCCGGCCAGCCGCGCGACCAGCCCCAGCCGTGAGTCGCCCGGCTCGTGGGCGCAGGGCCAGGGCCCTTGCTCCGAGGGCGCGCAACCCCTGGAGGTGTCCGCCCCGTCGGGCGCGGTGAGCAGATCCCAGTCCGCGAGCAGGAAGGTGAGATCGGCCGCGAACGGCTCCCCTGCGCGTGCGAGTGACACGAGCAGGCACAGTCCACACGCCGCGCCCAGGGCCTGGGCCCAGCCGCGTACCCCGGAAGCCATCTCTCCTCCCGTGCCGTTCTCCCCCGCAGGACCCAGCCTAGCCTCAACCCGGTCTGTGCTTCAAGCGCCGCACCTGGGCCGGCGTGGACTTGGGGACCGGGCGAGGCTATGCTCGGCGGCGAATGAATCCCCAGGACTACCTGCTGCGCTGCGCGGACGGCTGGGCGCTGCACGTGGTGCGGTATCGCCCGCCCGCCGGCGCGCCGACCGGGCGCGGCCCGGCGCTGTTCGTCCACGGCATGGGCGCCAACCGCCACAACTTCGATCTCAACGCGCGCCACTCCCTGGCCCGGGACGCCAGCCGGTCCGGCTTCGACGCCTTCGTGGTCGAGCTGCGCGGCCGCGGGCGCAGCCAGCCGCCCCCGGGCGTCCGGGCGAACTGGTGCTTCGACGACTTCCTCGAGCGCGACCTGCCCGTGGTCATGGAGCTCGTGGCCCGGGAGACGGGCCAGCCGGTGCACTGGGTGGGCCACAGCATGGGCGGCATGCTCGGGCTGGCCTGGGCTGTGCGCCATGGCGAGGAGCAGCTCCGCTCGCTGAGCCTGTTCGGCACGCCGCTCGCGTTCGCCCGGGGGCAGCTCGGCCTGCAGGCCTGGAGCCTGGTGGTGCAGCTCCAGCGCTTCCTGCCCACCCTGGACCAGGAGGCCTGGGGCCGCCGGCTGGTGCCGGTGGTGCGTCGCATCCCCAGGGCGCTGCGCCCCTTCCTGCGCTTCCTGGCCAACCCGGACAACGTGGACCTCGAGACCACGGCGGACATCTTCGGCCACCTGGTGACCAACGAGGCGCCCGCCCTCATCCTGCAGTTCGCCGACTGGGTGCGCGCCGGCGAGTTCCGCACCGCCGATCGCTCCTTCTCCTTCACCCAGCACCTCGCCCGGGTGCACCGGCCGGTGCTGATGGTGTGCGGGCGGGAGGATCTGATGGCGCCCCTCCAGGCCAGCGCGCGGCACCTGCCGCGCCTGGGGAGCCAGGACGTGCAGCGCATCGTCCTGTCGCGGGCGAACGGGTTCTCGGCCGACTACGGCCACGGGGATCTGATCATCGGGCGGAACGCGCCCGTCGAGGTCTACCCGATCGTGCTGGCGTGGCTGCGGGCGGTGGAGGCCGGCTGCAGCGCTACTCCTCGGCTCCCCCTGCCTCCTCTTCGGACGGGGACAGGTTGAGCTCGTCCTCCTCGCTCGCGTGGGGCTCCAGCGGGACGCTGGGCTCGACGCCCAGCAAGGTCAGGAACTCGTCCTCGGTGATCACCGCGATCGGCGCGCCGGCCTCGATCAGCGCCTCGGCCTTGAGCTGCTTGGGCTTCTTCTCGCCGCCGTACATGGGCGAGTTCTCGTTGCCCACCACCAGGTAGTCCAGATCCTCGCTCACCGCGGACGGGCACAGGCCACCGCCAGCCTCCACCAGCGCGCGCGCCTGCTCTCGGGTCATGGCCTCGAGCTTGCCGACGAACAGGAATTGGGTCCCCTGGGGGAACGACGACATCCGGCACCTCCGCGTCAAAGAGCCATCTGCCGATCCCTCACAGGATCAATGTATGCGCGCCGGGCCGATCCGTCAACTCGGGGGCTTGTCCGGGCCGGACACGCGGCGGTAGTCTGGCGGCGTGAGAGCCTCGCTGCCCACGATCCTCGGCGCGGGCCTGCTGGCCCTGGCGGGCTGCCGCCCGGCGGCGCCCGAGGCTTCGGCCCCGCGCCCGACGGACCTGGCGCTGGCGGTCGTCCTGTCGGGCGGACCCGAGGTCGATCAGGCCCTGGCGCGGCTGGGCGGGCCCGCGGGCCTCGCGCCGTCCCGGGGCTGGCGCGATCCCACCGGCCAAGGCCTGGTGACCCTGCTCGGTTTCGCGCAGCTCTCCCGCCACGAGCAGAGCCCCAGCCTCGCGCTCCTGGCCGCGCCGGACCCGGAGGCGCTGCTCGGCTGGATGCGCTCCCGGGGTCGGGTGGTGAGCCGCGCGGGCGGGCGCGCCCTGGTGCGCCGGGCCGCGGCCAGCCCGCACGCCATCTACTCCCTCGGCTCGCGGGCGCTGCCCGGCGTGGACGAGGAGGCCCGGGACGCCGCCGACGAGCCCGATCTCGCGCTGGTCTCCCGCGGGGGGACGTCCGCGGCGCTGCTCGGCCAGGGCGTGGAGGACGCCGAGGTGGCCTGGGGGCTCTCCCAGGCCGAGGAGGTCGAGGCCCGCGCGCGCGCCCAGGGCGGAGCCGTGCTGCGGGTGGGACTGGCGCCGGCCGGCCTCGGCCGGTGGGCCGGGGACGGGGCGGGCCTGGCAGACGCCCTGGGGGGCCTGCTCGGGCCGGACAGCCCGGACCGGTCTGCCTGGTTCGACGCCGCGGTCCGGCTGCTGACCGAGTGCGCCTGGCTCGAGCTCCAGGCGGAGCTGGCCGACGGCGCCCTCGACTGGTCGCTCGCCCTGGAGGCCGCTCCAGGCTCGGCCCTGGCCGGCCGGCTGCCCGCGGCGCCCGCGGATCCCGCCGCGCTCCCCGGACCTCAGCTATCGGCCGCCCTGGAGCAGCGTTTCCCGGGTCTCCGCGAGGGGTTGCGCGTCCGGCTGGAAGGCAGCCTGCGCGCCGTCCTCTCGGGCCGCCTGCCAGAGGCGCGGCTGGTGGAGTGGCTTGCGCCGGCCGCGCCCTGAAGACGCGCTTGACTTCCGGCCTGGACGTGAAAAAATCGTCGTTGCCATGCTGAGTTGGCGAAGAATCACGGGCCTATGGAGCCTGGTCCTGGCCTGCGGCGCGCCGGCCCCCGGCGCCGCGGTCGCCGCGGAGCGGGAGCCGGTCGCCCTGGTCCTCCTGGGCGTGGACGCCTTCAGCCGGCGGCCGGCCGAGGAGCTCGCGGAGCGACTGGAGCCCGGCCTGTCCGCGGCGCCCGGGTTGCGGCTCGTGCCGCTCGATCGACCCGAGGGCGATCCGCGCTGGCGCCAGGCGCTGCAGGAGCTCGAGGCCGGCCGCGAGGCCTACCTCGACATGGAGCCCGAGCCCGCCGCAGCCCGCCTGCGGCAGGCACTCGACCTCATGCTCCAGGCCGGCGACACCTTGGTCCAGAGCGGGCGCCCGGCCTTCCTGGACGGCCTGCTCACCCTGGGCGCGGTCGAGACGCTGGGCGGCGATCCGGCCCGTGGCCAGGCGACCTTCGCCCGTGCGCTGGTGTACGAGCCGGGCGCCGCGCTCGATGCGGCCACCTTCCCGCCGGAGCTGGTGCACGCCTTCTCCACCGTGCGCGCAGGGGTCGCGGCCCGGCCGCGGGGCAGCCTGTCGGTGTTCACCACCCCGGACCTGGCCCGGGTCTGGGTGGACGGCCGGTTCCAGGGCGTGACCCCGTGCGAGGTCGGCGGGCTGGTGGCCGGGCCGCACCAGGTGTGGCTGCGGCGCCTGGGCCACGCGGGCGCCGGCGGCCTGGTGGAGGTGGAGGGCGGCGCGCGGGCCGAGTGGTCGCTGCGCCTCGCGCCGGCCCCGGGCGCGGTGGAGCTGGCGGACGCGCTGGACGAGGCCGTCCGCGCGCTGCCGCTCGGCGGAGCCCGGGCCCTGACCGCCTGGGCCGCCCGGCAAGGCCTGCGCTGGGTGCTGGTGGGGCGGCTGTCGCAGGCCGGCGCCGGCTTCGCCCTGCAGACCGCGTGGCTGGAGGTGGGCAGCGGGCGTTTCCTCGGGGCGCGCCAGGCGGGCCTGGCGGCGGTGCCGGCGGCCGGTTCGGCCGATCTCCGGGCGCTGCTCTCTTCTCTCCTCTCTCGCGAGGGGGGTGTGCTAGAATCCCTCCCACCCGAGGCGGCGCTGCCCGGGCAGGTCGAGCTGCAGGACGAGGCCCGCTTCCAGGAGCAGGAGCGCCCCTGGTGGAAGCGGTGGGAGGTGTGGACCGGCATCGGCGCGGGCCTGGTGGTGGTGGCCGGCGCCATCGTGCTGGGGGTGCTGCTCGCGGGTGACGATGGGCCTGGCAGCCAGATCGTGCTGGAGTTCTGAGACGCCGGACGTCTCGAGGAAGGGTGAACGATGAGTCAGCGATCCAACGGCATCCTCCTGACTGCCTGCTTCACCGCGCTGACCGCGCTGACCTTCGGCGGCCAGCTCGGTCGCGGCCACGGGTTGGTGGCGTGGGCCGGGGCCGGCGAGGGCAAGCGCACGGCGGCCCTGGCGCTGCCCGCAGACGAGTTCTCGCAGAAGGCCGCCGCCATCTTGAACCACGTGCTGCGCGAGAACTTCCGCCGGGCGCCTGGCTTCAGCCTGATCGAGATGCGCGACGTGCTGACCAAGGGCGCCGCGGACAACCGCCTGGACGCGCTGGAGCGGGGCAAGAAGCTGCTCGCGGAGGGCAAGGAGCAGTACGACAACCTGGAGCTCGACACGGCCGTGGAGAAGCTGACCAAGGCCCGCGAGGAGTTTCACAAGGCCGTCGGGCAGCTGCGCTCCGGGCGCGAGTACGTGGACACCCTGCTGTACCTCGGCGCGGCCTACATCCTGTCCGGCGACGCCGATCGGGGCAGCGAGGCGTTCCGCGAGGTCGCCATGTACGACAAGCGCATCGCGCTCGATCCCAAGCTGTTCCCGCCCTCGATGATCGAGATCTTCAACCAGTCCCGCGACGCGGTCACCCAGGGCCCGACGGGTTCGATCCAGCTCAAGAGCAACCCGCCCGCCTGCGAGGTCTTCCTGAACGGGGTGTACAAGGGCATCACCCCGTTGAGCCTGACGAAGGTGCCCGAGGGCAACCACTTCCTCGAGCTGGAGAAGGACGGCCTCCTGCCCTGGGGCCAGCGGGTCGAGTTCTTCGCCGCCCACGAGGAGACCGTGGAGGCCACGCTCAAGGACTCCCCCAACGCGGGCACCTGGAAGGCGAACATCAAGGGGCTGCTGGGCGATCTGGACGAGGACGAGCCCAAGGCCGAGCTGGTGAAGTTCGCGCAGTGGCTCGGCGTCGAACGGCTGGTGGTGGTGGAGGCGAGGCAGCGGGGCGACAGCGTCGAGGCCCAGGCCGTGCTCATCCAGGACGCCCCGGCCAAGAAGCTGGCCTTCCGCTCGGCGGGGTTCCGCATCGTGGCGTCGAACTTCCTGGCCCGTGCGGACGCCTTCTTCACCTCGCTGTACAACGCCAGCGCCGTCATTCCGCCCGAGGAGGGCGGCGGCCGCAAGAGCGAGGGGCCCAAGGTGGTCACCACGAGCTGCAACTCGGACTCCGACTGCGCCTCGGGCGAGATGTGCGACACGGGCTCGAACCGCTGCATCCCGGAGGCGCCCGAGGGCGAGCACGTGTACGAGAAGTGGTGGTTCTGGCTGGCCCTCGGTGGCGGCGCCGCCGTGCTGGCCGGCGCGGGCGTGCTGATCTGGTACTTCACGCTGCCCGAGCAGGGCGCCATCGAGTTCACCTTCTGAGCATGGCCCCGCGGGCGCGCGGCGAGAGGAGAGCTTGAGTTTCGTGCGCCACCCCGCGTCGCGACGTCGAGCGCCCTGGCTGGGCGGGGCGCTGGTGTGCGCGCTGCTCGCGCCCGGCCCCGGACGAGCCGCGGACACCCGCCCGCGCGCCAGCCTGGTGGTGCAGGCCCTGGACTCCGGCGCCGAGCGCGAGGCGATCCGCCTGTACCGGCTGCTGTCGGAGCAGCTGCGCCAGGAGCGGACGCTGCGGCTCGCTCCGCTCGAGGCCGTGGTGGACCCGCGGCCGTCCGACGACGGACCCGCCGCCCGGGCCGAGGCGCTCTTCTCCCAGGGCAAGCGCGCCTACGACACCCTCGAGCTCGAGCAGGCGGCGCAGCTCCTCGGCCGGGCCGCCGCCACCCTCGAGGCCTCGCCGGACGCCGTGGAGCGCGCCACCTACGAGAAGATCCTGACCTACCTCGGGGCGAGCCTGGTGCTGCTCGAGCGCTCCCGGCAGGCCAAGGACGCCTTCCGGCGCCTGCTGCTGTGCAACCCGCGCGCCGAGCTGGATCCGGTGGTCTTCCCGCCCAACCTGGGCGAGGTGTTCAGGCGGGTGGCCGCGGAGGTGCGGCGTGCGCCGAAGGGCTCGCTGCGGATCGAGCCCTCGCCCGCCGGGGCCGAGCTGTGGGTGGACGGGGTGGCGCAGGGCGTCGCCCCGGCCCGGGTGGCGGAGCTGGTGAGCGGCGCGCACCTGGTGCAGCTGCGCCGGCCGGGGTACCGTCCGTACGGGGCCTGGGTGAGGGTCCGCGCTCGGGCCGAGACCCGCCACCAGGCCGAGCTGGACCTGATCCCGGGCAGCGGCGCGCGCCTGCGCGAGCTCGTCCGGCGGCTGGGCGACGAGGCCCCCGAGAGCACCTACCCGCAGGTGGTGGACGAGCTGCTGGGCTGGTTCGGCGCCGATCGGCTGTTCTTCCTGCGGGTGGGCGGCGCGGCGCCACGCCTGCGGGTGCAGGCCTTCACCTACGACGGCTCGAGCCACCTGCGGCTGAGGGAGGTGGTGGAGGAGCTCGACGCGACGCCGGAGGGCTTCGCGGAGCGGCTGGGGCTGTTCCTCGCCTCCCTGCTCGAGGAGCCGACGGTCGTGGCCCACGGCTCCGCGGAGACGGCGCACGACGTGCCGGTGCTGCCCCCGGTGGCCGACCTGGCGGTGGAGCCGGCGCCCGAGGAGCCGGAGGGCGAGGACAGCGTGTGGAGCTCTTGGTGGCTGTGGACCTGCATCGGAGTGGTGGTGGTGGGCGGGCTGGCCGCCGGGCTGGCGCTGGGCCTGCCCGGGGAGTCGTCCCCGTCCGGCGCCGAGGTGGTGTTCAGCTTCTGACCGAAGCCAGGTGAGGTGGAGCATGCATGCTTTCATTCTGATCGGCCTGGGGCTCTGGACGCTCGGCCCGGACGCGCCGGTCGCGCCGGTCGCGGCGCCCCAGGGCATCCTGCTGGCCGCCGAGGACGACGAGAGCGGCGACGAGGTGGACTTCTCCGACGAGGAGGAGATCAACGAGGAGGTCATCCGCAGGAAGGCCCGGGAGCCCAAGAAGCCCAAGAAGGCTCCGCCGCCGGACGAGCCCGCGCCGCCGATCATCGAGCACAAGACCCTCAAGGGCGGCGAGGAGGCGGACGAGCACGGCGGCGATCGGGCCAAGGACTCGAAGCCCAATGACCCCAACCGCGCCCAGGCCTTCGTGGCCGGCGCGAGCGACGATCTCAGGCATCAGGCGGGCCAGATCACCAACGTCGTGCGGGGGGTCATGCGCGGGATGAAGGGCGTCACCCTGCTCGACCTGGGCGACCGGCTGAAGGCCGAGCCGCCGGCCAAGACGCGCGAGTTCCAGAACGAGGCCCGCGAGGCGCTCAAGACGGCCAAGGCCGCTTTCCTGGAGATGGAGTACCCCAAGGTCGAGGAGAACGCGCGGCTGGCCCGCGACGCCTTCGAGAAGATGGGCGGTTACCTGGAGCCGATCGAGCGCTACAAGGAGGCGCTGCTGCTCCTCGCGGTCGCCTCGGCCATGCAGGGCGATCAGGCCAAGGCCCAGGCCGCCTTCCTGGACTTGCTGATCATGGATCCGCACATGTCGCTGCCCAAGGCCAACTACGAGGCCTTCGTGGTCGAGCAGCTGAACAAGGTGCGTGAATCGCTCGACAGCCAGCCGCGGGGCAGCCTGTCGGTGAAGACCAACCCCCCGGGCGGCAGCCTGTACCTGGACGGGACGCTGCGCGGCGTGACGCCCGACAGCCTGGACGGGCTGATCGCCGGGCGGCACCTGGTGGTGGTCCAGCAGCCCGGCTACGTCAGCTTCGGCAAGGTGGTCACGGTCGAGGCGGGCGAGCTCACCTCGCTCAACGAGAAGCTGGAGCAGGGCAAGGCCGGGGGCGGCTTCCTCAAGCTGGTGGAGCGCGCCTGCAAGAACGCCGGCGACGGCAACGCCCGGGGCGAGGTGCTCAGCCTGGGACAAGCGGTGGGCATGGACTGGGTCATCCTGGGCCAGCTCTACCACGAGGATCCCGACGTGACCTTGCGCCTGTTCATGGTCGACCTGGCCCGGGCCGAGTCGTTGTTCGAGGAGAAGCTGACGCTGGAGGGCGGTGACTATGGCCAGGAGGAGGAGGTGCGCCGGTTCTCCCAGCGCTTCCTCGAGAAGAGCCTGAAGGCGCTCAGGGACTACCGCGAGAAGGGCGATCCGCTGGCCAGCCGCCAGGGCACCGAGGAATGGAACCGGGACGAGAGCGACACCCGCCGGGAGCACCGCGACGACTTCGCCCGCGAAGAGGGCAAGAAGCAGAACTCGGACAGCGACGACCCCCTGGACGACACCGACGGCACCGAGGACTGGTAGCCGTCACCCCCGCCGCAGCGAGGCCGCGGGCCGGGTGGCCCGGGCGAGATCCGCCGGCGCCTCGCGGCCCACCTCAGTCGGCGTTGATGATCTTCTTGGTCTTCTCGCCCGGCTTGATCTCGACGTAGAAGGTCTTCGAGCCGCCGTTGACGAAGTTGATGGTCACCTTGTGCTTGCCGGCCGGTAGCTCGTAGTTGAGCAGCGGGGTGGAGCGGCCGGTCTCCTCGTCGTCGACGAGCACCTTGCCCCAGGGCTTGGAGTTGAGGATGAGGATGCCCTTGCCCTGGGGCTTGGCGACCGCCGGCTTGGGCCTGGGCTTGGGCTTCGGCTTCGGCTTGGGCTCGGGCTTCGGCTCGGGCTTGGCCTCGGGTTTGGCCTCGGGCTTGGCCTCGGGCTTGGCCTCGGGTTTGGCCTCGGGCTTGGCCTCGGGCTTGGCCTCGGGTTTGGCCTCGGGCTTGACGCCGGGCTCGGCCGCGCCGGCGTTGGTCGGGGCCGGCTCCGTGCTCAGGCGGGCCTCGACCTTCTTGACCGGCTCGCCATCCCAGCGGATGGTGCTCTTCCATTCGGGGAAACGCGGGTGCTTGATCCTGAGCTGGTGCTCGTCCTTGGCCCTGACGTCGGGGATCTTGGCTGGGGTCACGCCCAGGCGCTTTTCGTCCAGGAACACCTGCGCGCCCGCGGGCTCGGACTCGACCTCCAGGGTGAACAGGATCTCCTCGAGGGCGAGCTTCTCCTTGCGCTTCTCCTTGGGCTCGAAGGCCCACTCGACCTCCTTGGGGAGGTAGCCGTTGCGCTCCAGCAGGAACTTGATCTTGACCCCGGACACCAGGTTCTCGTTGGTGTAGGGGCTCTTGTCGCCCACCTGCTCGCCGTTCATCTTGAGGGTGGCGTCGGGCGGCGTGTACTCGAGCTCCAGGGCGGCGGGCACGAAGGTCATGGACACGTCGAAGGTCTGGTCCTCGCCCGCGACGACCTGGATCTCCTCCTGGAAGGGCTGGTAGTTGTCCTTGGTGGCCTCGATCACGTGGACGCCCGGGAGGACGTCCTTGACCACGTTGGGGCTGAACTTGCCCACCTCCTGGCCGTCCACGTACACCGTGGCGTCGGGCGGGGAGACCTGGATGGTCAGCGTGGACGCGCCGCCCAGCAGGCCGCGCTGCTGGAGCAGCTTGAAGACGGCCAGGCCCACCACCAGCAGGGCCACGATCGCCAGCCCGAAGATGATCAGCTTGAGCTTGGAGCGGGGCTGGGCCGGCAGGGCCTCCTCGGCGCCCGGCGGGCGGTCCTCGGCGAACATGCGCGTCTCGGGCGGCTCGTCCGCCAGTTCCTCGTCCTGGGACTCGGTCGGCTCGTCGTCGCGCAGGCGGTTGGGCGGCCGGGACGGGCGCCCCACCGCCGCGGGCGGGCGGGGCACGTTGACCGGGGCGGTGACGGTGCTCTCCTCGGGCTCCACCGGCTCCAGGTCCTGCAGGCTCGGACGCCGGCCCGCGGGGGCCGCCCGGGGTCTGCCTGGGGGCGCCGCCACCGGCAAGGCGGGCGGGGTCGAGCGGGGCGGGGCCTGGGCCGCGGGCGGCCCGCCGAGCGGGGCCCCGCGCGGGCGCGAGGCGCCGGCCGGCGCGCCCTTGGGGCGCGAGCTGGAGCCGGCCGGGGGCCGCATGCCTGGCGGGGCCACCGAGCCCGGCGAGGTGCTGACCTCCTCGTCGTCCGCCTGGGTGTGCTGCCGGGGGTCGAACACCACCGTCGCGATGTCGTCGTCCTCGTCGTCCTCCGCGGGGGTGAACACCGCGGGCGCGGGCCCCACGCCCGGGAAGGTGGGCACGGGCGCGTCCGAGTCCTCCTCCGCGCGCGGCGCGGGCTGCGGCGCGGGGGGTGGCTCCTCGGGCATCGGCGCCGGCATCGGAGGAGGCGGCGGCTCGGGCGCGGCGGGCGGGTCCTTGGGCGCCGCCCCATGCAGCCCGAGGGAGCCCGGGCTGGTGGGCAACGAGACCTCGTCCTCCAGCGCGTCCGGGGTGAACTGCTGGTACTCGGCCTGGCGCTGCACCGCGCGCTCGATGTCCGCCTTGAACGCCCGCTTCATGTAGTTGGCGAGATCCTTGCGGGCGAAGTTGGTCTTGTTGAGGATCAGGAAGCGCTGCAGCTCCTCCTGCATGTCGTAGGCGGACTGGTAGCGATCCTCGGGGGCCTTGGACAGGGCCTTGAGGACGATCTTCTCGAGCGTGTCCGGGATCTTCCGGTTGTAGGTCGAGGGCGGCAGGATCTCGACGTTGCGCACCTTCTCCAGGGTGGAGAAGTCGCTCTCCCCGACGAACAGCCGCTCGCCGGTCAGCAGCTCGTACAGGATGATGCCGCAGGCGAAGATGTCGCTCCGGCGATCGAGCGGCATGCCGCGCACCTGCTCCGGGCTCATGTAGCCGAACTTGCCCTTGAGGATGCCGGCCTGCGTCTTGGAGGCCTTGTTGGCCGCCTTGGCGATGCCGAAGTCGATGATCTTGACCTCGCCCTCGTACGAGATCAGCACGTTCTGGGGGCTGACGTCGCGGTGGACGATGTTGAGATCCCGGCCGGCGGCGTCCTTCTTGCGGTGCGCGTAGTCCAGGCCCTCGCAGCCGCGGCTGACGATGTACACCGACATGGGGATGGGCAGCAGCAGGCCGCGCTTCTTGTGCCGATCCCAGATGGTGCGCAGGTCCTTGCCGTGGACGTACTCGAGCGCGATGAAGTAGCTGTCCTCGATCTTGCCGAGGTCGTAGATCTGGGCGATGTTCGCGTGGTTGAGCTGCACCGCGATCTTCGCCTCGTCGATGAACATGGTGATGAAGTCTTCGTCCTCGGCGATGTTGGGCAGGATGCGCTTGATGGCCAGGAGCTTCTCGAAGCCCTCGACGCCGAAGCTCTTGGCCTTGAACACCTCGGCCATGCCGCCGATGTTGATGCGCTCGAGGAGGACGTACTTCCCGAATTTGATTGGCTTCTTCAACGTTTTCCTAGCCGCGGGCCGGCGTGGCGCGCACGGATCCCAGGCAATCATGAATGATTCCAAGGAACCCCACGGGAGTCAAATGTTTTACGGAGGCCGGGCCGGCCGGGATCAGCGCGCCGTGAGCGCGGAGGCGGGATCGAGGCGGGCGGCCCGGTTGGCCGGCCACAGGGCCCCGAGCCAGCAGAACAGCACCGCGAACAGCAGCGAGCCCACGAACAGCCACCAGGGGTAGCGGAACAGGCTGTCGGGCTTGAAGGGGAAGTCGGGCAGCACCCGGTTGATCAGGACGTCGACCAGGCCGCAGGCGCCCAGGCCGAACAGCAGCCCGAGGCCGCCGCCCACCACGCCGATCACGCTCGCCTCGCCCAGGATGATGCCGCGCAGATCGGCCCGGCTGGCGCCGAGCGCGCGCAGCAGCCCCAGCTCCCGCTTGCGCTCGGAGATGACCATGAAGAAGGTGTGCGCGATGTTGACGGCGGCGATGCCCACGATGATCAGGCTGATCAGGCTGAAGCCCAGGGTGACCAGCATGACCGCCAGGCCCACGCTCTCGGCCATGCGCTTCTCGCTGACATCGAGATCGAAGCCCAGCGCGCCGACCGCCTCCTGGACGGGGCTCAGCAGGTCGGAGGACACGACCTCGACGATGGCCGCGTCGTACTGGTGGGCCGCCTCCTCGCCCACGAACAGGCGGTTGGTGCGCCGGGCCGTCTCCAGCGGGACGGTGACCCCGCCCATGAGCGCGTGCCGGCTCAGGCCCACGACCTTCATCTGGGTGCGCAGGCTCGGGCCCGCCGTCTGCCGCGAGATGAACGAGTGGTTGAGGGTCAGCGGCAGGGCCGGCAGGAAGGGCAGCAGCCGGCGGTCCACCTTGGGCAGCCCGCGCGCCTCGGCGAACGAGGCGTTGTAGATCTCGACCATACGCTCGGACAGCAGCACCGGGATCGGCCCGCCGCCCTCGCCCGGATCGCGGAACTCGCCCGCCACCAGGTCGGGCTGGACGAGGCGGGGGTCGATGCCGTTGCCCATGATCTCCAGCCACAGGCGCACGTCGCGCACCGCCCGCACCGCGCCGGGCGAGAGGCCCGGCACCTTCTCCAGGAGCGCCAGGGTGGCCGGCGAGATCTCGCGGCCGTCCACGGCGGTGGTGGCCAGGAAGCGCAGCGGCAGGCGCGGGTAGACGGCCTGCACGCCCGGCAGCCGCTCGAGCTCGGCCAGCGCGCCGTCGTCGAGCTGCCGTCCGCCCGCCAGGGCCCCGAACTGGGCCGTGCGCGGCACCACCATGATGCGGTTGGCGTCCATGGGGAAGATCTCGGTGGCCACCACGTCCTTGACCCCGGCGCCGAGCGACAGGAAGAAGAAGAAGCTGGCGATGCCGACCACGATGCCCACGGCCGAGAAGGCCAGGTTCTTGAAGTTGCGGCGGACGTTCTGGCGCACCAGCCGGGCGAGGCTGCGGAACCTCATGGCGCGGCCCTCCCGCCCGGGCCGCCGACCTGCCGCCCGTCCTCCAGGCGCACGACGCAGGTGGCGTTCTTGAACAGGAAGTCCTCGTGGGTCACCACCAGCACGCTGATGCCCTCCTCCCGGTTCAGGGTCTCGAACAGGGAGATGATCTGGGCGCCGGTGGTGGTGTCCAGGTTGCCGGTCGGCTCGTCGCACAGGAACAGCCGCGGCCGGGTGAACAGGGCGCGGGCGATGGCCACGCGCTGCTTCTGGCCGCCGGAGAGCTGGCCGGGCAGCGAGCGCAGCTTGTCCTTCAACCCCACCCGGACCAACACCTCCTCGGCCCGCGCCAGGGCCTGGGCGTCCTCCTGGTCGCAGAAGAAGGCCGGCAGGGTCACGTTGTGCAGCGCGTCCAGGTGGTCGAGCAGGTGGAAGTGCTGGAAGACGAAGCCGACCGTCTGGTTGCGGAAGCGTGACAGCTCCCGGTCGCTGAGGCCGCGCAGATCCCGCCCCTCCACCTGGGCCAGGCCAGTGTAGCCCGAGTCCAGCCCGCCCAGGATGTTCAGCAGCGTGGTTTTGCCCGAGCCCGAGGTGCCCACCACCACCACGAAGGCCCCGTCGGGCACCTCCAGGGACACGTCGTCCAGGGCCCGGGTGGCCGCCTCGCCCTGCCCGTAGATCCGGGAGATGTGCTCGAGCCGGATCACTGGATCTCGAGGTGCCCGGCGAAGTGCACGCCCTCGGGCAGGAAGCGCACCACCGCGGTGAGCTCGCGCAGGTTCTGCACGGCCGTGGTGGCCAGATCGACCGCCATCTTGGCCAGCATGCCGCCCTCGCCGAAGACGTCGGCGTCGAGGCCCTTCAGCACGGCCAGCACCCGCTCGAAGCCGAGGAAGCCGACCGCCAGGGAGGGCTCCTCGAGCAGCGCGCGGGCCGACTGGGAGACCTTGCTGGGCAGCCCGTCCGCCTTGCCGTCCACGAGCTGGGCCGCCAGCTCGGCGCAGCCCGTGCCCAGGCAGCCGCCGACCACGTCCTTGCCGTGCAGCAGGAACACGTCGTAGCGCAGCTCGCCGCCGGCCAGGCGGATGGTGGTGAGCGAGCCCTGGGACTGCCTGTCGACGGTCAGCTTGGCCTCGCCGGTGAGCAGCGGGAGCACCTTCTCGACCAGCTGCGCCCAGGCGGACGCGTCGCGGATCTGAGCCCAGTAGAAGACCTGCAGGGCCTGGGTGATCGGGGCGTCGGGCTGCGCCTCGACCCGCTCGCCCATGCGGCGGAGCTGATCGATGAGCTGGTTGACCTGGTCGGCCTGGCCGAAGCGCACGCCGAGCGCGAAGTTGCCAGTCAGGTTCTTGACCGTCTTGCCCTCCACGCCGGCGCCCAGCGCCTTGTCGGCCTCCTGCAGGGCCTGGTCGTACTCGGCCTTGAACCCGGGCTCCATGGAGAACGCGGTCTGCAGGACGCGCTCGATGTTGACCCGCGCCTTCAGGGCGAAGACGCTGTCCGCCGGCAGGTAGCGCTCCAGGTGCACGTCCTGGACGCCCTCGGTCCAGTCGGAGAAGCGCTTGGCCGAGGCCGGCTCGAGGCCCAGGAAGACCTGGGCGTCCAGGCCCGCCTTGTCCAGGCCCACGGCGACCACCAGGCCCTCGCCCAGCCCGAGCTGCTTGGCCTCGGCGGCCATGGCCTCGGCCTTGGCGCCGTTGACCACGACGATGAGGTCCGCCCGCTGCTGGGTGCGGCCGCGCAGCGACTGGAACCAGGGCGCCCCCGCCAGGCTCTCCTCGGGCTTGAGCTTGGGCAGGCGGGCGAGCGACGCGGCCGGCGCGTTGCCCTCGGTCAGCAGCACGAACTTGCCGCTGAAGGCGTAGCGCAGCACGGGCGTCTTCTGGCTGCCGGCCGGGGCGGACAGGGTGATCACCGTGAGCCCGTCCACCTCCTCGCTGGAGACGTCCTCGGCCGCGGCGAGCTGCTTGAGCCGCGCCCGCAGCTCGCCCTCGAGCTGCTTCGGATCGGCCACGCCCACCACGATCAGGGAGCCGCCGGGCTGGGGCACGACCGCCAGCCCGAGCGAGGGCTCCAGGCCCAGCTTCCGCAGCTCCTCCTGCTCCAGCGGATCGAAGCCGAGCGCGCGCTTGAGCTCGATGTGCCCCTGGTTGATGAAGCTGGCCAGCGGGCCCACGGAGAACTTCTGCATCAGCCCCTTCAGCCCCGTGGCGGTGGTGGCCAGATCCGGCATCAGCACCACGCCGGCCACGTCCGCGGGGACCAGCCTGAGCAGGTCCGAGCTCTTCTCCCCACAGCTCGAGCAGGCCGCGCCCAGGAGCCCGAGCACCACGAGCGCCGTCACCAGGAGCTTCGTCCAGAGCCGCTTCATTGGGTTCTCTCCTTTCGAGGTCGCCTCCGGTGTACCAAATGGAGGCCGCCCTAGTCAAACCGGGCGCGCCGCGCGCCGCCGCCGATTTGACACCCCCCAACCCGTCCGTTACCCTCGTGCCTGCGGGCAGTTCCAACCCACGAAGGAGCGGGCATGCAAGCGCTCTGGGACGAGGCCACCCGGAAGCTGGTGGAGGAGGCGCGCCGCTTCGTCCGCGAGGACGTCCCGGCCGACCTGCTGCGGCGCATGGACCGTGAGGAGGTCCGCTTCGCCAAGGACTTCATCCGGGCCGCCGCCCGGCGCGGGCTGCTGGGGCTGCGCTTCTCGCCCGAGTACGGGGGTCGCGGCGTGCCCTGGACCGCGGAGGTGGCCGCCATCGAGGAGATCGGCGTCCTGGGCACGGCGCTGGGCTGCAACTACGTGATGCCCTCCATCGTCGGCGAGGCCCTGGCGGCCTTCGGCAGCGAGGCGCAGAAGAAGAAGTACCTGGCGGCCATCGTGCGGGCCGAGCTGTTCGCGGCCGAGGCCCTGACCGAGCCGCGCGGCGGGAGCGACTTCTTCGGCGCCACCTGCACCGCCCGGCGCGACGGGGACGTGTTCGTCCTGCGAGGCCAGAAACGCTTCATCGTGGGCGGCGAGGGCGCGGACGTGTTCCTGGTCTACGCCCGCACCGATCCGGAGGCGCCCGGCCACAAGGCCCTGTCCGCCTTCCTGGTCGAGCGCAGCGAGCGGGTCAAGGTGGAGTACCTCTACGGCCTGATGGGCACCCGGGGCGGGGGCACGGCCAGGCTGCTGTTCGACGACGCGCGGGTGCCGGCCGGGAACCTGGTGGGACCGCTGCATGGCGGCGCCACGGTCTTCAACCGCATGATGGTGCCCGAGCGGCTGACCTCCGCGGCCGGCGCGGTGGGCCTGGGACGGGCCGCCCTGGAGGTGGCCGCGCGCTACAGCGATCAGCGCGAGGCCTTCGGCCAGAAGATCCGCGCCTTCCAGGGGGTGAACTTCCGCGTGGCCGATTCGGTCACCCGCCTGGACGCGGCGCGGGCGCTGCTGTACGCGGCCGCGCGCCAGGCGGACGGCGACCAGGACCCGCGCCGGCTGGTGTCCGAGGCCAAGCGCTTCTGCACCCAGGCGGCCTGGGACACGGTCAACGACGCCATGCAGGTGATGGGCGGCATCGGCTACACGGACGTCTACCCCATCGAGCGGCTGATGCGCGACGCGCGCCTGTCCCTCATCTGGACCGGCACCAACGAGATCATGAGCATGCTCATCCAGCACGAGTACTACCGGGAGCTGCTGCGCGACGGGCCCGCCGGGCGGGACGTGGAGGCCGACGCGCTGAACCCGGAGCAGGCGGGCGAGAAGGTGTTCCGCTAGGGGGCAGGCGAGGGAGCCGATGGCCGACAACGACGTCCAGGCGCTTCAGACGAAGGTGGCGGAGCTCGAGCAGCAGCTCCGGGAAGAGCGCGATGACTTCGAGTGGGATCTCAAGGCCGCCCGGGAGGCGTCCGAGGCCACCATCAAGAAGCTCGAGGAGGAGATCGCCCGCCTGCGCCACGCCAGCGCGCCGCCGGGGGCGGTGGGCCGCGAGGTCGAGGCGCTGACCCAGCGGGCCTTGCTGGCCGAGCGCAAGGTGGCCGAGCTGCAGCAGGAGGTCCAGCGCGCCCGCAACCAGCCCTCCCTGAGCCCCGCGCCGCGCGACAACCCGCTGCTGGTGCAGCGGGCGGAGGCCGCGGAGAAGGAGCGGGACGGGTTGCGCAAGGAGCTGCGCGCCGCCCAGCGCGAGCTCGAGGACGGGCGCCGCGCGCTCACCCGGGCCGAGGAGCAGGGCCGGGAGGCGGCCGAGCTCAAGCGGCAGCTCGCGGACGCGCGCCGCGACCTGGAGTCCACCCGCCAGCAGGCGCGCAAGGCCGAGCAGGGCGGGGAGGGCCTCCAGCTCCGGGCCGATCTCACCCGCCTGGAGGCGGAGCTGAAGGAGCGGCAGTCCCACCTGGAGGCCAGCCAGGCCCGGGTGCGCGAGCTCAGCGACCAGCTGCACAAGATCGAGGGGCTGCAGGCCGAGCGGGACGCGCTGGCCGCGGAGCGGGACGCGCTGGCCCGGGAGCTCGACTCGACCTGCGATCGGGTGGCCAGCCTCGAGCGCGAGCTCGGCCAGGCGCGCAAGGCCGCCAGCTCCGGCGAGGTGAAGGGCGAGCGCACCCAGGTGACGCGCCTGGAGAGCGAGCTGACCAGCCTGAAGGCCGAGCTGGCCCAGACGCGCATGGCCTCCGGGCAGATCGCCGATCACCGCGATCGCGAGGTGGAGCGGCTGAAGAGCTCGCTGAAGAGCGTCGAGGCCGAGCGGACGGAGGCGCGCGGTCAGGCCGACGGCCTGCGCGCCGAGCTCGAGCGCGTGCGCACGCGCCTGGAGCGCGAGGTCAGCGTGCTGCGCCTGGAGTGCGATCAGGCCGTGGCCGAGCTGCACAAGGTGCGCTCGCGCGAGTCGACGGCCGTCGGCGATCCCTTCGACGTCAAGACGGTGCGCGTCCCCATGGGCGCCGTGGTAAGCCGCGCGGGCAGCGAGGACAACACGCAGCCGCGCGCCACCCCGGGCGGCCCGCCGCCGCCGCCCGTGGACGCCGGTTCGTCGCTGCCGGTGGTGCCGGGCGAGCTGGTGGCCGCGCCCGGTGAGGCCGGCCAGGAGTTCGGCCAGGCCGAGCCGGTCAGCCCCGAAGCGCGCGCGGCCCGCAGCGCCTCCTTCGCCCGGGGCGCCACGGCGCAGGGCGCCAGCGCCTCGCCCGACACCCTGCCCGAGTTCCTGGGCGACCCCGAGCTGCAGGTCAGCCCCGACGCCGGCGGCGCGCCGGTGGAGGAGCGGCTCGAGCCCATCGATTCCCTGGAGCCCCTCTCGCCGGAGGTCGAGCCCCCCAGGTCGCCCCTGTCGCGCACCGGGGAGTACAACCTCGAGGCCGTCACGCGCGAGGTGTCCCTGGGCCAGATCCTGCCGGAGGTCGCGCAGGAGCCTCCCGCGGCGGACGCGGCCGGCGCGGCGCCTGACGCCGCCCCGGCCGCGAGCCCGGCCCCGTCCCGCGCGGATCCCACCGAGCTGAAGGGCAAGCCGCTGGCCAAGCCCAGGGTGAACCCGCCCGCCCCGCGGCGGTCGGGCGGTGGCTGGAAGACCTTCGCCCTGGCGGGCGGCGGGCTGGCGCTCGCCGCGCTGCTGGTCCTGGGCGCCTGGCACTTCTTCCCCCGCTGGTTCGGGACCCAGGTCGAGGGCGAGCCGCCCAGCCTGGACGCCGGCGCGCCCAGCCCGGCGGACGGCGCCGATCGGGTCGCGGTCGCGGAGGGCGCGGACGCCGGCCCGGCCGGGCAGCCCGACGCCGGCCTGGCCGAGCAGCCCGACGCGGGCCCGGCCGCCCCTGCGGACGCACCGGACGCCGGCGCGGTCGCCAGCGCGGACGCGGACCAGGGCGAGGACGCCCCGCCGCCGGCGGTGGCCGACGCCGATCCTGCCGACCAGCCGCCGCCGCCCAGGTTCAAGGCGGACGCGGCCACGCGGGCCGCCGAGGAGCACGGCCTCAAGCTGCTGCAGAAGAAGAGGTACGCCCCGGCCCTGGCGCACCTCGCGCCGTGGGTCAAGCGCGCCCCGAGGGACCCCGTGCTGCACTACCTGCACGGCCGCACGCTGTTCTACCTGAAGAAGCCCCAGGACGCGGCGCTCGCGCTGGAGAGGGCGACGGAGCTCGATCCCGCCTACGCCGATGCCTACTACGAGCTGGGCGGCGTCTACCTGCACCTCAAGGACAAGGAGCGCGGCCGCGCGGCCCTGCAGAAGTTCGTCGAGCTCAAGCCGAAGGACCGGCGCACCCCGGCGATCAAGCAGCTGCTGCAGAAGCTGCCCTGACGTTCCCGGCGCGGAGAACCGCATGCCCCGTCGCGCTCCCCCGAGCCCCGCACCGAAGTCCGCGGCCGCGCCGGCGGCGCGCCCTGCCCGGCGCTGGTCCCTGGTGCTGATGGCCCTGTGCCTGGTGGGCCTGGGGGCCGCCGTGTACCTCGCGGTGCTGCACTGGCAGGTGCACAACCAGCCGGGCCATGTGTCCTTCTGCGCGCTGAGCGAGCACGTGAACTGCGACACGGCGGCCATGAGCTCCTACAGCCGGGTGGCCGGGGTGCCGGTGGCCACCTGGGGCATCCTGTTCTACGGCCTGCTCCTCGTCCTGCTCGGGTGGGGGCTCCTGGCAAGGCGGCCGCCCTGGCCCTGGGGGATCCTGTCGGCGCTCAACGCGGCCTCGGTGGGCGTGTCCGCCTTCCTGGGGCTCGTCAGCCATGCCATCATCCAGTCCCTGTGCCTGTTCTGCGCGCTGCTCTACCTGGTCAACGCCCTCGGCGCCGTGGCGTGCGCGCTGGGCCTGCGGCAGACCGGCGTGCCGGGTCGCGCGGCGGCCAGCCTGCCGCTGCTGGGCCTGCTGGCCGGCCTGGCCGCCTTCAGCCTGCACGCGCCCGAGGCGCTGGTGGACGCCTGGCCGTGGATGCTCGGCCTGGGGCTGCCGGCGCTCGCCCTGCTGCTCGCGTTCCTCGCCCGGGCTCCGCTGGCCGGCGCGCGGGCCTGGGCGGGCAGCCTGGCCCACGATCTGGCCTTCCCCTTCCGGCGTCGCGCGCTGGGGCTCGGCCTGTGCCTGCTGGCCGCGGGCGCGGTCGCCGCGGTGCTGGTGCTGGTCCCGCGCCTGTACCCGCGCGGGCCGGCAGCGCTGGCCGGGGGGCTCGAGGGCATGGCCACCGGCCGCACGCCCGAGGGCCACGCCTGGATCGGCGCGGCCGAGCCCGAGGTGACCATCGTCGAGTTCTCGGACTACGAGTGCCCGTTCTGCGGCCGGGCCCACGAGAGCGTGCGCCAGGTGGTGCGCGAGAACCGCGATTGGGTCAGGCTGGTGCACCTGCACTTCCCCCTGGACCGCAGGTGCAACCGCATGCTGAAGCGCCCCTTCCACCTGCACGCCTGCGACAGCGCCCTGGCGGCGGTGTGCGCGGACCGGCAGGATGCCTTCTGGAAGATGAACGACGCCCTGTTCGCGCGCCGGGGCGGCCTGGACGCAGGCGGCCTGAGCATGCTGGCCGGAGAGCTGGGCCTGGACGTGGAGCGCTTCCGCGAGTGCATGCGCGGCGCGGACGCTCCCGGACTCGTGCAGCGCGACATCGAGGCGGGCCTGGCGCAGCAGTTCCGCGGGACCCCCGCGTTCCTGCTGGGGGACGAGAAGGTGCTGGGGCAGAAGGATCGAGCCTGGTGGCTGGAGGCTGTGCGCAGACACCGGGCCGGGGAGGGTGCGAAGGATGGCGGGCCTGCGGATCCTGGTGGTCGATGACGACCCGGTCAGCCGCGAGCTGCTGCGGGTGATGCTCGCCCGGCTCGGATACACCTGCGAGCTGGCCGTGGACGGGGGCTCGGCGCTGCGGTCCTTCCGCGCGCAGGCCTGCGAGCTGGTGCTGCTCGACCGGCAGCTCCCCGATCTGGACGGGCTCGAGGTGGCCCGGCAGCTGCGCGGCTTGCCGGGCGGCCAGGCCGCGAGGGTGATCCTGGTGAGCGGCGATCCAGGCGGCGAGCGACCACCCGGGGTGGACGGCTCGCTGGCCAAGCCCTTCACGCTCGAGGAGCTCTCGCGGGCCGTGCGGGCCTGAGCCCTGCTCAGGGCGCGGGGAACACGATCACCAGCTTCTGCGGGCCCTTCTGGATCTCGTGCCTGGGGAGGGCTCCGCCGAAGTCCAGCACGTAGCGCAGGAAGGTGGGCTGCTTGCCGACCCGCACCCGGGCCACCACGGGGGCCGGGTTGTCGAGCGCCATACGCTTGCCCTGGAAGTCCGCGCCCTGCACGTCGATGGCCAGGCGGGCAGGATCCTTCAGGGTGAAGGTCTTCCACTGGACGGGCCCGGTGGCCGCGATCTCCATCCGCCAGCCACTTCCTGCCTGGGTGAACACGGGCAGGCTCACCGTGGCCAGCCCGGCCGCTGGCGCGGCGGGCTCCGGATTGGGCCTGGGCGGCTCGGGCTTGGGTGCCTCGGGCTTGGGGGCCTCGGGCTTGGGCACCTCGGGCTTGGGGGCCTCGGGCTTGGGGGCCTCGGGCTTGGGGGCCTCGGGCTTGGGGGCCTCGGGCTTGGACGCCTCGGGCTTGGGCGCCTCGGGCTTGGGGGGTTCCGGGCCCACGGGTGGTGGCGCCACGGCGATGGGCCCGGAGCTGCCGGGCTGGTCGGCGTCGTCGAACGGCTCGATCAGGAACAGCGTCAGGAACGTGGTCACCGCCACCACCACGACGAACCCGACGAAGAGCAGCAGCCGCGTCCTCGGGGCCGGTGGAGCGGACAGATCCAGCGCGCCGGCATCCGGGTCGGAGACGCGGCCCGCTCCGCTTCCGGAACCAGGTCCGCGACCGGGTCCGGAGCCCGGATCCGTGGGCTGCTTCGAGATGGAGGCAGGCCCGGAGGCCGGCCCCACCGGCTGCAGGGGCACGGCGTCGAGCTGGAAGTCGGGCCAGGACGGCTCCGCCGCCTGGGGGGCGCTGGCCGCGGCCGGCGCGGGAGCGGGCTCCTCGGGAGGCGCGAGCGGCACCGGCGCGGACTGGAAGCCCGGCGGAGGACCGACCGGGGTGGGGTTGGTCACCACCGCGCGGCTCGTGTCCTCCCGGGGCGGCAGGGAATCGAGGGGCGGTCCTTCGGGGGGCTGCAGGGGTAGCTTCATGGATTGCCCTTGCGCGGGAGCCTCGTCCAGCGCGTCCTCGATGAAGTCTTCGATGGTCTGCCGGGCGGTGGGCGACATCTCCTTGAACTCGATGCCCATGCCGGCCGGCTGGCCGTCGAGGCTGATGGGCTCGAAGGGCCGGCTCCAGACCACCTCGCCGTCCTCCACGCGCACCTTGCCCGTGGGGACATCGAACTCCAGCTCGACCCTCTTGCCCTTGGGCAGCGGCTGGTTGCTGCGCAGGAACATGCCGCCCTCGGAGACGTTGGCGGCGAACAGATCCACCGAGGTCTCCTCGCCGGGCACCAGCACCCGCACCTTCTGGAAGAAGTCGACCCGGGGGTGCTGGCGCCGGCTCTCGGGCTCGCCCGCGGCGGGCGCGGGGACAGCAGGTTTCTTCGCCTCCTCAACCACATGCCGATGGTAATGCCTGCCACCGGGTGAGTCAAACAACCGAGTCCTGGTTTGACTTGCCCCGTGGCTTCTGATACGAGGGTTCGTCAGTCTGTATCGCTGGACCAAAAACCGGGAGGAAGCCCATGGCATGGATCACGATCGCGGCGTTGCTGGTGCTGGGTGTTCTGGGGGCGTCGAGCATCATCCTGGCCAAGAAGCCGGATGCCAAGGAGCTGATCGAGAAGCTGTCCAAGTACGGCGGCTGGGTGGGCGTCGTGGCCGCCATCTGGGGCGTGTGGATCGTCATCCAGTCCCTGCTCAACCTGGGCTGGCTGGGCGCCGGTCTCTACTTCCTGGTCCTCTGGGCCAGCTACCTGGCCACCGGCCTGGTGCTCCTGTTCCTGGGCTTCATCTTCGGCTATGGCATGATCACCACCTACCTGAGCGCCGAGGCGCGCGCCAAGGGTGAGCAGGTGCGGGCCAAGCTGGTCGGCTTCCAGGCCAAGCTGGGCATCGTCTCGATCATCCTGGCCGTCTGGTGGCTGGTGTTCTCCTTCATCCTCGCCCCGATGTGGCTGGCGGCGGCGATCTCCGCCTGAGCCATCCGACCTGACCCCCGCTCCGCGGGGCTTGCCTCTGCTCGACAGTCCCGGCAGAATCGCGGCCAGTGCAGGAGGCGCTGCCATGCGTACGCGGGCGTTGTGTGGGCTGTTGCCTTTGCTGGTGTGGGCCTGGTGCGTCCCCGGCCGGGCCGCCGGGCCGGCCCAGACCTTCGGGCTGGTGCCCGATCCGAGTTGCCGCGCGAGCAAGCTGGTGGTGCCCTTCGAGGCGGCGCTCTCGGCCGCGGTCCAGGGGGACGGCATCCAGCCGGTCCGCGAGGCCCCGGAGAAGGCCAGGCTGGTGCTGCACTACTACCTGATGGTGCAGAAGCAGGCGGGCGATCAGGTGGTGATCCAGGTGGACGGCCAGGTGCTGGGCGCGCGCGGCGGCAGGGTGCTGGCCTCGGGCTCGGCCAGGAGCGACGCCGCGCCGGGCGACGAGGCTGGCCAGCAGAAGGCCGCCGGGCAGGCCGGGGAGCGGCTGGCCGAGCAGCTCAAGGCGCCGCTGCTCGGCGCGCTCCAGGAGTCGGGCCGCGGGCGGCGGGTGCTGCTGCAGGTGACGCTGGAGGGGCCGGCCCAGGCGGCCCGGCAGGAGGTGCTGGGCAAGCTCAGGCGGGCGCTGGCCGCGCAGCTCGTGCAGGTGCAGTCCTCCAGCGACACCCACCTCATGTTGGTGCTGAAGACCGCCGATCCCCCGCGCCGGGTGGCCGAGGACGTCGACCGCGCCCTCCAGGGGCTGAAGACGCTCGAGGGCCGCTGGGTGGTCAAGGCCCAGGCCTCCATGTTGCTCACCCTGGGCGCGCCGGCCGCCGGCCAGCCTCCGGCCCGGAGCGCGCCTTGAGCCGCCGGGGCGCGCTGATCGCCGCGGGGCTCGGGTGCGCGGTGCTCGGGCTGGCCGGGCTCGGCTGGTGGGCCGGCTGGGGGCGATCCGCGCGGCAACCGGCCCGGCCCGCGGCGCCCGGGGACGAGCAGCCGTTGCCCTCCGAGCTGGCCGACCAGGCCCTGCCGCTCCTGTTCGAGCGGCTGGAGACCTGCGCCAGGGCGGAGGCCGGGCCCGCCTGCCAGGGGCGGCCGCTGCTGTCCTTCCGGCTGCGCTCCGAGGCCGGAGTGGCCGCGCTGGGCGAGCTGCGGGTGCGCTCCGGCGAGCTGTCCAGCGGGCTCCTGGCCTGCCTCGGCCGGGCCGTGGGCGACATCCGCCTGGCGTCCCCGCGGGCGAGCGGCGAGCTGCGGGTGGAGGTGCCCGTGGGCTGCGGGCCGGACGGCCGCGTGCGGCCGCTGCCCATCCACGCCGGGCGGACCCACCCGCCGGCCGAGACCCACGCCGCGGGACAGCCCTGAGCGCGTCAGGGCTCCGGGACGAGCAGCAGGCTGGCGTCCATGCAGCGCAGCCCGAGCCACAGGTTCAGGACGGGCCGCTCCTGGCCCGTCAGGCCCACGGCCTGGCCGGCCTGCACGCGGACGCCGCGGCGCACCCCGATCTCGCCCAGGCCGCACAGCTCGGTGCGCATGCTGCAGCCGTGCAGCAGCTCCACGCACTTCCCCCGGGGGCCGTCCGGGCCCGCCCAGCCCACCCGGCCGGACATCGGGGCGGCCACCGACTCGCCCGGCGCGGCGCCCAGGCGGACGCCCAGGCCCGCGCGCTGTCCCGCCTCGCGCGCGGCCACCGGCCAGCGGGCGCCGAGCCCCTGCGCGAGCCCCCACGCGTTGCACAGGCGCGCCTCGGCGTCGTCCCGCAGCGGCGCCACCAGCCGCCGGCGAAGCGTCTTGAGCGTGTCCTCCAGCCCCTCGCGCTTGGACGCCGCCACCACCCGAGAGGCCCGTTCGGCGCCGGCCTCCCAGGCGATCAGCGCCCCGATATCCGAGCCCGTCTGCCGGCGGTAGGCCCCCAGGAGCTCGGCCGCGGCCCGGGTGCGCGCCGGGCCCGAGTCCTCCACCTCGGCCTCGCCCTCGGCCAGGCGCGCCTGGTACAGCCCTTGCTCGTCGATCACCCCCTGGGACACCTGGGCCAGGAAGGCCTTCAGCAGCGCGAAGTCGAGGCCCTGGGCTTCCGCCAGCTTGCGCAGCTCGGGATCGGCGCGGCGCTCCTTGCGTAGCTGGAACAGTCCCAGCTCGGGCAGCCCGCCCGGACCGGTGAGCAGCTCCGGGCTGGAGGGCGGGGTGAAGGCCCGCTCGAGCGGGGTGAGCTCGCCTGGCCTGGAGCCGGCGAACAGCCGCCCGATCTCCTCGAGCCCGGACAGGAGCGGGAGGTGCAGCGCCACCGCGCCCACGGCCAGCAGGGTGCACACGAAGGCCAGCAGTCCGCGCCGGCGGTTCACCGGGCACCCCCTCTCTTGGGAAGCGGCTTCCTGGGGGGCTTCTTGACCGGCTTCTTGATCGGCTTCTTGACCGGTTTCTTGATCGGCTTCTTGGCCGCCTGCCCCGCGTCGGCCGGACCCGCGTCGGCCGCGGACCCGGTGTCCACCAGCTCGTCGACCCCGCTCCCGGCGTCCACCGGCTCGCCACCCGCGCTCCCGGCGTCCGCTGGGTCGCCGTCCGCCGGGGGCTCGTCCACGGGGCCCGCGTCGACCGCGATCTCCTCCTCGGCCGCGGCCAGCGGGAGCGCGGGTGGCGCGAGGCCGGCGCCGGGCAGGGCCTCGACGGGGCCCGGGGTGGACGCACCCGCCCCGGGCGCGTCGGTGCCCCTGGCCGAGAGGCCGGCCACGTACACCAGGGCGGCCGCGCCGCCCAGGCCGAGCACCAGGATGAACAGCAGCCACGCGCGACCCGAGCGCGGGACGCGCAGCGGCAGCTCCAGCAGCTCGTCACCCGCACCGGGCACGGGGCCGAAGCGATCGATCACCGCCTGGGTCGAGTCCACCCTGGACAGGCCGACCGCGGTGGCCGCCGGGCCCGGCGGCAGCTCGGTCAGCGGGCGGTGCGACGGGATGGGCGTGTGCTCCGGGAGGTGATCGAAGAGCGCCGCGGCCTCCAGCCCGGGCTCGAGCGGCGCGCCGACGGGCGCGGGCACCTGGCCGGGCTCGCCCGGCAGCGGCGGCAACGGCGTCGGGCTGCGCGCGGCCCCCGCGGCGCGGGGTCGCGTGGGGGTGCGGACCGGGGCCGGGGCGGCGCCCACCGGGTGGGGAGGCAACGCGGGGGTGGGCGGGCGCTGCGGCCGGACCGCGGCCGGCGGCGGTCCGGCCTTGAGCGTGGGCTCGCTCTCGGGCTCGGGCTCGCCGGCCCCGGCCGGCGGAGCGCCACCCGGGCGCAGGGCGCCGGCCTCGAGCCGGTTGAGCTGGGAACCCGAGGACAGCGCGGTGAAGGGCTGGGCGTCGGCCTCCAGCAGCTTGGCCGCGTCGGCCTCCACGTCCACCATCAGCTCCTGGAAGGGATCGCTGGCCGGGCGGCTGACGCTGGCCGGGCGCTGGCTGGGCCCGGTGGGGGCCAGGGCGCGGAAGGTGCCCGGGTCCGAGGGGGCCGCCCCCGCGGAGGCGGGCAGCTCCCCGCCCTGCAGGCGCTGGATGAGCCGCTGGGCCTCCAGGTTGTGCGGGTCGAGATCCAGGGCCTTCATGCAGGCCTCGATGGCGGCCTTGGCCTGCGAGCGCGCCAGGAAGATCTCGGCCGCGATCAGGTAGGCCTCGAGGTTGTGCCGGTCCAGCCCCAGGGCCAGCTTGACCTCCTCCAGGGCCTCCTCGTGACGGAAGCGGTAGAACAGGGTGCGCGACAGCGCCAGGTGGCCGTCGGAGAAGTCGGGGTTGGACTCCAGCCCCAGCCGGCAGATCTTCTCGGCCTCGTCCAGGCGCCCGCGGCGGATCAGGGACTCCGCCAGCGGGGCGAACACCCGCGAGCGCGGATCCTCGCGCAGGATCTGGAAGTACGTCCGGATCTCTTCGTCCGTGGGAGGCTTGCGTTCCTTGAATGACGAACCCATAGTTGTTCCTCGCGCACGGCTCGTCCGGGCCTCAGCGTACACGAGGCTCCCCGGGCCGGCAAGCGGAGCGCGCTCGGGCGAGCGCGCGGGAGGGCGGGAGGCGGGCGGATGGGCTGGTTGCGCAGAGGGGCCGGGGTGCTGGTCGCCCCGGGACGGACCCTGGGGCGGGTGGTGTGGGCCGGGGAGGGCGGGCTGGGCGACGCGCTGTGGCTCCTGCTGCCCATCCTGCTGGTCACCGCGCCGCTCGAGGCCGCCTCGGCCGGCCTGAGCGCCGAGCGCTCGTTCCTGCTCGCGCTGAACAAGCTGGTCAGCCTGTACCTGCACTTCGCCCTGGCCCCGCTGGGCGCCAGCCTGGCGGCCGGGCTGCTGCTGGCCGTGGCGCTGCGGCTGCGCGGCCGGGGCGAGGTCCGGGTGGATGGGATCCTGGCCGCGGCCGCCTTCCTGTGGGTCCCGACGGGGTTGCTGGGGATGCTCGGGGCCCTGCTCGAGGAGGCGGGTCTGGCGCTCCCCTGGCTGCCCCACCTGCCGCTGGCCGCCTTCCTGGCCGACGGACCCTCGCCGGGCTCGATCCTCCTGCGGGTGGCGCTGTCCTACGGCTGGAGCCTGGGGCTGTTCGTGGTCCTGGTCCGGGTGGCGCTCCGGCCGCCGGCCGGGGGCGCCCAGGCCCTGCCGCGGCCCCCGGCCTGGGCCGGCTGGGCCCTGGCGGGCCTGCTCGCCGTGGGCGTGCAGGCGGGCGCCGCCTTCGCCTGGTACCACCGCGAGCGGCTGACCCTGCCCGGCCCGGGCGACCGGGCGGTCGCGTTCAGCCTGGCCCGCGCGGATGGCCAGGGGCGGGTGTCGCTGGCGGAGCTCGCCGGCCAGCCGGTGCTGCTGGAGTTCTGGGCGGACTGGTGCTCCATCTGCATGGCGCACATGCCCGAGGTGGCGCGTTGGGCCGTCGCCCACCCCGAGGTGCGCGTCCTGGCCATCCACCGCGGCGAGCAGCCCATCGCGGTGCAGGCCGTGGTGCTCGCCCAGGGCTGGGCCGGGCCGATCTTCCTGGCGGACACCGACGAGCGCGTCTCCACGACCTACCGGGCCGACACCCTGCCGGTCTTCTTCGCCGTGGGGCCGGACGGGATCATCCGGGCGGTGCACGTGGGCGCTCCGCCCGCGGGCTGGCTGGATGGGCTGCTTGACCTCGGGACTCCGCCTCCCCGATGATGGTCCGGCCTGGAGAGGGAGGGCTCGCGATGCGCTGGCACTGGATCCTGTGCTTGGCGTTCGTCGGGGCGGCTACCCCGGCCCTGGGGGAAGAGGCCCCGCCGGACAAGGCCCCGACGTTCCGCGTCGACCACCACCTGTTCGGCGCTCGCACCCTGGCCGATGCCCGCGGCCGCTGCCAGGCGCCCAAGGGCCAGGAGATCAAGGTCTGGTACGTGGCCGGCTTCCCGGCCGGCCTGGGCCGCTTCGAGAGCTGCACGGTCATCTCCTCCCCGGAGGTCCGGGGGGACGTGCTGGTCGGCCTGCGCATCGTCGGCCCTGCGGGCATACTGCAGGAGGTCGAGGGCGCGCTGGATCTGGGCACGGCCGGCCGGGGGGTGCAGACCGTGGCCTGGGAGGGGCTCGAGCTGCCCGAGGCGGGCGCCTACTTCCTCGAGGTGGAGGTGGACGGGCAGCAGGTGGCCCGCCTGCCCATGCGGGTCGAGGTCAGGAAGGCCAAGGCCAGGTAGGCGGCTTCAGGCCCCTCACGGAGCCGGGGGCTGGCAGATGCCCTCGACGCAGCGCCAGCCGGCCGCGTAGTCGCAGTCGCAGTCGGTGGCGCACTCCGGGTCGGGCGGCACGTCCGGGATGACGCAGAAGCCGTCCTGGCACACCTCGCCCGCCTGGCACTCGCAGCGGTGGGTGCAGGGAGTCTGGCAGGCGTTCTCGACGCACACGTCCCCTGCCGTGGCGCAATCGGCGTCCGCGCAGCACTCGAAGGCGCAGCCCGGCTCGCAGAACACCCCGTTGCACACCTGGCCCTCCGGGCACTCCCCGTCCTGGCTGCACAGGGCGGTGCACTCGCCGCTGAGGCACAGCTCGCCCTCCGCGCAGTCGGCGTTGGTCAGGCAGCCCTCGTAGGCCACGCAGCGGGAGCCGATGCAGCGCTCGCCGGTCGGGCAGTCGACGTCCAGGCAGCACTCCTCCTGGCACAGCGGCTGGCAGGCGCCCCCGACGCAGCGCTCGCCCGCAGCGCAGTCCAGATCCAGGCAGCAGGCCTGGTCACAGGCCGGGAAGCACGCGCCCTGCAGGCAGCGGTTGCCCTCGGAACAATCCGCGTCGGCGCAGCACTCGGTCGGACAGGCGAGCACGCACGCGCCCTCCACGCACAGCTCCCCGACGGCGCAGTCCGCGTCCGCGCGGCAGCCCGGGCGGCAGCTGGACTCCTCGCAGATCTGGCCGCCCGGGCAGTCCGCGTCCGCGCAGCAGGCGTACTGGCAACCCGCGGGCTGGCAGCGGTTGTCGAGGCACTGCTCTCCGGCGGCGCAGTCCGCGTCCTCGAAGCACGGGGCCTGGCACTGGCCGTCCAGGCAGAGCTGGCCGGCCGGGCAGTCGGCGTGGGTGCGGCAGTCGTCCTGCCCGGAGTACTGGCAGAGGCCGTCCAAGCAGATCTCGCCGATGGCGCAGTCGAGGTCGCTCCAGCACTGCGGGGGCTCGCAGCCCCCGTCGCAGCCGTAGCAGTCGCCGTTGCAGTCGAAACAGTCGCCGTAGCAGCCGAACGAGTCGCACACGCATTCGGAGCCGCACTCGCAGCTCTCGTCCCAGCACCAGCCGCAACCCGCGCCCAGCAGGCCGCCGGCCAGGATCAGGGCACACGCCAGGCCCAAGAGACACGCACGCTTCATGACGCGCTCCTTTCGCTTCCGAGGGGCTGTTTGTCTTTCGCCCCATCAGACGCCAGGGCAGCGCGCAGCGTTCATGGGAATCGGGGGGCGGTTCAACCTCAGGCCAGGACGAGCCTTTCGACCTCGGCCGGGACGCTGCACAGGAAGTCCGCGCGGTCCGCGCGCACCGCGCGCCCGCCGTCCAGCCCCCAGGTGACCCCGCAGGTCGCCAGCCCCGCGGCCCGGCCGGCGCCGAGATCGTTGGTGTGATCGCCGACCATCAACCCGCGCCGGCCCGCCACCCCGAGCCGGGCCATGGCCAGGTGGAGCGGCGCGGGGTTGGGCTTCAGCGCCGCCTCGTCTCCTCCCACGACGGCGCCGAAGCGCCCGCTCAGCCCCAGGCCGTCGAGCACCTGCCGGGCGAACTCGGCCGGCTTGTTGGACACCACCCCGAGCGGCAGGCTGCACAAGGCCTCGAGCAGCGCGGGCACGCCCGGGTAGGGTCGGGTCTCGTCCAGGCAGCGCAGGCGGTAGGCCGCCTTGAACAGGCGCACGGCCTCGTCCACCTCCGTGCGGCCGAAGCGCGCCAGCGTGCGCTCGAGGAGCTTCCGCGCCCCGTCGCCCACGAAGGACACGATGTCCGCGCGCGTGAGCGGGGGCAGGTCGAGCTCCGCCAGGGCGGCGTTGACCGCCGTGGTCAGGTCGCCGGAGGAGTCCACCAGCGTGCCGTCGAGGTCGAAGAGCACGAAGTCGAAGCGCGGCGCCATGGGAGCCGCACGCTAGCACCCAGGGCGCGGCGGGCGCAAGGCGGGTGCGCCACCTTGACAGCCGCCCGGGCGCGCGGGGACAGTGCCAGCATGGACTGCCTCGTGTGGACCGGTCTCGGCCTGGGCGCGCTGTGGCTGTTTGTGTTCGTCTCCAACCTGGTGGAGCTCGGGCGCACCCCGCTGGTCCGGCCCGTGGCGCCGCCGCCCGGGGGGCCCGCGCCTCGCCTGAGCGTGATCGTGCCCGCGCGCAACGAGGAGCTGAACATCGAGCGCTGCCTGCGCTCGCTGCTCGCCTCGCGCGGGCTGGAGCTCGAGGTGCTGGTCGCCGACGATCACTCGACCGACCGCACCGCCGAGCTGGTCGCCGCCCTGGCCGCCGCGGACCCGCGCCTGCGCCTGGTCACCGTGGGGGAGCTGCCCCCGGGCTGGATGGGCAAGTGCCACGCCCTCGACTGGGCCGTGCGCCAGGGGCGCCCGCGCGGGGAGTGGCTGCTGTTCACCGACGCGGACACCTGGCACCACCCGGACGGGGCCGCCGCCGCCCTGGCCGAGGCGGCCAGGAGCGGCGCGGACATGCTGTCGCTGGTGCCGACCCTCGAGGCGCCCGGGTTCTGGGAGCGCCTGCTGCAGCCGGCGGTGGCCGCGCTCATCGCGCTCTTCCACCGCCCGTCCCGGATCAACGCCCCCGGGCGCGCGGAGGCCTTCGCCAACGGCCAGTACATCCTGGTGCGCAGCGCGACCCACGCGGCCGCCGGCGGACACGGCGCGGTGGCCGGCAAGGTGCTCGAGGACGTGGAGCTGGCCGGGGTGCTCAAGCGCCGGGGGGCGCGCATCCGCCTGGCCCGCGGCCCCGAGGTGTTCTCCACCCGCATGTACACGGGGTTGGGCGCCCTGGTCCAGGGCTGGAAGAAGAACCTGTACCTGCTGGTGCGCTCCAGGCTCAGCCGGGCGCTGGGGGCGGCGCTGCTGGCGCTGACGCTGAGCCTCGGTCCGGCGCTGCTCGGGCTGGCCGCCGCCGGCCTGCTGCTGGCCGGGGCCTGGGCCGGCCCGGCCTGGGGCGCCTGGGCGCTGGTCGCGGTCTACCTGATGGTGCTCGGCTTCCAGGTGGCGCTGCGGGGCCTGAATGGCTGGTACCCGGCCTACGCGCCCCTGGCGCCGCTGGGCAACGCCGTCCTGGTGTACATCCTGCTGGCGTCGGCCTGGCACCACCGCCGTGGGCAGGGCGTGGTGTGGAAGGGGCGCCGGGTGCTGGACGGCGAGTCCCGGGAGGAGGAGAGCCCGTGAGCCAGGACAGCGATCTCGCGGAGCGGGCCGCCCGGCTGCCGCTGGCCGAGCTGGTGCGGGCCCACGTGCGCCGCCTGCTGACCACCCTCGGGCCGCATCGCCTGCCCCGGCTGCACGCGCGCATCCTGGCCGAGGCCGAGCGCGCCCTGCTGCAGGAGGCCCTGCGGGCGGCCGGCGGGATCCAGGGCGAGGCGGCCGAGATCCTCGGGCTGCACCGCAACGGGCTCCGGCTCAAGCTGAGGAGGCTGGGGCTCGGGGCTCAGCGCCCGGCCCGGGTCGCGCGCAGGTAACCCCGCTCGGCGTCCCCGGCCCGGCGCCCGTCGGGCCAGCGGATCAGGTAGTCCTGGTAGAGGGCGCGCGCCTCGCGCGTGCGGCCCAGCTTCTCCAGGCAGACCGCCTTGAGGAACAGCGCCTCGGCGCGGTTGGGGCTGTCCGGGTCGGCCAGGTAGTTCTCGATCCTGGCCAGGACCCGGTCGAAGCGGCCGCGGGCCATGTCGTCCCGCAGCTCGTCGAAGATCCAGGCCGTGTCCTGGTAGAGCGACTCGACCAGCGCCTGCAGCCCGTCGCCCGCGGGCGGGGGCGGGGGCGCGGGCGCGGCCGCCCCGGGCTCCCCGGGGATGGGCGGCGGAGGCGGCGGGGCATCGAGCTCGCCGAGCGGCCGCCGGGGCGGGGCAGGAGGCTTCGGGCCCCGCGGGGCGCGAGGCGCGGCCGGCGCCCCGGGCTGGGCCTGCTCCAGGGAGGCGAGCAGCCGATCGAGCTCCGCCCTCCGCTCCGCCAGCGGGCCCAGCGCGAGCCCCTGGCGGTCCAGGCGGGCGGCCTGGCCAGCCTGGACGAGGAGCGGGCGGGCCCCCGGGCTGCGCGGGGTGATCTCGACCGCGCCCTCGGCCACGCCCACCCACACCCCGCCGGGGCCCTCGATGCGCACCGCGAACCGGGTGCCCTTGACCACCACCGAGGCCAGCTCGGTCTCCACGCGGAAGAGCTGGTCGGGCGGGCGCGGGCTCACCCGGCAGGTCAGCGTCCCGGACTGGAGGGTGAAGCGCGCCCTGGCCTCGTCGGTCCCGTCCAGCCGCAGCCGGCTGGAGCGGGCGAGCCCCACCCGGCTGCGATCGCCGAGCTCGAGCAGGGCGCTGGAGCTCGGTCCGGTCCACAGCTCGTCTCCGGCCCGCAGCGCCACGCCCGGTGGCAAGGGGCGGGTGGGCTGGCCGTCCGGGAAGGCGCGCATCAACGCGCCCTCGCGGGCCAGCACCTGCAGCGCCAGCACGGGGCGCTCCACGGGCGCGGAGGGTGGAGGCGCGGGCGGCGGGACCGGCGGCGGCGCGCCGGGCCCGGCGCTGCCCGGTCCCAGGGCATACAAAATCAACGCCGCCGCGGCCGCGGCCAGCGCGCCTGCGGCCCAGGCCCAGCCCCAGCGGCCCCGGATCGGCGATCGCCCGGGCAGCGCGAGCGGCCGCCAGGCGGGCTCCGCCGGGAGCGGGGCCTCGCGCACCAGGCGCACGAGCTCGGCCGCCTGGCGGAGCTCGGCGACCTCGGCCTGGCAGGCGGGGCAGCCGGCCAGGTGGGCCTCGAACTCCCGCGCGGCCTCGGGCGGCAGCTCGCCGTAGGCGAAGGCCACCCGCTCCTCGGCGCTGCGCTGGCACCCGGGTGCGCTCATGGCGTCAAGTCTCCTGCCTGCCGGGCGAGCGCGCGGGCCAGCTCCTTGCGCGCGTAGAACAGCCGGGTGCGCACCGTGGCCGGCGGGATGGCCAGCTCGCGGGCGATCTCCTCGCTGGACACCTCCATGAGATCGTGCAGCACCAGCACGTTGCGCTTGTCCTCCTTGAGGCGCTCGAGGGCCTGGTTGAGCCTGGCCCGGGCCTGGCGGAGCATCGCCTCCCGGCCGGGATCGGCCCTGGGGTCGGGCGCCGCCTCGGCGCTGACCCCGTCCGCGTCTTCCCGGCGTCTCCGCCGCTCGCGCAGATGGTCCATGGCCACGTGCACGCAGATCCGGTACAGCCAGGTGCTGAAGCGCGACCGGCCCTCGAAGCCGGCCAGGTTGCGGAACACCCGGATGAACACCTGCTGGACCAGATCCTCGAGCTCCTCTCCCGGACCGAGCACCCGGAACAGGACCGCCCACGCGTCGCGGCGGTAGGCGCGGTAGAGCCGCTCCCAGCCGGCGGCCTCGCCGCGCTGGCAGGCCGCGAGGAGGGCCTGCTCCTCCTCCGGGCTCGGTCGTTCGTGTGGCTCGGTCATCGTCCTTCGGTCGCCTTGGCCCCGTTGGACCGAGACCACGTCCCTGTCCATCAGGCGTCTGTGATCTGGATCGCGTTCAAGGAATCGCACGTCTGCCCGGGGGATTCAAGCCAGCAGCCGCGCTCGGGTGTCACCCCAGGCGGGCCCGGCGCATCTCGTCGGTCAGGTGCGCCAGCATGGCGTGAACGCTGGTGAATCGCTCGTCCGGGTAGCTGACCAGGATGGTGGAGAGGGCGATCGGGCACTCGCGCTGGCCCGGGTGGGCCGCCAGGGCATCCTGGATGCGCTGGAGGGGGACGTCGGCGTCCTCGCCGCTGGTCTCGGGCAGCAGCAGCAGGAAGGTGTCGGCCGCCAGGCGGTAGATCCGATCCACCACGCGCAGGCTCCTGTGCAGCACGTCCACCAGGGCCGCCACCTGCCCGGCCGCCTCGCGCCTGCGCTGCTCGGCCGCCAGCGTGCTGTGGCTCTCGATCACCAGCAGGGCCACCGCCAGGGGGTGCTTGTAGCGCTGGGAGCGCGCCAGCTCGTGCTCCAGCTCGCGCCGGAGCGCCCGGTAGCCGCCCACGCGGGCCGGTCCGCTCGAGTCCTCGGGCGGGGCCGGGTCCGGCGCGTCCCCCGCCAGCGCCGTGCGGATGCGGGCCTGGAGATCGAAGGCGCGGAAGGGCTTGGTGACGTAGTCCTCGGCGCCCAGCTCGATGCCGCGCACCATCGACTCGGAGTCGTCCACCGCGGTCACCAGGATCACCGGCACCCGGGCCGTGGACGGCTCGGCCCGCAGCTCGCGGCACACCTGGAAGCCGTCCTTGCTGCCCATCATGATGTCCAGCAGGACGAGGTCCGGACAGGACTGGCGCGCGCTCTCGAGCGCCTGGTAGCCGTCGTGGGCCTCGCTGACCAGGTAGCCGGCCGCCTCGCAGATCTCCCGCATCAGGTTGAGGTTGATGGCGTCGTCGTCCACCACCAGGATGCGCTTGGTGTCCGCGCCCATGCCGCTCCCCTAGAAGCCTTCGCGCTCCTGCGCCAGGTTCTCGAAGCGGGTGTGCTCGGCGAAGAAGCGCAGGCGGATGTCGCCCGTGGGCCCGTTGCGCTGCTTGCCGATGATCACGTCCGCGATGCCCTTGTCCTCGCTCTCCCGGTTGTAGACGTCGTCGCGGTGGATGAACATGATCACGTCCGCGTCCTGCTCGATGGCGCCCGACTCGCGCAGATCCGACAGGATCGGCTTCTTGTTCTCGCGCGACTCCACCCGCCGGCTGAGCTGGCTGAGCGCCAGCACCGGGACCTGGAGCTCCTTGGCCAGCCCCTTGAGCGCCCGGGAGATCTCGGAGATCTCCCGCTCGCGGCTCTCCATGCCCTTGGGCCCCTGGGCGAGCTGCAGGTAGTCCATGACCAGGAGCCCGAGCGGCGGCAGGCCCTGGCGCTCGAGCTCGGTCTGCAGCCGCCGGGCCCGGGCGCGCATCTCCATAACCCGGATGCCGGGCGTGTCGTCGATGTACAGTGGGGTCTCGCTGAGCTGGCCGGCGGCGCGGGCCAGCTTGGCCCAGTCCGCGTCGCTCAGGTGCCCGGAGCGCAGGCGGTGGGAGTCCACCCGGGCCTCGGAGCACAGCAGGCGGTTGACCAGCGACTCCTTGTTCATCTCCAGGGAGAACACCAGCGTGGGGATCTTGGCGCGCAGGGCCGCGTTCTGCGCCATGTTCAGCGCCAGCGCGGTCTTGCCCATCGAGGGCCGGGCGGCCAGGATGATGAGGTCGCCCCGCTGCAGGCCCGAGGTGAGATCGTCGAGGTCCCGGAAGCCGGTGGGCACGCCGGTGTACTGCTCCTTGCGCTCGAACAGCTTCTCGATGGTCTCGAAGCTGGACTTCACCAGCACCTTGAGCGCCACCGGCCCGGCCTGGCCTCGGCGCTGGGAGACGGTGAAGATCAGCTGCTGGGCCGCGTCGAGGGTCTCCTCGAGCTCCTTGGAGTCGTCGAAGCAGGCCTGCAGGATCTCGGTCGAGGCGGAGATGAGCCGGCGCGCGACGGCCTTGTCGCGCACGATGCGCGCGTGGGTCTTGAGGTGGGCCAGCGATGGCACGGCGTCGGTCAGCGAGGCGATGTACCCCGCGCCGCCTACCCCCTCGAGCTGGCTGCGCGCGCGCAGCTCGTCCTCCAGGGTCAGGTAGTCGATGGCCTCGTTGCGCTCGGCCATGGCGAGCATGGTGGCGAAGATCTTGCGGTGGGCCTCCCGGTAGAAGTCCTCCTCCTGGACCAGGTCGAGGAGCTGGTCCAGCACGTTGTTGTCGAGCAGGATGCCGCCGAGCACGGAGCGCTCAGCTTCCAGGTTCTGGGGAGGCACGCGCGCGGGAGACTCGGCGTTCATCTCGCGTCCCTCGGGCCGCGGCGGTGGAGCGATCCCCCGGGCGGTCGGACGGCGGTTACTTGGCCACCACCCACACCTTGAGCTTGCCGGTCACGTCGGCGTGCAGGCGCACGTCCACCGTGTACACGCCCAGGGCCTTGATCGGCTCGCCCAGCAGGATCTGGCGCTTCGGGATGCGCACGCCCTCCTGGGCCAGCGCGTCCTCGATGTCCTTGGCCGTCACCGAGCCGTACAGCTTGTCCTGCTCGCCGACCAGCACCGGGATGGTGCAGGAGAGCGACTCGAGCTTCTTGGCCAGCTCGGCGGCGGTGACCTTCACCTTGGCCTTGTGCTTCTCGGCCAGGCGCTGCTGGTGCTCGAGCAGCCGCTGGTTCTTGATGCTGGCCTGCAGGGCCATGTTCTTGGGCAGCAGGTAGTTCCGGGCGAAGCCGTCGGCCACGTTGACCAGCTCGCCCATGCCCCCCACGCCCGGGACGTCCTCTCGCAGAATCACCTTCATGGCGTTCGCTCCCGCGTCCTCAGATGGTGGTCGCCGTGTACGGCATGAGGGCGATCTGCCGGGCGCGCTTCACGGCCACGGAGATCTGCCGCTGGTGGCGGGCGCAGTTGCCGGAGATGCGGCGGGGGACGATCTTGCCGCGCTCGGTGGTGAACAGCTTGAGCGTGTTGGCGTCCCGGTAGTCCACCTTCAGGTTCTTGTCCGCGCAGAACCGGCACACCTTGCGGCGGGGGAAGGGCCGCCGACGCTTCTTCGCATGCGTGTCTTCTCTCATCGCCATGACTCACTCCTCGTCCTTGTGGCGCAGGTCGCGCTCGCCGCCCAGATCGTCGTCGTCCCGGTCGCGCCGGCCGCGGCCCCGGCGATCGCCGTAGCCGCGATCGTCGGCGTCGTCGTCGTTCTCGTGGCTCGGCGGCGCGGGGGGCTCCTCGCTCAGGCCGGCCGCCTTGCGCGCCTCGGCCTCGGCGCGGGCCTTGGCCTCGGCCTCCGCCTGGGCGCGGTCCGTGGCCTCCTGCTCGGCCACGCGCTTCTCGATGTCCACGTCCTCGGCCAGCTTGATGGTCTGGTAGCGGATCACGGGCTCGATCATGCGCAGGTTGCGCTCGAACTCGCCCACGAAGGCGGGCTGGCTGAGGTAGCACATCTGGACGTAGATGCCCTTGGGGTGCTTCTTGACCTCGAAGGCCGTCTTGCGCTTGCCCCACAGGTTGCACTTCAGCAGCCGGGCGCCGTCGCGCTCGAGCACGCCCTTCAGCCGGTCGTTGATCTGGACCGCGGCTTCGTCCGTGAGGTCGGGACGTAGGATGTACAGGGTCTCGTATTCCCGCACGCCTGCCATGGAACCCTCCTTGTGGGTTGTAGCCCCTGGGTCACGCCCAGGAGCAAGGAGTGGGTGAAACGCGGCGCACCTGCGGGGCGGGTGTCGCCGCAACGCGACGCATGGGTCTCATGCGTCAGAATCCTCGCTCGGTCCATCCGGTGCCGTGGCCTGGCCCTGGGGTCGCCAGCGGTTGAAGCGGTTCATGGCGGCCACCAGGCCCTCGCGGAGCCAGACCGCCGCCGCGTCCGCGGCCCGGTCGAGCAGCTCCTCGAGGGCGGGTCGCTCGTCGGGGCCGAACCCGCCCAGCACGTGCTCCACCGCGTCGCCGCCCGTGGGCCGGCCCACGCCGAGGCGCATGCGGTGGAAGTCCAGGTGGCCCAGCTCCGCCCCGATCGAGCGGATGCCCTTGTGCCCGCCGTCGCCGCCGCCCCGCCGGAGCTGGATGCGGCCCAGCTCGAGATCCATGTCGTCGTGGATCACCAGCACCTGGTCCGCGCCCAGCGCGTGGCGCCGGCAGGCCGCCGCCACCGCTCGGCCGCTCAGGTTCATGTAGGTCTGCGGTTCGAGCAGCAGCACCGAGCGCGTGGCCAGGTCGCCGTGGCAGGCGAGCGCCGCGAGCTCCGCGTCCGCGGCGAAGCGCAGCCCTGCCCGGGCGGCCAGCCGGTCGAGCGCCAGGAAGCCGACGTTGTGACGGCTGCCTGCGTACTCCCGGCCCGGATTGCCGAGTCCTGTGATGAGAAAGAGCAAGGCGGCTCCTCTGGCCGCACCTCGGGCCGTCCGGGGGCGCGCCTACTTCTTGTCGCCCTTCTTGTCGCCGCCCTTGGCCGGGGCGCCCTTGGCCGCGGCCGCACCCTTGGCCGCGCCGCCCTTGGCCGCGCCGCCCTTGGCGTCGCCCGCCTTGGCGTCGCCCGCCTTGGCCTCGCCGGCCTTGGCCTCGCCGGGCTTGCCCTCGGCGCCCTCGGCGCCCTCGGCACCCTCGGCGCCCTCGGCGCCCTCGACGCCCTCGGCGCCCTCCTCGCCCTCGGCGGGAGCGGCCACCTCTTCGATCGCGGGCGCGAGCACGGCGATGATGGTGAAGTTGGTCTCGAACAGCGCCTTGACGCCCGCGGGCATCTTGACGTCGGCCACGTGCATGACGTCGCCGATCTTCATGGCGTCGATGTCCACGCTGATGTGCGGGGGCAGCTCGGCCGGCCTGGCCTCCACCAGGATGGAGCGCCGCGCGATCTGCACCAGGCCGCCCTCCAGGCGCACGCCCTCGGGCTTGCCCTCGAACTGGATGGGCACCTCGCGCTGGATCGGCTTGGTGGGATCCACGTTCAGGAAGTCCACGTGCAGCAGCTCGCGGCTGACCGGATCGCGCTGCATCTCCTGCACGAAGACGGTCCGATCCTCGGCGCCGTCGAGCCGGATCAGGGTGTTCAACCCCAGCGGCCCGCGCAGGATGAGGCTGAGCGCCTCCGGATCGACCGTCAGCGACAGGGACTGCTTCTTGTGGCCGTAGCAGTTCGCCGGCACCAGCCCGCGCATGCGATAGCGCCGGGAGGGGCCCTTGCCGCTCATGTTCTCGGGACGACTCTCAACCTTCAGCACCGGGATGTCCATGGATCCTCCAAACCGCTACACGAAGAGCGAGGTCACCGAATCCTGCATGTGGATGCGGCGAATGGCCTCCCCCAGCAGAGGCGCGACTGAGAGCACCTTGAACTTGCCGCTCGCCCGAGCGCGCTCCTGGAGGGGGATGGTGTCGGTGACGACCACCTGCTCCAGGGGCGACTGTTCGATGCGCTCGATGGCGGGGCCCGAGAGCACGGCGTGGACGGCGTAGGCGAACACGCGCTTGGCTCCCTGCTCCTTGAGGACCTTGGCCGCGGCCGTGATGGTCCCGGCCGTGTCGATCATGTCATCCACCAGCAGCGCGTCCTTGCCCTCGACCGAGCCGATGACGTTCATCACCTCGACCTGGTTGGGACCGGGGCGCCGCTTGTCGATGATGGCCAGGTTGGTCTTCAGCCGCTTCGAGTACGCCCGCGCGCGCTCGGTGCCGCCCGCGTCCGGGGACACGATCACCGGCGGGGTCTCGAAGGTCCGCCGCATGTGCTCGAGCACGACCGGCGCGGCGTACAGGTGATCGACGGGCAGGTTGAAGAAGGCCTGGATCTGGCCGGCGTGGAGATCGATGGCCACCACCCGGTTGGCGCCGGCGGCGACGATCATGTCCGCCACCAGCTTGGCGGTGATGGGCGTGCGCGGGGCCACCTTGCGATCCTGCCGGGCGTAGCCGTAGTACGGGACGACCGCGACGATCTGCGAGGCCGAGGCCCGGCGCAGCGCGTCCATGAGGATCAGCAGCTCCATCAGGTTGTTGTTCACCGGGGAGCAGGTGGGCTGGAGCACGTAGGTCTCGCGCCCGCGCACGCTCTCGCCGATCTCGACCATGATCTCCCCGTCGGAGAAGTGCGCGACGTTCGCCTTCCCCAGCGGGGTGTTCAGGTAGGTGGCGATGTCCTGCGCCAGCTGACGGTTGGCGTTGCCGCTGAACAGCAGGGGCGCGTCGGTCTTGAACACGAGTCACCTCATCCCAGGGGCCTGCCCAACCGGGAGGCCGCTGTTTACCGCCTCTTCACCCCGGACGTCAAGTCCTGGGTGAAGCCGGGCTACGGATTTCTACGCCCCGTCTTCCTCGGCGGGAGTCTCGCCGGCAGGCGCCTCGGACTTCGGAGCCAGCTTGCGGTCGCCCACCTCGGGCGCCGGCGCGCCGGCCCGCTCGAGCTCCTTGCGGTACTCGGCCAGCACCTTGGCCTCGATCAGCTCGCGGGTCTCGGTGTTCAAGGGGTGGGCCGTGTCCTTGAACGTCCCGTCCTTGCGCTTCTTGCTGGGCATGGCGACGAAGAGGCCGCTGTTGCCCTGGATGACCTTGAGGTCGCGCACCACGAAGCATGCATCGAAGGTGATCGTCGCGTAGGCCTTCAGCTTGTCCTCGTTCACCGGAAAAACGCGTACTTCGGTGATTTCCACGGTGTACCTCCCATGTGTCCCCCCGGGCCCCGGGAGAGACTCGCAAGGTGTCAGGTGCAGTGCTTCACTGCGCTTCGAACCCCGGGACCACGGAGTAGCCCCAATCGCTCCGTCTCTCCAGCCGGCGCAGGCCCGCGCGAGCCTCTCGCCGGGTGCGGAAGAGCCCGAACACGGTCGGGCCACTGCCGCTCATCGACGCCCCCGCCGCGCCCGCCCAGAGCAGGTCCTCCAGCACCTCACCGATGCCCGCCTGCAGGGCGATGGCGGTGGGTTGCAGGTCGTTGACCAGGCTCGTGGCGAGCCGAGCGAAGCCCTCCAGAGGGCTCTTTCGACTAACACCATCCCAGGCTGATGTCAAAGGGATTTTCAGGTGTTCGAAGACGCGCCGGGTCGAGAGGCCGAACGGCGGCCGGGCCAATATCACCCAGAAGGGGGGGATGTCGACGGGCTCCAGCCGTTCACCGACTCCGGCCGCCAGGCAAGGCCCTTCCCGGAGGAAGAAGGGCACGTCGGCGCCCAGCTCGAGGGCCAGGGCGGCGAGACGCGCGGCGCTCAGCCCAGGGCGGGCCAGCCGCTGCAACCCGCGCAGGACGGCGGCCGCGTCGGAGCTGCCACCACCCAGCCCGGCCTCCACCGGAATCCGCTTCCGAATCGTGATGTTGAGGCCGATCTCCCGGCCGCTCGCCCGGAGCCACGACCGGGCCGCCCGGGCGGCCAGGTTGTGCTCGCCGTCCAGCTCGGGCCGGCCGGGGCAACGACAGGTGATCCCGTTCCGCCCGGTCTCCAGCCAGACGTCGTCCCACAGACCGATGGGCACCATGAGCGAGTCGAGCTCGTGGTAACCGTCGGGCCTGCGCCCGATCACCCGCAGCCACAGGTTCAACTTCGCCGGCGCGCGCAGCTCGAGGGTGCCCATGCCTGGATTGTGTCCCAGCCGGACCTGGTTGCCAAGCTTGACGCGGCGCGTCCGGGATCGCCGGGCCCGGGCAGGAGGTTGCCAAGGGGCCGCGGTCGTGCGACCATCGCGGCTCGATCGCCTCGCGGGAGCGTGGAGCATGCGGACGAAGGCTGGGCTGCTGGTGGCGGGGCTCTTGCTGGCGGGGCTGGTGGGCTGCACCCCCGGCCTGTCTCCGGAGCAGACGGGGCCGGTGGAGACGTACCTGGCCTTCTACGGGGCGGTCTCCAGCGCGGACTGGGAGCGCGCCGCGCAGCTGCTCGACCCCGACACGGTGGCGGCCTTCCGCGCCCTGGGGCGGGAGCTGGCCGAGTCGGTGGGCAGCCAGGCCGAGCCGCTGGACTTCTTCCTGCGCGGGGTGCAGCCCGTGGTGGCTGCCCCGCTGCGCCAGCCCGTGGTGGTGCGCCAGGAGAGCGGCGCGGCCGTGCTGCGGGTGCGGGCTGGCGAGTGCGCCGAGGTGGGCCCGCCGGGCCCCGATTGCCTGCAGCGCGAGGTGCGGATGGTGTCCCGCCAGGGACGTTGGTGGATCCAGCCCGAGCTGCCGGCGGGTCTGCGGCCCCAGGCGGCGGGCAAGCAGGAGGTGAAGCCGTGAAGCGGTTCGCCAGACGCGCGGGGTGGCTCGGGTGCGCGTGCGCGTGGCTGGGGCTGGGCGTGCTGGCCGGGTGCAGCGGTCCCGGGGCCGAGGGCAAGCCGGACGAGGGGCCGGGCGCGGAGGCGGGCAAGCCCGCCGGGCCGCCGCCCGCCGCCCCGGCGGCCGGGCCCAGGCTCGAGCTGGTCTACTCGCTCATGGCCGAGACCGTCCACCTGGCCGACGGGGTGAGCCTGTGGCGCCGCGGCATGCCCAAGGACGTCTACCGCGACTTCGACAGGCGCTTCGGCCTCGACGAGCCGCTGCGCAAGGCGGTCAAGAACTACGCCTTCATGCGCGCCGGCCTGGTGAACCGGGAGCGCCAGAAGTCGCCGGCGCTGTCCTTCGAGAAGCCCTTCGGCCCCTCGGGGCTGTTCCCCTCGCCCGAGCTCGGGCTGCCCGATCGCTACTGGCAGGCGGCCGTGCGGGCGCGCGAGCCGGCCGAGCTGCGCCGCGCGCTGACGGGCGTGGTGGAGCCCGCGGACGCCGAGGCCGTGGTGAGCCTGCTGACCGCGCTCGGCCCGCGCGCCGGAGAGCTGGCGAACGAGCGGGCCTTGATGCAGCCCGAGCTGGACGCGCTGCGCGGGTTGCTGGCCCGCGAGCCCGTGGTGAAGCTGCTCGAGGCGCTGGCCCGGCTGTGCGGGCTGGAGCCGGCCTCCCTCGCCTTCCAGGTGTTCCTGGTGGGTGTGCCGGCCGACGCGCCGGCCGAGGCCTGGGCCCACGGCGACGACCTGGTGCTCGAGCTGCCCGCGGGCAGCCCGATCGGGCCGGCCCAGGTGGCCATGGTGGTGGGGGCGGTCTTCTACCGCATGCTGGCGCGCGTGGCGCCCGCCACCCAGGTGCTGGTGACCGGCCGCTTCGTCGAGGCGGCCGGCGCCCGGGGCGGCGACTTCCCGCTGCTCGCGGGGCTGATCGACGCGGCGGGCTACGGGCTGGCCGCGCCGCTCGTGGCCGCCAGCCCGGCCGAGGTGCCGCCCTGGCCGGGCGAGCCCGAGCGCCAGAAGCTGGCCGAGGCGCTGACCCCCTGGCTGCGGGGCTGGCTGGCCAAGGGCGCCGCCCTGGACGGCGTCTTCCCCCTGGAGGCGGCCAAGCTCGCGCTGGCCGTCCAGCCCGCGCGCCCGTCGGACTTCGTGGACGGGGCCATGGTGGTCGCCCAGGAGACCGCGCTCGAGCCCTTCAAGGCCCAGGTCACCCGCTGGGTGGTGTGGAAGTACCCGCCCGACAAGAAGTACAACTACCCGCGCATGCTGGACGAGAACCCGGGTCGCAGCATGCTGCTGATCCTCACGCCGCGCGACCTCAAGGAGTTGCCGGCGCGCTTCGCCGGCCAGGCCAAGGTGCAGGCCGCCCTGGGCCGGGCCCTCGAGGTGCTGGCCAAGAAGCGCGGGGTCATCCTGGGGGTGCCGCGGGAGTCGCGCGGCTTCCTGTTCGTCATGGCGGCCAAGGATCCCGAGGCCATGAAGCTCGTGGCGCGGGCCTTCTTCGAGCTCGCGGCCGTGCCCACCGGGGTGGTCGAGATCGATTGACGGGTGTAGCATCGGGCCAGGTGGGGGGCGGAGGTGCGACCCTGAGGGCGCGGATTCTCGCGGCCTGGCTGGTCCCAGGCCTGGTGCTCGGCGCGCTCGCCCTGGCCGGCTGCGAGGACGTGGGCCTGCAGCCCTGGGACGGTGGCCCCGACGCGGCCGACGCGACTGACGAGCCGGACCTGCAGGACGATGGCGCCGACGACGGCGCCCCGGGCGAAGAGGGCCAGGAGGCCGACGGGCCGCCCGCGTGCGACCCGGGCGCGCCCGCGCTCGAGGAGCTCGGGGAGCTCGCGCAGGGCGAGGCTCGCGCGGGCGTGCCGCTGGCCGCGTGCGCGGAGCACCGCTACACCCTGGTGGCGGCCCGCGGGCAGACCCTGGAGCTCGCGCTCGCCCCGGACGCGGCGCTCGGCCGCGCGCGGCTGGTGGTGACCTACCCCGACGATCCGGACTGGAGCGCCGGCCTGGCCCAGGTGTCCGCCCTGGATCCCGGCCAGCCCGCGCGCCTGCGGCTCTCGCCCCCCCGCTCCGGGGAGCTCGTGCTCCTGGTGCGGCCGTTCCCCGGGCACGGCCCGGGCAGCTACGACCTCGGCCTGATCTGCCTGGACGGCTGCGACCTCGAGACCACGCGCTTCCCCCTCGTGCTGGTGCACGGCTGGACCGGCTGGAGCAACCTCGGCCCGTACACCTACTTCTACGGGGTCGAGGAGCTGCTGACCGGGCGCGGCTACCCGGTGTTCGTGGCCAGCCTGGACCCCTACAACTCGGTCGAGGTGCGCTCGGCCCAGCTCGCCGCCCAGGTGGAGGGCTTCCTGGCCGAGGGGCGCGCGCGCCGGCTGAGCCTGGTGGCCCACAGCCAGGGCGGGCTGGACTCCCGGCGGGTGGCCTCCGCGCTCGGCTACGCGGACCGGGTGGCGGCCATCTTCACCATCTCCACCCCCCACCACGGCACGCCCCTGTGCGACGTGGCGCTGGGCTACCTGCCCGGCCCGGCCCAGGACATCCTGACCTTCCTGCTGGAGTGGCTGGGGGCCACGGCGGTGGGCGCGGAGTCGGACGCCATGGCCTCCTTCGAGGCCATGACCACGGCCCGGGTCGAGGAGGTCTTCAACCCGGAGAACCCGGACGACCCGCGCGTGCTGTACCGCTCCTGGGCCGGCCACACCTGCTCGCTGGGGCTGTCCTGCGGGGACATGTGCGACGTGGAGATCCAGCTCGCCTACGATCTGCTGTGGGCCATGGGCCATACGAACGACGGCATCGTGCCGGTCGACAGCGCGGTGTGGGGCGAGTACCAGGGCGAGATCCCCGCCGACCACTTCGACGAGGTGGGCCAGCTCCTGGGCATGACCGGCCCGAACCCCGACGGACCGGACTTCGACCACCTGGAGTTCTACCTGGGCCTGGCCCGCCAGCTCCGCGACGCGGGGCTGTGAGCGCCTCCCCTCAAGGCTCCTCGGTCAGGAAGGGCTCGAAGATGACCCGGCCGAGCGCCACGTCGTCGTAGACGTCGTGGATCCGGGTCGAGATCTCGCCGGGGTCGGTCGTGCACCACCAGTTGTTGGTGGCGTCGATATCGTTAATGCTACCGTTCTGAATGTCGTAGACTCCATTGTCGCAGAGTACCCCGTCTTTGATGTAGTGCACCCCTAGAGTGCCTACCGTGATGCCTGCACCGTTATGGACTACCGTGCATCCTTGGAGATCCATCGTCAGCTGGTAATAGTTCAACGTTGAAACCGCATGTTCGTTGTATTCAAACAGGCAGTTCTCTGCCTTGCCTCCAATCGTTCGCACCGCGATGGAGTTGCCGCGAAAGACCCCGTTCTCGACCTGGATTCCCTGGCACTCCTCGATGCCGATGTCATTCCCACTGAATTCGAATCCAGACAGAATGGTGAGTCGCACGCCGAGACCGACGGTGTTGTCGATGAAACTCAGGTCTTCGCTCCGATAGATGGAATCGGCAGCGCCATCCATACCGTGTTGATTGGACTCAAATACCGAATGATTAACCTCGATGGTCCCTTCGCGCGCCAGGTGAAGGCCGAGGCCAGTCTCGGCGTGCATCACTTTCAGCCCTCGGAGGACATGGTAGTAGTCGCCACTCGCCTCCAATGAAAGCCCAAGCCATGAGCTCCGGGTTGGGTTCGGTGAGCTCGAGAGGAACACTGCGGGACTCGTCCGCTCTGCGTGCACCACGAGATCTCCCCGGACGTACAGGGTGATCCCGTCGCCCATACGCGCCTCGAGGCAGGGGCCCACCGTGAGCCGGGTGCCATCCGTGACGACCGTGTTGGCCTCGAGCAGGAAGGGCGAGCCGGACGCGCACCAGAGCGCGTCCTCCTCGAGCACCGTGGGCACGGCCGTGGGACCCGGGCCCGCTGGGCAGCCGGTCATCACCCCTCGATGGCAGACGGCCTCGTAGTGGCACAGGTCCTCGCCCAGCAGGTCGGTCAGGCCGTCGCAGTCGTTGTCGTACCCGTCGCACACCTCCTCGGCGTCCGGGTTGAGCCACTCCTCGTGGTCGTTGCAGTCGTCGCCCCCGCAGCCGTCCGCGATGAAGCCATCGTGGTCGAGGTCGCTCGGCACACCCACGCAGGCACCCAGGGCGCAGGTGTCCTCCATGGTGCACGGGTCGCCGTCGTCGCAGGCCGCGGCGTTGAGCGGGAACACGCAGCCCGCGCTCGCGTCGCAGCGGTCGTCGGTGCAGGGATCCAGGTCCTCGCAGGCCAGGTCGTCGGGGGTGATCACGCAGCCGAGCGCCGGATCGCACCGCTCCGAGGTGCAGGCGAGCCCGTCGTCGCAGCCGCGCCCCCCGCCCACCGCGCACACCCCCCCGCGGCACACGTCCTGGCCGGTGCACAGGTCGCCGTCCTCGCAGGGGGCGGTGTTCGGGGTGTGGGTGCAGCCGCTGAGGGGGTCGCAGCCGTCGTCCGTGCACGGGTTGCCGTCCTCCACGCAGGTGAGGCCGAGGCAGGCGTCGCCGATGCAGGCGCCGCCCCGGCAGCCCGCGGGGCAGTCCACGACGAGCGGCATGTAGGCGCACTCGCCGAAGGTGCAGCTGCCCGGGAGCGCGTGGTAGCGCAGCTGGTCCGCGTCCAGGCAGACCCGCGCGGGCGGGTGGTCGCACACGATCCCGGCGCAAGGATCGGGGCAGCCCTCGTCCGTCTGTCCGTCGCAGTCGTTGTCGAACCGGTCCTCGCAGCGCTCGAGGTCCGCGATGCAGATGTTGTAGACGCAGGACAGGCACTCCGGACAATCCGCCTGCTCATCGCACCAACCCGTGTAGTGCTCGTCATCGGAGCAGCCCGAGGCCCAGGCCGCCAGCGCGACCAGCGCGAGGATCCCCGGTCCCTTCAAGGTCCCAGCCTCCGTGTGTGAACGCTGTCTGCCACCCCGAGCGTAGCAGCACCAGTTGCCGCCGACAAGGCTCGCCACCAGGAGGGCAGGACGGGCGTTTGCGGATCTTCCGTGTGCATTCACCCCGGGCATGCTCTGAGGCGACGTTCGAAGGTGGAGAATTCCCCGATGCCCAAGGAGTGATCAAGTGCCGCCCACCTTGGGCGGGTCGCAGGCAGGGCCGGTGCCCGTTGGAGCTGGCTGGGGCTGGTGGTGGTGGGGTCTGGTCCGCGACCTCGCGGGGTGGCTCAGGGCAGCTTGCGGCCGGTCACCTGGATGTCGTCCAGGCTCCAGCCCGCGTCGGTCTGCGATCCGTCGGAGGCGAACACCCAGCGGAAGATCACGTTCTGGCCCGCCCAGGCCGACAGATCGACGCTGGCCTGGGTCCAGCCGCTGGTCCCGGCCCAGCCGGGCCCGTCCAGCGCGGACACGCTCGCCTGGGGGTAGCCGCCCGCGGGCGTGACGGGCTGGAAGCTGGCGCCGCCGTCCGCGCTCAGCTCCAGCCGCCCGCCGTCGTAGCCGGACTCGGTGGCGTAGGCGTGCCAGAAGGTCAACCGCGGGTTGCCGAGCGGCAGGCGCAGCTTGCCTAGCTCGAGCCGGTAGGTCGCGTCGTCGACGTAGTCCGCGTTCAGCGCGGTGCTCCAGACCCGCGTGGCCGAGTGGGAGCCCAGCCCGTCCGCCGCGCCCCACTGCCAGCCCGGCGCCGGGCCGCCGCTCGGGCGCAGACCGCCGTCGTCGGCCTCCAGGCTCGTCGCGTAGACCACCACCTGGCGGAAGAGGTGCAGGACGAAGCCGCGCGCGTTGGCCTGCAGCAGGCACTCCTGCTCCAGCGTCTCGTAGCCCGGGAGGCTCACGCGCACGGTGTAGTTGCCCTCGGGCAGGTCGCGGAAGCGGAAGTCCCCGCTGCGCCGGGTGAGCTGGGCGGGCTGGGCCGTGGCGACGAGCTCCACCCGCGCGGCCACCACGGGCATGTCGCGCTCGTCCAGCACCCGGCCGATGAAGTCGGCCCGGGCCGCCTGCGACAGCACCACGTCCAGCCGGGTGGCCGCGCCCGCGCCGACCGCCACCCCGGCGAAGTCCCGCGGCAGGTAGCCGTCGGCCGTGAAGCGCAGGCGGTAGGTGCCCGGCGCCAGCAGGCGGTGGTAGTCGCCCACCGCCGGGTCCGTGGCCACCGCCGAGGCGTCGGCCAGCGTGTCGTGGTCGAGCACCGTCACCTCGGCCGCCAGGGGCTCGCCCAGGACGTTCGTCACCGTGCCGCGCACGCCCTTGAGCGCCTGGCCCAGGTAGGTCAGCAGCGCGCGCCGGTTGGCCGTCCAGTAGGCGGGCAGATCGGCGGCGTCCGGGTTCTTCGTCCCGGACACCTCGAGGGTCACCTCGCGGCCGCCCTGGAAGAAGGTCATGTAGTCCTGGCGGCTGCCCTGGGTCTGGTACCAGGCGTAGCCGTTGGTGATGCCGTCGTCGAGCTCGGTCATGTAGCCCGCCCAGCCGTCGGCCTGGCACAGGTCCGCGTAGCCGCGCGAGAGCAGGATCAGCCAGGCGTCGTCCGGGTGCAGCTCCGGCTTGTGGTCCCAGGGGTAGTTGACCACCTCGGCCCCGCCGTGGAAGTTGCCCGACAGCACGAAGGAGTGCTGGCTGGCCAGCGCCATCATGTTCTGGGTCTCGCGCCACCACACCTCGCCGTCGGGGTGGTCGCCGATCAGCGGATCGGGGAAGTTGCGGTTGGGGTCCATCCAGGCGGCGTCGCCGCTCGCGTCGGTGTACTCGCGGATGGCGCCGTCGACGCTGGTGTCGCTCGCGTAGTAGGTCCCGTCGGGGTTGGCCAGCGGGTTCAGCCAGATCTCGAGGTTGTCCACCAGCCCGCGGATCTCGGCGTCGCTGGCGTACAGGCTCACCAGCTCCTCGGCCAGCTTGAGCAGCAGGATGTAGCCGGTGGTCTCGTCCCCGTGCATGGTGGAGGAGAGCAGCACCTCGGGCTCGTCCTCGTGGAGGTCCGGGTCCTTGGAGATCTTCAGCGCCCACTGGGCGTGCGGACGGCTCAGGTTGGTCGAGGGCCCGAGGTCCACCAGCCGGCACAGGCTCGGGTAGGTGCTGGCGAGCTGCTGCATGACCTGCACGTACTCGGCGTAGGTGGGGAAGTGGTCCCAGTGCGCGCGCCCGGCCCGATCGAGCAGGCCCATGCGCGCGCCGGGGTTGAAGCCCGGGTGGGGCAGGCGCTCGTAGGCCAGCCCCTTGGCGTCCAGCCAGGCCAGCTGGTCCGGGGAGGCGTAGGCCCAGACGGTGTCCCCGGCCACGCGATCGAGGTCGAGCTGGCGGCCGAGGGAGTCCTGGGCGGCCCGGCCCGGGACCTCGAGCCTCAGGTACGTGGAGCGGGGCAGCGCGTCGGGGGCCCTGGTGAGGAGCTCCGCGGGGGAGGGTCCGAGCCCGGCTGCCTCGTCCCCGGGGTCCAGGCAGGCCGGGCAGCCGAGCCCCAGGGCGACGAGCGCGATCCAACCGGCGATCCGCGTGGCGAGTGATCCCACGGCAGCCTCCTCGCCCCCCACCTGCGCACCTCATGCTTGCGCCGAATGGACGGAGGGATCAAGGGCCGCCGCGGCCGGGTCCGGGCGCGCCTCAGATCTCGACCGGCTCGCACAGGGAGCGCTGCTCGGCCGCCGCGCGCCCGCACACGTGGCACAGGAAGCGGGCTCCCCTGGAGGCCCTGGCCACCTGGGCCAGCTTCCGCCGGGCGGTCAGCTCGCACAGGTGCTCGTCGTGGTGGGGGTGGACCTCCTCGAGCGCGGGGCGGCCTTCGTCGCCATTCCCGGTGGTCTTGGCCATGGGACCTCCTTCGCCTGGTGGCTGCGGTTTGGTCGGATCGGCTGGCCGACCCCTTGCAGCCCGCCGTGGCGTTGGTTATCCTGCCGGCCCTGGAGGTGGCCCATGGCCTGGCTCAAGGTGAAGGACGCGCTGCAGGCGCCCGTGGGGACGGAGCTCACGGTCAAGGGCTGGGTGCGCACCCGGCGGGACTCGAAGGCGGACGGCGGTATGGCGTTCATCGCGCTCGGGGACGGCACCTGCCAGGACGCGCTCCAGGTGGTGGCCCGCGCCTCGCTGCCGGGCTACGCCGACGCGGTGGCGAAGCTCGGGCCCGGCTGCGCCATCGAGGTGGACGGGAAGCTGGTGGCCTCGGCCGGCAAGGGCCAGAGCGTCGAGGTCGAGGCGGCCGAGCTGCGCGTGGTGGGCCTGGTGGACGACCCGGAGACCTACCCCATCACCCCCAAGAAGCACTCCTTCGAGTACCTGCGCGAGGTGGCCCACCTGCGCGTGCGCACCAACACCTTCGGGGCGGTCGCCCGGGTGCGCCACGCCCTGGCCATCGCCATCCACCGCTTCTTCGACGCGCGCGACTTCTACTACGTGCACACGCCCATCATCACCGCCTCCGACTGCGAGGGGGCCGGGCAGATGTTCCGGGTGAGCACCCTGGATCTGGCCAACCTGCCGCGCCGCCCGGATGGCCGGATCGACTTCGAGCAGGACTTCTTCGGGCGCGAGGCCCACCTGACCGTGTCCGGCCAGCTCAGCGTGGAGACCTACTGCCAGGCGCTCAGCCGGGTGTACACCTTCGGGCCCACCTTCCGGGCCGAGAACTCGAACACCTCCCGCCACCTGTCCGAGTTCTGGATGATCGAGCCGGAGATCGCCTTCGCCGATCTGGCCGCGGACGCCGCGCTGGCCGAGGAGTTCCTCAAGTCGCTCCTCGACGAGCTGCTCACCCGGCGGGCGGACGACATGCGTTTCTTCGACGCGCGCATCGAGCCGGGGCTGCTCGCGCGGCTGAAGCACGTGCTGGAGAAGCCCTTCCTGCGGCTCGACTACACCGAGGCGGTGAAGATCCTCGAGGGGAGCGGCAAGCGGTTCGAGTACCCGGTGCGCTGGGGCGTGGATCTGCAGAGCGAGCACGAGCGCTGGCTGACCGAGGAGCACCTCAAGCAGCCGGTCATCCTGATGAACTACCCGAAGGACATCAAGGCCTTCTACATGCGCCAGAACCCCGACGGGAAGACGGTCGCGGCCATGGACGTGCTGGTCCCGAAGATCGGCGAGATCATCGGCGGCTCGCAGCGCGAGGAGCGCCTGGAGAAGCTCGACCAGCGCCTGGACGAGCTCGGTCTGCCCAAGCAGGAGTACTGGTGGTACCGGGATCTGCGGCGCTACGGCACGGTGCCCCACGCCGGCTTCGGCCTGGGCTTCGAGCGGCTGCTCCTGTTCGTGACCGGCATGCAGAACATCCGCGACGTGATCCCGTTTCCCCGCGCCCCGCGGCAAGCCGAGTTCTGAACAGCGGGTGACCCTGGCGCGGGACTGGGCCGCTGCGGCCTGGGAAGCGGCCTGGCGGCCCGGCCCAGGGCTCCCCGTCAAGCCGAGTTCTGATCAGGCCGGCAGCCCGGCCAGGGCCTCGAGCGCCAGCGGGACCAGTCGGTCGAGGCCGGCGGCGATCACCTCCGGGCTGGCGCGCTCCCCCTGGGCGATGAGATCCGAGACCACCAGCAGGCAGGCGCTCGGGCAGCGGTGGATGGCGCCGAGGGTGAACACCGTGCTGGCCTCCATCTCCAGGGCCAGCACCCCCAGCCGGGCCAGCCGGGCCTGGAGCTCGGGCCGCGGATCGTAGAAGAGATCCAGGGAGGCGATCGGGCCGGCCCGCGCCCCGGCCCCCCGCTCGCGGGCGAGCTGCATGAGCGCGCACAGCAGCGCCGGGTCGGGCGCGGCCGCGTGGCCCTCCAGCCCGGCCAGGTCGCGGGCGGCGCCCGTCAGGTTGCAGGCCGAGCTGGCGATCAGCCCGTCCCCGAGCGCCAACGACGGGTCCAGCGCGCCGCACGTGCCCAGGCGCACCCAGGCCCGCGCCCCCAGCCGGTGGAGCTCCTCGAGCACGATGGCCGTGCTCGGGCCGCCCATGCCGGTCGCCTGGATCGAGAGCTCCCGGCCCCGGTACCGGCCGGTCAGCCCGGTGAGCGCCCGGTAGCTGTTGTAGCGGCGGACGCCCTCGAGGTGCCGCGCGGCCAGCTCCTCCGCCCGCTGCGGATCCCCCGTGAGCAGCACCCCCGGCGCCACGGCGCCGGGCTCGGCCCGGATGTGGGTGGGCATGGGCTCAGACCTCCTCGAGGCGGATCATGGGCTCCAGCGCCGCGGCTCGCGCGGGCGAGAAGCCCGCCGGCAGCAGCACCTCGGCGTTGGCCGCGGCCAGGGCCAGGCCCAGGCGGGCGGACTCGGGCAGCCCGAGCCCCCGCGCGAGCCCGAGCGCCAGCCCGGCCGCCAGGCAGTCGCCGCTGCCGATGGGGTTCAGGGGCCGGAGCGCGGGCGGGTGGAGCCGCAGGCGGCGCGGGCCGTCGAGCAGCAGGGCCGGCCCGGGTCCGTCGCTCACCAGGACCGCCTGGGCGCCGGCGTCGCGGAGCTCCCGCATGGCCCGCCACAGCTCCGCCTCCCCGGCCAGCGCCCGCCCCACCGTCCGGCCGAGCTCCGCGCGGTTGGGTTTCGCCACCCGCGGCCGGGCCGGGAGCGCGGCCAGGAGCTCGGGCCCGCGGGCGTCCAGCACGACCGGGCCGCGCGCCTCGCGGCAGCGCGCCAGGTAGAAGTCCGCGGGCGCGCCGCGGGGCAGCGAGCCCGTGAGCACGACCGGCTCGCCGGCCTGGGCCTCGGCGGCGAACGCCGCGGCGAAGGCGGCCAGCTCCTCGGCGCCGAGCGGCGCCGCCTCCTCCACCAGCTCGGTGACCCGGCCCGCCTCCTCCTCCACGAGCGTGGTGCACACGCGGGTGGGCCCGCGGGCGGGCACGCACGCCAGGCCGATCCCCAGCCGCGCGAGCTCCGCCCGCAGCACCTCCCCCGCGGGCCCGCCCAGCGGCACGAGCACCCGGCCGGGCTCGCCCACGGCCCGCCAGGCCCGGGCGGCGTTGAGCGCCTTGCCCGAGGCGCAGGCGTGCGCGGCGCCGAGCCGGTTCACCTCGCCCGGGACCAGGCGCGCGAGCACCAGGATGCGCTGCAGGGCGGGGCTCAGGCTGGCGGCCAGCATGCGCGTCACCTCGGCGGACAGGGTGGCGGGCCGGGGAACAGGGGCAGCAGCGCCCGCAGATCGTGGGCGTCCAGCACCCGGTGGGCGGCCCGGGCCACCTCCGGGTCCTTCACGTTGACGGCCACCGCGAAGCCGGCCGCGCGCAGCACGCTCAGATCGTTGGTGTGATCGCCCACGAAGGCGCACTCCTCGAGGGCCAGCCCCTCGCGCCGGGCGAGCTCGCGCAGCCCGTCGGCCTTGCCCTCCAGGTCGTAGGGGGTGGCCTGGCCCCCGGCGATGCGGCCGTCCGCGTGGAACAGGATGCGGTTGATCAGCACGTGGTCGAAGGGTCGCCCGGGGAAGTGGCGCTCGAGCAGGAGGTCCAGGCTGCCCGAGATGACCGCCAGGCGGTAGCCCCGCTGGCGCAGCCCGCGCAGCGCCTCGTGCGCCCCGGTCGCCGGTCGCATGTCGTCGAAGCAGGCCAGCATGGCCGCGCGGGTGGCGCCGCGCTCGGCCAGCATGTCGAGATCGTGCTGGAACCACGCGGCGTAGGGGATGCGCCCGGCGAAGTAGTCCGCCTGGGCCCGCCGCCTGCGGGCCGGGTCGGAGCCGAAGCGCTCGTGCAGCGTCTGCCACACGTACACCGTGCGCTCGACCAGCGTGCCGTCGAGATCGAAGGCCACCAGGCGCACGCGTTCGTTCGGGCTCAGTGCCATGCGATCAGCTTGACCTGGCCGAGCTGGCCGGGGTCGAGGAGGTAGCCCAGCTTCTGCACCACCATCTCGTTCACCGCGGCGAAGCTGTACTCCGGGCAGGAGACCCGCGCCGTGGGCGGGAGCTGGCCGCGCTCGAGCGCGCCCGCCAGGCGGCAGAGCTGCGCGCCGATGCGGTGGAGATCGGTGCCGGCGCCGACGAAGGCCCCGCTGCGCACGTGCTCCTCGTCGCTCGTGCACAGCGGCAGCGCCGCCTGCTCGGCCGCCACCTGGAGGCGGGTGTAGAGCGCCTGGTCGATCACTTGCCTGTCGGGCAGCACCAGCCAGGCGTCGGCCTGGGTCCGCAGACCCGGGAGCAATCCGTCGAGCCCCGCGGCGTCCGCCACCGGCACGAGCTGGACCTTGCGGCCGCGGGCCTCCAGCGCCCGGGCGGCCAGCCCGGCCGCCTCGCGCAGGGGCTCGGCGAACAGCACGGCCAGCCTGGGCTTGCTGCGCGGCAGCAGCGTGTCCACGTGGCGCGCCAGCGGCGCCATCGGCACCCAGGGGCTCACCCCGGCGGCGCCCTCGACGTCCAGGCCGGCCCCCACGGGGTTGGGCACGAGCGCGTGGAGGAGCGGTAGCCCCCCGGCCTCGGCCCGGGCCGCGCTCGCGGCCGGGGAGCCGAGCGCCACCACGGCCCGGAAGCTCCCGCCGGAGGCGAGCGCCGCGAGCTCCCCAGGCTGCAGGGACTCCAGCCGGCGCACGCTCAGGTTGGGGCCGCACTCCGCCGCCAGGCCCGACAGCGCGAAGCCCTCCGGATCGCTGAGCGGGCTCGAGAGCACCAGCAGGCGGTAGCCGGGCGAGGGCGGGGCCTGGCGGGCCGAGGTGTGCCAGGGCGTGCAGCGCTCGCCGGGGAAGGCCACCGGCTCCGGGCCCGCGGGCTCGGTCGGCCCGTCCGGCGCGTAGCCGGGCAGGGGCAGGGGGCCGCCGTCCGGGGCCGCGTCGGGCGGCGCGGCCGGGGCCATGCGCTGGCTCCACAGGTACAGCCCGCCCAGGACCGCCACCAGCGCCACGGCCAGGGCCCAGGCCGCCCGTTGCTGGCGCCGGGCCGGGGCCAGGGTGTCGCGCGGGAGCGGTCCGCGGGTCTCCGGCTTTCGCTGCTCGTCCATGCGCGCGAGTCTCCCCTCATCGGCCGGCCGAGCGCAAGGGCCGCGACGGCCCGACCTTGACACCCCGCTGGCCTGCTTTCTAGACTCCTCGACTGCTTCTGCAGAGGTTGGTTCCGTTCCACAGGAGGGGACATGGGTATCCGCAACGTGCAGGTGAAGGCCCTGAGGAAGACGCCGCCGTTCCGCAAGGTGGCCATGGGCACCTGGGCCCACCCGGGCGACCCGCAGATCTACGGCACCCTGGAGATCGATCTGACCAAGGCCTACGCCTGGCGCGATCGGCTGCCGCCCGAGGCGCCCAGGGTCACGGTGACCCAGATGGTGGGGCGGGCCATCGGGCTGGCCATGGCCCGCTACCCGGATCTGAACGGCTTCGTGCGCTTCCGCAAGATCTACCTGCGCCAGAGCGTGGACCTGGCCTTCCTGGTGGCCGTGCAGCACCCCTCGGGCCGCGAGGATCTCTCGAGCATCAAGGTGGCCAGGGTGGACGAGAAGGGCGTGACCGAGCTCGCCGCCGAGATGGCCGCCAAGGTGGAGCGGCTGCGCACCCGGCAGGACACCGAGCTGCAGAAGTCCTCCAAGCTGGTCAGCCTGATGCCCGGCTTCCTGGTGCGCTTCTTCCTGTGGCTGACCGCCTTCATCGGGTACACCCTGAACCTGCGCTGCCCCGGCATCCCCCGAGATCCCTTCGGCGCCTGCATCCTGACCAACGTGGGCATGTTCGGGCTGGACGTGGCCTACGCCCCGCTGGTGCCCTACTCCCGGGCGCCCATCGTGCTGCTGGTGGGCCAGGCCAAGCCCCGGCCGGTGGTGGTGGACGGGCGGATCGAGGTGCGCGAGGTGGTGACGCTGAACGCCACCATCGACCACCGCTTCTGCGACGGGGCGCTGCTGGCCAAGATGGTCAAGGTGATCAAGGAGAGCTTCGAGGATCCGGACGCCCACTTCGGCCCGGCCCTGCCGCCGCCCCGCGAAGCCGCGCCCCGGGCCGCCTGAGCTCACCGCTTGCGGAAGCCGAGCCCGCCCTGGCCGTCCGCCGAGACCAGGACCTGGTCGCCCTCGGCGAACTCGCCCTGCAGGATGCGCTCCGCCAGCGGGTTCTGCAGCAGGCGCTGGATGGCGCGCTTCAAGGGCCGGGCGCCGAAGCGCGGATCCCAGCCGGCCTCCGCCAGCGCCGCGCGCGCGTCCTCGCCGAGCTCGAGGCTGAGCTTCCGCTCGCCGAGCAGCGCCCGCAGGCGCTCGAGCTGGATGTCCACGATGCGCGCGATGTGCTCCCGGCCCAGCGAGCCGAACACCAGCACGTCGTCGATGCGGTTGAGGAACTCCGGGCGGAAGTGCAGCCGGAGCTGCTCGATCACCTGCTCCCGGTCGCGCTCGCTGAGATCGGCCTGGGCGCGCTCGGCCAGGAGCTCCGAGCCGAGGTTGGAGGTCATGATGAGCACGGCGTTCTTGAAGTCCACCGTGCGCCCGTGGCCGTCGGTCAGCCGGCCGTCATCCAGGACCTGCAGCAGCGCGTTCCACACCTCGGGGTGGGCCTTCTCGATCTCGTCGAACAGCACCACGCAGTAGGGCCGCCGGCGCACGGCCTCGGTCAGCGCCCCGCCCTCGTCGTAGCCCACGTAGCCCGGCGGGGCGCCGATCAGCCGGCTGACCGAGTGCTTCTCCATGTACTCGCTCATGTCGATGCGCACCATGGCGCCCTCGTCGTCGAACAGGAACTCGGCCAGCGCGCGGGCCAGCTCCGTCTTGCCCACCCCGGTGGGCCCCAGGAAGATAAAGCTGCCCATCGGCCGGTGGGGATCGCTCAGGCCCGCGCGGGCCCGGCGGACCGCGTGGCTGACGGCCTGCACGGCCGCGTCCTGGCCCACCACCCGGCGCATCAGGCGGGCCTCCATGCCGAGCAGCTTCTGCCGCTCGCCCTCCAGCAGCCGGTCCACCGGGATGCCGGTCCACTTGGCCACCACCGCGGCCACGTCGTCCGGGCCGACCTCCTCCTTGAGCATCTTGCGGTCGCGCTGGACGCTTGCCAGGCGCGCCTGCTCGGCCTGGAGGTCGCGCTCCAGGGCGGTCAGCCGGCCGAACTTGATCTCGGAGGCCTTGGCCAGGTCGCCCTGGCGCAGCGCCCGCTCGGCCTCCTGCCGGGCGGCGTCGATGGCCGCGGTGAGCTCGCGCAGCTTGCCGATGGCCGCGAGCTCGTTCTGCCAGTGGGCCTTCTTCTCGTTCACCTGCTCGCCGAGCTCGGCCAGCTCGCGCTCCAGCGCGCACAGGCGCTCGCGGCTGGCCTTGTCCTTCTCCTTGCGCAGGGCCTCGCGCTCCAGCTCGAGCTGGGTCATGCGCCGCGCGTCCTCGTCGATCTCGGTGGGCATGGAGTCGATCTCCATGCGCAGGCGGCTGGCCGCCTCGTCGACCAGGTCGATGGCCTTGTCGGGCAGGAAGCGATCGGAGATGTAGCGCTGGGAGAGCTGGGCCGCGGCCACCAGCGCGGCGTCCTGGACGCGCACCCCGTGGTGCACCTCGTAGCGCTCCTTCAGCCCGCGCAGGATGGAGATGGTGTCCTCGACCGTGGGCTCGCCCACCAGCACGGGCTGGAAGCGGCGCTCGAGGGCGGCGTCCTTCTCCACGTGCTTGCGGTACTCGTCGAGCGTGGTGGCGCCCACGCAGTGGAGCTCCCCCCGGGCCAGCGCGGGCTTCAGCATGTTGGATGCGTCCAGGGCCCCCTCGGCCTTGCCGGCCCCCACCAGGGTGTGCAGCTCGTCGATGAACAGGATGACCAGGCCCTCGGCCGCGGTCACCTCCTTGAGCACGGCCTTCAGGCGGTCCTCGAACTCGCCGCGGTACTTGGCCCCGGCCACCAGCGCCCCGAGGTCCAGCGCGACGAGCCGCTTGTCGAGCAGCGTCTTGGGCACGTCGCGGTCCACGATGCGCCGGGCCAACCCCTCCACCACCGCGGTCTTGCCCACCCCGGGCTCGCCGATCAGCACCGGGTTGTTCTTGGTGCGGCGCGAGAGCACCTGCATCACCCGGCGGATCTCGTCGTCCCGGCCGATGACCGGATCGAGCTTGCCCTTGCGGGCGAGATCGGTCAGATCGCGCCCGTAGCGCTCGAGCGCCTGGTAGCGCTCCTCGGCGTGCTCGTCGGTCACCCGTTGGTTGCCGCGCACCTCCTGCAGCGCCTTGAGCAGCTGCTCGGGCGTGGCGCCCTGGGCCCTGAGCGCCTTGCCCGCCGCGCCGTCCCCGGCCGCCAGACCGAGCAGCAGGTGCTCGGTGGACACGTACTCGTCCTTCATCCGGTCGGCCTCGCGCTGGGCCGCCTGCAGCACGTCCTGGAGCGCCCGGCCCACGAAGGGCTCGGCCCCGGCCACCCTGGGCAGGCGCTCGAGCGCCGGGGCCAGCTCGCCGCCGAGCGCGTCGGGCGCGAGCCCGAGCTTGGTGAGGACGGGGCGGACGATGCCGCCCTCCTGCTCCAGGAGCGCCACCAGCAGGTGCTCGGGCGCGAGCTCCTGGTGCCCCAGCTTGCGGGCCACCTCCGCGGAGGCCTGCACGGCCTCCTGGGCCTTCACGGTGAACCTGTCCATCCGCATCGCACTCACCTCGAAAAGCCTTTGGGCACGCTGGGTTCGACGTCCGCGCGCCAGGTGAAAGGTGGGTCCCGATCCCGGGCCTGTCAAGGCGCGCGCGCGGCTCCCCAGGTTCCCCTTGACAACCCCCCGGCGGAGGGGCGACGACAGGCGGCGGAGGCCCCAGGCATGGGCGAGCGCGAGCTGGAGCGTCTGTTCTCCCCCAGGGCGGTGGCGGTGGTGGGCGCCAGCGAGGCGCCCGGCCGGGTGGGCCGCATCGTGTTCGAACAGCTGCTGCGCTCGGGCCGGCCGGTCTATCCGGTCAACCCCTCGCGTCAGACCATCCTCGGCGTGCCCGCGCTGCACAGCCCGGCCGAGCTCCCGGACGGCGTCGATCTGGCGGTGCTCACCACCACGGCCGCGCCCGCGGTGACCGCGGCCGAGGAGTGCGCCGCGCGCGGCGTGCCCTTCGTGCTGCCGGTGGCCGGCGGCTTCCGCGAGGCCGGTCCGGCCGGCCTGGCGCTCGAGGAGCGCCTGGGCGCGCTGGCCCGCGCCGGACGGTGCCGCGTGCTGGGGCCCAACACGCTCGGCATGTTCCTGCCCCACGAGCGCCTGGACACCCTGTTCGTGGAGCACGGCGACGAGAGCCTGGGCCGGGGCGGCGGGGTGGCGCTCATCTCCCAGAGCGGCTCGGTGGGCACCGAGGCCCTGGGGGTCGCCTCCAACAGCGGCTTCGGCATGCGCGCCTTCGTCGGCCTGGGCAACAAGTGCGACCTCGACGAGCTGGACATGCTCCGGCACTTCGCCGCCGATCCGGGCACGCGCTGCCTGGCCTTCTACATCGAGAGCCTGGACGAGGGCCGCGCCTTCCTCGAGGAGGCGCGCCGCGTCTCGCCCGACAAGCCCATCGTGGTGCTGAAGGCCGGCCGCACCCGCAGCGGGGCCCTGGCGGTGGGTTCGCACACCGGCCGCCTGGCCGGCTCGGATCGGGTGGTCGACTTCGCCTTCCGCCAGTACGGCGTCCAGCGCGCCCAGGACGACCAGCAGCTGTGCGACGTGTCGAAGGCGCTGGCCGGGCTCCCGCCCGCGCGCGGCAACCGGGTGGCGGTGCTGGGGCTGGCCGGGGCCTACGGGGTGATGGGGGCCGACTTCGTGGAGAGCGAGGTGCGCGGGGTGCAGCTCGAGATGGCCCGGCTCTCGCCCGCGACCGTGGAGCGCATCCGCCGGGTGGCCGTGCCGTTCGCCGCCTGCCAGAACCCAGTCGACCTCACCGCCTCTGCCACCGACGCCATGTTCCTGGAGACCACCCGGGCGCTGGTCGACGATCCAGGCGTCGACATGGTGATCGTCAGCACCTTCTTCGCCCCGCCGGGCATGACCGAGGCGCTGGTCGAGCCGCTGGCCGAGGTGCTCCGGGCCGCCCCCAAGCCGGTCCTGGACTTCACGCTGTACGGGCCGAAGACCGACGCCTGCCTGCGCCGCTTCCACGAGCTCGGCGTGGTGGGCTACCCGAGCATCGAGCGCGCGGTGCGCGCCGCCCGCGGGCTGTGGGAGCGGGCCTGCATCCTGGCCTCGCTCTCGCGGCGGGCCCGCTGACGCCCTACTGCTTCGACAGCTCCACCATGGTGTTGAGCTTGGCGTACAGCTTGTCGCCCGGGCAGGCGGTGGCGGCGTACTGCCGGTGCCCCTTGATGTAGGTGCGGGAGCGCGGGATGCCGTAGCGGTTGTGCAGCCAGCGCAGGATGGCGGCGCCCTTGTTGACCTGGGTGCTGCTCACCGAGTGGGTGGTGTAGGTGCCGAGGTACGACACGCCGACGTTGCCGGTGTTGTGGTCGAGGACGTGGGCGCCGACCTTGGTCTCGTTGCGGCCCTGCCAGGCGGCCCCGTTCCAGTCCACCAGGACGTGGTAGCCGATGTCGCACCAGCCGTTGGTGTACATGTGGTACGACTGGATCTGACGCAGGCGCTGCCGGACCGTCATCGAGTCGGGCAGCGGCGTGGCCGTGTGGTGCACGGTCACCTTGACCGGGCTGTGGGAGCTCAGGCTGCAGCGCGGGGCGCGCGCGCCCCAGTCGGAGCGGGGGTGGACGATCGTGGAGGGGAACAGCGCCTGCTCCAGCTCGCCGTACTGCCCGTCGCCGGCCGGCGGCGCGGCGAGCTCCTGGGGCAGCTCCTCGGCGCCCGGCTCGCCGAGGACCTCGATGCCCTCGGCCACCACGTGCTGCGGCGCCTCCCCGTTCGACAGCCTGAGCTGGAACCCCAGCCCGAGGCCGTCGGGCGCGTCGAGGTGTCCGTTGTGGGCCACGCCCTCCTGCCAGTAGGCCTCGATCGGCTCCCAGGGTCCCCAGGTGTCGTCCTGGCCCAGCACGCGGCCCTCGAGCGCGGTGCCCGGCTCCGCGTCCCACATCAGCCCCACCCGCACGAAGGGCCGCAGAGCGATGGCCGGCGGCGCCAGCCCCTGGAGGTCGAACAGCGGGCTGCCGTCCAGGCCGGCCGAGTTGTACAGCTCACCCTCCTCGAGGGCACCGACCGGACCCTCGGCTCCGCAGCCCGCCAGGAACCCAAGGCACACCACCCCCACACACGCCAGTGCGCGTTTCATCGGAACCTCCTGTGTAGGCCCGCGCTGCAAAGCATCGATCGTGCCGCCGCGGCCGCAGCCCTCCTGGGTCAGGCGCGTTGTCTTTGAGCAACCATGGGAAAACCCGAATCTCCGGGCTCTCCGTGCGAAGGGCGGCGGAGGCCAACTGCGCCATAATGGCGCGTCTCCGTGAGCCGGATCGCGGCGGCGTTTTTCGGGATTGTCTTTCGGAAACAATCTCGAGAGAGGGATCCGCCGGAGCTTGCGGCCTGGCAACAGCCGTTGCCAGGCCGAGGTGTTCCCAGCCCTCGCCAGGTTCAGCCAGCTGGCACTGGAATGTGCCTTGACATCCCAGGGGCCGTGTACTTTGTTGGGGCTGGAACTTCGTGGGGGCCTTCTCAAACGCGAGGAGAGCTGCGATGAACGCGTGGCCGGTGGCGGAACCCTACAAGAACAAGATCATCGAGACACTCCCGAAGGTGGGGATCGAGCGGCGGCGGGTGGCGCTGGCGGAGGCCGGTTTCAACCCTGTCCTGCTCGAGACGAAGGACGTGCCGCTGGACATGCTGTCCGACAACGGCGCCTCGGCCATGAGCGACCGGCAGTGGGCCGGGCTGATGATCGGGGACGAGGCCTACGCCGGCAGCCGGAACTTCTACGAGCTCGAGCGGGCGGTGCGCGACCTGTTCGGCCTGCCGCTGGTGGTGCCCACCCACATGGGGCGCGGCTCCGTGCACCTGCTGGCCCGGGTCCTGCTGCCCGAGTCCGGCAAGCTCGTACCCACCAACAACACCTCGCCCATCGCCCGGGCGCACTTCGAGCGCCGCGGGGCCGAGGTGCTCGACCTCGGCGTGGAGGTGGCCGGTGATCCGCGCGCGGTGGACCCGTTCCGCGGCGACATCGACCTGAAGCGCCTGGAGGCCGCGCTGGCCAAGGAGCACGCCAGGCTGGGCTTCCTCAGTCTCAGCCTGGTGCCCGAGCTGGTGGGTTCGCTGCCCATGAGCCTGGCCAACCTGCGCGCGGCCGCCGGGCTCGCCCGCAAGCACAGGCTGCCGGTGGTGGTGGACGCCTCGCGGGCCGCGGCCTGGGCCTGGTGCGTGCAGCAGCGCGAGGCCGGCCAGGCCAGCCGCCGCCTGGACGAGATCCTGCGGGAGCTGGGCGATCTCGCCGACGTGATCACCCTCAGCGCCAAGGAGGGGGCCTTCTGCCACGCGGGCGGCATCATCGCCACCAGGCACGAGGAGGTCTACACCGGCTGCGTGGCCCTGGTGGTGGTGTTCGAGGGGCTCCACACCTACGGAGGCATGGCCGGCCGGGACATGGAGGCCGTGGCGGTCGGCCTGCGCGAGATGGCGAACCCGGACCTGCTGGCCTGGCACGCGGCCCAGATCAAGATCCTGGGCGACGCGCTGAAGGCCGGCGGGCTGCCCGTGCTGGAGCCCTACGGCGCGTGCGGCGTGTTCCTGGACGCCACGCGTTTCGCGCCCAGGGTGCGCCTGGCCGAGTACCCGGCCCTGGCGGCCGCCTGCGCCATCTACCTGGGCGGCGGGGTGCGGGTGGCCGAGCGCGGCCAGCTCTCCCGGGCGCGGAAGGGCAGCACGACGGCCAGGGCCGAGGCCGGCCTGGAGCTGGTCGGGGTGTGCCCGCCCCGCCGGGGCTACATGAACAACCAGCTCGAGGCGGTGGCCGAGGCCATCGTCGGCGTGTGGGCCAGGCGGGACAGCATCCGCGGCCTCAAGCCGGTCTCGGCGCCGGCCGTGCTCGGCGATCAGGCCGCCAGCTTCGCCCCACTGGAGGCGGGCGGCTGCCTGCTCGATCCGCCCCCCGATCCGCTGGCCAGGCCGCGCGCCTTCGAGCCCTACCGCATCCGCGCGGTCGAGCCCATCAAGGTCACCGACCCGGCCTTCCGCGAGCGGGCCGCGGCCGCGGCGGGCTTCAACACCTTCCTGCTCAAGAGCGAGGACGTGTGGATCGACTTCCTGACCGACTCGGGCACCGCGGCCGAGAGCAGCCAGCAGTGGGCCGCGATGATGGCCGGGGACGAGGCGGCCGCGGGCTCGCGCGGCTGGCGCACGCTGGAGCGGGCGGTCCAGGAGGTGCTCGGGTTCCGCTACGTGCTGCCCGTGCACCAGGGCCGGGCCGGCGAGCACATCATCTCCCAGTCGATGATCGAGCCGGGCGACTTCATCCCCGGCAACATGTACTTCACCACCACCCGCGAGCACCAGGAGCTCGCCGGGGGCACCTTCGTGGACGTGATCGTGGACGAGGCCCACGACGCCGCCAACCAGTTCCTCTGGAAGGGCAACATCGATGCCCGGAAGCTCCAGGCGCTGATCGACAAGGTGGGCGCCAAGAACATCCCCTACGCGAAGTACGAGACCAGCGTGAACATGGCGGGTGGGCAACCCGTGAGCATGGACAACGCGCGCGAGATCTCGGCCCTGTGCCACAAGCACGGCATCCAGGTGATGTTCGACGCCACCCGCTGCGTCGAGAACGCCTACATGATCCAGAAGAAGGACCCGCACTACCACAAGACGCCCATCGCCGAGATCCTCAAGGAGATCATGTCGTACGGCGACGGCTGCACCATCAGCTGCAAGAAGGACTGCCTGGTCAACATCGGCTCGTTCCTGGCCACCAACCACGAGGACGTCTACCAGCGGGCCCGGGAGATGGTGCCGCTGTTCGAGGGTGGGCTCGCCTCCGGGGGCATGTCCGGCCGGGACCTGGCCGCGCTGGCCCAGGGCGTGCGCGAGATGGTAGACGACGACTACATCCGCTCCCGGGTGGAGCAGACGCTCTACCTGGGCAAGCTGCTGCTCGACGCCGGCATCCCCATCGTGGAGCCGCCCGGCACCCACGCCATCTTCCTGGACGCCAAGCGCTTCCTGCCCCACCTCGACCAGGAGCAGTACCCGGCCCAGGCGCTGGCCGCGGAGCTGTACATCGAGAGCGGCGTGCGGGCCATGGAGCGCGGCAACGTGTCCGCCGGCCGCGACAAGAAGACCGGCAAGAACAAGTGCCCCAAGCTGGAGCTGGTGCGCCTGACCATCCCCCGCCGGGTGTACAGCCGCGAGCACATGAACATGTGCGCCGAGGCGGTAATCCGCCTGTGGCAGCGGCGCGACAAGGTGCGCGGCCTCAAGATGGTCCACGAGCCCCCGCAGCTGCGCTTCTTCACCGCCCGCTTCGAGCGGGTGTGAGCGACCCCCGGGGAAGATTCGTCGAGAGATATTGAGCGCCCCGTTGCCTGTAGGGGTGGGGCCTGCCTCTCTCATCGGACCTGCAACGCGCGGATGAGCCAGGGTGTGGTAGATTCAGGTTGTGTCTTTCATCGGATGTCCGCTGGAGGGATGCCCATGGGTCGGGTCGCGATCGTGCTGGTCGCGTTCAGCTTGGCCTTCGTTCCGGTGGACGCTGCCAAAGGTCAACCGACGCTCAAGACCATCACCATCGACGGCGACCTGTCCGACTGGCAGGATGTTTTGCAGAACCCACTGCAGGTGACCCACGACGGCGACGGCTCGAGCTACGGCGTAAGCTGTGAGGGTTCGTTCGATCGAGACTGTCCGGTGAGCGGCGGGGTCGGCTACGACTTGATGACCTTCGCTTGGACCTACGATCACAGGAACGTCTACCTGTATGTCGAGCGCTATGGCTCGGTGGGCAACACGATCGACCTCCTGTTCTTTGCAGACATGTCTGGAGATGAGCTCGTCGGGGGTGACTATCGGATCGAGTGGATGTTCACGCTTCGTTGGAATGGTTCGAGTCGGATCGTCAAGCGGAACTTCAACCCCTACGATTCCATTGATCCAGTCGGAGATCCCCTCGTGGACGCGGAGGGGTATGCGGATGGCTACAGCATGCCCGGTGTCCGGTTCCTTGGAGTTAATGGGAACTTTCCCGATCAGACCGGGGGTGGGCTGGATGGGGAGGGTTTTGAAGTTGCGATACCCTGGCCCTACCCTTCGGGCGTGCCTTTCAACTTCCATGTTTCCTCGGCCACACCCGACGTTGTCCCCGAGGTGATGGACAACCTGGGAGGCCCCGATGGCGGAATGGGATCGACCGGCTTCGATAGCCTGATCTTGTCCCCCGAGTGGACCTTGAGCGCGGCGGCCCCGGCCGACGTGCGCCTGCCCCACCTGCTGGTCAACGCAGGCAACCGGGATGTGCGAGCCAGCCTGGTGTGCATGGCTCTCCACGGTTCACCGCTCGGCATCTGGAGCGATCCGGACGGAGACGGAGATCCGGTGGACGGCGTGCTGCTGGCCCGTGATGGAAACGGCAACGGATTGTTCGGCGATCCCGTCGATTCCCCGCCCGAGGTGGCCTTCGACTCCGACGCGGACGGCCTGCTCGACTTGCCGCTTGCTGTAGGTGGGTCCTATGCGTTCGTGGTGGTGCTGGAGGTGCCGGCCGGTCTGGTGGCCACTGAGGAGCAGGTGCGGCTTCACGCTGCGATCTTGGGCTCGCCTGGGCTTCACGCGGACGTGAAGGACCAGGTTTATCTGGGTTCGCTGGTCATCTTCCCGGATCACACCGGCACAGGCACGCCCGAGACCTTCATTCGATACTCTCACCGGGTGGTGAACTTCTCGGAGACTGCCGATACGGCTGCACTCCGTGCGACATCCAGCCTTGGCTGGGAAGCGAATGTGTTCAGCGATCCCGACGGGAACGGCGACCCTGGGGACGGTGTGCTCCTGGCCCGCGACGCGACCGGTGACGGCACCTGGGACCTCGTCGGGCCGACGGCCGACTCGGACCTGGATGGGCTGCCCGACACCGGCCCGCTGGCGCCCGGCGGCGGCTTCGCGGATCTGGTGGTCGAGCTGGGCATCCCGGTGGGGGAGGCCGTGGGCCTGGAGGACTCCTGCGTGCTCGGGGCGCTCTCCACGGCCGTGCCCGGCCGGCGCGGCCAGGCCATCGATCGCACCCGGGTGGCCGAGCGGGTGACGCTCAGCCCCGAGGCACAGCAGCTCTACGGCGCGCCCGGCCAGTCCGTGTTCTTCCCCTTCCAGGTGATGAACGCCTGGACGGCGGTCGACGCGTTCCAGCTCTCGGCGGTCTCGGCCCAGGGCTGGACGGCGCGCTTCTGGTCCGATCCCGACGGCGACGGCAGCATCGATGACGGCGCGCTGATCGGCGAGACCACCGGGGTAGCAGCTTTCGGGGGAGGGTACACCTTCGTACTCGAGGTGCTCACGCCTGACGACGCCTCGCCCGACACCATCGACACGCTCACCGTGACGGCCACCTCCCAGACCGCGCCCTCGGCCTTCGACACGGCCGTGGCCGGGGTGATCGTGCAGAACCTCCAGTCCTTCCGCGACGAGCTCTTCCAGCTCCAGGCGTCCGAGTTCGCCACCTGCGCCACGGCCTACTTCATGGCCAGTGGTCTGGTCGGCGGAGCGGTCGGGCGCTATGAAATCGTGGTGCTGCGACCGGACGGCTCGACCGCAGCGGCTTACCCCGTGCCGGCAACAGCCATCGGGGAGGCCGTCGCTGAGCACACCTTCGCCGCCTCCGATCCTCTTGGCGTCTGGACGATAGAGGCCTGGGATCGTTTCGACAGTATCCGTTTTGGGCAGATCTCGATCTCTCATGTACGGGCTGGGATCGTGGACGAGTTTGAGGCTAAACCGGTCGCGATTCTTCCGGGGGACGACCTGGTGATCGAGGTTGAGCTCTTCAACCAGAACCTCATCGCGGGCTTCGGCGCCAGCCAGGCCCAAGTTCAAGTGTTGACCCCTGACGGGCTCCAGATCCTGCTGGCGAACGGCAGCTTCGTGCCCTTCACCGGCGTCGAGTACACCCGCGCGTTGCCGGTGGAATCGCTAGCCGCGGGAGGGAGCTTCGCGTTCAGCCTTCTACTCGGCGCGGTGGCCTACCCGCAGGTCGGTGACTACCAGGTCCTGCTGCAATGGGACGCAGCTTGCGTCGCGCGCATCGCGGAGGAGGAAACGAGCTTTCTGGTGGACACCGATTCGGACGGGGACGGACGGCCGGACAGCACGGATATTTGCCCGCTCGACGCGAACCCTGATCAGCTGGACTCGGACTGGGATGGCAAGGGCGACGCTTGCGACAACTGCACGCTAGTCGAGAATCCAGATCAGCTAGACATGGATCTGGACGGAGCGGGCGATGCCTGCGACGAGGACGACGACGGGGACGGGATCGGGGACGTGGACGACAACTGCCCGCTCACCCCGAACGCCGATCAGCTCGATACGGACCTGGACGGGCAAGGCGACGCCTGCGACCCGGACGACGACGAGGACGGGCTCGAGGACACGGAAGACAACTGCCCGCTCACGCCGAACGCCAATCAACTCGACACCGATCTGGACGGGGTGGGCGATGCCTGCGATTCCGACGATGATGCCGACGGCGTGCTGGATGGGGACGACAACTGTCCGCTGGTCGCAAACCCCGGGCAGGAGGACAGCGACGGCGACGGCCTGGGCGACGCCTGCGTGGCCTGCCCGGACGACGCGGCCTGCGACGACGGCCTGGTGTGCGACGGGGCCGAGAGCTGCGACCCGGTGAACGGTTGCCAGCCGGGCGCGCCGCTGGTCTGCGAGGACGGGCTCAGCTGCACGGCGGACTCGTGCGACGAGGGCGCGGGCGGCTGCGCCTTCCTGCCGGACGACGCGGCCTGCGACGACGGGCTCTTCTGCACCGGCCTGGAGAGCTGCGACGCGCTGCTGGGCTGCCAGGCCGGGGCGCCGGTCACCTGCGACGACGGGCTGGCCTGCACCGTGGACGAGTGCGACGAGGGCGCGGGCGGCTGCGCCTTCCTGCCGGGCGACGCGGCCTGCGACGACGGGCTCCACTGCACTGGCGCGGAGAGCTGCGACCCGGTGCTGGGCTGCCAGCCGGGCACGCCGGTCGCGTGCGATGACGGGGTGGGCTGCACCGCGGACTCGTGCGACGAGGGGGCGGGCGGCTGCGTCTTCAGCCCGGACGACGCATTGTGCGACGACGGGCTCTTCTGCACCGGCGCGGAGGGATGCGACGCGCTGAGCGGCTGCGTGTCCGCCGGCGATCCCTGCGCGGCGGCCGGCCTGGTGTGCGACGAGGCGGGCGACGGCTGCGTCGCCTGCACGGACGATGCCTCCTGCGACGACGGCCTGTTCTGCAACGGCGCGGAGCGCTGCCTGGAGGGGAGCTGCGTGCCCCAGGCCGACTTCTCGTGCGACGACGGGCTGGCCTGCACCGCGGACTCGTGCGACGAGGCCGCGGACGCCTGCGTGTTCAGCCCGGACCCCGGCGCCTGCGACGACGGGGACGCTTGCACCGCGGACGCCTGCGACGCGCTGCTAGGCTGCACCCACACCTTCCTGGACGCGGACCAGGACGGCGTCTGCGACGCCCAGGACGCGTGCCCGCAGGATCCCGAGGATCGCTGCCAGGCCTGCCCGGACCAGGACGACGACGGCATCTGCGACGCCCTCGACCCCTGCGCCCAGGACGCGGCCAACACCTGCACCTGCGTGGACAGCGACCAGGACGGGCTGTGCGACGTGGCGGACCCGTGCCCGACCGATCCAGACCCGGCCTGCGGCTGCCTGGACGCGGACAGCGACGGGGTGTGCGACGACCGGGATCCCTGCCCGGGCGACGCGGCCAACACCTGCGCGGCCTGCCCGGATCCCGGCGATCCCGACGGGGACGGCGCGCCCACCTGCGTGGACCCCTGCCCCCACGACGCGGACGACGGGTGCATCGGCTGCCCGGACGGGGACGGGGACGGCGCCTGCGACGGGGTCGATCCCTGCCCCCAGGATTACCAGGACCGCTGCACGATCTGGGACGGCGCGGACGTGTCCGGCGGCGGGTGCGTGTGCGGCGCGGGCGGCGCCGACGCGGGCTCGGCCCTGCTCGGCCTCGCGGGCCTGGTCGCGCTGGCCGTGTCTCGCCGGCGCACCCAGCGCGCGGCCTGAAACCTCGACCTGCCTGTGGTTCCGCCTCCTGCCCCGAATATGGTAGCCTCCGGGGTGCAGTCCTCTGGCTGCACTCTATGGGAGGTCCTGCCATGTCCTACTGCCGCACGCTGATCACCGCCGCCCTGTCCTGCCTCGTCAACTTGGCGCTCGCCTCGCCCGCCACGGCCCAGGGCCAGCCGACGCTGAAGACCATCGCCATCGACGGCAACCTGGCAGACTGGCAGGAGGTCCTGGTCAACCCGGTGCAGGTGACCAACGACGGCGACGGCTCGAGCTACGGCGCCGAGTGCATCGGCTCCACCGATCGGGACTGCCCGGTGGGCGGCGGCGCCGGGCGGGACCTGCTTACCTTCGCCTGGACCTACGATCCGCAGAGCATCTACCTGTACATCGAGCGCTATGGGTCGGTGAACAACACCATCAACTTCTTCTTCGTCATGGACGTGGACGGCGACCAGCTCGCCCAGGCCGGCGACTACGTGCTGCACGTCGGCTGGTCGGGCTCCAACCGGATCACCAAGCGCACCCTGTACCACTATGACCCACTGGTGCCGGCCGGGGACTCCCTCGTGGACGGCGACGGCTACGCGGACGGCTACCCCATGCCTGGCCTGCTGGCCGCGACGCCCGTGATGAGCTACCCCGACGTGACCGGCGGCGGGGCGGACGGGGTGAGCTTCGAGGTGGCCATCCCTTGGGCCGACCTGAGCCTCCCGGCCGGCACGCCCATCAACTTCCACGTCCTGGCCGGCAACACCGGGGACCTGTCCGGGGTGGCGGACAACATGGGAAGCCCCGAGGGCGGCATGGGCTCCTTCGGCTTCGGCGGCCTCTTCCTGTCCCCGGAGTGGGTGCTGAGCGCAGGCGCCCCGTCCCAGGTGCGCCTGCCTCACGTGCTGACCAACGCCGGCAACCAGGCCGAGCGGGCCACCCTGGTGGGCACCTCGCTGCTCGGCCTGCCGCTGACCTACCTGACCGATCCGGACGGCGACGGGGATCCGGCCGACGGCGTCGAGATGGCCTATGACGGGGACGGGAACGGGCTGTTCAGCGATCCCGGCGACCGGGCGCCCGGCCTGGACCACGACGCGGACGGCGACGGCGTGCTCGATGTGCCGCTGACCCAGTTCGGCGCCTTCCCGTTCGTGGTGCTGCTGGACGTGCCCGCGGGCCTCGCGGCCAACCCCGAGCGGGTGCACCTGGACGCCGCCCTGGTGGGCGCGCCGTGGATCGGCGCGGACGTGGAGGACCAGGTCTACATCGGTCTGCTGGTGATCTACCCGAACCGCACCGGCGCCGGCATGGCCGACAGCTACGTGCGATACGCCCACCGCGTGGTCAACTGGGCCGGCGCGGCCGACGCGGCCGCGCTGCGCGTCACCTCCAGCCTGGGCTGGGCGGTCGATCTGTACAGCGATCCGGACGGCGACGGCGATCCGGCCGACGGCGCGCCGCTGGCCGACTCGGACCTGGACGGGCTGCCCGAGACGGATCTGCTGGCGCCCGGAGGCGGGTTCATGGATCTGGTGGTCGAGCTGACCATCCCGCAGGGCGCGGGGCTGGGCCTGGTGGACGTGACCGCGATCGAGGCGCTCTCCACGGCCGTGCCCGGCCGCGCGGACGCGGTCACCGATCGCACCCGGGTGGCCGCGCGGGTGACGCTCACCCCCGAGGCGCAGCAGCTCTACGTGGCGCCAGGGGACTCGGCGTTCTTCCCCTTCCAGGTGATGAACGCCTGGATCCTGGAGGACACCTTCGGGCTCTCGGCGATCTCGGCCCACGGCTGGACGGCGCGCTTCTGGTCCGATCCCGACGGCGACGGCAGCATCGTGGACGGCGAGCTGATCGGCGCCACCGCCGGGGTGGACGCGTTCGGCGGGGTGCACACGTTCGTGCTCGAGGTGTTCGTGCCGGACGGGGCCGCGCCGGACACCCTGGACGAGGTCACGGTCACGGCCACGTCCCAGACCACGCCCTCGGCCTTCGACACGGCCGTGGCCACCCTGATCGTGCAGAACCTCCAGTCCTACCGCGACGAGCTCTACCAGCTCCAGGCCTCCGAGTTCACCACCTGCGCCACGGCCTACTTCAAGGCCAGCAGCCTGGTGGCCGGCGCGGTCGGGCGCTACGAGTTCGAGGTGCACCGGCCAAACGACACGATCGCCGACACCTACCCGGTGCCGGCCACCGCCCGCGGGGAGGCCTTCGCCTCGCGGCCCTTCGACGCGCTGGACCCGCTGGGCACCTGGGCGGTCGAGCTGTGGGACCGCTCGAGCAACACCCGCCTCGGGCGCATCCTGGTCCAGCACGTGCGGGCCGGGAGCGTGGACGGTCTGCTGGCGCGGCCGGCGGTGATCCTCTCCGGCGACAACGTGGTGGTCGAGGCCGCGCTGCTGAACGCCAACGCGCTGGCCGCCTTCGGCGCCAGCGTGGCCCGCCTGCGGGTGCTGACCCCGGACGGGCTCCTGGTGCTGCTGCCGGACGGCAGCTTCGCGCCCTTCACCGGCGTCGAGTACACCCGGGCGCTGCCGGTGGACGCCGTGGACGCGGGCGCTGGCTTCGCCCTGGGCCTGTCGCTCGGCGAGCTGACCTACCCGCAGAGCGGCGACTACCAGGTCCGCCTGGACTGGGAGCTCGCCTGCGGCGCCCCCATCGCCACCGCGCAGACCACCTTCCTGGTGGACGTGGACACGGACGGGGACGGGGTGCCGGACGCCGCGGACAACTGCCCGCTCGACCCCAACGCGGACCAGCTCGACTCCGACGGGGACGGTGAGGGCGACGCCTGCGATCTCGACGACGACGGGGACGGGGAGCCGGATCTGACCGATAACTGCCCCCTGGTGGCGAACCCCGGCCAGGAGGACGCGGACACCGACGGAGAGGGCGACGCCTGCGATCTCGACGACGACGGGGACGGGGAGCCGGATCTGACCGACAACTGTCCGCTGGTGCCCAACCCCGGCCAGGAGGATGCAGACCTGGACGGCGAGGGCGACGCCTGCGACCTGGACGACGACGGGGACGGGATCGAGGACGTGGAAGACAACTGCCCGCTGGTGCCGAACCCGGGCCAGGTGGACACGGACACCGACGGCGAGGGCAACGCCTGCGACCTGGACGACGACGGCGACGGGGAGCCGGATCTGACCGACAACTGCGACCTGGTGGCGAACCCGGGCCAGGAGGACACGGACGGCGACGGGCTGGGCGACGCCTGCGACCTGGACACCGACGGAGACGGCCTCGACGATCCCCTGGACAACTGCCCCCTGGTGGCCAACCCGGATCAGCTCGACACGGACCTGGACGGGGAGGGCGACGCCTGCGACCTGGACGACGACGGCGACGGGGAGCCTGACCTGACCGACAACTGCCCCCTGGTGGCCAACCCCGGCCAGGAGGACGAGGACACGGACGGCCAGGGCGACGCCTGCGACCTGGACGACGACGAGGACGGCGAACCGGACCTGACCGACAACTGTCCGCTGGTGCCCAACCCCGGCCAGGAGGACACGGATCTGGACGGGCAGGGCGACGCCTGCGACCCGGACGACGACGGCGACGGCGAGCCGGATCTGACCGACAACTGTCCGCTGCTGCCCAACCCCGACCAGGAGGACACGGATCTGGACGGGGAGGGCGACGCCTGCGACCTGGACGACGACGGGGACCTCGAGCCCGACGCGAGCGACAACTGCCCGCTCACGCCGAACGCCGACCAGCACGACACGGATCTCGACGGCGAGGGCGACGCCTGCGACCTCGACGACGACGGGGACCTCGAGCCCGACGCGAGCGACAACTGCCCACTCACGCCGAACGCCGACCAGCTCGACACCGACCTGGATCTCCAGGGCGACGCCTGCGACGACGACGACGACGGGGACGGGGTGCTGGACCTGGCCGACAACTGCCCGCTGGTGCCCAACCCCGGCCAGGAGGACAGCGACGGCGACGGCCTGGGCGACGCCTGCGTGGCCTGTCCGGACGACGCGGCCTGCGACGACGGCCTGGTGTGCGACGGGGCCGAGAGCTGCGACCCGGTGAACGGTTGCCAGCCGGGCGCGCCGCTGGTCTGCGACGACGGGCTCAGCTGCACCGCGGACTCGTGCGACGAGGGCGCGGGCGGCTGCGCCTTCCTGCCGGACGACGGGGTCTGCGACGACGGGCTCCACTGCACCGGCGCGGAGAGCTGCGACCCCCTGGCTGGCTGCGTGTCCGGCGGCGATCCCTGCGCGGCCGGCGGCCTGGCGTGCGACGAGGCGGCCGACGCCTGCGTGGCCTGCCTCGACGACGCGGCCTGCGACGACGGGCTGTTCTGCAACGGGGCCGAGGTCTGCGCCGGCGGGGTGTGCCAGGCCGGGGCACCGGTGGCCTGCGACGACGGGGTGGGCTGCACCGCGGACGCCTGCGACGAGGCGACGGACGCCTGCGCCTCCGTCCCGGACGACGGGGCCTGCGACGACGGGCTGCACTGCAGCGGCGCGGAGCGCTGCGATGCCCTGGCCGGGTGCCTGGCGGGCACGCCGGTCGTCTGCGACGACGGGCTGGCCTGCACCGCGGACTCGTGCGACGAGGCCGCGGACGGCTGCGCGGCCCTGCCGGATCACGATCTGTGCTCGGCGGGCGAGATGTGCGTCCCGGCCGAGGGCGGCTGCGTGGCGATCCCCTGCGGGGCGGACGCGGACTGCGACGACGGCCTGTTCTGCAACGGCGCGGAGCGCTGCCTGGAGGGGAGCTGCGTGCCCCAGGCCGACTTCTCGTGCGACGACGGGCTGGCCTGCACCGCGGACTCGTGCGACGAGGCCGCGGACGCCTGCGTGTTCAGCCCGGCCCCCGGCGCCTGCGACGACGGTGACGCCTGCACCGCGGACGCCTGCGACGCGCTGCTGGGCTGCACTCACACCTTCCTGGACACCGACCAGGACGGCGTGTGCGACGCCCAGGACGCGTGCCCGGAGGATCCCGAGGATCGCTGCCTGACCTGCCCGGACCAGGACGGCGACGGCATCTGCGACGCGCTCGACCCCTGCGCCCAGGACGCGGCCAACACCTGCGCCTGCGTGGACAGCGACCACGACGGGCTGTGCGACGTGGCGGATCCGTGCCCGGCCGATCCGGCCCCGGCCTGCAGCTGCCTGGACGCGGACGCCGACGGGCTGTGCGACGACCGGGATCCCTGCCCGGGCGACGCGGCCAACACCTGCGCGGCCTGCCCGGATCCCGGCGATCCCGACGGGGACGGCGCGCCCACCTGCGTGGACCCCTGCCCCCACGACGCGGGCGACGGGTGCATCGGCTGCCCGGACGGGGACGGGGACGGCGCCTGCGACGGGGTCGATCCCTGCCCCCAGGATGCCCAGGACCGCTGCACGGTCTGGGACGGCGCGGACGTGTCCGGCGGCGGGTGCGTGTGCGGCGCGGGCGGCGCCGACGCGGGCTCGGCCGCCCTCGGGCTGCTCGGCCTGGCAGCGCTCGTCCTGGCCCGCCGCAGGACCCGTGATTAGCTCACGGCCCATCCGGATCGACAGGACAGGAGAACCTTCCTCGAGGGTGGCGTGGAGAGGCCCTCCATGGGGCCTCCGGCTTTCAGTTGAGTCTGATGTGGCCGTCCCTCGTCCTTCGATTGCTCTCCTGGCCGCACGCGTCAGCTGAGCATGGTTGCTCGCAGCGGCGGCCACGCGGGCGGCCTCCTGGACTGGAAACAGGGGAAGCCGCCGCGGGATCGCGCTCGTGACTCGAGTTGAGCGTGCGGCTCCCAGGCCCAGCCTGAGGTCGACGGACGGTCACATCGGGGAAGGTCGTACGCCGGAGGCCTATTGCGCAGTCGCTCGACGCTACCCTCAGAGAAGGTTCTTTTCAGGGCTCCGGCCGCGGGGTGACGGTCAGCGAGAGCGGCTTGCCTTCCCGGAGGAGCTCGGCCTTCACGGGCGTCCCCGGCCGGCTGCGGCGCAGGGCCTCGACCAGGGCCTCGGGGTCCTCGACCGGCCAGGGCCCGAGCCGCACCAGCACATCGCCCTTGCGCAGCCCTGCCCGCGCGGCGGGTGAGCCGGGCTCCACCTGGCTGACCAGCGCGCCCTGGGCGGCGGGCAGGCCGAAGGTGCGCGCCAGCTCGTGGCTGACGAACTGCGTGCGCACGCCCAGCCAGGCGCGCCTGGGGACGCGGCCCGCGCGCAGCTCCTCGAGGATGGGCCAGGCGTCCCGCATCGGGATGGCCCGGCCCAGCCCGTCCTCCTCCTGCCCGGGCAGGTGCAGCACCCCCACCACCCGCCCGCGCTCGTCGATCAGCGGCCCGCCGTTGCAGCCCGGGTTCACCGCGGCGTCGGTGAGCACCAGCCCGTGCCCGGCCTGGGTCTCGGCCGGGCTCAGCACGGCGCTGACCACCCCGGCGGTGAGCGTGTGGCCCAGGCCGTAGGGGTAGCCGATGGCCACCACCCAGTCCCCGGAGCGCGGGCTCCCGGCGCGCTCGAGCGGCGGTGGCGCGGGCAAGGGCGGCGCGCCCGGCGGCAGGTCGGCGCGCAGCACGGCCAGGTCGGTGCCCGCGTCCAGCGCGACGAGCCGCGCCCGGAGCTCGCGGCCGGTGGGCAGCACCACCAGGATCTCCTCGGCGTCCTGGACCACGCTGGCGCTGGTCACCAGGTGGCCCTGGCCGTCGAGCAGGAACCCGGAGCCCATGCCGTGCACCGCGGGGTAGCCCGGCCGGTCGGCCTCCAGGAAGGGCATGGCCTGCCGCGCCAGCACGTTGACCACGGCCGGGCTCGTCTGGCGGTACAGCTCCTCGAAGGCCGGCAGCCGGAGCCCGTCCGGCCTGGGCGCCGGCTCGGGGCCGGGGGCGGGCGCGGGGAAGGCCTCGACGGCGGGCCGCTCGCATCCGGCCGGGGCCAGGGCCGCGAGCGCCATGCAAACCAGCGCGGACGCCGCGGGCGGGCGGTTCACTTGTGCGAGGCCTGGGCGCACTCGACGTAGCGCATGCGCAGGTCGTACAGGAGGCTGGCGAGCAGCTTCTCTTCGATGGTCGTGAGGTTGCCCTGGGTCTTCACCTGCAGCATGGCCAGCAGATCGATGGTGTGCTGGGCCAGCACCAGGTTGGGCTCCGCCAGGGCCTTGCCGGGGCCACCCGTGCAGCCGAGCTGCTGGAGCGCGGTCTGGGACAGCGACAGCAGGAAGGCGGTGAAGTCCACCTCGGGAGGCGTCCCGGCCGGCGGGGGCGTCCCGGCTGGAGGCGCCCCGGCAGGGGGCGCTCCGGCCTGCTCGTCCGGCGGGCTCAAAGCTCCTCTTCCTCGTTGCCGATGTTGCGGGTCGGCAGGTCCCGGCCCAGCACGTTCAGCTCGGACTCCAGCTTGGCCGACTGCTCGGTCAGATCCTTCAGCGCCTTCAAGTGCTTCTGGTGCTCCTCGCGGGTGACGACCCCGGCCTTGATGTTGCGCTCCACGACCCGCTTGTCGAACAGCCGTTCTTCCTTGGCCATGCTCGCGAACCTCCTGGAGGCCGGCGAACGCCGGCCGAGGGTGGTTTCTAAGCCATCCGGGCGGCCTTGTCAATCCGGCCCGGGCAGGGAATGGCCCCGGACGGGCGGATGGTTGTCAACGCGCCTGCGGGCGTGGTAGTACCACGGGCGAATCAAGGGAGGCCCCATGCAGGAGAACATCCGCGCCATCAACGAGAAGATCTCGCGCGAGAGCGCGTTCGTCGACCGCCTGACGGGCGAGGTGGGCAAGGTCATCGTCGGCCAGAAGGCCATGGTCGAGCGGATCATGATCGGCCTGCTGTGCAACGGCCACGTGCTGCTGGAGGGCGTGCCCGGCCTGGCCAAGACGCTCACCATCAACACCCTGGCGAGCTCCATCACCGCGGAATTCAAGCGCATCCAGTTCACCCCCGACCTGCTGCCGGCGGATCTGGTCGGGACCATGATCTACAACCAGCAGACCGGCCAGTTCGCCGCCCGGCGCGGGCCGGTGTTCACCAACTTCGTGCTGGCCGACGAGATCAACCGCGCGCCCGCCAAGGTGCAGTCGGCGCTGCTCGAGTGCATGCAGGAGCGCCAGGTCACCCTGGGGGACACCACCCACAAGCTGCCCGATCCGTTCATCGTGCTGGCCACCCAAAACCCGATCGAGCAGGAGGGCACCTACCCCCTGCCCGAGGCCCAGGTGGACCGCTTCATGCTGATGGTCAAGGTCGGCTACCCGACCCGCGACGAGGAGCGCGAGATCATGGCCCGCATGATAGCGCCCGTGCCGCCGCGGGCCTCCGCCGTGGTCGACTGCGAGGACATCCGCCGGGCGCGCGCGCTGGTCCACGAGATCTACGTGGACAAGCTGATCGACGAGTACATCCTGGACATCGTGTTCGCCTCGCGCGATCCCAAGGCCTTCAAGTTGGAGGGCCTGGCCGAGTTCATCGAGTACGGGGCCAGCCCGCGCGCCTCGATCTACCTCAACCTGGCCGCGCGCGCCCACGCCTTCTTGCGCCACCGCGGCTACGTCACGCCGGAGGACATCAAGGCGGTGACCATGGACGTGCTGCGCCACCGCATCATCCTGACCTACGAGGCAGAGGCCGAGGAGCTGACCAGCGAGGTCATCATCCAGCGCATCCTGGACCACCTGGCCTCCCCCTGAGGCCAGCGTCCAGGAACCAGGAACCAGGAACAAGGAACCAGACACCAGGCACCTGGCACCAGGCACTCGAATCGGGCGGTCCCATGCTCACCCGTGAGCTGATCAAGAAGATCCGCAAGATCGAGATCACCACGAACCGGACGGTCAACGACGTCCTGGCCGGCCAGTACCACTCCGTGTTCAAGGGCCGCGGCATGGTGTTCGACGAGGTGCGGCCCTACCAGCCCGGCGACGACATCCGCGTGGTCGACTGGAACGTGACCGCGCGCATGAACGACCTGTACGTCAAGCAGTTCATCGAGGAGCGCGAGCTGACCGTGATGCTGCTGGTGGACGCCTCGGGCTCGCAGGCCTTCGGCACCCGCGAGCGGCTCAAGTCGGAGCTGGCGGCCGAGCTGAGCGCGCTGCTGGCCTTCTCCGCCATCAAGAACAACGACCGCGTCGGGCTGATCATGTTCACCGATCGCGTGGAGAAGTTCGTGCCGCCCAAGAAGGGCGCCAAGCACGTGCTGCGGGTGATCAGCGAGGTGCTGGCCTTCCGGCCGGAGCACCGCGGCACGAACATCCAGGGCGTGCTCGAGTTCCTGGCCCGGGTGACCAAGCGCAAGACGGTCGCCTTCCTGGTGTCCGACTTCATGGCCGAGGGCTACGAGGCGGCCCTCAAGGTGGCCAACCGGCGGCACGATCTGGTGCCAGTGGTGCTGCGCGATCCGCTGGAGGCCGCGCTGCCCGACCTCGGCCTGGCGGCCTTCCAGGACGCCGAGACGGGCGAGTTGATGCTGTTCGACACCGGCTCCGCCCACGCCCGCCGGGAGTACGCCGAGCAGGTGGAGCGGACCTGGCAAGAGCAGCGCAGGCAGTTCAAACGTCTGAAGATCGACGCGGTGGAGCTGTCCACCCAGGGCGACTACGTCCGCCCGCTGCTGCTGTTCTTCAAGCGGCGGGCGGCCCGGATGGCGCGATGACCCGGCGCTCCCTCAGCGCGGCCCTGGCCGCGATCGCGGTGCTCTCGGCGGGGGCCGCCTCCGGCCAGCCCGCCGCCCCGGCCCCGCCCGACGCGGGCGTGCCGGCCGCCGAGGCGCCCGCCGCGGGCGCCACCGTCCAGGCCGATCGCCAGGAGGTGCGCCTGGGAGAGCCCTTCACCGTGCGCATCCAGGTGCGCGGGGCCGAGGGCCAGTCGCTCCACCTCGAGCCCGACCCGGAGCTCGGCGCCTTCGTCGAGCTCGGCCGCGAGGAGCGCAGCGAGCGGGTGGGCGGCCACACCGTCCAGTGGATCGAGCTCAAGCTGGCGGCCTTCGAGCAGCTCGGCCAGCTCCAGGTGCCGGCGCTCCGGCTCGTGCCGCGCGACGCCGACGGCGGCGCGGGCGAGCCCCTGGAGCTGCCGCCCCTGCCGATCAAGGTGGTGAGCGTGCTGGAGGGCGTCGACCAGCCCACCCCCCGTGACATCGCCGGCCCGGTGCCGGTCCGGGTGCCGGACTTCCGCCTGCTGGTCTGGGCCGGCCTGCTGCTGCTGTTCGCGGGCCTGGCCCTGGCGGTGTGGCGCCTCCGGCCTCACGGGCGCGCCGAGGAGCTGCTGGAGGAGCTGCCGCCCCCGCGCCTGGCCCACGAGATCGCGCTGCAGAAGCTGCAGGCCGTGGTGGCGGACGATCTGCTGCGCCAGGGCAAGCAGCACGAGTTCTTCGTGCGGGTGTCGGAGGCGGTGCGCGAGTACCTCGGCAACCGCTACGGCTTCTTCGCCCTCGATCTGACCACGCGCGAGCTCAGCGAGGAGCTGCGCGACCGGATCGCGCCGGGGCTCGATCTGGCCAGCCTGTCCAGGCTGCTCGAGGAGGCGGACCTGGTCAAGTTCGCCCGGCTGCAGCCCGGGGACGCGGAGTGCTCGAGCGCCATCAACACCGCCTTCCAGCTCATCGAGGCCACCCGCGTGCGCCCGGAGCCGGCCGCGGAGGGGGCGCCCGCGTGAACACCTCGCTGGAGTTCGCCTTCGCCGCCCAGGCGGGCCTGGCGCTGCTGGTGGCCCTGCCGCTGGCCCTGCTGGTGCTGGTGCTGGCCGAGCGCCGGCGCAGCCTGCCCTCGGCGGGCGGCTGGCACGCGCCCGAGTTCGTGCGCCGCGTCCAGGCCGGGCTGCTGGTGCTCTGCGCGCCCGCGGTCCTGGCCGGCGCCGGGGCCTGCGGCTTCGCCCTGCTCGGCAGCGACACCCCGCCCCTCGAGCACCCGCTCTTCCTGGGCGGGCTGGTCCTGCTGGGCGCCGTGCCGGTGCTGGCGCTGCTGGGGGTGTGGCTGCAGCGGCGCGTGCAGCCGGTCATGCTGCTGTCCAGCGTGGCGCCGCTCAGGCAGGTCGCCTGGGGGCGGCCGGGCGTGCTGCGCTACCTCGTGCCGCTGCTCCGCTTCCTGGCCCTGGCCGCGCTGATCGTGGCGGTGGCCCGCCCCCAGGTGGCCACCACCGAGGCGGACGTGTTCGCCGAGGGCATGGACATCGTCATCACCCTGGACGTGTCCACCAGCATGAACGCGGTGGACTTCGCCCCTCCGGACAGCCCGGACAAGAAGCTGGCGCGCATCGACGGGGCCAAGAGCGTCATCGCCCGCTTCATCGAGCAGCGCCAGGACGACCGCCTGGGGCTGGTGGTGTTCGCCTCCGAGGCCTACACCCAGACCCCGCTCACCCTGGACTACTCGATCCTGCAGTCGGTGCTCTCCTCGGTGAAGACCGGCGTGGTCGAGGACGGCACCGCCATCGGCAACGCGATCATGGTCTCGGTCAACCGGCTGCGGGAGTCCGAGGCCAAGAGCAAGGTGGTCATCCTGTTGACCGACGGGGACGACAACGCCAGCAAGATCGCGCCGCTGCAGGCCGCCGAGATCGCCGCCCAGCAGGACATCCGCATCTTCCCCATCCTGGTGGGCAAGGGCGGCCTGGTGCCCTTCCCGGTGGGGCCGAACCTGTTCGGCCGCATGCAGTACCGCAACGTGGAGATCCGCACCAACCCGGAGCTGCTGCAGAACATCGCCCGGCTCGCCAAGGGCAAGTTCTACCGCTCGGTGGACCAGAAGGCCCTGGAGGAGGACTTCCAGGACATCCTCGATCAGATGGAGAAGACGCGGCTGATGGATCCGGGCCGGTTCACCCGGCACACCGAGGTGTTCCAGCTCCTGTTGTTGCCGGCGCTGCTGGCCCTGCTGCTCGAGCTGGCCCTGGGCTGGACGCTCTACCGGCGTTTTCCGTGAGGGGTGCGATGAGGTTCGCCGCCGCCGAGTACTTCTACTGGCTCTGGGTGCTGCCCCTGGTGGTGGCCGGCGGCGTGGTCGCGCTGCGCCGGCGCTGGCGCGCGGGGCGGGCGGCCATCTCCCCGGAGACGATCGGCCGGCTGGTGCCCGAGCGCTCGCTGGAGCGGGAGATCCTGCGGTTCACCCTGCTCGTCCTCAGCTTGACCATGATCATCGTGGCGCTGGCCCGTCCCCAGTTCGGGACCCACTCGACCCTGGTCAAGCGCCGGGGCGTGGACGTCGTGGTGGCGCTGGACACCTCCAAGAGCATGCTGGCCCGCGACGTGACCACCACCCGCGGCATCAACCGGCTGAAACGCGCCAGGATGGAGGTGAGCGGGCTGATCGACAAGCTCCAGGGCGATCGCATCGGGCTGGTGGCCTTCTCCGGGGCGGCCTTCGTGCAGTGCCCGCTGACCTCGGACTACGCCGCCGCCAAGCTGTTCCTGCGCGCCATGGAGCCGGGTGCCATCCCGCTCGGCGGCACGAACATCGCGGAGGCGCTCCAGGCCGCCCGGCAGATGTTCGAGGGCTCGAAGGGCGGTTCGCGCTCGCGCGTGCTGGTGCTCATCTCGGACGGCGAGGACCACGCGGGCGGCTACGAGCAGGAGGTCGACGCGCTGCAGAAGCTGGGCGTGGTGATCCACGCGGTGGGCATCGGCACCCAGATCGGCGAGCTGATCCCCGAGGAGGACGGCCGCTACATGCGCTTCGAGGGCAAGACGGTCATGACGCGGCTGGCCGAGGGGACGCTGCGGGCCCTGGCGGACGCCACCGGCGGCGTGTACGTGCACTCCGCGGCGGGCGACCTGGGCTTCGAGGCCGTGCTCGAGGAGCTCAGCCGCATGCAGAAGTCGGACTACGAGGCCCGCATCGAGACGGTGTACGAGGAGAAGTTCCAGCTCTTCGCCTTCATCGGACTGCTGTGCCTGCTGGCCGCGACCCTGGTGCCGGCGCGGCGGGTGGTGCGCGGCGAAGGGGGGCTGTCGTCATGAGCTGCCGCCGCGTGGCCGTCCTGCTCGGCCTGCTCGCTTGCCTGGGCGCCGGGCCGGCCCGGGCGGTCGATCCGTTCTCCCGCCTGCTGGAGATCGTCGAGCAGGGCAACCAGCTCTATGGCGAGCAGCACTACGAGCAGGCCCTCGAGCGCTACGAGGCCGCCGAGGCGCAGGTCGAGCGGGAGCCGTCCGTGCACTTCAACCGCGGGGCGGCGCTCTTCAAGCTCGGGCGCTTCAAGGAGGCGCGCGAGGCCTACCTGCGGGCGCTGGGGAGCGAGGACCGCGAGCTCAAGAAGCGCAACTTCTTCAACCTCGGGAACGCCTTCCTGGCGGAGAAGGGCTACCAGGACGCCATCTCCTACTACCGCCGGGCGCTGGAGCTGGATCCGGCCTTCGACGACGCCCGCTACAACCTCGAGGTGGCCCTGCGGGCCATCCAGCAGCAGAAGCAGCAGCCGGGCGACAAGTCCAAGGACCAGCAGAAGGACGAGCAGCAGCAGAAGGACGAACAGCAGCAGAAGGACGAACAGCAGCAGAAGGACGAACAGCAGCAGAAGGACGAACAGCAGCAGAAGGACGAGCAGCAGCAGAAGGACGAGCAGCAGCAGAAGGACGAGCAGCAGCAGAAGGACGAGCAGCAGCAGAAGGACGAGCAGCAGCAGAAGGACGAGCAGCAGCAGAAGGACGAGCAGCAGCAGAAGGACGAGCAGCAGCAGAAGGACGAGCAGCAGCAGAAGGACGAGCAGCAGCAGAAGGACGAGCAGCAGCAGAAGGACGAGCAGCAACAGAAGGACGAGCAGCAACAGAAGGACGAGCAGCAACAGAAGGACGAGCAGCAACAGAAGGACGAGCAGCAGCAGGACCGGCCTGACGGTCAACCCAAGGGCAGCTCCGCGGCCAGCCAGGACGAGAAGCAGGCCAGGCAGCTCCGGCCGGAGGAGGTGAAGGACCTCCTCGACGCGATCCAGGAGAACGAGAAGCCCTTCCAGATGCAGCGTTTTCTGTTGCCCGAGTTCCAGCGGAAGAGTAAAACCGTGGACAAGGACTGGTGATGATCCCGCGGATGGCTTTCCTCCCAGCGCTGCCTGGTGGTCGGGTGTCGGCGCGCGTCCTCGCGTGCGCCCTGCTCGGCCTGCTCGGGCTGCTCGCCCGACCGGCCCGGGCAGGGGAGGTGGAGTTCACCGCCGCGGTCAACTCCAGGGTCGTGCCCGTCGACCGCCCCTTCCGCCTGACCATCTCCGTGGCCGTGCCGGACGTCACCAAGATCGGCTTCCTGGAGCTGCCCGAAACCGGCAGCCTGGAGGTGCTGGGGACCTCCCGGGAGGAGAGCCTGGCCTTCTCCTTCGGCGGTGCGGGCAGCCAGTACCAGAAGTTCCAGAACACCCGCGTCACCCTGCGCCCGCGCAAGCAGGGCAAGGTGACCATCGGCGCGGCCACGCTGAAGTACGATGGCAAGCTGTACAAGACCGAGCCCATCGAGATCACCGTGACCGCGGCGCGGCGGGGCGGGCGCAGCGGCCAGGTCTCGCCGGTGCCGGGCCTGCCTCCGTCGTTCCCGTCCATCGACGACTGGTTGACCCGCGATCCGACCGAGGACCTCTACCAGGCCCAGGAGATCGGCGAGGACGACATCTTCGCCCGGCTGGAGGTCGCGCCCGACCGCGCGGTGGAGGGCCAGCAGATCACCGCCACCCTGCTGATCTACTCGCGCGTCGGCGCCCGTATCGCCGAGTACCGCTGGCCCAAGCTGGAGGACTTCTTCACCCTGGACCGGGACGTGTCCAACGCCAAGGTGGACGAGAAGTACATCGACGGCGAGCGCTTCCAGTACAAGATCCTGGACCGTAAGGCCCTCTTCCCGCTCCGGCCGGGGGAGTACACCCTGGGGGCGGTGGCGGTCGAGGTGGAGGCGGGTAACTCGCCCTTCTTCGCCGCCGAGCGGCGCACCCTGCGCACCCGGCCGGTCCGCGTCAAGGTGGAGCCGCTGCCGGCCGAGGGCCGCCCGGACGACTTCGAGGCCGGCAACGTGGGGCGCTACACGCTGAGCGCGGAGGTGGACTCCGCCAAGGTGGGGCTCAACCAGCCGGTCACCTACACCCTCACCATCCGCGGGGTGGGCAACATCCAGCGCCTGCGCGCGCCGGAGCTGAAGGGCCTCCCGGGCTTCAAGATCTTCGAGCCGACCGTGGATCTGCAGCAGCCCAAGCAGGGCCGGCTGGCCCAGGGCTCCAAGACCTTCGAGTACGTGCTGCTGCCGCTCGCCGCGGGCCGGCTCACCATCCCGGACCTGCCCTTCAGCTTCTACGATCCGGAGGCGGGCGGCTACCGCACCCTGCACACCGGGGAGAAGGTGATCGAGGTGGTCGCGGGCGGCGACGGGGCCGCGCTGGCCGCGGGTCAGCCGCCCGGCCGCGAGGTGAATCTGCTGTCCGACTCCTTCAAGCCCGTGCGGTTCGAGAGCGCGCTGGGCGGCTACGGCCCGCCCTTCTACCGCAGCGACTGGTTCCTGCCGCTGCTGGCCCTCCCGCCCGGCCTGTGGCTGCTGCTGCTCGCGGCCGCCGCGGTGCGGGCCGGGCTGTCGTCCCAGAGCCCCCGCAGCCGCGCCCGGCGCATGGCCGCCGACGCCCGCCGGCGCTGGCGGCAGGCCGCCAGGCTGCTGGCCGCCGGCCAGGCCGCCGACTTCTACGCCGAGCTCAAGGACGCGCTCCTGCTGGCCGCCGAGGCGCGCGTGGGCGCCCCGGTGCACGGCCTGCCGCTGCCCGAGGTCCAGGCCCGCCTGGGGCAGGCCCTGGTCCCGGATGCGATCGTGGAGGCCCTGGTGCGCGAGGTCGAGAACTGCGACTTCGGGCGGTTCGCGCCGGCCGTCTCGCGCGGGGACGAGATGAGCGCGGCGCACGCGCGGGCCCAGGGGCTGATGCGGTCGCTGGCGACCGCCCGGGTCGCGCCGCCCGCGCCGCGCAGGAGGCGCCCATGAGCCGTCGCCCGCGCCGGTCCGCGGCCTGGACCCTGGCCTGCGGCGTGTGCCTGGGGCTCGCGCTCCTCGGGGCGGCGCTCGCCCAGGACGGCGGGCCCCCCCCGGCGGGCGCCGCGCCGGCGCCCGCGGCGCCGGAGACCGCCACCGCGGCGCCCCGGGCCGGGGACGATCAGTTCCAGGCCATCTTCCAGGCGGGCAACCAGCGCTACCTGACCGGCGACTACGCGGGCGCGGTGGCGGAGTACCGCAAGCTGCTCGACGCCGGCCTGGTCCACCCCGACGTGTACTTCAACCTGGGCAACGCGTCCTACCGGGCCGGCGCCAAGGGCATGGCGGTGCTGGCCTACGAGCGCGCCCTGGCGCTGGAGCCCGGCGACGCGGCGGTCGCCTCCAACCTGGCGGCGGTGCGCCGGGAGCTGGTGGACCGGGTGGTCATGCCCGGCGACGGCGGGGTGGGGGAGCCGCTGTGGCACGGCTTCATCCGCGGGTTGAGCCTCGGCCGGCTGACCTGGCTGTGCCTGGGGCTGTACTGGCTCGGCTTCGGCCTGCTGATCGCCCGCCGCCTGCTGGCCGAGGGGCTGTTGCGGCGGCTGCTCTTCTGGGTGAACGTGCCGGTGCTGAGCCTGGTGGTGGTGCTGGGGGGCCTGCTGGGCAGCCGCGTCTGGCTCGAGGAGCGGGTGCACCACGCCGTGGTGGTGGCCGCGGCGGCCCCGCTGCGCGAGGGCCCCGAGCGCTCGGCCAAGGCGCTGATGGAGATCCACGAGGGCCTCAAGGTGCGGCTCCTCTCCCAGGTCGGCGATCACGTGCGCGTCCGGCTGGAGAACGGAGTCGAGGGGTTCCTGCTCGAGAGCCAGATCGGAAAGATCTGAGACCACACGCTGGAGGGAACGCGATGCGCTGGGCAATCGTCGCCTGGGTCGGGTTGGGCCTGGCCGCCTTCTCCGCGCCGGCCGCGGCCGGGAAGAAGGCCGAGGTCAAGGGCGTGGAGCAGGCCTACCAGGCCGTGCGTGACGCGCTGGACGAGGTGGAGGACGCGGACCGGGACTGCCGCGAGGCGGTGGCCAAGCCGCTGAAACGCCTCAAGGAGGAGCTGGGCGATCTCCGCGACGACTACGACGCCGGGGACGCCGACCGGGCGGCCAGGAAGCTCCGGGACCTCCTGGACGACGCCGAGGAGGACTGCCCCAAGGCGGTGCGCCGGGCGCTGAAGGAGGCGGCCGACGCCCTGGGCGCCGGGGCGGCCGTGGCCCCGCCGCCCCCGCCGGCCCAGAGCCAGACCTGCCTGGATCTCAGCTCGTTCGCGCGGCTGGCGGCGCTGGGCGGGGCCGCGCCGGCGCTGGTGCGCGAGGTGGAGCAGCAGCGCGACTTCTTCTGCAAGCCGGGCCAGCCCGGGGCGAGCGGGGCGTTCTCCTGGCCGAGCGGCCAGGCGGCCTTCTACGTGAGCGGCGAGTGGCGCTACCCCAACGGCCAGGTGGCCCGCTACGTGAGCGGCGAGCTGCGCTACCCCTCGGGCGAGATGGCCCGCACCGTCATGGGGGAGTGGCACTACCCCAACGGCGCGCTGGCCCGCCAGGCCATGGGCCAGTGGAAGACGCCCTCGGGGCGCGCCGTGACCCCGGAGAGCATGCTGGCCGAGTTCTGCGGGAAGCGCGAGCCGAAGGACTGCCAGAGCTGGACGAAGTGGCTCAACCAGGACAACACCGGCTTCTTCCAGGAGCTGGCCGGGGTCGAGCTCGGCTGGAACCTGGAGGAGCAGTTCGCCGCGGACAACGCCCGCCGCAAGGAGGCCAAGGCCGTGCACCCCGCGCACCTGGGCCGCCTGGTGAAGATCGCGAACCTGAACAGCGGCATGTGCCTGACCGCCAAGGGCACCGACAAGCCGCTGCGGCAGCACACCTGCAAGGGCGATCCGGACCAGCTCTGGGAGCTGAAGCCGATCGAGGGCGGCTTCTACCAGCTCGTGGTGAAGAGCAGCTCGCAGTGCGCGGACGTGGCCAAGCGCAAGAAGGCCGAGGGCGCGGACGTGGTGCCCCACGCCTGCAAGCAGGGCGCGGACACCCAGAACCAGCAGTTCCAGTTCAGCGAGGCCGCCAAGGACGAGTTCGAGATCCTGGCCCGGCACAGCGAGAAGTGCCTGGACGTGACCGGGGCCAGCAAGTCCGGCGGGGCCGAGATCCAGCAGCACTCCTGCCACGGCAAGCCGAACCAGCGCTGGAAGATCGAGCACTGAACTGGGGTCAGACACCTTTACCTTTCATTAGACAGCCGCCCCGGTCGGTGGTCCGCTGGACACATGGCGAGAGCGAAGCGGGAGGATTTTCCAGGGGCCTGGCACCACGTCATTGGCTGGCACCTGCCCGCGGTGGGGATCCGCTTTTTGACTCGTATTTCATCACGCTATCCAAGCGTTGCAGCCAAAGAGGCACGCATGGGAGGTCTTCATGGTTAGGGTCAGCATAGGATTTCGAGCTTCCGGGCCTAAGTTCTCACCGAAGAATGTCGAACGCCATACCGGCATACGGTTCTCAAAGAAGAACGAGCCTGGTGATATAGGCACGATTGGGCGCTATCGAGACCACCCGCTGCCTTATGGAAGCTGCGAGTTGAATGGTCCCGAGACGGGTGTGGACCTCCAGGTCCCGGATCCGAGCTTCTTTGAATCCATCGAGGGTGCCGCACGTGAGTGCCTGATGGCGGGAGCCACTTCGATGCTTCTTCACCTTGACGTTGCCTATACCGATCAATGTAATTTGGAGTTAAGTAAAGATTTTGTATCGGCTCTTGCTCGGGCAGGAGTCTCGATCACGATGTCCTGCTATGAGGATAGTTGAGCCTGGAGGACACTAGAGGCACTCTCATGGATGATATGACCCGACAACGAGGAGTCTTCCTGATGCCCCAATCGTACTGACCTGGGGTCAGACACCTTTACCTTTCATTTGACAGCCGCCCCGGTCGGTGGTCCGCTGGACACATGGCGAGAGCGAAGCGGGAGGATTTTCCAGGGGCCTGGCACCACGTCATGGGGTCAATGAACTACTCAAGGATCCAAGCTTCGAGAAGGCGATCGAAAAAGGGATGAAGTACTTGGGGGAGGAATGATAAGGATGAACTCTCGCATGGCAGATCAATGGCCGAGGATCTCCCTTTGCTTGGCTGAAGCAGAGCTTCAAAAATCTCTAAGCGATCTCGCTGCTAGCTCTTTGGTTGATGTGATGGGGGCTGTTGTCCTGCAAGAGTTGCTTGGAACAGAGCGCGGAGACCCTCCGGCCGATGACCTTACAGGGTTCGAAGCATCTGTAAACAAGATCCACATCTCGGACTATGTTGCCCAGCCATGCCACGGCAATGAGTTGCTGGCTCAGGGAGTGAAGTACGCAGAGACGCTGGTTTCGCGACTCACGGAGATAGGGCGTCCATTCTGCGTGTTCCTCAGCCGTGATCCTGACTCTGACGAAGTTGTCGCCGCATTCCACGTGCGAAGAGCCGGCGCAGAATACCTCTCCGAGGACCTGGAAGGATTTTTACTGGAGGAGATCGTTCGGTGGGACTTAGGTGGCGAGCCTGAAATTGCAGAATGCGCCCAATAGGCCCATGCGTGACATGGATGACCTACTCGTGATGCTACTGGACGATCTCCGCCTCGGGTTGCCTGACGACCATCGTGTAGCCTTCCTCGTAGACTGTTCGGACCTCGACCCCATGCCTGGCTTTGATAGCAGGCAACTGGGCAGCCAGAAATTGTGTGGGTACCGATTGGTTGCGCTTGAGAGAGAGGAGTCGATATGCATTACCGAGACTGGCAGATAGTGGCCCTGATCCTCTTTGTCGGCGCGATTGGATGCGGGAGCTCGGACAACAAGAACTTGGGAGTCACCGGAACAATCGCCAGTCGCGTCTACCAGGCCAAATCGGGCGCGTTCGACACCATTTCCACGAGCTCCCTGCTGCTCGCATTCCTGGACTCCGAGGTCCTCTGCGAACTCGCGACTTCCGGCACCACCCCGACCGATATCCGATGGCTGTCCGTATCGTTGTGCTTCCCTCAGGAGCCATCGACCGCAACGGTGCAGATCGTCCCGGGGAACGTGACCGGCGATTGCACCTCCGCCACCGCCTGGGCCACGGTGCGGATCATGGAGGCCGGCAATCCCTCGGTCCTCGAGGCGGAATCTGGCGAGATGACGATTGATTCTCTGGATGAGCTTAGAGTGACCGGGAGTCTCGCCATTCATTTCGTCGATGATTCCGAGGTGGCCGGTGACTTCGAGCTAGAGTATTGCGACGCGTTGAACTCGCCTTGACATCAACACCCCGTGCCGGCAGCCGGCGGCTGGCACCTGCCCGCGCGGGGGAGGCACCTGTCCGGGGTGGGGGACTTGCCCTTCGGCGGTGTCTCCCTTCCGGCCCTCGGAACTCCCGGCTTGGTCCCGCGCAGGCTTCGGCGTCCCTCGGGGCAAGGCTGCCCGTTCCCTCACCTGCGCGGTGGGCTGTGGTGGGTCAGACACCTCGGGCCGTCAGGGAGCCACCCCCTCGGGCTTTTCTCGCTCGCCTCGCTGGAGCCTGGCACCAGCCCGGTGGGGCACCTTCCGCGGAGGGAGCCGCGAATAGGTCTCGCGCGCCGCGGGTTGAAGCCCGGGTTTTCACGTTGACGGCGGGAAATGCGCGTGGTAAGCTTCGCCACCCGCTTGGTTTATAAGCGGTTTTCTGGTCCCGGAGGTCGGCAGTGAGAGGGATTCGCAGCGTCCTGTGGCTGGTGATCGCGGCCTCCTTCCTCGGAGCCGGGTGCGAGTCGGGCCCGGAGCAGCGGCCCAAGGTCAGCTACCGCGCCTCGGCCAAGGAGAACTTCCTCAAGGGCCAGCAGGCCTACAACGATGAGGACTACCTCGAGGCGGTCGAGTACTTCCGCTTCGTCAAGAGCAAGTTCCCCTACTCGAGCTACGCCACCGAGGCCGACCTGATGGTCGCGGAGTCCCACTTCGCCCGCGAGCGCTACCTCGAGGCGGCTGACGCGTACGTGAGCTTCATCAAGCTCCACCCCAAGCACGCCAAGGTGCCCTTCGCCACCTACCGGATCGGGCTGTGCTACTTCATGCGCATGCCCGACACCTACTGGTTCATGCCGCCGGCCTACGAGCTCGACCAGAAGGAGACGCTGCGCGCCATCCAGGAGCTGGAGGCCTACCTGCAGCGCTTCCCCGACGACCAGAGCGCGCCCGAGGCCCGGGAGAAGCTGCGGCAGGCCAAGCACCGCATGGCCGAGGAGGAGTCCTACGTGATGGACTTCTACCGCCGCAAGGGCAACCCCCGCGGGGTGCTGTGGCGCGCGGAGAAGATCCTCCAGTCCTACGGCGACGCGGGCCTGGACGAGGAGGCCCTGTTCCGCAAGGGCGAGGCGCTGGCCGCGCTCGAGGAGAACGACCACGCCCGGCGGACGCTCGAGCAGCAGCTCCAGGCCTTCCCCTCGGGGGAGTTCTCCGAGGACGCCCGCGAGCTGCTGGCGAAGCTGCCGCCCCCGCCCGCCCCGGAGGTGCCCGAGGTGGTGCCCGAGGGGGCGCCCGAGGCGCCGGCGGCCAAGGCAGAGCCGGGCCCAGCCCCCGCGGAGCCCCCCGCCCCCGAGAAGCCCGAGGCGGCGGCCCCCGCGCCCGAGAAGGGGCCCGCGCCTTGAGCTCGTCCGGACTCCTGCGCGCTGCCGCCTGGGTCTGCCTGGGCGGGCTCCTGGCCGCCGGCTGCCGCGGCGGGGCGGACGATCCGGTCGCCGGCCTGGTGGCGAGCATCCAGGACGCCTGCCTCGAGCAGGACGCGGGCCTGGTGCTGGCGCTGGCCGATCGGGAGTACGCCGACGAGCTGGGCGGGGTGGGCCGGCTGGGCGACGATCTGCGCCACCTGTTCGCGGTCTACGGCGCGCTGCGGCTCGAGATCCTCGCGCTCGCGCCGGTCGAGGACGGCTGGCTGCGCGGCCGGGCCCGGGTGGAGGGCAAGGCGCTGCGGTACGAGGGCCCGCTGGCCTGGCGGCTCCGGCCCGGGGCGGTGGGCACGCTGGTCTCCTCGGGGCTGCTGAGCGAGCTGCGGGGCGTGCTGTACGCGCTGCGGCTGCGGCGCCAGGCCCTGGAGAGCGGTGACGTCGAGCGCCTGGGCGAGGTGGTGTCGATGGAGTACCGCGGCCCCGGCGGGGATCGCCGGGCGCTGCTGGAGCGCAGCCGCGCCGAGTTCGGGGGCCGGCAGGGCCTGGCCTGGATCGCGCGCGGGGTGGGCATCGTGGTAGACCAGGACGAGGCGCGCGTGGAGGCCGAGTTCCTGGCGGTGGAGCGCGTCGAGGGCCAGAGCGTCGAGCGAACCGACCGGGAGCGCCTGGTGCTGCGCCGCGAGGGCAGCCGCTGGCGCATCGTCGACGGGCTCGGCTGAGCGGCGCGCGGGAGGTCGAGATGGAGGATCGCATCAAGGAGCTCCTGCGGCTGGGGCGGGACGCCTACCGGAAGAAGGAGTTCTCGCGGGCGGAGAGCTACCTGGTCGAGGTACTCGAGCACCACGAGACCTTCGCCGACCTGCACAACATGCTGGGCGTCATCTACCACGACCGCGGGCTGTTCTCGAAGGCCCAGAAGCACTTCGAGCGGGCGCTGGCCATCAACCCGAACTACACCGAGGCCTCGCTGAACCTGGCGGTGACCTACAACGATCTCGGCCGCTACGAGGACGCCAAGCGCATCTACGCCAACGCGCTCCAGCGCTCCCAGTCCAAGCCGGGGGAGATGGACTCCTTCGTCAAGGGCAAGGTCTCCAACATGTACGCCGACATCGGCGAGGTGTACCACTCCTCCGGGATGTTCCTCGAGGCCGCCCAGGAGTTCCGCAAGGCGCTGGCGCTGGCCCCGGGCTTCGTCGACATCCGCCTGCGGCTGGCCCTGGCGCTGCGCGATCTGGGCCAGACCGAGGAGGCCGTCGGCGAGTTCCGCCGCATCCTGCAGGATCGGCCCGCCTTCCTGCAGGCGCGGGTCCACCTGGGCGTCGCCCTGCACGCCCTGGGGAAGACCGCCGAGGCCATCCTCGAGTGGCAGGAGGTCCTCAAGCAGGATCCGGGCAACCGGAGCTGCCAGATGTACCTCAAGCTGCTCGGCCAGCCGGGCGGGGTGGGCGGGGCGACGCCGTAGGCCCGGGCCGGGGCTGGTTTTTTGCCTCGGCGGCCGAGCGATGCTAGACCAGAGGTGCAGGCTGCGGTGCTGAGCGGGTCGGGTCCGGAGCGCAGGAGAGCGAGCCCATGTCGACGACCGGTGCCGGAGGCGGAGGAAAGCGGTTCGCGCTGCGGTTCATCTCCGGGAAGTACCAGGGCGGAGAGTTCCCGCTGCAGCCGAACCGGGAGATCGTGGTGGGGCGCAGCTCCGACCTGGACATGGTCCTGGTCGAGGACATGGTGTCCCGCAAGCACGCCAAGATCTCCACCTCCGAGGGGCTGATCACCATCCAGGACCTCGGCAGCACCAACGGCACCTTCGTCAACGGCGAGAAGATCAAGAAGGCCCGGCTGCAGGAGGGCGACCGCATCCTGATCGGCACCTCCATCCTGAAGCTGGTGGCCATGGCCCAGGGCGGCTCCGACAAGCCGCTGGACGACGCCGAGATCAAGTCGATGATGGAGCAGGTGGCGGCCCGCAAGAAGCCGAGCGCCAGCCCCATGTCCGGGCGCATCGACGAGGTGCCGCTGCCCGATCTGCTGCAGCTCCTGTCCACCAGCAAGAAGAGCGGCGTGATGGTCATCCGCACCGAGGAGCACGTCGGCAAGATCTACCTGCGCAACGGGCGCATCTACTTCGCCTCGATCGACGACGATCACGAGATGGATCCGCAGAAGGCCTTCACCCGCCTGCTGGCCTGGAGCACGGGCGTGTTCGATCTGAGTCCGCCCTCCAACGAGAAGTTCGTCCTCGAGCTCGACGAGAGCACCGAGGGCATGCTGATGGACGCCATGCGCCAGCTCGACGAGCTGAAGCGCATCGAGGACCAGCGCCCGGCCACGACCGCCCGCTTCGGCGTGGCGCGGCCGCTGAACCCCGCGCTCCGGGACCTCAACCCGGAGCAGCTCGACATCCTGCAGCTCGTCCACAACCACGGCCAGGTGCAGCTGGTGCTGGACAAGAGCATGCTCAGCGACCTCGAGACCTACCAGGCCCTGGCCCACTTGGTGCGCAAGGGCTACATCCGCGAGATGCGCTAGGCCCGCGCCCGCCCTGGAGCCGCCATGCCGCCGAGGGCCTGCCTGCCGTGGCTGGTCGCGCTTGCCGCGCTGGCCTGGCCGGTCGCGCTGCGCGCCCACCAGGGCGAGCACCCGCTGACGCTCCGGATGCTGCTGAAGCCCGACGGGCTGCACGTGGCCATGGACTTCAGCCTGCCGCCCGGGGAGCCCGCCCGGGCCTGGCGGGAGGCCTGCGACGCGAACCGCGATCGGCGCCTCGACGCCGGGGAGGCGCGCGCCTGCCTGGCCGCCCAGCGGGCGAAGTGGCGCGCGGGGCTCGCGGTGCGCTTCGGCGAGGTCGCCCCCGCGCCCGAGGAGCGCCCGGACGAGGGGCTGGGGCTGGTGGGCCCCGCGGACTCCCAGGCCGGGCTGTCCGCCAGCCTGCAGCTCTTCTACCCGTTCGCCGCGGGCGCGCAGCCGGTGGCGCTCGTGCTCCACGCCCGGCCCCACGCGAGCGGCCAGGACGTGCCGACCTTCCTGCAGGTCGGCCGCGGCCTGCGCCTGCACGAGCACAACGCGCGCGCTTTCGAGCGCGCGGGCTTCACCATGCTGGAGGCCCTGGTCGATCTCGAACGGCCGCTCGCACTGCGCTACGGGAGGGCGTCGGGTGACGGGGGCGGCGGCTGAGGCGGGCGCCGGCGGAAGCGCTGGACCAGGGCGCGCAGCTCCTCGACCCGCAGCGCCCAGGCCACCGCCAGGAACACGGCCGCGCCGCCCGCGGCGGCCGCGGACAGCCACAGCGCCTTCGCGCCCAGGGCGCCCTCCGCGCTCCATACCTCGAGCCGGGTGACCGGCCAGCAGGCCACGCCGGCGGCCAGGGAGGCCGCCAGCACCTTGCCCAGCGTCCGGCCCACCGGCCCGAGCCCGAGCGGGCCGACGCGCCGGCGCAGCAGCACCAGCAGCGCCGCCAGGTTGAAGATGGCGGAGACCGAGTTGGCCGCGGTCAGCCCGGCCGCGCCGAGCGGGAACATGAGCGCCGCGCCCAGGCCGGCGTTCAGCACGAAGGCCGCCAGGGCCACGTACACCGGCGTCTTGGTGTCGTGCAGGGCGTAGAAGGCGGGCACGGTGTTGCGTATGGCCGCGATGGCCCACAGCCCGGCCGAGGCCGCCAGGAAGACCTCGGAGGTGAGCTGGGTGTCCGCCCAGGTGAAGTGGCCGCGCTGCAAGAGCGTGCTGATCATCGGCACCCGGCAGACGGCCATCCACACCATGGCCGGCACGCACACGAACAGCGTCAGGCGCCAGGCGTAGCGCAGGGTGTCCTTCAGCTTCTCCAGCTCCCCCAGGGCGGCCTGGGACGCCAGGCTGGGGAGCGCCACCGTGGCCACCGCCACGGCGAACACCCCGAGCGGCAGCTCGAGGAAGCGGTCGGAGTAGTAGATGTGGGTCATGGCGCCCTCGCTGATGAGGGACGCCAGGGCGCGCGAGACCAGGATGTTCACCTGGTAGACCGCCAGGCCGAAGGCGGCCGGCGCCATGAGGGTCAGCATGCGCCGGACGGCCGGCTCGCCGCGGCTGAGGCGCGGGCGCAGGCGGATCCCGCGCCGGAGCAGGAAGGGGATCTGGAGCGCGAGCTGGAGCAACCCGCCCACCAGCACGCCCACCGCCATGGCGGTGATGGGCGGATCGAGGGCCCAGGCCAAGCCGAGCGCGCAGCCGACCTGGGCCAGGTTGAGCAGGATGGGCGCGGCGGCGGGCGCGGCGAAGTGGCGGTGGGTGTTCAGGATGGCGGTCATCAGCGAGGTGACGCCCACCAGTGCCAGGTAGGGGAACATGATCCGGTTGAGGAACACCGCCAGCTCGAACTTGTCGGGGCCGAAGCCCGGCGCGAACAGCTTGACGAGCAGCGGGCTCCCCAGCACGCCCAGGCCGACCACGACCAGCAGGGCGGCGGAGAACCAGCCCAGGGTCACGTCGTAGAGCCGGGCCGTCTCCTCGCGGGTGTGCTTGGCCTGGTGGTCGGAGAACACCGGCACGAAGGCGATGCTGAGCGCGCCCTCGGCGAAGAAGCGCCGCAGCACGTTGGGGATGGTGAAGGCGCAGGTGAAGGCGTCGCTCGCCAAGCCGGCGCCGAACAGGCCGGCGAAGACCATGTCGCGCGCCAGGCCGGTCACCCGCGACAGCAGGGTGAAGGCGCTGACCGCGCCCACGCTCCTGGTCAGGGAGGAGTGCTCGCTCACCGCGCGGGGCGACCTACTGCTCGCCTTCGTCCATGATGCGGAACTCGACGCGGCGGTTGGCCTCGCGGCCGCGGGCGGTGCGGTTGGAGGCGATGGGCTTCGACTCGCCGTAGCCCACCGAGCGCAGGCGCTCGGGCGCGATGCCCTGGCCCGTCAGGTACTCGCGCACCGAGTTGGCCCGGTTCTCGGACAGCGTCTGGTTGTACTCGTCGCCGCCCTGGCTGTCGGTGTGGCCCTCCACCGACACGCGCATGTCGGGGAAGTCCTTGAGCACCTGGCTCACGTCGTTCAGCAGCTTGAAGGACGCGGGCAGGATGCGGTACTTGGCCGTCTCGAAGAGCACCTTCTGCTTGATCTCGATGCGCTTCTTCTCCCGGTTGATCTGCACCAGGGAGTACTTGCGCGGGCAGCCCTTGCCCTGCGGGCTGTCGGGCGGGCCGGCCTCGTTCGGGCACTTGTCCTCCGGGTCGAGGATGCCGTCGGTGTCGTTGTCGGTGTCCGGGCAGCCGTCCTCGTCCTGGAAGCCGTCCTTGTCCTCCGGATCATCCGGGCACTTGTCGACGTCGTTCAGGATGCCGTCCCCGTCGCGATCGGGGTTCGGGCAGCCCTGGTTCTCGGGCGGGCCCGGCTCGTTCGGGCACTTGTCCTCGACGTCCGGGACGCCGTCCTGGTCATTGTCGAAGTCCGGACAGCCGTCCTCGTCCTCGAAGCCGTCCTTGTCCTCCGGATCGTTGGGGCACTTGTCGACCGGATCGAGCAGGCCGTCGTTGTCCGTGTCCTGCGGCAGCGGCGGCGGGCAGCCCTGGTACTCGGGCAGGCCCGGCACCTCGGGGCACTTGTCCTCGATGTCGACGATGCCGTCTCCGTCCGTGTCGGTCTTCTTGATCTCCACCACCTGCTGCTGCTTGATGAGCACCTTCTTCGGCGCGCAGCCCTTGGACTTCTTGAGCGCCTTCTTGATGTTCTTCACGGCGATCTGGTTGTGCCGGTCGGCCTCCAACCAGTTGCCCTGGCCGAGCTCGTCCAGGGTGAAGACCACGTGGGACTCCGCCATGGCCAGCTCGCGCGGGGCGCACTTGTACGCGCCGCTCTCGCGGGCCTTGGCGATGTCCTTCTTGACCACCTCGGCGTCGGCGCGGATCCGGGACGCGGACACGCAGCCAGTGGCCGCGCCGGACAGCGCCAGGCCGGCCAGCACGCCGAGACTCACCGCCAGTCGCCTGGTCGGGTTCATGGAGATCCTCTCCTGGCCGCCGGGCCGTGCCGCGGGGCCGCTCATTCCTCGTCCTTCTTCATGGCCTTCTCGCGGCCCAGCTCCGCCAGCTCCTTGGCCTTCTTGGCGTAGTCCACCGCGTACTCGAAGTCCGAGGTGCCCCACTTCACCCGCGCCTGGTGGAGGTACTCCCGGGAGGCGGTGTACTCGTAGGGCGCCTTGTCCTCGGCGCCCACCATCTTGGCGTTGTGCTGGGAGGTGTCGGCGGCCAGGATGAGGTGGGTAGACCACGAGGGCCCGCAGCCACCCAGGAGCAGCGCCGCGCCGACGAGCAGTGCGATCCCGAAACACGAGACGCGAAGTGAGCGTGTCACGTTCTTCGACCTCACTCGGACGGCGCCCCGGCAGTCCCGCCCTGCCCGCTCGGCGGCGTGGCCACAGGGGTACAATCCTATGATTTCAAAACGCTTTTATCAGAGCGCGGGAAGGGGTGTCAAGTTAAAACCCTGGCTGCCCGCCACCCGCGTTCTGGGCCGGCGCCGGCGGTCCGGACAGCCGCGGGGCCGAGCTGTCCCCGCCGCGGGCCTCGCGCTGGAACGCCAGCATCCGCAAGAGCTTGCGACCCTCCACCCAGGACAGGGCCAGCAGGAAGATCCAGCCGGCCAGCAGCACGGGCAGGGCGAAGGCCAGGATCGCGGCCAGCTCGCCGGACGGCCCGGGGGCCTCCGCCCAGGTCGTCCCCTCGGCGACGTGCAGCAGCCTGGGGCCGAGCCAGACCGCCAGGCTGGCCAGCGCGAGGGTGACCAGGGCGACCGCCGCCCGCGCGGGCAGCAAGAGCCCGGCCTGGATGAGCGCCGCGCCTGCCAGGAACCCCAGCGCGGCCAGCGCCGGCGGGGCCAGCGCCAGGAGCGCCACCACCAGCCAGGGGGAGCCGGGTTCCAGGAGGTACAGCAGGCTCCAGCCCGGGTGCCGGAAGTAGAAGTAGATGGCGAGCGGCGAGACGGCCAGGACCTCGTACAGCAGGGCGCCCGCCAGGTGGGGGCTGCGCCAGACCGGCCTGGGGGCCTGGGCGCCCGGCCGCGCCGCGTGGGTGATCTGGGCCCACGCGGCCAGCGCCGTGCTCAGGCCGACCAGCAGACCGAAGCTCGCGAGTAGGGCGCTGATGGGGGCCTCCTCCGGGGCGGGAGTATCGCACGGCCGGCCGGGCCTCGGCCAGGGATTTTCCCGCTTGCCGCCGGTCGCCAGTCGTGGCTTCATGGGGGCGGACTGCAAGCGAGGAGAGCGATGCCAAACACCCTGCTGATCACCGGGGCGAGCGGGTTCATCGGTTCGCGCGTCGTGCGCCGGCTGCTCGAGCGCGGCCTGCCGCTGGCGCTGCTGGCCCGGCCGGCCGCGGCCGAGCGGCTGCGGGCCCAGCTCGACTCATGGCCGGCGGGCCCGCGCCCCTGGATCGTCCCGGGCGATCTGGTCCAGCCCGATCTCGGGCTCAGCCCGGGCGATCGCGCCCGGCTGCGGGCGGAGGCGCGCGCGGTCGTGCACCTGGGCGCCGCCTACGACCTCTTCCTGGGCCAGGCCGAGGCCGAGCGCACGAACACCCTGGGGACGCGCCACCTGCTCGCGCTGGCCCGGGAGCTGGAGGGCCTCGAGGCCTTCCACCACGTCAGCACCATCGCCGTGTCGGGGGACTTCTCCGGTCTGTACCGCGAGGCCGACCTCGACCTGGGCCAGCGCTTCCCGCACGCCTACGGCCGCTCCAAGTTCCTGGCCGAGCAGCTCGTGCGCGCCAGCGGGCTGCCCTGGCGGATCTACCGGCCGGGCGTGGTGGTGGGAGACAGCCGCACGGGCGAGTTCGACAAGCTGGACGGCCCGTACTACGCCCTGCGCCTGCTGGCCGGCCTGCGCCGCCTGCCGGGCTCGGCGCGCATGCCCATGCTCGTGCCGCGCGACGACGACGCCCTGTTCCACCTGGTGCCGGTGGACTTCGTCAGCGCCGCCCTGGCGGAGCTGGTCGACCGCCCCGCCCCCGCGGGCGGGACCTTCCACCTGGTCGATCCGCAGCCGGTCTCCTTCCGGCGCTTCTACCTGGAGGCCCTGGAGCTGCTCGGCTTCCGCGGCCCGCGCATCCCCCGGCCCGTGCGGCGGCTGTTCCGCCTGCTCACCCGGCCGGGCTTCTGGCAGGTCAGCCGGGCCGCCGGGCGGGCCCTGGGGGTGCCGGCCGAGATGATCCCGCACCTGCTGTGCGACGTGCGCTACGACTGCGCCGGGGCGAGCGCCGCACTCGGCCCGGCCGGCGTGCGCTGCCCGCCGCTGCTCGACTACCTGCCCCGGCTCGTCGCCCGCTTCGAGGCCAGCCGGACCTGAGGCGGCGGCCAGGGGAGCGCAGATGCCCGCCGCCTGCCTCGGTCTGTGGCTCACCCTCGGCCTGCTGGCCCCCTGCCTGGGGCTGCCGGCGGGGGACGGTGGCCTGGCGGCCAGGTTGGGGGACCGGGCGCGCCTGGCGACCTGGCTGCGGGGCGGGGCGGCCCTGCAGGCGCCCGCCGGGCGGATCGACGCGCTCGGCGCGGGGGGGCTCCAGGCGCTGCTCCGCCCGCGGGGCCCGGACCCGGGCGCGCGCCTGGCCGCCCTGTCCGCGCGCTTCCTGGAGGTGCCCTACCTGCTCTCGCCGCTGGGCGAGGGACCCGGGCACCCGCCCGACGAGGATCCGCTGCTGCGGCTGGACGCGGTCGACTGCACCACCTTCGTGGAGCAGGTCATGGCCTTCGCCCGCGCGCGCGACCTCGCGGGCGCGCTGCGGGAGCTGCGCCGCATCCGCTACCTCGACGGGCGCATGGAGTTCGGGCTGCGCAAGCACGACATGCTGGCCCAGTGGCTGCCGGACAACCAGCGGCTGGGGGTGCTCGAGGACATCACCCAGGAGGTGGGCGGCGCGGACGTGCGCTGGATCTCCAAGCGCTACGACGAGCGCCTGTGGGCCGTCCGGCGGCGGGCCGGGCTGTGGGCCAGCGTGCCCGAGGAGCGCCTGCCCCGGGGGGAGCACCGCCTGCCGGTCGTGCCGCTCGGGCGGGTGCCGGCGCTGGCCGGGCGCATCCCGGAGGGCACGCTGCTCAACGTGCTGCGCGAGGAGGTGCCCGGCCGGGTGACCCGCGTCACCCACCAGGGGCTCGTGGTGCGGGTGGATGGGAAGGTGTGCCTGCGCCACGCCCGGCGCGGGGCGGCCCGGGTGGTGGACGAGGAGCTCGGGAGCTTCGTGGCCCGCAACCAGGCCTACCGGCGCTGGGTGGTGGAGGGCTTCAACCTGCAGCGGATCCGCCTGCCGGCCGCCGTCTGCCCTCCGGGTGGGAGAACTTGAACCCCGCAGGCGCCCGTGGTACATCGAATATCAGGAGCACTCGGCTCTCGGACCGGAGCCGGCGCCGCGGAGGGCTCGGTGTACAAGCTGATCATCGAGGATGACGAGGGCCGCACCACCGTCGTCCCATTCCAGCGCGACGAGATCACCATCGGCCGGAAGGAGGGCAACACCATCCGGCTGACCGAGCGCAACGTGTCCCGCCATCACGCCCGCTTCGGCCGGGCGAACAGCTCGATCTTCGTGGAGGATCTCGACAGCTACAACGGGGTGAAGGTCAACGGCGATCGCATCACCGCCCGCACCACGCTGCGGGAGGGCGACCTGGTCGAGATCGGCGACTACCACCTGGCCCTGCAGAAGGTGGAGGAGGAGCTCGCGGCGGCCTCGGCGCCGCCCGCGCCGCCGACCGCCACCGCGCCGGCCCTGCGGGCCACGGCCAGGATGGGCGGACCCGCGCCGACCACGGCCGACGGCGGCACGGCCGTGCTGCGCCTGCCGCTGGAGGAGAAGCCCCCCGCGGAGCCCAGCCGGGCCCGGCCGCTGGCGGCGGCCGAGGTCGGACGGCTGGTGGTGATGACCACCGAGCTGGCCGGCCAGACCTTCGCCCTGGACAAGTCGGAGATGACCATCGGGCGGACCGAGGACAACGACATCGTCGTGGCCCACCGCTCGGTCTCCAGCCGGCACGCCAAGATCGTCCACGACGCCGGGGTGTACCGCATCGTGGACATGGACTCCGCCAACGGCGTGCTGGTCAACGGCGAGGAGTACGCCCGGGTCGACATCCGCAAGGGCGACGTGATCGAGCTCGGGCACGTGAAGTTCCAGTTCATGGCCGCGGGCGAGCAGGCCGGCGGGGTGGCCTCGGCTCCGCCTGCCCCCCGGGCCATGGTGGACGCCACGGCGGCCGAGGCCGAGGCCCAGGCCCAGGCCGGCAAGCGCGGGCTGGGCATGAAGCTCGGGCTGGGCCTGGGCGCGGTGGCCGTCCTGGGCGTGGGCACGTTCCTGGTGCTGCACTTCATGAACCAGGGCACCACCACCGAGGCGGGCCAGGACGCGGGCGTGGCCGTGGCCGGCGGCGACGCCTCGACCGGGCCGGTCGAGGGGCCGCCCGGGCCGACGGCCGAACCCAGGGCGGCCGACCGGTTCCAGGATGGCCTGAACCTCATGAAGACCGGCGAGTGGAAGGCGGCCGAGGCGGCCTTCCAGGCGACGCTGGCGCTCGAGGCGGACCACAAGGGCGCCCGGGCCATGCTGGAGAAGGTCCAGGCCGAGAACCAGAGCGCCGAGCTGCTGACCAAGGCCAAGAAGGCGATCGACGAGAAGGACTGGGATCTGGCCTACTACAGCCTGAACGACGTGGGCGAGGGGACGCAGTCCTTCCCGGAGGCGGAGAAGCTCAAGCCCGAGGTCCAGCGCAAGTTCATCTTCTTCCACCTGAACAAGGCCGACCTGCTGTTGAATGGCGGCAAGAAGGACCAGGTCCAGGAGGCCATCAAGCACATCGAGGTGGTGCTCCTGGTCGAGCCGAACAACTTCCCGGCCAAGGAGAAGATGAAGAAGGCCCAGGCCATGCTGGCCGGCCGGACCGGCGTCAAGCCGCCCGCGGTGGTGGACGGCGGCGAGGACCGGCCGCCCTCGGGCGGGGACCAGGCCTCCAAGCGCAAGCGGGCCAAGGAGCTGACGGAGAAGGCCGCTGCGGCCTACAAGAAGAAGCAGTACCGCGAGGCGCTCACCGCGCTCCAGGAGGCGCTCAAGCTCACCCCCACCAACTTCGAGCTGCACCGGCAGATGGGCACCTGCTACGCCATGCTGGGCGACCAGGACAAGGCCTCCGTCCACTACCGCAAGTACGTGCAGCTCTGCCCGTCCTGCATGTACGCCCCGCAGGTCCGCAAGATCATCGCGGACTTCGAAGCCTCCAAGAAGTAGCTCAGCCGAGCGAGTCGAGGAGCGCCCGGGCGCCGATCTCGCCCGCGCGCTGGCGCGCCACCGCGGCCACCAGGGCCCGGCCCAGGTGGCGGCCGAGCGCGGCCAGGAGCTGCAGATCGGCCGCCCCCAGGCTGGTCTTCTGCGGGTACAGCCGGTGGATGACCACCGCGCCCAGGCGCCGCTCGCCGTCCAGGATGGGCGCCGCGGCCCGGGGCGCGTCCAGGCCCTCCCGGGCCGGCGCGCCGAGCTGCGGCTGGCCGCTGGACAGGGCCTGCTCCCACAGCCCCTCGCGCGGCAGCGGATCCGCCTCGGCGCCGACCAGCCCGTTCCCCAGGACCGGGAGGAGCCGGCTGGCGGGGCTGTCCTGGCACAGGAACAGGCCGAAGGCGGCGGCGCCCAGGAGGTTGACGAGGGCGTCGCGGGCCGCGGTCAGGATCTCGGCGGGGCTCACGGCGGCCTGCAGGCTGTCCACAAGGACCACCGCGGCCGAGAGGCGCAGGTGCTCCCGTTGCAGGTCGTCCAGGGCGGTGCGCAGCTCCTCGCACTCGGAGCGCAGCAGCCCGGTCTGGGCCTGCTCGGCCTCGCGGACCGGCTGCGGGCCCCCGTCCTCGAGCTGCACGCTCAGGCGGCTGAAGGCGCCCAGCGCCTCGTCCAGGCCGGGCTGGTAGCTGCCGGCCACCAGGGCGTCCAGCACCCGCGCGCTGGTCTCGTCCAGGTGGAGGAAGGCGACCCCCACCCCGCCCGGCTTGTCATCCGCGGCCGGCATCTGGCGCACCACCCGCCCGTAGGCCACCACGGGCTGGTGGAAGGGCGCGGGCAGGCCGAAGCTCAGCTTCAGGCGCGCGCCCACCGGCAGCGGGTGCTCCATCTCGATGAACACCCCGGTGCGGCTCACGTCGCGGGCGTACTCGAAGAAGATGCCCTTGAAGTCCTCGAAGCTGACCTGCATCGAGGTGCGCACCCGCGGGAAGCGCCGCTTGACGCCCGCGCCCAGCAGGTCCTCCACCTTGCGCACCAGGGTCGCGTCCTGCAGCGGCTTGGTGAGCAGCTCGTCGCAGCCCGCCTGGACCGCCTGCTTGAGATCCTCGTCCCGGCTGGAGGAGGTCACCAGGATGACCGGCAGGGAGCGCAGGGCCGGATCGGACTTGAGCTGCTGGCACACCTCGGCGCCGGTCATGCCCGGCATGAACATGTCGAGCAGCACCAGGTCGGGCGGGTTCTTGCGGATCTTCTCCAGGGCCTCGGCGCCGCTGGCGGCCTCGTCGATCTGGTAGCCGCGCCAGGACAGAACGCGGGCCTCCATGTGCCGGAACAGCTTGACGTCATCCACCACCAGGATACGGGTCATGCCTTCTCCGCGTTCGGTTCGCGCGTACTATACTAGAAACTCGAGCCCGATGCCCAGGGCGAAGTGTTTCTTGCCCGGAGAGCAGAGCGAACCGGACTCGCTTCCGGCTGCCGGGGAAAACTGCTTGCGCGGCCCGCGCGCGCCCCGCGCCGCGGCTTGACCCTCCGCGCGGGCGGGTGGTACCATGCATCCAATTCGCAGCGCTGGCCGGATCGGGTTGCCCTGGAGGGGGGTGACATGAAGAGTCGCTCGGTCGAGATCCTGGTCCTGGACGATGATCAGGACACGCTCGACATCGTGCTGCACATCCTCGGTCCGCAGGGCTACCGCGTGGACACGGCCTGCGGCGCGGCCGAGGGCATCGACAAGCTCGCCTCGCGCCGGTACCACGTCCTGGTCCTGGATCTCAAGCTGCCCGGCATGGACGGCATCGAGGTGCTCAGGCGGGTGCGCGAGAAGGATCGCGACCTGGCGGTCATCGTGCTGACCGGCTACCCCTCGGTCGAGTCGGCGGTGGCCTCGCTGAAGGAGGGCGTCTCCGACTACGTGGAGAAGCCCATCGATCGGGACAAGCTGCTCCAGGCGGTGGAGCGCGTGGTCCGCGACAAGGGCCTGCTGCGCAGCCCCGAGGAGGCCCTGCTGCTGTCGGTGGGCGCCAAGGTGCGCGCCGAGCGCAAGCGGCAGGAACTCACCCTGAAGCAGGTGGCCCGGCGGACCGGGCTGTCGGTCAGCCTGCTCAGCCAGATCGAGCGGGCCGAGTCGGCCGCCTCGGTCTCCAGCCTGTACAAGATCGCCTCGGCCCTGGGGATCAACCTGCGGGATCTGTTCGAAGGCTATTGAGGGAGGACGGCGTCAGGCATGTCGGGCCGGCCCGACATGCCTGACGTCAGACGGGCGTCACGGATCGACGCACTGGCCGGCGCCGTCGCACACCTGCGGGTCGGTGCAGGTGCCGCAGGAGCCGCCGCACGCGTCGTCGCCGCACACCTTGCCGGTGCAGTCCGGCGTGCAGCAGTGGCTGGTCGCGTCGCACACGGCCGGGGCCGTGCACTCGCCGCAGGAGGCGCCGCACTGGTCGACGCCGCAGTTCTGATCGCCGCAGGAGCAGGTCGCGCAGGCGAAGGCGCCGTCGCAGTACTCGGTGGGCTGGCACGAGCCGCAGGAGCCGCCGCAGCCGTCGTCGCCGCACACCTTGCCGGTGCAGTCCGGCGTGCAGCACTGGCCGGCCGCGTCGCACACGGCCGGGGCCGTGCACTCGCCGCAGGAGCCGCCGCAGCCATCGTCACCGCACACCTTGCCGGTGCAGTCCGCGCTGCAGCCGGTCGGCTGGCAGTAGCAGGTACCCTGCACGTCGATCACCTCGAAGCCGGCCTCGCAGGCGCCGTCCACGCAGGCCGGGGCGCAGAACGAGACGCCGCACTTCGGGGCCCCGGCCACGTCGACGCAGTCGGGGTTGAGCTCCTGGCCGAACTCGGTCAGGCAGTCGGCGACGCCGGCCGCGCAGTCCGGGGAGTCGGCCTCCGCGGGGATGCCCAGGCAGGCCAGGCCAGCCTGGCAGAGGTCCGCGGCGGCGTTCACCCCGCTGAAGGGGCAGGGATCGCCCGCGGCGCTGGTGCCGGTCTCGACCGGGATGCAGTAGCAAGAGGTGTCGGGAGGTGTTCCGACCTGCTGGGGCAGGAAGCCCGCGTCGCAGGTGTCGCCCGCGCCGCAGGGCGGGGAGCAGAAGGAGGCGCCGCACTTGGGCGCGCCGCCGAAGTCCACGCAGTCCGGGTTGTAGGCCGCGCCCATCTCGGCGACGCAGTCCGCGTCCCCGTTCGGGCAGTCCGGTGAAGAGGCGTCCACGTTGAAGCCCAGGCAGGTCAGGCCGGCCTGGCAGAAGTCCGCGTCCGCGTTGGCGCCGTCGAACGGGCAGGGATCGCCCGCGGCGCTGTCGCCGACGTCGCCCGGGATGCAGAAGCAGGTGTCTTCGATGGTCTGCGGGATGAAGCCCGCCTGGCAGCTACCGTCCAGGGCGCACTGCGGGGAGCAGAAGGAGGCGCCGCACTTGGGAGAGCCGTTGAAGTCCACGCAGTCCGGGTTGTAGGCCGCGCCCATCGCGGTGACGCAGTCCGCGTCCCCGTTCGGGCAGGCAGGTGAGCCGGCGTCCACGTTGAAGCCCAGGCAGGTCAGGCCGGCCTGGCAGAAGTCCGCGTCCTGGTTCGCCGGGCCGAACGGGCAGGGATCGCCCGCGGCGCTGGCGCCGGTGTCGCCCGGGATGCAGTAGCAGCTCCCGCTCACGGTCTGCGGGATGGCGCCTGCCGGGCAGTTGCCCTGCGCGTCGCAGCGGCCCGAGCAGAAGGAGGCGCCGCAGCGGCCCGTGCCGGCCACGTCCACGCAGTCCGGGTTCCAGGAGGCCTGGAAGTCGGTGCAGTCCCCGTCCTCGGTGCAGGCGGTGCTGGTGGCGTCGGCCGGGATGCCCAGGCAGATCAGGCCGCTGGCGCAGTTATCGGCGTCCGCGTTGGTGGCGTCGAAGGGGCAGGGGTCGCCCTGCTGGCCGTTGCCGGGCTCCGGGGCCGGGATGCAGTAGCAGTCGTCTCCCACGGCCGCCGGCTGGAAGCCGTCGTCGCAGGAGCCGTCCAGGGCGCAGCGGGGAGAGCAGAACGAGGAGCCGCAGTGGTTCGGGTTGCCGCAGGTGCCGATCACGCACTCGGCGTTCCAGTTCTCCTCGAACACCGCGGCGCAGTCCTCCACGGTGGTGCAGGGCGTGTCGGTCGCGTCGATGCCCAGGCAGGCCATGCCCGCCATGCAGTCGCCCGCGTCGGCGTTGATGGTGTCGAAGCTGCAGGGCGCGCCGGCCGGCTGGGTGCCGAGCGGGTACCAGATGCACATCTTGATGTCGGGGAAGGACTCGGTGCAGGTGGCGCAGTCGCCGGTGCCCTCCATGGTCTTGCAGAAGCTGACCGACATGCAGGTGTTCTGCTCGGGGCAGTCGCCGTCGGTCTCGCACACCTCGGAGCAGTGGGCGTTGATGCACATGCCCATGCACTGGTCGTCGTCCTCGTCGCACTCGGCGCCGGCCGTCAGCGTGCCGCCGGAGACGCAGTAGCCCTGCAGCGCGTTGCCGGTCTCGTCGATGTACGGGGAGCAGGCCTCGCCCGCGTCGCACTGGGAGGAGGCGGTGCAGGTGGCCGAGTTCGCCGCGATGCAGTAGGAGTCACCGCCGCCGATCACCATGCACTGGAACGTCACGTCCGGATCCTCGGCCTGGCAGTCGTTGCAGTCCGGGTTGGTGACGCAGGCGTGCGAGCAGTACACGTCCGAGCCGCTCAGGCAGGCGTGGTTGGGATCGCAGGCCGAGTCCACCTGGCCCAGGCAGGACTCGCCGCAGGTCTTGTCCTGGTTGCCGCAGGCGTAGCCGGGGTCGATCTTCAGGCAGACCTTGAAGTCGCCGCCCACGTCCACGCAGCACATCTCGGCCGTCTCGCCCGCGGCGTAGTTCACGCAGCCGTCGTTGTCCAGGCAGTCGCGCTTGGAGCAGTAGCCCGTGCCGTCGCTGTAGCGCAGGCACCAGCCGGTCACGCACTCGCCCGACTCCGTGCAGGGCTCGCCCATCCGCGCGAGGCCGGTGGTGCAGGTCAGGTTCGGGCCGGCGGTGTAATTGGCAGGACAGGTGCACACCGGCGTACCGCTCGTCTCGTCGCAGGTGCCGGGATCGCAGGCGCCCTCGAAGCAGGTGAGTTCCTCGGTCCCGGCACAGCCAGCCACCAGGGCCAGGGCCGCCAGGCAGGCGACCAGCGTCCAGCTTCTGATCCTCATGGGCAACTTCTCCTTTCGTCGGGAGGCGCGCCGCGCCTACTCGAACGGTAGATCGGGTTTTCGCAGCGCCATTCTGCGGGGAGAGACGGAGGGCTGTCAACTGGAAAAAAGGTCTGCAAAATCCGAGGTTGACACGCGCCGCGAGCCCGTGGGACAAGGGTGCGTGCGCGTCCCGGAGCGGGCGCCGGGAGGTGGTGCTTGCGTACCTTTCTCGCGAGCCTGTGGCTGGTCTGCCTGTGCGCCCTCCCCGCCGCCGCGGGCGCAGGGACCTACGAGGAGTACCTCGACGATCCCGAGGGGCTGACCGACCTGGCCGAGCCGGCCTCGGCCTACTACGCCTACCTGAAGGCCCGCCGCGCGAGCTGCACCGGGGACGGCGCGGCGGTCGAGCCGCCCGCGGAGCTCGCCCTGGGCGGCGCGCGTTTCTCCTTCCGCGGTCCGACCCTCGAGGCGCTCGGCCCGGATCCGGACGGCGTGTTCACCCTGGGGGTGCTGGGCGCCCCCAAGGACTTCTCGGACGAGTCGCGCGCGGCGCTGCGGGTGTTCTTCGAGCGGTTCCAAAAGGCCGGCGCCGACGCCGTGCTGCTGCTGGGCGATCTGGCCGCCACCGAGACCGAGCTGACGCAGATCCTGCTGTTCTCGGCCGAGCGCAAGTGGCCGGTGCTCGCGCTGATCGGGAACACCGAGGGCCGCGCGGCCTTCAACAACGCCTTCCTGGCCGCCCTCAAGGTGGCCCCGAACCTGATCAACCTGGACTTCATCCGGCGGGTGGACTTCGGCGCGGTCAGCCTGGTGAACCTGCCGGGGTACCAGGACCGCCGCTTCATGCACCAGTCCTCGGGTTGCACCTACAAGCCCGCGGACGTGGAGGCCCTCAAGGCCCTGCTCCCGGGCAGCGGCACGACGGTCCTGGTCAGCCACGGCCCCCCGGCCGGCAGGGACGCCCACGGGCTGGACGTGGCGGTCGAGGCCGGCAACGTGGGCGATCCGGTGCTGGCCGGCTTCCTCCGGGACCAGAAGATCGCCTTCGGCCTGTTCTCCCACATCCTGGAGTCCGGCGGCCGGGCGGTGGACGCCCAGGGCAAGCCGGTCCAGGGCGGGGTCATGCGCGCGGACTTCTTCCTCAACGTGGGCTCGGCCAACCCGCTGGCCTGGCAGCTCAACGGCGGGAAGACCTCCTGCGGCATGGGCGCCATCGCGCGCTTCAAGGGCGGGCAGGGCTCCTTCGAGTTCGTCAACCTGCCGTGCAAGTGAGGCGCACCCGTCGCGCCCCGCCGGGCGGCCCCCGGCTGCGGCTGCTCATCGAGGGGCTGGGGTCCGAGGGGGAGGGCGTGGGCCGGGCCCAGGGGCGGGCGGTGTTCGTGCCGTTCGCCCTGCCGGGCGAGCGCGTGCTGGCCCGCGTGGTCCACGCGGGCGCGCGCCGGCTGGTGGCCGAGCTCGACGAGGTGCTCGAGCCCGCGCCCGAGCGCGTGCGGCCGCCCTGCCCGGTCTTCGGCCGCTGCGGCGGCTGCCAGCTCCAGCACGCCGGCTACTCCGCCCAGCTCGCCCTCAAGCGCCGGCTGCTGGTGGAGACGCTGCGCAGCGTGGGCGGCCTGGAGGTCGGCGAGCGCGACGGCGGCCCCCGGGTGCTGGCCGCGCCCGAGCCCCTGGGCTACCGCAACCGCGGCCAGTACCCGGTGGCCCGGCAGGCGCGGCGGGTGGTGACCGGCTTCTTCGCCCCCCGCTCGCACGCGGTGGTGCCGGTGGAGGCCTGCGCGATCCACGATCCGCGGGTCGACCAGGCGGTGCGGGTGGTGCGGGCCTGGGCGCAGCGCGAGCGGCTGCGGGTGTACGACGAGGAGCGCCGCACCGGCTGGCTCCGGCACGTGATGGCGCGGGTGGGCGTGGCGAGCGGCCAGGTCCTGGTGGTCCTGGTCGGGCGCCACGAGCTGCGCTGCGACTGGCGCGCGCTCACGCGCGAGCTCGGCGCGCGGGTGCCGGGGGTGGTGGGCCTGGTGCTGAACCTGCAGCCGGCCTCCTCCAACGTGATCCTGGGCCGGCGCAGCCTGCCGCTGTGGGGCCAGCCGCACGTGGAGGAGTCCCTGTTCGGCCTGCGCTTCCGGCTGTCGGTCGGGTCCTTCTTCCAGGTGAACACGCGTCAGGCCGAGCAGCTCTTCGGCCGCGTGCGTGCCTTCCTGGGCGAGGCGGCCGAGCGCGGCCGGCCGGTGGTGGACGCCTACTCCGGGGTGGGCGTCCTGGCCCAGGTGCTGGCGCAGGCGAACCTGCCCGTGGTGGGCATCGAGGTCGTGCCGCAGGCCGTGGCCGACGCCCGCGCCTCGGCCCGGGCCCAGGGCCTGGGCGGGCTCGAGTTCCACGAGGGCCTGGTGGAGGAGGTGCTGCCGCGCCTGGTGGCCCGCGGGCTGCGGCCCGGGGCGGTGGTGCTCGATCCCCCGCGCAAGGGCTGCGAGCCGGCCGTGCTGGAGGCCCTGGCCCGCAGCCGCGTGCCCCGGGTGGCCTACGTGAGCTGCCACCCGGGCACCCTGGCCCGCGATCTGGCCGAGCTGCGTACGCTGGGCTACCGCCTGCACACCCTGGAGGCGGTGGACATGTTCCCCCAGACCGCGCACGTGGAGACCTTCGCCGGGCTGGTCCGGGCCTGAGGGCGCGCGGCCTGGCTCAGGGCGCCTCGAGGCCCAGGACGAGGGCGCGGGGCTCCTCGTCGAGCGCGCAGCCCAGCCGCACCTCGAGCTCGCCCGGGCGCACCGCGCTCACCTGGCCGCAGCGCGTGCCCAGCGGGGCGCCGGCGCGCACCCGGAAGGTCGTGCCGTCCGGGGCGAGCAGCAGGGCCTCGGCCGGCTGCCCCGGCCGCCTGAGGGTGCCCACCAGGCGCAGCCGGGAGAGCGGGTGGCGGGTCTGCGAGGCGCCCGTCCTCGCCGCCGCGAGCCCCGGCGCCGCCTCGGGCTGGAGCCGCTCGCGCTGGCCGTCCTCGCCCACCAGGCGCAGGTCCCTGCGGCCCACCGCCTCGATCCTGCGGCCGTCCCGGAGCTGCGCGCCCGCGCCGAGCCAGCGGAGCTCCGCGCCCTCCTGCACCAGCGCCAGGCGCTCCTGCCCGGGCCGCCCGAGCAGGCCGGCCAGGCGGGCCTGGGTGGGGCCGGCGGGCGCCGGTCCGGGCGCGCACTCGGCCGGGTCCGCGGCCGGGCCCGCGCGGGGCACCAGGCGCGGACCGCGCGGGTCCGCCTCGAGGCGGTACTGCAGCGCGCCGAGCAGCGCGCGCACGAGCGCCTGCGCGTCCACGTCGTGGGCGGAGAAGGATTGCGGCAGCGGCTCGGCCGGCGGCGGGCAGGCCACCAGCCCGGCCTGGCCCAGGAGCCCGGCGACGAGCGCCGCGGCCGGGGCCTGGACCGCCGTGAGCTCCACCGGTCCGGCCAGCGCCGGGGCCTCGGCCGGCGGGCCGCCGGGCGCGGCCACCTCCGTCAGGCCCGGGGCCTCGCGGGCCTCGAGCCCGAGCAGGTCGAGGGTGAGCGCGGCCACGCGCCCGGTCGGGCGCCGGGCCAGCCAGGCGCCCAGCGGCCGCGCGCCCGCCGGGCCGAGCACCAGGGCGCGGTGGGGGGCGCCCAGGACCATGCGCAGCACCTCCCGGGCCGGCGCGCGCAGGCAGGCCAGGTCGAGCGGCCTGGCGGAGCCGCTGGCCGGGCGGCTCGCGGACCGGCCGGGCGGGGGGACGAGCCAGACCCCGTCCCGCGCCTCGGCGGCCACCCCGGCCCGGGCGAACAGCGCGGGCAGCCAGCCTCCGCGCAGGGGCGGCGCCAGGTCCAGGCTGAGCCGCACCGGCGGCACGGCCTCCACCGCCAGGTACTCCTCACCGCCCGCGGGCGCCAGCCAGGCCAGCACGTCCAGCAGCGGCGCGCCGCTGAGCTGCAACGCCGCCGCCGGCTGCGCCGGCGCCCAGGCCAGGACGCGCAGCCCTTCCAGCTCGAGGGCCGGCGGGTGGGGCAACGCCTTGCAGCGCCGGGTGAGCAGGCGGGCGTAGCCCTCGCGCGCCGCGGGGCCGAGCGCCCAGCCCTCGACCCGCAGGCCGCGCCTGGCCAGGCGGGCCTTCTCCAGCCGCACGCCCTCGCTGTCCACCAGGCTGCCCACCAGCACCGCCAGGCGCCGGGCGCCCTGCGCCCGCCGCTCCAGCCAGACCAGGTTGTCGCGCAGCCTGGCCAGCTCCGCCTCCGGGGCGCCGGCGGCCGGCCGCGCCCCCGGGGGCAGGGCGAACAGGCGCACCTCGAGCCGCAGCGTCGGGCCGTCCAGCTCGACCTCGAGCGGCGGCCCGAGGGCCTGGCGGGCACGGGCCAGCAGGAGCAGCCGCCGCAGCACGGCCGGCGGCGCGCCCTGCAGGCGCAGATCGCTCTCCTCCAGGGCCAGGCCGGCGAACGGCTTGCCGGTCCGGCGTGGCTCGAGGGTCTCCTGCAGGTCGGGCGCCGGGGGCTTGACCGGCCTGGCGGTGGCCGCGGCCAGGCGCTGGAGCAGGCCATCCACCTCCGCCTCGAGCAGCTCCGCGCGGGGCGAGGCCGGGGCCAGGCCCTGGGCCAGGCCCGGGGCCGGCAGGGCCAGGCACAGGCCGAGGAGCAGTCGCGCGGCGTGGCGGTGGTTCGTCAATCCGGTTGCTCGCTAGCAGGCCGGGGGCCGGGCTGTCAAGCGCGGCCCCGCCAGCCCTAGTCGGCGACGTCGTCGAAGATCACGATGCGCGAGCCCTGGGCGCCCACCTGGATGGGCACCACCGTCTTGGCCCGGCCGGCGTACTCCCGCAGGCCGAAGTAGCGGTCGGCCGGGGTGGAGATGCGCAGGATGAGCTGGAAGAAGCGCATGGCCAGCCGGCGCAGCGTGGGCAGATCGGCCTCCAGCAGGATCTCCTCCTCGCCGGTCTGCACGGTCCAGCGCTTCTGGTTGATCTTGATCAGGCCCCGCTTCTTGAGCTCGAGCAGCAGCGCCGGCACGTCCGGCGGCTCCATGTAGCCGTACCGGGCGTGCACCGAGACCACCCGGCCCCCGAGCTGCACCACCGTGTGCCGCTCCTCCTCCGGCACGTAGGGCCGGCTCTGCTGGTCCACGTGCAGGAGCGTGACGTGCTTGGGCAGCGCGCCGGTGCGCTTCATGAAGATGCGCACCCCCACCGGGCAGGGATCATCCGGGGTGGGGAAGGCCCGCGAGGTCAGGAACACGATGGCCCGGTCCACCTCGGCCAGGGTGCGGCCGGCGTAGGCCACGCGCCGCTCGGGGCTGTCGATGAGCTGCTGCTTGAGCTCGACCAGCCGGGTCAGGCCCATGCGCGGGAAGCGGGCGTAGGCCTGGGCCAGGAGCGCCCGGCCCCACTGCCAGGTGCGCATGAGCAGGTACAGGCCCGCGGCGATGACCAGCGGGATCCAGCCGCCCTGGACGAACTTGACCGAGGTCGAGGTGAAGAAGGCCAGATCCACCAGCAGCAGCGCGGCGCACAGCGGCCCGGCCACCCAGGCGCGCCAGCCCCAGCCGCGGGCCACGTGGTAGAAGGCGAAGGTGGTGATGGTCATGGTGCCGGTGACCGCCACGCCGTAGGCCGCGGCCAGCTTCGACGAGGACTGGAAGGAGACCACCAGCAGCGCGCAGCCCGCGAACAGCAGCCAGTTCACCCCGGGCATGTAGACCTGGCCGGGCATGGCCGCCGAGGTGTTGACGATGGCCAGGCGCGGGAAGTAGCCGAGCGCCATGGCCTGGCGGGTCAGGCTGAAGGCGCCCGAGATGAGCGCCTGGGAGGCGATCACCGTGGCCAGGGCCGCCAGCGCCACCACGGGGTACAGGATCCAGGGCTCCTGGGGGAACAGGCTGAAGAACACGTGGTTCTGCGGGATGGCGCCCGGCTCGAGCAGCCGCGCGCCCTGCCCGAAGTAGTTGAGCAGCAGCGCCGGGTAGGCCAGGCCGAACCAGGCCAGGCGGATGGGTCTCCGGCCGAAGTGGCCGAGATCGGCGTACAGCGCCTCGCAGCCGGTGATGGCCAGCACCACCGCGCCCAGCACCCACAGGCTGTCGAGGCCGTGGGTGGCGAGCAGGCGCACGGCCCAGCGCGGGTCCACGGCCTGGATGAGCTCCGGGTGGCGGACGAACCAGTAGACGCCCGCCGCGCCGATCACCAGGAACCACAGCGTCATGATCGGGCCGAAGGCCCGGCCCACCCGGCCCGTGCCCACCCGCTGGAACAGGAACAGCAGCAGCAGGGTGACCAGGGTGAGCGGCACGACCAGCGGCTGGAGGGCGGTGGTGGCCACCTTCAGGCCCTCGTAGGCCGACAGCACCGAGATGGCCGGGGTGATGATCCCCTCGCCGTAGATCAGGGCGGCGCCGAGCAGGATCACGCCGATGATCCAGCCCCGGCGCCGGGCCTTGCCAGGGCCCGAACCCGGGCCCGGGCCACCCTGGCCCCTGATCTGGGCGATCAGCGCGAACACGCCACCCTCGCCGTTGTGATCGGCCTGCAGGATGAAGATCAGGTACTTGAGGCTGACCACCAGGGTCAGCGCCCAGAACACGAGGGATAGGATGCCCAGCACCTCGGGCAGGGAGCGGGACAGGGGGTGGGTCCCGAAGAAGGTCTCCTTCATGGCGTACAGCGGGCTCGTGCCGATGTCGCCGTACACCACGCCCAGCGCCCCGAGGGCCAGCGGAAACAGTCGTGCCTGGCGCGGGACCGGGGTCATTGGGCTGCTCTGCTCCTCGGGGTGAGGCCAGGCAGGCAAGCGAGGGCGCCTGGCCCTGATGGACCTCTCTTGGGGCACGCAAGATACCTCCTGCCCCTCCGAAGTCAAGCCCGGCGGAAAAACGTTGCGCACCCGAGGGGTTGAGCCTATTCTCGCCGCACGAGGTGGCGGGTGGCCGAGCACGGAAGGAAGAAGCGCGGGGTCCAGGTGGACCTGTTCTCGGGACCCGGGCGCCGCTCCGGTCCGCCGGCCGGCGAGGAGCCGCGTGCCTTCACCGTCTCCGAGATCGTTGGCCTGGTGCGTCAAGCGCTGGAGGACCGCTACCGGGAGGTCCTGGTGACCGGTGAGCTCTCGGGCCTCACCGTGGCCAGCTCCGGGCACGCGTACTTCAGCCTGAAGGACGATCGCGCGGTGCTGCCTGCGGTCATGTTCCGCATGTCGCTCATGCGGTTGCGCCAGGGGCTGCCCCCCGAGGGCACCGCCGTGCTGGCGCGCGGACGACTGACCCTGTTCGAGGCCCGCGGGCGTTTCCAGCTCCTCGTCGAGGAGCTGGTGCCGACCGGGGCCGGGGCGCTGGAGCTGCGCTTCAGGGAGCTCAAGGCCCGGCTGGAGGCCGAGGGGCTGTTCGATCCGGCCAGGCGCAGGCCGCTGCCGCGGATCCCCAGGCGCGTCGGGGTGGTGACCAGCCCGACCGGCGCCGCGCTGCGCGACATCCTGCGCGTGCTGCGGCGCCGGAACCCTGCGCTGCCCGTGCTGCTCGCCCCGACCCGGGTGCAGGGCGAGGGCGCCGCCCTCGAGATCGCCCGGGCGGTGGACCGGCTGGGCGATGGCCGCCGCTGCGACGTGCTCATCGTCGGGCGCGGGGGCGGCTCGGCCGAGGACCTGTGGGCCTTCAACGAGGAGGCGGTCGTGCGGGCCGTGGCCCGCAGCCGCGTGCCGGTCATCTCGGCCGTGGGGCACGAGGTGGACGTGGTGCTGTCCGACCTGGCCGCGGACCTGCGCGCCCCCACCCCCAGCGCCGCGGCCGAGCTGGTGACGCCCGACCGCGAGGGCCTCGAGGCCCTGCTGCGGGCGCCGCTCCTCGAGGCCCGGCGGCTCCTGCTCGCGCGCCTGGTCCGGGCCCACCGGGAGCTGCTCGAGACCGGCCAGGAGCTGCGCGACCCGCGCCTGGCGCTGGCCGCCCACCGCCTGCGCCTGGACGAGTCCAGCCGCCAGCTGGCCGCGGCGGCCCGGCGCAGGCTCGGCGAGGCGCACCGGCGCTTGACCGACCTGCGGCTCAGGCTGGCCGCGCGGGAGCCGCGCGCCCGCCTGGCGGCCGACCGGGCGCGGCTGGAGGAGCTGGGCGGCCGCCTGCGGGCCTCGGCGCGCAGCTCGCTCGGGCAGCGGCGGTTCGGGCTGCTGGCGACCCAGGCCGCGCTCACGGCCCACAGCCCGCTGGCCGTGCTGGCCCGCGGGTACAGCCTGGCGCTGGATGCGGACGGCCGCGCGGTGCGCGCCTGGGATCAGGTCGCCCCGGGAGACGGCCTGCGCCTGCGGCTCCACCGCGGCGAGCTCTCGGTGCGGGTCGAGCGCACCCATCCGCCCCCGGACGAGGATCCGGGCGAGCCCCGCCCTTGACCGGCCCGGCGGGCCAGGGTAGACAGGACGCGCGAGGAGCCTGCCATGACGCCCAGGAAGAGCAAGCCATCGTCCCCCACGACCGCGGCCGACGGCGGCCCGAGCTTCGAGTCGTTGCTCGAGCGCCTGCAGGCCATCGTGGCCGAGCTGGAGAAGGGCGAGCAGCCCCTGGAGCGCTCGGTGGCCCTGTTCGAGGAGGGCGTGGCGCTCACCCGCGCGGGCATGGCCCGGCTGGACGCCGCCGAACAGCGCGTGGCCGTGCTGGTGGAGGCGGACGGGGAGGAGCGCGAGGAGGAGTTCGCCTCCGACGAGTCCGAGGAGTCCGAGGAGTCCGAGGAGTCCTGAAGGAGGAGCGCGTCCATGACCACCCGACGGCCGGCCGTGCTCATGGTGAACGATCACCCGCCCTCCCGGACCGCCCTGCGGCGCGCCCTGGAGGGCGCCGGCTACACGGTCTGGGACGCGCCCAGCCCGGTCCGCCTGGTCAGCCGGCTGCAGGTGGATCGCCCCGACGCGGTGCTGCTCGAGACCCGCCAGGCCTGGACCGACTGCTACGCCCTGTGCCGCTCGCTCAAGCGCTCGCCGGCCTTCGGCCACCTGCCGGTGCTGCTGCTGGGCGCGCGCGCCCCCGCCGCCCGGGCGCTCGAGTCGGGCTGCGACCGCTGCCTGGACTCGGACGGCGCGCCGGGCAGCGTGCTGGCCGCGCTGGGCGAGCTGCTGGAGCCCCGGTGAGCGAGACCGGGGAGGCGGGGCCCGCGCGCCTGGAGGCCTGGCGGGAGCGGGTGGAGGGCTGCCTGGCGGGCTGGATGGACGCCCTGGCCGCGCGCCCGGGCTGCCCCCCGGACCTGGCCGAGGCCATGCGCTACGCGCTGCTGGGGGGAGGCAAGCGGCTCCGGCCGCTGCTGGCCATGGCCGCCGCCGAGGCGACCGGGGCCGAGCCCGGGCTGGCGCTCGAGGCGGGCTGCGCGCTGGAGCTGGTGCACGCCTACTCCCTGGTGCACGACGACCTGCCGGCCATGGACGACGACGACCTCCGCCGGGGGCAGCCCACCTGCCACAGGCGCTTCGGCGAGGCCCTGGCCATCCTGGCCGGCGATGGCCTGCTCAGCCTGGCCTTCGAGGCGCTGGCCCGGGCCTTCCCGGACGAACGCGCCGCGCGCGCCGTCGGCCTCCTGGCTGCGGCCGCGGGCCCGGCGGGCATGGTGGGCGGCCAGGCCGACGACGTGCGGCCCTGGGACGGGCGGGCGCTGCCGCTGGCCGAGGTGGAGTCCATCCACCTGCGCAAGACCGCTTGCCTGCTGGTGGCCGCGCTCGAGCTGGGCGCTCTGGCGGCGCGGGCCGGGGAGCCCGCGCTCCTGGCGCTCGGCCGGGCCGGCCGGGCCCTGGGCCTGGCATTCCAGGTGGCCGACGACGTGCTGAGCTTCACCGGGGACGAGGCCAGCCTGGGCCGCCCGACCACCAGCGATCAGGCCAGGCTCAGGCGCCTGCACCCGCTCCTGGCGGGGCTGCCCGCCTCCCGGGCGCGCGGGCAGGCGCTCCTCGCGGAGGCCCGCGCCGCGCTCCTCCCGTTCGGGGAGCGCGCCCAGGCCCTCCTGTCGATCGTGGATCGGGTGCAGGCTCGCCTGGGCGCGTGACCGTCAGCTGCCGTTGGTGATGGTCAGCAGGTAGGGCTGGCTCACCGCCTGGCCGCTGGCGGAGTAGACGTGGATGTACACCTCGCGGCTGTTGTCGGTGCAGGCCGTGCCGGGCCGGTTCTGGGCGTCCGGGATGCAGGGGCACTCCGAGGACTCGAAGGAGTAGACGGTGTCCGCGTTGCAGCTCGTGTCCGCGCAGCCGTTGACCTTCACGTCGAGGATCACGCCCGCGGGCGGGGTGTCCGGGGCGCCGTCCTGCCCGAGCCGGATGCGCAGCAGGAAGTTGTCGCAGCGGTCGCCCGCCAGGAGATCGTCGTTGGCGGTCTCGTCCTCGGCGGAGATCACGAACCAGTCCTCGTCGCCGGCCGGGACCAGGTTGCCGTGCACGCTGGTCTGGCCCATGGCCGGGTAGTCGCGCACCGCGGTCAGGCGGAAGCCGCCGTCGCAGGTGTTGGGCCACACGAAGCCGGGGCCGTCGTCGAGCTGCTGCTCGCAGCCGTTGGCCCACTGCCCGTCGAGGTCCCAGAACCCATCCTCGCAGTCGGTGATGGGATTCAGCACGCGGCAGGCGCCGGTCACGCAGCTGGCGATGGTCACGTGGCCCGGCAGCGGAGCGCACAGGACCTGATCCTCGCCGTTGTCGGGCTGTCCGTCGCAGTCGTTGTCCAGCCCGTCGCACACCTCGTCCACCAGGGTGAACTGCGTGCCGCCCGGGTTGGTGCTGCAGATGGTCGCCTCGGTGGTCAGGCACTCGATCGCGCCCGCGCCGCACTCGCCCACGCCGTCGCAGGGCGCGCCGATCTCGAAACCGTCATCGAGGCTGCCGTCGCAGTCGTTGTCCCGGCCGTCGCAGATCTCCGGCACGCTCTCGGGCGCCGATCCGGTGGGATCCGTGGAGCAGCGGGTGGTGCTGGTGCCGGCGCACTCCAGGATGCCCTGCCCGCACTCGCCGATGCCGTCGCAGGCCGTGCCGGTCAGGAAGTCCTCGTCCGCCTGGCCGTCGCAGTCGTTGTCCGCGCGGTCGCAGATCTCGGCCATGGAGTGGTCCTGACTGCCGCCCGGGTCCGAGGAGCACACGGCCTGGCTGGTGCCCTGGCACTCGCACACGCCGGCCCCGCACATGCCGACCCCGATGCAGGCCGCGCCGATGGCGGCCTGGTCGGGGATGGCGCAGTGGAAGTCCTCGTCGGCCGCGCCGTCGCAGTCGTTGTCCTGCCCGTCGCAGGTCTCCGGCCGGGCCTGATCCTGGGAGCCGCCCGGATCCGTGCTGCAGCGGGTCTCGAACGGGCCGGCGCACTCGATCGTGCCCGCGCCGCACTGGCCGCTGCCGGTGCAGGCCTGGGTGAGCATGAAGCCCTCGTCGGTCAGCCCGTCGCAGTCGTTGTCCAGGCCGTCACACTCCTCGGGCCTGGGGGGGACGCCGTCCTCGCAGGTGCTCCAGGTGCCGTCCTCCTGACACGACTGCTGGCCGGGCTGGCAGGTGCCCTGGGCCTCCTGGCAGGCGCGCTGCGAGCCTGCCAGGCAGGGCAGGTCCTCGTCGGTCACGCCGTCGCAGTCGTTGTCCACCTCGTCCGGGGTCTCGGCCACCGGGCCCTGGCCCGAGCAGGCGCCCCAGGTCCCGGCGTCGCAGGTCTGGGTGCCCGAGGTGCAGGCGCCCACGTCCGTGCCGCAGGGCTGGAAGGTGCCCTGCTCGCAGGCCCAGCAGTCCTCGTCGGTCGCGCCGTCGCAGTCGTTGTCCTGCCCGTCGCAGTACTCGAACCCGGGCTGGATGCCCAGGGTCTCGTCGCCGGGGTGGATGAAGGCGTCGAGATCGTCGCAGTCGTTGGTGGCGGGGATGCCGTCGCCATCCTTGTCCGGGCCCACGTCGATGGGCCGGCACTGGCCGCTCACGCACACCTCGAGAGCCCCGCAGGCGGGCACGCACTCGTCGGTGTGCGGTTGCACACAGGTGTTCTGCTCGCACTCCAGGCCCGCCTGGCAGTCGGAGGTGGCGTCGCAGAACCCGCCCTCGCCCACCAGGGAGTCGCTGCAGCCCACGGCCAGCACCGCCGCCAGGGCGAGCACGTTCCTGGTCCAGAACCAGCTCCTCATCACGGCACCTCCTCCCGTCGGGGCGGGCTCGCCCGCCTCCACGGTCTGCGAACGCACTCCCTCAGCGCACCTGCAGCTCGCGCGAGGCGGGGTTGAACACCTCGGCGCTGTCGAGGGAGATCAGCGACCCGGTCTGGTCGTTCAGCCCGCCGCTCACCAGGAACGTGTTGTCCGGCAGCGCCACGACTGCGTGGCCCGCGCGGTTGGCGTTCATCCAGATCTCGCTCAGGTTGGTCTGCATCTCCCGGAACACGTTCTGCTCGGTGAAGAACTCGACGCGGTTGGTCAGCTGGAAGCTCTGGGACAGGACGGTGAAGCCCGTCACCCCGCCCAGCACCGCCGCGGTCACGATCGTCTTCTCCGCGCCGTTGACCAGCTCGCTGCCCGGCAGGGGGATCATGGCGTGCAGCGCCCGCGGGAAGTTGAGCACGATGCTGGTGGGCTCGGTGAAGGACTCGGCGCCCTCCTGCAGGTCGACCATGCGCACCAGGTTGGTGGGCCGCACCTTGTCGGTGAGCAGCGGCTCGAAGGACTGGTCCACGATCATGCCGCCGGTCAGCAGCGCGCGGGTGCCGCCCATGCTCACCCCGGCCGGGTAGAACAGCGGCGCCCCCCGGCCCGGGTCGTTGGTCACGAAGGCCGGCGTGCGGTCCAGGGGCGAGCCGTCCGCGCCCTCGGTGATGATCTCGGCGAACTGGCCGGGGCCGCCGCCCGCGGCGTGGTTCCCGCCCCACACCAGGAAGGAGGCCGTCCCGTAGGGGACGAGCGCCATGCCCTGGCGGCCCTCGCGCAGCTGCGGCGCGGGGGGCTCCACGAAGGCGTTGGCCGCGGCCTGGTAGCGGGCGATGGTGTTCAGCGCCGCGTTGGTGCTGGGGACGATGCCGCCCAGCAGCAGGGCATCGCCGCCGGCCATGGCGAGCGCGGCGTGGTGCGCCCGCGGGGAGGCCGGCGCCAGCGGGATCTCGCCCTCGTGCGCCAGGGTGACGAGGTTGATCACCTCCGCCGTGCTGCCGGCCTGGCCCGTGTCCGCCGGGTCCACCTCGACCACCGGCCGCGGGCCCGCGGGGAAGCTCACGCGGAGGAAGGCCCGGCCCGCGCCGCCGGCCACCAGCAGCCGGCCCCCGGGCAGCAGGGTGGCGGTGTGCAGCCCGCGCGGGTAGTTGAGGCTGATGCTCGTGGCGGCGAAGGAGCCGGTGCGCGGATCGTAGACGTCGATGGACGAGGTGGCCGTCAGCACGTGGCAGCGCCCCACGTCACAGTCCTGCACGCCGCTGACGCTGTTGAAGCCGCCCACCAGCAGCACGCGGCCGTCGGGCATGGGGGTGGCGGTGTGGAACGCGCGCGGCGCGCTCATGGCGTTGCGCGTCGGGGTGAAGTTCGAGCAGATGCTGAGGTACATGCTGACCTGGGTGGTGGCGCCGTCGCGCACCTCCACCCCGCTCGCCTCGCCGCACCACTGGGAGACGAAGTTGGTGACCGAGACCGTGTAGCCCTGGAAGGTGACCCGGCGGTCCCGGCCCACCGGCAGGCCCGAGATGCGGGCCTTGGTGGGGTTGGCCGCGCGCACGAAGTTCTGGCAGCGGATCTTGCCCATGTCGGGCGCCGAGACGCACACGCGGTAGTCGGTGATGTCCCCCGGCGCCTCTCCCTGCGGCGGCGGATCGGCCCGCAGGCCATCGTCCCCCGGCGGGGTGTAGTAGTAGATCTTCAGCGCCAGGCCGCCGTCCTCCTGGGGACCGCAGCCTGCGGCGGCCCCCAGGGCGGCGGCGAGCAGCGACAGACAGCAGATGCTTGCGGTGCGCGTCATTGGTCTTCCAGTCCTTGGGCCCGTCCGAGCTAGGCGCCGTTCGAGAAGGTGAGCTGGTAGTTCTGGCACGTGGGCGTCGTGGCGCCCGGGTACACGCGGATGTAGAACACCTTGGGCTCGCTCGAGCAGATGTTGAAGCCACCCTCCGACGTGGCGCGGCAGCCGCACTGGCCGCGCGGTTCGGCCGAGGCGGTGTCGAGGAAGTCGTAGGCGTGATCGTACTCGGTGTCGCCCTGGCAGTCGATCTGGGCGCCCTCGCAACCGCCCACGTACACGTCGAACTGGAGCCCCTCGGGGTTCTCGGCGAAGCGGAGGCTGAAGTGGAAGCGGTCGCACAGGTCCTCGAGATCCTCATTGATGTCGTCGGTGGCGGTGACCTTGTACCAGTCCTCGTCGCCGGCCGGGAACAGGTTGCCGGACGCCGTCAGCACCGAGCCGTCGTCGGGCAGCCCGCCCAGGTCGCTGGCCAGGCTGCACAGGTTGGGCACCTGCTCGGCCTCGAGGCCCTCGTCGGTCAGCCCGTTGCAGTCGTTGTCCAGCCCGTCGCAGGTCTCCGGGCTGGAGGCGTCCCCGCTCCCACCCGGCATGCTCGAGCAACCCACGTCGAGCTCGGCGAAGCACTCGATCACGCCCGCGCCGCACTGGCCGTCGCCATGGCAGGTGGCGCCCAGCTCGAAGCCGTCGTCGGTCAACCCGTCGCAGTCGTCGTCCAGGCGGTTGCACAGCTCGGCGCGGGGCAGCTCGCCGGCCGAGCAGCCGGTCCACTGGCCGCTCTCGCAGGACTGGGTGCCGGCCCGGCAGGTGCCCACGTCGGCCCCGCAGGGCACGGGGGTCGCGCCCTCGCAGGGGCAGACCTCGTCCACCAGGCCGTCGCAGTCGTTGTCCCGTCCGTCGCAGCGCTCGAGGGCCGGGCCGGTGCCGGAGCAGGGCTGCCAGCGCTCGGCCTGGCAGGTCTGGGTGCCGGCCGAGCACTCGCCGAGATCGGTCCCGCACATCTGGCTCTCGCCCGCGCCGCAGGCCGGGCAGTTCTCGTCGGTCTGGCCGTCGCAGTCGTTGTCCTGCCCGTCGCAGTACTCGTGGGCGTTGGGGTGGATGGTCGCGTCGAAGTCGTTGCAGTCCGTGCCGCTGGTGGTCCCGTCCCCGTCCTTGTCGGTCGGATCCCCGATGGGGACGCACATGCCCTGGAAGCAGGTCTCGACGTCCTCCTGGCAAGCCGGGGTGCAGTCGGTCGGGTCCGGCACGATGCAGGTGTTGTTCACGCACTCGAGCCCGGCCACGCAGTCCGGCGTCTGCTCGCAGAACTCGCCCGGGCCGGCCAGATTGTCGCTGCACTGGACGGCCAGCACGCCCAGTGCCAGGAGCCAGAGGACGCCCGCTCGGTTCAGGCTGGTGCGCATCGGACCTTCCCGGGCGCCCGGCGGCCGGCCTGGGGACCGCCGCCTGCGTCGCCTCGCATGGGGTGATGCTAGCATGCTGCCCCCGACCGGGCAAGGTCCTCAAGGCGCTCCGAGCGACTTGATCCAGTAGTACTTTCCGGCTAGGCTGCCTCCGCGACCGGGGGCCCCTGGGCGCCCCGGTCCGGAAGGTGGAATGGAGCTGCTCGACACCATCTCCTCCCCGGAGGATCTCCGACGGCTGCGGGAGGATCAGCTCCCGGCGCTCTGCCGTGAGCTGCGCGGGCGGATCATCGGGGTGGTCACCCAGAACGGCGGGCACCTGGCCTCGTCGCTGGGGGTGGTGGAGTTGACGGTCGCGCTGCACTACGTGTTCGAGTCGCCGGCCGAGCCGATCGTCTGGGACGTGGGCAACCAGGCCTACGCGCACAAGCTGCTCACCGGCCGGCGCGAGCGGTTCGCCAGCCTGCGGCAGCAGGGCGGCCTGTCGGGCTTCACCCGCCGGGACGAGAGCGAGCACGACGCCTTCGGGGCCGGGCACGCCTCCACCAGCATCAGCGCCGCGCTCGGGCTGGCGGAGGGGCGCAGGCTGCGCGGGCAGCGCGGCAAGGTGGTGGCGGTCATCGGCGACGGCGGCATGACGGGGGGGCTGGCCTTCGAGGGCCTCAACCACGCGGGCACCCTCGAGCGCGACCTGGTGGTGGTGCTCAACGACAACGGCATGTTCATCTCGGACAAGGTGGGCGCCATGTCCGCCTGGCTCAGCCGCCGCCTGACGGGCCGCGGCTTCAACCTGGCCCGGCGCCGGGTCAAGGACCTGCTGACCGGCTTTCCCCGCTGGGGCGACGTGGCCCTCGACTGGCTGCGGCGCGGCGTGGAGGGCACCAAGGCCCTGCTCACCCCCGGCATCCTGTTCGAGGGGCTCAACTTCCAGTACGTCGGCCCGGTGGACGGGCACGATCTGCCCGGGCTGGTCGCGCTGCTGCGGCGGGTGAAGCTCCTGGACGGGCCGGTGCTGGTGCACGCACGGACCGTGAAGGGCCGCGGCCTGTCCTGCGCCGAGGACGATCCCCGCCGCTTCCACGGTGTGGCGCCCTACTGCCCGGACGAGGAGCCGGGGGCGGCGCCCGCCCACCCGAACCCGAGCTTCACCGCGGTGTTCTCCGAGGCCCTCGTGGAGCTGGCCGGGCGGGACGAGCGCGTGGTGGCCATCACCGCGGCCATGCCGGATGGCACCGGACTGGCCGCCTTCGCGGGCCGCTTCCCGGAGCGCTTCTACGACGTGGGCATCGCCGAGGAGCACGCGGTCACCTTCGCCGCGGGGCTGGCCTGCGAGGGCCGGCGCCCGGTGGTGGCCATCTACTCGACCTTCCTGCAGCGCGGTTTCGATCAGCTCGTGCACGACGTGTGCCTGCAGCGCCTGCCGGTGGTGTTCGTCCTCGACCGGGCCGGGGTGGTGGGCGAGGACGGCCCCACCCACCACGGCCAGCTCGACCTGTGCTTCCTGCGCTGCGTGCCGAACCTGGTGGTGCTGGCGCCCGCGGACGGGGACGAGCTGCGGAGCATGCTGGCCTGGGCCGTGGCCGTCGGGCAGCCGGTGGCCATCCGCTTCCCGCGCGGCGCGGCCCCGGCCGGCGCGCCCGGGGCGCCCGCCCTGCAGCTCGGCCGCGGCCGGCGGGTGCGGACGCCCGCGGGCCGCCCGGACCTGGCCCTGCTCGCCTGCGGCCACTGCCTCGACCCGGCCCTGGAGGCCGCCGAGCGCCTGCGCGCCGAGCACGGCCTGCAGGCCGTGGTGGCCGACGCCCGTTTCGTGAAGCCCCTCGACCGCGAGCTGGTGCTCTCGCTGGCGGAGGAGGCCGGGCGCCTGGTGACCGTCGAGGAGGGGGCGCTCGAGGGCGGCTTCGGCCAGGCGGTGGCCGCGCTCCTGCTGGAGGCCGGCCGGCCGGTGCCGCTGCGCTGCCTCGGCCTGCCCGACCGCTTCGTCCCCCACGGCCGCCCCGAGGAGCTCCGGCGCCTGCTCGAGCTCGACGGCCCGGGCATCGCCCGGGCGGCCGCGCGCCTGTGCGGCCGGGGGTGAGCCGTGGCGCCGCGCGGGGAGGAGAAGATCCGCCTCGATCAGCTGCTGGTGGAGCGGGGCCTGGCCAGCTCGCGCACCCTGGCCCGGGCCCTGGTGCTGGCGGGCCAGGTGGTGGTGGGCGAGAACCGGGTGGACAAGCCGGGCACGCGGGTGCCGGCGGGCAGCCCGGTGCGGATCAAGGGGCCCGCGCACCCGTTCGCCTCCCGCGGGGGGCTGAAGCTCGAGGCCGCGCTGGAGGCCTTCGGGCTCGATCCGGCCGGGCGGACGGGCCTGGACGTGGGCGCCTCCACCGGCGGCTTCACCGACTGCCTGCTGCAGCGCGGCGCGGCGCGGGTGATCGCGCTCGACGTGGGCTGGGGCCAGCTCCTGCCCCGGCTGCGCGGCGATCCGCGCGTGGTGGTGATGGAGCGGTTCAACGCGCGCTTCCTCGCGCCCGGCCACCTGCCGGCGGTGCCCGAGTTCGCGGTCTTCGACCTGTCCTTCATCTCGCTGCGGCTGGTGCTGCCGCCCGTGCTGGCCTGCCTGGCGCCTGGCGCCTGGCTGGTGCTGCTGGTGAAGCCCCAGTTCGAGGTCGGTCGGGAGCGGGTGGGCAAGGGCGGCATCGTGCGCGACGAGGCGGCCCGGCAGGAGGCGCTGGAGCAGGTGGCCGCCTGCGCCCGGGCGCTCGGCCTGGTGGAGCTCGGGCGCGTGCCGTCCCCCATCACCGGCGCGGACGGCAACGTGGAGTTCCTGCTGGGGCTGCGCGCCCCGTGACCCGTCAGGCCGGGGCGGTCGCCGGGTCCGGCTCGGGGCGCACCAGGCCGAGCCGCCTGAAGAGCCACAGCAGCCCGGCCCCCACGCCGAAGCCGCCCACGTGGGCCCACCAGGCCACGCCGGGCATGCCCAGGGACGCGTACACGAGCTGCAGGCCGAGCCAGAAGAACAGGTAGAAGCCCACCGACACCTTGAACTGGAAGAACCACAGCACCTGGTACATCTTGCGGCGCGGGTAGAGCAGCAGGTAGGCGCCCATCACGCCCGAGACCGCGCCCGAGGCGCCCAGGGTGGGGATGCCCGGCTCCGAGGTGATCCAGGCGTGCAGCCCGGCCGCCCCCAGGCCGCAGGTGACGAAGAACACCAGGTACAGGAAGCGGTTGAGGCGGTCCTCGACGTTGTCCCCGAACAGCCACAGGAAGTACATGTTGCCCAGCAGGTGCAGCAGGCCGCCGTGCAGGAACATGTGGGTCCACAGCCCCTGCAGCTCGCGCCCCTGGGACACCTGGGCCGGCAGGAAGGCCCAGGCGGCGAGGAAGGCCTCGGGATCGGTCACCCCGAACGCCTGGTAGAGGAAGGTCACCGCGCAGGCGAGCACCAGCCCGAGCGTCACCAGGGGGAAGCGCTCCCTGGGCGCGTCCACCTCGACCGGCAGCGCGGTCAGCAGCTGGAACAGGTACACCCCGGGCGACGAGCCGCCGGCCTCGACCGGCCGGGCCAGGTCGCGCAGGCGCGCGTCGGCCGGGGGCGGGCTGTCCAGCCCCAGGCCGTGGCGCTGGGCGGTCACCGCGCGGATGCGCTTGAGCTCGCCGGCGTCCAGCCAGATCCCGTGGCAGCTCTTGCAGCGGTCGATGTAGAGCGCCGTGCCGCGCGCGAACTCGAGCGTCTCGAAGGCGCCGTCGCAGCGCGGGCAGATGGAGGTCGTGGACGCCAGGGCGCGCGCGCCCGTGGTCAGCGGCGCCTGGTCGGCCGGCAGGTCCGCCCGCGCCCCGCGCATCCGCGCCAGCTCGCCCGGGTCGAGCCACACCCCGCGGCAGGCCGGGCACAGGTCGAGCTCGACCCCCTCCACGCGGAGCGGGCTGAGATCGGCCAGGCACTTGGGGCAGATGCCGGGCATGGGCTCAGACCGGCGGCCCGGCGCGCTGGAGCAGGACGCCCTCGACGCGCCGCGAGGCCGCGTCCGCCTGCTCGCGCACCCGGGCCACCAGCGCGCGGGCCTCGGCCAGGGTGGCCGCCCGCCAGGCGGCGTCGCTCACCCCGGCCAGGTTGATCACCACGTTGTAGTAGGCGCCCTCGGCCGCGGCGCGGGCGCACAGCACCGCGACCCCGGCGTCGGACAGCGAGTTCTGGTTGCCCTGCTCGCCCGCCTGCGCCGCCAGGGCCAGGACCTCGGGCATCCGGCCGAGCAGGGAGAGCGGCACGGCGATGGCCCGGCGGGTGGCCGCCTGGACGGCCGCCTCGCGCGCGGCCTTCTGCTCCTCGGTCTTCCTGGGGAGCTTCATGGCCGCCATCAGGCCGTCGAACGCGGCCGTGTCGTCGTCGATGGCCCGCAGGCAAGCGTCCTTGAGCGGCTGGGCGGCCTCGGCCAGGGCCTTCATCGGCCCGGCCACCGCCTCGTAGCCCTTCTTGCCCACGCTGAGCTGGGCCACCATGGCGGCCAGCGCCGCGGACAGCGCGCCGCACACGGCCGCCACGCTGCCGCCGCCCGGGGCCGGGGAGTCGCTGGAGGTCTCGTCGGCGAAGGCCTGGACGCTCAGCCCGGCCAGCGGGCGCGGGTCGGGGATGCGCGCCTCGACGATCTTCTTGGCCGGATCGAAGGGCCCGAGCTCGGCCAGGCCGAGGCTCTGCACGGCCACGCGGATGAGCTCGCGCTCGGGCACCCCGGCGCTCTTGCCGGCCTTGCGCAGGAAGTGCCGGCCGGCCTCGAGCAGGCAGTCCTTGGGCGCGAGCCCCACCAGCTCGGAGCCGGTGCAGCGCACCCCGCGCGCCTCGGCCAGGCGGCAGACCTCGTCGAACACCGTCGCCAGCGGGGTGGCGCGGTAGTTGGTCAGGTTCATGGAGATCTGGGCGCACTGGAAGTTCTCCATGTACCAGCCCACGGCCTTGACGTGCTTGAACTTGCCGGCCACCTTGACGCTCTTGCCCCCGGCGTCCTTGGTGGTCCGGCCGGCCTCGCGGATCTCGAGGGCGATGTCGTGGGCGATCTTCGAGTCGCGCGTGTTCAGGTTGAAGTTGTAGGCGATCAGGAACTCGCGCGCGCCGATCACCGTGGCGCCCGCGCGCGGGTTGAACTCGGCCCGGCCGAAGTCCGGGGCCCACTCGGGCAGGGCGAGCTTGGCGGCCAGCCCCTCGTACTCGCCCTCGCGGATGGTGGCCAGGTTGCGCCGCTCGGGCCGGCTGGCGGCCTCCTCGTACAGGAAGACCGGGACGCCGAGCTCGGCGGCCACGCGCGCCCCGAGCCGGCGGGCCAGCTCCACGCACTCGGCCATGCTCACGTCCTGGACGGGCACGAAGGGGCACACGTCGGTGGCGCCCATGCGCGCGTGGGCGCCGTGGTGCTGGGACATGTCGATGAGCTGGGCGGCCCGGGCGATGGCGCGGAAGGCCGCCTCCAGCACCGCCTCGGGCGCGCCCAGGAAGGTGACCACGGTGCGGTTCGTGTCCTTGCCCGGATCCACGTCGAGCAGCGCCACGCCCTCGCAGGCGCAGACCGCCTCGGTGATGGCCTCGATCTTGGCCGCGTCCCGGCCCTCGGAGAAGTTGGGCACGCACTCGACGAGCTTCATGGCGGCGATCCTCGTGTGGTTCAGGGGCTCCGGGCGCCTACCGTAGCCGGGGCCCTCGCGCCCGTCAAGGCGGGCTCAGCCGCAGGAGCCGGGGTCCCAGCGGAAGAAGCGCTTGTGGACCACGGGGTAGAGCGCGACGCCGATCACCAGGCCGGCCAGGGTGGCCGCGGCCGGCAGCTGGCCCTGGCCGAGCTGGATGAGCGGCACGGCCGGGCAGGCGCCGGTGAGCGCCCAGCCGGCCCCGAACAGCAGGCCGCCCGGCACCGTGCCCGGGTGGATCGGCCGGCGGTCGAGCAGGCGGCCCCGCCCGAGCAGCCAGTAGCCCAGAGCGCACAGCGGCAGCGCCCCGGCGAAGGCGAAGAGCAGCCGCGGGTCGGCGAAGGTCAGCATGGCGCGGATCTGCTCCCCGTCGGCGAAGCCCAGGCCACCCAGCGCGAAGCCGAGCAGCAGGCCGAACAGGCCGGTCCAGGCGTGGAGCTTCACGCGCCGCCTCCGCCGAGCGCCCGGAGCGCGAAGGACACGCCCGCCCCGGCCGCGAAGAAGCAGGCCACCGCGAGGAGGCTCCCGGGTTGCAGCCGGGCGGCACCGTTCAGCCCGTGGCCCGAGGTGCAGCCCGCGCACAGCCGCGCGCCGAAGCCCACCAGGACACCGCCCAGGAGCAGGGCCAGCCAGGCCCCGCCCGCGCCGAGCGCCGGGCCGAGGTCCGGCTCCAGGCGCAGGCGCAGCCCCCCGCGCGCGAGCGCGGCCAGCAGCCCCCCCGCGGCCAGCATGACCAGGAAGGCGAGCGCCGCGGTCCAGGGCAGCCGGGCGGGAGGCCGCGGGGCGACGTCGGCTCGCGCCGCCGGCGCGCGCGCTGCGCCGGGCGCCGCGCAGGTCGAGTCGCCCTGGGGGCCGAAGGCGCGCTCGGTCGCCGCCCGCAGCATGGCCTCCAGCGCCGCCTCGTCCGCGGGCAGGCTGGCCTCGGCCCGGGCGAGCTCCCGCTCGACCCGGAAACCGATCACCTGGCGCCACAGGCCGGTCACGCCCAGCGGCCGGCGCAGCGCGGCGAAGTAGCCCAGGGCCGTGCCCGCCAGCAGGAGGCTCCCCAGCCACCAGGGCCACGCGGCGTCCATGGCCCTCAGCGCCCCTTGGCGCCCGCGGAGGCCGGCGCGCCCAGCACCTGGCCGTCGGGCAGCAGGTTGGTGGGGATGGGCTCCCCACGCTCGGCGCGCTGGTAGCGCACGCACGCGGACCAGTTGCCCTGGCAGTAGGAGATCTTCCAGATGGACATGAAGCTCTTGACCTTGAAGACCGGGAAGAGCGTGCACGAGTCGATGTGCTTGCAGTCGCCGCCTGGCATGGCCCGGCCCCCCCTCGCTCAGAACTTGTAGCCGAACTTGCGCAGCATGGCCTTGCGGTCCTGGACGTCCGCGGGGCCCTCGACGCCCCTGGGGGACGAGCCGTCGATCACCCCCAGCACGCCCCGGCCCTGCTCGGTCTCGGCCACGATCACCTCCAGCGGGTTGGCCGTGGCGCACACGATCTCGCACACCTCGGGCACGTCGCGCAGGCGCGCGAGCACGTTGATGGGGTAGGCCTTGCGCAGCAGCACCACCAGGCAGTGCCCGGCGCCCAGGGCCCGGGCGTTCTCCACCGCCGCGGCGCCGAGCTCCGCGTCGTTGGCCTCGACCCGCACCAGGCAGGGGCCGGAGGCCTCGTTGAAGGCCACCGCGTACTGCACCCCGGGCACGGTGTTGATCAGCGCCTCGGCCACGTCCTCCACCGTCTTGATGAAGTGCGAGCGCGCCAGGATGATGTTCGCGTCCTTGGGCAGGGTCATGCGCACGGCGTGGAGCTGCATGGTCCGACCTCCGCGGGTTGCTTCCGGCCGTGCAGTGTAGCGCGCGGAGCGGCGCCGCACAACAGAGAGGTCGCCAACTGGTCCGGCCCGCGAGTCTCGTGTAGGATGGGGCGGAGGTGACCGATGAGACGGCGCGGACCGAGCGCCAGCTTGACGACCATCGCCGCTGCCGGTCTGGCTCTCGCCGTCGCCGCCTGCGGCGGCTCGGGCTTCGAGGCCGACGGCGGCCCGGACGCGGACGGCCAGGCCGACGGCGGCGCGGCCACCTACGTCAAGCCGGCCGGGTACGCCTCGATCACCTTCTTCGTCGACGACACGGCCAACCGCACCTACCGCGACCGCGAGCTGCGCTGGAAGGGGACGTTCGTCTACGACGCCGAGACCAACGTGGGGGTGTACGACGCGGACTGGGCCAGCCGGGAGGAGCTCTTCCCCTGGCTGTACGACGACGGGCCCGTCGCCTCGAGCGGGCACGAGATGCCCGGCGCGGCGGCCGGAGACCACATCTTCTCGACCGAGCTGTACCTGCGGGCCGATCCCGACGCGGCCACGCCGCTGCGCTACGGCGTGGTGGACGTGGACGGGCGCTGGATCTGGTCGGGCCCGCTGGGCGAGGTGAGCCTGCCGGCCGGGAGCAGCGCGCGGCTGGACGCGCCCGGGCTGTTCCTGGGCGCGTTCGGGCCCTTCGACCTGCGCGTCACCCTCGACACGCGCGTCGTGGAGCCGGGTTCGCCGCCCTTCGACCCCGCCCTGGATCAGGTGGTGTTCCGCGGCGCGCCCGGCGGCTGGCTGCCGCTCGAGCTCCGCGACGACGGCCTGGCCGGGGACCGGGAGGCCGGCGACGGCCTGTACACCTACCTGCACAGCGCCCACCTCGGGCCCTACGGCGGGCTGCTGCCCGGGGGCCAGCACCTGGCCTTCGGGCTGCTGGTCAGTGGGCGGGCGGTCCAGCGCGGCTCCACGGTGCCCGCCTCGGTGTCGGCCGAGAGCGACTGCGGCGGCGGCTGGGCGCCCGCGCCGCTGTTCCCCGAGCCCGACCACCTGGGCCTGGGCTGGAACCTGGCCGTGGCCCTGTGCGAGGGGGCGGGCGGCCTGCCGCTGACCGCCGTGGTGCCTTCCGAGGGGCTCGGCACCGGCGGCGAGCGCGTGGCCGTCTTCGGCCAGGGCTTCCGGCCCGGGGCCCTGGTCGCCTTCGGCGGCCGGCTGGCCAGCGAGGTGTCCTACGTGGACGAGCGGCAGCTCGTCGTGCGCACGCCGGCCTCGCCCTCGGGCACGGTGGACCTGCGGGTCTCCAACCCGGATGGCGCCTTCGGGCGGGCCCCGGCGGCCTTCCGTTTCGGCGCGGGTCCCAGCCCCGAGCTGCTGGGGGTGATGCCCGAGGTCGGCCCGCCCGAGGGCGGGACCCTGGTCCGCCTGGAGGGGCGGGGCTTCCAGCCGGGCGCGCAGGTGGCCTTCGGCGGGCTGGCCGCTGCCGGGGTCGAGTGGCTCTCGGAGGGCGAGCTGCGCTGCCTCGCGCCGGCCCAGGCGCCGGGAGCGGTCGAGCTGGTGCTGCAGAACCCCGACGGCGGGCGGGCGGCGCTGGGCGCAGGCTACGTCTACAGCGACCGGCCGGGCCCGCGCCTGCGACGGCTCGCGCCCGCCGAGGGCAGCACCGCGGGCGGCACGCGCGTGCGGCTCCTGGGGGGCGGGTTCGCGGCCGGCGCCCGGGTGACCTTCGACGGCGCGGAGGCCGCCGAGGTGCAGGTGCTGGGCGAGGGGCTGGCGGAGTGCCTGAGCCCGGCCCACGCCGCGGGCTGCGTCGCGGTGCGCGTGGAGAACCCCGACGCGCTGGCCGACGAGCTGCCCGCGGCCTTCACCTACGCCTCGCCGCGGGTGTCCTTCGCCGCCCTGGAGGAGCCGCGCGCGCGGGGCGCCGACCTGGATCAGCCCGCCCCTGCGTTCCGCGGGCGGGCCAGCCTGCCGGGCGCCGCCGCCCAGCAGTGCCCGCCGGAGCTGCGCGCCGAGCTGGGCTGGGGGCCGGTGGGCTCCTCGCCCGAGTCCGAGCCCGGGGCCTGGAGCTGGCTCGAGGCGGGCTGCTGCCAGGACTGCGGCGGCGGAGCGGACGAGGTGTGGGTGTCCGCCAGCCCGGCCCCCGCGGCCGCGGGCGGCTGGGCCGTGGCGCTGCGTTTCTCCCTGGACGGCGGCGAGACCTGGGTGCTGGCGGACGGGGGCCTGGCCTCCCTGGACGGCTTCCAGCCAGCCGAGGCCGGCCACCTGCTGTGGTCGGCGCCGGAGGCCCCGCTGGCCATCCACGGGCTCGAACCCGGGACCGGCGGCACCCAGGGCGGGGAGGCCCTGGCGGTGCTCGGGCGCGGGTTCGTCGCGGGCGCCGAGGTGGAGCTGGGCGGCCTGGCGGCCGAGCTCACCGGGCTCGAACCCGGGCGGCTGGAGCTCTCGACGCCGGCCCTGCCGCTGGGGCGGGCCGCGCTGCGCGTGAGCCTGCCGGGCGGGGAAGCCGCCGAGCTGCCGGGGGCCTTCGGCGCGCTCCGGCGCGGCGCTCCGCGCATCGATGGCTGGCTGGCGCTCGACGGCAGCGACTGGCGCCCGGAGCACGTGCTGGCCGAGGCCGAGGCCGCCGGGCCCTGGGGCAGCCACGGCCTGCAGCGCCTGCTCCTGGCCTACGATCGAGACAACCTCTACCTCGGCCTGGAGGGCTGGGTGGACTCCGAGTCGGGCACCAGCGTGGTGGTGTACCTGGACGTGGACGGGGGCTTCGCCACCGGGGTGGCCGACCTGCGCGGCCTGACCGACGAGACCGGGGCCGAGGGCCTGCCCGGCATCGACGCCGCCATCTCGTCGCGCTGCCGCGTGGGCGTGCCGGGGTTCGGCGCGGACTTCGCCCTGGCCTCCCAGGGGCTGGCCGGCGTGGCCCTGGACGAGCAGGCGCCGGGGCTGCGCGCGCGCGCCGGCCTGCGCGGGCTGGCCGATCCGGCCGAGCTCGCCTGGCTGCCGGCCCTGGTGGTGGCCGGGGCCGCGGCCCCGGGCCAGGGCGCGCTGGAGGCGGCCGTGCCCTGGACGAGCCTGGGCGGGCTCGCGGCCTGCACCCGCCTGGGCCTGTTCGCGCGCATCGTGGACGCCAGCGGCGACTACGTGCTCGGCCCGGGCCTGCCGGCCGACAGCCTGGAGGACCCGGCCGAGGTGGGCGCGCTCGTCTGGGTCGAGGTCTGTCCGTGATGGGCGCCGCACCCGATCCGCGAGAGGCCTGGGAGCAGCGCGCCAGGCGGGACGGGGACAGCCTGCGCGCCGTGCTGTTCCGCAACTTCCCCGGGGTGCTCAACCAGCACCTGCACGCCTGGCACGCCGAGGTGGTCCTGGCCGGGCTGCCCGCGCAGGGCGCGGTGAGGGTGCTCGACGTGGGCTGCGGCTGGGGCCGCCTGGCCGAGGTGATCCGGGCCGCCCGCCCGCAGGCCGAGCTCGTCGGGCTCGACGCGAGCCCGCACTTCGCGGCCCTGTTCCGCGAGCGACTCGGCCAGCCCGCGGTGGTGGCGGACCTGCGGCGGCTGCCGGCCGATCTGGGCAGCTTCGACGCGGTGCTGTGCGTGACTGCGCTGATGTACCTCGCGCCCGCGGAGCTCGCCCCCTGCGTGGCGGCGCTCGCCGCGCGGCTGCGCCCCGGGGGCCGGCTGATCCTGGTGGAGAACGACCGCTCGGGGCTCGGCTTCCTGACCGCGGGCGGCCTGATCGGGAAGCCCGCGCGGACCGGCACGGGCGGCAGGTACCTCGAGGCCGGAGAGGTGCGCGCCGCCCTGGGCGGCGCCGGCCTGCGCCTGTGCTGGGAGCGGCGGCTGCCGGCGACCTCCGTCTGCATCCTGCCCCTGGCGCTGCTCGGCCTGCTGGCGGGGCCGGCCGCGCGGCCTGCCCTGCGCGCCGCCGCGCGCCTCGACCGCTGGACGACGGCCCTGGCCCTGCCCAGCCTGTACGTCGCCTGGGCGGCCGAGCGAGGAGCGGGCGGGTGCTGAGGACGCTCTACCTGGTCTCCTACTACTTCGCCCCGCTCGGCCGCGCCGACGGGGTCAACCGCGCGCTGCTGGCCCGCGGGCTGGTACGCCGCGGCTGGCGCGTGGAGGTGGTGCAGTGCGAGAACCCGTCCGCGCCGCTGCGCAGCTTCCAGCGGGATCCGTCCTTGCTGGAGCTGCTGCCGGACGACGTGAGACGGCACCCCATCCGCGGCTGGCCGTGGGGGCCCGTGGGCGGCCTGCTGCAGCTGGCCGGCCTGGCGCGGGATCCCTTCGGCAACTGGGCCGGCCCGGCCCTGAAGGCGGCCCGGGAGCTGGTGCGGCGCGAGCGGGGTTGGGTGGTGGCCATCGTGCCGCCGGCGACCAACCTGCGCGTGGCCTTCGAGCTGGCCCGCGAGACCGGCCTGCCGCTGGCGCTCGACTTCCGCGACAACGTGCGCGGCCTGCCCGCGGCCTGGGTGCAGGCCTGCCGGGCCGTGTTCGCCTCGACGCCGCGATCCCTCGCGGACATGCTCGCGCGCTACCGCCTGCCGCCGGCCCGCGGGCGGGTCGTGTACAACGGCTACGACGAGGAGCGGGGCGCGGTCCGGCGGGCGGACCCGCCCGGGGGGCTGCGGGTGGTGTACACCGGGTTGCTCAACCTCGACCAGGATCCCGCCTGCCTGGCCCGCGCGCTGGCGCAGGGCCACCGGCCGCCCGCGGGCGGGCCGCGGGTGCGCGTCGACTACTACGGCCCGGAGAACTACTACACCCGCTGGCTCCTGCCGCGCCACCTGTCGGCCGAGGTGCGCTTCCACGGCTACCTGCCGTACCAGGCCGCCCTGGCCGAGGTGGCCGCGGCGGATCTGGGGCTGGTGAGCCTGCGCCCGGCCGGCAACGCCTACCGCATCCCGTCCAAGGCCATCCAGTACCTGGGCGCGGGCACCCCGCTGCTCGCGGTGGGCCCCGACGGCGCCCTGCGCGATCTGGTGGCGGGGGAGCGGCTCGGGTTGTTCTGCCGCCACGGGCAGCCCCGGGCGCTGGTCGAGGCGCTGGAGGCGCTGGCCGCGGATCCGCGGGAGCTCCAGGCCATGCGCGCGCGCGTCGACGCCGCGCGGGCGCGGTTCGCCTCGGGCGCCCAGGCCGGGGCGTTCGCCGACCACCTGGACGCCCGCCTGGCGGCGAGGGACTGAGGCATGCGCGTCGAGCAGACACTGGCGGAGCTGCGCGCGGGTCAGGACAACGCCTACGACCGGCACAAGGCGGGCCTGGTGTGGCGCCTGCTGGCCGAGGACTGGCGCGGCCGGACCGCGCTCGATCTGGGCAGCGGCGCCGGCCCGATCAGCCTCGAGCTCGTGCGGCGGGGCGCCCGGGTGACCGGCGTGGAGCGCGTCCCCGCGCGGGTGGCCGCGGCGCGGCTGGCCGCCGCCCGGGCGGGGCTGGAGCACCGCCTGCGGTTCGTCGAGGGCGACGTGTGCGAGCTCGAGCTGGGCGAGCGCTTCGACCTGCTGGTGGCCAAGGACGTCCTCGAGCACGTGGACGAGGAGCGCTTCATGGCCCGGGTCGGGGCGCACGCCCGGGCGGACAGCCGCCTGCTGCTCGCGACCCACAACGCCTGCTCCCTGCAGTTCCTCCTCGGCCAGGCGGGCTCCTGGGCGCTGGGCCGGGGCCGGTACCTGGGCATGGACCCCGAGCACCTGCGCCTGTGGGGCCCGCGCTCCCTGGCCGGGCTGCTCGGGCGCCACGGCTGGCGGCCGCTCGCCTGGGCGGGCGGCTACCACCTGCCCTACAGGCTGGCGCGGGGCGTCCTGCCGCTGGCCTGGCTGGAGCGCCTGCCGTTGCACCTGCTCGAGGAGCGCTGGGGGCTGCGCTGGCCCTTCGATCGCTGCGGCTGGGTGCTGATGGTCCTGGCCGGGCGGGAGCCCGCCCGATGAGCGCCTGGTCGGTCTGGCGCCGGCCCGCCGCGTGGGCGGCGCTCGTCGCCCTGGTGCTGGCGGCGGCCGGGGCCGTGGCGCTGCACGCGGCCTGGCGCGCGGTGGGCGACGCCCAGGCGCTGGGCTGGCTGGCGCTCGGCCTGGCGCTGGGGGTGGCCAGCGCGCAGCGCCTGGTGCCGCCGCTGGTCGCCATGTGCAGCCTGCGGGCCACCGGCCAGCGCAGCGGGTTCGGCGATCAGCTGTGGATCACCCTGCTGGCCTCCTCCGCCAACTCCCTGCTGCCGCTCCCGGCGGGCATCCCCTTGCGGGCCGCGCTCATGCACCGCCTGCTCGGCGTGCCGCTGTCCAGGGCCGTGGCCGGCCTGGCCGTCGAGAACCTGGCCGCGTACGCGTTCGCGGCCCTGGCCGGGCTGCTCGCGGCCGCCCTGTTCCTGGGGCCGGATCTGGAGTGGCGCGCGGGCGCCGGCGGCTGGCTGGGGCTGGGGCTGGGCGGCCTGCTGGTCGTGCTGGGGCTCGGCTACCTCTGGCTCCGGCGGCGGGGCGGCCGGCCCTACGCCTGGGTGCGCGAGACGCTGGGCGAGCTGCGGCGGATGCGCCCCACGCCCCTGCTGGTCATGCTGGCCGTCTTCCTGCTCGACTACGGCCTGGCGCTGCTGCGCCTGGTGCTGGTGCTCGCCTGCCTCGACACGGCGCTGCCCCTGGGGCCCCTGTTCGCCTGCCAGGCCCTGGCCTACCTGGCCGGGGTGGTGAGCATGGTGCCCATGGGGCTGGGCGTGCGCGACGCGGGCCTGGCCTCGCTGCTGGTGTGGCTGGGCCTGCCCTGGGAGACCGCTGGCCTGGCCGTGGTGCTCGAGCGGCTGGTGACCACGGCCCCGCTGGTGGTGGGCGGTTCCATCGCCGCGTGGGCCGCCGGGCGGCGTTTCCCCCAGGCGGGCCCGGAGGCCGCGTCTCAGCCCGATGGGCGTTGAGCCCGGAGGCACTCCGCCAGGTCGTCCACCACCTCGCCCACCGACTCCTCCGCGAGCCCGGGGAACAGGGGCAGGCTGAGCTCGCGCCGCCCGATCTCCTCGGTCCGCGGGAGGTGCACCTCCCCAGCGAGCGCGCGGTAGGCGGACAGGGTGTGGACCGGGCGGTAGTGGACGCTGGTCTGGACGCCGCGCCGGCGTAGGGCCGCGCGGGTCGCGTCGCGCAGCTCCGCCGGGACCAGCACCGCCATCAGGTGGTGGGCGCTCGTGCCCCGGGCGCCGGTGAACGGGACGTGCACGCCCTCGAGCCCGGCCAGGGCGCGGCGGTACAGCGCGCTCAGCGCGGCGCGCCGACGGTTGCCCGCCTCGAGCTTGCCGAGCTGCACCCGGCCCAGGGCGGCGCGCAGCTCGTCCAGGCGGTAGTTGTAGCCCACCTCGAGGGCGTCGTAGTCCAGGGCCCGGCCGTGGTGGCGCTCGCTGGTCGAGGAGGTCAGGCCGTGGCTGCGCAGCAGGCGCGCCCGCGCGGCGATCTCGTCCTGGTCGGTGACCAGCATGCCGCCCTCGCCGACGGCCAGGTTCTTGTTGGAGAAGAAGGAGAAGCAGCCCGCCGCGCCGAAGGTGCCGGCCTGGCGGCCGTCCAGGCTGGCCCCGGGCGCGTGGGCCGCGTCCTCCAGGAGCAGCAGGCCGTGCGCGCGGCACAGCGCCAGCAGCTCGGGCATGCGGCAGGGGAACCCGCCGTAGTGCATGGCCAGCAGCGCGCGGGTGCGCGGCCCGATGCGCCGCTGGACGTCCGCGGGATCGAGGGTCCACTCCTCCAGGGAGCAGACGTCAGCGAACACCGGCCGGGCGCCGCAGGCGCGCACGGCGTTGGCCGTGGCCACGAAGGTGAGCGCGGGGACGATGACCTCGTCGCCGGGCTGGATGCCGGCGGCCAGCAGGGCTAGGTGGAGGGCCGCGGTCCCGTTGCAAACCGAGATGGCGTGGCGCGCGCCCAGCCGGGCGGCGAACTCGGCCTCGAAGGCGGCGGTCTCCGGCCCCATGGTCAACCAGCGGCTGGCGAGCACGCGCTGGACGGCGGCGGCCTCCGCCTGATCGTAGTCCAGATCGGCCAGGGGGATGCGCAGCGGGCCGGGCTCGGGAGCGCTCACGGCAGCAGCTCCCGGTGGCGCTGCTCGAACTCCTCCGCCGCGGCCGCGTAGTCGTCGGGCCGGCCGATGTCCCGCCAGTAGCCCGCCCAGGGGAACGTCCACACGGGCCGCCCGCCGTGGTGCAGCGCCAGCACCCAGTCCGGGAAGTCGAACGGCCGGTCGCCCGGGAGCAGCTCCAGCGCGCCGCGCCGGACGGCGTACACGCCCATGCTCACCCGGTAGCGCAGGGTGGGCTTCTCCTCGAAGGCGGTCAGGCGCCCGGCCGCGTCCGTGTGCAGCGTGCCGTAGTCGATGAACACCGAGCGCTCGCTGGTGGCGATGGTCAGGTCCGCGCCGCGCTGGCGGTGCAGCTCCATCAGCCCGGCGAAGGGCAGGTCGGTGAGGATGTCGCCGTTGAGCAGCAGGAAGTCCTCGTCCAGTCCCTCGATCAGGCGCAGGGGCGCCGCGGTGCCCAGCGGCCGCGGCTCGACCGAGTAGCGCAGGCGCACGCCCCAGCGCTCGCCGTTGCCGAAGAAGGTGCGGAACAGCTCGTGGTGGGGGCCGGCGGCCAGCACCAGGTCGTCGAAGCCGGCGCGCTGGAGCTGGCGGATGAGGATCTCCAGGATGGGCTGATCGCCTATCGGCATCAGCGGCTTGGGGAGCACGGTGGTGTAGGGTCGCAGCCTGGTGCCCTTCCCGCCGGCGAGCAAGACGGCCTGCATGGACGCGTCCTCCTGCTCAGCGCGCGTAGCGCGCGGGATCGTAGCTGGCCAGGTTCTGCCGCAGCCAGTCGAGGGTGCGCCGCAGGCCCTCCTCCAGGCCCACCCGCGGCCGCCAGGCCGTGGTCGTGCGCAGCAGCGTGGCGTCGCAGCGCAGGCGGTCGACCTCGCTGTGCGGGGGGCGCGTCCGCTCGGGCTCGGTCGTGAGCTCGACCTCCAGACCGCACAGCCTCCCCAGCAGCCGGGCCAGGTCGCCGATGGAGATCTCCATGTCGCTGCCCACGTGCACGGGCCGCCCGCGCAGCGCGGCCGCGTCGCGGACGGCCAGGAAACCGGCGACCGTGTCCTCGACGAAGGTCAGGTCGCGGGTGGGGCTCAGGTTCCCCAGGCGCAGGCGCGTCGCGCCGGACAGGAGCTGGACGGCGATGGCCGGGATGATCGCCCGGGCGCTCTGGCGCGGGCCGTAGGTGTTGAACGGCCGGACGATGTGGACCGGCGTGCCGAAGGCGCGGTGGTAGCTGAGCGCCAGCTGATCGGCGCCCACCTTGCTGGCGGCGTAGGGGGACTGCGCCGCCGGCGGGTGGTCCTCGCGGATGGGCACGCTCTGCGGCGTGCCGTAGGTCTCGCTGGTCGAGGCCAGGATCACCCGCTCGAGGTCCTGCTGGCGCGCGCACTCGAGCGCGTTGTAGGTGCCCAGCGTGTTGGTGCGCAGGTAGGCCAGCGGCGTGGTGTAGGAGTGCGGGATGGCGATCAGCGCCGCCAGGTGGAAGAGCTGCTTGCACCCGCGCGCGGCCGCCTGCAGCGAATCGAGGTCGCGCACGTCGCCGGCCACCACCTCGAGCTCGTCGCGGCAGGCGCAACTCTCCAGCCAGCCGCGGCGCCCGTCCCCGCGGTAGTGGACGAACGCGCGCACCGACTCGCCTCGGCGCACCAGCGCCTCCACCAGGTGGCTGCCGATGAACCCGCCGGCTCCCGTGACCAGGACCTTGTCCACGCGTTCGTCCCTCACCCCCGGCCGCGGGTCAGCAGCTCCTCGATCGCGCCGAGCATGGTCCGGGCGGCCTCCGGGGTGCTCAGCAGGTCGGCCAGCGCGCTGGCCTGGCGGCCGAAGCGCGCGCGGTCGGGCTCGGCGCGCATCCGTTCGATGGCCGCGGCCAGGGCCTCCGGCGCCTCGGCGGGGACATCATAGCCCAGCTCGAAGCGGCGGACCAGGGTGGCCATGTCCCCCACCGCGCTGACCACCAGCGGGCGGCGGTGGCGGGCCGCCTCGCCCAGGACCAGCGGGATGCTCTCGCTGCGCGAGGGGATGACCACGCAGTCCACCCGCGCGAGCAGGGCGGCCAGGTCGCCATCCGGCAGGACCCCGGTCAGCACCAGGCGCGGGCCGAGCCCGAGCTCGGCGGCGCGCTGCTCCAGGCGGGCGCGCAGGGGGCCGTCGCCGACCAGCACCGCCCGCACCGGGCACCCCCGCGCGGCCAGCCGCCCGAGCGCCTCGAGCAGCACGTCCTGGCCCTTGGCCGGGTGCAGCCGGCCGACGGTGAGCAGGGTGAAGAAGCCCGGGGCCTCCGGCAGGCGGAACGTGCTGCGCTCGTCCCCCAGCCGGCGGGCGGTGGCGGCGAACAGGCAGGGGCGGCCGCCCGCCAGGCGCGAGGTCTCCGCGGCCAGGTCGAAGCCGTCGGCGAACAGGACCCCGGCGCTGCGGGCCACCCAGGCCACCAGCGGGCGTGCCAGCGGCTGGCGGCCGACCACCAGCACGTCCGAGCCGAGCGCGCGGGCGGCGAAGGGCACCCGGCCGAGCCGCGCGAGCAGCAGTGCCAGCAGGCCCGCCGGCACGAGCCACTCCGCCACCAGGCAGTCGGGGCGGAACGTCGCGAGCAGGCGCCGGCCGGCCAGCAGGCCGCGGGCGAAGTAGTCGGAGACGTGCCGCAGGCCGCGCCAGCCGGCCTCCGCCTGGGAGACGAGGGGGCGGTCCCCGCCGCTCCAGCCGAAGCGCGTCACCTCGGCCCCGCACGGCAGCGCCTCGCGCTCGGTCCGCCTCCCGGCCGTGTTCTGCGTCAGCACCGCGATCGCGGCGCCCCGGCCCGTGAGCTCCGCGAACAGATCGGGCAGGAACAACCCGGCCGGGCGACCCTGCTGGGGGAAGCTGCTGGTGAGCCACAGCAGACGCGGGCGGCCGGGCTGGCTCATGCGCCACCTGCCCTGCGCCGGGCCCGCAGGCGGGGACCAACCCAGACCCCCAGGGCGCCCAGCCAGGCGAGCGCCATGAGCGCGAGCGGCCAGGCCGGGGCCCGCCCGCGGACCTCCAGGCGGGCCGGGCCCGCGCCGGCCACCTCGAGCTCGAGCCAGGGCACGTCCACCTGGAGCGGCGCGAGGTTGGCCTGCGCCCCCGCGTCGGCCGCGTCCTGGCAGCCCGACAGCGCGAGCGGCGCCTCGCGCCAGGGGCGGGCGGCGCAGGTCTGCCCGGGCGCCTCGGGGGCGCAGGTGAGCGCCGGGTTCCACACCAGGCGCAGCCTCGCCCGGCGCGCCCCGTCCGGCAGCTCGAGGCTGAAGCCGTCCGGGCGCCAGCCGAGCCGGGCGCCGGGGATGGCCTGGCCGGCCTGGTCGGTCACCAGCGGGCGGTGGCCGCCCAGGCGCAGGCGGGTGAGCCCCGCCGCCGCGTCCAGGCGCTCGACCCCCGGCACGGCCGAGAGGGCGCGCACCAGGGCCGGGCTGTGGGCCACGACCTCGGCGATGGACAGGGAGCGCAGGCGCGCGACCACCTCCCCGGCGCCCGCGCGCTCGAGCTCGTCGAACGGGCGGCACAGGAGCTGGCCGCGGCCCGTCTGGGCCAGCGGGTGGGTGAGCCAGCGGGTGGTCACCTCGCCGCCCAGCAGCGGCCGGCCCGCGGCCGGGCCGGCCAGGTAGGGCAGGTGGCCGTGGGGCACGCCGGCCCCGGCCAGCGGCGAGCCCTCCGGGTGGTGCAGCGTGTCCTCGGCCAGCCCGAGTCCGTCCTCGGGCACCAGCCTGGCCGCCTGCTCCAGGCGGGCGGTCAGGGCGCCGGTCGCCTGCCGGTCGGCGGCCCGCATCCAGCCGAAGAAGGTCTGGGCGCCGGTGCGGCCGGTCGACTCGAGCGATAGCCCGAGCGGCAGCAGCAGGCCCGCCAGGCCGAGCGCCAGGACCAGCCCCCGGGCGCGGCCGGCCGGCGCGGCCGCCAGCCCCTCGGCCAGCAGCAGGCCCAGCCAGGCGACGAGCAGCAGGCGGGCGAAGGCCGCCAGCTTGGCCCAGCCCAGGCCGGCTCCGAACGGCAGGAGCGCGTCGAGCTCCAGCCCCCAGAAGCGCAGGCTGTCCGGGCCGGCCGCCAGGCACAGCAGCCAGGCGGCCAGGGCGGGCAGCAGGTGGCGGAGCGCGAGCTCGCCCTCCAGCCGGGCCGTCAGCAGGGCCGCGGCGCTCAGCCCCAGGGCGACGGCCAGCGCGCTGCCCGGGCTGGCGAGCAGCAGCCCCACCAGGACGAGCAGCGGCAGCAGCCCCCGCGCCAGCGCCGCCCGGCGTCCGGGGCCGCCGGCGCGCAGCGCCCCGAACCCTCCCACCAGCGGCAGGATGAGCAGCGGCAGGCCGGGCACCGCCACCTCGCGCACGCACTCCACGGCCGCCTCCGGGAGCTGCCAGCCGAGGAAGGGCAGCGCGTGGTGGCTGGCCTGGACGGTGAGCAGGGCGTGCAGCGGATCGGCCCACAGGAGCGCCGCCGAGAGCGGCGCCACCGCGAGCAGCGCGAGCGCACTCCAGCGCGGGCCGCCGCCAGGCCCCGCCAGGCGCAGTGCCACGAGCAGCCCCAGGCCGAGCGCCGTGGCCGCCCCGCTCATGGCGTGGGCGAACAGGGCCGCGCCGAGCAGGGCGCCCGTGGCCAGGGCCGGGCCGAGCGCCGCGCGCGGCCCGGCCTGGCCCGTCGCGGCCTGGCCGGACCTCCCCAGGAGCTCGAGCGTCCGCCAGGCCGCGGCCAGGCAGCACAGCCCGAGCGCCACCCCCAGGCGCTGGGGCCACTGGCCGGTGTACAACACCTGGACCGGGTTGGCGTCCAGGATGCCCACGTCCAGCGGGTAGACCAGCAGGCTCAGCCCCCCGGCCAGCAGCCCGCCCGCGGCCCGGCACCAGGCCGGCAACCCGCGCGGCAGGAGCGCGGCCAGGGCGAGCGCGGTGCCGAACAGCAGCAGCACCAGCCACAGGCGGTAGGCCCCCTCGCCGCCCCCGGCCGCGCCGACCACCGCCGCGCCCGCCAGGGTGGACAGCGGGTTGTAGAGCGCCTGGGGGGTCCAGCCGAACAGGTGCATGGGGTCGTAGGCCAGCAGGCGCGCCTGCCAGTCGAGCGCGGCCCGGGCGTGCTCCAGGTTGCCGAGGGTGAAGGGGTGATCGCGCCAACCCGCCACGGGCGTGCCCAGCGGATCGAAGCCGTAGGCCCACAGCAGCAGCGGGGTGAGCAGCGCCAGGCCGAGCAGCCAGGCGAGCGCGGGGGTCAGGCGTCTCACGGCGCGCCCCCGCTGCCCGGCGGCGGCAGCAGCTCGACGAAACGCAGCCCGCGCCGCTCCTGCGCGCGCGTCGGCAGCCCCGCGCTCCAGGCCGCCAGCAAGCCGGGCGGCATGCCGGACTCCAGCACCACCACCCGGCGCCGGCCCAGGCTCCAGTCGACCACCGCGGGGCGCGCGCGCTGCAGCCCGCCGGCGGCGGCGATCCACACGTCCCGCTCGAGCTTCAGGGGGCTGAACACGTCCTTGCGGCCCTCCCAGGCGACCAGGGTGGCGCCGGCGGGCACCGCGCTGCGGCCCTCGTCCAGCATGGCCGCGGCCACCCGGCGCACCTCCAGGGAGGCCGGCACGTCCAGCCCCAGGTGGACCGCGCCGGCGTGGACCGCGCCGGCCGCGAACAGGCCGAGCGTGACCGCGGCCGCGGCCGGGCGCAGCGCCACGGGGCCGAGCCGGGCCAGCCCCAGGGCGACGAGCAGCCCGAGCGCCAGGCCGAGCGGCAGCAGCATCGGCAGGAGGCCGCCGGCCGGCGCCTCCACGCTCCCGGGCGCGGCCAGCAGCGGCAGGGCGGTCAGCAGCCCGAGCAGCCCGCCGGCGAGCGCCGCGCCGCGCGCGCGCCGGGCGCGCTCGCCGTTCGCGGGCCAGGCCACGGCCAGGCAGGCCACGCACAGCGGGGGCACCAGCTCGAGCAGGTAGCGCGGGCTGTAGCACAGCCCGCCGGCCGAGAGCACGAAGGGCAGCAGCAGCAGCCCGGTCGCGGCGAAGACCAGCAGCCCCAGCGCGGCCCGGGGCAGGCCGGACCGGGCGCGGGCGGGGAGCAGCAGCGCCAGCGCGAGCGCCAGGTACGGGGCGGCCTCCAGCAGGCCCTTCTTGAGCACGCCCCCGTAGAGCACCTGGCCGAGCGCGTTGGCGTGCCCGCCTACCGACACCAGGTCGGGCGGGCCGAGCGAGCTGTCGAGCAGGTGGAAGCCGGCGGTCCCCAGGGTGCGCAGCAGCAGCTGGCGGGTGGGTGGCACGAGCAGCCCGGCCAGCAGGCCGGCCCCGGCCAGCCCGAGCCACACCCACGGGCGCCGGGTGCGGCGCCAGAGCCACGCCGCCGCGACCAGGCCCGCCAGGGCCGAGACCAGCAGCAGGCCGAGCATCCACGGCCGGGCCGCCAGGGCCTGCAGCGCGCTCAGCAGCGGGCCGCCCTCCCCGGCGGCGCCGTAGGTGAACGGGTTCCAGGTCCCCAGCCGGGCCGCGTTGACGGCCGCCAGGCCGAGCACGCCCGGCAGCCAGGCGGCCAGCAGCAGGCCGAGCCGGCGCGCGCCCGGGCGCGGCCAGACCAGGGCCGCCGCGACGAGCGCCGGCAAGAGCAGCACGTCCTGCAGGCGTGTGGCCACGGCCAGGCCGGCCAGCAGGCCGCAGGCCGTGGCCGCCAGCGCCCCCCGGCGGCCGGGCTCGCCGCTCCCGGCCAGCGCCACCAGCGCCCAGGCCACCAGGGCCTGGCTGAGCGCGTGGGGCCACAGGCCGAGCGCGTACTCGAGGCTGAAGCCGGCCAGCGCGAACAGCCCCACGGCCACGAGCGGGAAGCCGCCGCCGGGCCGCACCCGCGCGGCCAGCCGGCGCACGGCCGCCAGCGTCAGGCCGAAGGCCAGCAGGTTGAGCACCAGCAGCGCGCGCAGGCCGAGCCAGCCGAGGAGCGGCGCGCCGAGCACGGCCTGCAGCGGCGGGACGGTGGCCACCGTCCCCAGCTCCGCCAGGCGCGCCGGCACCACGGTGTAGAAGAAGAGCAGGGCCGGATCCTGGACCTGCGCGTAGCCGTTCTCCACCAGGAACGAGCCCTGGCTGGCCAGGGCGTGGGCCGCCAGCAGGTAGTGGCTCTCGTCCACGGTGAACACGCCGGGCTGGTGCAGCCACAGCCCGAACGCCAGCGCGGCGGCGAGCAGGGCCGCGTCGACGGCCAGGCCGCGCCGGCCCGGTCCGGCCTCAGCGCTCACGGCGCTCCCGGCGGAGCTGGGCGATCTGCTCCGCCACCAGCCCCATCATGAAGATGATCACCGCGGTGCACAGCAAGAGCAGCGACATGTTGGTGAAGCGGTGCGCGGTCCAGAAGGTGTAGGCGTACCAGCCCAGGCCGGAGGCGAACAGCACCAGGCTGAGCGGCAGGAACACGCGGAAGGGCGCCAGCCCCACGCCGACCTTGAGCAGGATGAACAGGAAGCGCAGGCCGTCCGGGAGCAGGCGGATCTTGCTGCGCCCGCCGCGCCGCTCGACCGTGATGGGCAGGTGGGCCAGGGTGTAGCCGGAGCGGGCCAGGGTGACGGTCAGCGTGGACGGGTAGGAGAAGGTGTTGGGCAGGAGGTCCACGTAGCGCCGGGCCAGCGCGGTGGGCAGGGCGCGGAAGCCGGAGGTGAGGTCGGGGATGCGCTCGCCGGCCAGGTAGGAAGCCAGGGCCGAGAACACCCGGTTGGCCGCCCAGCGGTGGGCCTGCTGATCCCCGCCGCGGGTGCGCGCGCCCACGGCCATGTCGTGCTGCTCGAGGGCCGCCAGCAGGCGCGGGATGTCCTCGGGCCGGTGCTGGCCGTCGGCGTCCATCATCACCAGCAGCCGCCCGCGGGCCTCGCGGATGCCGCGCTTGACCGCCGCCCCGTTGCCCTTGGCGTAGGGGTGGCGCAGCACGCGCGCGCCGTGCGCCCGGGCCAGCTCGCCGGTCCCGTCGCGCGAGCCGTCGTCCACCACCAGGAGCTCGTGATCGATGCCCGCCAGGGCGGCCTGCAGGCGCGGCAGCAGGCCTGGCAGGTTGATCGCCTCGTCCAGGGCCGGGATCAGCACGGTGACCTCGGGCGCGCGCGTGGGGGCTTCCATGGGACCTTACGGTATGCGCGCGGGCCGCGCCGGTCAAGGAAGCGCGGGATCCAGGGCGGCCGCGCGGCCCAGCGCGCGGGCCTGCGCGAGCGCCTCGGGCCGCCGCAGGATCGCGCCGGACTCGTCCACGTCGGGCACCAGGAGCTCCCCGCGCAGGCGGCCGTCCAGGGCGTAGAGGCAGGCCCGGGCCGTCTCGCGCGCGCCGTCGAACACCCGCGCCCGGTGCGTCCCGGCGCACAGCAGCAGGTAGCCCCGCCGCGGGCGCGCGGGCGGCGTGCCGGCCCGGCGCAGGAGCTCGCCGCGCCACCACAGGACCTGGGTGCGATCCACCAGCGCCTTGAGCTGGGAGGGCAGGCCGCTGAAGTAGATCGGCGCCGCCAGCAGGATGGCGTCGGCCGCGCTCAGCCGCAGCAGGGCCGCCGGCCCGTCGTCGTGGAGCACGCACACGCCGTCGCGCTGGCAGCGGTCGCAGCCGCGGCACGGGGCCAGGCGCAGGTCCGCCGGGCGGAGCGCGTCCAGCACCTCGGCGCCGGCCTCGCGGGCGCCCTCGACGGCCGCCTCGAGCAGCCGCTGGCTGTTGCCCCCGGTCCGGGGGCTGCCGGCGATGGGCAGCACCCTCACGACAGCCTCACCCTGTGCTTCGGCTCCAGCCGCAGCGGCTGGTAGGACTCCTTGGCCTTGCGCAGGTTCTCCTCGCCGAGATCCTGCTCGCGGTTGACCAGCTCCACTCCGGCCCACACGTGCTCGAGGTGCTGCTGGTGGATCGCGGCGTACATGCCCGGCACCCCGGGGTCGGCCTTCTCCACGTGGATGACCGCGGTGCGCGCGTTCAGCAGCTCGCCCAGCCCGAAGGCCTCGACCCGCCCGTCCACCTCCAGCGCCCCGCCCCGCACCTCCAGCGCCTGGGCGTGCTCGAGCAGGTCGCGGACCGCCTGCCACTCGCTGTCGAGGTCGACGTCCTCAGCGCAGCCGCGCAGCGCGCACCAGCGCTCGGCCACCGCCAGGCAGGCCGGCACCAGCTCCGGCACGAGCGGCAGGAAACGCGCGCTGTGCTCGCGGCGGAAGCGGGCCAGGTGGTTGCGCTTGGCGTGGAGCTTCTTGCCCGCCAGCGCGATCAGCGCCGGCGCGGAGTAGACGTAGTCGAAGTGCTCGCGGGTGGGCTCCAGGGCGAACCCGCCGGCCGCGGCGAGCTCGTCCGCCAGCGCGGCCCCGGCGCGCTCCAGGCGGGCGTCCGGAGAGCCGCCCGGCCCCGCCAGCCACCCGAGCGCCCGGCGCGCCAGCGCGGCCCGCCCCGGCGGCCCGATCGGCTCGAGCAGGCAGGCCCCCCCGGGGTGGGCGGCGTACAGCAGCAGCAGCCACCCGTCCGCCAGGCACCAGCGGATGCCGTAGTGGCGGCGCCACATGTACAGGTTGGTGAAGGTGAGCTCGGAGGTCACCGGCTGGAAGGCCCACAGCGCCGGCTGCACGCGCGGGCGGTCGGCGAGCTCCAGCGGCTTGAAGTCGGGGAAGCGCGGCGGCTCCAGCATGCGTCCTCCGGGCGTCGACTCTGGCACCATCGGCGGACCCGCGCAACCCGGCGGCCGCGCCCCGGGGGCTGGTGACAGGGCCGCCCGGCCGTGGTAACCCTGCGGGCGGAGGGCCAGGCGGTTGGAGGGAACCCGGGAGCTCAAGATGGGGCCGCGGCGGCGGCTCGGCGGCGTGCTGGGCGGGCTGGGCCTGGGCGGCGCGGTGGGCGCCCTCATGGTGGCGCTCATGCTGGCCGGGGTGTTCGAGCCGGCCGAGCGGCTGGCGGTGGACGGCCTGCAGCGGGCCGCGGCCGATCCGACCCGCGCGGCCGACGACATCCTGCTGGTGGCCATCGACCAGGGCAGCCTGGAGATGGTGGAGGAGATCCAGCGCCTGCGGTTCCCCTGGCCGCGGGCGGTGTTCGGGGACGTGCTGGCCTACATCCACCGCGGGGGGCCGAAGGGCATCCTGCTCGACCTCAGCCTCCAGTCGACCGACCACAGCGACGACGAGGTGCGCGGCACCGAGTCGGATGCCCACTTCGTCCAGGCCCTGAGCGGCGCCGGCAAGGTGACGCTGGGGGTCACCCTGCGGCCGCCCGATCCGACCCCGGCCAGCGAGCGCTCGCAGGCGCTGCTGAGGCGCATGGCGCTCCCGGCCCGGGCCGAGGGGCCGCTACCGGCCTTCGCCCGGGCCGACCCGCTGGCCTGGGCCATCCTGTCGTCCACCGCCCGCTTCGGGTTCACCAACGCGGTCGTGGACGAGGACGGGCTCGTGCGCCGCGCGGCCCTGCTGGCGCGGGTGGGCGACCAGCTGGTGCCGGCGCTCAGCCTGGCGACGGTGCTCGACGAGGACATGCTGGAGCGGCTGTCGGTCGAGCCCGGCGAGCTGCGCCTGGGCGAGCTGCGCGTGCCGGTGGACGACCAGGGCCTGGCCTGGATCCGCTTCCATGGCCAGGGCGGCGTGGAGGACGGGCGCGGGCGGACCTACCCCTACCTGCCCATCGTCAACCTGCTCATCTCCATCGCCAACACCGACCACGGGGTGGCCCCGCCGGTGCCGCCCGAGACCTTCCGCGACAAGTGGGTGGTGATCGGCGCCACCTCCCCGGATCTGTTCGACCTGCGGGCCACGCCCTTCTCCCACGAGGGCACATTCCCCGGCATGGAGATCCACGCCGCGGTGCTGGACAACCTGCTGCACGGCGGCTTCTTCTCCCGCATCCCGCGCTGGGGCGCCGCGCTGCTGGTGCTGCTGGTGTGCCTGATCTGCGCGCTGGCCGAGTTGGCGGTGCAGCGGCTGTACTGGAGCGCGGTCATCGCGGGGGGCACGGCCGCCGGCCACCTGGCCGCGGTGGTGGGCTTCCACCGGGCGGGCGTGGTGGTGGACCTGGTGGTGGTGGAGGTGGGGCTGCTGGTCACCCTGGCGGTGACGGCCTACGCCAACTTCCTGGTCGAGCGACGCTCCAAGCGTCAGATCCGCAACCTGTTCCAGCACTACCTGGACCCGGGCGTGGTGCGCCGCCTGCTCGAGTCCTCCACCACCCTCAAGCTGGGCGGCGAGAAACGCGTGTGCACGGCCTCGTTCGCCGACATCGCCGGCTTCACCGGGCTGTCCGAGCAGCTCGAGCCCGAGCGGCTGGTGGAGGTCATCAACCGCTTCCTGGGCGGCATGACCGAGGTCGTCCTGCAGCACGGCGGGTTCGTCGACAAGTACATCGGGGACGCGGTCATGGCGGTGTTCGGCGCGCCCATGGACCTGCCCGGGCACGCCGCGGCCGGCTGCCGGGCGGCGCTGGGCTGCCAGCGCAAGGCGGAGGAGCTGCGGCTGGTGCTGCGCCCGCTGGGCGTGCCCGAGCTGCGCGTGCGGGTGGGCGTCAACAGCGGCCCGATGATCGTGGGCAACATGGGCTCCGAGCGGCGCATGAACTACACGGTCATGGGCGACGCGGTCAACCTGGCCTCCCGGCTGGAGGGGGTCAACAAGGACTTCGGCACGGCCATCATCGTGGGCCCCGAGACCCGCCGCCTGGCAGGCGAGGAGTTCGTGTTCCGGGAGCTCGACCGCCTGCGGGTCAAGGGCAAGCAGGAGCCGGTCGAGGTGTACGAGCTCGTCGGCGCGGCCCGCGACGTCCCGCAGCGGCTGCACGATCACCTGGAGCTGTTCGAGCGCGGGCGGCGGGCCTTCTTCGAGCGGCGCTTCGAGGAGGCCCGGGCCCTGTTCGAGCAGCTCCACGGCCTGTGGACCGAGGACGTGCCCACCCGCACCTACCTCCAGCGCTGCCTGACGTTCCAGGCCGCGCCCCCGGCGCAGACCTGGGACGGCGTCTCCTCCATGCAGCACAAGTGACCCGGACCCCGTTCCCGGGTAGACTGGCGGCCGGGACTCGCCCCGACGCCTCCGTCCCATGAAGGAGGTGGCGGGGGCGTGCGAGGTGTGAACCGATGCGCGCGCGCGTTCTGCGCTGGGCTTGGTGGCTGCTGGGGCTCGGGCTGGCTGGCGCCGCCCAGGCCGGCGCGCCGGCCGTCCCCGCGGCCGCTCCCACCCAGCGCGAGATCCTCCGACCGGCCCACCTGCGCTCCGGCCCGGCGCTGTACCACGCGGTGCTCGAGAGCCTGCCCGAGGGGGCCGAGGTGGACGTGCTCCAGGACGGCCAGCGCTGGCTCGAGGTGCGCACCGCCTCCGGGCTGGTGGGCTGGGTGAGCGCGCGGGCCTTCCTGGCCGCGCCCGCGCCCAGCGGATACGGCGCCTTGCTCGGCAAGCCCGGCCTGCCCGGGGTGTCGGCCCCGGTGGTCACCATGGCCTCCCGGGCGCTCGCGCCCGAGGGGCCCGACGGGCTGGCCGCCGTGGGCCTGGAGCTGGCGCTGTCCGCGGGCGCGCCCACGGCCGCGGAGGTCGAGCGCCTCGCGCCGCCGTCCGGGCCTGCCTGCCGGCAGGACGAGGAGCCGGCCGGCGATCCGGCCCGGGAGGCTGGCGAGCGGCGGCTGGGCTTGCTGCTCGGCGCGCGCTGGCTGGACGGGGCGCGCCTGGTGACCGAGCCGGCCGCCGCGCGCTACCTGGGCGCGCTGGGGCTGCGGGTGGCCGAGCGCTCGTCGCGCTTCGACCTCGGCTGGAGCTTCGCCCTGGTCGCGGATCCCCGCCCGCGGGCGGTGGGCCTGCCCGGCGGCCTGGTGCTGCTGTCGACCGGCCTGGTGGCCGGCTTGCCCGACGAGGTCGCGCTGGCCGCGGCGCTGGGGCGCGAGATCGCGCGGGTGTGCCTGGGGCAGGGCGCGGACGAGCTGTCCGCGCGCCTGGCGGGGCCTCCGCCCGTGCCCGCCGCGCGCGCGCTCGACGAGGCCGCCCGGGTGCTGCTCGCGCCGCGCGGCCCGGCCGAGGACGCCGCCGCCGCGGCGCTGGGCTCGCGCTGGGCCGCCTGTGCGGGCTTCAGCCCGGGACCGGCCTCGGCCGACGGCCGGGCGCGCTTCCAGTCCTTCCTCGGGCGCCTGCCGCGCTGAGCTTCAGTTCGGCCGGGGGGCGGGCTGGCCCTGCTCGGGCTGGGTGAGGAGCTGCCAGGCCTGCCCGAGCAGCGCCAGGATGTGGGCGGCCGGGGCGGGCGGGATGAGCCGGTTCTGGCCCAGCGCCTGCAGGCGGGTGTGGGCCTCCTGGAGGGACTGGGCGGCCTGGGCCATGCGCGCCCGCAGGGTCTCGATGGCGGCCGCGGCCGCCGGGTCGCGGCGGGCCTCGGCCAGCTTGTGCTTGAGGTCCTTGTGCACCGAGCGGAGCTGGTCGGCCAGCACCACGTTCTCGTGGGTGAGCCGCTGGCGATCCAGCGCCCGGGTGATCTTCTCGCGCACCAGGTCGAGATCGTCGAAGGGCTTCTCCAGGTAGTCGAAGGCCCCCAGCCGCAGCGCCTCGATGGCCGACTCGTAGGAGGCGTAGCCGGTGATGACGATGAACTCGCTTTCCGGCTTGCGCTCGCGCACCCGGCGCACCAGCTCCAGCCCGGAGACGCCAGGCAGGTTCTTGTCCACGATGAAGAGGTTGTAGTCGTCGCGCTCGGCGAGCCCCATGGCCTCCTCGCCGCTGGTGGCGAAGCCGACCTTGTAGCTGGCGTCCGCCAGCATGGCGTCGAACACCAGGCGGATGACGTCCTCGTCGTCCACCACCAGGATGTTGCTGGTCTGGTCCACCAGCATGGTGTACTCGAGGTCGTCCAGCTCCATCGATTCGAGCTTGGTCTCTCTCATCATCCTTCTCCCCTCGAATAGACCTCACAGGTATCGCGATCCCCGCACGCGTGCAAGACCCTCGGGCGTGGTTCTGCCGGAGCGGGACCGGTTCCAGCCCGGCTGGAACGCGGCCTTGTCTGGTCCTCGGGGGGAGGCTAGTATCGTCCCATGCAGACCACCAGCACCTTCACCGGCGGCGTGTTCGGCCTCGGGCTCCTCGCGTGTCTGCCCTTCCTCGGCTGCGACGAGGGCGGGGGACCGGATCCAGACGCCTTGCCGTTCGAGCCGGCCGGGCCCGCGTCCGTGCCCGATCCGGGCGCGCCGGGGCCCTTCCCGGTGGGCGTGATGACCCTCGACCTGGTGGACGAGTCGCGCACCTACTCGGACACCGGAGAGCCCCGCCGGCTGAAGACCGAGGTGTATTACCCGGCCACGGCCGCGGCCCGGGACGGGCCGTTCATGGTGTACGACCTCAAGGACGAGATCACCCCGGAGAACGTGGGCGCGGACAACTACGCCATCATGATGGCGGCCGAGCTGCCCATCATCCCCACCCAGACCGTGCGGGACGCCGAGCCCGACAAGCGCCACGGCCCTTACCCGGTCATCCTCTACTCGCACGGCGCGAACGGCATGCGCTGGCAGTCCTTCTCCTACACCATCCACCTGGCCTCCCACGGCTACGTGGTGATCTCCCCGGACCACGAGAGGAACCTCCTCTGGGACATCCTGAAGGACGGCTGGGACCCCTCCGCGGTGGCCGTGTCCGCGCCCATGCGCATCGACGACGCGACCTTCCTGCTCGACCACTTCCTCGACCGGGCGCAGACCGAGGGCGACTTCTTCCAGGGGCTGCTCAACCGGCGGCAGGTCGGCATCAGCGGCCACTCCTTCGGCGGCTGGACCACGCTGGTCATGCTGTGCCAGGACATCCGCTTCAAGGTCGGGGTGGCCCACGCCCCCGAGATCGGCCTGGCCTACCCGTTCTGTGCCTGCGACGTGCAGAGCAACACCTGCCCCGACTTCCCCAAGCCGGTGATGGTCCAGGGCGGCACCCTGGACAGCACCCTGCGCTACCGCGACCAGTACTGCGGCTACCGCTCCTTCCTGGGCGATCAGCCCAAGTACCTGGTGGAGATCCTGGACGGCGGGCACTTCACCTTCTCGGACATCTGCCGGCTGAACCTGCTCAGCCTGGACGACGCGCTGGTGCTGGGCGAGCAGGCCCGCGACGCGCTGGAGGACGGCTGCGGCCCGGACAACCTGCCCTGGGACGACGCCATGCGCATCATCAACCACTACTCCGTCGCCATGTTCAACGTGTACCTGCGCGAGTCCCCGGGCACCCAGGCCGAGCTGGTCCAGCGCCAGGACGATCCCTTCCCGCGCTGCCTGTTCCACGCGGGCCAGGTGCCGGAGTGGCCCGATGGCGGCTGCGTGGCGACCCCCCCGTAGCGGAGCCCGCCGGCTCGCCGCGCTGCTGCTCGGCGCGTGCCTGCCGCTCGCCGCCGGGGCGGACGAGGGGGGCGAGGTGCACCCCTGCCGCGAGGTGGTCGTGTTCTTCGAGGATCCCGCGGCCAGGGAGCCGGCGCAGCGCCTGGGGGAGTTCGTGTGCGGCGCCACCCGCGAGCTGTCGCTCGCCCTCGGCCTGCGGCACAACCAGTGGGCCCGGCTGCTGCTGCCAGGCAGCATGGCGTCCTGGCAGGCCGTGGCCGGCCCCGCGGCGGGCTGGGCCGCGGCGCTGTACACCACCGCCCGGCGCGGCCTGGTCGTGCTGCGGCCCGGGCTCCAGCTCAGCGCCGACGTCGAGCGCAACGTGACCCACGAGCTGGTGCACATGCTGCTCGACCGCGTGACCGCCGGGCGCCTGCCCCGCTGGCTGAACGAGGGCCTGGCCCAGTACCTGTCGGGCGATCGCACCCGGGGCGCGCCCGGCCTGCCCGCGAGCGGGGACGAGCTCGTGGCCCTCGAGCTGCGCTGGCGCCAGCCCGATCTCGATCCGGCCGAGCGCCACCTCGACTACCTGCGCTGCCTGGCCCTCACCCAGCGCCTGATCGAGCGGGTCGGCCAGGACGAGGTGCTCGGCCAGCTCCCGGCCTTTCGCCACCTGGACGGCTTCCTGGAGTGGGATCTGAAGAACCGCTTCCTGCGCCAGTGGCTGTTCGAGGACGGGCCGGTGGAGGCCGGGCCCGCCGCGGCCGGGCAGGGCGAAGAGGGCGAGGACCAGGGCGGGGTGACGAAGCTGCCCCTGGAACAGCTGCTGGAGGAGGCCAGGAAGAAGCGCTAGCCGCGCCGGGCCTGGAGCCGGCCGGCGCGGTAGAGCGCGGCCATGGCGGACACCGCCCGCTCCGGGCTGTCGTAGTAGGGGATGCCGCCGTCCTGCAGGCGCTTGACCATGTTGTCGTCGCGGCCGAAGAAGCCGCTCATCACGATGGGTTTCCCCAGCTCGCGGTTCATCTCCACCAGCGGCGGCACGAAGGCCTCGGTGAACTCGGCCAGCTGCTCCACCTCGATGTTCACCAGGCCCCTGGCCATCTCGGCCATGGCGCCGAAGAAGCTCGAGCCCTGGATGCCGTGGATCAGCAGCCCGTCGATGCCGGGTTCGGAGAGCAGCATGTGCGGCAGCTTCACCCCCAGGAGCTTGGGGTTCATGCTGAAGGTCAGGTCCACCGGGTTCAGCGCCGAGCCGGTCGAGGGGATGCGCTTCTTGATGTCGGCCTGCAGGGCCTCGGGCAGCAGCGGCAGCTCGAGCCCCCAGCGGTAGACCGCGTCCGCCATGGAGGTGGCCGGGCCGCCCGAGTGGGTGAGCACCGCCACGCGCGGGCCCCGGGGCAGCGGCTGGCTGGCCAGCGCCCAGCCCCACTGGTAGAGCGACGCCATGTCCGGGGCGCGCAGGATGCCGGCCTGGCGGAACACGCCGTCGTACAGCGCGTCGGGCCCGGCCAGGGCGCCGGTGTGCGAGTGGCCCGAGCGCGCGCCGCCCTCGCTGCCGCCGACGTACACGGCCACCACGGGCTTCCTGGCGGTGCAGCGCCGCGCGGCCGCCAGGAAGCGGCGCCCATCGCGGATGCCCTCCACGTACAGGCCCACGGCCCGGGTGTCGGGATCGTCGGCGAAGTAGTCCAGGCAGTCGGCCAGATCGATGTCGACCGCGTTGCCCACCGAGGCCGCCTTGGCGAGCGAGATGCCCCAGCGCGCCAGCAGCTCGAGCGTCTGGGTGATGTAGGTGCCGCTCTGGGAGGCCAGCGACAGCCCGCCCGGGGCGTGCCGGTAGGGGAAGAAGGTGGTGTTCAGCCCCAGGTGGGTGTTCATCACCCCGATGCAGTTGGGCCCGACGAACCGCAGCCCCGCCCCCGCCGCCAGCTCGCGCAGCTCGGCCTCGCGGGCCGCGCCCTCCGGGCCCACCTCGCGGAAACCGGCCGTGGTGATGACCAGGTGGCGGATGCCGCGCTGGATGGCGTCCCGGACCACGTCCAGCACGACCGCGGTCGGCACGATCAGCACCGCCAGGTCCACCGGCTCGGGCAGGTCGGTCAGGCGCTTGTAGGCCTTCTGCCCCAGCACCACGGGCTCGCTCGGGTGCACCGGGATGACCGGCCCCTGGAACCCCCCGCGCAGGGTGTTGACCATCTGCACGGTGCCCATGGTGGTGAAGTTGTTGGACGCCCCCACGAAGGCCACCGAGCGGGGCTGGAAGATGGGCGCGAGCGAGCGCGCCGGGTCCGGGCTCATCCGTTCTCCCGGGTGAGGAGCTTCGCCAGCAGCTTCTCCGAGTGGGTGGTGAGCTGGGTGAACACCACCCCCATGCCCGGCGGGGTGGCGCCGCCCGGCTCCACCACGCGCACCACCTTGCCCTCGCCCTCGAGGGTCTCGAGCTCGTCCATGATGACGGTGAAGCGCAGGTGCACCCGGGTGCCGACCGGCAGCGGCTCGGCGCTCTTGATGAAGGCCCCGCTCTTGGAGATGTTCTGCACGTACTCGACGATGAACTGGTCGACGCCGCGGAACTCCATGTTGATGGTCAGGCGCTTGTCCTTGCGCTGCCCGCCGAACTGCCGCTCGTCCATGGATCCTCCCGTGGTGCCCCGCCGGGGGCCCGGGTGCTGCCATTCGGGGCCAGGGTGTACCCCCAACGGCCCGCCCCGGTCAAGCCGGTGCCGGGCGCTTGCAGCTTTTCTTGAGCTGCGGCCGCTGGTTGGGTAGAGTGTACCCTCGCGCCGCCGCGGGTTCTCGCGGCGGGTGGATGGGAGCGGCCCTTGAACGCTGGACGCAGAGCCGTGGTGCTGGTGATCGACTCGGCCGGGATCGGCGCCCTGCCTGACGCGGCCGACTACGGCGACGCCGGCGCGGCCACCTGGCAGAACACGGCCGAGGCCGTGGGTGGCCTGCGCTGTCCGCACCTCGAGCGGCTCGGGCTGGGCCGGGTGGCCCCCATCCGGGGGCTGTCCGCGGCGCCTGCGCCCACCGGGTTCGCCGGCAAGCTGGCCGAGGTGAGCCCTGGCAAGGACACCACCACCGGTCACTGGGAGCTGATGGGGGTCGAGCTCGCGCGCGCCTTCTCCGTGTTCCCCCAGGGGTTCCCGGCGGAGATCGTGGAGCCCTTCGTCGCCCGGACGGGCCGCGGGGTGCTGGGCAACAAGGCCGCCTCCGGCACCGCCATCCTGGACGAGCTGGGCGCGGAGCAGCTCCGGACGGGCAAGTGGATCCTGTACACGTCCGCCGACAGCGTGTTCCAGCTCGCCGCCCACGAGGAGAAGATCCCGCTCGAAGAGCTCTACCGTGCCTGCCGGCTGGCCCGGGAGCTCCTGGACGCCCACCGCGTGGGCCGGGTGATCGCCCGGCCGTTCGTGGGCGTGCCCGGCGCCTTCAAGCGCACCTACCACCGCCACGACTTCTCGATGAAACCCGACCGGCCGACCGTGCTCGACCGCCTGGGCGAGGCCGGCGTGCCGGTGGTCGGGGTGGGCAAGATCTCCGATATCTTCGCCGGGGTGGGCGTGCCGCGGAACGTGGGCAGCGAGGGCAACGCCGACGGGCTACGGAAGACCCTCGCGCTGCTGGGCGAGCTCCAGCGCGGGCTCCTGTTCGTCAACTACGTGGACACCGACATGGTGTACGGCCACCGCCGGGACGCGGCCGGCTACGCCCGGGCGCTCGAAGAGATCGACGCCGCGCTGCCGGGGATCCAGGCCGCGCTCGGCCCGGACGATCTCCTGCTGATCACCGCCGATCACGGCTGCGATCCGACCTTCCGGGCGCACACCGACCACACCCGGGAGTACGTGCCCCTGGTGGCCTGGTCTCCGGCGCTCGGGCGGGGCGGGGATCTCGGCGTGCGGCGGGGCTTCGCGGACGTGGGCGCCACGGTGGCGGACTTCCTGGGGGTGGCATGGGGCGGGCCCGGGCGGAGCATCCTGCCCGCGCTGGGGCTGCCCGGACACGGGGTCGGCGGTGGAGGTGCGGCATGAGGATGGTCGAGATCATCCACAAGAAGCGCGATCGGGTCTCTCTCAGCTCGGAGGAGATCCGCTTCTTCGTGCAGGGCTACGCCAAGGGGGACATCCCGGACTACCAGGCCTCGGCGCTGCTCATGGCCACCTACCTCAACGGCATGACCGACGACGAGACGCTCACCCTGACCGACGAGATGCTGCACTCGGGCGAGGTGCTGGACTGGTCGGACATCCCCGGGATCAAGGTGGACAAGCACTCCACCGGCGGGGTCGGCGACAAGACCTCCCTCATCCTGGCCCCCATCGCGGCCGCGGCCGGGGTGGTGGTGCCGATGATCTCGGGCCGCGGCCTGGGCCACACCGGCGGCACGCTGGACAAGCTGGAGTCCATCCCGGGCTTCGACGTGCGCCTGACCGCCGCCCGCTTCCGCGAGGTGCTGCAGGCCACCGGGCTGGTGCTGGCCGGGCAGACCTCGGAGGTTGCCCCGGCCGACCGCAAGCTGTACTCCCTGCGGGACGTGACCGGCACGGTCGAGTGCATCCCGCTCATCTGCTCGAGCATCCTGTCCAAGAAGCTGGCCGAGGGCATCGACGCCCTGGTGCTGGACGTCAAGGTGGGCGCGGGCGCCTTCATGAAGAAGAAGGCCGACGCGGCGCACCTGGCCCGCACCCTGGTGTCCATCGGCAAGCGGGCCGGCAAGAGGGTGGTGGCGCTGCTGACCGACATGGAGCAGCCGCTCGGCACGCACGTGGGCAACACGCTCGAGGTGATCGAGTCGGTCGAGGTGCTCAAGGGCCACGTGAAGAACGATCTGTCCGAGCTGAGCTTCGAGCTGGCCGCCCACATGCTGGTGCTGGGTGACGTGGCCCCCGACATGCACGCGGCCCGCCGCCGGGTGCGCGAGCTGGTGGACAAGGGCGCGGCGCTCAAGAAGTTCCAGGAGGTGGTGGCGGCCCAGGGCGGCGATCCGCTGGCGCTCGAGGACTACGCGCGCATGCCCTCCGCCAAGCGCACCGAGGACGTGCGCGCCGTGGGCCCCGGCGTGATCCAGCGCATCAACGCCGAGGAGGTGGGCATCGCCGCCATGCTGCTCGGCGCCGGCCGGGCCACGGTGGACTCCGTCATCGACCACGGCGCCGGCATCGTGCTGCGGCACAAGGTGGGCGCCGCGGTCCAGGAGGGCACACCGCTGGCGACCCTGTACTTCAACGACGCCAAGGCGCTCGACGAGGCCCACGCCAGGCTCAAGTCGGCCTTCACGCTCGGCGCCGAGCCGCCGCCGAAGGCGAAGCTCATCCAGCGGATCATCAGCTAGCGGCGAGCGGCCTCGCAGGCTCCCGGCGGGCCGCAGGAGAAGGAACATGCAGGACCCCATGCAGACCGTCGAGGAGAGCGCCGCGCGCGTGCGGGCCCGCTGCTCCCTGGTGCCCGAGCTCGGCCTGGTGCTGGGCAGCGGGCTCGGCTTCCTGGGCGACCAGGTGGAGGCGGCCACGGTCGTGCCCTACGGCGAGCTGCCCGGGCTGCCGGTGTCCACCGTGCCGGGTCACGCCGGCCGGCTGGTGCTCGGCCGGCTGAGCGGCCGTCCGGTGGTGGTCATGCAGGGCCGCTTCCACTTCTACGAGGGCTACGGGCTCGCGCAGGTCACCTCCGGGGTGCGCCTGCTCGCGCGCCTGGGAGTGCGCGGGCTGCTCATCACCAACGCGGCCGGCGGGGTGCGCGCGGACCTGCACCCCGGCGACCTGATGCTGATCAATGACCACATCAACCTGATGGGCTCGAACCCGCTGATCGGCAGGAACCTGGACGCGCTGGGGCCCCGCTTCCCGGACATGAGCGACGCCTACACCCGGGCGCTGCGGGCGCAGGCCCGGGCCGTGGCGGCCGAGCTCGGCATCCCCATCAAGGAGGGCGTGTACGCCGCCTTCACCGGGCCCTCCTACGAGACCCCGGCCGAGATCCGCGCGCTGCGCACCCTGGGCGCGGACGCGGTCGGCATGAGCACCATCCCCGAGGTGATCGCCGCCTGCCACATGGGCGTGCCGGTGCTGGGCATGTCGTGCATCTCCAACCTGGCCGCGGGCATCTCGGACAAGCCCTTGAGCCACGCCGAGGTGACCGAGACGGCCGAGCGGGTCAAGGCGGTCTTCAGCCGCCTGGTGCTCGGGCTGGTCGCCAAGCTCGAGCTCCCGCCGCGGCCCGGGACGGGGGCCGCCCGATGAGCCCCCGCGCCCTCCGGCTCGACGCGCTGAAGGACGCGGAGCGCGACGTGGCCGAGGCCGCGCTGGCCGCGCGCGAGCGGGCCTACGCGCCCTACTCGAGGTTCCGGGTGGGCGCGGCCATCCGCGCCGCGGACGGGACCGTGTTCGTGGGCTGCAACGTGGAGAACGCATCCTACGGGGCCACGGTGTGCGCGGAGCGGAACGCGGTGGGGAACGCCGTGGCCGCGGGGCGGCGGGAGTTCGATCTGCTCGCCATCGCCACCGGCACCCGGCCGCCCACCCCGCCCTGCGGCCTGTGCCGCCAGGTGCTGGCCGAGTTCGCCCCGCGCCTGCGCATCCTGCTGGTGAACGACCGCGGCGAGGTGGTGCGCACCCGCCTGGATCGCCTGCTGCCCATGGCCTTCACCAAGGCCCACCTGTAAGCAGAAGAAGAATTGGCTGCTTCGCAGGGAGGATCCCGAGGGGAATCCTTCGAGGGAAGGCTCCGACACGTCCCTGATCAGGTGCCTTCGTCTGGGGCCGGGGTCGCATTCTCTTAGGGGAGGCCTTGGAGGGGAACCTGCAGACAACCAGGAGGCCGGACCCTGCGTTGCAGAGGGGTGGCGGCGAGCAGGGGGTCCCCCGCGGCGCGCAGTCTCGCTGCGCCCGCCTCTCAGGGCGTGGCGAACGAGCACCGCGGGGGAAACGAGCCGACAGGACCCCGATTGGCGCGCTCTCTTTGCGCAGGCACTGCATCTGCCCATCCGGATGGGGGCGGGGGCCTGGTTCGAGGGTGGAGGGTCAGGGGCAGTTGGCCAGGCCGCCCAGCGTGTTCTGGTGGCAGGCGACGCAGTCGGCCCGGGCGGAGTAGCCGTGGCGCGAGTTGTGGCAGTTCGTGCAGTCGTTCCCCGTCTGGTGGCCGCGCGCGTCGCACGCGCCGTTCGCGCCGTGGCAGGCGGCGCAGTCGGCGCCGTTCCAGCTCGCGTCGTGCGGAGGGGCAGGCAGGTCGGCCAGGGTGTGGCAGCCCGAGCAGCTCGTGTCCTTCCAGCCCGAGTGGCCCGAGCCCAGCACCACGGGCGCGGCCGCGCATAGGCCGTTCGCGTCGCAGCTCTCGCCGGCCTGGCAGGTGCCGCAGCTGCCCTGGCAACCGTCGTCGCCGCACTGCCTGCCCGCGCAGTCGGGCGCGCAGGCCTGGCACTGGCCGCTGGCGTCGCAGCTCTCGCCGGCCTGGCAGGTGCCGCAGCTGCCCTGGCAGCCGTCGCTGCCGCACGCCTTCCCGGCGCAGTCCGGGGTGCAGCCCGGCTGGCACACGCCCTGCGGGTCGCAGCGCTCGCCGGTGAGGCAGTCGCCGCAGCTCTCCCCGCACAGCGGATCGAGCCCGCACTCCCGGCCGGCGCAGTCCGGCGCGCAGGGGTCGCCCTCCGAGGAACAGCCAGCGACCGCCAGGGCGAGCAGAGCGCCGAGACCGACCACCGGGATCAGGGTACATCGTCGCATGCGAACCTCCTGGTCTCCCCTGGAGGCAGTCTAGTGGGTTTCCCTCTCAAGGGATAGTCCCTATCCGAAATGTTCGACGGGGTTCAGCGGTCGAATTCCTGCATGCCCGTGTCGGGCGGCGGGGGCGGGGGGGCGAGCCCCTCGACGAAACCCAGGCCGGCCAGCCCCAGCGCCAGGAGGAACAGGATCACGGCCCCGATCGTGCCGCCGACGGCCTTGCCGCGCGAGGAGCGCGCGAGCTCCGCGGGGTCCACGTCGGTCAGCAGCAGCGGCTCGTCCGGGCTGCCCGACAGCCGCAGCTTGCCGGCCCCGTCCATGCCCAGCGTGCCCACGGCCACCACCTCGTCGCCCGGCTCCAGGAGGGTCTCGGTCAGCCGGTACTTGCCGCTGGGCGCGTCGCCGGTGGCCACCCCGAAGGAGCGCAGCAGCTTCATCACCTCGCCGTCGTCCCACAGGCTGGCGTCGGCGTGGAACTTGCGGTCGATCACCAGCTCGATGTCGGCGTCCTTCAGCTCCACCTCGACCTCGGTCTGGCCGTCGGTGAGCTGGAGGTGGTCGGCCTGCAGCTGGTGGACGTAGTCCTCGCCATGGCTGTTGAAATCGAGGCCCAGGTGATGGTGGTGGCCGCCGAGCATGCCCCGGTCGGTGCGCACCCCCAGGCCCACCCCGAGCGCGCTGTCCGCGTGGATCGCCACCCGCAGGTACAGGCACCTGCGCTCGGAGACCGGGGAGACGACCAGGTCCTTGCCCTGCACCTTGCCGCGCAGGGTGACCGGGCCGGGGCGGGCGTCGGCCAGGCGGCTCACGGGGCGGCCGATGCGCGCGGCGTGGTGGGCGTGGTGACGCGCCCACACCAGGAACCCGAGCGCGGCGGCCGCGGCCAGCAGCGCGACCAGGAACAGGGTGGGATCCATGCGTCCCCCTCAGCTCGGCCGGCGCCGGCCGGCCAGGCGTTCGAGGCAGTCCTCGCAGATGGCCGCCGCGGGCCCCTCGACCAGCGCGCCGGCCTCCCCGGCCGGGCGGCCGCAGAAGCCGCAGCGCAGCCCGGCGGCGGAGCCCGCCGGCGGGTCGGCCGCCGGAGGCGGGTCGGCCGGAGGCGGCTGTGCCGGCGCGAGCCAGCCCCGCGCGCGCGGCAGCCAGCCGTCGTCGGGCGCCAGCGGCTCGAGCTCGGCCACCACCGCCTCGACCAGGGCGCGGTCCTCGAACTTCTGCGCCAGCCAGCCGGCGGTCTTGAGGTGCTGCACGGCCTCGCGGGCGCAGTCCATGCGCTTCGCGGCCCGGCCCAGGCAGACGTACACCTCGGCCGAGGGCCCGGGCAGCCGCAGCGCGCGGAAGGCGAGGTGCGAGGCCAGCAGCGGCCGCTCGGCCAGGTGGCGCTGCGCCTCGGACAGCAGCGCGCCCCGGGCCTCCTCGAAGCGCCTGGCCGCGGCCAGCTCCTCGGCGCGCTCGAGCGCCCGGGCGGCCGGCTCCAGCGCGGCGGGGCTCTGCGCCAGGACCTGCTCGGCCGCGGCCTGCAGGCTCGGGGCGCCGGTCGAGCCGAAGAAGCGGCCGCCCAGCAGGCAGCCCTGGCACAGCGCGCCCACCCCGGCCACCGGGGTGGCCGCCGGGGCGGGCCCGCCGCAGATGGGGCAGTGGGGGACGCCGGCGTCGCTCACGGCGCGGCCACCCCCAGCAACCGGCCGATGGCCTTGACCAGGGCCGAGGGCCGGCCGCCCTTGGCGAAGACCGCGTCCGCCCGGTGCTTGGCGCCCAGCTCGCTGAGCTTGTCCTCGGTCAGCCCGGAGTAGAAGACGATCTTGATGCCGGCGCACAGCGAGCGGAGGGTGTCGCAGGCCTGGTCGCCCGACAGGGAGCCGGGCAACATGATGTCGAGCACCACCAGATCCGGGGAGAAGTCCTTGAGCAGGTAGCCCGCCCCGATGGTGTTGGCCGCGGTGCGGACGTCGTAGCCCGAGCGCTCGAGGAGCGTCTTGAGCATCTCCAGGACGGCGGGATCGTCATCCACGATCAGGATCCGCTTGCGGGCCGGCATGGCAGCCTCCTCTCACCAGCTCCAGCTATCGGCCGCGTCCACCTCTTGACCCGCAGCCACGAACAGACAGCCCGGCGCCCCCTGCACGAGGCAGGCTTGCTCCGTGCACGGCGCTGGCACCCGGAACACGAACTCGGTCAGTCCGCCCACGGCCCCTGCCGCCAGGTGGCAGGCCGGCGTGTCGGCCGAGCCGTAGGCCTCGGCGAACGGCGAGCCCAGCACGCGCACCGCCAGCGCCTTCTCCTCCGCCCGGAAGGCCTCCACGCGCCACTCGCCCCAGCCCAGCTCGGTGGCCTGCTGGCACACCAGCCGGACCAGCTCCACGCCCTCCTCGCCGGTGGCCGCCAGGACGCGCTTGGCGGCGTCGTGCGCCCAGGCGGCGCCGGCGGCGTACAGGTACTCGGGCGCCTTGGGGCCCAGGCGATCCTCGACCCCCCGCTGCAGCTCGGCCAGCGTCTCCGGCCGCATGAGCAGCACGCGGCCGGGGCCGAGCTGCAGCCGGCCCGGGCCGCCCACGCTCAGCGCCTTCGTCGGCCGCTCGACCGCCTGTCCGCCCATGGGACGCAGCCCTCCGGAGCTACAGCCGCTTGAAGCGCGCCGTGAAGTGGCGCAGGAACGGCGGCTGGTAGGTGAAGGCGAGCCCGCGGATCTTCTTCCTGCCCTTGGCCAGCTCGGCGAACACCTCGATCACGTAGTCGATGTGGCTCTGGGTGTACACGCGGCGCGGGATGGCCAGGCGCACCAGATCCATGGTGGCCGGCACCTCCTTGCCCGTCTTGGGATCCTGGTGACCGAACATGACCGTGCCGATCTCGACCGAGCGGATGCCGCCCTTCTCGTAGAGCGCGGCGGACAGCGCCTGGCCCGGGAGCTGCTCGGGCGGCAGGTGGTCCAGCCAGGCCCGGGCGTCCACGAAGATGGCGTGGCCGCCGGCCGGTTTCACGAAGGGCACGCCCAGCTCCTCGAGGTGCTTGCCCAGGTAGGCCACCGAGGCGATGCGGTAGCACAGGTAGTCCTCGTCCAGCACCTCCCTCAGGCCCTGGGCGATGGCCGCCAGATCCCGCCCGGCCAGGCCGCCGTAGGTGGGGAAGCCCTCGGTCAGGATCAGCAGGTTGGCGCACTGCTGGAACCAGCCATCGTGGTTCATGGTCAGGAACCCGCCGATGTTGACCAGGGCGTCCTTCTTGGCGCTCATGGTGGCGCCGTCGGCGTGGGAGAACATCTCGCGGGCGATCTCGAGCGGGGTCTTGTCCTGGTAGCCCTTCTCCCGCAGCTTGATGAAGTAGGCGTTCTCGGCGAAGCGGCAGGCGTCGAAGAACAGCGGGATGTGGTGCTTGCGGCACACCGCGGAGACCGCCTTGATGTTCTCCATGCTGACCGGCTGGCCGCCGCCCGAGTTGTTGGTCACGGTGATCATCACCAGCGGGATCTTCTCCCGGCCCTTGTCGCGGATGAGCGCCTCGAGCTTGCCCACGTCCAGGTTGCCCTTGAAGGGGTGGTCCAGCGAGGGCACCTTGCCCTCGTCGATGACCAGATCCACGGCCTCGGCGCCCTGGTACTCGACGTTGGCCCGGGTGGTGTCGAAGTGGTTGTTGTTGGGCACGACCATGCCCGGCCGCAGCACCACCGAGAACAGGATGCGCTCGGCCGCCCGCCCCTGGTGGGTGGGCAGCATGTGCTTGTAGCCGAAGATGGAGCGGACCTGGTCCTCCATCTCGTAGTAGGACTTGGCGCCGGCGTAGGACTCGTCGCCGCGCATGATCTGGGCCCACTGCTCCTGGCTCATGGCCGCGGTGCCCGAGTCGGTCAGCAGGTCGATCAGCACGTGCTCGGCCCGCAGGTTGAACAGGTTGTAGTGGGCGGCCTTCAGCAGCTCCTTGCGCTCCGCCTCGTCGATCATGCGGAGGGGCTCGACGGCCTTGATGCGGAAGGGTTCGATGATTGTGCGCATGGGTTCCTCGCCTCCTGGCCGGCACGGTACCACCGGCTGGCCGACGGGGTCAAAACGCGCCGGGCGGCCTCAGAAGCGCCGCCAGAGCTCCACGGCCAGGGCGCGGGCGCGCGCGGCCAGCGCGGCCGGATCCACGCCCGGCGCCTCGCCCGCGCGCAGCCGCACCCGCCCGCCCACCACCACGTCACGGGCCGGGACCTGGTACAGCCCGAACAGCAGGTGGCCCAGGAAGTTGCCCGCGTCGAGCGGGGTGGGCGGGTGGTGCTCGTACACCACCACGTCGGCGGCCGCCCCGGGCTCGAGCGCGCCCAGACGCACGCCGAACAGGCGGCTGGCGAGCTCGCGGTTGACCGCCAGCAGGCCGCCCAGCTCGCCCCAGGCGGTGCGCGGGTCGGCCGTGCGGTGGTGCATGAGCAGGAAGGCCGCGCGCGCGTCCTGGCGCACGTCCGCCTGCATGCCGTCGGTGCCCAGGCCCACGCGCACGCCCGCGGCCTGCATGGCCTCCACCGGCGCGGCGCCGACCGCGTTGTTCATGTTCGACTGCGGGTTGTGCACCGCGTAGCCGTCCGCCCTGCGCAGCAGCGCCCACTCGTCCATGTGGGTGTGCACGCAGTGCACCGCCAGGCTGCCGGGCGGGAGCGCCCCCAGCGCGGCCAGGCGCGCGAGCGGTCCAGCCGCCCCGCGCCTGCGGGCGTCGGCCGCGTCGGAGGCGGCCTCGGCCACGTGCACGTGGCAGGCCAGCGTCGCGCCGCGGGCCGCATCGGCGCATGCGCGCAGGCTCTCGTCGGACAGGGTGAAGGAGGCGTGCAGCCCGAACATGGCCGCCAGCATGGGCTCGCCCTTCACCCTCCGGGCGAAGCGCAGGTTCTCGGCCAGGCCGGCGCGGAAGGCCTCCGGCCCGTCGCGATCGCTCACCTCGTAGCAGGTGGAGAAGCGCACCCCGAGCCGCTGGGCCGCCTCGGCCAGCACGTCCAGGCTGCCGTCGATGGCGCGCGGGCTGGCGTGGTGGTCGAGGACCGTGGTCACCCCGGCCCGGAGCGCGTCCAGCAGCGGCAGCTCGGCCGAGGGCCCGAGGTCCGCGAGGGTGAGCTGCTTGTCCAGCCGCCACCACAGGCGCTCGAGGATCTGGTTGAAGTCCGCGGGCGGCGGGTCCTTGAGCCCCATGCCGCGGGACAGGGTGGAGTACAGGTGCATGTGGGCGTTGATGAAGCCGGGCAGGATGAGCCGCCCGCCCGCGTCGAGCTCCTCGGCCCCGGTGGCCAGCGGCTGGAGCTCGGGGTCGGGCCCGACCCGCTCGATTCTCGCGCCCTGGCACAGCACCCCGCCGGCGAAGGCCCGCGGGTGGTCGCCGCCGGTGAACACCCAGCCGTTCCTGATCCACACGCGCTCCATGGGTCCCTCCTGCCCTTCGCGCCCGAGCATATCCCCGACCTCCAGGGGGGGATCAAGGGCTGAAGAGGAGCTGGCCGGGCGACAAGAACCTTGGAGCCGCTCTCCCGGCGGGGTAGACTCGGGGCGGCCCGGGGAGGGCGGGCGCGAGGACGCCATGGCCTCGACCGACAAGCACTTTGGGAAGTACAACCTGCTGCACCGCCTGGCGGTGGGCGGCATGGCCGAGATCTTCATCGCCCGGCACCAGGGCCTGCAGGGCTTCTCCCGCAAGATCGTCATCAAGCGCATCCGCCCGCACCTGTCGAAGGAACAGAGCTTCATCACCATGTTCCTCAACGAGGCCAAGCTGGCGGCGCAGCTCAACCACTCCAACATCTGCCAGATCTACGATCTGGGCCGGATCGACGAGTCGTACTTCATCGCCATGGAGTACGTGCGCGGGCGGGACATGCGCCAGGTGGTCAGCCGGGCCGACAAGAAGGGCATCGAGTTCCCGGTGGTGTACGCCCTCAAGGTCGCCAGCGCGGTGTGCGAGGGGCTGTACTACGCCCACCGCAAGGTGGACGACCAGGGCCGGCCGCTGCACATCGTCCACCGCGACGTGACCCCCGAGAACGTGATGGTGTCCTTCGACGGCGAGGTGAAGATCCTCGACTTCGGCATCGCCAAGGCCGAGACCACCGTGAGCGAGACCCGGGTGGGCGAGATCAAGGGCAAGCTCGGCTACATGAGCCCCGAGCAGGTCATGGGCAAGACCCTCGACCAGCGCTCGGACGTGTTCAGCCTGGGGGTGGTGCTGTACGAGTGGCTGACCGGCCACAAGCCCTTCACCGGCCAGAACGACGTGGAGATCCTCAAGGCCGTGGCCGACGGCAAGATCTACCCGCCCACCTCCTTCCGCCCGGATCTGCCCCAGCCGGTGGAGGCCATCGTGCAGAAAGCGCTCGCCAGGAACCGCGAAGAGCGCTACCAGTCCGCCTGGGAGCTGCAGTACGACCTCAACCAGTTCCTGTCCGGGGGCGAGTTCAACCCGACCAACATCCACCTGTCGAACTTCCTGCGCCAGCTCTTCGCCGAGGACATCGCCAAGGAGGACCAGGCCCTGGCCTCGGCCGAGGCCGAGCAGGAGGCCGACGAGGCCAGCCGGCCGCAGGGCGAGGTCACCCCGGCCGTGGCGGTGGGCGGCCCGCCCGGCGAGGCGCCGGCCGAGGGCAAGCGCCAGCGGACCCCGCGCCGCCAGAGCTCCAAGGTGAAGGCGCTGCCTGCGGGCCAGGCGCCCGCGCTGAACGGGGAGAACCCCGATCCGCTGGAGGCCGAGATCATGGCCGCGCGGGAGAACCACCTGTCGGTCGGCCTGGAGATCGAGCGGGCCCAGTACGAGCGGCTGGCGGCGCTGGCCGCGCGACACGGGCTCACCGTGCCGGCCCTGATCCGCGAGATCCTGCTCCAGTACACCCGTTTCCTGTGATCCCGGGGGTGCGCCATGGACGCTGAGCACCTGGTCCGACTGCTCCTGGCCGCGGCGCTCTGCGCGCTCGCGGGCTGCTCCGACCCGGACCCCGGCCAGCCCTGCGCCATCGACGCGGACTGCCCCTTCCCCCAGGTGTGCGAGGCCGGGCGCTGCCAGGCGGGTGACGGGGGCGGGGACGACGGCGGGCAGACGGACGGCGGGCTGCTCGAGGATCACGGGCCGCGGCCCGACCGGGAGGACCTGGGGAGCTGGGACGCCGGCGCGCTCACGCCCTGCGCGGTGCAGGGCGACTGCGCCGCGGGCGAGCGCTGCCACCAGGGCCTGTGCGTGACGGTGGAGCCGCCCCCCGACTGCGCCGAGGGCGAGGACGATCGCTGCGAGGACGACGCCTACTGCGAGCCGTCGCTGCACGGCTGCGTGTCCTGGGACGCCCACGGCGAGCCGGCTCCGACCTGCGAGTACATCCCGCCCGAGGGCCAGTTCACCCCGCGCGAGGAGTGGGTCTGGGAGCACCCGCTCGAGGCCCCGGAGTGGGACGAGGTGATGATGACCCCGGTGGTGGTGGCGCTCGACCCGAGCGTGCCGGACACCGACTACCCGGGGCCGGCGGTGATCTTCAACTCCTTCCGTGCGGATCTCGGCTACTCCCAGGAGGGCGTGCTGCGGGCGGTGCGCGGCGACACGGGCGCGCCGCTGTGGAGCGTGACCGATCCGGCCCACCGCACCCACCCGGTCAGCAACATCGCCGCCGCCGACCTGGACGGCGACGGGCGACCCGAGATCGTGACCGGCAAGAGCGGCGGGCGCGATCTGCTCTGCTTCCGCGCCGACGGCACCTTCCTGTGGGAGACCACGACCGACTCGCTCAGCGTGGGCTGGGGCGGCCCGGCCATCGCCGACCTCGAGGGCGACGGCGTGCCCGAGGTGGTGATCGGCGCGGCCGTGGTCGACGCGGACGGCGCCGTGCGCTGGCAGCGCTCCGGCTCGCGCGGGGACAACTTCCGCCAGTTCGCCTCGGCCCCCTTCTCCGTGCCCGCGGACGTGGTGGGCGACGCGCGCCTGGAGATCGTGACCGGCGACACGCTGTACGACGCGGACGGCAACGAGCTGTGGAACACCCACTACGGCGACGGGTTCGTGGCGGTCGCCAACCTGATCGGCGGCGACACGCCCGAGATCGTGGTGGTGGCGCGCGGCTCGGTGCGGGTGCAGAGCTCGGCCACGGGCGAGATCGTCTGGCTGAGGGAGGCCGCCTTCCTGTCCGAGCTGCCGGAGTGCGAGCCGGACTGCGGCCTGCTCGGGCCGCCCACCGTGGCCGACTTCGACGGCGACGGCCTGCCGGAGATCGGCGTGGCCGGCGCGGGCATCTACCTGGTGCTGGACACCTTCGGGGACGTGCTGTGGCACATCGCCTCGCGCGACTCCTCCTCGAACATCACCGGCAGCGCGGTGTTCGACTTCGAGGGCGACCGGCGGGCGGAGGTGGTGTACGCGGACGAGATCGCGCTGCGGGTGCTGCGCGGGCGGGACGGGACGGTGCTGTACCAGCAGCCGCACTCCTCGCTGACCGCCTGCGAGTACCCGGTCATCGCCGACGTGGACGGCGACCACAACGCCGAGATCGTCATCGCCCAGAACGACCTGATGGCCGACGCGCCCCAGAAGTTCAAGGGGGTGCGGGTGTTCGGCGACGCCCAGGACAACTGGGTGACCACGCGACCGATCTGGAACCAGCACGCCTACCACGTGACGAACGTGGAGGCGGACGGCGGCGTCCCGGCCGTGGCGGCCAAGAACTGGCTGACCGAGGGGCTGAACAACTTCCGCCAGAACGTGCAGACCTCGGGGCTGTTCGACGCCCCGGATCTCACCCTGCGCGGGCTGGGCTTCGCCGCGGGCAACTGCCAGGCCGACGGTGTGGTGGTGTACGTGGAGGTGCAGAACCGCGGGCTGCAGGCGGTGGCCGCGGGCGTGCCGGTGGCCTTCTACCTGGGCGATCCCCGCCAGGGCGGGCAGTTCCTGGGGGTCGAGGTCACCCGCCACGCGCTGGGCCCGGGCCAGGCCGAGGTGGTGGCCTTCCTGGTCTGGGGGCTGCCGCTGCGGCAGGTGTTCACCGTCTTCGCCGTGGTCGACGATCAGGGCGGCGGGGCCGTGCCCTCCGGCCAGACCTCGGAGTGCCGCGAGCAGAACAACCTCGGTCGCGTCGACGACGTGGTGTGCCTGCCCGAGACCTGAGCCCCGCCCGATCCGTCCGGGTTGAAGCCGCCGCCCCTTTGCTGCAAGAATGGCGCTGGATCGCGGGAGGTGTGGCGATGCTGCGTCTGAGTTGCCGTTCCTTCGGTATATCGTCGCTGATCGCGGGCCTGCTGCTGCTCGCGCTGGGCCCCGGCTGCTCGGGCTCGTCCGGGCCGGGCGAGGACTCGGGCATCATCACCTGCCTGGACGACCGCGACTGCCCGCGGCCGCTCACCTGCCAGTCGGGCCTGTGCGCCCAGCCCGCGGACGGCGGCTGCGCCTCCGACCTCGAGTGCGGCGCCGGCGAGCGCTGCGTGCTGGGCCAGTGCGTGCCCGGCGAGGAGGCCGCCGACGGCGGCGACGGCGACGACGGCGCAGACGAGGGCGACGGCGCCGACCAGGCCGTCGGGCCGAAGGTGGAGGTGGAGCCCGCGCTGGTCGAGTTCGGCAACGCCCGCATCGGCGAGAGCGTGGAGGCCGCGCTGCACGTGAGCTCGGTGGGTGACGCCGAGCTGACGGTGTTCTCGGTGACCCTGGAGGCCGGCACCTCGCCGGAGTTCGTGGTGAACCCTGCGGGCACGCTGAACGAGGCGCTGCCGGCCGGCTCGCAGCTCGCGCTGTCGGTGCGCTACACCCCCGTGGACGGCAGCACCGATCAGGGCGGGCTGCTGATCGCCACGAACGATCCGCAGCAGGCGCTGGTGCGCGTGCCGCTGAGCTCCTCCTACAAGGGGGCCTCCGAGATCGCGGTGGTGAGCTCGCCGGCCGTGGACCTGGAGCTCGACGTGCTCGACCTGGGCCCGGTGCTGCTCGGCGGCCAGGCGCTGGCCACGGTGTACGTGAAGAACTCGGGCAACGGCAACGCGGTGCTCGAGATCGAGGACGTGCGCACCGAGCCTCTCCAGAGCGCCAACTTCGCGCTGGCCGTGGAGCCTGCCCCGCCGGCCTGGCTGTCGCCCTACGCCGGCCTGTGCAGCGCGGACGCGGACTGCGGGCAGGGCGGCGCCTGCGTGGCGGTCGCCGGCGGCCCGTGCGCGGGCGGGGACTGTTCCTGCGTGGACGGCGCGGGCCAGGCCCTGGACGCCCTGGCGGTGACCGTCACCTTCACCCCGCTGGCGGCCGGTGCGGTGGAGGAGGAGCTCCGCATCGTGAACGACGAGACGGACGGCGGCGGGGACGGGCTGGAGCACCCGCGCGTGCTGGTGCTGCGGGCCGAGGGCCTGGAGTCGCAGCTGGCGGTGACCCCCAACCCCATCCTGTTCGAGAACGTGTTCCTGGGCGAGAGCGATCAGCTCACGGTGACCGTGCGCAACGCGGGCAACCAGCCGCTGACCGTCAGCGCGGTGCGCATGCTGGACGCGGCCGGCCCGTTCTCCGTGGCGGTCGCGGGCCTGCCCTGGGCCCTGGCCGCGGGCGCCGAGCGGACCTTCACCGCGAGCTACGAGCCCACGGCCCCCGGCACTCACCAGGACACGCTGGAGATCGCCTCGACCGATCCCCAGGGCCCGGCCCTGGTGAGCGCGCGCGGCAGCGCCTCGATCCGCCCGGCCGAGGTGTGCGACGGCGCGGACAACGACTTCGACCAGCTCGTGGACGCGGCCGACCCGGACCTGGTGCTCACCCTGTGCGAGCTGCAGGCCGGGGTGTGCGCGGGCGTGCGGCACACGGCCGCCCAGTGCCAGGCCGGCTGGCTGGCCTGCCCGGCCGGGCTGTACGGGCCGGACTACGGCGCCGAGGTGTGCGACGGGCTGGACAACGACTGCAACGGCACGGCCGACAGCTCCGACCCGGCCCTGGTGCTCGAGCCCTGCGAGGTGCAGGCCGGGGTGTGCGCGGGCGCGGTGCACCAGCCGAACCAGTGCACCGCCCAGGGCTGGACGGAGTGCGAGGCCGCCGACTACCTGGCGAACGACGAGCGCTACGGCTCCGAGATCTGCGGCAACGCGGTCGACGAGGACTGCTCCGGCGCGCTGGACGACGACGACGACGACGGGGACGGCCACCGGGACGCCACCTGCGCGGGCGGGGACGACTGCGACGACGGCAACCCGGGCATCCACCCCGGGGCGAGCGAGGTCCTGGACACCTGGGACAACGACTGCGACGGGAAGGTGGACGAGGGGCTGATCCCGGAGGGCAGCGTGCTGGTGACCGAGATCATGCGCGATCCGGACGGGGTGAGCGACACCCTGGGCGAGTGGTTCGAGGTGACCAACGTGGCCGCCTTCCCCATCAACCTGGACTCGTGGGAGGTGGCGGACACCGGCACGGACGCCTTCGTGGTGGACCAGCCCGCCGGGCTGGTGGCCCAGCCCGACCAGAGCCTGGTGCTGTGCCGGGAGGCCGATCCCGCGGTCAACGGCGGGGTGGCCTGCGACTACGAGTATGGCCAGGTGTTCCTGCTCGCGAACGCCAGCGACGAGGTCCTGCTCGGCCTGGACGGACTGTCGATCGACGGGGTGGCCTACGACGACGCGGACTTCCCCACGACCGCAGGCCACTCGATGAGCCTGGACATCGCCGCCTACGACGGACTGGCCAACGACCTCGGCGCCAACTGGTGCAACACGCCCGCGCTGGCCGCCTACGAGCTCCCGTCTTCGGACTACGCGACCCCCGGGCGCGTCAACCCCTCCTGCTCGGGCGCGCTGGTGCTGTCCAGCGTGGACCCCCCCTCGGGCATCCAGCAGGGCGGCGAGACCGTCACCCTGCACGGCTCGGGCTTCACCGGGGCGAGCGCGGTGACGCTGTGCGGGACCGGCTGCCAGAGCTTCCAGGTGGTGGCCGACGACGCCCTCACCTGCGTGACCCGGGCCCACGCCCCGGCCGACTGCGACGTGCGCGTGACCAAGGGGGCCAACAGCAGCACCCTGGTCGCGGGCTACCGCTACACGGGCGCGGAGACCGACGCCAGCATCGTGTGGTGCGACCTGCAGTGGCCGCGGGCCACCAGCGCGCCGGTGGGCCAGGACACCGAGCTGGTGTTCGGCCGGGTGTACAAGACCGGGGTGACCGAGCCGGTCGGCGCGCCGGCCGGGATCCTCGGCCAGCTCGGATACGGGCCGCTGGGGAGCGACCCGCGCTCGAGCACGGGCTGGCGCTGGCTGTCGGCCGCCTGGAACCCGAGCTGCGTGGGCTGCGGCAACAACGACGAGTTCATGCGCCAGTTCAACTTGAGCGCGGCCGCGAGCTGGAGCTACGCCTACCGCTTCAGCGACGACGGCGGCCTCACCTTCCTGTTCTGCGACTTCGATCCGGGCACCGGGAACGGGTTCTCGAGCGCGGATCTGGGCACCCTGACCATCACGCCCTGAGCGATCGGGGCAGGGAGTCGAGCATGCGCGCGTTGTGGACGGCAATCCTGGTCGGGGTGATCGGCGTCGGCTGCGGAGGCACGGTCGAGGTGGCCCGTCCAGACCCGGCCCCGACGGCCACAGCTGCAGAGCCCGTGGCGGTGGCGCCCGCTCCTCCCGCCGACCAGGACCGGGACGGCATCGCGGACGCCCAGGACGCCTGCCCGAAGGTGGCCGAGGATCTGGACGGCCACCGGGACCTGGACGGCTGCCCGGATCCGGACAACGACCGGGACGGGATCGTGGACGCCCAGGACAGGTGCCCGGGCGATCCCGAGACCCGCAACGACTTCGAGGACCTGGACGGCTGCCCGGACGTGGCCCCTGGCGGCAAGGTGGCCGCGGTCCAGCCCGACGGCAACCAGGGCGGCCAGATGGACCCCAACCTGCTGGCGGGCCTGGGCGACGGCCCGGCGCTCGACTCCAAGAACCAGCCCACCTCCATCCGGGCCATCAAGGCGCGCCCGGTGGGCGAGCTGCCGCCCGAGCCCGGACCCGAGCCCAGGGCGGAGGTCGCGCCCCCGCCCCGGCGCGTGGCCGGCGGGCCCGCGCCCGTGGTGGCCGTGTTCGACATCCAGGACGCGTCCAGGATGCTGCCCCGGGCGGAGGACCGCGACCAGCTCACCGAGTACCTGGCCGCCCAGCTCACCGAGCTGGCCGGGTTCCGGGTGGTGCCCCGCGACCAGCTCCGCGCCCGGCTCCAGCAGCAGAAGACCGTCGGCTACCAGCAGTGCTACGACCAGAGCTGCCAGCTCGAGCTCGGCAAGGCCATGGCCGCGGAGAAGAGCCTGTCCACCAAGCTGCTGAAGGTGGGCAAGCGCTGCGCCCTCACCGCCAGCCTGTACGACCTCAGGAGCGAGACCACCGAGGCCGCCACCACGGTCGACGTGACGGACTGCAAGATCGACAAGCTGATGGATGGGGCCAAGGAAGTGGCCGCCAAGCTGGCCGCCCGGCGCTAGAGCGCTCCCTCCTGAAACGAGAGTCCGCTGGCCGGGGTCTACCTGCCGAGGGACCGGGGATGTGGTACCCTGGTGGCCGGGGACGGTTCAACTTCGTCTGGAGGTGGGATCATGCGCGCACGCACTGGCGGCTGGTTGGCTCTGCTCGGACTGTGCCTGGTGGGCCCGGGAGGCTGCGCCAGCGAGGGCGGCGCGGGCGAGGCCTGCCGCGGCGGCTCCTCGCCCTGCGACCAGGGGCTCTTCTGCCAGGGCGATCTCTGCCAGCGCGGCGACCTGCTCGGGGACCGCAGCGTGCTGAAGACCGAGGAGATCGATCTGCTGTTCGTGATCGACAACTCGGGCAGCATGGTGGGCGAGCAGATCCAGCTCGCCGAGTCCTTCGGCAACCTGACCGCCATCCTGGACGACCGCTTCGGGGTGGGCAAGTACCAGGTGGGGGTGATCACCACCGGCATGGAGTCCCCTGGCTGCCCGCCCTGCGACCAGATGATCACCCAGTCCTGCACGAACCCGAGCGGGGAGAACGGGCGCCTCCAGGACCGGCGGGGGCGCATCTCCGACTCCACGACCGATCCCCCGACCTTCCTGTTCGAGCCGCCGGAGCCGTCCTGCCGCGTCGTGGACTCCGGCGACCAGACCTGCTTCTACGACCCGGCCGGCGGGGGCCTGTACGGCAGCGGCACGGCCTTCGTGGGCACGAACGGCTGCGGGTACGAGAAGGGGCTGGAGCCGATCCGCGTGGCCCTGTCCGACCTGGCGAACACGGTGAACGAGGGCTTCCTGCGGGAGGACGCCACCCTGGCCGTGGTGGTGGTCAGCGACGAGGACGACTGCGGCGCGGTGGGGGACGTGACCGAGGGCGTCTCCGGGATCGGCGGCCGGGTGTGCTACTACGCGGCCAGGGGAGAGGGCCCGGACGGCTCGACCGAGGATCCGCAGGCGCACCGGCCCTACGCGCTCACCCCGGTCCAGGAGTACCACGACTTCCTGATGGGCCTGAAGGGCAACCGCCAGGGCATGGTGAAGTTCGTGGCCGTGGTCGGGGTGACGGATCCGGACGACCCGAGCGCGACCGAGATCGAGTACACCTTCACCGCGCCCAACGCGGACGTCCTGCCGGCCTGCATCACGCCGGGCTGCACCGGGCCCTCCTGCCAGGCCTTCCCCGGCACCCGCTACATCGAGCTGGCGGAGCTGTTCGGGCTGGGGGAGGACGGGCTGGTGGGCACGATCTGTCAGGACGACTTCAGCTCGCTCATGGCGCTCATCGGCGAGAGCGTCTCCTGCCCGAGCACCTACGCGCTGGGCACCCCGGTGGCCAGCCCGGCCGGGCTGGTGGTGGCGGTGGACGGCCGGGCCCTGCCGCGCTACTCGTGTGCCGCGGCCGAGGCGCTCACGGCCTGCAGCGGGCCCGAGGACACGAGCTGCGGCGCGGCCGCCTGCGCCGAGACCTGGCAGTACCTGGCCCCCACGGGCGAGGCCTGGGCGCCCGGCGGGTACGTCGCCTTCGCCGCCCACGCCGACCCCTGCCGCAGCCGCCCGGCCGGCGCGTTCAAGGTCTCCGTCTTCCAGCCCGCGCCCTGAGCCCCTCCGCCTCCGCTCGCGGGGCTTGAAGGTTCTCCCTTCTTCCGGGAACCTATCTGCAGTCCATCTCCCTAGGAGGGCTCCATGACCTGGCGGATTTCCCGGCTCCTCGTGGGCGCGTGCCTGTGCGTTGGCTGGCTGGAGGCCGGGGCCGCCCGGGCCCAGCCCGGGTTCCCCGAGGTGACCGGGGCCGAGGCCGACTGGTACGACGGCCCGTCCGGGGCCTTCCGGCCCCTCGACGGCGGCGTGGCCGGGACCACCTTCCACGTGGACGGGGCGCTCGGCGACGATCTCGACGACGGCAGCGAGGGCAACCCGGTGCGCACCATCGCCCGCGGCCTGGAGCTGGCCGGGCCCGGCGACACCGTGCTGGTCCATGCGGGCACCTACCACGAGCAGGTCATGCCGCCGGAGCTGGGCACGCCCGCCAGCCGCGCCCGGCCGCTGCGGCTCCTGGCCGAGCCGGCCGACGGCGCCTCGGTGGTGCTGGACGGGACGGGCGTCCAGCCCGCGCTCGAGGGGAACCTCGACGTGCCCGCGGGCGTCAGCCTGAACCGCGACTCGGGCCTGATCGTGGAGGGCTTCCGCATCCAGAACTGGGACGGCTACGGGCTGGCGGTGGTGCAGTCCTCCGACGTGCTGGTGCGGGGCTGCACCTTCGCGGACAACGGCCTGGCCGCGGCGGACGCCGTGCACCTGGTGCTGCTCTCCAGCCGCGAGGCGCGCGTGTGGGGCAACCGCTTCGAGGGCGGCGCGGAGCGCGGCATCGACGACCGCGGCACGGGCTCGTGGATCGCCTCGAACCACCTGACCGGCATGCAGGCGGCCGGCATCAAGGTGGGGCCCGCGCCCGCCGGCCAGGGCAGCCGGGTGGAGCACAACCAGCTCCTCGACAACCCCGCCACCATGGGCGCCATCTGGGTGGACGGCGCGCAGGGCGTCAGCGTGGAGCGCAACCTGGTGGTGCGCGGCTCCCTGCAGGGGCTGCGCCTGGACAGCGCCGAGGACTGCCGGGTGCTGGGGAACACCGTGGTCGGCTTCTTCACCGGGCTCGAGGTGAGCTTCCTCTCGCGCTGCCGGCTCGAGGGCAACATCCTGGTCGGCCACACCCTGGGGCTCGAGTACCTGTCGGCGCTGAGCGGCTGCTCGGTGGACTGGAACCTCCTCTCGGGCAACACCGCGGACGTGGAGGGCGGGCAGGCGGGGCCGCACGACGTGCTGGCCGATCCGCACTTCACCGACCCGGCCCAGGACCTCTACGAGCTCGCGCCCGGCAGCCCGGCCGTGGAGGCCGGCCCGGAGGATCTGCCCGTGCCCGACGGCGGCGGCGCGCGCGTGGACATCGGCGCCTTCGAGCAGGGCGCAGGCGCCCCGCCCTGGGAACACCAGGCGCGCGGCGCGGTGGCCGATCCCTCCCCGGCCTTCGAGTGGACCTTCGTGCACGGCACCCCCGCGGCCACCCAGCTCGGCTACCGGGTGCAGCTCGACCAGGCGCCCACCTTCGACACGCCGGCGCTCCTGGACTCGAACTGGGTGGCCTCGGCCGAGCCGCGCTGGATCGTGCCGCGGGCCTTCGCCCTCGCGCCGGGGCGCTGGTACGTGCGGGTGCAGACCCGGGACGACGCCGGCGCCACCGGCCCGGCCGGGGATCCGCACCTGGCCTTCGAGGTGAGCGCGGCCCCGAGCTGCGCCGGCCAGGGCGGCCAGGGCTGCCAGGCGCTCGACTCGTGCCAGGGCGACTGGCGCGAGGCCGCGGACGACCCGCGCTGCTGCGTCGGCACCTGCCAGGCCTGCCCGGACGCGGACGGGGACGGCTACGCCTCGGCGGCCTGCGCCGGTCCGGACTGCGACGACGCGGACCAGGCGGTGCACCCCGGGGCGACCGAGGTGTGCGAGAACGGCCTGGACGACGACTGCAACCAGCTCACCGACCTCGACGATCCGGTGTGCGGCTGCGTGGACCACGACCTGGACGGCTACGGGCTGCACTGCGAGGCGGGCGCCGACTGCGACGACGGCATCGCCTCGGTCCACCCGGGCGCGGCCGAGGAGTGCAACTACGTCGACGACGACTGCGACGCCCAGACCGACGAGGGCTTCGACCTGCAGGACGACCCCGCCAACTGCGGCGAGTGCTTCTGGGAGTGCGCGGCGACCCAGGTCTGCGACCTGGGCCAGTGCGCCGCGAGCTGCGGCGGCGGGCGCACGGACTGCTCGGGGTCCTGCCTGGACACCAGCGAGGACCTGGCCAACTGCGGTGGGTGCGGGCAGGTGTGCGCGCGCGAGCACGCCGGCGAGCGCTGCTCGGCCGGCCAGTGCCTGCTGACCGCCTGCGAGGCCGGGTACGTGAACGCGGATCTGGACGAGCTGAACGGCTGCGAGTACGCCTGCGCGCCCAGCGGCGACGAGCAGTGCGACAACGGGCTGGACGACAACTGCGACGGAGCGATCGACGAGGACTGCGAGGGCGGGGGAGGGGGCTGCGCGAGCGGTGCGCCCCCCGGCCCGCGGCCGCCCGCGAACCCCCTGGCCCTGCTCGCGCTGCTGGCCGGCCTGCTCTGCCTGCGCCTCGCCCGTCGTTGACAATATCGAGAGCATTCACTGAAGTCGACGAGCATCGGGGTCCTGTCGGCTCGCCCCCCATCCATGCTCACTCGGCGCTCCGCGTGGATGGGGGCCCCCTCGCCGCCACCCCTCTCTGATTGGCGAGGTGAACGCTTGCGAGGCCAGTGGAGAACCGGCTCCTTCCTGGCCCTCACCCTAGATGAAGGTTTCCGGCCCTTCAGGGGACACCCCGTCGGGCCGGCGCATCGAGAAGGCGCGTGGGCTATTGAAGCAGCTCGGTCAGGCCGGGCTCGCCGGGCAGGCCGTCGAAGCCCTGGTCGCGAGACTCGCCGCCCGCGCCGCCGGCCAGGTCGTAGAAGCCGAGGGTGTCGTCCAGCGCCCCGCCGCCCGTGTCCAGCACCACCCGCCCGCCGCCGCCGCCGCCGCCCGCGTCGCCCGCGTCGGCGCGGCCGCCGTCCCCTCCGCGCGCCGAGAGCGTGTCGCGCAGTGTGATGGCTCCGCCCGCGCTGGTCAGGGTGATCAGCCCCCCGGCCCCGCCGCCGCCGCCGCCGGTGCCGGTGAAGCCGTCCCCGCCTGGGCCGCCGTCGGCCCGCAGCGTGCCGTCGATCAGGATGCTGCCGCCCGAGGTGGCGATGACCAGCACCCCGCCGCCGCCGCCCCCGCCCCCGCCCGAGCTCTGGCCGCAGGTGGAGCCGCCGCCGCCGCCCGGGCCGCCGTTGTGGTCCGAGCCGTCCGGGTTGGCCGGCCCGCCGGCCCCGCCCGTGCCCACGCCGGCGTCCCCGCCGCCGCCGCCGCCCGCCCCGCCGTAGCCGCCGCCGCCGCCGGCCTGGCCGCAGCCGCCCGCGCCGGCCTGGCCCGCGCCCTGCCCGCCGCCGTCGCCGCCCGGGGTCCCGGAGCCGGCCGCGGCGCCCCCGGGCTCGCCGTCGGGCGAGCCCGCGCCGCCCACCGCCGGGGCCGCGGCGTTGCCGTCCCCGCCGCCGCCGCCCCCGCCCCCGCCCGGCCCGGACTCGCCCCCGTCGGCGGGGTTGTAGAAGCCGTCCTCGCCGGCCAGGCCGGACACATCCATCTCGCCCCGCACCACCACGTCGCCGGTGGCCAGGAGCTGCAGCGGCCGGGTGCCGGTGCCGTACACCCGGGCACCGGTGCCGATGGTGATGTGGCGGTAGGACTGCACGCCGCTCAGGAACACGATCGCCCCGGGCTCGATGGTGAGATCCGGCAGCGGTTGGTCCTCGATCACGGTGAACTGCGCGCTGGCGCTGCCGCCCCCGTTCTGGAAGCGCAGCAGGCTCGGGCCCGGGTCCGCGCCGGCGTCGAGGGTCAGGGTGACCGCGAGCTGCGCGCCGTCGGGCGTGACGCTGACCGCCGACGGGGCGATGCCCGGGTTGTCCGCGCTCACGCTGCAGCCGGTGAGCCCGCTGCCGCGGGCCACCACGCGCACCGCCGTGCCCTGCAGGCCGCTGTCGGGGGACAGGCTGGTCACCCGGGGCGGCTCGACCACCACGCGGATGACCGCCGTGTCGCTCAGGCCGCTGTTTCGTGCGGTGAGGATGGCGCTCCCGCCGCTCGCCTGGGCGGTGACCAGGCCGTCCGGGCCGACCGTGGCCACGCCGGGGGCGCTCGTCTGGTAGCTGGTGCCCTCGGCCGCCGCGGTGAGGTCGCGCTGCGAGCCGTCGGAGTAGGTGCCCTGCAGCCGGAGCTGCAGGGTCTGGCCCGGGTCGAGCTCCGCGCTCTCCGGCAGCAGGTCCAGGCGCGTGAGGTGCAGCGTGTCGTAGATCTCCACGGCGGCCGTGGCCTGCGCCAGCCCGGCGTAGTCGGCGCGCACCTGGGTCAGGCCCGGGGACACCCCGAGCACCACCCCCAGCGCGCTGACGCTGGCGATCGCGGGCCCGTCGCTGGCGAAGGTCGACTCCCCGGTGAGATCGAGCTGCAGCCCGGTGTCGGTCAGCCCCCAGGCCCGCAGCGGCGCCTGCTCCCCGACCGCCAGCCGCACCCCGTCCGGCACCAGCCAGAAGTCCACCAGCGTCCACTCGCGCACGTCGATGTAGGCCACCACCACCAACCCGGCGAAGGTGACGAACACGTCGGCGTGGCCCGCGCCCTGGGCCACCACCAGCCCCCCGGGCAGCACCACCGCCACGTCGAGCTCGGTGGACTGGAAGCTGGCGCGAGCCTGGACCTCGCGCTCGGCCCCGCCGGAGTAGGTGGCCACGGCCCGGAGCTGGAGCTGCTCGCCGAGCTGCAGCGTGGCCTGGTTGGGCTCCACCCGCAGGGCCACCACCTGGCCCTCGACCACCGTCACCCGGCAGTCCGCGCTGTGCCCGGCCAGGGCCGCCGAGACGCGCGCCTGGCCCAGCCTGTAGGCCAGCAGCTCGCCCGGCGACAGCACGCCCACCACGTCGGGGGCGTAGCTCACGAAGGTGGCCGCCAGGGTCACGTCCCGCTCGCTGTCGTCGGACATGCGGGCGATGGCCGCCACGTGGGCCGTGTCGCCCTCGGCCACGCTCAGCATGGGGGGCTCGAGGCGCAGCGACACGATGCGCGGGCCACCCACCTCGACCTGCAGCGAGTCCGCGAGGCCGCTGTTCTCGGCGTGCAGGGTGGTGGCGCCTGGGCCGACGCCGGTCGCCAGCCCGTCGGCGGACAGGACCGCCACCGCCCCGTCCTCGGAGCGGTAGCGGGTGCCGCTGGCGGCCGGGCCGAGGTCCGCGTGGGTCCCGTCGTCGAACAGGCCATCCACCTCCAGCGCCACGGCCTGGCCCGGCTCGAGCAGCAGGGGCTCCGCGGTGAGGATGGTGAGCGCGACCAGCGTGCGCCGGTCGACCTGCACGCTGGCCTGGCCGGTCAGCCCGCCGAACAGCGCGCTCAGCCTGGCCTCGCCCTCCTCGAGCGCCGTGACCAGCCCGCCGGAGCCGAGCTGCGCCACCTCCGGGGCCGAGGACACCCACACGGCCTGGCCGCTCACCTCCACCCGGCTGCCGTCGGCGTAGACCGCCCAGGCGGCGAGCTGCAGGCTGTCGCCGGGGCGCAGGCGGGCCGTGGCCGGCTCGATCTCCACCGCCAGGAGCTCCGCGGAGGGCGAGACGCTCACCGGCACGCTGGCCACCAGCGCGCGGTAGATGGCCGAGGCCTGCGTCTCACCCGGGCCGGTGGCCTCGAGGCGCCCGGGCGCGCTGAAGACCGCCACGCCCTCGTCCTCGGTGGTGTAGAACACCTCCGGATCGTCGGTCAGCTCGGTCTGGCCGCCGTCGGAGAGGTGGCCGATGACCAGCATGTCCTGGCCCTCGCCCTGCGCGAGCTCGACCGCCTCGGGCCGCAGCTCGATGCGCTCCACCTCCACCTGCCCGCCGTCCACGGTGAGCGTCGCCAGGGCGGAGAACGCGCCGTGGCGCACCTCCACCTCGGCCACCCCGCGCTCCAGGGCGAAGGCCAGCCCGTCCGGGGTCAGCATGGCCACCCACGGCCGGTCCACCCGGTAGCTCGTGCCCGCGGCCCGGGTGGTCAGATCCACCCGCGCGCCGTCGTCCAGCTCTCCCGTGACCTCGAGCTGCAGCGAGGCCCCGCGCGCGAGCTCGGCCTCGGGCGGCTCGACCTCCAGCGCCACCAGGCGGGCGTCGAGCACCTCGAGCGCACAGCGGGCCTCCCGCCCGCGGTACCAGGCCACCACCCTGGCGCTGCCGGGGGAGGTGGCCCGCAGCCGCAGCCCCTCGCCGAGCTCCAGCCCGGCGCCGACCGTCAGCCGGAGCCGGAGCTCCGGGCTGGCGCTGACGTCCTCGACCCGCCCGCTGGCCAGCCGGGCCTCGGCCACCAGCGCGAGCTCCTGGTCCAGGTAGAGGCTGGCGGAGGCCGGGCTGAGGACCAGGTTGACCACCTCGTCCTCGCCGAGCGGCGCGGTCCGGCCGCAGGCGGCGCCCAGGCCGCCCAGGACGGCGAGCGAGACCCAGGCCAGGCAGGCGACGGCCGGCAGGAATCGACGGGACATGCTCCACCTCCTGGCGGATCTACGGGGCGGCCCATTCTACAATGGAAGCCCGGTCCACGCGAACTCGCGGCGCGGCCGGAGACCGGGTTTCGTTTTCCAGCCAGATGAGATAAAAAAGACCGAGGCCGGCAGCGGTTTTCAAGGAGGCGAGCGGATGTGCACGGATGGATTCGCGTCGAGGCATGTCCGGTTCCTGGGCTGCAGCGTCCTCGGGCTCTGGCTGGCCGCCTGCGGCGGCGGCGGCGGCGACCCCGTGGACCCGTGCACGCCGAACCCGTGCACCCAGGTGCCGCCGGACGCCTGCGCCGGCAACTCCGTGACCACCTACCGCCCGGCCTGCCTCGACAACGCCGGCGAGCCCGACTGCACCTACGAGGTGGCCGACAGCCGTGACTGCGGCGTGCAGCGGTGCGATCCCGACTCGGTGACCTGCGTGGCCTGCCTGGTGGACGCCGACTGCCCGGTGCAGGGCCTGCTGTGCCGCGAGCACACCTGCGTCCAGCCCTGCGCGCCCGACGCGCGCGAGGAGAACGACACGGCGGCCCAGGCCACGGCCCTGCGGGGCAACGAGGACTGGCCCGGCCTGAGCGCGTGCGAGGGAGACCAGGACTGGTTCCGCATCCGGCTCACCGCCACGGCCGAGCTGACCGCCCGCGTGGCCTACGAGCCGAGCGCCGGCGAGCTGCTGCTGGTGCTGATCGCCCCGGACGGCACGAGCGAGGTGGGCAGCGGCACCCGCGTGGCCGACGGCCTCGAGCTGGTGCAGACCATCGGCGCCGAGGGCGAGTACTTCGTGAGGGTGAGCCCCGCCCCGGGCGTGTGGAGCTCCTACCGGCTGGTCATCACGGTAACCGGCGGCAGCGATCCGTGCATGCCCGATCCCTGCAGCCAGGTCCCCCCCACCGAGTGCCTGGTCGAGCAGCTCGTCAGCTACCGGGGGGATTGCACCGCCTCGGGCGGCGCGCCCGTGTGCGCCTACTCCGTGGACCAGACCATCGACTGCGCGGCCCAGGGCCTGCACTGCGATCCTGTCGGGCTGGCCTGCGTGGCCTGCCTGACCGACGGCCAGTGCGCCGCGGGGGAGCGCTGCATCGCGGGGGCCTGCCTGGACGATCCCTGCCTGCCCGACCCGTGCACCCAGATCCCCGCGCTGGCCTGCGTGGGCGAGGTGTTGACCAGCTACCGGGCAGAGTGCGAGGTGGTCGACCAGGCCCCGAGCTGCAGCTACCCTGCGGACCAGACCACCGACTGCGCGACCCAGGGCCAGCGCTGCGATCCCCTCGCGCCGGCCTGCGTGGACTGCCTCACGGACGCCGAGTGCGAGTGGCCCTTCGAGGTGTGCCAGGCGGGCCTGTGCGCGGCCGGCTGCCAGGACGATCTGCGCGAGCCCGACGACACCAGCGCCTCGGCCTCGGTCATCACCACCGACACCAGCCTGGCCAGCCTGGTGCTGTGCGGCGGGGATCAGGACTGGTTCGGGCTGGACATGCAGGAGGGCACGGTGCTCACCGCCACGGTGAGCCACGACGCGCTCCAGGGCGATCTGGACCTGGCCCTGCTGGCCCCGGACGGCGTCACCGTGCTGGAGATCTCGACCGGCCCCGACGTGCCGGCCGGGGTGCACCACACCGTCCAGGCGGGCCAGGGCGGCCGCCACTTCCTGCGGGTGGTGGGCGCCGGGAGCTCCCAGGCGGTCTACTCCCTGCTGACCACCTCCAGCCTCGATGCGTGCATCCCCAGCCCGTGCACCCTGATCCCGGCCGCGGAGTGCGCCGGGCAGAGCCTGACCACCTACCGCGGGGAGTGCAGCCTGGTGAACGACCTGCCCACCTGCGACTACCCCGTCGATCAGGTGGTGGACTGCGCGGCCCAGGGCCGGCTCTGCGACGCTGCCTCGGCGGCCTGCGTGGAGTGCCTCTCGGACGCGCACTGCGTCTGGCCCTTCGAGGTGTGCCTGGCGGGCCTGTGCGCGGCCGGCTGCCAGGACGACGTCGGCGAGCCCGACGACGCCGCGGCCGAGGCCGGCGCCATCCAGCCGGACGACCTGCTGTCCGACCGCGTGCTGTGCTCGGGCGACGAGGACTGGTACCAGGTGGCGCTCGAGCAGGGCGACCGCTTCGAGGTCCTGCTCGGCTTCACCCACGCCGACGGCAACCTCGACCTCGATCTGCTCGGCCCGGACGGCGTGAGCCTGGTGGCGAGCTCCCACGGCGGCCTGGACGACGAGCTGGTCGACTACACCCTGCCGGCCGGGGGGAGCGGCACCTACTTCCTGCGGGTGTTCGGCGTGGCCGGGGCGCACAACCTGTACTCGCTGCTGACCGCGCGCACCGACGATCCCTGCCTGCCGAGCCCGTGCGACGCGATCCCGCCGCCCGTGTGCCAGGGCGAGACCCTGGTGACCTACCTGCCCCAGTGCCTGCCCGACGGCCTGGGCGGGGCGAGTTGCAGCTACCCGGCCAGCCAGACCGACTGCCTGCTCCAGGGCCTGCGCTGCAACCCGGCGGCCCCGGCCTGCGTGGACTGCCTGGGCACGGCCGACTGCGCCTGGCCCTTCGAGGTGTGCCAGGGGACGGCCTGCGTCTCGGGCTGCCAGGACGACGCCCGGGAGGAGAACGACGCGGCCGCCACGGCCTCCGCGGTCACCCCGGGCCAGCTCTACCCGGACCTGGTGGCCTGCGGCAACGACGACGACTGGTTCTCGGTCAGCCTGGCCCCGCAGCAGACGCTGCGCGGCCGGATCGACTTCACCCACGCTGCGGGCGATCTCAGCCTGCAGGTCGTCGGCCCCGACGGCAGCACCGTGCTGGCCACCAGCGCCACGGCCAGCGACTTCGAGCAGGCCGCCGCCACCAACACCACGGCCGGCGCCGCCACCCACTACGTGCGCGTCTACGGCGTGGCCGGAGCGCACAACGTCTACCAGCTCGGCGCCACGGTGCTGCCGGACCCGTGCGACCCGAGCCCCTGCACCGCCGTCCCGCCGCCTGCCTGCGTGGGCAACATCCTGACCACCTACCAGGGGGTGTGCGCCAACGACCTGGGCGCGGCGAGCTGCAGCTACCCACCGGCCACCCAGCAGGACTGCACCACCTCGGGCGGTCTGTGCCAGGCCAGCACCTGCGTGGGCCGCTTCGCCAACGCCGGCGATCTGGTCATCACCGAGATCATGTACGACCCGAACCTCGTGCTCGACCGGTACGGTGAGTACGTCGAGGTGATGAGCATCGCCGCGGACACGGTCAACCTGCGCGGGCTGACCTTCTCCGATCTGGCCGCCAACAACTTCTCGATCGGGGTGGATGTGTTCGTCGCTCCCGGCGCCTACGCGGTCCTGGGGGTGAGCGCCAACTTGAACCAGAACGGCGGCGCGCCGGTGGACTGGGCCTGGGGTGGCAACCAGGGCATCCTCAACAACGACACCGCCGGCGAGACCGTCTTCCTGCGGCGCGGCGCGACCGTGGTGGACCAGGCCAGCTACTGCGACGTCGGCGCCGGCTGCTTCCCCTCCTCGCCGGGCGCCAGCCTGCAGCTCGACCTCGACCACGCCGATCCGGCCTCCAACGACGATCCCGCCTTCTGGTGCCGCACCCCGGCCGGGACCACCTACGGGGACGGGGACCGCGGCACGCCGGGCGCGGACAACACCGACTGCGGCGTGCTGCTGAAGCTGCCGATCTGAGCCCGAGGCCCGCGTGCGCCGCCTGACCTGGCTGCTCGTCTTCCTGGGGGTGCCCGCCGCGCTCGCGGGCGCCCCGGCCCCTGCCCGGGCGGACGAGGCGCGGGCCGGACCCCTGCTCCAGGCGGCGGCCCGGGCGCTCGAGGCCGGGGACTCCGGCCAGGCGCTCGAGCTGTACCTGGCGCTCCTGCCCGGCCTGGCCGAGGCCCCCGGGCCCGCGCGGCGCGCCACGCTCGAGGGCGCCCTGTCGGCCTGCCACGCGCTGGCCAGCGCGCGCCGGCTCGCGCCCGCGCGGCAAGGGCTGCTGGCGCTCATGCTGGCCACGCGCGGCGACCCGCTCGGCCCGGACTTCTCGCGCCAGGTGCGCCAGGCGCTGGAGCGGGTGGCCTTCGATCTGGTCATGACCGGCCAGCCGGCGCCGGCCGTGGAGGCGCTCCAGGCCCTGCTGGCCGACGGGCCCGCGTCGGCCATGCGCTGGGCGCTGCTGGCCCGGGCGCACGTGGAGGCCGGGGAGCTGGATCGGGCCGCCGAGACCCTGGAGCGCGGCCTGCGCCAGCACCCGGACGCGCCGGAGCTCCTGTTCGTGCGCGCGGCGCTGACCGGCACCCTGGCCGAGATGGCGGTGGCCCGGGCCAACTACGCCTCGGCCGAGTCCATGCTGCAGACGGCCGTCCGGGATCTGGAGGCCGCCGCGATCCGCGAGCCGCTCGCGGCCGGGCTGCAGCGGGCGCTGGGCAAGCTGCGCGGGGGCCTGTGGGTGTACGCCCAGGCCACCGGGCAGCACGTCCGGGCGCTGGGCCTGCTGCGCTCGGCGGAGGAGGCCTTCGACGAGGCCGGCCGCCTGGACCCCGACAACCCCGAACCGCTCGTGGAGCTGGCCGAGCTGCTGCTCGCCGCCCGCGACCACGCCTGGGCCGAGGTGACCTTCGCCGAGGCGCGCCGGCGCTACCTGGCGCTGGCCGGGCGGACCGACGTGCCACCCGCGCTGCGCGAGGCCAGCGCGGACCAGGCCCGGCGCTGCCGGGCGCAGTGGCTCCGCTGCCGCACGCGCAGGGTGTTCGGCCTGACCGCCGCGGCCCGCTGGGAGGATGCCCGCGCGCTCCTCGAACGCACCGCGCTGGAGGCCCGCGGGAGCGGCTTCGCGGCCGACGGGCTGCGCGCGCTGATCGAGGCCCAGGCGCGGCGCTTCGAGCGCCGCCGGGCCGCGCTCGAGGCCGACCCGGGCTCGGCCGACGCCCAGGCCGAGCTCGGCGAGGTGTGGCTGCGCCGGGGCGCCTGGGAGCGGGCCGAGGCGGCCTTCCGCGCCGCCCTGGCCCTGCCGCCCGGCGCGCTCGGCCGCGCGGAGCTCGAGGACCGGCTGTACGGCGTGCGCGCACTGCCGGAGCGGGCGCGCGACGAACGCTTCCGGGTGGGCGAGCTCGAGGTGCGCGCGACGCTGCCCGAGGGCCTGGACGCCGGCCGGCTGCGCGACACGCTGGAGCGGGCCCACGCGCTGACCTCGGGCGTGTTCGAGCATCGCCTGCGCGGCCCGCTGGAGCTGCTGGTGTTCGCCAACCGGCGGGCCTTCCAGGAGCGGGCCGGGGTGGGGGTGGGGCCGCACCAGACCGGGGCCTACGCCCTCGGCCGGGTGATCACCTTCCACGCCCCGGCCCGGAGCCGCGCGGTCTGGCTGGACATCCTGGTGCACGAGCTGGCCCACCGCTACGTGGACGAGCTCTCCTACACCCGCGCGCCGCGCTGGCTGTCCGAGGGGCTGGCCCAGTGGGCCACCGGGCCCTTCTCCGCCGCGCAGGCCCGCGGGCTGGCCGCCCTGGGGCGCGCGGGCGGGGTGGCCTGGGACGCGCTCGACGAGGCCTTCGGCGCCCGGGCCGGCGATCCGGAGGCGCTCGGAGACGTGTACCTGCAGGCGCACGGCATGGCGCACTGGCTCATCGCCCGGCACGGGCTGGATCGCGTCATGGTGCTCCTGGCCGTGCTGCGCGCGGGCCGGGAGCCGGCCGAGGCCCTGGCGCTCGCCTTCGGCCGCTCCGCCGGGGAGCTCGAGGACGACTTCTGGCGCGAGCCCTGGGGGGCGGAGCCGTGAGCGCCTCCCCCCGCGCGCGCGCCTGGGAAGCCGGCCTGGCCCTGGCCGAGGCCTGGCTGAAGCTCGGCCTGATGGCCGCGACCCTGCGGCTGCACCCCCGGCTGCGCGGCGAGCTGGCGGCGCCCGCGCCCGGCTACCGCGCCCGCCTGCAGCTCGTCCTGGGGGACGGCCGGCGCGGCGTGCACGCGATCTTCTCGGGCGGCCGCATGCGGGTCGGCCTCGGCCCGCTGGCAGGGGCCGACACCACGCTGCGCTTCCGCGCCCCCGTCGATCTGCGCGCCTTCTTCGGCCCGCGCGGGGACGCCCTGTCGCTCATGCTGGAGAACCGCCTGGCGGTGGAGGGCAACCTGAGCCACCTGCTGCGCTTCGGCCACCTGGCCGCCGCGGCCCGCCAGGGCGGGCGCGTGCTGCCGCCCGCGCCGGACGCCGGTGATCCGCGCGCGCGCCGTCCCTGGCAGGAGTTCCCGGTGCGGCGGGTCGGGGAGCCCTGCCGCGCCCGCCCGGCCGCCGAGGTGCGCGCGCTCGAAGACCCCTACCTGGCAGACCTCAGCCTGGCCGAGCTGCCGCGGGTGCACCGCCTGCTGTGGGCCGCCCGGACCACTCCACCGGCCGTGTGCGTGGAGCGCGCCCGGCTGTGGACCGAGGCCAGCGCGCGCGAGCGGGCGGAGCGGCCAGGCGAGCCCGCCGGGCTGCGCCAGGCCCGCGTGCTCGCGCACGTGCTCACCCACAAGCGCGCCATCGTCCACGCGGACGACCTGCTGGCGGGCACCACCACCGCGCAGCGCCTGGGCGTGCAGATCTTCCCCGAGACGGGCGGGCTGGGGATCTGGCCCGAGCTGCTGGGCGTGCAGGCGCGGGCGCTCAACCCCTACCGGCTGTCGGCCGAGGACGCGGCCGTGCTCTCGCGCCAGGTGTTCCCCTTCTGGATGGACGACAACATCCGCGAGTGGGCCCGGCGGCAGAACGGCGATCCGCTGGCGCTCCGGCTGGACGAGCGCTTCGTGCTGTACTTCCTGTGGAAGACCCAGGCCGTCTCGCACACCATCATCGACCTGCCCGCTGCGCTGTCTCGAGGCCTCGTCGACCTCCAGGCCGAGCTCGCCGCGCGCGCCGAGGCGGATCCGGGCAGGCGCGACTTCCACCGCGGGCTCTCGCTGGCCCTCGACGGCGTGCTCGACTACGCCCGACGCCTGTCGGCGGAGGCGGCCGCGCGGGCGGCCACGAGCGCGGACCCCGACGAGCGGGCGCGCTGCCAGGCCATGGCCGAGGCCTGCGCCCGCGTACCCGCCCGGCCGGCCCGCACCCTGCGCGAGGCCCTGCAGGCGGCCTGGATCCTGCTGGTCTGCCAGCACCAGGAGAACATGAACGCCGGCCTGAGCATCGGCCGGCTGGACGTGTGGCTGGAGCCCTACCTCAGGCGCGACCTCGAGGGCGCGAGCGATCCTGCCGAGCGCCAGCGGCGGGTGCGCGCCGCGCTGGAGCTGGTGTGCGCCTTCCTGCTGAAGTGCACCGATCACCTGCCGCTGGTGCCCGAGGCGGGCAACCGCCTGTTCGGCGGCTCGTCCTCCGATCAGGTCATCACGCTGGGCGGGCTGCTGCCCGACGGCGGGGACGCGGTGTGCGACGCGACCTGGCTGTTCCTCAAGGCCACCGAGCTGCTCGGGCTGCGCGATCCGAACATCAACGCGCGCTACGCCCCGGGGGTGAACTCGGAGGCCTACCTCCAGCGCCTGTGCGAGGTCAACCTGATCACCGGGGCCACCCCCTCGATGCACAACGACGCGGCGGTCGTGCCGGCCCTGGTGGGCCAGGGCTTCCGCCTGGAGCACGCCCGCGACTGGTCGGCCACCGGCTGCGTCGAGCCCACCTGCTGCGGACGCCACTTCGGCCACACCAACTGCATGATGTTCAACCTGGTGGCGCCCCTGGAGATGGCGCTCCACCAGGGCCGCCACCCGCTGCTCGCGGAGCAGGTGGGCCCGCGCACGCCGGCGCCCCAGGCGCTGCCCGACTTCGCGGCCTTCCTGGAGGCCTACCGGACCCAGCTCGGCTGGCTGATCGATCGCGCGGTGGAGGCCAACAACCTGCTGGGCCGCGCCCACCAGGCCTGCAAGCCGAGCCCGCTGCTGTCCGCGCTGTTCCTGGGGCCGCGCGAGTCGGGCCGCGACGTCATCGACGGCGGGGCCGAGTACAACTCGAGCGGCACGGCCATGATCGGCCTGACCGACGTGGTCGACAGCCTGTGCGCCATCCGCGTCCTGGTCTACGAGCGCCGCGAGCTCGGTTTCCCCGAGCTGCTGGCCGCGCTGGCGGCGGACTTCGTCGGGCACGAGCGCGTGCTCGCGCGCCTGCTCACCGGCGCGCCCAAGTTCGGCCAGACCCAGCCGCTGCCCGGCGAGCTGGCGGCGGCGCTGATGGCCTTCGTGCAGGAGCGGTTCCGGGCGCAGCCGCACTACCGCGGCGGGCGCTACCTGCCGGGCTACTGGAGCATGTCCAACCACGTGGCCTTCGGGCTCCTGTCCGGGGCCCTGCCCAGCGGCCGGCGGCGGGGCAAGCCCTTCACCCCGGGGCTGACCCCCTCGCAGCTCGCCGGGGCCGGGCTGACCGAGCAGATCCGCGCCGTGGCCGGCCTGCCGAGCGGGTGCATGCCGAACAACCTGGCCTTCAACGTGAAGGTCGCGCCCGGGGCCCAGGACCCGCACGCGCGGGTGGTCGAGCGCCTGGCGGCCTACACCGGGGCCTACTTCGAGCTGGGCGGGATGCAGATGCAGCTCAACGTCATGAGCTCGGCGGCGCTGCGCGAGGCCCTGCTGGACCCCGACTCCCACCGCGATCTCATCGTGCGCATCTCGGGCTACAACGCCTACTTCGTCGATCTCAACCGGGACTGCCAGCTCGAGCTGATCGAGCGCGCCGAGCACGCCCTCGGCGGGCGCTGAGCGGGGGTGGCGGGTGATGCGCGCCGCGGAGCGCCAGGCCCTGCTGGCCGACGTGCGGGAGAACAGCCTGGACGACGGCCCGGGCATCCGCACCACCGTGTTCGTCAAGGGCTGCGGCCTGCGCTGCGCCTGGTGCCACAACCCCGAGGCGCGAGAGGCCCGGCCCGAGCTGCAGCTGCGGCCCGAGCGGTGCCTGGGCTGCGGGGCCTGCCGGCGCGCCTGCCCCCGCGGCGAGCGGCGGGCCGAGCCCGGCCCGGGCTGCCGGGCCTGCGGCGCGTGCGCGCTGGCCTGCCCGGCCGCGGCCCGGCGGGTGGTGGGCGCGCCGCTCGAGGTCGAGGCGCTGGCCGAGCGCCTGCTCCTGGACGCGCCCTTCTTCCGCCGCTCGGGCGGCGGGGTGACCCTGTCGGGAGGGGAGCCCGGGCTCGTCCCCCGGCCGCTCGGCCGCCTGGCCGCGCGGCTGCGAGCGCAGGGCGTGCACGTGCTGCTGGAGACGGCCGGCCACTTCCCCTGGGCGCCCTTCGCCGAGCACCTGCTGCCCCACCTGGACGCGATCTTCTTCGATCTCAAGCTGGCCGACCCGCGCGAGCACCTGCGCCTGATCGGGGTGGGGCCGGAGCTCATCCTGGCGAACCTGGATCGCCTGCTGGCCGCCGGGGCCCCGGCGCTCGCGGTGCGCACCCCGCTGGTGCCCGGGCTCACGGATGGAGAAGCCAACCTGCGCGGCCTGGCCGGCCTGCTGCGCGCCCGCGGGCTCACGCGCCTGCGGCTCGTGCCCTACAACCCACTCGTCCGGGAGAAGCGGCGGGCCCTGGGGCTCGCGGGCGATGAGCTGCCCGCCGGCTTCCAGGCCCCGGCCGAGCTGGACCGCTGCCGGGCGATCGTCCGCGCGGAGGGGCTCGCGCTGGAGGATGAACGCGAGCTAGAATGCCTGCCCTAGAGGAGGTCCCGCCATGGCGGAAGACGACACCATCCAGTTCACCCGCAACTACCACGATCAGTGCACCGACAAGGGCTTCCAGTTCGAGTTCTGCTGCGATCGCTGCGGCACGGGTCACCGCACGGCCTTCGAGGCCTTCGGCGCGGCCCAGGTGGCGGGCGTGCTGGAGGCCGCCTCTTCGCTCTTCGGCGGCCTGTTCGGCCAGGCGGCCGACGTGGGTGAGCGGGTGCGCTCGGCCAAGTGGCAGCAGGCCCGCGACGCCGCCTTCAAGCGCGCGGTGGAGAAGCTGCGGCCCGAGTTCGTCCAGTGCCCGCGCTGCTCGGGCTGGGTGTGCAAGCAGAAGTGCTGGAACACCAAGAAGGGCCTGTGCAAGCAGTGCGCGCCCGACCTCGCGGTGGAGATGGCCGCGGCCCAGTCCGCCCGCACCCAGGAGGAGATCTGGGCCCACTCCAAGGTGGCCGAGGAGGACCGCGAGATGCTCAAGGAGGAGTCCTGGCGGGAGGGCGTGACCGCCTCCTGCCCCTCCTGCGGCGCGGCGCTGGCCAAGAAGACCAAGTTCTGCCTGGAGTGCGGGGCCAAGATCGCGGAGGCCAAGCACTGCGGCGAGTGCGGCGCCAGGCTCGAGCCGGGCAAGAAGTTCTGCGGCGAGTGCGGCGCCAAGGCCGGCTGAGCCGGCCCGAAAAGGGGGCCTCATGCGTGCTCACACGTTCCGCTGCCTGCTGGCGCTCGCCCTGCTCGCGACCGCCGCCCCGCGGCCAGGCCGCGGGGCCGAGGAGATCGCGGTCGCCATCATGGAGTTCAGCTCCAAGGGTGGGGTGACCCCGGAGCAGGTGGAGGCGCTGGCGGATCTCCTCGCCAGCGAGGTGCGCGACCTGGGCGGCTTCCGGGTCATCGGCCAGGCCGACATCCGCACCGTCCTCGGCGTGGAGGAGAAACGCCTGCAGGCCGGCGGCTGCACCGAGACCTCCTGCATGGCCGAGATCGGCGGCGCGCTCGGGGTGCGCTGGGTGCTGGCGGGGAACGTGTCCAAGTTCGGCGAGGTGTACCTGCTGAACCTGAAGCTCATCGACGCCCCGGCCGTGCGGGTGGCCTCCAGCGTGTCGCCCAAGGTGGAGGGCGGCGAGGCCGCGCTCATCGACGCGCTCAAGGAGCACGCCCGGGCCATGCTCTCCAGGGCCCGGGCCGAGATGGGCGGCGGCGCGGCCGCGCCCGCGGGCGCCCAGGTGGAGGGCGCCGCGCCCCCCGCCCCGGCCGACTGGCGCCTGACCTGGGGGCACGTGACGTTCTGGACCGGCCTGGGGCTGGTGGCCCTGGGCGGAGTGGGCTTCTGGCAGGCCGAGGTTGCCGCGGACGACTGGGAGTACTCGGGCAGCGACAGCGACGCGTCCCGCCACCGCACCTGGAACGGGGTGGCCTACGCGGGCTTCGGGGTGGGTGGGGCCCTGATGATCACCGGCGCGGTGCTGTGGATCCTGGCCGCCGCGGACGACGCGCCGCCCGCGGTGAGCGCGCTCGGCGGGCCCACCCCCGACGGGCAGGGGTTCAGCCTGGGCCTGGGCGGGAGGTTCTGACATGCGCTGCGATCTCCTCGCGGGTTCGATCGCGCTGGCCGCGCTCCTGGCCGCGGGCTGCGACCGCCTGCCCGCCCTGGGTGGCGAAGGGGAACCGTGCTTCGGGAACGGCAGCTGCCAGGACGGGCTCACCTGCAACACGCAGACCCGGCGCTGCTCCGCCCAGTGCGTGGCCTCCTGCGCGGGCCGGGCGTGCGGGGCCGACGGCTGCGGGGGTTCGTGCGGGACGTGCACCGCGCCCGAGACCTGCGACGCGGGCGGTCAGTGCGCCTGCGCCCCGGACTGCAGCGGCAAGGAGTGCGGGGACGATGGCTGTGGCGGCTCGTGCGGGACGTGCACCGCGCCCGAGATCTGTGGCGCCAGCGACCAGTGCGAGCCGTGTGCCCCGGACTGCGGCGCCAAGGAGTGCGGGCCCGACGGCTGCGGCGGCTCGTGCGGGACGTGCCAGGTGGTCGACACGGCCTGCAACGAGGCCTCGGGCCAGTGCGAGGCTTGCACCCACGAATGCGAGGCAGGCTTCACCCGCTGCCAGGGTGCGGACGTCGAGACCTGCCTGGCGGTGGGCGGGAGCTGCACCCGCTGGGACATCACGCTCAACTGCCCGGCCGACGGCCGGACGTGCTTCGAGTCGGCGGGCGGCGCCAGGTGCGGCGAGGGGCCCGTGCTCGTCGGGCTCGTCGCGGGCGCGGCCCACACCTGCGGCCTCGACGCCCGGGGTCGGGCCTGGTGCTGGGGCCGGGGCCAGGAGGGCCAGCTAGGCGTCGACCCGGAGGCGCTCAGCCCCGTGCCGGTGCGGGTCGACACGAGCCAGCTCTCCCTGCCCGACAAGGGGTTCCGGCAGCTCGCGGCCGGCTGGCGGCACACCTGCGGCCTGCTGGCCGGCGGCCAGGTCGTGTGCTGGGGCGACAACGACTCCAACCAGCTCGGGGATCGCTCGGCGGACGCGCGGCGGACCCGCCCGACGCTCCTGGTGCGCACCGCGGCCGACACCCCCTTGCCCCCGATCAAGCAGCTCGCCGCGGGCGGGGACACCACCTGCGGGCTGTCCGCGGCTGGCGAGGCGTGGTGCTGGGGGCGGAACGGCGAGGGTCAGCTCGGCGCGGGCGAGCTCGGCCAGAGCGACTGCACGGCCAGGAGCGGGGCGGAGCGGGTGGACATGGCGAGCCTGGGTTGGGCCGACGCCACGCTGGTCCGGGTCGAGGTCGGCACCAGGCACGCCTGCGCCCTCACCGCCTCGGGCCGGGTGGCCTGCTGGGGCAGCCACGAGTTCGGGCAGCTCGGGAGCACGGAGGGCTTCTCCTGCGGCACGGGCGCGGCCAACGGCTCGCCCGCACCCGTGGAGCTCCTGGGGAGCCTGACTGGGGTCGCGGTCGTGGACCTGGCCGCGGGCGAGGATCACACCTGCGCCCTGGACGACCAGGGGCGGGTGCATTGCTGGGGCGGGAACGGCGCGGGCCAGTGCGGGCTCGCCAGCGACACCGATCCCGTGGCTCCGCCGCAGGCCCTGGCCCTCGGTGGCGTGCCCGCGCCCGCGCGCCTGGCCGCGGGCCTCGTCCACACTTGCCTGCTCGGGGCCAACGGCCTGGTCGTGTGCTGGGGGGCGGACGAGCTCGACTTCGGGACCGGTGGCCTGCTCGAGGGTGTGCACGCGGGCCTGCTGGGCAACGGGCCTGCGGGCGGCGGCCACGTGCCCGCGGGGATCCTGCTCACCAGCGACAGCCAGCGCTGGCCCCTGAAGGCGCTCGCCGCGGGGATCGCCCACACCTGCGCCCTGGACGCGCGCGGCCGGGTGTTCTGCTGGGGGAGCGACCGGCACGGCCAGCTCGGGGACGGCGACGCGACCAGCGCGGACGCCCAGTCCCCGGTGGCCGTGAGCCTGTCCCCCGAGGCGGAGCCTGTCCGGGCGCTGATCGCGCTCGCGCCCGGCGGCGATCACACCTGCGGGCTCACGGCCGCGGGGCGCGCCCTGTGCTGGGGGGTGGGCAGCGCCGGCCAGCTCGGGCTGGGCGCCGAGCGGGACGACAAGCTCAGCCCGCAAGCCATCGTCGTCGCGGACATCGCCCAGGAGGCCGATCGCGCCCTGGTCGCGCTGGTCGCGGGCGGGCTCTTCACCTGCGCGCTCTCCGGGAGCGGCCGGGCCACGTGCTTCGGCGCGAACGACAAGGGCCAGCTGGGGACCGGCAGCGCCGGCGGGAACCAGGATCAGGCCGGCGCACCGCTGCAGGGCGACGGCTGGCTGGGCCTGGCCGCGGGCTTCGATCACGCCTGCGGCTCCAAGCAGTCGGGCCTGGCCTTCTGCTGGGGGTCGAACGACAGGGGTCAGGCCGGCCAGCTGCCGGCTCCGTCCCTGGCCGCGCCGGTGGAGGTGCCCGCCGCCGGGATCCGCTGGCGGGGCCTGAGCGCCGGCCTGACCCACACCTGCGGCCTGGCCGTGGGGGGCCAGGTCCTGTGCTGGGGCAACCAGGAGTTCGGCCGGCTGGGGAACGGCGTGAGCGCCATGGGGACCGCCCTGCCCGGCGCGCTCGTGCTCGGCGCGCAGACCCCGGCCGGGGCGTGGCTCCAGGTGGCCGCAGGCGGGGAGCACACCTGCGGGCTGACCGCCGCGGGCGAGGTGTGGTGCTGGGGTTACGACCTGCACGGCCAGCTCGGGGACGATGCCCTCATCCACGACCAGCCCAGCCCGGTGCGGGTGGACTTCTCCGGGGTGGATCCGCCCGAGGCGCGGGCCATGGTCCAGATCGCCGCGGGCGGCAGGTCGAGCTGCAGCCTGAACGCCCAGGGCCAGGTGTACTGCTGGGGCCAGATCAACCAGGAGACCAGCGCGGCGCAGCCGGTCCTGGTCGACCCGGCCCCTCTGGGCGACGGGGACGAGGCCTTCACCCTGGTGCTCGCGGGCACCCGGCACGTGTGCGGCCTGACGGCCGGCGGGCAGGCCTACTGCTGGGGCTCGAACGATCGCGGCCAGGGCGGCACCGGAGACATGGAGAACCACGACACCCCGTTCCCCGTCTCCCTCGACTCGCTGTGAGGCCGGCCGGCGGTGGGCGCGGACCTACTTGCCGTCCGCGGGCAGGCGCACGGGCTCCTTGAAGCGGATCACCCGGCCGTCGCGCAGCGCCGCCACCAGGCTGTCGTCGGCCGGGGAGAGCGCCAGCGCGTCCACCGCCACCTTGGCGCCGAGATCGAGCTTGCCCACCCGGGTCCAGGTGTCGGTGCGGTAGACGTAGATCGCACCCCGGTCCGTGCCGATGAGCAGCGTGTCGTCGCCCGGCCCGAAGGTCAGCCCGAAGTGGTAGGTGCCCACCAGGGCGCGCTTCAGGAACGAGCCCTGGGCGCTGTAGATCGACATGGCCAGGCTGCCGTCGGCGGCCAGCAGGAAGCTGCCCCGGCGGTCGTAGACGAAGTAGTGCGCGTCGTGATCCTGATCGCCGCGGCTCTGCTGGAGCTGCCCCTCCTCGGTCCAGAAGCGCAGGTAGGTGACCCCGTCCTCCAGGCAGCCGGCCGCGCTGAGCCAGCCCGGCCCGTCCCGGCGCCTGAGCACCTTGCGCTGGCGGCAGCCGTCGTCCTGGTAGGCGGCCAGCTTCTCGCCCTTCTTCCAGTCCCAGAGCTTCAGCGCGAAGTCGTCGCCGGCGGTGATCACCCTGAGGCCGTCGGGGGAGAACGCGCCCCAGTTCATCTCCGGGAGCGGGATGCTGGCCAGCGCCTCCTCCTCCTCGGGGGTCAGCTTCTTCTTGGGCGGCTTCTCCTTGAGCAGCGCCTTCTCCTTGCCCGTGGCCACGTCCCACACGCGCGCGGTCTCGTCCGCGGACACGGACAGGACCAGCGCCCCGTCGGGGGAGAAGGTGGCCATGCCGGGCTGCTTGGCGTGGCCCTTGAGCTCGCGCTCCAGCTTGCCGTCGGGCATGCTCCAGAGCTTGACCAGGTTGTCCTTGCCGGTGGACACGAGCCGCTTGCCGTCGGCGGAGAACTCCACGTGCAGCGCCCCGCCGGCGTGCTTGCCGAGCTCGTCGAAGCTCCAGCCCTCCCAGGGGTTCTTGGCCGGGGCGGGCTTGTCGGCCGCCTTGGCCCCGGCGTCGGGCTTGGCCGGCTCCTCGGGCAGCTTGGGGCTGCAGGCCCCGAACACCAGGACCGCGCAGGCCGCCAGGGCCAGGCTCAGACCGGCGGTGCGAATCGACAGCATGCTTCCTCCCCTCGGGGTGATCACTTGGCCAGCTTGGCCGTGGTCTCGCGCAGGCGCTGGGCGAGGGTGCGCACGAACACGCGGTAGACGCGCACGGCGAACTTGTCGTTGGCCTGCAGGAAGCGCAGGAAGCGGTCGCGGGAGATCTCGAAGGTGACCACCTTCTCCTTGGCCACCACCCGGGCCGAGGTGGGCACCTCGTCGACCAGCGACATCTCGCCCACGTGGTCGCCGGCCTTGAGCACCGCCACCTCGACCGCCTGGGCGCCCTCCACCCGCACCACCCCGACCTTGCCCTCGCGCAGCACGTACAGCGCCATGCCGGTCTGGCCCTGCTCGATGATGCGCTCGCCGGCCTGGAAGGTGCGCTCCTCGCAGATGTTGTAGAAGGCCTTCATCTCGTTGAGCGGCATGTCGGCGAACAGCGGGATCTTCTGCAGGAAGTCGAAGCCCTCCATCACGCTGACGATGGGCGCCTCGCCCCCGCCGGGCATCGGCTCCACCTCGACGTCCACGCTCAGATCTTCGTCGGCCACCGCCGCCGGCGCGGGCCCGGCGATGGGCGCGGGCGCGCGGCCCTCGGCGATCTCCTTGATCTTGTCCTCCACGTCCTTGTAGGCGATGTCGAACACGGTGATCTGCTGGTAGACGTTGCGCGCCACCTCCAGGTTGCCCTTCATGGCGTGCATCCCGGCCAGGTGGTAGTAGAGCTCGACCGTCTCGGCGTCGACCGGGCGGCTCTTGATCACGCTCAGGATCTTCTTGATGGCGAGATCCACGTAGCCGTTGCGGGCCAGGATGTCGCTGACCAGGATGGTGGCGGTCTGGAAGTTCTCCTGGCCGGCCTGCACCTTCTGCAGCAGCTCCATCGACTTCCGGTACTTACCCAGCTCGTGGTACAGCTTGCCGGCCACGAAGTAATCCACCGCCTGCTCGAAGCACACGGCCGCGCGGGCGTAGTTCTTCACCTTGAGGTACAGCTCGGCCGCCTGGCTGAAGTTCTGGTTGCGCTCGAACATCTCGGCGGCCTTCTCGAAGTTCTCCACCTTGGCGTACATCTCGGCCGCGCTCTGGTAGTCGTCGTCCTGCTCGTACAGGCTGGCGGCCTTGGCGAACTCGCCCAGGTTCTCGCAGCACAGGGCGGCCTTGTCGTAGGCCCGCGCGCGGAAGAACATGTTCGCCAGCCCGCGCAGCAGGGCCGGATCCTTGCCGACCTTGTTGACCAGCAGGTAGCCGAGGTCCTCCTGGCAGCGCGAGTAGATGTCGGCCGCCTCGACCGCCTTGCCGGCGCCGAGCAGCTTGATCAGCCCCTGGAGCACCTGGGCGGTGGTGAGGAAGGTGTTGCCCTCGCCGGCCCGGCCGCGGATGGTGACGTTGTCGCCCATGGCTCAACCTCGCTTGTCAGGTGTACAGGTGCTCCGGGTCGATCTCTTCGCGCAGCAGGCGCAGCTCCTCGGCCGTGGGCGGCGGGTTGTCCGCCAGGTCCGCGGCCACCAGGAGCTCGAAGCCGGTCTCGGCCCGCACCGCCTCGAGGGTCGCCCCGGGCTGCAGCTTCAGCACCTGCATGCGGCAGCTCGCCGGCTCGTAGCCCAGGATGGCGAGATCGGTCACCACGCGGAAGGGGCCGGCGCCGGGGGCCAGCCCGGCCCGCTCGCGCGCCCCGGGCCCGGTCAGGTAGCCGGCGGTCGTCAGGAAGTCGAGCCTGGGCACGAAGCGCTGCTTGCCGTGCCGCATGACCGCGATGGTGCGCCAGCACAGCGAGCCGATGTCGTTGGCCCCACCGCTTCCCGGGAACCGCACCTTGGGCTTGTCGTGGTCGCCGATGACGGTCGCGTTCAGGTTGCCGAACATGTCGATCTGCGCCCCGCCCAGGAAGCCGTACTCGACCATGCCGCGCGCGGCCGCCTCCATCAGATCGCAGATCGAGCCGGCCACCGGGGCGCGGTGGAAGGTGCGCGAGTCGCCCACCGCCACCGGCAGCCGCTCGAGATCCGGGCCCATCCCGCCGAACTCGAAGGCCGCCACCAGGCGCGGGGCGTGTGTGCGCTTGGCCAAGGCCGCGGCCAGCATGGGGATGCCGGTGCCGATGAAGCAGATGGCCCCGTCCTCCATCTGGCGCGCGGCGGAGCAGATCAGCATCTCGGACTTGTTGTAGGCTTCCTTGGCTGCCATGGCCTCACCTCGTGGTGGCTTCTGCGCGCAGCTCGGCCAGGCGCTTCTCGCCGCCCAGCTTCTTCACGAAGTCGGTGTGGTCCCGGGTGCCGTGCACCCACTCCTGGAGGTAGCGCTGGGCGCCCTCCTCGGTCTGCACGGCCTCCATGTAGGCCTTGATGTGCGCGTCGTCGCGCCAGTACAGGTAGGGCATCTCGCCGGGCAGCGAGCCGCCCGGGGCGTGCACCACCGCGTCCACGATGAAGTAGGGGATGAGGGTGCGATCCGGGGCCTTCTGGATCTCGAGGTGGGGCACGATCTCCTCGGCCGACACGATCAGCCGCTTGGAGGCCCGGGCCATCTCGGCCGCGAAGCCGGTGATTCCATCGATCTGGCAGTTGCCGAACTCGTCCGCGCGGTGCACGTGGATGAGCCCCACGTCCAGGTGCAGCGCGGGGATGGCGCACAGCTTCACCCCGGTGAAGGGGCAGAGGATCTCCTTGGCGCCGGAGTAGTCGAAGGTCCCGGTGCCCAGCATGGAGCGCACCGGCAGGAAGGGCAGGCCCATGGCGGCCGCCTTGAAGCGCCAGGCCAGCGCCGCGTTCGACCACTCGACCGTCTGCACCTTACCTGACTCGCAGGCCCGCCGGAGGATGGGGGAGGTGCCGTAGACCTCGTAGCCGTGGTAGGTGATGTCCAGCCGCCGCACCAGCCCGGCGGCGATGAGCATGTCGTTCTCCAGCACGCCCTGGCCGGCCAGATCGAGCGGCCCGATCCGCTGCCGGACCAGCTCCCGCACCAGCGACATGGGGCAGCGCACCCCGCCGTACAGCTCCACCCCGACGTACTGCTCCGGGCGCACGAACTTGGCGATGGCCTCCCGCTCCGTCATCAGCTTGGAGACCTGGCCCTTGGGCTTGTTCGCCCGCATCCACGCCCGCACCTCGTCCGGGGGCAACATGCGGATGAGGGGCCCGCGCCCGGACTTGAGCTCGGCCATGCGCTCCTCCTCGGGGTGTCGCCGGCGCGCCGGGCGAGAGGATAAAACCCCGCCGCCGCCGCCGGTTCCAGTTCGGTTTGCACGGTAACAGAGCGCCCGGAAGGGTGTCAACGCCAACCCTCGTCCTCGGCCTTGAAGGCGGCCGGCGAGGTGCGGTAGGCTGCGCCCGCCCCGTCGTCCCCGGCCTCCCGGGGAGGGCCGGGCCGAGGAGGTCTGCCGTGAGCGAGAAGGTGCCCGAGAGCCAGGATGTGGCGCCCGCGCAGGGCGAGGGGAAGTTCAAGCTGCAGAAGACCTACTCACCCTCCGAGTTCGAGGCCGCGGTGACCGCGCGCTGGCTCAGCTCGGGCGCCTTCCACGCCGTGCCCGACGCCCGCCCGCCCGAGCGCCGCTTCGTGGTCATGATGCCGCTGCCGAACGTGACCGGCGCGCTGCACATGGGCCACGCCATGGACAACGTGATGCAGGACATGCTGGTCCGCTGGCACCGCATGCGCGGCGACAACACCCTGTGGATGCCCGGCACGGACCACGCCGGCATCGCCACCCAGGCGGTGGTCGAGAAGCGGCTCAAGGAGCTCGAGGGCCTGACCCGGCACGACCTCGGCCGGGCGGGGCTGGTCGAGCGCATCTGGCGCTGGAAGGACCAGTACCAGGCCCGCATCATCGCGCAGCAGCAGCGCATGGGCTGCAGCGCCGACTGGCAGCGGCAGCGCTTCACCATGGACAAGGTGTGCGCCCGGGCCGTGCGGCACACCTTCTTCCGCATGTTCGAGGACGGGCTGATCGTGCGCGGCAAGCGCCTGGTCAACTGGGATCCGTTCCTGCGCACCACCATCTCGGACGACGAGGTGTACCACGAGACGGTCCAGGGCCACTTCTGGCACCTGCGCTACCCGATGATCGGCGCGGCCGCGGGCGAGCCGGCCTTCGTCGAGGTGGCCACCACCCGGCCCGAGACCATGCTGGGCGACACGGCCGTGGCCGTGCACCCGGATCCGGAGGGTGCCCTCCAGGCGGAGCTCGCGGAGCTCCGCCTGGCGCTGGCCGGGGCGCCCGCCAAGGAGCGCCCGGCCCTCGAGGCCTCGATCGCCGCGCTCGAGGCGCGCCAGCGCGACGCGCTGCCCGCGCTGGTGAAGCTCCGGGATCTGGCCCTGGCGGGTCGGAAGGTGCTGCTGCCGCTGCTCGAGCGGCCCCTGCCGCTCATCTGCGACGCGTGGGCCAAGCCGTCGCTCGGCACCGGCTGCGTCAAGATCACCCCGGCCCACGACCCGAACGACTACGAGGTGTGGCGCCGCCACCGGGGCGAGATCGCGCTCATCAACATCCTCAACCCGGACGGCACCCTCAACGAGTCCGCCGGGCCCTACCAGGGCCTCGACCGCTTCGTGGCCCGCGACAGGGTGGTGGCCGATCTCGCGGCCCGGGAGCTCCTGGGCGAGGTCGAGGATCGCAAGATCGAGGTGGGCCACAGCGATCGCTCCAAGACGCCCATCGAGCCCTACCTGTCCGACCAGTGGTTCGTGCGCATGGCCGACGTGCCGGGCGGCGTGGCCATGGGCCGCGGCACGCCCAAGGAGCACCGCAGCCCCGGCCTTGTGCAGGGCGCCCTCGACGCGGCCCGGGCCGGCCGCGTGCGTTTCCACCCCGAGCGCTTCCTGAAGACCTACCTGGACTGGCTGGGCGAGAAACGCGATTGGCCCGTGAGCCGCCAGCTCTGGTGGGGCCACCGTATCCCGGTCTGGACCCGCGAGGTGGCCGCGGGCGAGCTGCCGCAGACGCTGGCTCGCCTGTTCGCCGCGCTCGGCAGCCACGAGGGCCGGGCGCGGGTGCGGCTGGTGCAGCCAGGCGAGGCCGAGGGCGACAGCCTGCTCGCGCGCGACGCGGACAGCCGGCCGCCGGCCGGCTGGCAGGGCGCCGCGGTGCGGGTGGACGTGTGCCTGAAGGACGACGAGGCCGGCCTGCCCCAGGCGCTCCACGAGCTCGGCTTCGAGCAGGACCCGGACGTGCTGGACACCTGGTTCTCCTCCGCCATCTGGCCGCACTCGACCTTGGGCTTCCCCGACCCCGCCACGGCCGACACCGAGGGCAAGGCGGGGCTCGGCGGCCAGGGCGGCTTCCCCAGCTGCCTGGACTACTACTACCCGGGCTCCTGCCTGGTGACCGCGCGAGACATCATCACCCTGTGGGTGGCGCGCATGGTGATCACCGGGCTGTACAACATGGGCGACGTGCCCTTCCGCGACGTGTTCCTCCACGCCAACATCCTGGACGGCAAGGGCGAGCGGATGAGCAAGTCCAAGGGCAACGGCATCGACCCGGTGGACATCATCGAGGAGTACGGCACGGACAGCATGCGCTACGTGCTGTGCGACATGCAGACCGGCAACCAGGACATCCGCCTGCCGGTCACCGCGGTCTGCCCGGGCTGCAAGGGCTCGGTGGATCTCGCCAAGGCCAAGCACGGCCGCAGCGTGTTCACCTACAAGTGCCCCGAGTGCAAGGCCGAGTTCGACGTGCTGGGCACCATGCCCGGCGTGCCCGCGGCCAAGCTGCTGTCGGAGCGTTTCCTGGACGGGCGCAAGTTCTGCAACAAGCTGTGGAACTCGGCCCGCTTCGCGCTGGGCAATCTGGAGTCCCACCGGCGCGAGCCGCTCTCCACCGGGGCGCTGGCCCTCGAGGACCGCTGGATCCTGGCCGCGCTGAACCGGGCCGTGCGCGCGGTCGGGCGCGGGCTCGAGGAGTATAACCCGTCGCTCGCCCTGGGCGCGGCGCGGGACTTCCTGTGGAACGAGCTGTGCGACTGGTACCTGGAGCTCATCAAGCCGCGGCTCCACGACCCGGCCCACCCGAGCGGCAACACCGCCCGTCAGGTGCTGGCCCACTGCCTGGACGTGACGCTGCGGCTGCTGCACCCCTTCGTGCCCTTCGTGACCGAGCACCTGGTCCACGAGCTGCGCGCGCTGGTGCCGGCGACCGGGCTGCCCGGCCTCACCCCGGAAGAGGCGCCCGCGGAGCTGCTGCTGACCTCGCCCTGGCCGCGGCCGGTGTCCGCGCTGGACGACGAGGCGCTGCTTGCCACCTTCGCCGACCTGCAGGCGGCCACGACGGGCGTGCGCGACGTGCGCTCCGCCCAGGGACTGTCGCCCGCCCAGGCGCTCGAGGTGACGCTGCGGCCCCGCCCCGAGCGCGTGGCCGACCTCCGCGCCCAGGCGCACGTGGTGGAGCGCATGGCCAACGTGTCCCGCCTGCACGTCGACCCCGAGGCGCGCCGGCCCTCCGGGGCGGCCTCGCTGGTGGTGGGCGAGCTGCAGATCTTCGTGCACGGCGTGGTGGACGACGCGGCCGAGAGGAAGCGGCTGCAGGGCGAGCTGGCCAAGGTGGAGCGGGAGATCGGCATCGCGGACAAGAAGCTCGGCAACGCAGGTTTCGTCGCCCGCGCGCCGGCCGAGGTGGTGGCCGACATGCGCGAGCGCAAGGCCGGCTACGAGCGCCAGCGCGAGGCGCTGCTGCGCTCGCTGGCCGACGTGGAGGGCTGAGCGACCATGGCGCTCAAGAGAGCCAAGGCGGGCGGCGTGGGCCGGCCGCTGGCCCTGGTGACCGGGGCCTCCTCCGGGATCGGCGCGGCCTACGCCCGGGCGCTGGCCGCGCGCGGCTGCGATCTGGTGCTGGTGGCCCGGCGCGGGGAGCGCCTGGAGGCGCTCGGCGCGGAGCTCGGCGCGGCCCACGGGGTGGTCGCCGAGCCGCTGGTGGCGGATCTCGCCACGGAGGCAGGCCTGGCGAAGGTCGAGCGGCGCGCCGCCGCCTCGCCGGCCCCGGCCTGGCTGGTGCACGCGGCCGGCTTCGCCACCCGCGGCGCGTTCCACGAGGTGGACCCGGCCAAGATCCGCGCCCAGCTCCGGGTGCACGTGGAGACCGCCCAGCGCCTGTGCCGGGTGAGCGTGCCGGGCATGCTGGCGGCGGGGCAGGGCAGCCTGGTGCTGGTGTCCTCGCTGGCCTCCTTCATGACCTCCAAGCACTACGTGTCCTACGCGGCCACCAAGGCGTACCTCAACACGCTGGCCGAGGGGCTGACCATCGAGCTGCGGGGCACGGGCCTGCGCGTCCAGGCCCTGTGCCCGGGGCTGACCCGCACCGGCTTCCTGGAGACCGACGAGTACAAGGACTTCAAGTACGACAAGGTGCCGGCCTGGGCCTGGATGAGCGCCGAGGCGGTGGTCGCCGAGAGCCTGGCCGCCCTGGATCGCGGCCGCGGCCCGATCGTGGTGACCGGGCTCGTCAACCGGGCCTTCCTGGGCGCGGTGCGGGCGCCGATCTTCGGCAGCGCGCTGTGCAAGCTGATCGACTACCTGTCGCGGAAGTGACCGCCCGGGACCGGCCGGCTCAGCGGCCGAGGCCGAAGCTCTCGAAGCCGTAGCGCGGGAACGGTCCCAGGATCATGTTCTCCACGATGCCGTAGCCGAGCTGGCCGCCCGCGTGGCACTCGACCACGGTGTCGTCCAGCCCGTGCACCTCGTCGGCCACCGCGGGCGTGCCCACCTCCCAGCGCTCGCCGTCCGACCAGTCCGGGCCCTGCCACGAGCCGTGGGTGAAGCCCTTGACGCCCACGTAGCCGCCGCCCCGCAGGTACATGCTGGTCAGCTCGCGCGTGTCGATGGCGAGCCGCGTGCCGTCCTCGAAGGCGAGCCGGGCCTGGCCGCCCTGCATGCGCGCGCTGCCCGGGTGGTAGACCCAGTCGTGCTCGAAGGCGGTGAGCTCCGCGGGCGGGCGCGGGTCGCCCAGCGGCCAGCACAGCTTGCCGGTCAGGCGCTCGACGCGGCCGTCAGCCTTCTCGATCAGGTAGGCGTTGAGCGCGCGGTCCTCGAACTGCAGGGTGGCCCAGTTGATCAGCATGTGGCTGAAGGTGTCGATGTCCTGGGCCTGCACGCCCTGCTCGGGCGCCCCCACGCCCATGCGGATGCCCCAGGAGTGGTCGCGCTGGGCGTAGTGGCGCGAGGGATCGAGCTCGATGCGCTGGTCGCCCAGCCGCACCCAGCCCTGGGCCCGGCCGAGCTGGGCGTAGCGGCAGTGGTTCACGAACACCCGCCCGCGGCTGCGGCCGAAGTGGGGCTGCTCCTCGCCCGCCTGGAAGCGGCCGAGGAACTCGAGCTCGAAGGCGAGCCCCATCGGGTTCTCCGCCAGGCGCGCGCGGATGCGGCGGTAGGGCTCGAGCACCTCCCAGGTGAGCGGGCCCACGCTGAGCTCGTCGAGGCGCGGGCGCAGCTCGCGCGAGAGGCGCAGGTTGGTCTGCACCCGGTTGCCGAGGTTCAGGCAGGCGTAGCCGTCCTGCACGTTGCGGTTGGGGTACACGCCGAAGCCCAGCGCCAGCACCATCGCCCCCTGGGTGTCGTGGATGTTCATCCACAGCTTCTCGGTCCAGGCCCGGTCGCTGGTGCCCACGTGGTCGAAGGTGGTGGGCGCCTGGTGGCAGGTCAGCTCGTCGTACTTGGTCAGCATGCGGGCACCTCCTCGGTTCGTGGGGAGGCAAGATAGGCAAGGAGCGGAAGGACTGCAAGGACCGAATGGGCGGCGAGCAGGCGGGCGGTCTCAGCGGCAGGTGAAGTGCAGCGCCCAGCCGTCCAGCGTGCCGACGTCGTACGCGGCGCGGTCGCTCACGTCCAGCGTCCAGGTGCCGTTGGGGCCGCCGCTGATGGCCACCGGCACGCGGGAGAGGTGCAGGTCGTCGGCCCCGCCGCCGGTGCGGTTGTGCAGCAGCACGCGCTCGCCGGTGGGGCTCGTCAGCCCGACCACCAGGTCGCCCACGTAGGTGTGGCGCAGATCCACGTCCACGTCGAGCATCATCAGGCACTGGGAGGTCATCTCGCGGGTGACGAGCTCGCTCGTCACGCCGGCCGCGCTGTTGTCCGGGACGCCCACGGCCTGGGTCGACTCGAAGTCGCCGCCGCGGTAGCCGGGCACCCAGGCGCAGGCGCTCTCGGCGCAGCGCCAGAAGCCCGCCATCTGCGGGTGGTCCACGCCCTGGCAGTCGACCTCGGCGCTCTCCTCGGCGCACCACCGCGCGCCCTGGCAGGTGCCCGCGCCGTCCGGCCCGACGCCCTTGCAGGCCAGCCCCTCGGCGCAGCCGCGGGTCGCATCGCACGGGTCGCCCTCGGCGCCCTGTCCGCCCAGCACGCAGGAGCCGAAGCAGGGCGCGTAGGGGTTGAAGCAGGAGTGGGGCACGCAGCGCTCGCCCGCCAGGCAGTGCGCGTCCTCGCTGCAGGCGCCCTCGGGCACCTCGAGGTACAGCCGGGCCATGTCCACGCGGAAGCCGTAGCCGTTCACCGAGTAGTCCGAGCGCAGCCGCAGCACGGCCGTGCCGCCCTCGAGCTCCTGGCTCCACACGTCCTCGGCCTGCCCGTCGAGGGCCTGCTCGCTCGCCGGCGTGCCGTCACCCACCGTCAGGCTGTCGTAGCCGGCCTCGAGGTCGAGCTGCTGGAAGTGGAGCTGGACGCGGCTGGCCGCCTCCCAGGTCTTGGTGAAGGTCAGCTCGGAGCCGTCCGCGTAGGGGTGCTCGCTCTCCAGCCCCTGCACCAGCACGCCGACCCAGCCGCGGCGCGGCTCGGACGGGGCGGCGCAGGTGCCCGTGCCGCCGCGCACGTCCTCGCTCAGCCCCTGGCAGGTGAGCCCGTCGTGGCAGGAGAAGCCGATGCTCGGGCCGCAGGGCTCGCCGGCGATGGCGATGCGCACCGTGCGGTGGCAGAGGTCCCAGGTGATGAAGGTGTCCCCGGCGGCCCAGCCCTCGCCGCGGCTGCCGATGGCGATGCACGCGGGCGCGGGCGCGGCCGCGCACGGCTCCCAGCGGATGAGCTGGCCGTCATCGCCCCAGTACCAGCCCTCGGAACGGGTGCCGATGTTCCGGCACACCGGCCGGTGGTCGCTGGCCTCCGGCCGCCGCGGCAGGTCGTACTCCACCTGCGAGACCGCGAAGCCCCAGGCGCGCACGCTGCCGTCGGAGCTGAAGCGCAGGCTGGCCGCGTGGCCCTCCACCGCGTAGCTCCCGCCGCTCAGGTTGCCGGACAGGTGGTGCACGCGGACGCCCTGGGCGTCGAGGATGTCGACGAAGTCGTAGCCGTACTCGGTCTCGAAGCGGTCGAACACCACGCGCAGCGCCAGCGCCTCGGCCGGCACCTCGACGGACCAGGTCTGCTCCGCCCGGTGGGCGTAGGGGTGCGCGGTCTGGAGGTCCACGCCCTGGGTCTGCAGCAGGGTGTCGACCTGGTCCTGGCTCTTGCCCAGGTCCTGCGGCTCGCCCCCGTCGCCACAGGCCTGGACCAGGAAGCCGGCCGCCGCCAGGGCGACCAGCCAGGGGTGCTTGCTCGAGCTCCGGATCTGCATGTCTGCTGCCCCGCCTCTCTCCTCGCCGCGCCCGCGAGCCTTGGGTTCCTTCGAGTTGCGCGGGCGCGCCGACAGCAATGCCCGTGCCAGCCGCTCGGGGCGCTGGAACCCGCCGATTTCATTGATTCGAGGTATGGAGACACTGTAGTCCAGGGGTATACTTTCGTATACCTGGGACTACACTTGGGCCTGGTCCCTGGCGATCTGGCGCTTGAGCCAGAAGTTGTAGGCCCACATGCCGAGCGCGGAGCAGACGCCGATCCCCATCAGGATGATCCAGCCCTTCGCGTTCTGCGCCGGCACCAGCTCGAGCAGACCGCTGGGCAGCTTGGTGGCGCCCTCGCACATCACCCCGTGGAAGATGTAGGCGCCGATGGGGCCGCCCGCGAGCGCGCCGAAGGCCATGGGCAGGTTGGCGTAGCCCAGGAACAGCCCCTCCTGGCCCTTGGGGGCGAGCGCGCCGATGTACTCGTAGGTGCGGGCCGAGGTGAACAGCTCGCCGAAGGCGATCAGCCCCACGGTGATGACGGCCACCAGCGAGCCGATCGGCAGGACCGCGCCCCACAGGTCCAGTGGAGCCCGGGGGCCGCTGGCGGCCAGGAAGATGGGACCCAGGTTGATCAGCCAGGCGACCGCGATGATGACGATCCCGATGATGATGGAGCGGATGGGCTTCAGCTTCCCGAACAGCCGGGTGACGAGGAGCTGGAAGAACACGATCACGAACGGGTTGGCCGTGGTGTAGATGTCCACGGCCGGATCGGTCTCCATGACCTTCTTCCAGTACAGCGGCAGCACGTTGTACACCTGGCTGTAGAGGAAGAAGAAGCCCGTGGAGGCCAGCAGGAACAGGGTGAAGCGCAGGTTGCGGAGCACCAGGACCATGTCGGTCAGGATGCGCCCCACGCTCTTCTTCGGCTTCGGCGGCGGCAGCGCGGCCCCGCTCGCGGCGAGCTCGCGCTCCGGATCCCGGTAGACCAGCAGCACCACGAAGAAGGCCACCACCGAGAAGCCCGCCCCCACCGCGAAGATCATGCTGAGGTCGAACTCCGTGCGCATGACGTAGGAGATGAAACGGCCGGTCAGCGAGCCGATGTTGATCACCATGTAGAAGATGGCGAAGGCCAGGGTGGCCCGCCGCCCGGCGGTCTTCTGCACCGTGCCCGAGATGCAGGGCTTGATGACCGAGCCGCCCAGGCCGATCAGCACGATGCCAACCACCACGGAGGCCACCACCATGCCCGGGGCGGTGAAGTCCTCGCCGATGTCGGGGCTGAGCGCCGTCCAGCCCAGCCAGACCGGCAGGCCCATGGCCGCGTAGCCCAGCAAGAGCAGCACGAAGGCCACCAGCAGCGCCCGGCGGAAGCCCACCTGGTCGGCGATGGTGCCCGACAGGATGGGCAGGAAGTACACCAGGAACCACAGCACGCTGCCGTTCAGCACGCTGGGCCAGTAGCTCCCGAGCCCCAGCCGCCCCAGGTAGATCACCACGAAGGAGGCGATGGCGTAGTAGGCCGCGCGCTCGAACAGCTCCGTCGTGTTGGCCGTCCAGAAGCTGCGGGGGAAGGGCGGATGCGCCTCGGGGGCCGGGTTCGCCGGGGTTTCCACTCGCCGCTACTCCTCTTCGCCGCGCGCCCGGCGCTCCTCGCGGTAGGGATCCGACTCCCAGACGCCCTCGCACACGCACCTCTGGCAGCCGCGCTTCTCGTCCCAGGCGCAGCGCCGCTCGGACAGGCAGGGCTGGCTGGCGGTCTCCGGGCACTCGTCCGCCACCGGCACGGTCTTGCAGCCCAGGGCCGCGAGCCCGCAGGCCAGCAGGATCAGGACCCACGCCAGGCTCCGTCGCATGCGTTCGCCCTCCTCTCGACCCGGCACAGATACCGCGAAAGCGGCGCCCTGGCAACGGCTGTCTTGACAGTCTCCCTCTCCGGGAGCCGTGAGCCCCCTGCTGTCGCCGCGCACCCATCCGAAGTACAATGGCGCCTGCGAGGCCGGGAACGGGACGCTCTGGGCCCATGCGCACCACGAGTCGGCAGACCGGGGCTGTCCGGGAGATGCGGAGGAGGCGAATCTGTACACCCATTTGCTACAAAGAACTTGTACGAATTTGGTGAGGGCTACAACTCTGAGGAATCTATTGATTGGCGGTTTTCTAGCTGTCGCTTTTGGACTTGGATGTGACAGAGACACTGACGACAGAGCGAAAGATCCTACCGAACGAGTGGGGATATCGCCTGAAGTCGCTGCATCCGGAGGATTGCCTATCGCGGACACGGGAAACCTGAGACACGCAAAGGACATTGAAGAAATTGATGGAGTACTGAATGGCATTGTAAATTCAGAATCGTGGGATACAGAAGATGGAAGAATGAGTGTGAATACAGAGATAATCGGCGCTTGTGCGAGAGGCAAGGTGGTTGGCATTGAAGACTGCTTTGAGCGGTACGTGAAGATTGTAGTAGAAAAAGGCAAGTACGAAACACTTGAGAGAATGATTGATGTGGCGCCGAAAACCATCGGGAGATACGAGCCGTTCTGGGACGTCATGCGGAGTTACACAGAAAACGAGAAGATACTGCAGTTGCTGAGAAAGTATGCTCATGGAAAGTATCTATGTCTAGAATTGCTTGAGTATTCCGATGACCCGGTTGGGTGTATTGGCAGTAAGGTCGAGAGCATTCGAAAGGTCGGAGGGAAGATCGAGGGCAGGTGGCTGGAGAAACTATATCGACTGAGGCAGGCTGATGCGATACCGGTTCTGAAGGAGATAGAGGAACTGCAGATCAAAGTGGTTGTAGAACGGGATGGAAAGCGCGCAGATGAAGATGCAACAATCTTCGTGAAGGCACTGACTGGAAGGTGACCAGTCGCTTTGGGGAAGGTGGGTTGTGCGCATGGTGGGTCTGAACCGGACACATGGGTGACCAAGCATCGGTCATTGGGGGACGTTGCTAAGTAGTTAACTTGTCGGGTTCGAGCCAGGGGCGCGGCCAGGGCCATCTCGGGCAGGATCCAGTCGTGGGACAGGGGGATCAGTCGAAGCGGGTGGGGATGTCGGCCAGGATGCGGGCCAGGCAGGCCGCCGTGCGGGCGTGGCGCAAGAGCACCGCCTTGTCGCCCCGCACCGTGAGCCGCCCGAGCAGCAGCGCCTTGAAGAGGCCCTTCCGCCGGCGGACGATGTCCTCCCACACCCCGTAGGCCGCGCTCACCACGAAGCGCGCCGGCCGCTCGTCGGGCCGGGCCAGGATGCGCATGGCGCGGACGCGGCCCGCGCCGGCGTCCACCCACAGGCTGAGGCCCCCCGGCAGGCGGCCGGGCTCGGGCCGCACCTCCACGGTCAGCGGCCCCTCGAAGCGGGCCAGGCTCTCGAGCAGCTCCCCGTCCGCCTCGGCCCGGGCCTGGAGGGCGTCGACCCAGGCCTGGCTGGCGAAGGGGACCGGCGCGGGCTCAATCCCCACGGGTCGGGTCCCCGGCGCGGAAGTCGACCTGGACGTAGTACTCGAGGATGGAGCGCAGCAGCGCCTCGCGGGCCGGCCCGAGCGGCTCGAACTCCACCGCCGCGGCCGGCAGGCCCTCGGGCCGGGACGGATCGGGCGGCACCACCCGCACCACCGTGCCGCCCACCACCAGGGTCTGCAGGGTGACCGGGTGGGTGAGGGTGACCTCCACCGGGCTGCCCGCGGGCGGCGGCGCCTCGCGCGACTGGAGCAGCACCCCGCCGGTGGAGATGTCCTGGGCGCAGCACACGCCGAAGGAGTGCAGCCAGTGGAAGCGCAGCGGGATGCGGTGCTCCATGCGCGGGTGCAGGCGCCGGTTGGCCCCGCTGCCCTCCAGCGGGCCGCCGGGCTCGCCCTCCGCGAGCGGCACCTCGAGCGCCAGCGCCCTCGTCAGGAAGGCCCGCAGCGTCTCCTGGTCCTCGGGGGTGAGCTCGACGAAGCGCACCCCCATGCCGCGCGGCTTGCCCGGGGCGGCCTCGGCGCGCACCCGCATCACCTCGGCCAGCGCCTTGACCGCCGGCCGCTCGCCCGGCACGTGCAGCACCAGCCGCAGGCGCTCGCCCACCGGCAGGACGCGCTCGCTGGCGATGAACAGGCCGCCCATGCTGAGGTCGTCCGTGGTCTCCTCGAAGAAACCGTCGGCGAACAGGAACTGCACCTCGAGCTGGGCGTCCACTCGGGCGTGCCGCCGCCGCTCCAGCAGCCGCTCGCGCAGGCAGTCGTCCACCAGGCCGTAGACCATGCGCTTCTGCTCGTAGGACAGCCCCTCGAAGCGCACCCCCATGCCGCGGCAGGCCGGATCCGCGGAGTCGCTCGCGTACACCACCCGGCCGGTGACCTGGAAGCTGAGCCCGCGGTGCGCCAGCAGGATCTCGAGCTCCAGCGGGCTGCCGACCGGCAGCGGGTCCACGCTGGAGATGAACAGGCCGCCGTCGCCCAGCACCGGGATGTAGCGGTCCTTCAGCTCGTTCTGGGTGCGGAAGCGGACCGACATCGCCACGGGCACGCGCAGGTGCTCGCGGGTGTCGTGGGCCGGATCGACGCTGTGGTCGAACAGCGCCTGCTCGATCTCGCGCCGCAGGCGCTTCCAGCGCTCGCGCTCCTCGCCGCTGAGGCTGTCGGCGTCCTCGCGCTTCCGGCGGTTGAGCGCGTCGAAGGCCTCCAGCAGGCTGGCGTAGCTCTCGTCCATCTCAGCCGCCTCCGCTCCCCTGGGCCCAGGCCGCGGCCAGCACGCCCAGCGCCTCGTCCACCCCCAGCACGCGTCCGAAGCCGTGGGCCACGCTGCGCAGGCTGCCGAGCTGCAGCTCGGGCGTGGCCGTGGCCGTGCCGTCGGCCAGGAAGAACACGTTGAAGTCCCGCACGAAGGCCTCGCGGGCCGTGGTCTCGCAGCACAGATCGGTCATCACCCCGCCCACCACCACGTCCTCCACCCCCAGCCCCCGCAGGGCCTGCTCGAGCGGGGTGCCGGCGAAGGCGCTGTAGGTGTGCTTCAGCACCACGCGCTCGCCGGTCTGCGGCCGGAACGCGTCCACCAGCTCGGCGTCCCGCGTGCCCTCCAGGATGAGCGTGCGCCAGAAGCGGGACAGCGCGCCGCCGTCCTGGCGGGGCTCGAGGTGGGCGTGCCGGGTGAAGAACAGCGGCAGGTGGGCCGCGCGCCAGGCCGCCACCAGGGCGACCAGCCGCTCGCAGGCCGCGGGCGCCGCGGGCAGGAAGGCGCTGCCGGCCGGGTCCACGAAGGCGCGCTGCATGTCCACCACCAGGAGCGCGGCGCGCCGCGGGCGGAAGACGGTGCCCGGCCTGTCCCAGGGGGCGACGGCCGCGCGCCAGTCCAGGGCCTCGCCGGGCAGCGGGGCCGGAGCCGGGGCCGGGGCCGAGCGGCGCACCGCGGCCGACAGGCGCGAGCGATCGGGCCGCGCCGGCGGCTCGTTGGAGGGGGCGACGCCCTCCCGGGCCAGCCAGCGCGCCAGGTAGGCCAGCACCTCGGCGTCCTTGAACGCGAACCACTGCTGCCTGAGCTCGGGGTAGGCCAGCAGCAGGTCCTTGAAGCGCCGGAAGGCGCCGCGCCCGACCAGGGCCGCGCCCAGCTTCTCGCGCACGGCCGGGTCCTCGATCTGGTCGAGAAACAGGTGCATGGTGCGCCAGCCCTCGCGCGGCGGGCGCGGGGGCACCAGCACGGCCGCCTCGGAGCACTCCTCCCCGGCCTCTAGCGGGCGCACCTGGCCGCTGGCCAGCTCGAGCACGTGGCGCAGATCGGTGCGCTGGTTCTCGGCCGCGACGGCCAGGCCTTCCCAGTCCACGGCCACCCGCGCGCGCGTCGGCGCCGGGGTTGCGCTCTGGATCTCGTCCGGACCGCCCGCGGGCGGGGCGGGATCATCCTGCTCGTCGCTCACGGCTCCCTCCAGGTGTCGCGCCGATTCTACTACGCCAGGGCGCGTCCGGCGCAACTCCGCGGCTCCGGCGGCGGCATTGACTGGGCTCGCGAAAGCGGGCATCCTACCGCCCGGCCCGGGGCGGGTACGAGGAGAATCGGCCGTGGCAGGCAAACCATCCAGCGCGCAGCAGCGCATCCGCAACATCGGCGTCATCGCCCACATCGACGCGGGCAAGACCACGGTCAGCGAGCGTTTCCTGTTCTACACCGGGGTCATCCACCGCATGGGCGAGGTGCACGACGGCCAGGCGGTCATGGACTGGATGCCCCAGGAGCAGGAGCGCGGCATCACCATCACCGCCGCGGTCACCGTCCTGCCCTGGCGCAAGCACGAGCTCCACCTGATCGACACCCCGGGGCACGTGGACTTCACCGCCGAGGTGGAGCGCAGCCTGCGGGTGCTGGACGGCGCGGTGGTGGTCTTCTGCGCCGTGGGCGGCGTCGAGCCCCAGTCCGAGACGGTCTGGCACCAGGCGGACAAGTACGGCGTGCCGCGCCTGGCCTTCGTCAACAAGATGGACCGGCTGGGCGCCGACTTCGAGGGCTGCATCGAGCAGATCAGGAAACGCCTGGGGGCCCGGCCGCTGCCCATCCAGCTGCCGATGGGCGAGGGGGAGAACTTCGCCGGCCTGGTGGACCTGCTGCGCATGCAGGCGCTGACCTGGCACGGCGACGACCTGGGCGCCACCTTCGAGGCGAACCCCGTCCCGGCCGCGTGGGCCGAGGAGGCCGCCCTGGCCCGGGAGGCCCTGGTGGAGATGGTGGCCGACGAGGACGACGCCGTGGCCGAGCTCTTCCTGGAGGGCAAGCCGGTCGAGGAGGAGCCGCTGCGGGAGGCCATCCGCCGCCTGTGCATCGCCAACAAGGTGGTGCCGGTGCTGTGCGGCTCGGCCCTGCGCAACAAGGGCGTCCAGCCGCTGCTGGACGCGGTGGTCGATCTGCTGCCGTCCCCGCTCGATCTGCCCCCGGTGCAGGGCGTCGATCCGCGCACCGGCGAGTCGGTCACCCTGGAGCGCCGCACCGACCAGCCCTTCAGCGGGGTGGCCTTCAAGGTGCAGCTGTGGGAGGGGCGCAAGCACGTCTACCTGCGCGTCTACTCGGGCAGCCTGGGCGCCAACGACACGCTCTACAACGTCAGCAAGAAGGAGGACGAGAAGATCGCCCGCCTGCTGAAGCTGCACGCCGACAAGAAGGAGCGCATCCAGCGCGCCGTGGCGGGCGACATCGTCGGGGTGGTGGGCCTGAAGGTGGCCACCACCGGCGACACGCTGGCCACCCGCGCCCACCCGGTGCTGTTCGGCGAGATGCACTTCATGCAGCCGGTCATCTCCATCGCGGTCGAGCCGAAGGGCAGCGGGGATCAGGACAAGCTCACCAGCGTGCTGGCCAAGATGGTGGAGGAGGATCCCACCTTCACGGTGCGCAACGACCCGGAGACCGGGCAGACGCTGCTGTCGGGCATGGGCGAGCTGCACCTGGACATCATCTGCGACCGGCTGGCCCGCGAGTTCAACCTGCCCGTGACCGTGGGCAAGCCGCAGGTGGTCTACCGCGAGACGCTCTCCCGGGCGGCCAGCGTGCACGAGCAGTTCGAGCGCTCCTTCGAGGAGGCCGCCCAGGGCAAGACCATGTACGCCGGCGTCCACCTGCGGGCGGAGCCGCTGGCGCGCGGCGCGGGCATCCTCTTCGTCGATCGGCGCACCCCGGCCGAGGGCGCGTCCCAGCCGCCGGCGGCCTGGATCGAGGAGATCGAGCTGGCCGTGCGCGAGGCCGCGGGCTCCGGCCCGAGCACCGGCTACCCGATGGTGGACCTGCAGGTGGAGTTGCTGGGCCTCGAGTGGCGCGACGGGGTGACCGACAGCGTGGCGATGCACATCGCCACGGCGTCCGCCTTCCGCAAGCTGTGCGTGGAGGCCGGCACCAGCCCGCTGCTGCCCATCATGGCCCTGGAGGTGGTCGTGCCCGAGGAGTTCACCGGCTCGGTCATCGGCGATCTCAACTCCCGCGGCGGCAAGGTCGACGAGCTGGAGAAGCGCGGCAACCGCTCGGCCGTGCGGGCCAAGGTGCCCATCTCCAGGATGTTCGGCTACTCCACCGATCTCCGCTCGCTGACCGAGGGCCGCGGCACCTTCACCATGAGCTTCCACCGCTTCGACACGGTCTGAGCCCCCGGCCCCCCCGCCGCGCCTCAGAACCCCTGCCAGTGGAGGACCTCCTCGAGCGGGCGCCGGGCCCGCTCGGGCGCGGCGGGCGCCTTGGGCACGCCCACGGCCACCAGGCTGATCAGCGTGAGCGCGGCCGGGGCCTTCAGGGCGCGCTCGACCGCCGGGGCGTAGGCCTTGCGCGCGCCGGCGATCCAGCAGGCGCCCAGGCCCAGCGCGGTCGCGCACAGCAGGATGTTCTCCGTGGCCGCCGCGCCGTCCTCCAGGGCGTAGTCCGCCGCGCGCCGGCACAGCACCACCACGCAGGCCGCGGCCTGGGACAGGAAGCGGCCCGTGTCCACCAGCCGCCCGAGCTCCTTCATCAGCCGGGGATCGGTCACCACCACGAACTCCCAGGGCTGCTCGGCCCTCGCGCTGGGGGCCAGCCGGGCCGCGTCCACCAGGCGCATGAGCGAGTCGCTGGCCACCGGATCGGCCTTGAAGGCGCGGCAGGAGTAACGCCGGGCGAACAGCTCGAGCGCGTCCATGGTCTCCACCTCCTGGGCCCGTCCTGCGGTGACGACCGAGGATACCACGCCGCGGGCTTGTCCGGGGGGGCGGGAGGGCCGTATCATCCGGCCGGCATGCACCCCACCGCCACCCCTCGCCGCCGGCTCTGGCCCTGGCTGCTCGGCGCGGCCCTCGCCGGCGCGGGGCTCGGCGCGGCCGGCGCGGCCGCCTGGCTGGCCTCGGCCTCCAGCACCTACCTGGCGCTGCAGGCCTCCTCCGACGCCCTCCACCGGGCCGTGGTGCTGGGCGTGCCCGCGGCCGTGGTGATCCTGGCGCTGACCTGGACCCTGGCGGAGCTGGGGCGCTACCTGGCCTGGCCGCGCCGGATCGGCCGCGGGCTGGCCGCGCTGTGCCTGGCCGCGTCGCTGGGCCTGCCCGCCTGCGTCCTGGTGTACGACCGCGGGCTCGAGGCGCGCGGCCTGGAGGGCGAGCTGATCCTGCCCCCCGCGCCGCCGCCCGCTCCGGCCGGGGCCGGCGTGGAGCTCGGCCCCTACCAGGAGGACCCCGCCAGCCCGGGCCTGGCCAGCGCGCCGCTCGACGACGGGAGCTTCCTCACCCTGGAGCGGCGCAGCCTGGCGCGCAAGCAGCCCGGGGGGGCCTTCACCTGGAGCCGCGCCCGGCCCGGCCCGCCGCCCGCCAGCCTGGTCCTGGCGGGCGGCCTGCTGGCCTACACCGGACCCGGGCCCGACTTCCCCGACGACGCGCTGCTGGAGGTGTGCAGCCTGGACTCCGGCAGGCTGTGGCTCCGCCTGCACGTCCTGGGCACGCGCGCGAGCCCGGCCGTGCCGGACGGCGAGGCCTGGGTCTTCTCCGCCGCCCGGCCCGCCACCTGCGAGATCCACCGGGTGGAGCCGCGCGCGCCCGCGCGCCGCTGGGCCCGGCGCCTGGCGGGACCGTGCGCGCCGCCGGCCCCGCGGCCGATCGCCGCGGGCATCCAGGTGGCGGTGGGCGGCGAGCTGTGGCTGCTCGAGCGCGCCACGGGCGAGCCGCTGTCGCGGGAGGCGGCCTGCCTCGCTCCCGGGCGGTGGATGGTTGCCTGCCGGGAGGGCCAGGTGGTAGCGTGGGTCACGGCGAGCGAGGAGCGCCGGCCGTGAGCGACGCCCCCCAGCGCGATATGTTCTCGGGCCCCCTGGAGATCGCCCGCGAGCTCAAGGAGCGCCGGCGGTTCGAGGAGGCCCTGCAGGTGCTCTCCCGGGCGCTGGAGGCCAGCCCCGGCGATCGGCCGCTCAAGGCCTCGCTGGCCGACCTGTACTACCGCATGGATCGGCCGCGGGAGGCCCTGCAGCTGGCCGGCTCCATCCTGCGCGAGGACCCCGACGACCCGCGCGCCCTGGTGGTCATGGGCAACGCGCTGCTCGAGCGCAAGAAGCCGCGCGAGGCCCTGGAGTACTTCCGCCTGGCGCTGGAGATCGCCCCGACCGACTACCTGTGGATCCGGCTGGCCCGCTGTCACCTGCGGGTGCGCGAGCCCCAGGCGGCGCTGCAGGCGCTGGACGAGGCCGAGCGCCTGGCCCCGGACCGTCCGGCCGGGCTGCGGCTGCGCGCCGAGGCCGCGCGCCTGCTCAACGACGGGGCCGCCGAGCGCCAGGCCTTCGAGCGGGCCGCCCGCGCGGCGCCGGCCGAGGCCCAGGGCTTCTTCCTGTTCCTGTGGCCCATGCTGGCCGACCTGCCCCCGCGCCGCGCGTGCCTCGCCAGCCAGCGCCTGCGGGAGAACCCGGGCCAGGAGCGCAACCCGCACCTGCTGCTGTTCGAGGGGGAGCAGCACCTGGCCAGCGGCGACGCCGCCGCTGCCCGCGAGCGCCTCCAGGGGCTCCTGCGCCAGACCCTGGCCGAGCCGGTCCGGCGCCGGGCCGAGGAGCTGCTGCGGCGCGCCGAGGGAGGGGAGGGCCCATGATCGACGAGCGCTACAGCCGCCAGGTCCTGTTCGCTCCGGTCGGGCCGGAGGGCCAGCGCCGCATCCGCGCGAGCCAGGTGACCCTGCTGGGCTGCGGGGCGCTGGGCTCGACCCTGGCCAACACGCTGGTACGGGCCGGCGTCGGCCGCCTGACGATCATCGACTCCGACCGGCTGGAGCTGTCCAACCTGCAGCGCCAGACGCTGTTCGACGAGGCCCAGGCGGCCGCGGGCGCCTTCAAGGCGGAGGCGGCCCGGGAGCGGCTGGCCCAGATCAACCGCGAGGTCGAGGTGACGGCGCGGACCGAGCGGGCCGGGCGGGACAACCTGGCCCGGCTGGTGGGGCGCCCGGATCTCGTCCTGGACGCGACCGACAACTTCGCCACCCGCTACCTGCTCAACGACCTGTGCGTGCGGGACGGGCTGGCCTGGATCTACGGCGGCTGCGCCGCGGCCTACGGGGTGTGCATGCCCGTGCTGCCGCACGAGACGCCCTGCCTGCGCTGCCTGTTCCCCGAGCCGCCCCCGCCCGAGCACGCGCCCACGGCCAACACCGTGGGCATCCTGGCCCCCATCGCGCACGCGGTGGCCTCGCTGCAGGCGGCCGAGGCGCTGAAGCTCCTGTCTGGCAACCGGCGCGCGGTGCGGCCGGTGCTGTACACGCTCGATCTGTGGGACAGCAACCTGGGCACGGTGCGGCTGGCGGGCCCGGAGCCGGACTGCCCGTGCTGCGGCGCCGGCCGGTACGACTTCCTGGAGGGACGCCGATGAACCCGGTGGGGCCGAGCCCGCGCGTGGGGGAGGTGCTGGCGGTGCTCGCACGCCGCAAGCACCCGGCCGCCTCCGTGCGGCTGTCCGAGCTCGCCTGCCTGCTGCCCGAGGGCCTGACGGTGGAGGAGACCACCGCCCTCATCGAGGCCCTCGAGCTGCGCGGCATCAAGGTGGCGGACCGGGCCGCCCCGGCGCCCGCGACCCCACCCGCGCGGGGCCGCACGGAGCACCCGCTGCTCGCGCGGGAGGAGGAGGTCGCGCTGGCCAGGCAGATCCGCGCCGGACAGCAGCGCCGCCTGGCGGTGGCCCTGCGCTGGCCACTGACCGCCCGCAACATCCGCCGCCGGGCGGACCAGGTGCGCTCGGGCGTCTGCCGGGTGTGGGACGTGCTGGCCGACTTCGAGGGCACCCACCCGGACGAGGACGAGGAGCAGGCCGAGCGGGAGCTCGAGGCCGTGGGCCAGGAGCTGGGCGGGCTGCTGGCGAGGCTGCGGGTCCAGCGCTCCCGGCTGGATCGCCACGAGGCCCGCCGGCGGCGCGCGGCCCGGTCCGGCCGGGCCCGGACCGAGCGCCAGGCTGGCGGCCCGGGCGATCCGGCCCAGGAGGTCGCCGCGACCCAGGACCTCATCACCGGGGTGCTCGCCCGCCTGGATTACCGCGAGGGCTACCTGGACTCGATCTTCAAGGAGATCCTGCGCCTGTCCGGGGCGGTCGACGTGGCCCGCAGGCAGCTCGCCGGCCTGGAGCGCACGCACGCCCTGCCGCCCGGCAGCCTGACCTCGCCGGACGGTCCGGCCCCCGGCTGGGAGCGCGCGCTGCGCGGCTGGGGGGTGCCCGCCGCCCAGACCGCCGAGCTCAAGGCCCGGGTCAAGGCGCAGCTGCGCACGCTCGCCCTGGCGCCGCGCAAGGCGGGCCTGGGCCTGCCCGCCCTGGCCGCGCTGGCCGATGAGCTGCGCCAGGCCAGCCGCCAGACGGATCTCGCCCGCCAGACCCTGGTCGAGGCCAACCAGCGCCTGGTGATCGGCATCGCGCGCCGCTACCCGCACCACAACATGGACTTCGTCGACCTGGTGCAGGAGGGCAACCTGGGCCTGATGCGGGCGGCCGATCGCTTCGACCCCGACCTGGGGTTCCGCTTCGGCACCTACGCCGCCTGGTGGGTGCGGCAGAGCATCGGACGGCTGCTGGCGGAGCAGGGCAGCGCCGTGCGCATCCCGCCCCACGTCCAGGAGTCGCTGCAGAAGCTCAACCGCATCACCCGGCGCCTGGTCCTGCGGACCGGCCGCGAGCCCTCCCTGGAGGAGCTGGCCGCCCAGCTCGACAAGACGCCCGAGCGGATCAAGGAGATCCTCGCGGCCGGGCGCAGGCCCGTGTCGACCGACGCCCACGTGGGCGACGAGGACGACAGCGCCACCCTGCTCGACTTCCTGCCCGATCCGCACGCCTGGCCCGACGAGGAGGCGGATCTGCGGGTGCAGCAGGCGGTGCTCCAGGACGCGATGGGCGCGCTATCGCCGCGGGAGCGCGAGATCATCGCCCAGCGTTTCCAGGAGGGCCTGACCCTGCAGGAGGTCGGCGAGCGTTTCGGCATCACCCGCGAGCGCACCCGCCAGCTCCAGGAGCAGGCCCTGCGCAAGCTGCGCAAGCGCCTCAAGGCCGACACGCTGCGCCGGCTGCTCAAGGACGAGCGGAGCCAGCGCGAATGCGAGCAGCGCGACGCGGAGGCGGGGCGGCCGCCGGCACCCAGGCGGCGCACCCGGCGGACGAGGTGAAACCACGATGACCGAGCTGCTGGCCGACATCGAACAGGCGGTGGCGCTGCACGTCCAGGGCCGGCCCGACCAGGCCCTGGCCGCGGCCGAGAAGCTGCTCGGCCGGGCCCGGGGGACGCCCCACGCCGCGGCCATCTACCGGCACACCGCCGAGTTCCTGCACGCGCAGGGTCAGTACACGGCCGCCCGCGAGCTGGCCCAGGAGGCCGGCGCCCTGGCCCGCGCCACCCGCCACCCGGACGAGATCCTGGCCGCCACCCTGGTGGTGCTGCAGGCCGATCTGTACGAGGGCCACGTGGCCGGCACGCACCGCCAGCTTGGCGATCTGCTCGAGCTGGCTCCCGATCAGCCCCTGCCGTTGCTGGCGATGGGGAGGCTGCTGCTGCTGGTGGGCGAGGCCGAGGCGGCCGTCGCCCAGCTCGAGCACGCCCGCGCGCTGCTGGACGAGTTCGGCCCCCAGGGGACCAACCCGGCCCTGGACCTGCACCGCGCCCAGGCGCTGCTCGCCGAGGCGCGCGCCTCGCTGCTGGCCGGGCACGACGAGGAGGCCGTCGTCCGGGCCGAGCGCGCCGCCGCCCTCGCGCTGCCCACCCGGGTGCCCGCGGCCCTGGGGCGCGCCCTGGCGGGGTTGGCGCTCGCCCACGGGGGGCAGGCCGAGGCCGGCCGGCGCGCCATGGCCGAGGGCCAGGCGCTGGGCCAGGCCGTGGGCGGGGCCACCCAGGGGCACTGCCTGGCGCTCTCGGGCGCGCTCGAGCTGGCGCTCGGCCAGGCGCCCGTGGGCGCGGAGCACCTGCGCGCGTCCCTGGAGCTGGTGCCGCACCCGCTGGAGCGCCAGGAGGCCTGCTACCACCTCGGGCGCCTGGCGGTCGCCCAGGGCGACAGGCCCGCGGCCGAGAGCTGGCTGAGGCGGGCGGCGGAGCCCACCGTGGAGACCCACTTCGGACGGCTGGCGGTGCGCGGGCTGCGCGGCCTGCTCGGCCTGCGCTCGGTCTGAGGCGCTAGGTCTAGGCCCGGCCGGCCGTCAGCGGGCGGGCCAGGCGCCAGGCCTCCTGGCCGCTCGAGAACCGGCCGTGGGATCGATCGCGGACCTGGAAGCCGAAACGCCCGAAGAACGCCAGCGCCGCGTGGTTGTCCGCCGCGCAGGTGAGCTGGATCTCGCGCAGCTCGCGCCAGCCGGCCATCTCCTCGGACACCTGCAACATGCGTTCGAGCAGCCGCTGGCCCACCCCCCGCCTCTGGTGCCCGGGCAGCACGCCCAGGGCCAGCAGATCCGCGATCCACACGTCGTCGGCCGGGTCGTGGCTCCAGGGCAGGAAGCCGAACATGACGAAGCCCACCGCCTGCTCACCCTCGCGCGCCAGGAAGGTGGTCACGCCCTGGGTGGAGAAGAAGCGCGTCAGCAGCTGGCCAAACCCGCCGTAGGGTTGGAACAGGGCCTCGCTCAGCTTCCGCACGCTGTCGGTGTCCGCTGGCCCGGCCGGCACGATGGTTTCCATGGCTCCTCCCGTCCCCGCGCGGCCCGAGCATGCCAGGCGCCGCGTCCGCCCGCAAGCGCGCTGCTCCGCCAGAAATCTCCTTGACACCCAAGCGGCCTCCGGCTAGCTTTGCCGGCGCTCTTTGCGGCCAGGTAGCTCAGCAGGTAGAGCAACGGACTGAAAATCCGTGTGTCGACGGTTCAATTCCGCCCCTGGCCATAAACCAAGAACCCCCTACTCCTGGTAGGGGGTTCTTGGTTTAACGACCACGGCACGTCATTGGGCAAGGTTGTTCAACAGCGAAGCCCGAAGGGCGAGCAGTCCGGGCCCGCCATCCGGCGGGCCCGGGTTCCGCCCCTGGCCATCCCAGAGAAGGTCCGTTCCAGGTTCTAGCTATCTCTCAGCTCCGCCCGGCCGTGCGCGCCAGGCGCGGGCGGCTGGTCCGGGCGGCCGGCTTGCGCCGGGTGGCGGCCAGCACGACACGGGTGGGGCGGGCCGTGGCCGGGGCAGCCAGCAGGCGCGACGTGCACCGGCCCAGCACGGGGTGGCGGGCGGCGGCCAGGTTCACCAGGCGGCTGATGGCGGCGCCGTAGTCCAGCCCGAGCAGCCCGGCGCCGAGCGCCATGCTGGTGTCCGGGCTGATGTCCGGGTTGGGGTTGACGTCCAGCACGTGGAAGTCGCCGTCCCGCAGGCGCAGATCCAGCCGCGCGTAGTCGCGGCAGCCCAGCGCGCGGTAGGCGCGGATGGCGGTGCGCTCGAGCCGCTGCTGCTCCGCGCGCTCGAGCGGCGCAGGCACGCGCACGTGCAGGTGCTCGAAGTGCCACGAGCCCGGGTTGAACTTCGAGTCGAAGGTGCACAGCCGATCGTGGATGTCCGTGGCCTCGCTGAAGTCGATCTCCGCCGGCGGCAGGCAGCGGACCACGCCGTTGCCCCACACCGTCACGTGGTACTCGCGCCCGTCGATGAACTCCTCGACCAGGGCCGGCTGCCCGTAGGTGGCGTGCACGTGCTCCACCCGCCGGCGGAGCTCCTCGACGGTGAGCACCACCGCCTCCGGGGTGACCCCCAGGCTGCAGTGCTCCGCGGCGGGCTTGACGATGGCCGGGAAGGCCGTCCAGGCGTCCGCGGCCACCTCCGGGGTGAGCACGCGCCACGGGGGCGTGGGCACGCCCTGGGCCTCGAGCCGCTCCTTGACCTGCGGCTTCGACCAGGTCAGCGCCAGCACCTCGGGGGGCGAGCCGGTGTAGCAGAAGCCCAGCTCCTCGAGGGCCTCGACCACCTGGGCCTCGCTGTGCGGCACCCCGGGCAGGCCCTCGCACCAGTTGAGCACCACCCAGGCGGCCGGATCGTAGGCCGCGAGCTGGGCGCGGAGATCGGCGTGGGTCACCGGGAGGTTGGTCACCGGGTGGCCGATGGCGCCGAGCGCCGCGGCCAGCGCGCCGGCCAGGCGGGTGGCCTCCTCCTGCTCGGGCGCAGACCAGCTCGCGTCCACGTTGTGTAGCAGGAGCACGGGGAGATCTCGACGATCGTGGCTGTGGCTCATGTCCGGCCCTTCTCGAGCTCACTCCTCTGCGAGCACTGCCCAAAATGTAGCGCAGATCAAACCATGCGGAAAGAAAAAACACGCGCCGCGCGAAAAAAAAGTCCGCGCTCTAGCGCGCGCAGGGGTGGTCGCCGGGCCGCGGCCGGGCCACTGGCCGACCGCCCTCCCAGGCGATCGGCACCTGCGCCCACAGCGCCTCGAGCAGCTCGCAGTAGGGCCGCGCGAGATCATCCAGCTCCCACCGCAGGTGATCGCCGAGCTCGCTGGCCGCGCTCAGTCCGCGCGCATCCAGGAGGAGGTGCCGAACCGGGCCGTGCAGCTTGGCGTGCAGCAGGCGCTCCCCGGAGTCGAGATCCCACAGGCCGACCAGCCCGTCCGCGAAGCCCACGATCAGCGAGCCGGCGGGGCCGGCGGCCAGCGCGGTGGGCGCGTGCTCCGGCACCTCCTCCAGGTTGAGTCCGGGAGCGCCGGTGGCCTGGCGAGGGCGGACCTCGAGGTGGCCTTCCGGGAAGCCGAGCACGAGCCGGTCGCCCAGCCCGAGCAGCGCCGCGACGCCCAGCCCCCCTGGCCCCTCGCCCCGCGGGTGGCCGAGGGCGTCGAACACATGCACCCGCTCCCCCGCGGCCACCAGCAGCTCCGCGCCGTCCGCGCCGCTCCCGAGGGCCTCCGCTCCCACGACCAGCTGCACGGCGGCCTCGCCGCCGGCGGCGAGCAGCCCGACCCGCCCGCCGGTGAGGAAGGCGCAGGCCGGGCCGCGCAGCGCGATCAGGGCGTCGGCGCCCTCCGCGGGCGCCGACGCGAGCTGCCGGTCGGCGACCCGATCCCAGAGCTGGAGGTGGCCGGCCCCGTCGTCCAGGCACAGCCCGCCGTCCGGACTCTGGCGCGCGAGCCGGGCTCGCTCCACGGCCTCGCGCCAGCGCGCCGGGCGGTGGTCCCCGCCGGGCGGGCTGGCCAGCCCGGGTCCGCCGGGGGCCTGCCAGCCCGCGTGGGTTAGCACGCGCGGCTCCTCGCCCGGCGCGGCCACCAGGGCTGGCGCGCGCCAGGCTGGCTGGCCCGTGTCGCTGCGCCACAGCCGCACCGTCCAGTCGCTCCCGGCGCTGGCGAGCAGGCCCCCGTCGGGCGAGAAGGCCACGTCCCAGAGCGCGCCGGAGTGACCGTCGAGCCGCCGTGGCGCGCTCCCGTCGAGGGGCAGGAGCTGAGCGGAGCCATCCTGGCAGGCCACCGCCAGGAGCCCTCCGTCCGGCCGGAAGCGCAGGCGCGTGGCTGGCGCGGCCAGCCTGGCGAGGCGGCGCCCCGCGGTGCCTCGCCACAGCCAGATCTCGTCGCCGGCTGCCGCGGCCGTCAGGCCGCCGGGCCCCAGGGCGATCGCGCCGAGCGCCTCCCCGGGGCCGGTCAGGCGCGCGCGGAGCGTGCAGGCCGGCACCTCCCACAGCTCGAGTTGCCGGCCCGAGGCCGCCGCGCCCAGGGCCGCGCCGCCCGGGTCGAAGGACACGTCGCCCACGGCGCCGGGCAGCCCGCGGCAGACCTCCAGGGCGCCGCTCGAGGTCACGTCCCACAGGCGCAGGGAGCGGTCCTTGGCCCCCGTGGCCAGGCGCGCGCCGTCTGCGGAGAAGGCCGCCGCGGTCACCTGCTCCTCGTGGCCGCCCAGCGTCCGCTCCCGGGAGAGGGCCCGCGCGTCCCAGAGGTGCATGACCCCGCGCCAGTCCTCGGTCAGCAGGCGCTCGCCGCCGGGCGAGAACCCCAGCAGGGTGCCCTGGTAGCCCTGCACGACGGCCTCCTGCGCGCCCGTGGCGACGCTCCACTGGCGCAGGCAGCCCTTCCAGTCCGCGGAGAGCAGGCGCTGGCCGTCCGGGGAGAAGCGCACGGAGTTGACCTGGCCCAGGTGCCCGCGGGCGCCGCCCGGCGGATCGGCGCGGGCAGCCGCGTTCCACAGGCGCAGCCCGCCCGCCCAGTCCACCGAGGTCAGCCGCTGGCCGTCCGGGCTCCAGTTCACCGAGTGGACCACGTCCAGGTTGCCGCGCAGCACGGCCAGGTTCTCGCCGCTGCGCGCATCCCAGAGCTTCACCGCCCCCTCGCCGCCGCCGGTGGCCAGCCTCCGCCCGTCGGGCGAGAAGGCCAGCGACCGGATGTTGTCCGGGTGGGCGTGGAGGTCGAGCAGGATCCGCCCGGTCGCCACCTCCCAGATCCACAGCCGGCCGCGGTTCGTCCCGCTGGCGGCCCGCTCCCCGCGTGGGTCGAGCGCGGTACAGGAGAGCACCCCGTCCGCGTCGGGCAGGCGCCCGACCACGGCGCCCGTGCCGAGCTCCCAGACCACCGCCCCGCGCCCGGGCGACGTCCCCGCGAGCCGGCGGCCGTCACCGCTGGCCCCGAAGAACGTCCTGCCCTCCGCCAGGCCGCGGAGCGTGAGGGCGAGCCGGCCGGTGGCGGTATCCCAGAGGCACACCCGGCCGTCCGCGTGGCTGGAGGCGAGCCAGCCCGCGCCCGGGAGGAAGTCGGCGGCGACGGCGCGGGACGGGGGACCCTCCAGGGCCCGCGGCGCAGGCGCGGAGCGCGACCACAGGTGGAGGCTGCCGTCCGCCCCCACGCTGGCGAAACGCTCGAGCGCTGGCTCGTACACCAGCCAACCGTGGCCTCCGGGCAAGCGGCCGCGATCCACGTGGAGCGCGCGCGTGGCCACCTCCAGCCGGTAGACCGAGCCGTCGTCCTGCTGCCCGAGGATCACCTCCCGGCCGTCCCGGGTGATCAGCGCCTGATCGGCCGTGGGCAGGAGCTGCGCACCCCACAGCAGCGGCTCGCGGGCCTGGCGGATCCACAGGGCGCGCCCCGCCAGGCTGTCCCTGGCCTCGAGGGCGTTGCGCAGCTTGGCCCGCGCCTCCAGCGGGTCGCCGCGCGCCAGGGCGGCCCGGGCGCCCTCGAGCTGGGCCGCGGCCAGGTGGCTGCGGGCGAGATCCAGGCCGGAGCGCACCTCGAGGTACGACACCACGCCGAGCGTGAGCAGCAGCAGCAGGGCCAGGAGCGCGGTGGCGAGCGGCGCGCGGTGACGCGAGGCCCAGCGCGCGAGGATCTCCCAGGCGCGGTAGTCGTACGCCCGCACCCGGCCGCCGGTGAGGAAGGCCTTCACCTCGGCGGCCAGCTCGGCCGCGCCCGGGTAGCGGCCGTCGGGCTGGCGGCACAGCGCCTTCTCGCACACCGACGCCAGCTCGGCCGGCGCCTCGGGGCAGGCCGCGCGGACGGGCCGGACCTGCTTCCGCATGACCTGGCCGAGCACCTCCCAGGCGTTCGCGCCCGGGAAGGGCGGGTGCCCGGCCAGCAGCTCGTACAGCACCGCACCCAGGCTCCAGACGTCCGAGCGCTCGTCGATCTCGTCGATCTGCCCCAGGGCTTGCTCGGGGCTCATGTAGGCCGGGGTGCCGAGGGCCGAGCCGGCCTGGGTGGTGCCGGCGTCGCCCTCGGCCAGCAGGCGGACCGCACGGCCGAGCTCCTCGCCGCGCGGATCGCGGCGCCCGCGGACCTTGGCCAGCCCCCAGTCGAGCACCACGGTCTCGCCGAACTCTCCCAGCATCACGTTGGCGGGCTTGATGTCCCGGTGCACGACGCCGCGGCTGTGGGCGTAGGCGATGGCCTCACACAGGTCCACGAAGTGGGTCAGCAGCGCCAGCCGCCCCGGCAGCCCGCGGGCCTCGCCGAGCACCTCGGCCAGGGTGCGGCCGCGCACCACGCGCATGGTGTAGTAGGGCGTGCCGTCGGGCCGCCGCCCGAGCTCGTAGACCGGCACGATGCCGGGGTGCTCGAGCTGGCCGGTGACCCGGGCCTCGCGCAGGAAGCGCGCCCGCGCTTCGCCCGCGCTCCCGGCCGCGTCGGGCAGGAGCTCCTTGAGCGCCACCTCGCGGCCGAGGTGCTCGTCGAAGGCCAGCAGCACGCGCCCGATGCCGCCCCGGCCCATCTCGGCGGGATCCTCGGCCCCGGCCGCCGCCAGCGGCCGACCGTCGGGCAGGTGGTAGCGGCCCGCGGCCTCCGGGGTGATGGAGCGCAGGCTGTCGGTGGCGCTGGGGGGCTCGCTCACTTCCCGCCCCCTGGACCGCCGAGGATGCTCCAGACCACGTGGTTCGCCGCGCACAGCCCGAAGATGGCCGGGAGGTGGACCATGCTCGGCAGGGGACGGCGCAGCCGCCCGCGCAGCAGGCTCTCCTCCTCCGCCTGCGCGCCGCCCGCGGCCGGGGCGCGGGTGGCCGCGGCGGGCGCCTCGCAGGACCAGACCGCGGTCACGCCCGCGTGGATGCCGAGCCGCGCCAGGCGCTTGCGCACGTCCCGCGCCAGGGGACACACCCGCGTCTCCTCCAGGGGCGTCACCCGCACGCTGCCGGGGTCGGCGCGCCCCGCGGCGCCCATGGCGCTCACCACGGGCAGGCCGCGCTCCACGCAGGCGCGCAGCAGGGCCACCTTGGGGCCCAGGCTGTCGATGGCGTCCACGCAGTAGTCCAGCGGCGGGGCCAGCAGCCGGTCGGCCTCCTCCGCCGAGAAGAAGGCGGGGATGGCCTCGACCTCGAGGCGCGGATCGATCGCCAGGGCGCGCTCCCGGGCGACCTCGACCTTGGGGCGCCCCAGGCTGGAGCGCAGGGCCAGGAGCTGGCGGTTGAGGTTGCTCGGCTTGAGCGCGTCGAAGTCCACCAGGCGCAGGTGCCCGACCGCGCTGCGCGCCAGGCCCTCCAGGGCGAACGAGCCCACCGCGCCCAGGCCCACGATCAGCACCCGGGCGCCCCGCAGCCGGGCCAGGCCGGCCTCGCCCACCCACAGGCGGATGCGGCCGGTGGCCTGCTCGGAGATCGGGCTCACGGCGGGCCTCCCGGCAGGATCGCCCGGGCCGTCGCCGTGGTCTGGCGGGCGACCTCCTCCGGGGACAGGCCCCGCAGCGCGGCCAGCTCCGCGCACACCTCGCGCACGTCCGCCGGCTCCACCGCCCCCTTGGGCCGCAGCCGCGTGCCGATGTAAGGGGCGTCCGTCTCGAGCACCAGGCGGCCGAGCGGGAGCGCCTGGACCCGCGCCCTGGCCCGGGTCGCCTCGGGCCGGGTCGCCACCCCCGCCACCCCGAAGAAGCACCTGCCCGGCGGGAGCTGCGCCAGCAGCTCCGCGGAGCCCGCCCAGGCGTGCAGCAGGACGGTCGGGCCCGCGCCCGGCAGCGCCCCGAGGACGGACAGGAGCCGGGCGAAGGCGCCCCGGCAGTGGACCAGGGCGGGCAGCGCGTACCGTGCGGCCAGCGCGAGCTGGGCCTCGAGGGCGCGCGCCTGGAGCTCCAGGTCGCCCTCGACCTCGGCGTCCAGGCCGATCTCGCCCACGGCCACGGCCCGCCCGGCGCCGAGGAGCGCCTCGAGCCCGGCGAGCTCCGCCTCGACCCGCCCGCGGTCCCTGCCCACCGCCTGGGGGTGGAGCCCGACCGCCACGCGCACGCCGGGGAGCCCGGCGCCCAGCGCGAGCGCGCGGGTGGAGCTCTCGAGGTCCACCCCGGGGACCCACACCTCGGCCACCCCGGCCGCGCGCGCCCGGGCGAGCACCCCGGCCGGGTCCGCGTTCATGGGCGGATCGAACAGGTGACAGTGGGTGTCCACCAGCTCCATGGGGTCGCATTGTACCCCAAGGGGCCGGCTGGCAGGAGGGCCGCGGGCTGCGGCCGGCAGGCCACTCAGAAGGCGGAGCCGTCGCTGCGGGTGCCGGGGGAGGCGGGGCCGGCGGCCAGCGTGGTGTGCAGCACGAAGTCGGCCAGCGGGTCCCCGTCCACGGCGCGCACCAGGGACTGGTCGCGGCCGCCCTCGGTGCCGTAGGTCAGCGCCGCGAGCACGCTGCCGTCCGCGGCCGCGAGGGTGAGGGTGTCCCCGCCGTTGTTGAGCGCCAGGCCCGCGCCCGAGGCGGCCAGGGTGGCGACGCCCGGGAGATCGGGGGCGCCGCCGCCGAAGACGACCAGCACCCCGCCCGGCTCGAGCACCGCGCCCTCGGGGAAGGTGAAGCGCACGCCGATGGCGTCCGACAGGCTGGCCCCGGACAGGTCCAGCGGCGCCGCGCCCGCGTTCACCAGCTCGATGAACTCGTCCTGGGTGGTGTTCGCCACGCCGTCCCGGTTCGCGTCGAAGCCGGCCGGCGGATCGGCCAGGAGCTCGTTCAGCACGAGCACCGCGACCTCGGGCTCTGGCTCGGGCTCGGGCCCGAAGGGCGTGCCGTCGCTGCGGACGCCCGGGGAGGCGGGCAGCGCGGACAGGCTCCCATGCAGCACGAACGCGGCGTCGTCGTCCCCGTCCACGGCGCGCACCAGGGACTGGTCGCGGCCGCCCTCGGTGCCGTAGGTCAGCGCCGCGAGCACGCTGCCGTCCGCGGTCGCGAGGGTGAGGGTGTCCCCGCCGTTGTTGAGCGCCAGGCCCGCGCCCGAGGCGGCCAGGGTGGCGACGCCCGGGAGATCGGGGGCGCCGCCGCCGAAGACGACCAGCACCCCGCCCGGCTCGAGCACCGCGCCCTCGGGGAAGGTGAAGCGCACGCCGATGGCGTCCGACAGGCTGGCCCCGGACAGGTCCAGCGGCGCCGCGCCCGCGTTCACCAGCTCGATGAACTCGTCCTGGGTGGTGTTCGCCACGCCGTCCCGGTTCGCGTCGAAGCCGGCCGGCGGATCGGCCAGCAGCTCGTTCAGCACCAGCGCTGGGGGCGCGGGCGGCGCCGCGATCCTCAGGGTGTAGTCCTCGACCTCGCCGTAGGCGAACACCTCGCACGGCCCAGGGGCCGCGGAGAACTTCATGGAGATGCGCATCCGCGTGGTCAGCTCGCCTGCGGGCAGGGTGAGCGAGCCGGTCATGGTGCTCGTGCCGGACATGGACAGGAGCAGCTCGCCGCTGTCCTCGAAGTCGCCGTCGCGGTCGAGATCGACCCACAGGGCGACGTGCTCCGACCACGGCCCGCCCACGAAGCTCGGCTGCAGGATCACCGGGTGGGTGCCCGGCGCGAGCTCGGCCACCAGCGCGGTGAAGTCCGAGTAGCCCTGGCCGCCCGAGGCGTGGCTGAAGGGGCCGATGTCCACCTGGCTCACCCACTCCTCGGTCGCGTTGCCGCCGCGCGACGCGCAGTACGGGGGCACGTAGGGCACGGCCACCTCCCGGGTGAGCGTGGCCGTCTTGCCGGCCGTGTCGGTCACGTTCAGGGTCACCAGGTAGCTGCCGTCCTGCGCGTAGGTGTGGGCCGGGTTCGGCTCCGCGGAGCCCACGCCGTCGCCGAAGTCCCAGGCCCAGGCCGCCAGGGCCTGGCCCGAGGAGGGCTGGCTCACGTCGCTGAACTGCAGGCTGCGGCCCTGGCCGACGACGCCGAAAGCGGCCACGGGGTTCAGGGTGTCGGCCAGCGTCACGTAGGCCGCGGCGTAGCCGATCTGGCTCACGCCGTAGCCGATGCGCATGTAGCCCTGCTCGCCCCAGGAGGCGCCCCAGGAGTTCTTCATGATCCAGGCGCCCTGGGCGTCGTCCCAGCCGACCAGGGTCACCCCGTGGTTGACGCCGGTGCAGCTCGGGCCGGTGAATATGCCGCCCGCGTAGCTCTGGAACTCGCCGTTGACGCACACCGCGACCGAGATCGGCCCGTGCTCGAAGATGGCCTGCTTGAGCTGGTCGGTGGAGGGCACGGAGCTGGCGTCGCCGACGTAGCTCCAGGACTGGAGCTTGTCGGTCTTCGGGTGCGGCGGGTTGCAGGCCTGGTCGGTGGCCGTGTAGGGGAAGTCCGCCTCCAGCACCGCCCCGGCCGCCGCCTCGCCGGAGACCATGAGGTCGGTGTGGTAGTCGTGGCCCCACCAGCCGCCGCCGCAGCCCCAGCCCGAGGCGTTGCAGGAGACCAGGTACTGCTCGGCCAGATCCTTGCTCAGCCCGTTGTGGATGAGGATGGCGCTCTCCATCGGGGCCGCCGTGGCGAAGGCCCAGCAGCTGCCGCACGAGCCCTGATCGCGGACCGGGCTGCACGCGCCCTGATCGCACCAGCTGAAGCTCGCCGGCAGACCCAGGCTCCTGTCGGGGGCCGGCTCCCGGCGGGGGGGCGCGTCCTCCTCCGGCGGGACGGTGAACTTGCCCTGGTAGGCCCCCGCGACCCGGAAGGACAGCACGCTGCGCTCGAGCGGCTCCCGCCCGGATCCGGCCGGGCGGTAGGCCAGCCGCACCTGCTCGCGGCCCGGCCTCACGCCCGCCAGGTAGAAGGTCTGCCGGCCGGGCGCGCCGAGCAAGCCCGAGTCGTCCTGGCTGAACACCGAGCCGAGCAGCCGCAGCCGTCCGGTCTCGATCGCCTCGACCTCCCAGCGGTGGCCGGTGGAGAAGTTGGCCGGCAGCGTGATGGCCGCCACCTGGCTCGCGCCCAGCCAACTCTCGCCCTCGGTGCGCGTCCCGGACAGGGACAGGAACGACTCCTCGTGACCGTCGAGCCCGGGCGGCTCGCCGGGGCCGCAGCCCAGGAGCGCGACGCTCAACCTGAGCGCGAGGAAGGCGCCGAGCGCCTGATGGACACGGTGATGGGTGGTGGGGTGGACGGTCCTCATGGCCAAGCCTCCGTTCGGTTGCACTGCGGCGCGCGTCGTTCGCGCTGCGCCACGGACGACGGAGGCGGCGGGGCAATTCAGCCCCCTTGCGCGCGAATCGCCCGATGGACAGGGCCGATCATGACGCGCGTCACACTCCTGGCCCCCGGGTTTGATCCCCGTCACACCCCGCAGGCCGCGGACGTGAGCCGGCTCACGCCGGCGGGCGTTGACCCCCGCGCCGCCCACCTCTAAGATGCGCGGGATGTCGAGGCTCACCCGCAGCATCCAGGTCGGCGCGGTCCGGATCGGCGGCGGGGCGCCCGTGAGCATCCAGTGCATGGCCAAGGCCGACCCGGCCGACGTGGACACCATCGTGCGGCAGCTGCGCGAGGCGCGCGCCGCGGGCTGCGATATCGGCCGCATCGCCGTGCCCGATCTCGCGGCCGCCCGCACCATCCCGCGCGTGCGCGCCGAGGGCGGGCTGCCCATCGTCGCGGACGTACACTTCGATCACCGCCTGGCGGTCGAGGCGGCGCGCCAGGGCGCGGACGGACTGCGGGTGAACCCTGGCAACCTGGGCGGCAAGGACGCGCTGCGGGCGGTGGTGGCAGCCGCCGCGGAGCGCGGCATCCCCATCCGGGTGGGGGTGAACTCGGGCTCCATGCCGCGCCAGGGCGGCCGGGCCGTGGAGGCCTCGGCCGAGCGCATGGTGGAGACGGCGCTCACCTGGGTGTCGGAGATCGAGGCGCTCGGGCACCCGCGGATCAAGGTCTCGATGAAGTCCTTCCACCTGGCCGAGCTCGACGCCGCCAACCGGCGTTTCGCGGCCGCCTCGGACGTGCCCCTGCACCTCGGGGTGACCGAGGCCGGTCCCCCGCTGGCCGGCAGCGTGCGCTCGGCCGCGGGGCTGGCCCCGCTGCTGCGCGACGGGATCGGCGAGACGGTGCGCGTCTCGCTGTCCGCGCCGCCCGCCCTCGAGGTGCGCGCGGCTCGCCTGCTGCTGCAGGCCCTGGGCCTGCGGCGCGGACCCCAGGTGGTCTCCTGCCCGACCTGCGGGCGGACCCGCGTCGATCTCTCGCCCGTGGCCGAGCGCGTGGAGGCGCTGCTGGAGTCCCTGGGGCTGCCGCTCACCGTGGCGGTGATGGGCTGCGAGGTGAACGGCCCGGGCGAGGCGCGGGCGGCCGACTGCGGGATCGCCTTCGGCGCGGGCGGCAAGGGCCTGCTGTTCGCCGCGGGGCAGGTGCTGGGGCCCCCGTGGCCGAACGCCGAGCTGGAGGAGGCCCTGCGCGCCTACCTCGGGGAGCGCGCCCGCGCGGCGCGGGAAGGGGTGGAGCATGGCTGACGAGGTGCGCTTCGACGCGCAGGGCGCGCTGGTCATCCCGGCCGGCCGGCTCGGGCGGCTGGCCGGGCTCCAGGCCGGGCTGCTGCGCCTGGAGCCCCTGGGCGACGACCTGCTGCTGGGCGCCGAGCCCCAACCCGGCCAGCGGCCGCGGCCGATGCTGTACGGCGATCTGCGCCTGTTCAGCGTGGCGGAGGTGCTGGCGCTGATCTCGTCGATGCGCAAGGACGGGCTGCTGAGCCTCCTCCTGCCGCAGGCGCGAAAGACCATCGCCCTGGGCGGCGGCGAGGTCATCCACGCCTCCTCGACCGTGGCCGACGACCGCTTGGGAGAGGTGATGTGGCGCCGAGGCCGCCTGAGCCTGGAGCAGCTCTCCCGCGTCCAGGAGGCGGTGCGTCCGGGCAAGCGCTTCGGGGCCCTGCTGGTCGAGGAGGGCCTGCTGACCCCGCGGGAGCTCTACGACTGTCTGAAAGAACAGGTCGTGGACATCGTGCAGGGCTCCTTCGCCATCCGGCGCGGCGAGTTCCTGTTCTTCGAGGGGGCGACCGGGATCAAGAACGCGGTGCGCCTGGAGGTGACCACCCACGAGCTCATCCGCGAGGGCGTGAAGCGGCTGCAGGAGCTGGACCGCCTCGAGGTGCAGTTCGCCGATCGCCAGGCGCTGCTCGTGGCGCGGCCGGCGCTGGTGGACGTGCCCCTGGGGGCCCACGAGCGCCACCTGCTGGCGCTGGCCGACGGGCGCCGCAGCGTGGGCGAGATCCTGGCGGCCAGCCACCTGGGCGAGGTGGAGGCGCTGCGGGCGCTGGCCCACCTGATCGGTCAGGGGCTGGCCGAGCAGCGCGACCGGACCCGGGCCGAGCGGAGCGAGGTGGGCGCGCTGGCCGACGTGCTGTCGGGCCAGGCCCGCATGCTGCGGCGCATCCACCAGACCCTGGTGGCCCACGCCCCGGGCTGCGAGGCCCGCCTGTCCCAGTACCTCCAGTCCCCGCCCGCGCGCCACCGGCCGGTGTTCGTCGGGGTGGGCTTCGACGCCGACGGGCGGCTGGACGTGGAGCGCCTGGCCGAGAACGCCCGCGGCCTGGACGCCGGGCGCGCGCGAGAGCTGGCCCTGGAGGCCCTGCGGGACGTGTACGACTACGCGGTGTTTCAGGCCATGGACGTGCTGGACGAGGAGGAGTGCGAGGCGCTCATGGAGCGCCTCGAGCAGATGCGCGCCAGCCTGGGCCAGGCCAAGGAGGGCACGTGAGCGTGGAGCAAACCGCGCCGCCCCGGGCGCTGCGGCCCGCGGAGCGCATCGCCGTGGCCGTGGACGTGGCGGACCGGGTCAGGCTGCTCGAGCTCGTGCAGGCGCTCAAGGGCGAGGTCGGCCTGTTCAAGCTGGGCAAGGAGGTGTTCACCGCGCTCGGTCCGGCCGCCGTGGAGCTGGTGCGGGCCGAGGGCGCCCAGGTGTTCCTGGATCTGAAGTACCACGACATCCCCAACACCGTGGCCGGCGCGGTCCACGCGGCCGGGCGGCTGGGCGTGCGCATGCTGACCGTGCACGCCTCCGGCGGGGAGGCCATGCTGCGGGCCGCGCACGAGGCGGCCCAGGCCGCCGCCGTGCCGCCCCTGGTGATCGCCGTCACCGTGCTGACCAGCCTCGCGGACGCGGATCTCGAGCGCCTCGGGCTGGCGGGCCCGGTCGCCCAGGCGGTCGAGCGCCTGGCGCGCCTGGCGCTCGGCGCGGGCGCGGACGGCCTGGTGGCCTCGGCGCAGGAGGTCGGCCGGCTCCGGCGGGGCCTGGGAACCGCCCCCTGGCTGATCACCCCCGGCATCCGCCCGGCCGGCGCGGGCCACCAGGATCAGGCCCGGGTGGCCACGCCGGGCCAGGCCGCGGCCGACGGCGCCGACGTGCTCGTGGTCGGCCGGCCCATCACCCAGGCGCCGGATCCGGTGGCCGCGGCGCGCGCCATCGCGGCCGAGCTCGGTGGAGGTGCGCCTTGAGCCGACAGGTGGTCTACGGCTACAACGCGGTCATGGAGGCCCTGGCCACGGGGGCCGCGGTCGAGTCCGTGCACCTGGCGGTCGGCCTGCGCGAGGCCACCCGGCGGGACGTCGAGGAGGCGGCCCGCGCGCGGGGCGTGCCGGTGATGCGGGCCGATCGGCGGGAGCTGGATCACCTGGCCGAGGGCGGCGTGCACCAGGGTGTGCTGGCCTTCTGGGGCCAGCCCAGGGCCGTGGACCTCGCGGACCTGGCGCAGGACACCCCCGGGCGCCGCTGCCTGGTGGTGTGCCTGGACGAGGTGCAGGATCCGCACAACCTGGGCGCCCTGGCGCGGAGCGCGCTCGCCTTCGGCGCCGCGGGGCTGGTCCTGCCGGAGCGCCGCTCGGCGGGGGTAACCCCGGCGGCCGTCAAGGCCTCGGCCGGCGCGCTGTGCCGGCTACCCGTGGCCAGGGTGACCAACCTGGGGCAGGGGCTGGAGCAGCTCCGGAAGCTGGGCTTCTGGCTGGCCGGCGCCGTGCTGGACGGAGATCAGGCGCCCTGGGAGCTCGATCCCGGCGAGCGCGTGGCGCTGGTGCTGGGTTCCGAGGGCGGGGGCCTGCGCCCCTCGATCGCCCAACGCCTCGATTTCCGCGTGAAAATCCCGATGTTGCCGGGGATGGAGTCGCTCAATGTGTCGGTCGCCGGGGCGCTGCTGATGTACGAATGGCTGTCGCGGCCCCGCCGCGGGAGGTGAGCCCCAGGGTGGAGCGGCCGACCCGTCTAGGCTGCTGAATTTCCAGATGTTATTTGGGCGCGGAATTTGCTTGACATCCCTGGTCGATTCCCGTAAAAGGTGGCGCTCCAAAACCATGGGAGCCGTGTGCGCCCGTGGTGTGTGTGGTTCGGCGTGGATCTTTGGAATCCGGCGTGCGCGTCGCTGGCGTAGCTCAGGTGGTAGAGCAGCTGATTTGTAATCAGCAGGTCATGGGTTCGAATCCCTTCGCCAGCTGGTGGACCGTCGGGCTGCGCGGCACCTGGCCGCGGCCCGTTGAAGTCGCAGTGGGAAGGAAGACGGTGAGGTGCCCGAGAGGCCAAAGGGAGCAGACTGTAAATCTGCCGGCAATGCCTACGGAGGTTCAAATCCTCCCCTCACCATTTTTGGACGGTCGTGCGGGAATAGCTCAGTTGGTAGAGCATCAGCCTTCCAAGCTGAGGGTCGCGGGTTCGAAACCCGTTTCCCGCTCTTTTTGAAAGGTCATGTGCCCACATAGCTCAGTCGGTAGAGCACTTCCTTGGTAAGGAAGAGGTAATCGGTTCGATTCCGATTGTGGGCTTCCGAAACAGACAACGCGTGCAAGCTGGGCAAGGAAAAGGAGCGTGTCATGGCCAAGGAAAAGTACGTACGCAACAAGCCGCACGTGAACGTGGGAACCATCGGGCACGTGGACCACGGCAAGACGTCGCTGACCTCGGCGATCACCAAGGTGCAGTCGCTGAAGGGCCTGGCGCAGTTCAAGTCGTACGACGACGTGGCCAAGGCGTCGATCTCGCAGGGTCGGCGGAACGAGTCGAAGATCCTGACGATCGCGACGAGCCACGTGGAGTACGAGACCGCGAAGAGGCACTACGCGCACGTGGACTGCCCGGGACACGCGGACTACATCAAGAACATGATCACCGGCGCGGCCCAGATGGACGGGGCGATCCTGGTGGTGTCGGCGGAGGACGGGCCGATGCCGCAGACGCGCGAGCACATCCTGCTGGCGCACCAGGTGAACGTGCCTGCGATGGTGGTGTTCCTGAACAAGATCGATCTGGTGGACGACAAGGATCTGCTGGATCTGGTGGAGCTGGAGGTCCGGGAGCTGCTGACGAAGTACAAGTTCCCCGGGGACGAGATCCCGGTGGTGCGGGGTTCGTCGATGAAGGCGCTGCAGGCGCCGGATCCGAGCCACCCGGACTGCAAGCCGATCCAGGAGCTGATGGACGCGCTGGACAGCTACGTGAAGGAGCCGGTGCGTGTGGTGGACAAGCCGTTCCTGATGCCCGTGGAGGACGTGTTCTCGATCTCCGGGCGCGGGACGGTGGCGACGGGCAGGATCGAGCGCGGGATCGTGAAGGTGCAGGACACGGTGGAGATCGTCGGGTACAAGGAGACGACCAAGACCGTGGTGACGGGCGTGGAGATGTTCCGCAAGCTGCTGGATCAGGGGCAGGCGGGAGACAACGTGGGCTGCCTGCTGCGGAGCATCAAGCGGGAGGAGATCGAGCGGGGGCAGGTGCTGGCGAAGCCCGGGAGCATCACGCCGCACACGCAGTTCAAGAGTGAGGTGTACATCCTGACGAAGGAAGAGGGCGGGCGGCACACCCCGTTCTTCAAGGGGTACCGGCCGCAGTTCTACTTCCGGACGACGGACGTGACGGGCTCGGTGACGTTGCCGGAGGGGGTGGAGATGGTGATGCCCGGGGACAACATCACGTTCGTGGTGGAGCTGATCACGCCGATCGCGATGGAGAAGGAGCTGCGCTTCGCCATCCGCGAGGGCGGGCGGACCGTGGGCGCCGGGGTCATCACCGAGATCCTGGCCTGAGGTGGAATCGTTCGCCGGCCCGCGGGCGGGCCGGATGAGGTAGCCGTCGATGAACCGTATTATCGTCACGCTCGAGTGCACCGAGTGCAAGCGGCGCAACTACACCACGACGCGCAACAAGCGCCTGCACGCCGAGAAGTATCGCATCAAGAAGTACTGCCCGTTCGACAGGAAGCACACGGAGCACAAGGAGTCCAAGTAATCGAGGAAGCCTCTCCGGCGCAGTGTGAGTCGCGCCGGAGAGGTGTTTTGCGGGCCAGTAGCTCAACTGGTAGAGCGGCGGTCTCCAAAACCGTAGGCTGAGGGTTCGATTCCTTCCTGGCCCGTACTCTTGGAAGTGAACGGATAGAGGGTCCCATGAACCCGAACCGTAAGTGGATCGCGCTTGGTTATCTTTTCTTCGCCGTCGTGCTGTGGGTGCTGACGGACAAGTTCCTGACCACCGTGATGGGGTGGGCGGGCATCTTGGACTACAACTTCGAGATCCCCAGCGAGCGCTTCACGCTGACCACGCTGATCGGGCTGCTGGTGGCCGCCGGCGTCGGCGTGTGGGCCTGGCGCCACCCGACCCTGTCCACCCTGTCGAACGAGGTGGCGGTGGAGCTGCGCAAGGTCACCTGGCCCACCGCGGCGGAGACCCGGGCGGCCACCATCGTGGTGATCGTGACCGTGTTCATCATGTCCATCTTCCTGGGCCTGTTCGACATGCTGTGGTCGAAGCTGCTGAACCTGCTGTACCCCAGCATGCACTCGACCTGAGCCGCCCCCTGAGCCGGAGACTGGTGTGACGCCATGAGTTCGTCGGACCTCAAGGATCGTCCCGCGGAGACCGCCGCCGAGAGCGCGCCGCCCGTGATGCCCCCGGTGGAGGCGGCCGCGCCGGCACCGAACGCGAACCTCAAGTGGTACGTGGTGCACACGTACTCCGGGTACGAGAACAAGGCCAAGCAGGCCCTCGAGGAGCGCATCCGGCGCGAGGGCATGGAGCTGCGCTTCGGCCAGATCCTCATCCCCACCGAGGAAGTGGTGGAGATGAAGCAGGGCAAGCGCCGCACCTCGAGGCGCAAGTTCTTCCCCGGCTACATGCTGGTGCAGATGGACATGACCGAGGACACCTGGTACCTGGTCAAGTCCACCCCCAAGATCACCGGCTTCGTGGGCGGCTCGACCAAGCCGCCGCCCGTGCCCGAGGGGGAGGTCCTGCGCATCACCAGCCAGCTGGCCGCCGGCGCCGAGCGGGTCAAGCCCAAGATCGTCTTCGAGAAGGGCGACGCGGTGCGCGTGGTGGACGGCCCGTTCGCCAACTTCAACGGGGTCATCGACGACGTCGAATCGGAGAAGGGCAAGCTGCGCGTCCTGGTGAGCATCTTCGGGCGGGCGACCCCGGTCGAGATGGATTTCATCCAGGTGGAGAAGACCTGAAATCGCCCCCCGCGCGCGGGGAGCAGAGCAGTGGAGCAGGATCATGGCCAAGAAAATCATCGGACAGATCAAGCTGCAGGTTCCCGCCGGCGCTGCCAACCCGGCGCCCCCGGTGGGGCCGGCCCTGGGCCAGCACGGCGTCAACATCATGGAGTTCTGCAAGCAGTTCAACGCCCGGACCCAGAAGGACCAGGGCCTGATCATCCCCGTGGTGATCACGGTCTTCCAGGACCGCTCGTTCACCTTCATCACCAAGACCCCGCCGGCCTCGGTGCTGCTCAAGCGCGCTGCGGGCGTGGAGAAGGGCTGCGCCACCAGCGGCAAGGACAAGGTGGGGCGGGTGACCCGCAGCAAGGTCAAGGAGATCGCCCAGATGAAGCTGGCCGATCTGAACTGCTTCGATCTCGACGCCGCGATCAAGACCGTGGAGGGCACCGCGCGCTCCATGGGTCTCGACGTGATCGAGGGCTGAACACTTCGACGGCAGGAGCCGCATCCCCCGGCGCGGGGACGGCGCTCGCACTGCCAGGAGGACCACGATGGCCAGGCACGGCAAGAAGTATCGGGCGAACCGGGAGAAGGTCGATCGCTCCAAGCGCTACTCGGTGGACGAGGCGCTGGCGCTGATCAAGTCGATGGCCGCCGCCAAGTTCGACGAGTCGGTGGACATCGCCATCAACCTGGGCGTCAACCCCAAGTACTCCGACCAGATGGTCCGCGGCGCGGTCCCCATGCCCCACGGCGTGGGCAAGACCGTGCGCATCGCCGTCTTCGCCAAGGGCGACAAGGCCAAGGAGGCCGAGGCGGCCGGCGCGGACATCATCGGCGCCGAGGACCTGGGCGAGAAGATCAAGGGCGGCTTCCTGGACTTCGACGCGGCCATCGCCACCCCGGACATGATGAAGGTCGTCGGCACCCTGGGCAAGGTGCTCGGCCCCCGCGGCCTGATGCCCAACCCCAAGACGGGCACCGTGACGATGGACGTGACCAAGGCCGTCAAGGAGTTGAAGGCCGGCAAGATCGAGTTCCGCGTGGAGAAGGAAGGCATCGTGCACTGCCCGATCGGCAAGGCTTCCTTCGACCAGCAGAAGCTGAAGGAGAACCTGACGGCCCTGATCGACGCCATCACCAAGGCGAGGCCAGCCGCCGCCAAGGGTCTGTACTACCGGGCCGCCACCATCGCCAGCACCATGGGCCCGGGGATCAAGTTGGACCTGACCGATCTCACCGGCTTGTCCGGGTGAGCTCGGCCGTGAGCCAGGCCGCCCCGGGTCGGATCCCCCGGGCCGGCCAGCTTCCGGTCAAAGACAGCAGGTCCCTCCGGGTGGAGGGGTAATGGAGCGCCGGATCCGGCTCCGCCTGCCGAGACAGGGAAGAAAGCGATGCGGTCTCTCTTCTATCCTCATCCTTTCACCTGCTCTTTGCCGGGGTAGTCCCAAATGACGAAGGCCCGCGGAGAGTCGGGCCCGGGAAAGGAGGTGAGAAAGACGTGGAGAAAGTGAGCAAAGGCAGGGCAGAGCGCACCGCGGCCATCGAGGAGCTGAAGGGCATGTTCGGCTCCAGCGACGGCGGCGTGGTGGCCGACTTCCGTGGGCTGACCGTGGAGAGCGTCTCCCAGCTCCGGCGGAAGTTCCGACAGCACAACGTGGCCTACCGCGTGGTCAAGAACACCCTGACCCGCATCGCGGTGAAGGGGACCTCGCTCGAGGGGCTGGCCAAGTTCCTCGAAGGCCCGACCGGCGTGGCGTTCGGCGGCGCCGATCCCATCGCCGCGGCCCGGGTGGCCGTGGAGTTCGCCAAGGACAACGCCAAGTTCCAGATCAAGGGCGGCTTCCTGGGCGACAAGGTGCTGAGCGCAGCCGAGGTGACCGAGGTGTCCAAGCTCGGCGGTCGCGCGACGGTGGCGGCGATGTTGCTCGGCGCGTTGAACGCGCCGGCGCAGCAGCTGCTGGGCGTGCTGAACGCGGTGCCGCAGAAGTTCCTCGGGGTGCTCCGGGCCCAGGCAGACAAGCTGGGGACGGCGGCCTGAGGAGTGGAAGAAGGATCATCCAACGCCCTGGCTCTCCGAGGAGGGAGCCCAGGGCCGTGTGAGGAGAGAGAGATCATGGATATCACCCGTGAGCAGTTGGTGGAGCACCTGAGCAAGCTGAGCGTCCTGGACCTGAACGACCTGCGCAAGGCCCTCGAGGAGAAGTGGGGCGTCACCGCGGCCGCCCCCATGGCCATGGCCATGCCGGCCGCCGCCGCGGCCGCCGCTCCCGTCGAGGAGAAGACCGAGTTCAACCTGGTGCTGGAGAACGCCGGCGCCGAGAAGATCAAGGTCATCAAGGTCGTCCGCGAGCTGACCGGCCTGGGCCTGAAGGACGCCAAGGACATGGTCGACGGCGCCCCCAAGACCCTGAAGGAGGGCCTCGAGAAGGCCGCCGCCGAGGACGCCAAGAAGAAGCTCGAGGAAGCTGGCGCCAAGGTGTCACTGAAGTAAGGCTGTGAGTGGGATCCGGATGCCGACCGGCCGCGGGCGGATTGACCGCGGCCGGTCGGGTTGTTTTCCACCGCTGAGACGAGAGAGCTGGAAAACCTCCACCGTTCGGCTCAGGAGCAGCGCATGGCCTCGGTGATCCAGAACAATTTCCGCGTCCGCAAGACCTTCGCCAAGATCGAACAGGTCGTCGACATCCCGAACCTGATCGACGTCCAGAAGCGGTCCTACCGCAAGTTCCTCCAGGACGACATCCCCCCCGATCAGCGCGAGGACATCGGTCTGCAGGGCGTCTTCAAGAGCGTCTTCCCGATCAAGGACTTCAACGAGACTTCCTCGCTGGAGTTCGTCAACTACATCTTGGAGAAGCCCAAGTACGACGTGGAAGAGTGCCACCACCGTGGCATGACCTTCGCCGCTCCGGTCAAGGTGGTCATCCGCCTGGTGGTCTGGGACAAGGACGAGCAGTCCGGCACCCGCTCCATCCGCGACGTCAAGGAGCAGGAAGTCTACTTCGGTGAGATCCCGCTGATGACGGAGAACGGCACGTTCATCATCAACGGGACCGAGCGCGTCGTGGTCAGCCAGCTGCACCGCTCGCCGGGCGTGTTCTTCGACCACGACCACGGCAAGACGCACTCCTCGGGCAAGCTGCTGTACTCGGCCCGGGTCATCCCGTACCGCGGCTCCTGGCTCGACTTCGAGTTCGACGTGCGCGATCGGCTGTACGTGCGCATCGACCGGCGCCGCAAGCTGCCGGCCACGGTGCTGCTGCGGGCGCTCGGCTACTCCGCCGAGGAGCTGCTGAACTACTACTACGAGACCGAGCAGGTGCGTTTCGAGAAGGGCGGCAAGTACGAGCGCAGCATCAACTACGATCGCCTGCCCGACATGCGCGCGGTCCGCGACGTCAAGGATCCCGAGACCGGCAAGACCCTGGTGCCCAAGAACCGCAAGTTCACCAAGCGCGCCATCGATCGCTTCCGCGAGCTGGGCCTCGAGTTCCTGCCCGTGCAGAAGGAGGAGCTGCTCGGCAAGGTGGCGGCGCACGACGTGATCGACGACGAGACCGGCGAGGTCCTCATGGAGTGCAACGAGGAGCTCACCGAGTCGAAGCTCGAGCTGCTGCGGAAGCACGAGATCAAGGAGCTGCAGGTCCTGTACATCGACGGGCTGAACGTCGGCCCGTGGCTGCGCGACACCCTGCAGGACGACAAGATCGCCTCCACCGAGGAGGCGGTCATGGAGATCTACGCCCGCATGCGGCCGGGCGATCCGCCCACGCTGGACTCCGCCCAGAAGCTCTTCTACAACCTGTTCTTCAACCCGGAGCGCTACGACCTCAGCCGCGTGGGCCGGCTCAAGCTCAACTACAAGTTCGCGCTGAGCGAGCCGCTGGAGAACGTGGTCCTGACCAAGAAGGACATCCTGGAGACCGTGCGCTACCTGCTGAACCTGCGCGACGGCCGTGGCCAGGTGGACGACATCGACCACCTCGGCAACCGGCGCGTGCGCTCGGTGGGCGAGCTCCTCGAGAACCAGTACCGCATCGGCCTGGTGCGCATGGAGCGCGCGATCAAGGAGCGCATGAGCCTGCAGGAGATCGAGACCCTGATGCCGCACGACCTGATCAACGCCAAGCCGGTCAGCGCGGTCATCAAGGAGTTCTTCGGCTCCAGCCAGCTCAGCCAGTTCATGGACCAGACCAACCCGCTCAGCGAGGTGACCCACAAGCGCAGGCTGTCGGCCCTCGGGCCCGGCGGCCTGACCCGCGAGCGGGCGGGCTTCGAGGTGCGCGACGTCCACAACACGCACTACGGGCGCATCTGCCCCATCGAGACCCCGGAAGGTCCGAACATCGGCCTGATCGCCTCCCTGTCCACCTACGCGCGGGTGAACGAGTTCGGCTTCGTCGAGACGCCCTACCAGACCGTGAAGAACGGCAAGCTGACGGGCGAGGTCGGCTTCCTCAGCGCGCTGGAGGAGGAGGGCCACATCATCGGCCAGGCCAACGCCGAGGTGGACGACAAGGGCCGCATGACCAGCGATCGCGTCTCGGCCCGGCACAACGGCGACTTCGTCATCGTGCCGCCCGCGGAAGTGGATCTGATGGACGTGTCCCCGAACCAGCTGGTGTCGGTGGCCACGGCGCTGATCCCCTTCCTGGAGCACGACGACGCCAACCGCGCGCTGATGGGCTCCAACATGCAGCGCCAGGCGGTGCCCCTGCTGCGCACCTCGGCTCCGCTGGTGGGCACGGGCCTGGAGGCCCTGGTGGCCCGCGACAGCGGCGTGTGCGTGGTGGCCCGGCGCGACGGCGTGGTGGACTCGGTGGACGCGACCCGCATCGTCGTCAAGGCGGCCGGCGCGGCCACCGGCGACATCGGCTCCGAGGTCGACATCTACAACCTGATCAAGTTCCAGCGCTCCAACCAGAACACCTGCCTCAACCAGAAGCCCATCGTGCAGCGGGGCGACAAGGTCAAGGCGGGCGACGTGCTGGCCGACGGCGCGGCCACCGAGAGCGGCGAGCTGGCGCTCGGCCAGAACGTGACCGTGGCCTTCATGCCCTGGGGCGGCTACAACTTCGAGGACTCGATCCTCATCTCCGAGCGCGTGGTCAAGGATGACTCCTTCACCTCGATCCACATCGAGGAGCAGGACTGCATCGCGCGCGACACCAAGCTCGGCCGCGAGGAGATCACCCGCGACATCCCCAATGTGGGCGAGGAGGCGCTGAAGGATCTCGACGAGAGCGGCATCATCCGCGTCGGCGCCGAGGTCCAGCCGGGCGACATCCTGGTGGGCAAGATCACCCCCAAGGGCGAGACCCAGCTCAGCCCCGAGGAGAAGCTGCTGCGGGCCATCTTCGGCGAGAAGGCCGGCGACGTGCGCGACACGTCGCTGCGCGTCCCGCCCGGCATCGCCGGCACGGTCATCAACGCCCGCGTGTTCTCCCGCAAGGGCGTGGACAAGGACGAGCGCACCCGCGAGATCGAGGACAGCGAAGAGGCGCGCCTGCTCAAGGACCAGAACGACGAGATCAAGATCATCACCGACTCGGCCCGCAAGAAGATCCAGAAGCTGCTCAAGGGCCGCAGCGCCGCCGCCAAGCTGGTGGACGGCGCCGGCGCCACGCTGGTCAACCGCGGCAAGGAGTTCGACGACGAGGCGGTGGCCGCCATCCCGGACACCTGCTGGCGCGACATCCGCACCGACGACGAGAAGACCAACGAGCGCATCGAGAAGATCGTCGAGAACTACACCGAGCAGGTCGAGCTGGTGAAGGTGGTCTTCGGCGACAAGATCAACCGGATGAAGAAGGGCGACGAGCTGCCCCCGGGCGTGATCAAGATGGTCAAGGTGTTCGTGGCCATCAAGCGCAAGCTGTCGGTCGGCGACAAGATGGCCGGCCGCCACGGCAACAAGGGCGTCATCTCGCGCATCCTGCCCGAGGAGGACATGCCCTACCTGCCCGACGGGCGCCCGGTGGACGTGGTGCTCAACCCCCTGGGCGTGCCGTCCCGCATGAACGTGGGCCAGATCCTCGAGACCCACCTGGGCTGGGCGGCCAAGGAGCTGGGCCTGAAGATCCAGGAGCTGCTGGACCAGGGCGCCGGCGCGGACGCCGTGCGCACCCACATGAAGGCGCTGTACGGCGACGCCAGCTTCAACGAGTTCATCGACAAGCTGTCCAGCGCGGACGTGATCCGCCTGGGCCGCATGTCGCTGGAAGGCGTGCGCATGGCCACCCCGGTCTTCGACGGGGCCAACGAGGCGGACATCCGCGCCCTGCTGAAGCGGGCCGGCCTGCCGCACAACGGCCAGACCGTGCTGTTCGACGGCCGCAGCGGTGATCCGTTCCGCAACGACGTGACCGTCGGCACCATGTACGTGATGAAGCTCCACCACCTGGTGGACGACAAGATCCACGCCCGGTCCATCGGGCCCTACTCGCTGGTCACCCAGCAGCCCCTGGGCGGCAAGGCCCAGTTCGGCGGCCAGCGCCTGGGCGAGATGGAGGTGTGGGCCATGGAGGCCTACGGCGCCGCTTACACCCTGCAGGAGTTCCTGACCGTCAAGAGCGACGACGTGGTCGGCCGCACCCGCATGTACGAGGCGATCGTCAAGGGCGAGCACGTGCTCGAGTCCGGGCTGCCCGAGGCGTTCAACGTGCTGGTCAAGGAGCTGCAGAGTCTGGCCCTCGACGTGGACCTGGTCGAGGAGCCGGGCAGCGCCTCCGCGGAACCCGCGCCGGTCGCGCCGAAGTCGCAGCTGATGTTCTGAGGCCGTACGCCGAGCCGCACAGAAGGAGATCGTCTTGAAAGACATCTTCATCAACTTCTTCGAGAAGCCGAAGGATCCGTTGAGCTTTTCCGCGATCAAGATCGGGCTGGCCAGCCCGGCCAAGATCCGCGAGTGGTCCCACGGCGAGGTGAAGAAGCCTGAGACCATCAACTACCGCACCTTCAAGCCCGAGCGGGACGGCCTGTTCTGCGCCAAGATCTTCGGCCCGGTGAAGGACTACGAGTGCAACTGCGGCAAGTACAAGCGCATGAAGCACCGGGGCGTGGTGTGCGAGAAGTGCGGCGTCGAGGTGATCCAGAGCAAGGTCCGGCGGGAGCGACTGGGCCACATCAACCTGGCCACCCCGGTGGCCCACATCTGGTTCCTCAAGAGCCTGCCCAGCCGCATCGGCACGCTGCTCGACATCACCCTCAAGGAGCTGGAGAAGGTCCTGTACTGCGAGGCCTACATCGTCCTCGATCCGGGCCAGACCTCGCTGGAGAAGGGGCAGGTCATCCCCGAGGAGAAGCTGCACCGCTTCCACGAGGAGTTCGGCGCGGAGGCGTTCCGGGCGGAGATGGGCGCCGAGGCCATCCAGGTCCTGCTCAAGGAGGTCGATCTCGAGGGGCTGGCCACCTCGCTGCGCAAGGAGATGCGCACCTCCTCGTCCGACGCCAAGCGCAAGAAGGTGGCCAAGCGGCTGAAGGTGGCCGAGGCCTTCCGCGGCAGCCAGAACCGGCCCGAGTGGATGATCCTCGAGGTCGTCCCGGTCATCCCGCCCGATCTGCGCCCGCTGGTGCCCCTGGACGGTGGACGGTTCGCCACCTCGGACCTCAACGACCTGTACCGCCGGGTGATCAACCGCAACAACCGGCTCAAGCGCCTGCAGGAGCTCAACGCCCCCGAGATCATCATCCGCAACGAGAAGCGCATGCTGCAGGAGGCGGTGGACGCCCTGTTCGACAACGGGCGCCGGGGCAAGGTGATCACCGGGCCGAACAAGCGGCCGCTCAAGTCGCTGTCCGACATGATCAAGGGCAAGCAGGGCCGCTTCCGCCAGAACCTGCTGGGCAAGCGCGTGGACTACTCGGGCCGCTCGGTGATCGTGGTGGGCCCGGAGCTCAAGCTGCACCAGTGCGGCCTTCCCAAGCTGATGGCGCTCGAGCTCTTCAAGCCGTTCATCTACAACAAGCTCGAGGACCGCGGCTACGTCACCACCATCAAGAGCGCCAAGCGCCTGGTGGAGAAGGCCCGCCCCGAGGTGTTCGACATCCTCGAGGAGGTCATCCGCGAGCACCCGGTGCTGCTCAACCGCGCGCCCACCCTGCACCGCCTGGGCTTCCAGGCCTTCGAGCCCGTGCTGATCGAGGGCAAGGCCATCCAGCTCCACCCGCTGGTGTGCGTGGCCTTCAACGCCGACTTCGACGGCGACCAGATGGCCGTGCACGTGCCCCTGTCCATCGAAGCCCAGATGGAAGCGCGCGTGCTGATGATGTCGACCAACAACATCCTCTCGCCCGCGCACGGCTCGCCCATCATCGTGCCCACGCAGGACGTGGTGCTGGGCTGCTACTACATGACCCGCGAGCGCGCCTTCGCCCAGGGCGAGGGCAAGGTCTTCGCCAGCGTCGACGAGCTGCGCCAGGCCTACGACGGCGACGCGGTGGATCTGCAGGCCAAGATCAAGGTGCGCATGGACGGCGAGCTGGTCGAGACCGTGGTCGGCCGCGTGCTGCTGTACGAGGTGGTGCCGTCGGGCATCCCCTTCAAGCTCGTCAACCGCATCATGGACAAGAAGACCCTGGCCAAGCTGGTGGACGTGTGCTACCGCATCGGCGGGCAGAAGAAGACCGTCATCCTGGCCGATCGCATCCGCACCCTGGGCTTCCAGTTCGCCACCCGGGCCGGCATCTCCATCTGCATGGACGACATGCGCATCCCGGCCCGCAAGCAGCACATCCTCGGCAAGGCACAGGACGAGCTCACCAGCGTGTCCAACGAGTACACCGAGGGCTTGATCACCGACGGCGAGCGCTACAACAAGGTCATCGACGTGTGGGCCGAGGCCACCGAAGAGGTGGCCACCGAGATGATGCGCGAGATCGGCAGCGAGGACGTGACCGGCCCGGACGGCGAGAAGCGCCGCATGCCGACCTTCAACCCGATCTACATGATGGCCGACTCGGGCGCCCGCGGCTCGCAGCAGCAGATCCGCCAGCTGGCTGGCATGCGCGGCCTGATGGCCAAGCCCTCGGGCGAGATCATCGAGACGCCCATCACCGCCAACTTCCGCGAGGGGTTGACGGTGCTGGAGTACTTCATCTCCACGCACGGCGCGCGCAAGGGCCTGGCCGACACCGCGCTCAAGACCGCCAACTCGGGCTACCTGACCCGCCGCCTGGTGGACGTGGCGCAGGACGCCACCATCTCCATGGAGGACTGCAAGACCCTCGACGGCATCCTCATGACCCCGCTGGTCGAGGGCGGCGAGATCATCCAGCCGCTGACCGACCGCATCCTGGGCCGCGTGGCCCTGGACGACATCAAGGATCCGCTGACCGGCGAGGTGCTGGTCAAGGCCAACGACGAGATCGACGAGACGCTGGTGGAGAAGATCCGCGACGCGGGCCTGGAGAAGGTGCTGATCCGCTCGGTGCTCTCCTGCCGCGCCCCCACCGGCGTGTGCGCCAAGTGCTACGGGCGCGATCTGGCCCGCGGCCACAAGGTCAACCACGGCGAGGCGGTCGGGGTGATCGCCGCCCAGTCCATCGGCGAACCCGGCACGCAGCTGACGATGCGCACCTTCCACATCGGCGGCGCCGCCACCCGGCGGGCCGAGCAGAGCTCGCTGGAGAGCCGCACCGCAGGCATCCTGCACCTGCACAACCTGCAGGTCGCCAAGAAGCACGAGGAAGGCCGGGACGTGTACGTGGTGATGAACCGCAACGGCGAGATCGCCATCGTCGACGACAGCGGCCGCGAGCGCGAGAAGTACCCGGTGGTCTACGGCGCGCGGCTCATGTTCACCGAGGGCGACCAGGTGCCCGCCGGGACCGTGCTGGCCGAGTGGGACCCGTTCGCCATGCCGATCCTGTCGGAGGTCAGCGGCGTGCTGAAGTTCGGCGACATCCTCCAGGGCGTGACCATGGAGGAGAAGACCGACGAGGTCACCGGCCTCATCAGCCGGGTGATCGTCGAGTCGAAGGATCCGGACGCCCGGCCGCGCATCTCGGTCAAGGACTCCAAGGACGCCAACATCACCCTCAAGCTGCCCGGCTCGAACGCCATGGCGCGCTACCTGATGCCGGTCGGCGCCAACATCCTGGTGACCGAGGGCGAGCGGGTCGAGGCCGGCGACGTGATCGCCAAGATCCCGCGCGAGACCACCAAGACCAAGGACATCACCGGCGGCCTGCCGCGCGTGGCCGAGCTCTTCGAGGCGCGCAAGCCCAAGGACGTGGCGCTGATCTCCGAGATCGACGGCCGGGTGGCCTTCGGCAAGGACCTCAAGGGCAAGCGCCGGGTGGTGATCACCCCGGACGTGGGCGAGCCCAAGGAGTACCTGGTCGCCAAGGGCAAGCACATCAGCGTGCACGAGGGCGACGTGATCAGGGCCGGCGAGCCGCTCATGGACGGCGCGGCCAACCCGCACGACATCCTGCGCGTGCTGGGCGAGAAGGAGCTGGCCAAGTACCTGGTGAACGAGATCCAGGAGGTCTACCGCCTGCAGGGCGTGCGCATCAACGACAAGCACGTCGAGGTGATCGTGCGCTCGATGCTGCGCCGCATCCGCATCAAGGAGGTCGGCGACACCAACTTCCTGGTCGACGAGCAGGTGGACAAGTTCACCTTCGAGGCCGAGAACGAGCGCGTGCTGGCCGAGGGCGGCCGCCCGGGCATCGGCGAACCCATGCTGCTCGGCATCACCAAGGCGGCCCTGTCCTCCGAGAGCTTCCTGTCGGCCTCCTCGTTCCAGGAGACCACCAAGGTGCTCACCGAGGCGGCCATCCAGGGCAAGGTGGACTACCTGGAGGGCCTGAAGGAGAACGTGCTGATGGGCCGGCTCATCCCCGCCGGCACCGGCCTGCTCAACTTCAAGGCCGCGGACATGTTCGTGGAGCAGCCCGTGCCCGTGGAGAAAAACATCTTGTCCGACGAGGAGTTGGACGAAGAGGAGCCGGACACGACGGTCGGCGCGCCGGGCTGAGAACGCGCCCGGCGACGCGCTGCGCCGCCGTCGATAAATTGCTTGACAGGCGTGGGTCGCGCCTCTATTATCCGCACCCTATTTTCCAGGAGCCGTGGATCGCGCCCGGCCGGCCTGGAAACGAAGAGAGGTTTAGGGAATGCCCTCGATCACCCAGCTGATCCGCGAGAAGAGGATCCTGCAGCGCTCGCGCACCAAGGCGCCGGCCATGAAGGCCAGCCCCCAGGTCCGCGGCGTGTGCGTTCGCGTGTACACCACCACCCCGAAGAAGCCGAACTCCGCGCTGCGCAAGGTGGCCCGCGTGCGCCTGACCAACGGCATCGAGGTGACGGCCTACATCCCGGGTGAGGGTCACAACCTGCAGGAGCACTCGGTGGTGCTGATCCGCGGCGGTCGCGTGAAGGACCTGCCGGGCGTGCGGTACCACATCATCCGCGGGACCCTGGACACCACCGGGGTCACCAACCGCAAGCAGAGCCGTTCCAAGTACGGCGCCAAGCGGCCGAAGTGAGTCGGGAGAACGAACCATGCCCCGTCGCCGTGAAGTAGCCAAGCGCAGGATTCAGCCCGATCCGGTCTTCCATGATCGGATGGTGGCCAAGTTCGTCAACGCCATGATGGTCGGCGGCAAGAAGTCGACCGCAGAGCGCGTGTTCTACGGCGCCATGCAGATCGCCGAGAAGCGGGCCAACGAGGAGGGCCTCAAGCTGTTCAAGCGGGCCCTCGAGAACGTCAAGCCGGTGCTCGAGGTGAAGGCGCGCCGCGTGGGCGGCGCCACCTACCAGGTGCCGGTCGAGATCCGCCCCAACCGCCGCACGGCGCTGGGCATGCGCTGGCTGATCAACTACGCCCGCGCGCGGGGCGAGAAGACCATGACCGACAAGCTGGCCGCCGAGATCGTGGATGCGGCCAACAACCGCGGCAACAGCATCAAGAAGCGCGAAGACACGCACAAGATGGCGGAGGCGAACAAGGCGTTCGCCCACTTCCGCTGGTAGGCCCGAGGCAGTCGAGCTCTTTGATATTCCGAGCGGGCGACCTTCGGGTCGCCGGGTCGGCTCCCGGCCCTGCGCGAGCAGGCGTCGAGAGCGGCCTCGACAGGTCTCGAGCCACGCCTCCCTCCTGGAATCGCTTCAACACGTGGCCGCCAGTTCCGCCGGTGGTTGCGCCCACCGGTCGGCCGTGCGCCACAGAGCTCCTCAACCAGCAGAGCATTCCTCCGTCCCCCTCAAGCTGCAGCGCGCGCGCGTGGTTTCTGCCCTCTCCGAGGTAGGACCTCGACCCACCGAAACGCCCGCGCGGAACTCCGGATGATGCAGGCGCGAGGCCTGTGGAGGTAGCGAGGATGGCCAAGGAAAAGTACGTACGCAACAAGCCGCACGTGAACGTGGGAACCATCGGGCACGTGGACCACGGCAAGACGTCGCTGACCTCGGCGATCACCAAGGTGCAGTCGCTGAAGGGCCTGGCGCAGTTCAAGTCGTACGACGACGTGGCCAAGGCGTCGATCTCGCAGGGTCGGCGGAACGAGTCGAAGATCCTGACGATCGCGACGAGCCACGTGGAGTACGAGACCGCGAAGAGGCACTACGCGCACGTGGACTGCCCGGGACACGCGGACTACATCAAGAACATGATCACCGGCGCGGCCCAGATGGACGGGGCGATCCTGGTGGTGTCGGCGGAGGACGGGCCGATGCCGCAGACGCGCGAGCACATCCTGCTGGCGCACCAGGTGAACGTGCCTGCGATGGTGGTGTTCCTGAACAAGATCGATCTGGTGGACGACAAGGATCTGCTGGATCTGGTGGAGCTGGAGGTCCGGGAGCTGCTGACGAAGTACAAGTTCCCCGGGGACGAGATCCCGGTGGTGCGGGGTTCGTCGATGAAGGCGCTGCAGGCGCCGGATCCGAGCCACCCGGACTGCAAGCCGATCCAGGAGCTGATGGACGCGCTGGACAGCTACGTGAAGGAGCCGGTGCGTGTGGTGGACAAGCCGTTCCTGATGCCCGTGGAGGACGTGTTCTCGATCTCCGGGCGCGGGACGGTGGCGACGGGCAGGATCGAGCGCGGGATCGTGAAGGTGCAGGACACGGTGGAGATCGTCGGGTACAAGGAGACGACCAAGACCGTGGTGACGGGCGTGGAGATGTTCCGCAAGCTGCTGGATCAGGGGCAGGCGGGAGACAACGTGGGCTGCCTGCTGCGGAGCATCAAGCGGGAGGAGATCGAGCGGGGGCAGGTGCTGGCGAAGCCCGGGAGCATCACGCCGCACACGCAGTTCAAGAGTGAGGTGTACATCCTGACGAAGGAAGAGGGCGGGCGGCACACCCCGTTCTTCAAGGGGTACCGGCCGCAGTTCTACTTCCGGACGACGGACGTGACGGGCTCGGTGACGTTGCCGGAGGGGGTGGAGATGGTGATGCCCGGGGACAACATCACGTTCGTGGTGGAGCTGATCACGCCGATCGCGATGGAGAAGGAGCTGCGCTTCGCCATCCGCGAGGGCGGGCGGACCGTGGGCGCCGGGGTCATCACCGAGATCCTGGCCTGAGGGAGCTACCATGACGATTCCGAAGATCCGAATCCGGTTGAAGGCCTACGATCACAAGCTGCTCGATCAGTCGGCCACCGAGATCATCGATACGGCCAAGCAGACCGGCGCGCGCGTGGCGGGCCCGATCCCCCTGCCCACCCGCATCAGCCGCTACACCGTGCTGCGATCCCCGCACGCGGACAAGAAGTCCCGCGAACAGTTCGAGATCCGGGTGCACAAGCGCCTGCTGGACATCCTGGATCCGACCCAACAGACCCTCGACGCGCTGATGCGGCTCGACCTGTCGGCCGGCGTCGATGTCGAGATCAAGTCCTGATCCGGAGGCGAGCATGCCCACCCTGGACGTAACCAACCTGGACAACGAGAAGGTCGGCACCATCTCCCTGTCCGACGACGTGTTCGGGCGTCCGGCCCACGACGGGATCATCTGGGAAGTGGTCAAGTGCCAGATGGCCCGCCGGCGGAACAGCACCGCCTCGACCAAGACCCGGGCCATGGTGTCGGCCACCGGCAAGAAGCCCTTCAAGCAGAAGCGCACCGGCCGCGCCCGCCAGGGCACCGAGGTCGCGCCCCACCAGCGCGGCGGCGGCGTGGCCTTCGGCCCGCACCCGCACTCCTTCACCTACCGGGTGCCCCGGAAGGTCCAGCGCCTGGCCCTGTGCACGGCGCTCTCGGACCAGGTGCGCGGCGCCCAGCTCCGGGTGGTCAAGGACTTCGTGCTGGCGGAGATCAAGACCAAGCGGCTGTCCGAGGTCCTCAAGCGCATGGGGCTGCAGAAGGCCCTGCTGGTGGACGACAAGGATAACGTGAAGCTGAAGCTGTCCGTCCGCAACCTGCCGCGGGTCACCTTCCGGCCCGTGGAGGGCCTGAACCTGGTGGACCTGCTGAAGTACGAGAATCTCCTGATCAGCGAGTCGTCGGTCAAGCGGCTCGAAGGGGAGCTCAAGTCATGAAGTCGCCCGAGAGCATCATCCTGCGGCCGATGATCACGGAGAAGAGCAACTCCCTGCAGGAGACCTGCAACCAGGTCATCTTCCGGGTCGCCCGCGACGCCAACAAGATCGAGATCCGCCAGGCGGTCGAGAAGCTGTTCGGCGTGAAGGTGGTCGACGTCCGCACCATGCGGCTGCCCAAGCGCTGGAAGCGCGTGGGCCGCAACATCGGCCAGCGGCCCTCGTGGAAGAAGGCGGTCGTGCGCCTGCGCGAGGGAGACAAGATCGAGTTCTTCTCGGGCGTGTGAGCCCGCTGAGAGGTTGCCATGGCTCTCAAGACGTACAACTCGACCTCGAACGGCCGGCGGCACATGACCGGCTACGACTTCTCCATGTTGACCAAGTCGGTGCCGGAGAAGTCGCTGGTCTTCAACAAGAAGCGCTGCAGCGGACGCAACAACGGAGGCCGCATCACCATCCGGCACCGGGGCGGCGGGCACAAGCGCAAGATCCGCATCGTGGACTTCAAGCGCAAGAAGCTCGACATCCCGGCCAAGGTGGCCGCCATCGAGTACGATCCGAACCGCTCGGCCCACCTGGCCCTGGTGCACTACGTCGACGGCGAGAAGGCCTACATCCTGTGGCCCGTCGATCTCAAGGTGGGCGACTCGGTGGTCGCCAGCGCCACCGCCGACATCCGCCCGGGCAACCACCTGCCGCTGCACGGCATCCCCCTGGGCACCTCGATCCACAACATCGAGGTCAAGATCGGCAAGGGCGGCCAGCTGGTGCGCTCGGCCGGTGACTACGGGCAGCTCATGGCCAAGGAAGGCAAGTACGTGCTGGTGCGGCTGCCCTCGGGCGAGCTGCGCAAGGTCAACCGCGAGTGCTGGGCCACCATCGGCCAGGTGGGCAACATCGAACACGAGAACGTGAGCATCGGCAAGGCCGGTCGCACGCGCTGGATGGGCATTCGCCCGACGGTGCGCGGCCTCGCCATGAACCCGGTCGACCACCCGCACGGCGGCGGCGAGGGTCGCTCCGGACAGGGCAACCCGCACCCGGTGTCGCCCTGGGGCGTTCACACCAAGGGCCACAAGACGCGCAAGCGGAACCACCGCACGGACAAGTGGATCGTGCGGCGGCGGCCCAAGGGTGTGAGGTGATGACTCGGCGTCAGACGCCTCGAGAGTGAGGGAACGAACGTGGCACGCTCGATCAAGAAGGGTCCTTTTGTGGATGAGCACCTGCGCAAGAAGGCGGACGACGCGCAGCGCACCGGCGACCGCAAGGTCATCAAGACCTGGTCGCGCCGGTCCACCATCCTGCCCGAGATGGTCGGCCTGACCTTCGCGGTGCACAACGGCAACAAGTTCATCCCGGTCTTCGTGACCGAGAACATGGTCGGCCACAAGCTGGGCGAGTTCTCGCCCACGCGGACGTTCCGCGGCCACTCGGGTGACCGCAAGGCCAAGCCCAAGCCCGCCGGCAAGAAGGGCTAGGCCCGAGGCGGCGTCGAGGGCGACCGGTAGGCGTGCGGAAGGCGAGAGGATACGCAGATGAGCCAGCGCGGAAAGAGAAGGAAGGCCAGGACGGCGGAGCAGCGCAGCGCGCTCAAGTTCAAGAGCGCCCAGCTCCACTACCTGCGCGTCGCCCCGCGGAAGGTCAGGGCGGTGGCGGACATCATTCGGGGTCTGCGGGTCGAGGCGGCTCTGGCCATCCTCGACTTCACGAACCGGGCGGCCGCCGCGCCGCTGGCGCGCATGCTGCGCGCGGCCGCGGCCAACGCCGCCAGCTCCGAGAAGATCGACGTGGACACCCTGGTGGTCAAGGAGATCCAGGTCAACCAGGGTCCCATGCTGAAGCGCTACCTGCCGCGGGCCCAGGGGCGCGCGACGCAGATCCAGAAGAAGACCAGCCACGTGTCCATGTTGCTTGAGGAGGCCAAGGCCTGACGCCCGCAGGGCGGGCGCGCCTGGCTTGTCGAAGGAGGTTCCCCTTGGGCCAGAAAGTCAACCCGATCGGCTTCCGGCTCGGCGTCATTCGCACTTGGGACTCGATCTGGGTCTCCAAGAAGAACTTCGCCACCTGGTTGCACGAGGACGTGCGGCTGCGCCGCTACATCCGGGACAACCTGTCCCGCGCCGGCATCTCCCGCGTGCAGATCGAGCGGGCCGGCGACAAGGTGAAGATCAACGTGCACACCGCCCGCCCCGGCATCGTGATCGGCAAGAAGGGCGCCGGCGTCGAGAGCCTGAAGAAGGATCTCCAGAAGCTGGTCAAGGGTGAGGTGTTCCTCAACATCCGCGAGGTTCGCAAGGCCGAGGTGGACGCGCAGCTCGTGGCCGAGAACGTGGCCCAGCAGCTCGTCAGCCGCATCGCCTTCCGCCGGGCCATGAAGAAGGCCGTCTCCACGGCCATGAAGTTCGGCGCCAAGGGCATCAGGATCGCCTGCTCGGGCCGGCTGGGCGGCGCGGAGCTGGCGCGGCGCGAGTGGTACCGCGAGGGCCGCGTGCCGCTGCACACGCTGCGGGCGGAGATCGACTTCGGAGTGGCCACCGCCAGGACCACCTACGGCGCCATCGGTGTGAAGACCTGGATCTTCAAGGGCGAGGTCCTGGACCGGAATCGCAGGAACGTCCAGTAGCCGCTGTTCGAGCGAAAGCGGGAGCTAAGTCATGTTGCAGCCAGCCAGGACCAAATGGAGAAAAGCCCAGAAGGGCAAGATGCGCGGCAAGGCGTACCGCGGCAGCAAGCTGAACTTCGGGGACTGCGGGCTGGTGGCCACCGAGTGTGGCTGGGTGACCGCGCGCCAGATCGAGGCCGGCCGTATCGCCATCACCAGGCACGTGAAGCGCGGCGGCAAGGTCTGGGTGCGGATCTTCCCGGACAAGCCCCTGACCAAGAAGCCCCTCGAGACCCGCATGGGCAAGGGCAAGGGCGCGCCCGAGGTGTGGGTTGCGGTGGTCAAGCCCGGCCGCGTGCTGTTCGAGATGGTCGGCGTGGACGAATCCGTGGCGCGGGAGGCCTTTCGCCTGGCCTCGCACAAGCTGCCGCTCACCACGAAGACGGTCTTCCGGAGTGACGAGCTATGAAGGCTACCGAGTACCGTGAGCGGACCCTGGAGGAGCTCAACCTCATGCTGCGCGATCTCCAGCAGGACATCTTCAACCTCCGCTTCCAGCACGCCACCGGCCAGCTGGACAACATCTCGCGGTTGCGGATGGCCCGGCGCGACCTGGCCCGGCTGAAGACCGTCATCCGGGAGCACGAGATCGGCATTCGCGCCGTGGTGAGCAAGAAGGAAGCCGGCGCCGCTGGCTGAGGCCGGCGGACGGACGAGAGGTTGAAGAGCCATGGCAGACATCAGAGGCAAGCGGAAGGTTCAGACGGGGACGGTGGTGGGCGACAAGATGGAGAAGACCGTCGTGGTCGAGGTGCGCTCGACCGTCCTCCACCCGCAGTACAAGAAGTTCATCCGCCGGCGTCGGCTGTTCAAGGCGCACGACGAGCAGAACACCTGCAAGGTCGGGGATCGGGTCGAGATCGTCGAGACCCGGCCGCTGAGCAAGACCAAGCGCTGGCGGGTGTTGCGGATCCTGGGCCGGTCGACGGTCGCGGCGGCCGCGGCGGTGTGAGCGCCGTCCGTGGGCGGTGGTGGGTAGTCTAAGGAGACGACCATGATCCAGATGCAGACCATCCTGAACGTGGCGGACAACTCCGGCGCCAAGCGCGTGCAGTGCATCAAGGTCCTGGGTGGCAGCAAGCGCAAGTGCGCCAGCATCGGGGACGTCATCGTCGTCTCCGTGAAGGAGGCCTTGCCCGAGTCCAAGGTCAAGAAGGGCGAGGTGAAGCGGGCGGTGATCGTGCGGACCGCGAAGGAGATCCACCGCCCCGACGGGACCTACATCCGTTTCGACGACAACTCGGCCGTGCTGATCAGCCCGCAACTCGAGCCGATCGGCACCCGCATCTTTGGGCCGGTGGCCCGCGAGCTGCGCAGCAAGAGGTTCATGCGCATCATCTCCCTGGCGCCCGAGGTCCTGTGAGCCCCCGGGGCGGTGGTGAGAGGTAGACCATGCGGATCAAGAAGAACGACACGGTGGTGGTGCTGACCGGCAAGGACAAGGGCCGCCGCGGCAAGGTCCTCGAGGTGATGGGCGGCCGCGAGAAGCTGCGCGTCGAGGGCATCAACGTGGTCAAGCGCCACGTGAAGCCCGGCCGCGACAAGTCCGCCCCCCAGGGCGGGATTATCGAGGTGTCGGCGCTCATCCACGTCTCCAACGTCAAGCTGGTGTGCAAGCACTGCGGACAGCCCACCCGGGCGGGGATGCGGAAGCTGGATGATGGTTCCCAGGAGCGCTTCTGCAAGAAGTGCAACGAGAGCGTCGACAAGTGAGTCCGCGCGGAGAGGCAGCCATGGCGAGACTTAGAAAGATCTATGAGCAGGACGTCATCCCGGGCTTGATGACCGAGTTCAAGTTCAAGAGCCGGATGCAGGTCCCCAAGCTGGTCAAGATCGTGGTCAACATGGGCCTGGGCGAGGCCCTGTCCAACCCCAAGATCATCGACTCGGCCGTGGCCGAGATGGTGGCCATCACCGGCCAGAAGCCGGTGGTCACCCGCTCGCGCAAGTCGATCGCCAACTTCAAGCTGCGCGAGAACCAGCCCATCGGCTGCATGGTCACCCTGCGTCGGGAGCGTATGTACGAGTTCTTCGACCGGCTGGTGAACATCGCCATCCCGCGCGTGCGCGACTTCAAGGGGATCTCCACCCGCTCCTTCGACGGCCGGGGCAACTTCACCCTGGGCGTGCGAGAGCAGATCATCTTCCCCGAGATCGAGTACGACAAGATCGACCGCGTCAAGGGGATGAACGTGACGATCGTCACCACCGCCAAGAACGACGAGGAATGCCGGGCGCTGCTCACCAGGCTGGGCATGCCGTTCCGCAAGTGACAGGAGACGCACCGTGGCCAAGATCTCGAAGATGGTGCAGGTGAAGAAGAACCGCTTCAAGTACAAGGTGCGGAGCTACCATCGCTGCCCCCTGTGCGGTCGGTCCCGGGCGTACATCCGCAGGTTCGACATGTGCAGGATCTGCTTCCGCAACCTGGCGTTGCGGGGTGAGATTCCGGGCGTGATCAAGGCCAGTTGGTAGCGCGTCGAGAGCGCTCCAAGCGCAAGGAGTGGAAGGGCCATGTCTGCGATCAACGATCCGATTGCCGATTTCCTGACGCGGATCCGCAACGCGTACCGGATCTCCAAGATCGAGGTGTCCATCCCGGCCTCGAACCTGAAGGTCCGCCTGGCGGAGATCCTGAAGGCCGAGGGCTACATCGACGACTACGCCCGCGTGCCCGACAAGCAGCAGGGCCTGCTGGTGATGCAGCTGCGCTACGACGACGACGGCAAGCCCGTCGTGCGCGGCATCCGGCGCGAGAGTCGCCCGGGGCGCCGCGTGTACGTGAACGTGGACAAGATGCCGCGGGTGCGCCGCGGCCTGGGCACCGCCATCCTCTCGACCTCCAAGGGCGTGATGACCGATCATCAGGCCCTGCAGGCGAAGGTGGGTGGCGAGTTCATCTGCTCGGTGTGGTGAGCGACTGCGAGGTGAGGCCGTGTCTCGCATTGGAAAGAAACCTGTGGCGATCCCCAGCGGGGTCAAGGTGAGCGTGGACGCGACCCGCGTCCTGGTCGAGGGGCCCAAGGGCAAGCTGAGCCAGCCGCTGGTGGCCGGCATCCAGCCCAAGGTCGAGAAGGGCCTGGTGGTCTTCGAGCGCGCCGACGAGCTGCGCCAGACCCGGGCCAACCACGGCCTGCTGCGGGCCATGGTCAACAACATGGTCGAGGGCGTGACCAAGGGCTTCGAGCGGCAGCTCGAGATCAGCGGCGTCGGCTACCGCGCCGAGCTGTCCGGGCGGGAGCTCCAGCTCTTCCTCGGCTTCACCCACCCGGTGGTGTTCGCGTTGCCGGCGGGCATCGAGGTGACGGTGGAGAAGCAGACCAAGGTCACCGTCAAGGGCATCGACCGCCAGGCGGTGGGCCTGCTGGCGGCCCGCATCCGGTCCTCCAAGCACGCGGATCCGTTCAAGGCCAAGGGTGTCACCTATGTCGGTGAGCACATCCGCCGCAAGGCGGGCAAGAAGGCCGTCAGCTGACCGGCTTCGTGAGGTGTGAACGATGATCAAGAGCCGCAACCGAGAGAAGTGGTTGGCCCGCAAGGCGCGGGTGCGCAAGTCCGTCCACGGGGATCCCGCGCGACCCCGGCTGAGCGTCTTCCGCAGCGCCAAGCACATCTACGCCCAGGTGATCGACGACGAGTCGGGCAAGACCCTGGCCACCGCCAGCTCGCTCGACAAGGAGCTCCGGGGCGGCGACAAGGTGAAGAAGGCGCAGCTCGCGGAGAAGGTGGGCCAGCTCCTGGCCGTGCGTTGCCTGGCGAAGAACATCAAGCAGGTGGTCTTCGACCGCAACGGCTTCATCTACCACGGCCGCGTGGCCAAGCTGGCCGATGGCGCCCGCGCCAAGGGCCTGCTTTTCTAGGCGGAGGATCGTCTTGAATCCAAAGAAGAGTTTCAATAGCGGCGACGACCAGGAGCTCCGGGAGCGCGTGATCGCCCTGAACCGCGTGGCCAAGGTCGTCAAGGGCGGCCGCAGGTTCAGCTTCAGCGCCATCGTGGTGGTGGGCGACGGTCTGGGCCGCGTGGGCGTGGGCAAGGGCAAGGCGAACGAGGTGCCCGAGGCCATCCGCAAGGGCTCGGAGTACGCCCGGCGCGCGATGCTCACCATCCCGCTCCTCCAGGGCACCATCCCGCACGAGGTCACGGGCCACTACGGCTCTGGCAAGGTGCTGCTCCGGCCGGCCGCCCCCGGCACGGGCGTGATCGCCGGTGGCGCGGTGCGCGCCATCCTCGAGGTGGCCGGGGTGCGGGACGTGCTGACCAAGTCCCTGGGGCGGAACAACCCGCACAACGTGTCGCGGGCGACCCTGGACGCGCTGCAGTCTCTGGAGAGCTTCGAGCAGGTGGCCAAGCGGCGGCGGGTTCCCCTGGAGAGCCTGAAGTCCGCTGATTCCAAGCCCGGGGCCTGAGCCCCGCGCTGGCCAGAGGGTGAGGTCAAGGAGTCATGGCAGGCAAACTGAAGATCACCATGGTGCGGAGCATCATCGGCCGCAGCCGTAAGCAGCGCGAGGTCCTCGAGGGGCTCGGGCTGAGGCGCATGCACCACTCGGTCGTGCGCGAGGACTCCCCGTCCGTGCGGGGCATGGTCCAGAAACTCGCGTTCATGCTGCGCGTCGAGTCTGTCTGACGCGGGGCAGGAGTCGGAGGAAGCGATGGGACTCGGCAACCTGAAGAAACCCAAGGGCGCCACGCACGCCAAGAAGCGCATCGGCCGCGGCGACGCCAGCGGGCAGGGCAGCACCGCGGGCAAGGGCCACAAGGGCCAGAAGTCGCGCTCGGGCGTCCAGATCGGCCGCGGCTTCGAGGGCGGCCAGATGCCGCTGCAGCGGCGCCTGCCCAAGCGCGGCTTCCATCACCGCGAGCGCACGGAGTTCACGGTGGTGAACGTGCAGGCGCTCAAGCGGTTCGAGGCCGGCTCGGTCGTGGATCCGGCCGCCCTGGCGAACGCGGGGCTCATCCCGCACGCGCATGATCTGGTGAAGATCTTGGGCAGCGGCGAGCTCGATCGCGCGTTGACCGTGAAGGCCCAGGGCTTCAGCGAGTCGGCCAAAACCAAGATCACCGCCGCGGGCGGCCAGGCGGAAGTCATCGCCCCGATCCGAGTGCAGGCGAAGTCCACTCCCTGAGGAGGACTCCAGTGGCATCGGTTTTCGGAAGCCTGACGAAGATCCCGGAGCTGCGCAAGCGGATCCTGTTCACCATCATGATGCTCGGCATCTACCGGATCGGTGTGTTCGTCACCGTCCCGGGCGTCGATCGCGAGGTGGTGGACAAGTTCTTCGGCTCGAGCTCCGGCTCGCTCTTCAGCCTGTTCAACATGTTCTCCGGCGGTGCCCTGCGCCAGATGTCGATCTTCGCGCTGGGCATCATGCCCTACATCTCTTCGTCCATCATCTTCCAGCTGCTGGCGGTGGTCATCCCCTCCCTGGAGCGTCTCCAGAAGGAAGGCGAGATGGGCCGCCGGAAGATCACCCAGTACACCCGCTACGGCACCATCGTCCTGGCCATCGTCCAGGGGTTCGGCGTCGCGCTGTGGCTCGAGAGCCAGCGCACCAACCTGGGCGAGGCGTTGGTCCCGGACGCGGGCTGGGGCTTCCGGATGATGACCATCATGTCGTTGGCCGCCGGCACCGCCTTCATCATGTGGCTGGGCGAGCAGATCACCGAGCGCGGCATCGGCAACGGCATCTCGTTGATCATCACCGCCGGCATCGTGGCCGCCCTCCCGGACGCCCTGTTCCAGACCTTCACCTACCTGCAGAAGGGCGTGATGAAGCCCTTCACCGTGCTGGTGATCCTGGTGCTGGCGGTGGCGGTCATCGCGGTGATCGTCTTCTTCGAGCGCGGGCAACGACGCATCCCGGTGCAGTACGCCCGGCGCGTGGTCGGGCGCAAGATGTACGGCGGGCAGAGCACCCACCTGCCGCTCAAGGTGAACACCTCGGGCGTGATCCCGCCCATCTTCGCCTCGTCCATCCTGCTGTTCCCGGCCACACTGGCGAACTTCATCGACAAGCCCTGGATGCAGGACATCCAGGCCGCGCTGCAGCCGGATAGCTGGACCTACACGGTCCTGTACGTCGTGCTGATCGTGTTCTTCTGCTACTTCTACACGGCGGTCACCTTCAACCCGATCGACGTGGCCGACAACATGAAGAAGTACGGCGGCTACATCCCGGGCATTCGGCCGGGCAAGCAGACGGCCGTGTACATCGACAAGGTGCTCAGCCGCATCACCTTCGGCGGCGCGCTGTACATCTCCGCGGTGTGCGTGCTGCCGACCCTGATGATCGCGCAGTTCAACGTGCCGTTCTACTTCGGCGGCACGAGCCTGCTGATCGTGGTGGGCGTCTCCCTGGACACCGTGTCCCAGATCGAGACCCACCTGATCACCCGCCACTACGACGGCCTGACCGGCCCCAAGGGCCCGCGCATCCGCGGGCGCAGCTCGCGCGGTTGAGAGGAGTCGGAGGCGTCATGCGGCTCGTCCTGCTAGGACCTCCCGGCGCGGGCAAGGGAACGCAAGCCCAGCGGCTGATCGAGAAGCTGGGCGTCCCGCAGATCTCCACCGGGGATCTACTGCGGGCCGCGGTGCGCGAGGGCACGGCGCTCGGCAAGGAGGCCAAGGCCTTCATGGACCGCGGCGAGCTGGTGCCCGACCGGGTGGTGATCGGCATGGTCGAGGAACGTCTGGCCCGGCCCGACTGCCAGCGAGGCTACGTGCTGGACGGCTTCCCGCGCGCGGTCAGCCAGGCCGAGGCCCTGGACGGCATGCTGGCCAGGGGCAACCAGGGCATCGACCACGTCGTCAGCATCGAGGTGGCCGAGGAGGAGCTGATCGGCCGGCTGACCGGCCGCCTGAGCTGCCCCTCCTGCGGGGCCATGTTCCACAAGCAGTCGAGCCCGCCCAAGAAGGCCGGCAGCTGCGATCGGTGCGGAGCGGGGCTGGTCCAGCGGGCGGACGACAACGAGGCCACCATTCGCTCGCGGATGGTCGCCTACCGCAAGCAGACCGAGCCGCTCAAGGACTACTACGGCAAGCGCGGCACGCTGCGCGGCATCGACGGGCTCGGCTCACCGGACGACATCACCCGGCGCATCTACGTGGCCCTGGGCGTGAAGGTGTGAGCGGCATGGCGGTGTACCTCAAATCCGCGGCCGAGATCGAGGTCATGCGGCAGGCCAACCAGATCGTGGCCCGCACGCTGGCCGAGGTACGCCAGGCGGCCAAGCCGGGCGTGACTACCCTCGAGCTCGACGAGCTGGCGGAGGAGGGGATCCGCAAGGCGGGCGCCAAGCCCGCGTTCAAGGGCTACCAGGGCAGCGGCCCGTACCCCTTCCCGGCCACCCTGTGCACCTCCCTCAACGAGGAGGTGGTGCACGGCATCCCGTCCAACCAGCGCAAGCTCAAGGCCGGGGACATCCTCAGCGTGGACTGCGGGGTGCTATACGACCGCTTCTACGGGGACTCGGCCGTGACCATCCCCATCGGCACGGTGAGTCCGGTGGCCGAGAGGCTCATGCAGGTGACGCAGGAGGCGCTGGAGCTGGCCATCCAGCAGGCCCGGCCGGGCAATCGCCTGTCGGACATCGGCGCCGCCATCCAGCGGCACGTCGAGGGGGCCGGCTTCTCGGTGGTGCGCGACTTCGTCGGCCACGGCATCGGGCGGGCCCTGCACGAGGAGCCCCAGGTGCCGCACTACCGCTCCGCCGGCCACAACGAGCGGCTGCGCCCGGGCCTGGTCATCGCCATCGAGCCCATGATCAACGAGGGCACCTGGCAGGTGGAGGCGGCCGCGGACGGCTGGACGCAGGTGACCCGGGATCGCAAGCTGTCCGCCCACTTCGAGCATTCCGTGGCCATCGGCGGCGACGGGCCCATCGTGCTGAGCAAGCTGGCTCAAGGAGAGCTGTCATGAAGGTCAGAGCGTCGGTCAAGAAGATCTGTTCCAAGTGCCGCATCCTGCGGCGCAAGGGTATCGTCCGGGTGATCTGCGAGAATCCCCGGCACAAGCAGCGTCAGGGTTGAGCGGTTAGGAGGTGCCTGGTGGCTCGTATCGCTGGCGTGGATTTGCCACGCAACAAGAGAATCGTTGTCGCCCTCACGTACATCTACGGGATCGCGCGGACGCGCGCGATGAAGATCATCGCCGGCGCCGGGGTGAACCCGGACACCCGGACCGACAACCTGACCGAGGACGAGGTCCGTCGGCTGCGTGAGTTCATCGACGCCAACTTCAAGGTGGAGGGCGATCTCCGCCGCGAGGTGTCCATGAACATCAAGCGGCTCATGGACCTGAACTCCTACCGTGGCCAGCGGCACCGCAAGGGACTGCCCTGCCGCGGGCAGCGCACGCACACCAACGCCCGGACCCGCAAGGGCCCGCGCAAGACCCTGATGAAGAAGAACAAGGGCACCACCGCCGCGCCCACGGCGTGAGCCGCGGCTGCCTGAGGAAGGGCGATCATGACCGACGAGAAGACGAACCCCACGGAGACCCCGGCTGCGGTGGTGGAGGGCGCGCCCGCGGCCCCGGCCGCCGGTGCGGCTGCCACGACCCCCGCGACCCCGGCCGTCAAGGGCAAGAAGAAGCTCAAGAAGAACGTGCAGAGCGGCATCGCGCACATCCAGGCCACGTTCAACAACACGATCATCACCATCACCGACATGGCCGGGAACGTGATCTCTTGGTCCAGCTCCGGCACCCGCGGCTTCAAGGGCTCGCGCAAGAGCACCCCGTTCGCCGCGCAGCTGGCCGCGCAGGACGCCGCCAAGAAGGCCATGGACCACGGCATGCGGCAGGTCGGCGTCGAGGTGAAGGGCCCGGGCGGCGGCCGTGAGTCGGCCGTGCGCGCGTTGCAGACCTCGGGGCTGAAGATCACCCTGATCCGGGACGTGACCCCGATCCCGCACAACGGTTGCCGGCCGCCCAAGCGGCGGCGCGTGTAAGCTCGGCTGGGCCGTCGGATCGGCTGCAGTTGTCAAGGAGGAAGACGTGGCGCGTTACACGGGCTCTGTTTGCAAGTACTGCCGGCGCGAGAAGCTCAAGCTGTTCCTCAAGGGCGATCGCTGCTTCACCGAGAAGTGCTCGGTGGACCGGCGTCCCTACCCCCCGGGTCAGCACGGTCAGGGGCGCACCCGGTTCTCGTCCTACGGCCAGCAGCTTCGCGAGAAGCAGAAGGTCAAGCGCCTGTACGGCATGCTGGAGCGGCAGTTCCGGACGTTCTTCGACCGCGCCTCGCTGCAGAAGGGCCACACCGGCGAGAACCTGCTGCTGCTGCTCGAGCGGCGCTTCGACAACATGGCCTTCCGCATGGGCTTCGCCCGCACCCGCCGGGAGGCCCGGCAGCTGGTGCGCCACGGGCACTTCACCGTCAACGGCCGCAAGGTCAACATCCCCTCGGCCCTGCTCAAGGTCGGCGACGTGGTCCAGGTGAAGGAGGCCAGCCGCAAGATGGGCTCGCTGAACGAGGCGCTGGACGCGTCCGAGCGGCGTGGCATCCCCGGCTGGGTCGAGCTCGAACGGGGCAACTTCAAGGCGACGCTGAAGGCCTTCCCGAGCCGTGAAGACATCTCCATGCCGATCCACGAGCAGATGATCGTCGAGCTCTACTCGAAGTGATCACTCCGGCGCCGGTGTTCGGTCGCATGCGCTGACGGGAGGAAGCATGATTTCGAGCGTTTCCAGGAACTGGCGAGACCTGATCAAGCCGCGGAACCTGATCGTGGACCGCGAGTCCCTGAGCTCCACCTACGGCAAGTTCGTGGGCGAACCCTTCGAGCGGGGCTTCGGCCAGACGTTGGGAAACTCGCTGCGCCGGGTGCTGCTGTCCAGCATCCAGGGCGCGGCGTTCACCTCGGTCAAGATCGACGGGGTGCTGCACGAGTTCACCTCGGTCGCGGACGTGGCCGAGGACGTCACCGACATCATCCTCAACCTCAAGGAAGTCCGGCTCAAGATGGAAGGCTGGGAGCCGGTCACCTGCAAGGTGGACGCCAAGGGACCCTGCGAGGTGAAGGCCGGCGACATCCAGGTGCCCGCCGGGGTGACCATCCTGACGCCCGACAAGCACGTCGCCACGGTGTCCGAGCGCGGCCGCCTGCGCATGGAGCTGGGCGCGGATCGCGGCCGGGGCTACGTGCCGGCCGAGGGCAACAAGCACGAGGGTGATCCGGTCAGCGTCATCCCGGTGGACTCGATCTTCTCGCCCATCCGGAAGGTCAACTACCAGGTGACCCACGCCCGCGTGGGGCAGATCACCGACTACGACAAGCTCACCCTCGAGGTGTGGACCGACGGCAGCGTGAAGCCCGAGGACGCCGTGGCCTACGCCAGCAAGATCCTGAAGGAGCAGCTGACGATCTTCATCAACTTCCCGGAGGACGGGGAGTGCGGAGAGGATCGGCGGGACGAGGAGCAGGAGCGCCTCATGGAGACGCTGCTCCGCAGCGTCGATGAGCTGGAGCTGTCGGTGCGCTCGGCCAACTGCCTGGAGAACGCCAACATCAAGTACATCGGCGATCTGGTGCAGAAGACCGAGGCCGAGATGCTCAAGACGAAGAACTTCGGGCGCAAGTCGCTGAAGGAGATCAAGGACATCCTCGGCGAGATGGGCCTGAGCCTGGGTATGCGGGTCGACGGTTGGCCCCCCAAGGAGCTCCCGCGGAGCCGCCAGGAGAATGTCGAGGAGGAGGCATGAGACACCATCGCAGAAACGCAAAGTTCGGACGCGACGCGGCCCACCGGCTGGCGATGTTCCGCAACCTGGTCACCTCGCTGTTCCTGAAGGAGCGCATCCTGACCACCCTGGCCAAGGCCAAGGAGCTCCGCAGGGTGGCGGAGAAGCTGATCACCCTCGGCAAGCGCGGCGACCTGGCCGCGCGGCGCCTGGCGGCCGAGCAGCTCCACACCACGGGCAAGGTGGTCGAGAACCGGCGCGTGAACGAGCCCGAGGCCCTGCGCAAGCTGTTCGGCGATCTGGCCCCGCGCTTCAAGGACCGCCAGGGTGGCTACACGCGTATCATCAAGACGGGCAACCGCGTGGGCGACTGCGCGCCGATGGCCTTCATCGAGCTGCTGCCCGACGAGAAGAAGGCCTCCGCGGCCAAGGGTGAGAAGGGCGACAAGAAGGTGAGCGGCAAGGAGAAGATCGCCAAGGCCACCAAGGCGGCCTCCAAGCCCAAGGGCGCCAAGGCCGCCAAGCCGGCCGCCAAGGCCAAGGCCCCCAAGGCCAAGAAGGGCGGGGAGAAGTCCGAGTAGCTGGGCCCCGGCCCGAGCCGTGTTCCTACAGACCGCCCCCGGACCTCCGGGGGCGGTTTTCTTTTTGGGGACGGGCGCTGCGCTGCCCCCCCGGACGGGCCGGGCCGGCTCAACCCTGGTCGGGGACCAGGAAGACGATCTTGACCTTGCCGGTGGCGCTGATGGGCTCGGAGATGGACACGATCTTGGCGCCCTCGGGGATCTCGATGGGCGCGTCCGCGGGGGCCTCGCGCTCGTGCAGCGTGCCCTTCCACTCATCCCGGTTGCGGGTCAGGAAGAAGCGCCCGGCGCAGCCGGCGTACTCCCCGGCCACGTCCTTCTGGAAGATCTCGCAGTAGCCGATGGGGTAGTCCGGCAGCGACTCCACGGAGCGGGGCGGGGCCCAATGCAGGCAGTCGCGGCATTTCATGGCAGCCGGTTTGTACCGCGAATCGGACCTGGGCGCAATCGGTTTCCGGCCAGCGGGGCAGGGGGGCCTACTTGATGCGGGCCGGGATCGGGTTGTCGCCCACCCCGAGCAGGTCCGCGCCGCCGGCCAGATCCACGGCCAGATCCGCGCTGGCCAGACGGAACCGGGACCGTTCCAGGGCCCGGGTGGCCTGCTCGCGGTACGCCGGGGAGTCCAGGAAGTCGCGCACCGGTCCGGTGCGCGGCAGCACCTGCTCCGAGGGGATCCAGCGGAAGGCCCTGCCCGTGCGCTCGTCGGTCAGGTTGCCGCACTCGACGTTCCAGGCCAGATCCACGAGCTGGTGCTGCTGGGTGTCGCGCAGGATGGCCGTCATCACGCCCTGCAGCTCCGGGTCCAGGAAGCGGAAACGGCGGAAGTAGAGCACGGCGTTGTGCAGCCGCTCGGGGAGCTCGTACACCCCGTCCAGCTCCAGCCGCACGCAGATCATCTGCAGCAGGGCCATCATCTCGCGACCGATGCCCAGGCCCGGGAAGGCCTGCCCGGGGAACAGCGGCCGCTCGGCGGGCTGCTGGACGAAGGGGTTCTGCATGCGGAGCCACTTGACGTTGAGGAAGAGGCGCTTCTCGCAGGCCGGCAGCGCATCACCCACCAGGTGGAGCGTCTCCGGAGGCAGGGGCCCGATGCGGGCGATGAGCTCGATCAGCGGATGGCGCGTCCCGGCGGTGAACACCCGGAAGATGTCGTAGCCCTCGGGGTGGCGCTCGAGGGAGTGCTCCAGCTCGCGGAAGCCCAGGGCGTGCAAGCGCTCCATGAGTCCGTAGCGCTCGAAGACCACCTCGAGGCCGCGCTGGGTGTAGTACCCGAGGAAGGCCGGGCTGCCCTGGACGCTGCGCTCGGGCTCGTCGGACCGCCCTCCGGGCCACTCGAGCGCCTGCCCGGAGGTGAGCAGCCCCGGGTCCAAGTGCTCGAAGATCCTGAGGTAGTGCCGTTCGATTCGCTCGAGCTTGCGATCGCTGTCCGCGCTCATGCGCCCACCGCCTCTCCCCACGCCCCCTACAGTAGCTTGCGCCCGGCGCTTGCACAAGGCCGGCCTGGGCGGCGCCGGGGGCCCTTGTGCCGTGCTCCGCGGAAGGCTAACCTCCGAGACACGATGCGGGATCGAGGGCGGACGCTCCAACCCCTGGCGATGCTCGCCTGCCTGGCGGCGGCGGCGGGCGGTGGAGCGCGCGCGGCCGGGGCTGACCCCGCGCCCACCAAGCTGCTGCTGGTGCTGCCGGTGCTGGACGCCTGCCCCCCGGAGCTGGCCCTGCCTGGGGTCGAGCTGTGGGTCGAGTCCCTGCAGCTCGAGCTCGGAGGGACCGCCGTGCGCGTGGGGCCCCTCGAGCCCGCGGGGCACGCCGACCCCGCCGAGAGCGAGCGGGAGGCTCGCACGCGGGGGCTGGAGCTCGGGGCGAGCGCGGTGCTGTGGGCCCGCCTGGTGCCACCCGAGGCGGGCTGCCCGGCCCCGCGGCTCCTGCGCCTGGTGCTGCTGGATCCGGCCTCGGGCGAGAGCGTCCAGCGGGATCTCTGCCCCGCGGTCGGCGACGCGACGAGCGGGCGCGAGGAGCTGGCCCGGGCCATGGCCCTGGCCACGCTGCACGCACTCCAGGCCGGGGAGCTGCCGGGGCTGGTCCTGGCGGCCCCCGCCAGGGCGCCGATCGAGGTGGCCCCCGCCTGCCCGGAGTGCCCGGCCCGCTCGGCCTGCCCGGAGTGCCCGGCGCCCAGGTGTCCCGGGCCCAGCGCGCCCGGCCGGGGCGTGCTCCGGCTGCGGGTGGGCGGGGCCTTCTCCTCCCAGCCGAGCTGGGAGGCCGCCAGCCTGGGCCCCGAACTGGCCCTGGCCTGGGCCCCGCTCGACTGGCTCGAGGTTTGCCTGGGGGTGGCGGTCTTCCAGGGCCGGCGGGTGCGGGTGGATCAGGTCGATGCGCTGCACGGGAGTGTTCCGCTGCAGGTCTGGGTCGCCGGGCTGTGGGGGCTCGACGCTTGGCAGCTCGGCCTGGACGTGGGCCTGCAGGCGAGCTGGACCCGGCTGGACGCCCTGTTGCCCGAGCTCGGCACCACCAGCGTGGTGGAGCGCTGGAACCCGGCGGTCCTGGGGCGGCTGCTCGGACGGTACTGGACCCCATGGAACTTCGCGATCCAGCTGGAGATCGGGACCAGCGTCCACCTGCGCCACCAGCGCTATGTGGTCGGGCGCGGGCCGATCGAATCCACGGTGCTCTCCATGCAGACCGTCTCCTTCGAAGCCGGTCTCGGGCTGGTCATCCCCCTGATCCAGGGCGAGTGAAGGTTTCTGGGGCGCGCGGGAACAGATGCAGTAGAATCCCGGGTCGCCATGCCCCCCGCAGACCGGCTCCAGGTGCCCGAGGATTGTTTGGCCCGCTGCCGGGCCGGGGACAAGGATGCCTTCCAGGAATTCCACCGCAGGACGGCCACCCACGTGCACCGGATCCTGCACCGGCTGGCGGGGGGGTCGGCCGCCGAGCTCGACGACGCGGTCCAGGAGGCCTACCTGGCGCTCTGGCGCGCGCTGCCCGGTTTCCGCGGCCAGGCGGCCCTGTCGAGCTTCGTGTACGGCGTCTGCTTGCGGGTGGCCCAGCACCGCGGCCGCTCCTGGTTCCGGCGCCTGCGCCTGGGCGAGGCGGCCGCCCGCGAGCCGCGCGAGGAGCACGGGGCCGGGCCGGAGCGCGCCCTGGAGCGCGCGGCGCTCGACCAGGCGGTCCAGCGCACCCTGGCAGGCCTGTCGTTCAGGCTGCGCAGCGTCCTGGTGCTGTTCGAGATGGAGGAGCTGAGCGGCAAGGAGATCGCCGCCCAGCTCGGAATCCCGGAGAAGACGGTCTGGACCCGGTTGCACCACGCGCGCAAGGAATTTCGCAGGAGCTTCCCGTGGTACGAGATCGAGGGCGCCCCACCGACTGCCGCTTCCTGAGCCACCTCCAGGACCACCTGGATGGCCAGCTCGCGCCACCGCTCGCCGACGAACTCCTCCGCCACCTGGACGCGCCCACGGCCTGCCCGGCCTGCCTGGCGGAGCTCGAGGCGCTCCGCAGGCTGCGCGAGGTGCTGCGCGCGGCGGCGGCGCTGCCGCCTCCGCCCTTCGAGGCCGCCGCGAACTTCTCCCGGCTCGCGCCGCGACTGGGGTTCCGGCTGCCCCGCTGGGTGCCGGTCCTGGCGGCCGGGGCCGCGGCCGCCGCCCTGCTCCTGGCCGTGCTCCTCGTCCCGCGGGGGCGAGACCCGGGGCCACCTCTCGGCGCCGGCGAGAGCTTCCCGCTGCTCGCGCTGCAGGGGAGCGCCGCGGGGCTGCAACCCGGTCCGCGGACCGAGCCCTGCGTGCCGGCCGACGGGGTGGTGAGCCTGGCCCCGGGGGCCCGGCTGGTGGTGGCTCCGGACCCGTCGGTCGCGCTCGCGGCCGACGAGGGCGGCGCCTTCCGCGTGCACCGCGTGGGCGCGGCGCGCTTCGAGGTCCAGCTCGAGCGCGGTCGCGTGGGCTTGCACCTCACGCCCGGCTCCCGCGCCGGGCTGGCGCTGCGTTTGCCGTTTGGCTCGCTGGAGGCGCTGGGGACGGCCTTCGTCGTGCGCCTCGGCCCGGACGGTGAGGCGGAGGTGGCCCTGCTCGAGGGTGAGCTGCACGTCTCCTCCGCGGGTGGAGCCGACTTCGACGTGCAGGGCCCGACCCGCCTGACGCTGGGCGCGGCGGGCCCCGGCCCCCTGGCCCCCCTGACCGCCGAGGAGGCGGCCGGGCTGGTGGACGCGCTCCCGGAGCGAGGCCGGAAGGACGCGCGCCTGGCCTGGCTCGCCTACCACGCCCCTCCCCGGGCGCCCACTCCCCGGCCGCGCCCGGAGCCGCGGCCGGGGCTGCAGGCGCCGCTCGCGGGCGAGGAGGGCGGCGACGAGCTGCTGGCCCGGGCGCGGAGGCTGCTGGCCGCGCGGCGGGTGGCCGAAGCGCGCGGGCTGCTGGACGCGCACCTGGCGAAGAACCCGGACGATCCGCGGGCGCGGATGCTCCGCGCCGATGCGCTGCGGCTGGGAGGGGACCCGGTCGCCGCGCGGGACGCCTACCTGGCGCTGGCCGAGCAGGGGGGCGGGCACGCCCAGCAGGAGGCGGCCCTGTTCGAGGCCGGGCTGCTGGAGCTGCGCTCGCTCGGGGCGCCGGCTCGAGCGCTCGAGCGCTTCGACGAGCTGCGCCGGCGCTTCCCGCGCGGGTTGCTGCGGCAGGAGGTGGCCTTCCACCTGGCCGAGTGCTACCTGGCCCTGGGCGATTTCCGCCGGGCGCGTCGTGCGCTGGAGGACTACCTGCGGCTCTACCCCGCGGGCACCCAGGCGCAGGCCGCCCGGGACTGGCTCCTGGAGCTCGAGGCGAAAGGCTGGAGGTGAGGCGCATGCGTGCGGCGCACAGGTCGGCGCGGGTGGCCGCGGTCGTGGTCCTGGCCCTGGGCCTCGAAGCCCGGGCGGACTGGCACTGGCTGTACTACGAGCTGGGTAGCGACAACGCGCTCCTGGACGTATCCATGGCCGACGAGCGCACCGCCTGCGCGGTGGGGGTGGTCAAGTCCCCGAGCTCGGGCAACTCCGAGCCGCGCGTGGTGTGCACCGACGACGGCGGGCAGAGCTGGCGGCCGGCCCAGGTCGGCGGCCAGGGCCTGATCATGCCGCTGGCGGTGGACATGGTGGACGGCCTGGTCGGCTACCTGGCCACCTTCGAGGTGGCCGGCTGGACGCCGCAGGCCAAGCTGTACCGCACCGACGACGGCGGCCGGACCTGGGCGCCCCAGACCCTGGCGGAGGCTCCCCCGGGCATGTTGACCGATCTGACCTGCCTGGACGCGAGCCACTGCTGGGCGGTGGGTCCGGCCGGGGCCTACTGGACCGAGGACGGCGCCAGCTGGCAGGCGGCCGCGCTGCCCGCGCTGGCGGAGGGCCAGCAGCTCAACGGGCTCTACTTCGTCGACGCGCTGCACGGCTTCGCGGTGGGCGGCCAGCCCGGGGTCGAGCCGGCCGACGAGTGGGAGGAGCCCGTCCCACCCTGCTGCGGCTTCGTCCTCGGCAGCGTGGACGGTGGCCGCTCCTGGCAGCTCCTGGCCGACGGCCTGGCGGGCGCGCTGCAGCGGGTCTCGTTCACCGACGCGCAGCACGGCTGGGCGGGCGGAGGGGGCGCCGGCTACCTGCTGGTGGCGAGCGCGGATGGCGGCGAGAGCTGGAGCCCGCTCAGCCTGCCCGCCGGGGCGGGCGGCGCGCCGACCTACGTCATGGACGTCACCTTCGCCGCGCCGGACGCGGGCTACGCGGTGGCCAACGTGGGGGACGGCAACCCCATGGTGTACACCACCGCCGACGGCCAGACCTGGCAGCTCGACGCGACCTACGCCTCGGCCTTCGACGATCTCAGCGGCATGGACCGCTTCGTGGCCTACTCGGTGCTGGCCGCGGCCTCCTTCCCGGCCAGGGGCCTGGGCATGGTGTGCGGCAAGAACGCCCTGGTGGTGGGCTTCACCGGGCAGGGCTTCTGCCAGGACACCGACGCCGACGGTCACCAGAGCGCGGTCTGTGGCGGGGACGACTGCGACGACCAGAACCCCTACGTCCACCCCGCGGCCCCGGAGCAGTGCAACCACCTGGACGAGAACTGCGACGGGGTGGCAGACGACGGGTTCGACTTCACGCGCGATCCGCGCAACTGTGGCGAGTGCGGCTTCAACTGCCAGCCGGCCCAGGTGTGCTGGGATAGCCTGTGCGCCCTGGACTGCCCGGCCGGGCTGACCCGCTGCGAGCAGTACTGCGCCGACCTGCAGACCGACCCCGCGCGCTGCGGCGGCTGCGAACGGCCCTGCGACTTCGCGCACGCCGCGGCCAGCTGCGCGGACGGGGCGTGCCTGCTGGGCGCCTGCGAGGCCGGCTGGGTGGATCTGGACGAGATCGACGGGACGGGCTGCGAGTACGCCTGCACGCCCTCCGGGCCCGAGCTGTGCAACGGCCTGGACGACGACTGCGACGGCCAGGCCGACGAGGGGCTGACCGACTGCGGGGACGAGCCGGACGGCGGGCTGCCCGACGGCGGCGGACCCGACGGCGGCGGGGGAGGGGACGGAGACGGGCCGCCCCCGTCCGCCGGGGGCTGCGGCCAGGCCCCGGGCTCGGCGCTCGGACTTTGCCTGCTGCTGCTGCTCGGGCTCGCGGCCCGGGCCTGGCGGCGGCAGATCGGCTGAACACGCTTGCTCACCTGCGGGAGGAACGCGATGAGATCGAGTCACGGAATCGGCGTCCGCTGGTCGCTGCTCCTGGGCCTGGTGCTCGGCTCGCTCCAACTCGGCTGCGAGGACGAGGTCAACCTGGGCGACATCCAGCCGGTCGTGGCGCTCGGCCAGGACTGGGACGGGAACGGGACGGTCGAGCCGCTGCCGGCGGACCCGGACGCGCCGGACGGCTACCTGGCCGACTTCGGGCAGGTGGTGGTGCGCCAGCGCGAGAGCAGGGTGATCGTGCTGGCCAACGATCCCAGCGCCCGGGCCGACCTGACCTGGATCGCGATCGCCCTGGAAGCGGGCGGCAGCCCGGACTTCACGCTGGAGCTGCCCCCGTCGAACGACATCCTCCCGGGCCAGGCCACCTACTTCACCATCCAGTACCTGCCGGCCGAGGACGGCCAGGACGACGCCGCGGTGGTGATCCAGACCAACGACCCCGAGCGCCCCAGCCTGCGGGTGCGCCTGCGCGGCGAGGGCGTCAGCCCCGACGTGCAGGTCTGCCTGCTGGGCGACGCCGGGGAGCAGTGCAACGACCAGGTCGCGCCCCAGAACCTGAGCGTCGACTTCGGCCGCAACGACCTGAACCAGCCCGCCAGCCGGCAGTTCCTGGTGCGCAACGTGGGCGTGTTCGCGCTCACGCTCCAGGCCAGCGGCGGGCAGGGCGGGGTGGACTTCGCCGCCGGCACGAGCGGCGAGTACGAGCTGGACACCGGCCCCTGGACGGGCACCCTGGCCCCGGGTGAGTCGCGCACCTTCAGCGTGACCTTCACGCCCCTCGACGGCGGCGCCGAGCCCGGCAGCATCGAGGTGACCTCCACGGATCCGGACGAGACCGTGGTGGTGATCAGCCTCGCCGGCAGCGGCATCGCGCCCAAGCTGTGCCCGGAGCCCCCCTTCGTGGTGGACTTCGGCAGCGTGAGCGTGGGCACCACCGCCCGCAAGCCCTACCGCTTCTCCTCCTGCGGCACCGAGGTGCTGACCGTCACCGGGCTGGAGCTCGAGGCCGGGCCGGAGGGTTTCTTCTCCTTCAGCACGCAGATCACCACCCCGCTCGATCTGCCACCCGGCGCCACCTTCGACGTGGAGCTTGACTACTCCCCGACGGAGATCGGCAGCCACCAGGGCCAGCTCAACATCCGCACCAACGATCCCATCACCGGCATGGGCTACATTGCGTTGCGCGGCCGGGCCACCCCCATCCCCACCTGTGACATCGAGGTCAGCCCGGTGGCGGTGGACTTCGGCCAGGTGTCCACCAGCGGGTTCGCCAACCGCCCCGTGTCCATCGTCAACGTGGGCGACGCCGAGTGCACGGTCAGCGCCATCCAGGGACCGGTGGGCAGCGCCGACTTCTCGCTGTCCGGCCTGCCCGGCCTGCCCATGGCCGTGCCCATCGGGGAGCTCAGGCAGTTCTCGGTGCGCTACCAGCCGAGCGCCGAGGGCCAGGCGCAGGCCACCGTGACGGTGGTGTGCGACAATGATCCCGACGAGCCCTCCACCGAGGTGAGCCTGATCGGCACCGGCGTGACGCCGCCGCCCTGCGATATCCAGGCCGATCCAAGCCTGCTCAACTTCGGCTCGGTGCCCATGGGCCAGCCGGCTGACCTGGTGACCAAGATCTACAACTTCGGCAGCGAGACCTGCACCCTGTGGGACTGGGGCCTGCTGGGAGGTTCGAGCCCCTCTTTCATCCCCAGCGCCGCGCCCTTCCCTCGCCCGGAGCTCGACCCGGGGCAGAGCTACGACATCACCGTGACCTTCAACCCGCAGTCCGACGGCCTGCAGACCGGCACCCTGGAGGTCAAGGCCGGGGAGGATCCCTTCCACCTGCAGCGGGTGAACGTGGCGCTCACCGGGGGCGGCCAGGCCGCGCGCATGTGCATCAACCCCGAGACCCTGGACTTCGGTCCGGTCGCGGTGGGCCAGAGCCGCGCGATGAGCTTCACCATCACCGCCTGCGGCCCGGGCAACCTGCGCGTGCGGCAGATCGCCTTCGACGGCGGCAACGCAGACTTCACCTTCGCCGCGGTGCCCGGCGCCCCGCGCACCATCCCGGCCGGCCAGAGCCACACGGTGAACGTGCAGTACAGCCCCTCGGCCCCGGGCGCCGACTTCGGCCGGGTGCTCATCTCGGGCAACGACGACCAGACCCCCAACGGCGTGGTGGAGCTCAAGGGCAACTACACCGGCACCTGCCCGTCCGTGTTCTCCTGCGAGCCGACCGGCCTGGGCTTCGGCCTGGTCGAGCTGGGGTTCTCCTCGGAGATGAGCTTCACCTGCATCAACCACGGCACCGAGCCGCTGACGGTCGAGTCCGTGGCGCTCGGCGCCGGCACCTCCCCGGAGTACAGCCTGGTGGCCCCCGGGCTGCCGCGCGCGGTGGCCCCGGGCGAGGCGCTGTTCGTGGAGGTGGCCTTCACCCCGGCCGACCTCGGCCTGGAGGTGGGCGAGGTGGTGGTGGAGAGCTCCTTCGCCAGCGCGGGCTGCGACAGCTTCACCCTGATCACCGTGGCCCTCGAGGCGGAGGGGGTGACGCCGGATCTGCCGCCCTGCATCACCCCCCGGGTGTTCCAGCCCACGCTGGAGATCGAGTGGCCCCACGACAGCTTCCCCAGCCCGACCTTCAAGCAGGTCTTCATGACGCCGGTGGTGGCCAACCTGACCGACGACAACGCGGACGGGTTCATCAACGAGCAGGACGTCCCCGACGTCGTGTTCAACACCTTCACCGGCGGGCTGAGCGTCAAGGAGCCCTCCATCATCCGGGCCATGTCGGGTGACGACGGGCGCACGCTCTTCTCCATCGACGACCCGCGCTTCCGCACCAACTTCGAGACGCAGCTCGCGCTGGGCGACATCGACGGCGACAACCTGCCCGAGATCCTGGCCTCCAAGCTGGTGATCACCGAGTCGGGCGACATCACCGGCCAGTTCGTGACCGGCAACGTGCTTTGCTTCGAGCACGACGGCACCTTCAAGTGGGAGAGCGAGCCCTGGCACGCGCCCGAGGACGACATCGAGGACGGCTCGGCCATCGGCATCGCCGATCTCGACCACGATGGCCACCCCGAGATCTTCCGCGGCCCGGCCGTGTTCGACCGCTACGGCCAGCTCCTGTGGGAAGGCACCGCCGGCCGGGGCGGCGCCGGTCACGGGGTGTTCTGCACCGCGGCCGATCTCGATCGGCAGGGCAACATGGAGCTCCTGTGCGGCAACACAGCCTACCGCGCGGACGGCACGGTCATGTGGCAGGTCGCCAAGGACGACGGCTTCGTGGGCGTCGCGGACTTCAACCTGGACGGCCAGGCCGAGGTGATCCTGTTCTCCATCGGCCTGCACGGCGGGACCTTCATCGTCAACGGCCAGACCGGCGCCATCCTGAGCACGCTGAACGACCCCGACGTGAGCGCCATCATCAACCCGGTCATCGCCGACATCGACGGCAGCGGTGGGCCCGAGGTGGGCGTGGTGGGGACCTGCCAGGTCGAGGGCCCCGAGGGGCCGACGGACGGCGAGTGCTTCTTCGGCATCGAGGTGAACGAGGCCAACCTGGCCATGAGCAGGATCTGGAAGGAGGAGATCTACGACCAGACCCTCGGCGGCGGGAACACCGGCTTCGACTTCGAGGGCGACGGCCCGGTCGAGGTGATCCAGAACGACGAGCAGTGGCTGAACGTGTACGCGGGCCTGGCGCACAACGTGATCTTCCACGCCCAGCGCTGGTCGGTGACCGGCTGGGAGCACCCGGTGGTGGTGGACGCGGACAACGACGGGCACGCCGAGATGATCGTCAACCAGAACGGCCTCGGCATGAGCGGGGGCATCCTGGTGTACGGCAACCTGGACAACGACTGGGTGTCCACGCGCCGGGTCTGGAACCAGTTCGAGTTCCACGTGACCAACGTGCGCGAGAACGGCACCATCCCGCGCTTCGAGGTCCCCAACTGGACGGTGTACAACAACGCCAACGTGAACGAGCCGTTCTGCGACTGAGCCCTGCGGCTGGCGGGGCGCGCCCCTCACGCCCCGTCGGCCTGCTCGTGCTCTGCGCCCTCCTCGGCCGGCTCCTCGACCTGCAGGAGCTCCCGCAGCACCACCGTGGCGTAGGCCCCCGCGGGCAGGCTGAACGCGAGCCGCAGCCCGGCCGGCTCGAAGGAGAGCTCCAGGTCGGGCAACGCCAGGCGCAGCGACCGGCGGGTGCCCTGGGTGAGCTTGGCGAAACGCTGGAAGGTCTCGGGGCCGATCCCGGCCGCGCTCAGCACCTCGGCCTCCATGCTGGCTGGAACGCCCTGCGGCGCGCGCATCTTGGGCCCGAACATCGGCCCGGTGGGGTGCACCTCGAAGCGGTCCGCCCGCGGCTGGTCCTCCGCCGGCGCGCAGCACAGGAACTGGCCGCCTGAATCGGCTTTGAGCAGCAGGTCGCCCTCGAGCACGCGCGAGAGCAGGTCGGCCCGCAGCCTGCGCGCCAGGAGATCGTTGAACAGGGCCGCCTGGGCCGCGTTCAGCACGAAACGCAAGCCGCGGCGATCGTGGCGACGGCCGCGCCCGGCCAGCACGGCGCGGCCCTCGGCCTCGTTGGCCAGGCCGCGCCCGAAGCGCTGGGGGCCGAAGTAATTCGGCGCCCCGCGCCGCCTGAGCTCCTCGGCGCGCGCCGTGAGCTCGGGGGCCTGGCCCGGGTCCACCCCCCGCACCAGGAGCCGGAAGCGGTTCCCGCGCAGGTGGCCGGTGCGCAGCTTGTTGCCGTGGCGCCGGCTCTCGAGCACCCTGGCCCCGGCGAGCTCCAGGCCCGCCAGGCGCTCGGCCGCGCGGGCCGGAACCGACAGCCACTGGCGGGTGACGGCGCGCCGGTCCTTGAGTCCGGCGCTGCCGATCTCGTCGGCGGACACCCCCAGGCCGGCGGCCAGGTCGCGCACCACCTGGTCGGTCGTGCGCAGCCGTTTCTCGAGCCACAGGAACAGGTGCTCACCCTCGCCGCTCAGCGGGTAGGCGGGCAGCTCCTCGACCTCGAAGTCCTCGGGCTCGGTGCGCAGCATGCCCCTGGCAGCGGGGGCCGGCAGCAGACTGGGCCAGCGCGTGTCGAAGGTGTCGGGTTCGGCGCTCAAGGGTCCTCCCGGGTTGCGTAGGCGGTGAAACAGAAGTGGCGGCGCCCCGTGAAGGCCGCCTGAGAGGCGATGCTCACCTCGGCCCGGCGTCCGACCAGCCCGGGCGTGGGGAAGGACCAGGCGTGCCAGCCGCGCCTGGCCGGGCAGGCCGCGCGGCCGAGCTCCTGGCCGTCGATCGACACCACCAGCTCCACGTCGCGGTGATCGTTCGGCAGCAGCACCCGGTCGTCCAGGGCGCAGAAGCCCCGCAGGTGATCGCCCAGCTCCACCCCCTCGAAGGTCAGGGTGTGGCGGGCGCCCTCGACCGGGTGGAGCCAGATGCAGCGGCGGATGATCTGGTCGGCGCTGAACAGCACCAGGCCGGAGAAGTTCCATTCGGGGCCGGGGCAGCGCAGCCGCTGGCCGTCGAAGGGCTGGCAGGACTCGCTGCGCTCCGGCCGGACGAGCGCGGCGCGCGCCTCGGGCAAGAGGTCGGCCAGGCGGGTCACCACGCGCTGCCCCGGGAAGGGGCTGGCGCCCGGCAACGCCAGGCGCAGCAGCAGGGCCAGCGCCCCGAGCGCGCCCAGGACGAGCGCCGCCAGGGTCGTGGCCAGTCGGGCCCGCTCGCCCCAGGGCCCCAGCCAGCGCGCCAGCCTGGCGCGCAGGCCCGGCGCCAGCCAGGCCGCGCACAGCAGCAGGGCGATGGCCAGGCCGAGCGCGCTCAGGCCGCGGCCCAGCCACTCGGCCACGCCGTTTCGGTAGCGCACGGTGAGCCGCCCGTCCCGGGCCGGCAGAGACATGAACACGTCCGGGCTGTCGCCCACCCTGGCGCCGTCGATGGGCAGCGGCTGCCCATCCAGCTCCGCGCTCCACAGCGCGTAGCGCGGCGCGAGCAGGGTGAGGCGGCTCTGCGGCCCGGTGCCCTTCAGGCGCACCTCGAGCCGCTCGGGCTCGTCGCGCTCGAACGCGGCCTCGCCGGGGCCGGTCAGGGCCGCCCGAGGCGTCGGCGCGCCGCGGAAGCGGTACAGCACCAGGCGGCCGTACCGGCCCAGCTCCTCCAGCTCCGCGCCCGGCTGGGGCCCCAGGCTCAGCGCGTGCGTGACTCCCACCGCGCGCCACACGGCGGGCTCGCGGGAGGTGAACTTGAGGCGGTAGTTGTTCTCGGGCGTGAAGCCGACCTTGAAGATGGGCAGCCCCGTGAGCACCGGCAGGAGCATCAGGCTGTGGTCGTCCTTGGCGGTCAGCACGGCCACCCTGCGGGGCGGCTCGGGCCCCCGGCGCAGGCGCAGGAGGTGGTCGGCCGCGGCGCGCAGGTCGGCGACCCAGGGAGTCTGGGAGGCCCAGTCCAGCGGCCGGGCCGGCGCGAACCAGGGCAGGGGAGCCGCCTGGGGCGCGAGCACGAGCAGCGGGGCCAGCGCCAGGGCGGCCAGGGCGCGCAGGCCGTGGACCCGCCAGGGCGTGGGCGGCGGCGTGAGGCTCGGCCCCGGTGCGGCCCGCTCCACCAGCAGGGCGGAGAGCAGCCCGGCGCCCAGGAGCAGGGCCGCCCGGCAGGGGTACATGAACCGCTCGAGTTGGAGCTGGCCCAGGCTGGGCAGCCGGTCCAGCACGTCGAAGGACGACAGGAAGGTGTCGCTGGACAGGAACAGCAGCAGCCCCGTCCACAGCAACCAGCCGAGCGCCGTCGGCGCGCCGCGCCTGGCGCCCAGGGCCAGCCCGAGCAGCCCGCCCAGCGCGAGTGCCGGGGCCATGGCGGCCAGCAACGCGCCGGACAGCAGCCCGCGCACCACCTCGGTGTAGGGCCGGTAGGCGCTGGCCAGGGGCTCGTACCAGGCCTGGTGGGCGACGAAGGGCAGCAGCCAGAAGGCGGTCAGGGCGAAGGCCAGGACCAGGGCGCCGGTGACCCGGGCCAGCCAGCGACCGGGCGCGCCGAGCTGGCCCTGCAGCAGCATGACCACCAGCAGCACTGGCAGGCCGGTGCCCAGGATGGCCAGCGCCATGGGGTGGCAGATCACCGCGTAGGCCGTGCTCAGGGCCGCGCCCAGCCACAGGCCGGGGCGGCCGGCCAGGCGGGCCAGGCGCTCGAAGGTCCACAGGCTCCACAGGCACATGGAGAAGGACAGGCCCATGGACCACACGCCCCAGCTCAAGTTGAAGTCCCAGCCGCCCTCGAACCAGGCGCCGCGATCGATCAACCCCAGCAGGCCCGCCAGCGCGCCCGCCACCGGCCCGCCCATGCGCCGGCCGAGCGCGTACAGGCCCAGGGGGTAGGCCAGCACCGCCAGGTACAGGGCCCAGGCGTAGGCGGTCTCCCAGGAGACGAGCCCCAGGCCGAGCCAGCGCATGGCGCACACCAGCAGATCGGTGCCCATCGGGTAGAGCGTGTTGGCCGGGTAACCGCCGAACATGATCTGGCTGATCCCCGACAAGCGCCCGCTCGGCAGCAGCTCGCTGCCGGTGATCCAGGCGCGCAGCAGCATGATGGGGTGATCGTGGTTCACCGGCATGTCGCCCAGCAGCAGCCGGCCGTAGAGCACCGTGGCGAGCGCGACGATCAGCCCTGGCCCGAGGGCCTCCCTGAGCCAGGCCGGGCCGAGCCGGAGCCAGCCTCGCGCGCGGGCGAGGTCGAGGAGCCACAGCCCCACGGCCAGCAGGCAGGCGGTGCCGAGGATCCTGGCTCCCTCGCCGCCCAGCGCCGCGAGCAGCCCCCCAACCAGGACCAGGACCGCCGCGATGCAGGTGCGCACGTTCACGGGCCGGCAGCCTACCACGGGCAGGCGGGCAGGCGCCATGTCGGGAGGGCGGTCTACCTCGAACGGGGGATTGTGCCGGGAGGCCGGCAGTCGCTAGCATGGGGGAGTCATCTGGGAGGCAGCATGGCTGAGCAGTCCGCCCTCGAGGTCGCACTCGACTTCGGCGACGTGGATGATTTCGAGGGCGCCATCGAGCGCAACGGGGCGGAGACCGGGTTCTTCTTCCAGTCCGCGCAGAGTGTCCAGGTCGGCCAGCGCATGACCCTCAAGGTGACCATCCGCGGGATCTCCACCGCGGTCTTCCTCGACGGCATCGTGGCCTGGAGGCGGCTCCGGTCCGCCGGAGCCGGCCTGCCTGCCGGCATGTTCGTGGTGCTCTCGGATCGGGACCGCGCGCGCATCGACGGGCTGCTGCGCTACCTGCGCGGTGGCGGCGCCCGGAGCGAGCGGCGCAAGCAGCCGCGCTTTCCCATCCTGCTCGAGGCCTCCTACCGGACCGCCAAGGGGTCCCACCGCTCCGAGACCCGCAACCTGTCCGAGAGCGGAGCCTTCCTGCGCTGCTCCGGACCGCTCCTGACCGTGGGCGCGGCGTTCCCGGTGCGCCTGTTCCTGGACGGCTCCGGAGGCAAGCCCGTCGAGATCGTGGCCCACGTGGCCTGGATCGATCCGTTCGAGGACACGAAGGGCATGGGCATCCGCTTCGCGGAGGACCAACCCGCCCTCAAGCGCGTGGCCCAGCTGGTCAAGCGCTTCGCCTCCGATCTCCAGCGCTTCCGGAGCCTTGCCGGCAACTAGCCCATCCGGGCCATTCCTTGCCGGCGGGGCGGGCAGTCTGCTACAGTCTTGCCAGCCATGCCCCGGGGTGACGCCGGGAGAGCGAGCCAGTCCATGGGTCCGAGCGACGGGAAAAAGATCAGGCTTGGAGACCTCCTGCTGCGCGCGGGCGTGATCAACGAGGACCAGCTTCGAAACGCCCTGGCCGAGCAGAAGAAGTGGGGCGGCAAGCTGGGCCACGTGCTGGTGGAGCTGCGCATCCTGAGCGAGGATCTGCTGGTCAAGGCGCTCAGCAAGCAGCTCGGCTTGCCGCGGGTGGACTTCACCGGGCTCTCGATCCCTGAACCGGCCCTTCGCATGCTGGACGGCGAGTACGCCCAGGCGCGCCAGGTGCTGCCGATCGCGCTGGACGTCGCCAAGAAGCAGCTGGTCGTGGCCATGGCCGATGCGGACAACCTGGCCCTGGTGGACGAGCTGCAGTTCCGCACGGGCTGCCGGGTCAAGGTGGCCATCGCCGGCGAGCGAATGCTGGCCCAGGCCATCAGCCAGCACTACTTCGGCGGGCAGCCCGCGGGGGCCGCCGCCGCGGCAATCGAGGTCGCGGACGAGCCGATGCAGCTGACCTCCACCCTCGGCGACGTCGAGGTGGACCGCCTCGAGCCCGGGCAGCGGCCCGCCCCGCCGGCAGCGCCCGCACCTGCTCAGGCGCCTGCGCCGGCCCAGGCCGCGGGCCCGGCCCAGACCTTCGACCAGCGCCTCCAGCGGCTGGAAGCCTTGCAGGCGATGGAGGTCCAGGTGCTCAAGGCCATCGTCGAGCTGCTGATCGAGAAGGGTTTCATCTCGCGCGACGAGTACCGGCAGCGCGTCGAGCGCTAGATCCCTCGCGGAGGCCCGGAGGCTCGATGCCCATCAGGAAGAAACTCGGACAGCTGCTGGTCGACTCCGGCATGCTCGACGAGTACCAGCTCAGATCGGCGCTCGGGTTCCAGAAGAAGTGGGGCGGCCGGCTGGGCCAGGTCCTGGTCGACAACCACTTCATCACCGAGGAGGCGCTGGCCCAGGTGCTGAAGCAGCAGACGGGGCTGGCGCTGGTCGAGATGGACCAGCGCAACATCCCCGAGTACCTGCTCAAGCTGGTGCCGGTCGAGGTGGCCGAGGCGAACAACCTCATCCCCGTGGTGCTCGAGGGCGGTCCGGGGCAGGAGACCCTGGTTGTGGCCATGTCGGATCCCACCAACTCCGCGGTCCTGGAGGAGCTCGGCGCCAGGACGGGCAAGCGCGTGCGGCCGGTGATCGGCATGGAGGGCGCGATCGCCCGGGCCATCGTGCGCAGCTACCGTGGCCGCGCCAGGCAGGCCCAGCCGATGCCCGCCAGCACCGAGCTGCCACCGCCCGTGCTGGACGACGTGCCCGAGATGGTCCTCGTGCAGGGCCGCCTGGAGGCGCCGCCGCAGGGCGCGCCCCTGAGCGCGGCCCTGGACCCGTTCGCCGAGCTCGACGCCCTGGCCCAGAGTCGGAGGCCCTTCCCGGCCGGGCTGACGCCTGCGCCTGCCCCGTCGACTCCGGCTCCTGACTCCGCCGCCGGGTCCGGGCCGTCCTCCCTGGTCCATCCGGCCTCCACGCCGCTCGACCTGGACGGCACGGTGGACGTGCTGTTCGATGACTCGGTCATGGGCACAGGGAGCCATCCACCCCGGACCGGCGCTCCGCCTCCTCCCAATGCCGGGGACGCCGGGGAGGTGGTCGAAGAGCTCGAGCTGGTGGAGGACATCGAGGAGCTGGGCGGGCCCGGGCCGGATCAGATCACGCCCGTGCCGGGGCCTGCTCCCGCGCCCCCGGCGGAGGGCGTTGCCCTGCCGGGTTACTTCGGCGGCGAGGGAGCCAGCTTGCCGCCGGATCTGGCCGATGCCTTCGCCGCGGACGCCATGGAGGCCGTGGGTGAGCTCGACGCGCCTTCTCCGAGCGCGCCCGAGCCTCCGGATCTCGGGCGCCCGGCCGACCTGTCCGACGTGCCGGATCTGGACCTGCCCGCCGCGCCGCCTGCGGCTCTCGCGCTCGAGTCGGCCGGCGAGCCAGTGGACCTGAGCCTGGACGGAGACGCGGAGGAGGCCGCGAGCCTCGGGACGCAGGATCGGGAGCCGACCGTGGTGTCCCGGGTGAGCGCCCAGATGGCCCGCGGGCTCGAGGCGCAGCGGAGCGCGGCCGACGCGGTGCCCAGACCTGCTCCCGCCCAGGCCGCGCCCGCCGCCGCCGCGCCGTCGCCGGCGCGGCCGGCCGCGAAGCCGGCGCCAGCCTTGCCGTCCGTCGTCGCCCAGCCGGGCAGGCAGGGCTTGCCCGCCGCGCCTGCCGCCAGGCCCGCTCCGGTCTCAGCACCCTCGTCCAGCGCGCGGCCGGCCACGGCCCGGAGCACGGTGGCTGAGGTGGAGCCACCCTCGGCCCGACCCAAGACCGGTTCGGGCAAGGCCGCGCCCGGCTCGCCCAGCATGCAGGCCCTGCTGGCCAAGCTCGGGATTCGCAAGGCCGGCGAGGAGGCCGTGGGCCCCGGCGGCGCGACCCCGCCCGCGGGGGTCCCGGCCGCGCTGCCGGTCGTGCCCCCCGTGGCGCTCCCGGCCGCTGTCCCGGCCTTGCCCCCGGCCGCCCCCCCGGAGAGAGCGCCGGCCTCATCGGGCTCGCCCCTGCCCCCGCAGGCGAGCCTGGACTCCGATCAGGTCGCCCCGCAGCCCCGGGAGGCCCCCACCATGATCCACACCCTACGGCCGGCACCGCCAGAGGAGGGCACCCAGCCGCGGGCCTTGACCGTGGCGGATCCGGTGCTGCGCGCCCTGATCAAGGTGCTGGCCGACAAGGGCCTGGTGACCGAGCGCGAGATCATCGAGGAGCTGCTGCGCGGGTGAGGAGCTTGCCTCGATGAGCGCGCCCAGCCCTCCCGCCCGTGCGCGAGCTCTGCGCCGTGGTCCCGGCTTCCTCGGATTCCTGCTCGCCCATCACCACGCCGATCAGCTCGAACGCTGCTACCTCGTCCGGCGCGGCGCGCGGCCCATCTGGGTGTGCGCGCGCTGCCTGGGCCTGCTGCCGGCCTTGCTCCTGACCCTCGGGGCGCAGCTCGTCTGGCCCATCCCACCCGGCGCCTGGGACGCGCCCTGGTTGGCCCTGGGCACGCTGCCGGCGCTGCTGGACTGGGGGCTCGCCCGCCTGGGCCGCTCTCCCGGGAGCAACCCGCGGCGCACCTGGACCGGCGTCCTGCTGGGCCTGGCGCTCGGTCGGACGGCCGGCATCCACGGGCTGCAGCCCTTCCACCCGGTGGCCGTCGCGCACCTGCTGGCGCTCGGCGCCTGCGCGCTCGGCGTGGAGCTCGCCGCCCGGCTGCGGAGGCGCCCGTGAGCTCGCCGTTGCTGCTCCGCGAGTACCTGCGGGCGCTGCGCCGGGTGCGGCGCCGGCCCGGCCCGCCCGGCTTCAAGAAGCTCGAGTACCTGCGCTTCCTCGGCGCCCACCAGTGCCCGGCCTGCGAGGAGGAGGCGGACCTCTCCGGCTACCTCTGCCAGCGCGACCCGGAGGGCGAGATCGTGGAGCGCTACCGCTGCCCGCACTGCGGCAGCCTGTTCGAGTTCCCCCTGGAGCAGGTACACTGAGACCCGCGCGCGCGTCCACTTGACCGATGGGGTCCGGTGGAGCCTGTTCGAGGCGGTCGGAATTCGCGCCTAAACCTACGTAATGATGACAGAAACCACGATTCCCGGGCCCGTTGGACACCGACCGATCGGCGTATGGCAGCGGCCGTGCCCTGCGGCTACAATCGATCCCAAAGAGGGTGTGCACGCGCCGGCCTCGCCGGAGGTGATCATGCTGAAGAAGACGAGGAGCTCGCTTCGAGGCCATCCAGGGCACCTGGGCCAGTCCGGCCAGGCCGCGGTGGAGTCGGCCATCATCCTGCCCCTGATGGTCTTCATGCTGCTGGGCATCGTGCAGCTCACCATGATGCACCAGGCGCGGCTGATGGTGGAGTACGCCGCCTTCAACGCCTGCCGGGCGGGCATCGTCTACAACATGGACAAGGGTTATATGACCCGGGCGGCCCTGATCAGCCTGATGCCGACATTCCAGGCCACCGATACTCTGGCGGGGACCAACGACTCCATCCTGGGCCACCAGTACGACGCGCCCGGCAGCAGCGGCCATCGGCCAGGCATCGCCCAGACCTGGGCCAAGATGCGCTTGCTGACCGCCGGCTCTGCCATGCTCAGCAAGCTGTTCGAGAACCTCGGCGGGCAGGGCGGCCAGCTCGATTTCATCAAGGTGACGGTGCTGAATCCGAAGCGGGAAATGTTCGGCGACCAGCCCGAGCTGCACTTCGACGATTTCCTGCTCGACGACCAGTTTCGCAGCCGCAACAAGGACCTGCGCAAGGCCACCCGCCTGACCGTCCGGGTACGGTACCTGTACTGGATGCGCATTCCCTTCGCCAACTGGATCATCCACATGGCATGGCTGGCCGGCGAGGCCGGCGTGACCTTGACCGGCCCCATCGATCGGCCAGCCGTGGCCCTCGGGGTCGGTCCCTTCGGGACCAAGATCGAGGGTGCGGCTCGCTCGCTCTACATCAGCGGCAAGGTCAAGGACAACTCCAAGCCGTTCGACGAGGAGGATCGCACGACCCTGTTCCGGGGGCTGTGGGCTCTGGGCCGGGTGGCGCATATGTACTTCATCCCGATGTACGGCACCTACAGCATGCGCATGCAGTCCAACCCGTTCGTGGACAACACGGACATGTAGCTGCTGGGCGAGGTGGAGCCATGCTGAACCGAATCCGGAGGCTGAAGGATCACCGCGATGGCCAGGCCATCGTGCTGGCCGCGGTCGGCCTGCTGGTGCTGGCCATCGGCGTGCTGGCCACGATCAACCTGGGCCACGCCATCCACGAGCGCATCCGCCTGCAGAACACCGCGGACGCGGCGGCCTACTCGATGGCGGCGCTGGAGGCCCGGGCGTTCAACTTCTTCGCCTTCACCAACCGGGCTGCGGTGTCTCACTACGTGAGCATGATGAGCCTGCAATCCTGGCTGGCCATGATCTGGTTCATAGATATGGTGCTGGGCACGCTGGCCGATCTATGTAGCGAGATCCAGTTCATCGCATGTGTCTGCTGCCGCGGGGCGTGCCTGATCTTCTTCGAGCTCGGCTGCCTGGTGGAGGGCATCGCCGCCGCTGCGCACAACGCCCTGCGGGCCGCTCACCGGGTGTTCCGGCAGTTCGCCAACGGCGCAGACAAGGTGCTGGGCAAGGCCATCCAGTACATGCCGGAGGTGAACCGCTTCGGCCTCTACGCGACCCAGATGCTGATGCGAGGTATGGTCTTGGCGAATGTGGCCTTGAGCGGCAAGGACATCGTCAAGGCCAATGATCCGGAAATCGACTACCAGGTCTGGGATATCCTCACCGGAGGCCTGAACGCCCTGGAGTTCGACTCCAGCATCGATGACTCCGCGAGCATGTTCAAGCTACCCGACCCGGATGCCTCTGGCGATACGCTGGGGGCCATGCGAGTGATGACTGAGATCTCGAACGCCACCCGTTACCCGGATTTCATCTCCAACCGCAGCCTGAGCAACATCCTGTCCTCGATCCCCGGCATCGGCGCTATCGCGGGGCGGCTGCTCGAGCTCGCCCCGATTAAGATCGATGTCACCGGACAGACCAAGATGACCACGGTGGTGGAGAAGTGCGGCTGGAGCCCGGGCTGCCGCGGGCAGAAGCGCTTCGGCACCCAGATCGACCACTCGCAGCTGGGTCGGGGCAACGTGATCGCGGCCGACGAGGTCATGACCATCAGCGTCAACATCATCAACATCAAAGAGTTCGACGTTCCGCTGCCCCAGGACTACGTGAGCGTGTGGGCCTCGACCAACGGGGACGGCGAGCACTGCGCACACGACAACATCGATGTGCCTACCTTCATCTGCCAGGATTTCTATATCACCTGGCCCAAGTGCTATGGCGACGATGAGAACCACAAGTGGAAGGGCATCCAGCCCTACGCGAAGTTCAAGCCAGATTCGTCGCACGCGACCTTCAACCAGCCGTCGGTGTACGTGATGCTCAACAAGTCGCCGGAGAAGCTCGGCGGCCAGGCCTACCAGGAGAACTTCACTTTCACCAACGGCCCGCGCGCCGAGGAGATCGACACGACCATCGGCAAGGAGCCCTTGCTCGGCGGGGACGCGATGGCGGGGCTCAACGCCTGGGCGCGGGGCATGGCGTACTACCACCGGCCTTCCTTCCGCAGCGGGGAGAGCAACTGGCGTGAACATCCGAACTTCTTCAACCCGTTCTGGCGGGCGAAGCTCGCGCCGATTGGCGAGAAGGTGAACGAGTGGGTCGGGCAGCTGGGTATCAGCGGTGAGTTCGCGAACTACTTCACCCGCGAGCTGATCACCCACTGACCTGGGCCGCGGAGGGAACCGCCATGAGATGCTGGGTGCGACGCTGCAAGCAGGAGTCGGGCGCTGCGATGGTGGAGTTCGCCATCGTGGCCACGGTGCTCGTACCGCTCATGATGTACAGCATGTACTTCGTGGACCTGGCCAAGGCGCGGCTGAAGACCGCGGAGATCGCCCGCTATGCGGTGTGGGAGATGACCTCCTTCCCGCATTCCGACTACAACGACAAGAACCACAATCGGCTCTTCGAGTACGCGTCTGGCGAGGTGGCCGCGGACGTCGAAAAGCGCTACTCCGACGACCTGCTCGCGGACACGGAAGACCACGAGAAGACGGAGTACAGTACCGCGCATTGGAGGCTCGCCCAGATCGTGCTCACCAACCAGGAGGCCAACTTCATCCCCAACAACACGCCGTTCCAGCAGAACGGCGGCCAGGGGATCAGCGAGATCCTCGGCGCCATCAGCGGCACGATCAACAAGATCCTCGCCTTCTGGGGTTTCAACACGAAGGGCCAGGCCAAGGTGGACGTCTCCCTCGAGGTGGAGAACACCTTCATCCCGAAGCAGTACGCCCAGGAATTCTACGAGGCCGATCTGTTCCCGGAGACCATCAAGACACTCACTTTCCGCGAGTCCTATGTCATGGTGGTCGACTCCTGGACACTGCTCGATGGGGAAGACGTCCAGGTGCCCGGTGGCTACACCAAGGGCACGCGCGAAACTCCGTACTACAAGCAGGTCAACAGGTTGGTGTGGCTCGGGGCAAACAACATCCCCATCCTCGGCGACATCCTCAACTTCATGAGCCGCATGCAGGACTGGCCCGTGCTCAACTCGATCATCGATCCTGCTCCCCTGGGGACGCGCATGGTGTCCATCGCCTCGCGGGGCGATGACCTGAACAAGGCCAACGACGTCGAAGTGAACGTGGACGTGGGCCAGAAGTTCTTCCACACGACCCCGATTCGGGACAAGGATCTGAGCCCGATGTCGAGTGAATACGGAAAGACCTACAACAAGCGGGGTGATTGGTACATGGGCTGCAAGCAGTCCCAGCAGCTCAAGTGCAGCTGGTGATGCGGAACGGTGGCTCCATGCGCTTGGTCTCCCTAGGGCTGGTTGGATGGCTCCTGAATCTGCTGCCGGGCGCGGCCTGGGCCCAGCTCGGCGGAACCGGCATCCCTTCTTACCCCGGCTCGGCGACCTTCTCCTTGGGGGACATGAACCGCGTCAACGGTGAAGAGCTGCGCATGTACTACTTCACCACGCAGGCCTCGCCCGAGGTGGTCGCAGAGCACTACCAGCGGATGTGGGAGGCGGCTGGCCAGGTGGTGTCTCTGCGGCGCACGGGTAGGTCGGGCGTATCCGTGGGCTACGTGGATCTGCGCGATGGCAAGACGCGTACGGTGTCGCTGTGGCGGGAGCGCGATCTGACCTTCGGCTTCTCGGCCGTGCTGGCTGGTTTCGCGACCGCGCTGCGGGCCGACCCAGGCGTGGCGGGCGACCTGCCCGTCCATCCACGGGCAGAGGGCCTGATCACCTACGACAGCCTGGACCAGGCGGCGACTTTTCGCACCGTGAGCTACTCGGTCGCTGCCCCGCTGGCGGAGAACGAGCGCTTCTACATGCGTGAGCTGGGAGCCCGGGGCTTCGTGTTGACCGGCACCCAGCGCTCCAAGACCTCCGGCCAGTCGGTCATGCTCGACTTCGCACGGGGTGAGCGCAAGATCACCGTCACCCTTGCCTGGGCCTCGTTCTACGGTCGCTGCGCCGTGTTCGTCGTGACCAACGCGATGAGGGACGCGCAACAGGAGGACAAGCCATGACCACGAAGCTCGTCCAGGATGGTCGCCGGGGAATGGGCCCTGTCCGCCGTCGAGCCCCTCGCTTCCTCCTCGCGCGTCGGGGGCAGGCCATGGTCGAGTACGCACTGATCTCCGTGCTCATGTTCGGCGGCCTGGCCACGGCCGGGATGATCTTCTTGCCCAACATGATCAGGGCCTACAACATCTACTACAAGAGCTTCTTCGCCATCCTGAACCTGCCCATCCCGTGAGCCCTCTCCGGTGAGCATACGCCTGCTGAAACACTGCGTGTACTTCAGCTTGTTGGCCGGTGCGATTGCGGTGGGCTGGCCGAGATTCGCCCTGCTCGGCCAGGCCTTGGCCTGTGACGCCTGCTACTTCCCGTGGCTGCCAGAGGCCGCCCTGTGGCTGCCGCTCGCGGGGCTGATCCTGGGGTACACCTGCTTCTTCCTGTTGGGTGCGGTGCGAGGCTGGCGCATCGGGCTGCTGCATCACGCGGCCGTGTTGGTGCTGTTCGGGGCCATCCTGTTCGCGCGCATCCTGGAAGGCACGGATCCGGCGGAGCGCCACCCGGATCCGCCGCCCGCAGTGTGCCTCTCGGTGGCCGCAGGCAGGCTCCAGACCGGGCTGGCGCGGCAAACCGCGGGCGGCCGGCCGCTGCCAGATACCGTCGAGGCGGTCGAGGCTCTGGTCGCCGGCCAGAGCGGCCCGCCGCTCTCGGGCCTGCGGGGGCACGGCTTCCCGCTGGCGGTGGAGGTGCGGGTCGTCACGGGCGCCAGCGGGCCTGCCCTGGACGTCCTGCATGACAGGCCGGGAACGATCGTCTATGCTGTCCATGCGGATCGGCGTCGATACTGGATCACGCTGGTCGGCATGGAGCAGGCGCCGCGAGGTGCTCCGAGCGTCCTGCGTGGCGAGGATGGGTTGCCGCTCATCCTGTCCGCGACGGACCTGGAGGTCCATCGATGAAGGCGTTCCACCGGGTATTCGCCTGCGGGGTCGGACTGCTCGTGTGCCTCCCCGCGGGCCTGGTGTCCGCGGAGGGGCCGGCCCCCATCCAGGATTTCGTCCAGGGCAACCGTGCGCTGCTGAGTGGCGCGGAACCTCGTCTGAAGCCGGGGGACTGGGTCACCTACCTCTTCCGGACCAACACCCCCACCATGGCGGGCCTGGCCAGGATCGAGAGTCTGGTCAAGATTAGCTGTCCTCTGCATGTCGGCGATCAGCCGCTGGCCGCGGGACAGTTCTGGATGGAGTTCGAGATGGCCGACCCCGCCGGGGTGTCGGGGAACGTGATGGTCCTGAAGATGCTGGTCGAGGGGGATCCCCGCCAGGCGGGCGCGGTCAAGCGGATGTTCATCAAGGCGGGCGAGCGAACGCCGCTGGAGATCCCGGAGGAACGGCTCAAGAAGTCCGCCGACCCTGGCACCCCGTGCGATCGCGGCGACGCGGAGGGCTGCCGTGCCAAGGGCGGAGACCACCAGACGAGGCAGACCAAGCGGATCTACACCAAGGTCGGCTGGCTCGAGGCCCAGAGCGTGGTCATTCGCCTTCCGGGACAGAAGGGAACCCGCGAGTTCTGGGTCTCGCGGAAGGTGCCGGTGCTCGGTTTCGTCCGGGCCACCATGGAGAACGGCGTCTCCCTGGAGCTCGAAGGCTTCGGGGACGGCGCCCTCTCGCGCATCGATGAGACCCAGGCCGTCCCTCTCCCGGATACCAAGGTCCTCGAGAGGCAGCTGCAAGGCGCAGCCCAGTGAGTGGGCCGCGGCGCGAGTGAAAGGAGAGGCTGCATGATCCTAGGGCGACGCTGTGGATGGGGCTTGGCCTTGGGACTGCTCCTGCTGTGCTGGCTTGGAGCCGGGCCAGCACAGGCCGCTGGAAAGAAGACCGTCATCCAGCTGAAGGTGGGAGAGGTCCAGGCCGTCGCGGTCCGGGGGTTCACCGCGGTCCAGTCCCAGGACCCCTCGGTGGCCTCGGTCAAGCTGGTCGGCGGCAAGGTGGTCTTCAACGCCAAGCGGCGCGGAAAGACGACCGTGACCTATACCTTCTCCACCTTGAATCGGCCCTCGAAGGGGAGTTGGACTGTCGTCGTCAAATGACCCGCCCGGGAGAGGCCTCCCCGGACGAAAAAGGCTTTGACAGGCTCCGCCCTGGGTGCTATCATCGCCCACCAAAGTGGTTGAAAGTTCTCAGGAAATCAGCGCGTTCGGGGCATTTCGAGGCGAGCTGGGTTGGTCTGGCCTCGAGGCCGGCGCGAAGGAGAGCGAGACATGCTTAAGGGGAAGACGCCACTCATCATCGCCGCGGTGCTCGGGCTGATGGCCGCGCTGCTCGCCTACAAGACCATCCAGCACAAGGAAGACAAGATCAAAGAGGGCTGGACGCTCATGCCGGTCGTGGTCTCCAACCGGGACATCGCCGAGGG